>Ga0326728_10000028_pt1 | contig 581713 bp, 492 predicted proteins | sample MB3enrmetagenome_FD_207602 | JGI IMG/M metagenome (GOLD analysis project Ga0326728, IMG submission 207602) | Lab enriched peat soil microbial communities from McLean, Ithaca, NY, United States - MB31MN | ecosystem: Environmental > Terrestrial > Soil > Wetlands > Peat | place: USA: New York... | reverse complement strand
AGGTGACGTTGTTGGCCAGGGTCAGGCCGTTGCTGAGGATGTAGGTGCCGGCGGGCAGGAACACCGCCGTGTTGGCCGGCGCATGGCTGAGAGCGGCATTGATCGAGCCGCTGGAGTCATGCACGCCGCTGCTGTCAGCGCCGTATACCGTGATCGCCAGAAGCGAATTGGTGCGCGTAGTTGGCACGCCGCCCGGCACACCCACGCCAGCGACCGACGATGCGTAGCCCGGCGTCCAGTTGATCAGCCGATCCGAAGGAATGATCGCCGCAGTGGCGGACGGAACAACGAAGACACAGAGCATGGCGGCAGGCAGGCAGATGCCCGCACACATGATCGATGTCACAAATCTGATAATTTTCATAAGAAGCATACTTAGAGCATGAAGCAAGCCATTAAAGGCAGGCGTCAATCATCGCAAGTAGCTTGACCCCACCTACTTCCAGTCGAAATTGTGCCATTGTTAAAGCGCTTTTCTTGGGCCATCGCCATCGCCCCCACTCTGTACGGTATTTGGGGGACCGTAACGGCCCGGATTCTACGGTTCCAAGGGTCGATTGCACCCGAGCACAGTCGCCTTAAATCGGTGGATAGTCGCAAATGAGAACGGTCACAGATGATCTGGCTGCAAGATTAAGAAATTACGATGGGTTCCAACCACTATCTTTGCAAATCAAGTAACGGACAGCCACAGCTACGAACTGCTCCGAGGGGGAATCAAATCGAAATATACGCGGTCGACCTGCTTCCCGCTAGAACTCGCTGCATTCCGGATGCGGCCACACTCCCGAAAGCCGCTTTTCTCCAAAACTCGGCGCGATGCGAGATTGTCTTCCATGATCCAAGCGTAAACCGAAGCCAAACCCATTTCACGAAAGGCGACATCGGCCATTTGTCGGACGGCATCCGATGTGACACCACGTCTGGCGTAACGAGCCTCGCCCAGAAGGTACCAGACCATTGCTGTGTGATCGGCCAGATCGATGTCAGCAAGGCCGACCAGCCCACAGGGCTCACCGTCAGATCGAACCAGGAAGAGGCGATTCTTCCGGTTGCGGGCAGCGATTGCCAAGATCGAGGGATTCCCTTCGCGATTGCGCCACTCGCTCGTGAGCCAGCGATTGATTTCCTTTTGGGAAAGCCATCCCGCCACCTGTTTAAAGTGGTGAGGAGTCAGTTCTTCAATCGTAGTCATTATCGCTTACCAGTTGCCGGACCGGAACGCCGTGAATTCCTCCCTCAAGACAGGGGGCCACTCGTCCACATTAAACCCGAACTGACTGAAGAGGGCATACACCCAACGTTCATACCCCCAGCCGACACAAGCGCTGCTGGCGGGCCGCCCGTTGACCTTGATGTTAAACGCCTTGCCGAAGGTCATCGCGTGAAAGTTGGATGAAAAGACACTGATCGCCTGCTGTTCGCTCGGAATCAGCAACTGCAGTTCTTTCTTGGCCTGCTGTTGGCGTTGAAAGGACGCTTTGACGGCGTAATCCCGGGTGAAGAACATGTCATTCGCGGTTTGGAACGCACCACTCAACTCCCAATCCTTGGCCCACTGGACAATTAGTTGCTCTGCCTTGGCCCGTCCTTCGATGACAAACCGCGGATGTCCAACCCAGACGAGTTCTTTCATGGTGAAGGCCCGAAGCCGGCTCATCGTCCGGTGATTCGTTCCCTCATATCGATGGCAACAGACGGCCATGGTCACACATCGTCCGGGTAACTCCAAATCCCAGTCTTCCATCCCCTCATAACAGTGATAGCAACACGATGGGCAAATGGCAAAGTCGGCTTCGGCCATTCGTCCCTCATGTGCCGCCGCCGACCAACCGTTGTCGCGGCATTCGCGCGAAAACTCGTTGAGCACGTCCAGATCTCCCTTCAGGTGAGACACGAAATCAATGTGCTCGGGAAACGAGGTAAAATGATGAATTCGATCGAGCGTCTTGCAGAGAATCGTCGCTGGATAGAGCTCCCGTTCGGCCTGAAATGTGCTCGTAAACACCCGGTCAACTTTCGCTTCCACAAACCTCGCACAATCAGCCGCCAACCCCCGGAGAATCACATGTCCCTGGCCGACGGGGGTCAGCCACCTGCGCTCGATCAAGCCGGCCCAGGCATCGACGGCGGGGAGGTCTCGTTTCTGTTCAAAGTCCACTTTTGAGGGAAGGCCAAACTCCGGTCGCTCGTATCGTTGGACAAGTTCCCCAATCTTTCGAACGACTTCCTCACGATTCCCCTCGGCCCTCACTTCCGCCTCAACCGTCAGCGGATCTTGAGTGATGCGATACGCGACGATGTCTTCCGAAGCGAACGACAAGGCGTACTCCAATTGCGAGAGGTAATCCTTGTCGACGCGAGAAAGCGGAACAACGACCTTGTTCATATTAGAGTTCTCCATTCTTTCGCTTCGAGACAAACGTCGCGATTTCTCGAATGGTGTTCAGGGGGTACGCGACCAAATCTGATTCCGTGATCTTTGTCGAAAACGTGGCTTCAACGAACGTGTTGAGGTCCACCGCGCCGAATGAATCAATGTACCCATAGTCGAACAAGTGAACGTCATCATTAAAGTCGGGATCGTCATCCGGTATCTTATACTTTTGGCGAATAAAGGCGCGAAGTTGATCTGCGATTTGTGCCGTTTGATCAGTGCCCATACGTTTCCTTTCCGAATTAATGTCGTGTCCCTAACGCCTCCGTGCCATGACACGGCGGCTTCCGAGGCAATGTGCGTTACAAGGACATCTTGGTGACCCCTTGCTGGTCTGATTCTGCCGCACCGCGATTGTGCAACTCGTTCTTGAGGTCATTCCAGATGCTCGCAGCACAAGCTCTTGAGAGATCTCGATCATAATGAAAGTCGCCTTTCAAACGAAGGGGGTCCCCTCGCGCGTGCAATTGCTCCACGACCGGTCTAAGATCGGTAACGGGGATGTTCAACTCGGCTGCCGCAGCAGAGCAAATGCGGTACGGCAGGCTTGGATCCACGGCGACTCCGCGCTTTACGGCCGCATCGCGCATCGCGGCAAAGTCCACCTCGACGGTGAGCGGCAGGTACACCAGCCGTACGTTGGCTCGTTGCTGCTCGGCGAAACTCTTGAGCTGCTTCAACAGAGCAACGTACTTGTCGCGGACAATGCTTTCCGGGTCGCCAGCTCCGTACAAGCGCAGAACCGAAGGCACGTCGTCACTCGGCCTGACTCCGATTCCCAGGTTTCGGATTGCATCCCTCACCCGGTCATACACCACGCAGTGTGTCTTGATCCAAATCCGCACGCGCGCCCGAATAATATTGTGGGGATCGTCATAGAGACGGCCGTCTTCACCAACACTCGCACGACTGTAACTGTCGGCGTACTGGACCATTAACGGCGTCACCAGCAGCACGTAATTCGAGACGGCGATTCCTTCGGTATCGTGCAGCCATCGGGCCAGTTCCAATTGATTCCGAGCGGAATGCCCGCCGACGGAAGCATTCGCGCAATGGATTCCGGCTTGGAAGGCCAATTCGGCAACGCCCCCCGCCACACTCTCCTCGAAGCTGACGCCATTGCCATACCCTTGAGAGTCCCCCAGAAACAGCACATCGACGTGGCCGCCCGGTTTCACGGCGAGACGCCGTGCCTCATCACACCGGAGACCCAGTTGATCGGTATGAACCGTAAACCGGCCGGCCGACCACGCATCTTCCGTATCGATTGACGGCGCCATCTTATAGCTTCCATCGCCAAATGGCACAAACAGGCCGCCCAGACTCGCCGACGGACGGTCACCGACCAGGCGAAACATCCCCTCCGCAACCGGAATCGAAAGCACCCACACGACGACGAAAATCGCCAGTTGCTGCTTACAGGTTGTCAGCTTAGAAATTGACATACACGAAATCGGGTAGCTTCTGAGTTGCCTCTGACAGTCGATAGATCAACAGCCACAAAAGAGCGCACGACATCAGGCTCCACTTTACAAACACCCAATAATCCGAGGCCAGAAAGAGTTTCAGTTTGTTGCGAGGGCCCACGGTGTTTCGCGGGGCATGCAGGGGGGAGTTCACGTCTGGAGGTTGCACTTTTGGCTCCCGGTTAAATCAAGACTGATTGCGATGACATGCATTACGATGACGAGCACGGAAACTAATAATTCACACGCCACTTGGCGAGTCCTCCCAGAAGTCTGAGTGTTGTATCCGGCGGCAGGAAGAACAAGCCACCGAAAGCAATCCGGGCATTTGTCCACAGCACCCTCGCCCAGTACTTGATCCCGCGACGAAGCGGTGGCGGAACGGGCTTTGCACCGGATATCGCCTCGGTGAACAGAATCAACCCGTGCCACGTGCCCCAGGCAAGAAAGCTGAATGTCAGTCCGTGCCACAATCCGCACAATACCATGATGAAGAAGGCCAGCGACGCGGCCCAGAACCTCGACTTCCCCATTCCTCCCAAAGGAATGAAGACCTGATCGCGAAACCAGTCCACCAGGGTAATGTGCCAATTTCGCCAGAACTCCGAAGCTGTCGTCGCCAGGAACGGCTTCCGAAAGTTTTCTGGAACCCTGATACCGAGCAGCAAGCCGAAGCCAATGGCGATGTCCGAATAGCCGGCAAAATCAAAATAGAAATACAAGTACAACGTCGCGACCGTGAGCGCGCTCAGATAAACAGAGGGTTGGTGTACGGCCAGCAACGTCTCCACCGCCTTGTTCAACAAGAGGGCCAGGATGGTCTTTCGGAAATACCCACGAGTAATACGATACACCGCCGTGAACACCAGCGGGCGGCTCAATGGCTCCGGGTTGAGCACCTGCTGATGGAAGTCTTGGAACTTTTGAATGGGACCACTGGTGAGCGTCGGCGGAAACAGGGTGAAGCCGAGCAGCTCCCAGGGACTATGCTGGTCAACATTCAGAATCGTCTGAATATGCAAAAAGCCCATTGCGCGGAGGATGAAGTACGAGAATCCAATCAACGCCAGCGCTTCCGGACCCAGCCGGGGGACATCGAGCCAGGGCACGGTGAAATGCCGATAGCACTTGAACACGACCAGAGCCGCCACGAGCCCCCCCATGCCGAGTGGAAGCCACAGACGGGATACAGACTCGGACCGTCCACGGGCAACCGCTGCCCGCATAATCCGGTGCAAAGGATACAGATAGAGAAGTGTGATGGCAGAAATGACCGCCAACGTTCGAGGCGCCGCCAACCCGACAATCAGAGCGCTGCCAAGCGCCAATAATAGCGCATACTGACTTCGCGGCCAGAGTGGCCGGAGCAGGCTTAGCCCCAACAGAAGCAGGATAAACTTGAAATCCAGCAAACTGGCGGTGATTTGCATACCTTGAATGCCAACTTAGAGGCGGTTAGGACTCCTGCAGAGGTCCGTGTGTGTCTCCAATTCTAAGCGAAGACCGTTTTGTAGGCCGCATCCACCACGTGACTGACCTGGCGCAGTCCGTGAACTGCCCAGACGATGAAGTATGTGAGAACAACCGTGGCGACACCGAAGGCCACGACGCCGGCCACTTGTGCCGGTCGTCCGCCGAAGATCTTTACGGCAGCCTGAAGTATGGCGATTTGAACCAGGTAACCGAGCAACGTATACCTGCCCAACAGGATCACTTGAGGCCCGAACCACTCGCCAAGATTCATGTGATCGGCACAACAATATAGCAACAGAACCGTGACCACCGCGCCAAACGTTTGGACGGGATAGGGGTCTCCCATCGAGAAACTGCACAGGCGGTACAGGAGGTAAAGCACAACCACCAGGATCCATCTCGCCGACAGGCGCTCAATCCGCTCCATGGGAACCATGCCCAGAGCCATGCCGATGATGCCGGCACTGAGCAAATCCAGATTCTTATACGGCGTGCCGTTCCGTTCCAAGGCGAGGCAAAGCAGGAAAACCGCCGCCGCACAAATGCCGACGGAACTGCTCGCCCGGGTTCGAAGCCACAGCAGCCCCGGTGCGAGCAGCAAAAAGTAGGCGATCGGCAGAAGGACTTCGTAAACCCCGTCGCGCCCATTCCCCGACAGAAAGATCGCGCTGGACCTTCGGGCAAACTCGCTGATTCCGCCATACAGGCTGTGTTCCAAGGCGACGCAATGGGCAACGTTAAGAGCAACGAATACTGCCAGCAATTTGATTCCGCGGGTCGCCACCCGTTTGTATGGCTTCCAACTCTTCAAGTTGTATTTGGCCGCGTACACCTGCCCGACCAGGAAGCCCGCGATCAGGATGAAGGACGGCGGAAGAAACGCGAGAAACCGAAAGGCATAGGGACGAAACGCCGAGTAGTTGATGGCGTGATAGACAACCATGAACACCACCAGAGAACCTTTGGTCCAGTCCAGTGCATCCAGCCGGGTCGACGGAGCGGCCGTCGCCACCGGTTGCTCCACTGTTGTTGTTGTCGCGAGCGACGTCATGACGACGAGCTCCTGCCAGCGCTCCGATCGGAATGGAGACTGATTTGCTGCCATGCCTGGTAGACGGGCAGCACCGTTGCCCCCGATTTCGCGGCGTAATCCACCACGTGCTCGAACAGGCATGGCGTGCACCCGAAGCGGGTGGGCGACTCGCACACATCGTGGGTGGCGAAGATCAGCCAGCCATTGGCCCGCTGATTCGCATCGATAATTTCTTCTATTGCACGAATGTTGTCCCGGCTCTGTTCGATGAAAAAGGCCTTCAGATAATTCAGGTCAGTGATTCCTGCATTGAAGGTTTGGCCGCCACCACGCGCACAGCAGTAATATTTGGCCGTCCTTCGCTTTGTCTGCGGCCGCGGGCAACTGATCGGATACGAAAGGCTCTGGAGGCTTACACCGGGCAAGAGCCGGGCCACTGCCTGGCGGTTGCGAAGGATGGAAGCCTCAAACTCCGACGGAGGAGTGTCCCAGGAATGGCAGTGATCAAATGTGTGGCACGCCAGTTCGTGCGGCCGCTGCTGAAATTCATCCAGATCCGCCCGAGAGAATATCTCACCGGTCGGCGCGCTCTGTCCCATGAGTCCGAAGGACGCAAAATAAGTCCCGGCGAATCCCCGATCCAACAAGATCGCCCCGCCCTGATGCAGTGCCGATCGGGGGAAGTCGTCGAAGGTAAACGAGACGATCGGGCGGCCCGGGGATACCACGGCGACACGCCGCCCAAAATGGTCGGCCAGCGTGCGCTGGTAGCGACGGCGTACTGGCGCCACAATGGAACCAAGGCAGGTCATTCGTGAAAATCGTGAAGAACGCAAAACCGCGTACTATGAGTCTGCAACCATGACCATCATGGGACTGCGACGGGCAATCACGCTAGGAAACCACCTGAACACGGGGCGGACGGAGCACAACCGACCGGGTTTTACCAAGCCTGGCACTCTCCCGCATCAGCCTCCGCTTGCTCCATGCTTCCCACAGGTTGCCCAATCGGCGGCGGACCAAACTGTCCCCATCGCGCCAGGAACCCTCCATGGCGTGGACTCCCAACGAACCAAAGTGATGCCAACACTCACTGTCGCATACGTCCTCGGGAAACAACACGGTGAGATCCCGGGCAAGGCCCGGGTTCTCAGCCAGTGTGCGAGAGACCAGACCCGGCCCCGTTGTGTTCAGGACGAGAAATTCGGAGCGGAAGATTGCCGGGATCCCCTTCATCATCGGCTCAACCCATTCCGGCTCCTGGTGTGCCCGGACGCAATTGCGGATAACCGCTTCCAGAAACGGATGACCGGGCACGGCGCCGAACGCGTAATTCCCGACCTCCCAATCCATGCCGTACTCCCTTCGCAGGAATTGATTGAGTGTCAGCTCCTCAAAAGGAAAGATACACCGCGAATCGACCAAGCTGTCCAGACTCGACCAAAGAAAGACATCCAAATCGATATAGAATCCGCCCAGGTTGCTAACAGCAAGGTATCGGAACAGATCGATTCGCTGAATGTTGCAGGGAAAGCTTTCAAACAAAGTCCGGTATTGCGGGAACTCGCGCCCGACAAAGCTGGCGACCTCCGCATCGTCAAAAAACAGATACTCCCAATCCGGATGCAATCGTCGGAGACTTGCGCTGGCAGCCTTGGCCAGCGATTTCAGTTTGCGACTTTTTCCGGTCTGGATAATTCTGCGGGGGATATTCATGAATGCGAACCGGGCCAAAGAGTGGAATCAGCCCATTCTTCGGTCAGTGTAGGGCCTCCCTGCAGGATCTCCTGGGACGTGTGCTCTTCTTGCGCTGCGGGAGGATCCAATGCCGCAAGCAGAAACAGAAACCCCACCGGGCTCATTCTGCCAAAATGGGATTCGGTTAGGTTCGCCACGAGCATCACCACGAAGACGGCAAACCGGACGACCGGGTAGTAACCGCCTTCGCCAAGCTGGCGATTGATTCTCAGGCCGATAACGACAAGCATCAGCCCCAGGAAGAAGAGCCCGAGGATGCCGCCGTCAAGGTACATTTCCAGAAAGCCGTCATGGGCGCTCCTTCCCTCGGCCAGCCACTCTGGCAACCGCGACTGGTAAAACTCGTCCGACCAGAAACTGCAAAAACCGGTTCCAACAATCGGGTCGGTCTTCAGCGCAAGCAGCTCATGCCACACTTCCGTCCTCCCCGTCAGCGTCATATCCCGGCCGACACTTTGGACAAGCTCCTCTTTCAGGCCGAATACAGAGTCGAGAACGTAAAGGCCAATGCCCGCGGCCACCACGCAAATCCCCAACGCACTGATTCTCGTTCGAAGCAACGGCAATCGCGTGGCCGCCAGAATGCAGCCCCCCACAACCAAACAAGCGATGGAGGTCTTGCTATCGCAAAGATAAAGCAGATAGACCCCAATCGCCAAAAGACCCGCCGGCAGATACCGATCAAACCACCTCTGTCGGACGGCATCATCCCGATCGCGGGACCGCTCCAACCAATCCCAAATGAGAACCAGGCCGCAAACCAGCACCATGGCCCCGAGGGAGTTTTTCTGGGCGCCAACCCCCGTTATTTGCAGTCCACCGAACTTGGTGTAATACCGTCCCCGGTCTGGAAAATATCGGATAAGAATGACGGATAGCGGGATCAACACGTAAGCGCACCTGACGAACACGGCCCGGAATGCTTGCTGCCAATTCACTTCTGTCAGAACCACCAAGGCGACAAGCACGCCTCCGAAATCTTTGAACCATCTTTTAAACGAAACGAAAGGCGTGTCCGCCCAAAGAACGCTGATCAGCAGATAAAAGTAGAAGAGCAGAACCGGCCAGTTTCTGGAAATCACCACCGACCAATCGATCCCCCTGCGGAAGAGCGTAACCACCGCTGCGACAATCAGCACGGTATAGACCAAGCGGTCCAGAGGGCTGCCCTCCAGCGTGTCGGTTGCTCCACCGAAACCCAACCACATCGACATCGGTCGCGATGCCAGGATCCCGACCCACAGCGTTGGAATCCACAGCGCCCAGGAGATGCCATCCCGCCGGGCAGTGTCTCTGCGGATAAGCCAGATCACCCCCGCCCAAAATGCCCATGTTACTACATACTTCATTGGCGACAGATCCGCTTCCTTCCCATCAGTACCATGACAGTCTACCGGACCGGGTGCGCAACATCCTTCGCGCCGGCCTCGCCCAGCTCGACACCGTCACACCGCTCGTGAATCGGATTGAGTCCGCACAATGCCAGCAATCGACCGACGTGATCCCCGAGCTTGATGGCGTAGCGCATGAACCAGTGCTCCCCGGCCAGGAACAAAAACGGCAACGCCGCTGTGTACAGCGGAACCGCCACGAGCGACTCGCAGATTCTACGCGTGCGCCCGACGGGGTGTTGAAGGGAGTTTCGGCCCCGCAGCAACGCGCGTTTGACGAGCACAGAACGTTTCCATCGTCCGGGAGGCACGACCTCATAGACAGCCGCTTCGTTGCACCAAATGAACGTGTGGTGCCGCTCGGTCATCCGCCGGAAGAAATCCTGGTCCTCGCCGCCGCTTCCGAACTCCGGACGGAACGGCTTCTTCCCCGCCTCGTCGAGGATGTCACGTCGAAAAAGCACGTTGCCGGTCCGACACTCGGCCCAATCCATCACGAACCCGGTCTCGTGAGTGGGTCGATCGTAAAATCCGCCTTTCCGGACCCACGCCGGTGGTTCCTGGGAAAAGTGTGGCAGGACCGGGCCCAACACACCCGCCGCTCCGGACCGGGTGCACGCCGACAACAGATTCCGCAACCAATCTTTCGCGGGGAACTCATCGTCGTCAATAAACACCACAAACTCGCCCGTCGCATTCGCCACAGCCGTGTTGCGAGCCAGCGCAATGTTTTTTACCGGCTGCACCGCATACGCGATCGGCAAATCCCCGGCGAATTTCCCGACCACGGTGCGGCTGGACTCGCCAGCGTCATTGTCGGCGACGATGACTGAAAACGTGAACGCCCCCCCCGTGTCCTGCCGACGCAATTCATCGAGCAGCCGCGCGAGCAGCGCCGGCCGCCGGTATGCGCACACACAAACGCTGAGATGCGGAACCGTCGCGGTCACGTTTGCTCCAGTAATCGCCGCTGCAGGAGTTCGACGGTCAACATCTTGTGAATCGGCACCGTATAGTTGCGCGTGCCGCGGATATGCGCCATCACGGCAGCCTCCACCCGGCGTCCGTTCAGGTACGGCCGCGCCAGCGTCCGTTGGTCCAACAGCACTTCTTTCAAATACGAAGCGAGCCGATCCCGATACCAGACGCGAAAGTGGTAGAATTTCTGGCGACCAAGAAACAGGCGCTCCAGATGCAACGCACCCAGGGCGTGGTCGAGCCGCGCGGCCCATTGCGGCATGCCGTAATCATACGCGTATTCGGCCCTGGCAAGAAACTCGCGGCACATGCGACGCAGTTTGTTCAGCCCCCCGCGGGCCGGATACGTGCAGCCGCGGTCCGTGGGGATCCGCGCAAGCGCCGGCCTGGTTTCGGCGATGAGCCGCATTAAAGGCTCGGGACCGGCGCCAAACCGGGGCGGGGCCTGATAGGCCAGCGCGACCAATTCGTTGTCCAAATACGGCGAGCGCACGGTAAGTTGGGATTGCTCGACGGCGAAACGCGCCCAATGATGCCAGGGCACTTGTTTGCACGCGATGAACGACAGCCGATTTCCGACAGTGGCGGCGTGGTACGCGGCGGCCGCTTCTCGCAGTCTGAGATTCATCTCGGATGAAAACAGTTCCTCGGGAAGAAGACCTGGGCGGAACGCCACGTTTGCCCGCAGAATTTCCGAGCCGTAATTGCCGGTCAACCGCACCGGCGCGATGTCCCGCGCCTGTCGATTCACATACAACTCCACCGCCCCGGTGACATCCATTGCCCCATCGGTCAGAAATACGGTCTTCTCCGCCAGCGCCGGAAACTCCGCAAGAAATCGGTCGCCGACCGGAATCACTTCATGGGGTTGCCCGCACGCGGCAGCGACTGCGCGAGCGATGGTAACGTCAGCGCAATCACGGTACGGTCCGTTGAACGAATAGCAGCGCAGCGTCCCCGGTGGCCGCGACGCCCACGTCATGATCATCCGCCCGTCGAGGCCGCCGGTAAGCGACATGCCCACCGGTTGCCGGCCTTGAAAATAGCGGGGAATGACGCGTCCAAGCGTTCCCTTGAGTTTCTCGCCAAACTCGCCATTGCTCAGATGCGACTGCTGCTCCCAAATGTTTGTGTGGAAAAGCGACTCTTTGCGCACCTGACCGGACGGCGAGAACGTCCATTTCGCGCCAGACGGCAGGAGCGAGACACCGGCAAAAAGCGTGCGGTTTTGCAGCGGGCAACCACAGGCGAAGAACTCACCGAGACCCGCCTCGTCCAGCCGTCGCAAGCCCGGCAGAACTCGGAGCAGCGCCTTGGCCTCCGATGAAAAAAAGAAGCCGTCGGCGTTCTCGTGATAATACACGCGCCCCATGCCATATCGGTCATTGAACAACACGACTGTCCTCCGACGCAGATCCAGCAGGATACCTGCGAACCAACCGTTCAGTTGCTCAAAAAATTTTTCGCCCTCGTCTTCGTAACGCTGCAACAAACCGACCGCGTTCTCCGAGCCGGGGCCGCCGTGGGCAAAATGTTCCCCCACAAAAATCAGGGCGAGATCGTTACGGCTGTTCCATATTGGCAAGCAGTCGCAAAACGCGCCCTGATGGCACGCCCAACCCACACCCAGTCCGACTCCTTCCTCGCGGAGCGTGCCGGACGTGTAGAACGGCTCGTGCCGCAGGCAGCCGGTCATCTCCTCAAGCATGGAAGAGTGGGATGGCCCCGGCCGCGCGGCTACAAATCCAGTGATGCCCGGCATTTGAAGTTTTTCCCGGCAGCGGAAAACAGGATTATGGTCAGGATGGCGGAGCAGAAACGAATGGAACTTCCATCTCGATCCCGATCCGACTTTGCGCGCTGACTTGCTCGTTAAGTGACCGCCCCATCATTGCGCCACGCCCGGCCAATGCCGCGCATACCATTTGGCTCGCAGAGAGGCAAACACGTCCAGGCAGCTTCGCGGAATGTAGGCCGCCAGCTCACGGTGCAATCTCAGCCGCAGCGCGCATCGACCAACCAAGCTGAGAGGCACGAAATAGCGCGGGACTTCCATGCGTTCAAAACCGTGATGCAACTTGAAGTCGCCGAAGCTGCGACGGCTCCAAGTGCCGTATTGGAGATACGGGCACCGTCTTTCGGCGCAAATCTCGACCGCCTTGGCGATCAGCGCATTTGTGGGCGATTTGTCGCGCTGGGAGATCAGCGACAGCACCTGCATGAGGTTGGACGTGTCTCCCTGATGAACCAGTTTGATGAATCCGATCAATTGACCATCGAAATAGGCCCCAATGAAACTGCTGCGGTCGAGAAAAGTCGCGTGTTCACGCCGCAATGTCTCGATGTCCTTGCCGTAATGTCTGAAGCGCTTGCCCTGGCGGATCGGCGACTCATTGTAGATCGTTTGGATCCCCTTCACGAGTTCGTCATTAAACTCGGAGCAGCGAATCGTGACGCCTTTCTTGGACGCCTTGCGAACCATGTTGCGTGTCTTGTCGTTGATCTGTTGCTTCCACCACTTCTCGTAGGTGTCGATCCGCAGAACGGCGATGTGATCAAATTCATGCGGATACGGGAACCGGGGCGTTGGATCACCCGGCCGTTGCAGGAAGGTAAACAAGTCGGCCGGCACCTTCTGTTCCGCCAACTGCTGAAGAAACCGTTCCGGCTCATCGACGAATTCATAATACTCCGCGCGCAACCGCACCGTGCGCGGGAAGCGGCGTGAAACCGTCAACTCTTTGTCGTCGCAACTGATCATTTGATCATTGGGCTGGACCGCCAACGGGTTTCCCCTGCCTCGCCAAATGGAGCGCCCCGCGCAAACGGGCCATTTGCTCGGCCCGATGAAACGCAATCAACTCCCGCGAAACGGGCCGGTGCATCCGCGTCACAACCGCCCACAGGTAGCCCGCCAGGAAAAAACCACCGCCGAGAATCACCGGCGGTTTGCGCATCAGAAAGACGCCCCGCAGAATTTCCCAGAGCGGATGTCCCCCCACGCAATAAGCCTTCTGGCCATACCGATACTGCACCTTCAATGGGCCGTCGTTTCCCGTGCCCACCTGGCGGTGGTGCAGACAACGCTTTTCCAGAAACGTCTGCGTCTGCCAGCCTTTCATACGCGCGGTCGTCACCGCGATCCAATCAATCGCCCCACCCTTGATGGGAACGTAGCCGCCGACCTCCGCCAGGCATTTTCGCCGGAACAACTGGCACGCCCCGGAGACGTGCTCCAGTTGCGCGAACCGGTGTGAGTAGGTGTGCTTGTCCAGTCGATCGTGATCCTCCACGAACGGCGTGCCGGCCACCCCCAGCCGCGGCATCTCCGCGAACTTGCCCAAAAGCATCTCGAAGTAATCCGGATCGAACGTGATATCGGCATCCAGGTTGCCGACAATGTCGAACTGAGTGTCGCGGACACGCTCGTATCCAGCATTGAAGCAATGCGCCTTCGCCGCGAATTGACGATCCTGGTGTTCTGGCCTGCGCAGGAATTCGATCCAGTTATGGTCCGCGGCATATCGCTTAACGATTTCATCGGTTCGGTCCGTGGAGCCATCGCTCACGATGACCCACTTCGACGGACGGACCGTTTGCGCGACAACGGCGCGGATCGTGTTCTCGATGTACCGCTCTTCGTTGCGGGCGGCTGTAACCAGCACATATGTCAGCGGAGTCGGTCGCATCTCCGCTTCAGTTCGCCAGTCGCGTCAGGCAATGCGCCAGGGCTTTGAACATCGTGCCCTGTCCCCAATGCAACATGGGCGTTTTGGCCTTCACCCATCCCAGATCGCGATAGTAAAAATGCCCGTCATCCCCTTGCATATTGTTGATCGTCCACGCCGCAACCTTTTGTGCCAGCGGCAGGGCCTCGGGATCGTCGTCCGAAAAGAACGAGAGCGTATCGATCGCCTGGGCCGCACACTGGATGTCGGTAGGCAGCGCCCGATTGTGGTAATACTTCGGCCGGCCGTCCGGCTCGAAAAACGTCCGTTTGAAATAGACAAAGCCGTCCCGCTGGTGTTTGGAGAAACTTTCATCGCCGCTGGCCTGGATGTAGCGCTTGAGGCTGTCGAGATTATAACCGGTGTGGAAATTATCGATCCAGTGATACTGCGGCGCAGCACCGTAGAACCAGGCTCCGTCCGGATTCTGCCGGGAACAACTGTACATCATTGCGTCGCGCGCAACTTCCAATTTGGCGGAATCGCTGGTGTACTTGCCCACGCTCGCAAGCAGAGCCGCGCCCAGCATGTTGGCATTGTGGATCGAACTCTGCTTGTGCGCGACGTAACTCAGGCACGATCCCGATTCGGTCTTTTCCCTCGGCAACTTCAAAATCCAGTCGCAAATGCTCGAGGCAATGGTCAAATACCTGGTCTCGCCAAAGACTTCATAGTTCTCCAAGAACGCTTGACCGATCAGGCTGCTCCAAACGATCGTCGGTTCCATGGCCGGAATCTTGCCGCCACGCGTGGAAAAAGGGAAGTGGTTGCCCCAGCAATAATCCGCATTTCCTGGTGACGGATGGTCGATCAACCATTGCAGACAATGCAGTGCGCCGTCCCGATAGCGCGAATCCTGCTTTAACTTGAACATCTTAGCGTAGCCCCACGCAATGTAACCCATGCCCTTCGTCGAGGTGTGGGGATGAATGCCAATCCACGGACGGAGATTGAACGGACATCGGTAAACAGCTTGCTGCAGCAGCCGCTCGAGAAGCAGATTGTCGAAGGTCAGACAATGCAGAAAGGATGAGTTGCCGTCGCCGGGATCGTACGCTTTGTAGTCGTGCTCCTCGATCCAGCGGGTCACTTTTGCGATGCTATTCTCCACCGTCTCTTGGAATGCTCGGTCTTTCATCTGCCGCAATCACTTTCTCGTGAGCGAGTCTACCAATTCCAAGTATCCGCCTTTTTTCGTGTCCCAAGAGTTAGCCGTAGCATAGCGCAATCCGTTTTGCACAAGCTGCTCGCTGACTCCTTTCCGGCAAACCACTTCCAGGACTGCCTCCGTCAGCGCTTGAGGGTTGCCGGACTCGAAAAACCGCACAACCGTGTCGTCGAAGTAGTACCGGTCAATCTTCGTGCCCGACGCCACGACGGGGATGCCCAGCGACATAAATTCCATGATCTTGGTGCTGTACGCCTCGTTCCCGAATGAATCGGCCCGCTTGGGAACGACGCCGAGGTCGGCGTTAGCCATGATTTCGACGATCCGGCGCACCGGCAACAGGTCGAAGAAACGGACATGCTCGCTTAGCCCCAGTTCCAGCGCGAGGGCCATCAAGCTGTCCTTCATATCACCCTCGCCGTAAATGTGCAGTTCAGCCTGCGGAATTCGCGCGACGATCCTGGGCATGGCGCGGATGGCAATGTCCAGCCCCTGATGCCATTGCAGGCCGCCTGGAAAGAGGATAATCAGCTTGCCATCGTTCCGCGTGCGCGGACGCGGACGGAAGATGTTTGTGTCCACATAATTGATGAAAGCAGAGCATTTGCCGTTGGTGCCGGTTCTCAGCGCGTACGTATCGAGCCAGAGATGATTCGACACAATCACGTGGTCGGCATATCTGGCGGACCTGCGTTCCACCCATTTCAGCGCCCGGATGGTCGACTCATCTTCCCGCTTGGCGAACTTACTGGCATAAAACTCCGGCACAATATCGTGAATGTCCAGAATCAGCCTGGCCCCGGTCAACTTGGGAAACCAAGCGGCGAAAACCAAGAAATCCGGCACGTTGTGGACGTGGATCAAATCGTATCGACGTTTCAGGTGCTTCGCTGTCAGCCACACGCAAGAGCGGATCCAAAACCGCAGAAGCGGCAACAGATAGCCCATCCTCCCTTTCGCGTTCTTTCGGGAACGCAATTGGACCCGGTGCACCTCCACTTGGTTAATGTTTTCCACACCCAGCTCGTGTGGCTTCCGTTTCACGCACACCACGTCGACCGCATCGCCCCGCTCTGCGAGCGCTTCCGCGTAGCGCATCACTCGGCCGTCAGTCTCATAATTGGAATGCGTAAGCATGCACACACGTCGGGAGTACACCGTTCGTCTGATCGGCCGATGGCCCGAGCAGAATTCCGCAATGTCCCGGGGTAGCGCATGCCAGTAGAGATCGGCGTACTTCTCAAGCACGTACTCTAAGAATTCTCGGTAGTGCGTGGACGGATAAGTTCCGTTAGGGTCAGCCAGGCCGTCAAAATTAATGTAATCCGGATGCACGTTCAACAACGCCATGCCACCGCACTCGACGATCCAATCGAGTTTCCTCTTCCAAATCTCGGGTGATGGCTCCCTCAGCACCAGGAACAGAGTGGAGTCCTGGGGCAAAGTGTATGGCAGTTCCACATAGCCTTGTCCCGCCGCTCCCGCCACCCAGAATGGAAAGATTGTGGTAACGCCATCGGGTTGCGGTTCAAATGGGTCGGTATCGAACGTGGACGCATCGTACTGGATCTCCAGATCATGCAGCCAGTCAAGATTGTGGTGCATGAATGCCGAGCGGAATCCGCTGCAGCCCCACTCGCCCAGATAGGAGTTGATGCGCTTGGCTTTGCGGGCAAACTCTGCACGGTCCCAAAACAGCTTTCCGTCGTGGTTCAGGTCATGTACCCCTACCTCAAACCCGTCTCGAACGAGGTCCGCCCGTAGTTCCGCCGGGATACCGTCTTTACCTTCCGGAATGAAATTGAACGACGACCGGAACCCCAGTTTCATCTCGAGCGCCGCCAACTGATGAATGCTGCTGATCCCCCTCGCGCCCTCCACGTCGTGTGTGAGAGCCAAAGCGAATTTTCTGCCGTTCGGCCAGCCGGGCCAGTTCTTGGGTGGCGGGGCCGCCGCGCGGTTGATAGGCCACACGTCCTTGTATGCCCGCAACGTTCGCCGCGCAAAGATCCGTCGCAGCCCCATCCGGAAACGCCACGGGAGATAGGGCTTGATCTGATAGTAAATGCGGTTCCTCAGCATCGACACCTGACGAAAAAGAGTACAGCGAACGAATTCAGAACGTGTACCGCCGCCCCCTGAAGGGCCTCACGGGGCAAGCGGTTACATCGTCAGAAGTCGCTCAGAAATTCCTGGTGCAGACGCGGCGGCACATAGGTACGGGTCTTGTTCAACACTGCTGACACGTTGGCTTTCGATTCCGCGAGCAACGCGCAGGATTGTTGAACGGCGCCACGGTTGGTCTTCTCGGATTCAATGACGAGCAACACCATGTCCATGAATCCGGCCAGGCGTGGAGTCACGCTGGTCTGTGTGATTGCCGGCATGTCGAAAATGATATAGTCGTAATCGCTGACCTTGAGCTTCGGTACCAGGCTTGTGAACCGCTTCGGCAATACACGGGGCAGCTTGCTGCCTTTCGCTTCCTCAGCCTCGGTCGCAACGTACAATTTGTCCTGTACCAACGCGTTGTCTTTCCTGTACAGGGCTTCCTCCAGCTTGGCCACGGGCCGGCCCTGGCAGAACTGCTGCGCTGCGCCCTGTTCCTGGTTCATGTCCACCAGCAGAACGTTGCCGTCCCCCGTCTCCGAGAGGGTGGCCGCCAAGCCAGCCGCCGTGCTGGTAACACCGGCACCCCGGCCAGCACTGGTGACGGCGACGAGCTTGGGCTTGTGCGTAATGCCCCGAACCTCAAAGTACATGGCCAAGCGATCCCGTAGCCCCTCGTAGAATGGACGCAAAGACTGCTTGGCCCCACCGATTTCCAACTCCTGGCCGACACCTTCGACCGCTCCGACGACCGTGGCCGGTGAGGCGTTGTCCCCCGCCGCTTTCAAGGCGGGCCGCTTTGGGCCTGGAGCCTTGGCGAGCCGACGATGCCCATCCCGCCGGACGTCGGGAATGGTAAGCATCAGCGGCAATCGCAGCTTGGTCTGTACGTCAATCGGTCGTTTCACCGAACGATCGAAGCACAACTCCTGCAGAAACGCCCATCCCAACCCCAGGATCACGCCGCCGACAACAATGATCGCCATCGCCTTCGCCAAGCCAGCCCGGGCCCGGTACGGAGGTGTCGGCGCCTGAATCTTGCTGATATTGGAGAGCTTGCCGTGATTCACCGCTTCGTCGATGCGGGCCTGTTCCAAACTGGATGAGAAATACTGGTAGTTGGACTCGTCGAGCCTCTTCTTGCGTTGCAGTTCCGAGATGGTTGCGTCCATCTGGTCCGCATTGCTCGCCTCCTTGCGCAACTGCCCAAGCTGGTCGTTCAGGACCTTGATCTTCGCCTGAATGGCCAAGACCTGCGTGGTTTCGGTCGCGACGCTAAGCGAGTTGCCAGACCGCTGAGAGACTGGGTTCGCCGCCGAGACGCCCAGCCGTGTCAGCGCGGGGTACTTCTCCTCCAACTTCTGCTTCGATTGTTCCGCCTCGGCGATCTGTTCGCGAATCCCCTTGATCAGTGTGTTCTCGTCGGTGAATTGATTCGATAACTCCTGTTCCTTCTTCCACAACTCATCGACGCGGGTGGAAATGCACCTGTATTCGTCGACGGGCAGCGCGGCCACGGCGGGCTCGGGGTTGGTCGGCTCCCCGGCAGGGGGCGACGGGAGCGTGATGGCCTTCAGCATTGCCTGGTGTTCGGCCAACTCCGCCTCGGCATCAAAGATCTCCTGGCGTATCTTGGCAATCTGGTCGGCATAGTTCTTCTGGCTGTCTTCCAAAGAAATCACCCCGGCCTTGCTTCGTGCCTGTCGAAGTTCCTCCTCGGTCTGAGCCAACTGGGTACGCAACTGATCTGTCTCCTGCGAGAGCAAATCGTCCACCGCACCTAGCGCCTGGTGAATCTCCGCGTGCTTCTTGAGATAACTGTCGATCAACCCTGTCAGCACGGGTTGTACGACCTCGGGGTCCGGATGCTGAAAGAGAATCCGCATCACGTTACTCTTGGTGGGGACTTCCACCACCACGCCGTGGCGGACTACATTGGCGGCCTGAATGCGGTCCTTCCCGCCGCCAGCCTTGGCAAGGATCTTCTCCGCGCCGATCGTATCCACGACCTGCTCCGCCAGATCCAGACTGTTCAGAATTTCGATTTCGGAACTGATGACACTCTGCGCGTCATAGGACGAGATCATCCTTGAATCGTCCGGCGTGGGCGAAGGTGACTTGCTCTCGAGCACGTAGCGAATGAACAACTTGGCTTCCGATTCATATTTCGGCGGCCGGAATACCACCAACGCGAGCGCAGCCAACAGGCCCCCGGCCGAACAGATAAGGACCTTCCACTTGTGCTTGAACAGCACGTAGTACACGTCATCAAGGGTCAACCGCGACCGCTGGTTTGCTGTCTGTCGATCATTCATTTACATCACCTTTCACAACATAGCGCCTAGGCCATGTGTCTGTAAAGCACGGCCCCAATGCGCCGCAAGACCGGACCGGGAATCGCGCGGAACGCGTGATTATGCCAGCCGAACGCCTCGTCTTTGACTCTCACGAAACCGCCGCTCCGACGATCATACCGCATATACTCAATGAGGCGCTCCTGGGTCCCCCACCCCAGCTTAAAACTCCGCAAGCCTTCGTTGCCCAGCGAGGTTCGGCCAAAATCCAGTTCACCAAACCCGTGCGTTGCGTACCAGCGGATCGCTTCCCACATCACCAGGTCGTTGGCCCGCCAGTGCTGAAACCGATCGTCGGACGCGCCAAATTTGTAGATCGCCCGATTCCCCAAATGGAAAAAAACTGCGCCTGCCACGACCGTCCGCTGGTTCCGGGCCAAAATGACAAAACCCCGATCGCAGGTCAAAACATGACGGTGGATGTTCTGGAAAAAATGAAACGGTTGCGGAGGAAGGCCATGTCTTTTCCGCGTTTTGCATTGCAATCGATAGAACACCCGAACCGCATCCAGGTCTTGCGAGGTTTCTACGGCCAGCCCGCTTTTGTGACTTTTCCGGATTGCGCGGCGCACTGCGCCATCGAGGTTCGCAAACAGCGCCTCCTCGTCATCAACCAAGCTGAGCCGGTGACCGTAGTAGCAGGTCGAAGCGATCGCGCCATCCAACAAGGCCCTTCCACCACGGCATTCCAAGTATCGCCAGCCCCGCGTCTCGGCGTGGCGCAAGGCTTCCTCGAAGAGTCCGGGGAATGCCGCGCGGTCCGCGCAGAAAGGGGCGCACTCATCCGTAAACGGGAGTGACACCCCGCGTCTTCCCGTGAGCCAGCTGTCAACCTCCATGAATGGCAGCAGGCACTGGAGGTGTCCCGCATCCCGGACAACGAAATACACGGGGTTGAAGCCGTAAGTGTCATGAAGAACCCTGGCCCAAGCAGAGCTATGGAAAAAGGACGGCTGGGCAACACCCATCAGCCCATCATCCCAACCGCTATCTTCGAGAGGATTGACCAACTGCACAAGACCGTCGTTCGGGCATGTTCCCACCGTTGAATGTGGACCGCGGACAACCGACCTAAACTGCCGACAATCCACGCATGGGCGCTCTCGACGTGCGACAGGTGGGACTCGATCTCCCGAGTGGCGGTCAGGATGTCGCGCTAGAGAGCGTCGTGATGGGCTTTCAAATCAAGGAACGCGACCGGCACAGGTTGGCGCCTTTGCACTGGATGGTATAACCCGTGCGGGATTACCCGCGACCACCGCGCCGGGCGGTACATCCTTGGTGACCACGCTACCCGCGCCCACGATCGCACGTTCCCCGATGGTGATTCCACAAAGCAAGGTGGCCCCGGAACCAATCGAGGCGCCCCGTTTCACCACGGTTGGAAGGCACTCCCAGTCCGCCTCGGTCTGCACGGCCCCGTCCCCATTGGTGGCCCGGGGATACCGGTCGTTGATGAACGTCACGTTGTGTCCGATAAACACCTCGTCTTCCAAGGTCACGCCTTCGCACACAAAGGTGTGACTGGAGATCTTGCAACGGTTCCCAACGCGCACCCCTTTTTGAATCTCAACAAAACAACCGATCTTGACGTCGTCCCCGATCTCGCAGCCATACAGGTTGACAAAGCCGTAAATGCGAACGCCCTTGCCGAGCTTCACATCTGGCGCAATCAACTGCACGGTCCGCGGTAATCCACTCATGGGCGGCCTGCAGGACCTACATCCAACTGGCTTGGGCGGAATCAATCCGTCTGGCTGTCGCGTACTTCTTTCTGACGCGCCCCAACGGGGAGGCCGGCCCAAGCTTCTTCGGGAGGCGACCGCCGTGGCCATTGCCATTGGCGTTGGCCTTGCCGTTCGCGACCGCCAGATCTACGGGAGCCCCGTGGTTCTTGATGGACTGCGTGGCCGCTTCCAGGATCCGAACGAGTTCCAAGCCGCGGTCGCCGTTCGTGAGGGGAACCGAGCCCGACCGGATGCAGTCGATGAAATGCTGACACTCGACTTTGAGGGGTTCCTCCTGCTTGATGTACGGCACGTACATGTCGCCGTAATGATAGGCGTAGTGAAACTCCGCAAATGTGTCGTAGTGCGGCGGGCGTTCGACACGGGTGTCAAACACCTTGATCTTCTCCTGCTGGGCGACGTCGTCGTAGACAATCATGCGTTTGCTGCCGACGATCGTCATCTCCCGTACCTTCCGGGGATCGATCCAGCTGTTGTGAATGATGGCCGACCGTTCGTTGGCAAAGTACAAGCACATCGTGGCGACGTCTTCGACCCCTGGCGTGACATGGGCCGTGCCGCGACAGTTGATGCTCACCGGCTGCTCCTGCAGAATGTGCAGGATGATGGCGATGTCGTGCGGTGCCAGGTCCCAAGCCACGTTAATGTCCCGCTGGAAGAGACCCAGGTTCAACCGGCGCGCGCAAACATAGCGGATTTCCCCGACTTCCCCGGTGTCGATGATCTCCTTGATCTTCCGCACGGCCGGCGAGTAGAGAAACGTGTGGCCCACCATCAGGACCAGCCCCTTCTTCTTGGCGAGGTCGATCAACTCTTCGCACTGTTCGGAAGAGCACGCCATGGGTTTTTCGATGAGCGTATGCTTGCCCGCCAGCAGGCTCGCCTTGGCCATCGGATAATGCAGGCTCACCGCGGTGGCGACGACGACCGCGTCGAGCCCCGCACCGTTGAGCATGTGCCGGTAATCCGTTCCCCCTTCCACATCGGGATACAAGGAACGAACATGCGCCAACCGTTCCTTGTTGATGTCACACATCACCTTTAGATGACAATCGGAGAGCGACCGGAAGTTCCGAACCAGATTCGGTCCCCAATACCCGCACCCGACAACACCGACCGTTATTTGCTTCGCCATACTTCCTCCTGAATGACGGCTGAACCCCGGAGCGATACCGGAGTGCCGCCGGAAACCTGTTCACTGCGAGCGATCGGTTGGCTGATCGGCCGGAGGGGGCTGCCCGCAAGGTTCGGGCGCCGTCCAAGTGACTTGCTCTCGTTCCGGATTTCCCGAGCTTGATTGATCACGGCCGGAACGGTCCGCATCAGAATGCTCAGGTCCAACCACAGCGACTTATTCCGATCGTACTGCAGATCCAAACAAATCATCTGATTGAAGGTGGTCGTATTCTTTCCGGACACCTGCCAGAGCCCCGTTAGTCCGGGCAGTGTGTTGAATCGCTCCTTCTGCCAGTCCAGGTGCCGATCATATTCACAGGCCAGGCAGGGGCGCGGCCCGACCAGGCTCATCTCGCTCCGAAGCACGTTAATAACTTGCGGAAGTTCATCCAGCCCGGTCGCCCGCAATTGTCGTCCAAATGATACCACCCTCGAATCTCCGTGCGAATCCATCTTGACCATCGGAAGATCGGAATTGATCAACCGCGCGCAATGTCCCTCGTGAACGGAAGTATCCGCGTCCGTCACCATCGTCCGAAACTTCAGGCAGGTGAAGCGTTGGCCAAGGTAACCGATCCGCTCCTGGCGAAACAGGATGGGGCCCTTCGAGCCAAGCTTGATCAACACCGAGATCAGCAACATGACCGGCAGCAGGACCGGCGTCGCGACGAGGATGCAGGTGATATCCAGTACCCGCTTCCAACGCGGAATTCCCGCCGAATTATTGTCGAGTGGTTGGTGAACTCGTGGTTGTGCCTGGGCAAGATTCATGGACAGGATTGGAAAACGCCTTGGTTGGCAGGTACGGCATGAAGTGGCCGACTCCCGAAACGCGCCGTGCTCACCGCCAGCCTCGTGGTACTCGTGAGCCAACATGCGTGTTCCAAGGAACCCCTTGGGACTCGCCCTACGCCACATAACAATGACATATGCTCTTTCACCCTGCGACGTCCTATGCGCTCATTTTTCTGCCAAGGCTCCGCACTTGCTGGCGGCTGATATTTCCGCCAGCTGCTACGCGTAGCTCCGGCCCACATACAAAACCGGACATTCAATTGTCCTGCCGCATCTACTACCGTCTGGCACGACGACCCAAACAAATGCGGCAATATCAACCCACTCAAATCAACCAACTAGTACACAGCTGCCAACAACGGTATCCGCTCGGCGATCGAGTTTCTCTCAATCGCTACCGACGTGCGGGGAATCTCCACCGGCGTCGGTCGTCCCAGGAAATCCAGCAGCACTTGCACGCGTTGCCTGGCTGGCAACAACCGCAGCACCACCGCGTTCATGCCCGAGAAGGCACCGTCAGTCATCACCACTTCCGATCCTGGAGACAGGTGATCATGCACCGTCATCGGCTCGCTCGACTCAAAGCATTCCTGTAGCTCCTCGACCACCGAATCAGGGACTGTGGGAATTCCCTTCCCGAATCGCACCAAGGAGCTGACCCCGGGGGTGTACTGAAGATCGCTGAGGCTTTCTTCCAGCACGCAACGCACGAAAATGTAGCAAGGGAAAAGTGGTTCTACCACCCGCACCACCCCCCGTTTGGTCGCCCGTTCCACTCGCAACTGGGGGTGAAACACCTGCAAACCAAGGTTTTTCTTTACGTTGGCAGCCGCTATGTGGTCGTGCTTCGGTTTGGTCCGTGCACAATACCAAGATGGAATAATCGCTTGCATGCTCTCTCGCCCGAGTATCTCTCGCATTCGACCTAAGCCACTCACGCCTTGCTGACTGGGATCAGGCTGTAAAAAGACAGCAGCCCTCGGAAAAACCAGTTGTAATCGTAAACGAACGGTCAGCTGTTGTGCCCACCAACTCTCACCGAAACAACCGCGCCGTCCCAGTCGCAGTCCCTCATCTTTTCCCTTTCTTCCCTTGAGGTTACAAGCTTCTGTTTGTCACAGGCACTATGAAGAGTCACCAGCCGTGGGTGACCTCTCCTCTGCCACCTTAACGTCTCCTACCCACACTCACATCGGCCCATATCATGAGGCCAAATCCACCCTTTGTCAAGCGTCCGGCAGCATTTCGATTCTCAGCCCGGAATTTCTACACCACCAGCCTGCAGACACATCACTCCTGCCGCATGTTAACTACCTGATAATGAGTCTTATAAGTGGTAACCACTCCACGACGTACTCTCCCGTGCAAAAGTGCGCCCGATTTTCGTCAAGAAAACCAACCACGCCGCCTCGATCATTGCGGCGAGTCGCTCAGGCGGGGGTTGTATGTCGGCACATCGTGTGCCGACGTCCGTCCAATCAGTTCGTTGAAATCAGCATCCCCTCGCAAGGGGGCGAGATCCGCGTCCCCTGCCGCCGTTTGTCGATAGACCTGAGCGGGGTCCACGGCAAAGCATCTCTTGAGGTTCTGCACTGCCAACACGGGTTGATCCAGCAAGGCGTACACTCGCGCGAGATTGTACAGCGTGCCGGGGTCATCGACTCGAAGTTCCAAGCTTGTGTTCAGTTTCTCCACCGCGTCACGAAGGTCGTTGCGCGCGTGGCTGATCTTGCCCAGGTCGATCAGCGCACTCCCCCACATGGCGAACGTGCCAGCCGCGCTCGGTTGCACCTTCGCCGACCGATCAAATTTCCCCTGCGCCTCCCGTAACAGCGTCACCTTCACTTCTCGATTCGACGAGATGCGCGCTGCCTGGACCAGGACACCCGCCCAGTTGGCGTATACGGGACCGACCTCACTGCTGAAGCGGGCGCGCTCGGCGGCCTTGGCATACAGGGAAGCGGCTTCCTGATAGAGTGCGAACCGCGCCTGGTCATTCACCGCATACTCGGGCAGTTTCGTCGAGAGAATCACCGCCCACTTGTTGTACGAATCCCAGTCGCCAGGGGCAAGTTCCGCGGCCCTGCGGCATTTTTCCACCGCTCCCTGATAGCAGGCCAACCGCGTCCGCGAATCGACGGGCAGATCGCCAATGAGCAGCAGCGTTTCGCTCCACAGGATATACGTGAGTTTGACATCCGGCTTCTGCTCGGCGCTCTTGTCGAATTTTTCTGCAGCCGCCTGAAAATCCTGCAACTGCTGCGCCCCGTTGAATGCCTGTTTGCCAAGCTCCACGAGCGAAATGCCCCAATTATTGTAAGCCTCGGGGAAATCCGTGCGCGCGTTAATCGCCCGCTCAAACGCCTGCGCGGCCCCGGCGAACTTCCGCTCATGCATCAACTGCACGCCCAGACTGAACTGGGCCTGTGCCATCTGTTCCGGCGTCAGCGTCATTGCCGGCGACGTAACCTGAACCGTGGCCTGGGTCGATGGCACCTGCGCAGACGATTCCGGCTCCGTGCCCGCTCGCGCGCCTGGCGCGGCGGCCAGCAAAACCAGCGCCACCAGCGAACAGATCGTCAACCGTCTCATCGCTTTGCCAGTTTTCGCGGTGCAGTTCGCGCAATCGACAGGACCTGGCGCCGTACCATTGCATCCACATTCGCCGCGCTGGCCAGCGGCCATTCTCCCGCTGCGGTCACCGTCAGGGCTAACAATTGCTCCAAGTCGCCTACGCTCACGTATTCGGCCCGCGGCCGCTGGCTCGGGCCGATGTTGTGATAATTGCCCAGCGGCAGACACAATCCGCCCGCCTGATAACCGAACCCCACAAACGCCGTCGCCTCGCACGTCCCGCCATCCATCAGACAACGTTGCACACGGAACTTCGATTCATCGGCGCGACACCGTTCCGCTGCGCGCAGCAAAAACGCCGACGCCGTCGGATCGAAAATCGACGCTCGGTCTCCCACCCGCACGACCGGGCCGTTGCCGATGCGCGCCCACGGACGTTCCTTGCTCATCTCAATGGACACCACGAGCGCGCTTTTGGGGATCTTCTTCGACTGGATGAGCGCGATCACGCCGGGAAAACCGACTTCTTCCGCCCGCGTGAATGCGCACCACAGATGCGTGCGCAACCTGCGCCGCGAAGCTTCCGCCAACGTCGCCAGCATCACCACCGAGCCGAGTACATCGTCAATCGCCGTCGCGTGCAGTTTGCCTCCAGACAACCGAAACGTCGGCACGTCCCACATCCCCAAATCGCCCCTGCGCACTGTGTCGTCCACCCACAACTCGACGATTTTCCTCCTTGGCCATTCCGACCTGTCGAACCCCCGAATGACTGCCCGGCGGTACGACCGATCTTGCGGTCGCGAATGACCCCCATCACGAGAAGCTGGATATACCCGCACTTTGCCCCCCTTCGCGAACATCTCCTTCGGCACGCCGCCCAAAAACTCCGCCCGCTTCCCATCGAGCATCTCGAAGCCCGGATGATCCATGTGCGCCACCAACACCAGCGGCGCACCGCCCGCCCCCCGCCGATAGCGCGCAATCAGATTCCCCACCCGATCCGTTTCCACGCGCAATCCAAGCCCGCGGCAGTACCCAACCACAAACTCGCTCACCGCATCTTCATGATACGGCGCCGTCGGCAACCGCAACACCCGCTCCGCCAGTTCGAGAAGTTCTGCGCGTTCCATCCCGCCGCATTTATACCCGCTCCCCCTAATGAAGGCGAATCGGAAAACGGTGACCCACCCGCTGCGACGAACCCCTTGCCCAACGACAACGGCCGCGGCCCACCTTGGTCTCAATGGCGCCGACAGCTTGTCCGCTGGTCTACGGGCTCAGCCCTTTCCCTCTTTCAGAACCGTGATCGACGGGCCGAACTCGCTGAAAACAACATGACTGGGATTCCGCCCAACAGCAACCGATGCGACAACCGGTCGTTTCCGCGATTACAATCGGGTCCGGTTCTTGTAGTGGCATTGCGTGGTCGGCTGCGGTGATGATGCCTAGTAGTACTAGGCATCAGCGATGAACTGAAGCGAGTTTGCTGGTGTTCCGGGGTCGCGGTGTTTTGTCCCAACATGGCAGCACTCGATCTGCGTCACCACCGGCTTTCGTCAACCATGTCGCGAAAGATGGTCGGGACGCGCTTCCGAAACTCAAATCACCGATGGCCGACCGGCCGCCGGCACGCGTGTCGCGCACCGAGTTGGGCCGTCACTCCGTCGGCGGCGCCTTCCACGATCAAGGCTCCGTCATGGTCTCATCAGCCTACCGTGCACACATCACAAACCAGTGGTTGACGACCGGCCCGGTCCGGTTATGATGCCTAGCACTACTAGGCATCAGCGATGAGCCGAGATGAGTTTGCGAGGAATCTGGCGGCGGGGACGTACGACCTGATCGTGTTGGATGTGCTTCGCGACGGTCCGAGCTACGGCTACGAAATCGTCAAGCGCATCTTCGACCGGTCAAAACACACCGTACGCTGGCATCAAGGCACACTCTACCCCGTGCTGTACCGCTTGGAAAAACGCGGCGTTCTCACCAGCGAGTGGAAAGGCCCGAAGTACGGCCGCCAACGCCGCTACTACCGACTCACCGCGCGTGGCCAACGCCTCGGGAGCAAGCAACGCGACCACTGGCGCACCTTCAGTCGTGGCGTGAACGCGCTGCTCGGCCTCTGAACGACGACGCGCTGGAAGACTGAATCCCCCTCAACATCTCGGCTGTAGTCGTCCGCATATATATGACGGATGCCCCGGTGATTACAAATGCTCCGCATTTTTGTAGTGGCGCTGCGTGGCCGGTTGTAGCACGATGCGCCCAGGGAGATCATGCGATGTCTGTGAGGCAGGCCGTTCGTCGGGATGTGAAGACCGCCACGCGTGCAGCCGTGTTGGCTGCGCTGGGGTTTGTCGTTTTCGGTGCGGCGGGCACAACGTTGCGGGCGGACGAGGCTTCTTCCAAAACCGTCTGCGTGCTGAGCGTCCACGAAGACATCACGCGCAACACCGTATTCCTGATGCGGCGCGGCCTGCGCGATGCCGAGGAGAAGCGGGCCACTGCCCTCGTGCTGGACATGCAAACCAACGGCGGCCGCGTTGACGCGACGGAGGAGATCATCCGCCTGCTCGAAAACGCCCCGATGAAAACCTACACGTTCGTCAATGACAAGGCGTACTCCGCCGGCGCCTACATCGCCGCCGCCACCGACAAGGTTTTCATGTCGCCGGGCAGCGTCATCGGCGCCGCCACGCCGGTCATGCTCGGGGAGTCGGGCGTGCAAGAACTGCCGAAGAGTTACGAGGAAAAACTCTCCTCCGCCATGCGCGCTCGCATCCGCGCCACGGCCCAGGAGAAAGGCTACAACCCGGACGTGTTCGAGGCCATGGTCGATGCCGACCGCGGATTGACGATCGACAGCAAGGAAATCACCCCCAAAGGCAAACTGCTCACCCTGACCAATGAGGAAGCCGCCCGCAAATACGGCAACCCGCTGAAACCGCTGCTGTCGTCGGGCACGGTGAAGTCGGTGGCCGAATTGCTGGAGAAAGTCGGTCTGAAGGACGCCAATACGTTCGAAGTGTCGCCGTATGGATTTGAGCAACTGGCCCGCTGGATCACCGCCATTTCTCCGCTGCTGATTCTTGTCGGGTTCCTGGCGCTGTATATCGAATTGTCGCACCCGGGCGTGGCGCTGCCGGCCATTGTCGCCGTGATTTGTTTCGCCATCTATTTCCTCGGCTATTTTGTCGCGGGGTTCGCCGGCTGGGAAGAAATCGCATTGTTCATCTTCGGACTGGCGCTGTTGGCTCTGGAGTTTTTCCTGTTTCCCGGGCACTTCGTCTCCGCGGCCCTGGGCACGATTGCCGTGCTGGCCGCCCTGGTGCTGGCGATGACCGGCCGTCTTCCCAGCGAACCGATCATCCCGAGTTGGGGCCGGTTAGAAATACCGCTGGCAAAGGTTTTCGGCGCCATGCTGGGCGCGGGAATCGCCGCCGCGCTCCTTGCCCGCTGGCTGCCCAAGAGCTCGTTGTTCAAGAAAATGGAGCTGGCGGCGGCCACCAATTCAGCCGAAGGGTACACGACCAGCGCCAGCGACGCCCGCGCGTTGCTCGGTTCCACCGGTGTCGCCGAAACGAATCTGCGCCCATCGGGCAAAGGACGGTTTGGGGATCAATTGGTAGATGTAGTGACCGAAGGCGATTTGATCGAACGGGGTAAGCCGATCAGGATTGTGGAGGTGCAGGGTAGTCGCGTGGTGGTGAAACGTACGGCGTAGCCGGTGTTTTATGGGCTGGACAACGATCATAATCTTCTCCGTGCTGGGGGCTGTGCTGATCGCCGTTGATTTCTATCTGCCGAGTTTCGTGTTGGCCGGCGTCGGTGTGGTGCTCTTGCTGACCGCCACAATGCTCGGCTACGGCTTGACCGGCAGTGTGAACGAGACGATCCTGCTATTCTGCGCCGAAGCCGCGCTGGGCTTCGGCGCCGCTTACGTGTCGATCAAGTATTTTCCGCGGACCCCCACCGGCCGAAAGATGATCCTGGCCTCGACGCAAACCGGGGTGCGCGCCCAGTCGTCGCAGGCGACCGACTGGATCGGACGTGAGGGCGTGGCGCAAACCATTCTGCGGCCCGCAGGAGTAGCCCTGATCGATGGCCAACGGCTCGATGTCGTCGCCGAGTCGGGCATGATCGAATGCGGCAGCCCCATCAAAATCATCGACGTGAACGAAAATCGACTCGTGGTAAGGAAACTCAGTTAAAGGAGACGCAATCATGGACGTTGGCTCAATTATTCTGGTCGTACTCGGATTGGTTGTCGCGGTGATCTTCCTGATCATCCTCTTTGTGGTGATCTCGTTCGTCAACATCTGGATTCAGGCCCGCATGACGGGAGCGCCCGTGTCGTTCCTGACGTTGCTGAGCATGCGGCTGCGTCGCGTGCCGATCGGGCTCGTGGTCCAAAGCCGCATCACCGCGGTCAAGGCCGGGCTCCCGCTCACCACCGACCAACTGGAAGCGCACTATCTCGCCGGCGGTGATGTCAACCAGGTCGTCCGCGCCCTCATTGCCGCGGAGAAAGCCAACCTCAATCTCGGTTTTAACCAGGCTGCGGCCATTGACCTCGCGACCCACCAGTCCGGCAAGAGCGTGTTCGAAGCCGTCATGACCTCGGTCAATCCCAAAGTCATTGATTGCCCCAATCCCGCCAGCGGCAAGCAAACCATTGCCGCCGTTGCCAAGGATGGCATCCAACTCCAGGTCAAGGCCCGCGTGACCGTCCGCACCCATCTCGACCGGTTCGTCGGCGGTGCGACGGAGGAAACCATCATTGCCCGCGTGGGCGAAGGCATCGTCACCGCCATCGGCTCCGCGGAATCCTACAAGGACGTGCTGGAAAATCCGGATACGATCTCCAAACGCGTGCTGGAAAAAGGACTCGATGCCAGTACGGCGTTCGGAATCATGTCCATCGACATCGCCGACGTGGATGTGGGCGACAATATCGGCGCCCGACTCCAGGCGGAGCAGGCCGATGCGAATAAACAGATCGCCCAGGCCGCAGCCGAAACCCGCCGCGCCCTCGCGGTCGCCGCCGAGCAGGAAATGAAGGCTCGTACCCAGGAAATGCGCGCCAAAGTCGTCGAGGCCGAGGCCCAGGTGCCGTTGGCCATGGCCGAGGCGTTCCGTAGCGGCCACCTCGGCGTCATGGATTACTACCGCATGCAAAACATCCAGTCCGATACACGCATGCGACAGTCCATCTCGGGCGAGGACACGAGCAAATCGGGGCAGGCCAGCTAGCATGGTGAAATTCGCGGACAGTAGCATACTGATCTGGCTGATCATCTTTGTGATGGTCAGCCTCGCCAAGGGCTGGAGCAAACTCCAAGAGTCCAAGGAGAGCCAGTCGCCAGAATCGGATGACACGCCGCCGCCCGTGCCGCCCAAGACGCCGGTTCGGCGGCCGCAACTCCGGCCCCCCGCTCGGCCCATGCCACGTGTGCCTCGTGCAGTTCCCCCGGCAATGCGGCGTCCCATGCAACAACCGCGTCCGATCACGGTGCCAACCGCGCGAAATGTCAGCGCGGACGATATTCGCCGTGTCGTCGACCAAATGAGCCGAAAACCGCCCCCGCTCGCGCCCGCGCCGCCACCCCTTTCATCACCGCCCGTCGCCACGGCGGAAATATTTCCCCCGCCTCCCCCTACTCCGCCGCCTGCGCCGTCACCGTCCCTCCAAGAGGCCGCGGCTCCAGTACCAACGCCTGTGAGTGCTCCAGCACCAGCGCAACCGTCTCGCGCCTCGCAATGGATGGAGGCGCTTCGCGACCGCCAGAATATCCGCAACATTATCATTGCTTACGAAATCATCGGCCCGCCCCGCTCCCAGCTTATCTAGCCGCTCCCCCGATTGTCGGGGTTTTCCCCGTCAGCCCCTCGGCTATCCCTTGGCATTCCATGTGCTTCCTAGACAAAACCGTGTCAAAAGACGTCAGCAGTATTAAACCATAAGCCATTACCAAACAGGGGGATACAAAACATATGAGTCGCCGCTCTCTCATCCGGAACAACCAGGGCTTCACCCTGGTCGAAATAATGATTGTCGTCGCGATCATCGGCCTGTTGGCCGCATTGGCGGTCCCGGGCTTCGTCAAGGCCCGCAAGCAAGCCCAAGGCCGACGCATCATGAATGACTGCCGCCAACAGGACGCCGCCATCGACCAGTGGTCGGTCAATAGTGGCATCGCCGATGGCACCGCGGTCGATTCCAATGCCGCCGGTACCTACCTGAAGACGGCATGGAAAACCCTCGATCTCCTCGGCAACTCGTACTCCATCAACGGGACCGGTACGGGCCAGATCCAGATCAGCACCGCGACCAAGAGTTCCTTGGCCGGTGTCGGTATTGACTGGGGAATCTACTAGCCTTCCAGTCGGTTGCTTTTCGCTCCGTGCGGGCGCTGCGCTGCTCGGGAATCCGTCGACTTCCCGGCGCCGCAGCGCCCTTCTACTCATTCCGGCCCTGACGCATCGTCCCTCGCCGCGCCCATCGCGCCGGCGCCGGATGCAAATCGTCTTGCCCTTCCTTCCCGGATAATCTATTCCGGAACCCATGCAACGCACCGGACTCTCCGTCAACGCGCCTCAGCCACTATGAAACTCGGCGTCATCGGCGGCAGCGGACTCTACCAGATGGACGGCATCCAGCAAAAACGCTGGTCCCGTCTGACCACCCCGTTCGGCAAACCTTCCGACCACTTTCTCACGGGACGCCTCGCCGATCGCGACATCGTCTTCCTCCCCCGTCACGGCCGCGGCCACACCATCCTCCCCGGCGAGCTCAACCACCGCGCCAACATCTACGGCATGAAAAAACTCGGCGTCACCCACATCATCAGCGTCAGCGCCGTCGGCTCTCTCAAAGAACAATATCAACCCACCGACATCGTTGCCGTCGACCAGTTCATCGACCGCACCAAACGCGGCCGCGATCTGACCTTTTTCGGCAACGGCATCGTCGCCCACGTCGCATTCGCCGACCCGATCTGCAACCGACTCCGCCGCATCCTCGTCAATTGCGCCCGTCGCACCGGCGCCACCGTCCACGACGGCGGCACCTACGTCAACATGGAAGGCCCGGCCTTCTCCACCCGCGCCGAGTCCCGGTTCCACCGCGCCATGGGCTGGGACGTCATCGGCATGACCAACTACGGCGAGGCCCGATGCGCCCGCGAGGCCGAACTCTGTTACGCCACCCTCGCCATGGTCACCGACTACGATTGCTGGCATCAAGACCACGACGCGGTCACCGTCGAAATGGTCGTCGCCAACCTCGCCAAAAACTCCAGGACCGCCCAGCAGATCATCCGACTCGCCGCCGCCGCGCTCGATCCCGATGCCGATTGCGCCTGCCGACACGCCCTCGCCACCGCCATCATGACCGACCCCGAAGCCATGCCCTCGGCTACACGTCGCAAACTCCATCTCCTCCTTCACAAATACCTGCCCAAGAAGTAGCCGCATAGTGGAGCGGCCGTCCCGCCCGTTCCGTCGTAATAGTGGAACGGGCATCTTGCCCGTTCATTCTTAAGCAGAGCTGTTGTAGGCCGCCCCGTAGCCGTTCCGCTTGCGGCCGTCGTCCTCTCATCGTTGTAGCGTCGGCTGTCACCAGCCGAAAGCCTCCCCTCCACCCCCGCCAGCCGCCCCAATTGTAGCCGCGAATCTCATTCGCGGGCCTGCCCCTCCACCCCCGTCCCTCATCCTTTACCCGGCTCCCCCGCCCCGCTGTCGGCGAAGCCCGCGTTGGCGATAGCCTCACGCGGCCCCGCACTGTACAAATCCCTCGCTTTGGGTAATCATGGATTCCGTGAACAGCAAAGCCACGGCGCACAAGGGCCAACCCAACGACTCGCCTCTGCCCAACGTCACCCGCTGGCTCTGCGTCCACACCCGACCCCGCAAGGAAGCCGGCGCCGAACAATACTGCCGCGATGTGCTCGGCCTCCATACCTACTACCCGCGCCTCAAACGCCTCAAAACCATCCGTCGCGTCAAACGCTGGGTCGTCGGACCGCTCTTCCCGCGCTATTTCTTCTGCAGGTTAAATCTCGCCCACAACTTCCGCGCCGTCCGATACTCGCCCCAGGTCATCGACGTCGTCAGCTTCGGTGGTCGCCCCACCGTCGTCGATGACGAGATTATCCGCCAGCTCCAGCAATGGGCCGGCGAGGCCGTCGACGTCGTAACCGTCCGCCCGGGATTCCGCCCCGGCGACCTCGTCGAGATTGCCGACGGCCCGCTCCGTGGTCTTCAGGCCGTCGTGCTGCAGGAGATGAGCGACCGCGACCGCGTCGCCGTCCTGCTCTCCACGCTCGGCTGCCAGGCCCGCCTCATCGTCAGCCGCTCCCAACTCATCGAGGGCTCCTAATCGTAGAACGGGCGTCTCGCCCGTTTCACCCTTCGAATAGTGAAGCGGGCTTGCCTCGATTCCTACATCGGGGCGTCTCGCCCGCTTGATCTTCCCCATCCAGCTCATCGCACATTTCCTCCCCCCTCCCAAGGAACGGAATGCGAAGCGTGCTCCCCTCGCCCTTTCTAAGGGAGAGGGTCAGGGTGAGGGTTCTGGAAAATCCGCGTGACGCCGCGCACCGAATATCATATCAACAGTCTGACATGGATCGCGCTTGCGGCACATTCCTAACACCATGAACTTCTGGCAGGACCAACGCGTCGTCGTCACCGGCGGCGCCGGCTTCCTCGGCTCCTACGTCGTCGACGCCCTCCGCGCGCGCGGCTGCCCCAACATCACCATCCCGTTGTCACGCGACTACGATCTGCGCGACCGCACCGCCATCGTCCGCCTGTTCCAGAACGCGCGGCCCACACTGGTCCTGCACGCGGCCGGGCGCGTCGGCGGCATCGGCGCCAATCGCGATCATCCGGGAAAATTCTTCTACGACAACGCCATCATGGGCATCGAGCTGATCGAGCAAGCCCGACAGTTTCAGCTCCCCAAACTCGTGCTCATCGGCTCCAGCTCCGCCTATCCGAAATCCACGCCCGTCCCGTTCCTCGAAGAGAACCTGTGGAATGGCTATCCCGACCCCGTCATGGCGCCCTACGCCACCGCCAAGAGGGCGCTCCTCGTCCAATGTCAGGCCTATCGCCAGGAATACGGCCTGAACGCCGTCTGCCTCTTGCCGTCGAACCTCTACGGCCCTCGCGATGACTTCGACCCGAATTCCTCCAACGTAATCCCGGCGCTCGTGAGGAAATGCGTCGATGCCCGCGACCGCGGCGACAAGTTCATCGAATGTTGGGGTACCGGCACGCCCACCCGCGAGTTCCTTTACGCCGCCGATGCCGCCGAGGGTGTCCTGCTCGCCACCGAGCGCTACAACAAACCCGATCCCGTCAACCTCGGCAGCGGCGTCGAAATCTCCATTCGCGATCTGGTCGGGCTCGTCGCCAAACTCACCCGCTTCTCCGGCGAGATCCGCTGGGACGCCACCAAACCCGACGGCGCGCCGCGTCGTTGTCTGGATGTCCAGAAAGCCGAACGCGAGTTCGGCTTCCGCGCCCCCACCAGCCTCGAAGCCGGCCTCCGCGCCACCATCCAGTGGTACGAACAGACCCGCTGAGGTTTATGAAAACACTGACGCGCATCGCCCTTCTTGGCAACGCTGTTTATGTCCTCTGGATCGTTTATAACGGAATCGATGAATGGGGGAAGCCGATCGGCGCCGTCGAAGCCGTCTCGTACGTCGGCCTGATTGTCCTACTGATTTTGAATATCGTGCTTTTGACCCGTAAGATGTAAGAGCACGCGCTGACCCTATCGAACCCCTTCTTGCCAAACGCCGCGCCATCCACCAGACTTTGCGCGTGACTCCGGCGACGGAAGCTGGGATCTCAAGGCATGTTTGTCCGCTGGAAGAAATTGTCGGTTTATTGCCTTGATTCCTCGGCCTAACGGATTCAGGCTTGGAGCTTCAAGCATCCGAACATGCTGGCAATATGACATCAAAGCGACTTGCGAACGTCTTAATCAAGATTGTGGGGCTTTACATTTGTCTATGCGCTATCCCCGGCTTGGTTTCTGGAATCCTTGCTGCAGTTGTATGCGTTGGCGGGCACGCTAAAGGGACTGACGCAGTTACTTACATCTTGTCCGAAGCGGTTGGCGCAGTCATACAGTTGGTCGTCGGTGTAATTCTTGTGGTCAAAAGCCAGAAACTCGCGCAGTTCTGGTTCAAGAACGACGACTAATTCCAAACGGTACCACTACCCCGCCGAACCCCTTCTTGCCAAACGCCGCCGCATCCCTTATTCTTTCGTCTCCCGTGCTTCCATGAATTACGTCACGCTAGCGAAAACTGTCTTCGACATCGAGATCGACGGCCTGCGCCGCACACGCGCCTGTCTCGACGAAAATTTTTCCCGCGCCGTTGACGCCATCGTCAAATGCCTCCGCAACCGCGGCAAGGTCGTCGTCACCGGCATCGGCAAATCCGGCAAGATCGGCCACAAGATTTCCGCCACCCTCACCAGCACGGGCGCCACCAGTGTCGTCCTCGATTCCGTGGACGCGCTGCACGGTGACATCGGCGTAATTAACGACGGCGACTGCGTCCTTGCGCTGAGTTATTCGGGCGAAACCGAGGAATTGTCGCGCATCCTGCCGGCCATCAAACGATTCGATGTCACCATCATCGCCGTGACCTCGCAGCGCAAATCCAGTCTCGGCCGTCACAGCGACATCGTTCTGCGCGTGAACGTGAAGAAGGAAGCCTGCCCGTTCAATCTCGCGCCCACGTCCAGCACCACCGCCATGCTCGCCCTCGGCGACGCCCTCGCCATGTGCGTGCTCGAAGCCCGCGGATTCAAAAAAGCGGACTACGCGCGGCTGCATCCGGCCGGCGCTATCGGCCGCACCATGCTCCTTCAGATCAAGGACATCATGCGCACCGGCGACCGCAATGCCGTCATCGTCGATTACCGCAACGTCAAGGACGCGCTGCTCGCCATGACCCGGGCCAAATCCGGCACCATCAGCGTCGTCGACAAACAGGGACGCATCGCCGGCGTGTTTACCGACGGCGATTTCCGCCGCCACATCGCCCGCGGCCCCGAAGTCCTCCAGGTGCCCATCCGCACCGTGATGACCCGCAACCCCATCACCATTCGCCAGGACGCGCTCGCCGTCGAGGCCCTCAGGATTTTTCAGCAACGTCAGATTGACGATTTGATTGTCGTCGACGAAAATAAGCAGCCGGTCGGCATCGTCGATTCACAAGACCTGCCGAAATTCAAAATCATGTGACACCGAAGGGTTCCGCTCCGATTGGGATGAAACATTAGGAAAGAGAGAGGGTTTACAATGCCGTCAGCCAACGATCTCCGAAAAGGAATGGCCGTCAAGTACAACAACGACGTGTGCGTCGTGCTCGATATGCAGCACCGCACGCCCGGCAACCTGCGCGCCTTCGTCCAGGCCACCCTCCGCAGCCTGAAAACGGGCAAGTCCTCTGTCGTCCGCTTCGCCTCAACTGAGACCATCGAGGTCGTTTCCAAAACCACCAAGCCCGTCGACTTCAGCTTCAAAGACCAGGGCGGCTACCATTTCATGGACCCCGAAACCTACGAAACGATCACGCTCAACGAAGAGTTCGTCGGCGACGCCAAGAATTATCTCACCGAAAATCTGCGCTGCAGCCTCACCGAGGTCGAAGGCAAGGTCGCCGAACTCGAACTTCCGCCCTCGGTCGATCTCAAAGTGATCGACGCGCCGCCCGGCATCCGCGGCGACACCGCCACCAACGTCACCAAACCGGCCAAGATGGAAACCGGCATCGAAGTCGCCGTCCCCATCTTCATCAACCCCGGCACCATCATCCGCGTCGACACCCGCACCGGCAAATACCTCAGCCGAGCGTAAGTGGCTTTATGACCGCGCTGGCATGTAAGCGACTCAGCATTGCACTATCGGTGACCGTTGTTGTCATGCTTATTGTTGCCTGCAAGTTCTTCTGGAATGCGGCGATGCTTCACGCTCGCGTCGCATTTGCCAGCGAACAGACTGAAGTGTTTGACGACATGCGGAAGCAGGCGCTTTCAGCGGATGCTACAGGTGCGGCGCTGAGTTTGGAATACGTCGTCCACTACTATCCGAGCGGCACAAAGCAAGTCACTGGGTCGCTGCTTGACCACATGGTTGAGAGAGAGAGAGAACGAACACCGTGCGTGAGATTATCGCTCATCTCCGCGCGAAGACCGGGGTGGATTTGGGTGACGACCCCGAGATATGGATTCAGAAGTACAAGGTTCCGTAGAGTGTTAGCGCGCACGGCACCTACGCCCGCGGGTGCGCCTTTTCGTAGACCTTCTTCAGGCGCTCCGGCGTGATGTGCGTGTAGATTTGCGTCGTGGAAAGGTTGGCGTGGCCGAGAAGCTCCTGCACGTTGCGCAAGTCGGCGCCGGCATCCAGCATGTGTGTGGCGAAACTGTGCCGCAGCTTGTGCGGCGTCAGCGATGGGTCGAGCCCCGCCGCGATCAGATACTTCTTCAACATCCGCTGCACGCTCCGCGCGGTGAGCCGCTCCCCGAATCGGTTCACAAACACCGGTCCCCGCTTTTCCCGCCTCCGCAGCTCCACGTACTTCTGCAGCGCGTCGATCGCCGGCCCGCCCAGCGCCGCCAGCCGCTCCTTCTTGCCCTTGCCGCGCACCCGCACGACTTCGCCCAGCACGTCCACGTCATCATCGTTGAGCTGAACCAGTTCGTGAATGCGCAACCCGGCGCTGTACAACGTCTCCAGAATCGCCTTGTCCCGCCACGCTGCAAGGCCATGGGAGGGCGAGGTCCGAGAAGCACTCGCGACTCCTGTCGGAGCTCCCGCCGAGCCGCCGGCCTTGGACTTGGCCCGACCCGCGCCGTTCAACGGCGCCTCCAGCAACGCCTCCACCTGCTGGATCGTCAGGAATTTCGGCAGTTTCCGCGTCTTCTTCGGAAGGGTCAGCCCCATCAGCGGGTTCTGTTTCACCCGCTCCGTCCGCACCAGCCATTTGAACAGGCTCCGCAATGCCGACATCTTCAGGTGGATCGTCGCGCGGTCAAACCTTCGCTCGTTGAGGTGAACGAGATACCCGCGAAGATGAAACGGTGTGATCTGCCGCCAGTCGCACGCCTGCTTGTACTTCTCCCCAAACCACGCGGAAAATGCCGCGATGTCGGCGGCGTAATTGCGCACGGTCAGCGGCGAAGCGTCGCGTTCGACGCGCAGGTAACTGAGAAACTCTTCGGTCAGCGCGTCCGTTACGCGCTCGCCGGAGCCAGTTTTTTGATGTTCTTGCACTTCGGGTACGCCGAGCAGCCGAGAAATTCCCCGAATCGTCCGTGGCGTTTCACCATTGGCGAGCCGCATTTCTCGCACTTCTCATCCGTCACCACTGCCGTTTCCTTGGGCGGAGGAGGCGGGGCCTTGTGTTTCAATTCATCCGGCAGCGGTTTCGCATTGCGGCACTTCGGATAGCCCGAGCACGCCAGGAACGGCCCGCGCCGGCTGTTGCGGATCACCATCGGTGAACCGCATTTCTCGCACTTCATGTCCGTGGTCACCGCCTGCGGCTTCTCGACCGCCGTGATCCTGCCCGCTGCATCCCGCTCAAATGATTTCGTGTTCCGGCACTTCGGATAGCCCGAGCACGCCAGGAACTCGCCGCGTTTGCTGGTTTTGATCACCATCGGCAAGCCGCACTTCTCGCACTGGACGCCCGTCTGCTCTTTCTCCACGGGTTGGACGCTGCCGTCTTCCGCGCGCTTGAAATTCTTCGTGTTCTTGCATTTCGGGTACGCCGAGCACGCCAGGAACTCGCCGTTCCGGCTCGGCCGAATCACCATCATCTGGCCGCACAATTCGCACGGGATGTCCGTCGGAATCGGTTTGGGCCGCACGTCCTCCATGTTCTTGCTCGCCGCTTTCAGCGTCGGCTCGAACTCCTTGTAAAACGTGCCCAGCATCTCGTGCCATTCGACCTTGCCCTCTTCGATTTCGTCGAGCAACTCCTCCATCTGCGCCGTGAACTGCACGTCCAGCAATTTCGTGAAATGTTTTACCAGCATGTCGGTCGTGACCTCGCCGAGTTGCGTCGGCGACAGGCGCCCCTTCTCCTTCGTCACGTAGCGCCGCTTCTGAATCGTCGCAATCGTCGGCGCATACGTGCTCGGCCGGCCGATGCCGAGTTCCTCCAGGGCCTTCACCAGCGTCGCTTCGCTGAAGCGCGGCGGTGGCTCGGTAAAATGCTGCTCGGGGTGCAGCTGGATCAGATCCAATAACTCGTTCTCGCTCAGCGGCGGCAGTTTCTTGTTTTCTTCCTCTTCGGACGGCTTCTCGCTTTCGGCCTTCTTCTCCGCCTCTTCCTCGACGCCGTAAATCTTCAACCACCCCGCGAACACCACCTCGGTCGCCGTCGCGCGAAACAGGAAGAATTTCGCTTCCCTTCTCGCGTCAATGTCAACGCTCGTGACCTTCATCTCCGCCGGCGTCATCTGGCTGGCCACAAACCGTTCCCAGATCAGCTTGTAGAGCCGGAACTGATCGTGATCGAGGTACGCCCGCACGCTCTCCGGCGTCCGCCCCACCGAGGTCGGGCGCACCGCTTCGTGCGCGCCCTGCGAGTCCTTCTTGGACCGGTATACATTGGGCGTCTCGGGGGCGTAGTCTGCGCCGATGGTCTCGCGGATGAACGCCAGCGCTTCCGCCTGCGCTTCCCGGGAAACATTGAACGAGTCGGTACGCATGTAGGTGATCAAACCAACCGAATCCTCGTCGCCGACCTCCACGCCTTCGTAAAGTTGCTGCGCGACCATCATCGTCTTCGACGTGCCCATGCCCAGGGCCTTCGACGCGGATTGCTGCAGCGTGCTCGTCGTGAACGGTGGCGGCGCGCTCCGCTTCTTCGGTTTGACGTCGATCCTGGTGACTTTGTATTCGCACTGCTGCAGATCGGACAACAGGCCGTCCGCCTGCTCTTTGCTTCCGATAATCAACGCGTCGGCCTTCACGTCGCCATTGGGCGACCGCACCTTCTTGTCCCCCACCTGGACCAGCTTGGCCAGGAAATGATCCTTTGGCGGGACCAGCTTCCGCAACTCGGCCTCGACCGACCAGTACTCCTGCCGCTTGAATGCGCGGATCTCGCGTTCGCGTTCCACCACCAACCGCACCGCGACGGACTGCACCCGCCCGGCGCTCAACCCGCGCGCCACACGCTTGTTCAGCAGCGGCGAAATCTTGTAGCCGACAATGCGGTCGAGAATCCGCCGCGCCTGCTGCGAATCGACCAGCTTCATGTCCACGTGGCCCGGATGATCGAAGGCCGCGCGCACGGCGTTCCTGGTAATTTCGTTGAATTGCACGCGGAAAAATTCCGGGCCGTTCCTCTTGCTCTTCAGAATCTCCCGCAAATGCCAGGCAATCGCTTCGCCTTCACGGTCAGGGTCGGAGGCCAGATAAACCGTCTCGGCGTCCTTGGCGGCTTCTTTGAGGTCGTTAACCACCTGGTTTTTCTTCCGGGCGATCTCATAGGTCGGCTCGAAGTTCTTCCCGATCTCCACGCCAAACTTGCGCTCCGGCAAATCGCGCACGTGCCCCATCGACGCTTTCACGCTGAAGCCCGATCCCAGGTACTTGTTGATCGTCTTCGCTTTCGCCGGGGACTCAACGATGACCAGTTTTTTTGCCATGCTCTTTTCTTCTTGCCGCCATCACGGTCCAAACGTCGTGTTGCGCACGTACAGCTTGCCCGGCAATTGCCGGACCAGCCGCTTCATCTCCAACGATAATAACGTTGCGGAAACACACGCCGTTGTCAAACCGCTGGCGCGAATAATGTCGTCGATGGCCGTTTCCTCACGGCCCAGTTGCGCCATCACCTTTTGCTCCATCTCACTCAGTTTCAAAGCAGGTTTGGTTCCCCCGCTCTCCGTCTCGGCCTCGACCGGTCCTGCGGCCTTTTTGGGCAGCAGATACTCAAATTCCCCCAGTATGTCCTCGGCATCCTCGGTCAATTTTGCACCGTCCTTGATCAATTTGTTCGTTCCCCTGGACAAAATTGAATCTGCCCGGCCCGGTACCGCAAACACCTGCCGCCCCTGCTCCGCCGCCTGGCTGGCCGTGATCAACGCCCCGCTCCTGAGGTTCGCCTCGACCACCACCGCGCCCAGCGACCAACCGCTTATGATGCGATTTCGCATCGGAAAGTTCTGCCGATCGGGCTTCACGCCGAACGGAAATTCCGTCACCAGCGCCCCGCCCTTCTCCACGATCTCGCCGGCCAGCTTCTCGTTTTCCGCCGGATAAACCAGGTCGATCCCGCAACCGATCACCGCCACTGTCCGCCCCTTGGCCTGCAGGGCGCCCTTGTGCGCCGCGGTATCGATCCCCCGCGCCAAACCGCTGACCACCGTCACGCCGACCCGACCCAACTGATACGCCAGCTTTCGCGCCATGTCCTGGCCGTACAACGTCGTCCGTCTCGATCCGACTATGGCAATCGACAACGCATCGCGCTCCGAGAGCGCTCCCCTCACATATAAGATGATCGGCGGATCGTAAATCTCCCGCAAGTTCCTGGGGTACTCCGCGTCCTCCTGGGTGACAACCCGCACGCCCGCCTTCTCGATCCGCTGCAACTCGCCGTCGAGATCCACTTTCTCCCGCCAATTCGTGATGCTCCGCGCGACCTCGTCTCCCACGCCCTCGACCTGCATCAAATCCGCTTTCGTCGCCGACAGAATCGCCTGCGGCTCGCGAAAGCGATCCAGCAACGCGCGGACACGAATCGGTCCGATGCCGTCCACCATGTTGAGTGCGATGTATGCTTCGCGCGAAGTCATGCGCGCTTCGGATGCGGGTTGGCCGGTGACCTGTCTATGCGACCGCCTTCTTGGTGCGACGCTTCCACTTGAATTCCATCTGCGGCTCCTTCAGCAACTCGTAATTCTTCAGCAGCCGCAGCGTTTGCAGGAGATCCGACTTCTGGTAGTTACGGTTTGTCGCCACGCTGGCGATCAACTCCTGCAGAATCGACCGAAATGAGATCACCCCATCGATCCCCTTCGACCGCAACACCTCGATGCTCCGCTGCCGCATCTTGTTGTCCCGCGGCAGGCCCGGCACCACCAGAAGTTTCACCAATCCCTCGCTCCCGACCAGCCGTTGAGCTTCCTCCACGGCGCGTTTCTCCACAAACCGGAAAATCTTCGGCTGGTGCGCCAGCACGCCCGGCGCGAAAATCTCCGTGTGCCAGCCTTTCACCGCCACGATCGCCCGCGACACTTGCGAGAGCATCTTCGAGGTGATTTCGAATTCCGGCGGCGCGGCTCCTTGCGGCGCGCCCGGGTTCAGCACGATCAAATCCACTTCCTCGTCCGCAGTTTTCTGCCGCGCCTGCACGATGTACTTGCGCCGCTGGCAGACGAGAAACCCGTGCAATTCGAAAAATTCGCGGACAATCCCTTCGTCAACGGCAGACATTCACGGCCTCCACAAAGTCCGCATCCGTGACCGCGTCCGAGACCATCGCCTCGCCCAGATGCTTCAGCAGCACAAATCGCAGTTTGCCGTTGCGCGCCTTTTTGTCGAGCCGCGCCGCGGCCAGCAAGTCTTCCAGCTTGAAGTTGGTGCCCAACCGCGTCGGCAAACCGCTGGCCTCGATTAGATCGCGCACTCGCCCCGCTTCCGCTTCGCTCAGCCCGGCCCGTTTCATCGATAGCCGCACCCCGCAGCACATGCCCATCGAAATCCCTTCCCCGTGCAGTACCCCCACGTATTCCGAGAGCGCCTCCATCGCGTGGCCGAGCGTGTGACCGAAATTCAAAATCGCCCGCAGCCCCGCCTCGCGCTCGTCCGCGCTGACCACCTCCGCTTTGATCTCGCAGCAGCGCCGCACCGCGCGGGCCACTGCCTTCGGGTCGAGCGCCAGCACCTTCTTGTAATCTCGTTCCAACCACTCAAAAAACTCCGCGTCGCGAATCGCCCCGTGCTTGATCACTTCCGCAAAGCCGGACCGCAATTCTCGATTGGGTAACGTCGACAGCGTGTCGGTGTCCGCCAGGACAAGCCTGGGTTGGTAAAACGACCCGACCAAGTTCTTGCCCTGCGGCAGGTTCACACCCACTTTGCCGCCAACCGAGCTGTCCACCTGCGCCAGCAAACTCGTCGGCATCTGAACCAGGGCTATCCCGCGGAGATAGGTCGCCGCCACAAATCCCGCCAAATCCCCCACGACGCCGCCGCCAAGGGCGATAACGAACGATTGACGGTCCAACCCCAGCGACGGAAGTTTCTCGAAAAGCCGATCCACTTGCCGCAACGATTTTGAGGCCTCGCCCGCCGGCACGCTGAGCACCTGCACCGTGATCCCGCGCTTGCCGAGCGTTTCCCGCAACACGCCCGCATACCGCGGCTCGACGTTGGTATCCGTGATCACCACGCCGTGCATGCCCAGCTTGAGGGGAAGCAGATAGTCCGCCGCTTGCGACAGCAACCCGCCGCCAATCACAATGTCATAACTGCGCTCACCCAGCCGGACGCGCACCTGTTGCGGCACGCCTGTAGCTTTGGATTCCATCAATTCGCTGGATTACAACCCCGCCCGCCGATACTTGTCAACCTTGAATCATCTCCGCCCTGATACGCGCCACCCGTCGCGTGCGCTCCGTCACCTTGAACGGCTCGGCAATCCGGTGCCCGACGACCCATGCAATGCGCCCGTCCGCCGCGCATACCAGCGGCACGCGACCGCGCTGACGGCGTGGCACCTTCTCATCCACGAAGAAGTCGTGCAGCTTCTTCTCGCCACTCATTCCCAGCGGCCGAAACCGGTCGCCGCTCTCCCACGTCCGGATGAACAAACCTTCCCCCAGCGCATCGGCATCGAATCGCTCGCCCTCTTCGCCAATCACAAACTTCACACCGAGTTCGCCGATCATCGTCTCCCTGCACAGGCTCAGCGGCCATCGGCCACGGATGGAGTCCAGTTCGCCGCGTTGCGCTTTCCGCAGCCACTCGTATTCGCGGTACGCCACCAGTTCGTACGGCAGATCGACCTCCGCGCCCGGCGAATCCCCCAGTGCCGCGTGACGGACGGCCTCGATCTGATCGAAGCTGAAACTTGGCGCGCTCTCGGCGTCGCCCCCGAGCCAGAAGCGCAATACGCGCCGCTGGACGGCCACGGGACAGTTCGCCAGCGCCTTTACGTTCACAGCGTCGTTCTGGCAAACCGTCATGTAAAACCGTTGCGCGACGTGATGCAGCAGATAGAAATCCTCGTCGCGCAGAATTTCCGCAGTATGCAGCAGGACCTCGCGGATCGCGGGATTGAAGTCGCGTTCCAGCATCGGCAACAGCTCGTGACGGATGCGATTGCGCGTGAATCGCGTATCGGCATTGGAAGCGTCCTCGCGATACTTCAACCCTTGCGTCTTCACGTACTCCAACACCTCGGCCCGGCGCACTTTCAACATCGGCCGGATCACCCGCAGCTCGCCGAGCTTGCGTTCGGGCCAGATGCCAACCAGTCCCGGCACGCCCGCGCCCCGCAACAATCTCAGCAGAAACGTCTCCACCTGGTCGTCCGCCGTGTGCGCCAATGCCAGTTTCCGGATGCCCGTCTGGGCGGCGACCCCGGCGAAGAACTCATGACGCGCGCGGCGGGCGCCATCTTCATCGCCGGCCACTTTTCGCCACTCGATCGAACTCGTCAATCCGTGGCGCGTGGCCAGGTCGCGCACGAATTCCGCATCCGCGTCGCTCGCCGGTCCGCGCAACTGATGGTTCAAGTGGCACACGTGCGGACGCCAGCCGGATTTCACCAGCACGTCGAGCAAAGCCACGGAATCCGGTCCGCCGGACACGCCGACGAGCAGCGCCTCGCCGGGAGCAAGCATTTTTTCAAGGGCTGTTTGGACTTTGGCTAACATGCTAACTTCTTGTGTCACCCTGAGTGAAGCGAAGGGTCTCTGTCGTCGACGAGTAACATGCGAACAGGAGATTCTTCGCTTCGCTCAGAATGACAGACTTACGACGAGCGTATTTCTTTCAATCCGCCCATATACGGTAGCAACACCTCGGGAATTTTCACGCTGCCATCGGCTTGCTGGTAGCTCTCCAACAAGGCAACGCACAACCGCGCCAGCGCCGTGCCGCTGCCGTTGAGAATATGCACGAACCGGTTCTTGCCGTCCGCGCCCTTGAACCGGATGTTGGCCCGACGCGCCTGGAAATCCTCGCAGTTCGAGCAGCTTGATACTTCCAAATACGCGTTCTGGCCCGGCGCCCACACCTCGAGATCGTACGTCTTCGCGCTGGCGAATCCGATGTCGCCGGTGCACAGCATCACCACGCGGTAATGCAGCCCGAGCAACTGCAGCACCCGCTCGGCGTTGGCCGTCATTTTCTCAAGTTCATCGTAGCTCGTCTCGGGCTTCACGAACTTGATCATCTCGACCTTGTCGAATTGGTGCACGCGAATCATCCCGCGCGTCTGTTTGCCCGCCGCGCCCGCTTCCCGCCGGAAACACGGCGTGTAGGCGCAGTAGTAAATCGGCAACTGATCTTCCCGCAGGATCTCCTCGCGATGAATGTTCGCCACCGGCACCTCGGCGGTCGGCGCCAGATACATGTCCTCGTCCCGCAACCGATACATGTCCTCCTCAAACTTGGGCAACTGTCCCGTGCCGATCATCGCGTTGCGGTTGATCAGAAATGGCGGGGACACTTCCGTAAACCCGTGCTCGCGTGTGTGCAAATCCAGCATCCAGTTGATCAATGCCCGCTCCAGCCGCGCGCCCGCGCCCTTGTAGAGAATGAATCCACTGCCAGAAATCTTCGCCGCGCGCGCGAAATCCAGAATGCCCAGTTGTTCCCCGATATCCCAATGCGCTTTCGGTGGAAACGCGAATTTCGGCGCTTCACCCCACCGTCGCACCTCGGGGTTGTCCGCGGAGACCTTCCCCACCACGACGCTCTCGTGAGGCAGGTTCGGAACCATCAGCAGGATCTCGTGCAACTTCGCGTCAACGCTCGTCACCTCGGCGTCGATGGCGCTGATCCGCTCGCCCACCTCCTTCATTGCCGACATCGGAGCGCTCGCGTCCTTCCCTTTCGACTTCAGCGCGCCGATTTCCTTGCTGACCTTGTTGCGTTCGGCCTTGAGGCTGTCGCCTTCGGCCACCAACTTGCGGCGGTGTTCATCCAGCGCGGCGATCTCGGCAATGCGCGCTTCGTCGCCGCCACCGCGTGTCGCCAGGCGCTCCCGCACGAAATCCGGTTTCTCGCGAATGAGTTTGATATCGAGCATGGAAGCGGATGATAAATGCAGGCGCGCCCCGGAGCAAGTGTCCAGCTTTGTAGCCGCGAAACCTTTTCGCGGACATTGCCTTCGCGTTCCCGCGAATGAGATTCGCGGCTACAATGCCCCAATAATCCGTGCCGCGGCTGCCAACGCCTCGGCCAGCTTGTCGGGTAGTTTGCCGCCCGCTTGGGCGAGGTCGGGCTTGCCGCCACCGCCGCCACCGCAAATCCTGGCGAGTTCGCCGACGATTTTGCCGGCGTGTTTACCCTGCTTGACCAAATCCGACGTGACGTAACAGATCAGCGAGACCTTGCCGTCCGCCACGCCACCCAGGACGACAACCCCGCTGGTCACCTTTGTCTTTAGCACATCGATTACAGCGCGCAGAAGTTCAGCATTCGCGTCGCCAAGATTGGCGACGAGCAATTTGCCCTGCTGCCCGGTGAGCAACCGTTCCGCAATGGCCGGTGCCTGCGATTGCATTGCCGCCTGACGCTGTTTGGCCAGTTCCTTCTCCAGCTCGCGCGCCTTCGCCTTCTCAGCCTCGGCCTGCTCCTGACCAGCCTGTTTCTCGATAAATTCCTCCGCAAACTGACCACAAACCGCCTCCACGCGCCGAATCCCCGCCGCCACGGCCGACTCGCGCATGATCTTGAACAAGCCGATCTCGCCCGTGGTCTTCGTGTGCGTCCCGCCGCAGAGTTCCATCGAGAAACCGTCCAGCGCCTTGTCGTGTCCGCCGATCTGGACGATGCGCACGATATCGCCGTACTTGTCGCCGAAGAACTGCATGATGTCCGGTTTGCCGCGCACTTCGGAATACGGCATCTCGAACCAGAATACGCGCGCGTTTTCCTTGATCCGCTCGTTCACCAGCCGCTCGATATCGGCAATTTGCTGGTCGCTCAGTTTCTCGGGTTGATTGAAGTCGAACCGCAACCGGTCCGGCGCCACCAGTGACCCTTTCTGCCGCGCATCCCGGCTCACCACCTCATGCAGCGCCCAGTGGAACAGATGCGTGACCGTGTGATGCCGCTGGATATTGGCTCGACGTGCCGCGTTTACCGCCACGCGCACCGCTTCGCCAACTTCCGGTGCTCGTCCATCGGCGAGTTTGGCGTGATGGACGTAAACTTTCCCCTGCTTCTGCGTGTCCAGAACAGTCAGACGGCCAATCTCCGTCCATTCATGCCCCGGCACATGGACCAATCCCGTATCCCCAACCTGCCCGCCCATTTCTGCGTAGAACGGTGTGCGATCAAGGACAAGTTTGAACTCAATAAGCAGCAATGAACTATCTGGTCGCTTGATGATCGCATCGACTCCGGAATCCCGTGGAGTGGAAATTGTCTCGACGGCCTCAACGACCGCTTCGGCTTCGAGATTGTCGTACCCAAGGAATTCCGTCGGCTCAACCCGCAAGTTCTCCGTCGCAACCGTCACCACCGATTTCTTTTTGTCGTGGTCCTCGCGAGCACGCTCGCGCTGTTCTGCCATCAGTTTCTCAAAGCCAGCGACGTCAACTGACAGCCCACGCTCGCGCGCCATCAACTCGGTCAAATCAAGTGGAAAGCCGTAAGTGTCATAGAGTTTAAAAGCCTCGTCGGCGGGAAATATGTGTGCTTGTTTCTTTCCCCGACCCGCTTCCACTTCAATACGGGCAAGCCCATCTTTGAATCGATGGTGATTGTTGTGCAAAAACTCCCACTTGTAGTTGTTGTGAGCCCAGTCATTGCAGATTTCGTAAAGTCCCCAAGCGCTCGACATCCACCAGCCGTTCCAATTGCTGATCACGTCTCTGTAGGCGGTAACTCCCCGGCTCGTGGTCGGGTCATCTCCAATGAGATAGCGTTCTGCTTCGTCAAAGTCTGTCGGAATGCCGGTCAGCCCGAGCAGGCGACCCATGAGTTGCTCGCCTTGTTGAGTGCTAATACCTTTTTCGCTGTCTAGTGCAGCCTCGAGTTCTGCTTCTAGCTTTGATTTCTTAGACTTAGCCTCCCTCAAGAATTGCTCAATCTCCTCGATGGCTTTAGCCACACCATCAAAGATCTCAATCCCCCGATCCAGTGTCCGGTTAAAACTCTCTTCCTCTGCTTTGAGATTGGATTGAATCTTGGCCTTGTTGCGACGTAGTTCCGAGAAAACATCACCGAAGTTCGCCGCGACCACGTCCACAAGTTTGTAGAAGAACGGCTCTCTGAATCCCAGGCTCCGGCCATATCTAATGGCGCGGCGGAGGATTCGGCGCAGGACATAACCGCGTCCCTCGTTTGACGGGAGGATTCCATCCGCGATGGCAAAACTCAGGCAGCGGATGTGGTCGGCGACGACGCGAAAGGCAACGTCGATTTTGATTTGTTCTGATCCCGCAACCTGGACGCTTGCGCCACCAGAACTAGATGGCAACGTGCTTGTGTACTTCTGTCCGCTCAATTTCTCCAATTCACGGAAAATCGGCGCGAAGGTATCTGTCTCATAATTTGAAATGCGTCGCGTGAAATCCTGAAAGCCCTTCGTGCATTGGATCATCGAGCACACGCGCTCGAATCCCATGCCAGTATCAACATGTTTGGCTGCCAGCGGCGTGAGCGAGCCGTCGGGATTCGAATTGAACTGGATAAACACCAAATTCCAGATCTCGATGCACTGCGCATCGCCCACATTGACGAGTTTGCCACCGTCGCCGGCGGGAGTGAGATCGATGTGGATTTCGCTGCACGGACCGCACGGGCCGGTGTCGCCCATCATCCAAAAATTGTCTTTCCGGCCACCGGGAAGCACATGGTCGGCGGGCAGATGACGCCTCCACAGATCGCGCGCTTCCGTATCGGCAGGCGTTGCGTCGTCACCTTGGAAATACGTCGCATACAGCCGCTCTCTTGGGAAATGCCAGCGGTCGACCAGAAGTTCCCAGGCCCAATCGATCGCCTCGCGCTTGAAATAATCGCCAAAGCTCCAATTGCCGAGCATTTCGAAAAACGTGTGGTGATACGTATCGAGCCCCACATCTTCGAGGTCGTTGTGTTTTCCGCCGGCCCGGATGCATTTCTGCGTGTCCGCCGCGCGCAACGGCGAACCGGCGATGGCCCCCGGCCACTTGTCCACGTCCGGCGCGCGCTGGCCGAGGAAGATCGGGACGAACTGGTTCATACCCGCGTTGGTGAACAGCAGATTCGGCGCGTCAGGCAATAACGAGCTCGACGGCACGATGGTGTGCCGTTTCTCGCGGAAGAAATCCAGAAAGCTCTGGCGTATCTCGGCTGAAGTCATTTGTACGTGGATACTGTACCCAATTTGTCATTCTGAGCGAAGCGAAGAATCTCAGCCTTTGAGGTAAAACGATAGAGACCCTTCGACCCCGATCTCGGAATCGGGGCAGGCAAGCTCAGGGTGACAGCCCTCGGGAAACAGGGTCGAGCTACTCGGCCGCGCCGATCTTCTTCGGCACATGGGCACCGGCAGCGATCTTCGCTTGCACCGCGGCCATGATCGCCTCGAGCATCTTGCCGTTCTCGCGCAGGAAATCCTTGGCCGATTCGCGTCCCTGGCCGATTTGCTGGCTGTCGAACGCGAGCCACGATCCCTTCTTCTCGATTACGCCGAGGTCGGTCGCCACATCGATGACCGAGCCCTCCTTGGCGATGCCGACGTCATACATGATATCGAACTCAGACTCGGTGAACGGCGGCGCGACCTTGTTTTTGACGACTTTGGCGCGCACATGGCTGCCGACGACCTTGCCGGCGCTGTCCTTGATGACGTTGATGCGGCGCATGTCGATGCGCACGCTGGAGTAAAACTTCAACGCGCGCCCGCCGGGCGTGGTCTCGGGATTACCGAACATCACGCCGATCTTCTCGCGAATCTGGTTGGTGAAAATGCAGGCCGTCTTGGCCTTGTGGATGCACGAGGTCAGCTTGCGCATCGCCTGGCTCATCAATCGCGCCTGCGCGCCAACCGTGGCATCGCCCATCTGCCCTTCCAGTTCCGCGCGGGGCACGAGCGCGGCCACGGAATCGATCACCACCACGTCGACGGCATTGCTGCGAATCAGCGTCTCCGTGATCGTGAGCGCTTCCTCGCCGCTATCGGGCTGGCTGATGAGCAAATCGTCGAGATTCACGCCGATGCGTTTGGCGTATGACGGATCGACGGCATGCTCCGCATCGACAAACGCGGCCAAGCCGCCCGCGCGCTGGGCGCTGGCAATGACGCTGAGCATCAACGTCGTTTTGCCGCTGCTCTCGGGACCGAACACTTCGGTGATGCGTCCCCGCGGGATGCCGCCCACGCCCAGGGCCAGATCCAGCGCAAACGCGCCCGTCGGAATCACGGGGATATCCACCCGGGCGGTTTCATCGCCGAGGCGCATGATCGCGCCGGCGCCGTATTGCTTCTCGATGGCCGCGACGGCAGCCTGCAAATTCTTGTCCTTCAGCGCGCCCGCTTTGGCGGCGCTGTTTTCCTTGTCCTTGCCCTCAGCTTTTGGCGGCATCGTGGATCTCCTTTTGGTTTGGCGCTCCCAATGTGTGCGATGAAAGCCTCGTGTATATCGATCCTTCGGGATGAAGCTGGCTCTCCATCAGGTGAATGGCCTCGATTCGCATCGTCCCGAAGGCCGTATCTTTAAGGGAATCGACGGCCCTTGTCAACGCAGCGTCCGCGCGCGGGACCTTGATGCGCCCGAGGGTTAGATGCGCCGAGAACTCGCGGTGTTCGGGCTCGAATCCCAGCGGGTGCATCGCGTCCTGTACGGCACGTGCAAGCATCTTAAGTCTACCCTCGGCATCATCGCATCCAACCCAGATGACGCGCGGCCGCGATTCATTCGGAAACGCTCCTGCGCCATGCACCGCCAAACCGAACGGTGGATGCTGGCTCGCCACGAGTTGCAACGCGGATTTGATCGGGTCAACGACCGCTTCCTCGATGTATCCAAGGAATTGCAGCGTGAGGTGGAGGTTGTCGATTTTCGTCCAGGAGATTTTCACGCCGACATGCGCCCGTTTCAGCCGTGCCTGCGCTTCCTCAATCGCCGAGCGCACGTCACTGGGAATGTCGACGGCAATAAACGCGCGGATCATTTGGTCCGCTTCCGCGCACGATAGGCGGCCCTCCGTTCCTTGATCTCGCGGCCCAAGTCCTCTTCCAGTTGCTTCAACATGTATCGATCCTTGGGGCGATTGGCTGCACGCTTCGACTGCACGATATGCTGCAGGCTCGCTATGCGCACGGGCTGTCTTTGAAATTCGACAATCTGATGGTCTCGCCAAATTTCACCGAATGTCGGCCCCGACACTTCAACCATTAAGTCAACCGACGGTCCTCCATCCGGATCCGTGAAGGTATCGGTCACCCCGCCTGCAACGAGGTTGGCCGAAGCCGCTTTCGCCCACGATTCGTGCATTCCGAGATTCCGAAATGCCTGACGCGCGTGATCCAAATGTTCCGACTCCGGACGGATGAAGAAATCGAAGTCGGTCGAGGAAATCGTCGCCCCATACGCTCCCGCGGCGTTCATCCCGATCCAAACATAGTCCGCGCCGCTCTCGTGCATCGCCCGCAGGATTTCCAGATAAGTGATCATCGGGTCCCGCTCAATTCTTCGGTTTCTTCCAGCGCGCGTTGCGGGCGGCACAACGGCACTGCATCGTCTCCAGCACTGCCAAAAGACGATTGGGCAGTTGACCACGTTCCGCCGCGCGAAAAATCGGCTCCCATCGCCGCTGCCAGACGTGAGACGGGCTCGGTCTCTTCTTAATTGCTGTGGATCTCACGCAACCATTTTATCGTATCTCACAACTCTTGTCACCTATTCGACAGGGCTAACAGTTCCCGACGGACGGCATCCAAGGCATACTGGGAGACGAAGAATTTGAAGGTCTCGCGGTCGAACGTCAGGATGTGGCGACGAACGTCAGTGCGTTCGGGCGTTGCCAGGCCGATGTAAACCAGGCCGACCGGTTTCTCCGGTGTGCCGCCCGTCGGACCGGCGATGCCCGTCGTGCTGATGCCGAAATCCGCCCGGCTGCGCACGCGAACGCCTTCGGCCATCTCGCGGGCGACTTCTTCACTGACCGCGCCGTGCGCCTTCAGCGTGTCCTCGTGCACGCCCAGCAACCGCACCTTCGATTCGTTGGAATAAGTGACGCAACCGTTGATAAACACCTCGCTGGAGCCGCTGACATTTGTAATTCGATTGGAAATCATTCCGCCCGTGCAGGACTCAGCGACGGCGATGGTCTTGTGGGCGGCGGCCAGCATCTTGACCACGACTTCTTCCAGACGATCGTCGCCGGTGCCATAGATGGCGTCGCCGAGGGCGGCCCGAATCCGTTTCTCGGCCTCATCGGCGGTCGATTTGAGATGCGAGAGGATTCGCACTTCGACCTCGCCCATTTTCGCGCTGTAACCGAGTTCGACATCCTTCAGGTCCGCCAGCGCCGGGGCGACCTTTTCTTCAACGATAGATTCGGCGAGCCCGACGACGCGGAACGTGCGGCAATCAAAACGCGCCTGCGCGCCGAAATGTTTCTGCAGCACGGGCAGGACGTATTCCTCGAACATCGGTTTCAGCTCACGCGGCGGACCGGGCAGCAGGAGCACCAGCCGGCCCTCGTGGTCCAACGCCAGTCCGGGCGCCGTGCCATTGCGGTTGGGCAGCACCTGCGCGCCCACCGGCACCAGGGCCTGAACGTAAATCGATTCGGGCAGCCGAATCCGCCGTTTCCGCACGCGCTCGGCGATGGCCGCAGCCACGCCCTCGTCGCGGACGAGTTTCCGCCCGAGCGATTCGGCCACGACATCGCGCGTAAAATCGTCGGCGGTGGGGCCCAGCCCGCCGGTGATGATGACCACGTCACTGCGGGCCAGCGCCTGTTCGATTGCCAGGCGCATCTCCGCGCGGTCATCGGCAACCGCGACCTGGCGGTCGAGGCGCAGGCCGATACCGGCCAATTGCCGGGCGATGTACGTGAGGTGCGCGTTGACGGTGAAGCCGAGCATCAGCTCGGTGCCCGTGTTGATGAGTTCCACCCTCACGACGGCGAGCCTAGCCAACGGGTCGGGCAAAGTCAAACGACGCGCCGCGCGTCATTTGCTGGGCAGAAGCTCCTTCGGGAAATTCACGGGACGGTAGTTCGGATCGCCGACGGTTCCGCCGACTTTGTACTCGAGAGCCCGAGCGATGGGCCACGTGAGCACGTTAATCCCCGGCCACGACCTGAGGAACTGCGCCTGCACGCGAAAATCCATCCGGCCATCAAACCCGAGCAGGCCCCGAGCATTGGCCGTGAATGCGCCTGCGGAGACCTCCATGTCTTCCGTGTGAAACGACTGATCGCCAATCGTAAAGGTGCATAGTGCGCGGGTGGCCTTCGTGCTGCCAAGGACCTGTGAGAAAATTCCGAACAAAGGCGCCTGCCAGAGAACCCCGTTGGCGACGGAAAGCTCGCCCTTTCCTTGCAGGGCGGCGAGGTCTGCTCCGCGCCCGTTGATCGAAGCATGCCCGCTCAGCAATCCCGTAACCGCGCTTTCGCGGCCTTTCACTGCCCGCAGTATCGCGTTGACATCGGAATCCTCGACTGTGAAATCAAAGCTGTAGGTCGGGTCCGCCTGTGAAAAGGCAAAGTCGGCGCGGCCGCGGAGCTTTCCGCCATAGAAGTCTGCGTCGAAATCGTTGATCTGCATCGTGTTGTTGGTGAACAACAGGGCTGCTTGTGCCCGAGTAGCAGTAAACTTCCAGTACGAGAAGCCCTCGTTGATCACATGCGCCGACCAAGCGGTCCCGTAGGGGTTGTCGAAGTCCACCAACCCGCGGATATTCGCCTCGGTGCGGGGGCCAAACCGGTATGGCGTCATGACCTTGGCGGCCTGCTCGCCGAGGAGGCCTGCCATTTCCGAAACGTTGGCGGTGGCGGCGAGGTCGAAACTGACGCGATGAGTGTTGAAGTCGGCAAAGATCGTTCCCCGAACATCGCCCTCGCGCCGCCGCAACACCAAATCCTGCGTGTCCAACTGACTTCGCTGAAGACGGAGTTTGGCGGAAACGCCTTCCAGTCCGACCCCGCGGTAACTGCACCGGTCCGCCGTGATCAGCGCATCGTAGGCGAACGCGTCCGGGTCGACAAAATCTCCGCTGACTTTTGCGGTGATGTGCGGCGGTGTTTCAAACCACGCCGGCTCCACGATCTGTCTCACATTCCCGATCATCAGCGGCAGAAGCCGGGTGGGATCGACCGTGCTGTCGAACTCGTACGTGAAATCGCTGCTTTCAATATTGTAGTCGCCGTGGCCAACCAACCGCCCTTCGGGAGTGACCACCTCGACGTTGGTCAATCGGACCTGGGGACCGTGATCCTCATAGGCGAACTTGATCGAGCGGAATTCAACCCCCCGAAAACGGAGCCCCTCCGTCTGCACGGTGCCGGTGAGTTCGGGCAGACTGCCCGTGTCCGGCCCGAGTCGATAGTGGGCGGTGATCGCGGGATTTTTCTCCACGCGCAGGTCGCGAAGGATTGGTCGGGCACTCTCAATGAACAAGGGAATGATGGCGGCGGGATCGGTGGTGCTGGAAAAGGTCACGTCGAATTGCCCCATGGCAACGTCGTAGCGGCCCTGAATGGAAACGTCACCGCCGTAGAGTGTCGCGTCGCAGTGACGCACGACGATCGCCCCGTCGCGCATGGCAACATCGACCGCCACCGAATCGACGAGCAGATCACGATACTGAAGATGGTTGCCATGAAACCGTGCCGTCACCTGGCTCGCCAGCGGCTGGCTCAGATCGAGATTGAAATTGAGATTCAGGTCCGGAGGCGCGGTCACCTGAATGCGGTTCAGTTCGCGCACCGCTTTTGTCAGAAACAGAAATTGTCCTCGATTGGCGCCGGGCTGCGGAGCCGTTGGAACCGCCGGCGCTGGTGCCGGCGCACCGCGCAGAACAAAACCCGATACGTTCAAACGAATACCGCAATAGACACCCGTGAGTCTATCCACCCGCACCGAGCCATCGTCCCCGAGCTCGAAGGTCGCATACGCATCGGACGCCGTGAACCTGGCTGGGCCATTTTCATCCGGCGGCGTCGGCACCGCAACCACGGCGTTGGCAATATGGATGGCCTGGATGGGGTTTCGTTTGTGGATCAACCGCCGCAGGTTGAAACGCAATTCGAGTTCGTCGATCTGCGCCAGTGGTTGTTCTGGAGCCCGGGCATCGGCGAACGTTGCTTCCGAAGCGACAAACCCCCGAAACAGGTCCAACCGAATGACGCCGAATCGCGCTTCGTAGCCGGCTTTGCGGAGTTCGCCGATCAGCGCATCTTTCAGGAAGCCGGGAAACCCATAAAAGTGCAGGTAGCCGAGTGACAGCGCAATCAACACTACCAGCACAATCACCAAGCGGACGAGCAAACGGAACAAGACTTTCACTTGCCGGATTTTTAAGCTTACGGTCTCAGCCCGTCAACGTGATTCCCCTGAAATTCGCGCCGTCGACACCATCGTCCGCGCTGCCAAGCTCGGAACCGGGGAACGATCCGCGAGGATTCTGGCAACCGTCACGATTTGGGCGGGGCATTCGTCGGCGGGGGCGGCGAGACGGTTTCCGCCGCGGGGGGGCTCATCGCGGCTGGCGCGTTGGTCGTTGACGCCGCCGTTGCAGGGCTGGACGGCGTGACCACGTTTTTCATCAGCGTATTGGCGCCACTGGCCGAAATCGTGAACACCAGTGCCGGCTCGCTCCACAGCGCGTAGCGGCTGTCGGGATTCCGCGGTTTGCCAAGCTCCAACGAGCGGGTCCGGTCGCCGGCCGTGGCGGTAATGGTCGCCTCGGGCTGGTCGAGACCATACTCCGCCAGGTTTTCCCGGCCCTCGCGGACGAATTCTTCGGCGCGCAGCGCAGCCCACTCATCCAAAAGGTGCTGCAGCGCGTCATTGTCGAGAATGCCCTGGGACGGCTCGACCAGTTTCCACTTTTTGTCCGCTCCGCGCTCGAGAGCCACCTTCCCCGCCTTCCCTTCGATGACCAGCTTGGTGATCTCCTCGGACGGCATGTCATTCGGGTGACGGGAACGCAGCGCCAAGTAGCTCGCAGGCAACCACGAGACGATGTTGGTATCCACCCCGTAGACAAACGGCTCGTCCGCCCGCTTCACAAAGCGAACGCGATCCGATGCATCCGTCGACCCGACCAGCAACTGGGCAATCGTGTTGGTCCCCTCGCCTCGCAGGGTCACGGTGGCCACTGGGGCAGCCAGTCCGTACTTGTCCAGATCGGTGGCGATGTCGGCGGCGAATTGTGCGGCGGTCAGATCGACAAGGCGACCCAGCAATTCTTCCACCACCGTTTGCTCCGCGGGCGCGGCCACGGGGGCGGTGATCTTCCAGGCTGAGTTCGTTTGCGCGAGAGAAATCCTATCCGTGCCGTGCAGCAACTCGATCCCGTGGACATCCTTCTCAGAAATCGTGAGCACTTGGGCATCGCGTAACTCGTTGGCCTGCACGGCAAACTTCTGCGCCGCGCTCGACGGCACGGTGTAGATCGAATCCGTGCTCTTGAGCTTCGCATACACCTTGCTGGCGTCATTTGTCAGCGCGTGCCCCAGCAACAGCGTTTTGCCCAATTCACCCGTCCACACAGTCACTTCGCGCTCGGGCTCGTCAAGCTGGTAGGTGTGGACGTCCCGCGGATCTTCGCTGACAAAATCCGCCACGCGCAGTTCATTCAAGTCGGCCAGCAATTCGCTGACTTTGGCCTGATCTGCACGGGCTGCCAGCGGATGCGTCAAAGTCCAGCGCGGCACGGCGTTGGTCGCGGCGCTGGATTTCGCCAGCTCGATCACGCGGTCGGCGCTCTTGATTTCGATACGCGTCGCCGAAGCGGGCAGAAAATCGATGACGGTGCGGTCACGCAGATCGTCGAGAGTACGATTCAGGCGATCGTAGATGGACTTGGGCGCCACGATCACATCCTGACTGCCCTGCGCCTGGACGTATACCGCGTCCTTGGTTGGCGTCTCATTCCCGACGAGCAGCACAAGCGGCTGCTTCTTATCCTGCAACGTCAGGCGAATGCGCGGGCTCTGGAGGCCGAAGCCGGCGGGGCGGGCACCTTTCAATTCCTCGCCGGTGATCGTCCGGGTGCGCTCGGCAAATTCCAGTTCATCGAGAATCGAACTGATGGTACTGTAATTGGCGCGGCAGGTCATCGGCTGCGTGATCTGCCACTGATCGCCGGTCTTTTGCACCGCGTAGACCTGATTCGTCAGTCCGATGGTGACGGCGCTGATATCCTTCGACTGGAAATCGAGCACGCGCTTGCCCTTCGCCTGGGCGTCCTCGGTGGACGTACCACGATAGTGGTCCAGCACGACCAAGCCGCCGAACACCAACGCGATCAAGACCAGGACCAGTGTCGTTCGCGGTTTCATCTCAATGCTCGTGCCATCGGAGACATCGCCAATCGCTGGCGACCGTCATTTCCGCCGCCCCAACCACACCATCAACCCGATGATTGCCACCGCCAGCGGCATCCCGCCCATCACCAGCACGTACACCGCCATCTGCTGGTTCGGGGACATGGCGAGGCGGAATTCCTCGGGGGTCTTGGGACCGACGGCCACCAACTGCTCGCGCTGAAGCAGCCAGTTCAGGGCGTTCATAAAGAAATCAAGGTTGCCACCCGCCAGATCGCTGTTGTCCACAAACCGCGACGTGCCCACCACGACCATGCGCGTGACGCCAATGTCCACATTCACTCCCTGCGGCTTGCTGGTTTCCACCGCGACCGCCAGCGGCAACGGCCCTGCGATGTCCGTCGCCGGGTTGAACGCGGCGTGCTGTGTGTCCGGGTTCGTTTCCCCCCAGTATTCGGGGCTGGCCCTGACCAATTCCGTTACCCGGGGCTGATCCGCCGTACCACCCGCGGGTTGTTGCAGGCGGTGAATCGAACGCGCGTAGGGGAATTCCGTATTTGTGTCGGCCAGCTTGGCCGTAATCGGGTGGGGCGCGTAGTCGGTGCCCACCGCATTGACATTCAGCAGCTCCGTCCCGAGCAACACGCCGGCCTTGCTCATTGCCAGATCGTCGTCCACCTGCACGCCCCAGCGTTGCAGGAACGCCTCCAGACCGGTCTGCGTCCGTGGATCGAGCATGATCAACAATCGTCCCTTGTTCTTCAGGTATAAGTCCAGGGCGCCCAGTTCCATTTGCGAAAACGCCTTGCGCGGCCCCGCGATCACGATCGCGCCCGCATCGGTCGGCAGCGCCTGCTTTTCCTGCAGGTTCCACTTCTCGACGGTGATATTGTCCCGCTTGATGTAGCGCGCGATTTCTGAATAACCGTTGGCCTGGTCGAAATCCTCCGGATCGCGTTCGCCATGGCCGGTGAGGAAATACACCTTGGGCGGCGCTTCTTCGGTCACCGTTTGAATTGCCGCCAGAAACAATCCCTCGGCCTTGAACGCCTTCACCCGCGGCTCGTCCGTCATCTCCGGCCCGCGGTCGAGATCGACCATCTCGTCCAAGCGGATGTACTTGTGACGGGTGCCATTGGCAAAGATCACCACATCGGGGGAATCCAGGTTGTATTGCGTAACGAGTTGTTGGGCGCGCACCAGATCGCGTTGCGGATCGACGTATTCGACCCGCAATTTGTCTTTGCCGTAAAACTGAAACTCCTTCAGCAGGTTGCGCACGTCCTCGAGAACCTTCTGGACATATTCCTGACGACCGGACTCCGGCAAGAACACCACCACGTCGAGCGGTTCCTTCAGGCTTCCCACCAGTTGCCTGGTTTTTTCGGACAGCTTGTAGTATCCCGATTTCGTCCAGTCGAAGCGCAGGTAATGCCGCGCCGTCAGCCAGTTGGCCATGACCACGAGCGCCAGCACGGCCAGAATCTGCACGAGCACGTTCGCGCCAATGACCAGCCGGCGGTGCCGCAGCGTCGGGGGCTTGTTGTCGGGCTGTGAGGAATTGCTCATCGCCGCGGTCACTTCCATTTCCTGGATTCCACCACGCGGGTGGTGATGAACAGCGCCAGCACCGTCCCGCTCAGGTACAACACCAGCGGGCGCGCGTCGACGATCCCGCGCTCGAAATCTTCCATTTGATCGAACGCCGACACCGCATGAAACACCCGGCCCATCGGCCCGGTGGGAACCAGATACGTGAGCCAGTTCGGGACGATCAGCATCAGGAACACCAGCGCAAAGGATATCAACGCGGCCGCGACCTGGCTTCTGGTCAATGACGACGCCAGCAAGCCGACGGCAATAAAGAATTGCCCGATCACGATGACGCCGAGATACCCGCTACAGATCGGGCCCAGATCCAGCATCGTCTCGCTGCCGGAGAAATGCTGCAAAATCAGCACGTAGAACCCGGTCAGCGCCCACATCATCGTGTACAACACCACCGCGCCGAAATACTTCGCGAGGACGACTTCCACATCCGTGACCGGCGCCGTCATCAGCATTTCCAGCGTGCCCGCGCGTTTCTCCTCGGCCAGCAACCGGGTGGTAATCGCCGGCACGACAAACAGCGAGGGGACCCAGAACATACTGAACAATATCTTCATCGCGGTAAGCTGGGTGGGGCCGGTATTCAGGTAGCGGACGACCACGGCAAACGTCACGCCCATGACCACCAGGAAAAACATCAGCGCCACGTAACCCAGCACCGAGGCAAAACAGGCGTTCAATTCCCGGCGCAGCAGCGGTGGCACGTTGATCATCGCAGCACGCTCCGGCGCTGTTCGCGCCGCTCCTCTTCGGCTTCGTCCTCGTCGCGCGTGATCTGGACGAAGATGTCCTCCAGCGTCGTCCGCGACCGCGTCAATTCCCGCAACGTCCATCCATTGCCCGCTACCGTTTGATAGACATTCTCGCGCGGGTCCGTGCCCGGCTTGGGCGTCAAGATCACCCGCACGAAGCCATCGTCGAGCAGCTTGGCCTCGATCGATTCCACATTCTCGACCGCGCGCAGCCTGGCCTGCACTTCCGAGCCCGGCCCGCGGACTTCGACCTGGATCACCCCGCCCGCATTCAGTGTCCTGGTCAGGCTGTCAGGCGTGTCCGAGGCGAGGATGCGGCCGCGGTGAATGATGATCACGCGGTTACAGGTCATTTCCACTTCGGGGAGGATATGGGTCGACAACAGAATGGTGTGGCGCTTGCCGAGGTCCTTGATGAGTTGGCGGACCTGGCGAATCTGCACCGGGTCCAGCCCGATGGTTGGTTCATCCAGAATCAACAGGTCGGGCTCGGCCAGCAGGGCATCGGCCAGGCCGACGCGTTGCCGATAGCCCTTGGAAAGATGTCCAATGATCCGGTGGGCCACTTCCTTAATCCCGGTCGATTCCATGACCTCCGGGATGCGCTCCTTGCGCTCGGCGCGCGGGATCCGTTTGAGTTTGGCGCGGAACTTCAGGTATTCGGTCACGCGCATGTCGGTGTACAACGGATTATTTTCGGGCATGTATCCCACCCGTTCGCGCACTTCCAAGGAATTCTCGAATACATCCAGCCCGGCCACCTGGACGCGCCCCGATGAGGCCGGAATGAATCCCGTCAGGATGCGCATCGTGGTGCTCTTGCCGGCGCCATTCGGGCCGAGAAAGCCGACGATCTCGCCGCGCTGGACTTCAAACGAAACGCCGTTGAGCGCGGTCACCCCCGCGAACCGCTTCGTCAGGTCTTCGACTTTGATCATCGGTTGCATAGCGCAGCGAGAACCCGTCCCGAACCGTGTTGACTTCCTCCTTCACCACTTCAGACGGAAAGCACCCGTGTTTCTAGCACATCGGCATAGACATTGGCAAGCTGAGGAATGTTCAACCGCGGGAGCGGCGAGCGTGGGGTCGATACAACCATCACGCGGCGAACCAGGCGAGAGCCGACATGGCACCGGGTGATGGCGGGGAGTCGGCTCTAGTTTTTCTTCACAAACTTCAGCGCCGCGGAGTTGATGCAATACCGCAGGCCTGTCGGCGGCGGGCCGTCCTCAAACACGTGCCCCAGATGCGCGCCGCAGCGTTTGCAGAGCACCTCAGTGCGTACCATGCCGAACGAATGGTCCGGTTTTGTCTCGATGTTCTCCGGCGCGACCGGCTGCCAAAAACTCGGCCAGCCCGTGCCCGACTCAAATTTCGTATTCGATTTGAACAGGGCGGTCCCGCAACAAACGCAGCGATACAGGCCGTCGTCGTGATTGTTCCAGTAGCCGACCGAGCAGGCGCGTTCCGTGCCGCTCTGGCGGGTCACCTTGAACTGCTCCGGCGTGAGCTGTTTGCGCCAGTCGTCATCGGTCTTGATGATCCTGTCGACCATGACGGGCCCGATTCGTTTGCCGTCGTCGCTGAAATCAATGATGGTCACCTGCTTCGGACTCCTTTCGTCAGCATAGGCGGCGCGCACCATTGCGCGGATGCACAGGCCGGCGATGGCCGCGCTCACAAAGATCGCCAGCTTTTTGGTTGCCGGTTTCATGGTGTGGTCTGCGATGGATTCAGTCGTTCTTCAACAAGCTGCGGAAATGCTCGCGAAACTTTGCCACCTTCGGTGCGATGACGATCTGGCAATAGGGCTGCGCGCCATGCAGGCGGAAGTATTCCTGATGATAATCTTCCGCCCGATAAAACGCTTTGAAAGGCGTGACCTCCGTCACGATGCGGCCATCCCAGATCTTCGCCGCGGCGATTTCCTTGATGACCTGCTCGGCCACGGTCTTCTGCTGCGCGTTCCGATAAAAGATCACCGACCGATACTGTGTGCCGGCGTCATTGCCCTGACGGTTCAACGTGGTGGGATCGTGGACGGTGAAAAACACCTTGAGGATGTCATTCAGCGAAACGACCTTTGGATCGAAGGTGATCTGGCTGACTTCGGCGTGTCCCGTGTCCCCACCGCACACTTGTTCGTACGTCGGATTCGGCACCGAGCCGCCCGAGTAACCCGACTCGACTTTCTCGACGCCCTTCAACTGCTCGAACACCGCCTCGGTGCACCAAAAGCAGCCGCCTCCCAGCGTGATGGTTTCCCTGGGGGACGAGCTGTTCGTCGTTTGGCTCATGGCGTTGACTCCGACCAGTACTCCCGCGACCGCTGCGACCGCTTTCAACATACTCATACGATGCCTGGCGGGCGGTCCGTGTTTCACACTTTCGACGCTGGTGGGCCGGATCGCCCTTGGTTCCACCAAAGCTACGGACGCCGACGCCCGGTGGATTGGCGACTCACTTCGTTCCGCCCAACAGCATCTGGATGCCCAGATAGGCCATGAATTGCGTATCGCCGTGGATGCTGCGGCCCGCCGTGAACAGCAGATTGAAGTGTTCGCTCAGTTGCCACGTCCCGCCGAGATTGAACAGGAGATTGGAGTATCCATCCACGGGCGGCAGTGAATTTTCCGTGATCTCGCCGCCCAATTCCAGCCGCTTGGTGATTTCCCGGTTGAGGCAAACGCCTTCATACCAGTAATTCCGTTCGCCCTTCCCCGTCTCAACGACGTACCCGACATTTCCATACACGGTCCATTTGTCCCAATTCTTCTCCGCCAGTACCGGCAGGATATAGGCAGGCCGACCTTCCCCCAGTCCACGGCTTCGTTCGCCTGTCGGCGTGAGGACCTGCGGATAAATCCCCATCATGGGTCGCCAGCCTTTCTCCTCGAGGAACGGCCATTTGACGCCCAACAAGATGTCGCCAAGCCCGGCGGTGGTGGCCCCATCGTCTTTGGTGGCGACAGCCACCGGGATATCCAGCTCCAACTGCACGCGGGGCAGGCCAAACACCGCCGGCGTGCCGTAGTTGATATCAAACAGCGGCGTCTCCATGTCCGTCTCGCTCTTGGTCCGCTCCAGAGTGAACGGCACATTGATTTCCCAACCGTTGGGCGGCGGGATTTCCGGGTCGTCGGTAATGAACGGCGGTCCCGCCCACGCCGCCGGCAGGCCAAGCAACGCGAGCACGATCACCACTCCTCGGATGCAAAGTCCTCCGCGTCGCAAGCACATGAGAGTCGAGCGTATACACAAAACGGGAAATCAAGGCAACCGCAGACTGAGCATCTTACGGCGTGATCGGGCAGTTCGCCAGATGGTGCTTCTCGGCATACCGCTGGTGATATTCCTCGGCGGGCTTGAATTGCATCGCGGGAATGATGGCGGTGGTGATCGGTCGATCGAACTTTCCCGACGCCTGTAGACTGTCCTTCACTGCCAGCGCGGTCTTCTCCTGCTCAGCGTTGTGAAAATAGATCGCCGAACCATACCGGCCGAGGCCGTCAGCATTGCTACCGCAATAGAACTCGGGGTGGTGCGTTTGAAAGAACACGTCCACCAGCTTCTCGTAGCTCACGCGGGTTGGATCGTAGGTGACCTGACAAACTTCCGAGCATCCCGTGCGATGGGTCGAAACCTGGTCATACGTCGGGTGTTTCAGCGTCCCGCCCATGTAGCCGACCACCGTGTCGGTGACCCCCTTGACCTGCCGAAACGCCGCTTCCACGCCCCAGAAACATCCGTCCCCAAAAGTCGCCGTTTCCGTCGCGCGTTCGTTCCCCCGAGTCGGCGCGCCCGGTAGAAGCACCAAGCCAACAGAAATTAAACCGGGCAAAATGAACTGGCGCACTCTCATGTTGTCACCAAGATTGTGATGTTCCATCCGGCAAATCGTTTCGCCGCCTTGACGGTGCGGGCCTGACCGCCTAGTATCGGTCGGCAAAAACAGGGACCTATGGCAGACATCCAACCGTTTCGAGGCGTGCTCTACAACACCAAGCGGGTCAAGGCGGACGACGTATTGACGCAGCCGTACGACAAGATCACCCCGGAGATGCGCGACCGCTATTTGAAACTGTCGCCGTACAACCTCATCCGCATCGAACTCGGCAAGGAAGAGGCTGGCGACACGGAAGCGAAGAACAAATACACACGCGCCCGCGATTTGTATCAGGGCTGGCTGCGCGAGGGGGTACTGCGGCGCGCGGCGACGCCGGCGTTGTATTATCTCGAACAATCCTTTGCCGCGCCGGACGGCTCCGGGCCGCGAACGCGCAAGGCGTTGATCGCCCGCGTCCGGCTCCATCGCTGGGATGAGGGGGTCGTACTGCCGCACGAGCATACGTTATCCAAACCGAAGGCGGACCGTATCGCGCTGTTGCGGGCCTGCGGCTCGCAGCAGGGCCAGATTTTCATGCTTTACCCGCATCCACAACGCAGTCCCCTGCCGGCTCCGGCCGCCGGGCCGGCGCTGACGGCGACGGACGATTACGGCGTGGTGAACAAGCTTTGGGAAATCAGCGATCCCGCGGCGATCAAGGCCGCTCAGGATTCGCTGCGCGAGCTGAAGTTTTACATCGCCGACGGCCATCACCGCTACGAGACCGCACTGGCCTTCCGCGACGAATGCCGCGCCGCCGCCGCCACACCGGACCCGAACGCGCCCCACGAATTCGTCATGGCCACATTGGTGGACATGAGCGACCCGGGACTGGTGGTGCTGCCCACGCATCGAACGGTCGCCGATCTCGGCTCGTTTCAGCCCCAGGCATTCCGCAAGCAACTGGAAAAGAATTTCGCGGTCGAGGCGCAGCCGACGCTGGACAAGCTGTTGGCGGCGATGAAAGGCGGGCGGCATCTGATCGGGATGCGCGACGCCGGAGGGTTTGCGCTGCTGCGCCCGAAAAACCTCGAGGCGCTTCGTCCCTTGTTCGCCAACAAGCCAGCGCTCTGGCACACGCTGGACGTGGCCATACTCCATGTCGGGATCCTGGAAGCCTTCCTCGGCATCGACGAAGTTCGGCTGCGCGAAGAGGCCAACGTCACCTACTGGCGCGAACCCGACAAGGCGGCGGAACTGGTGCAGAGCGGCGAGGCGCAGCTTGCGTTTTTCCTGAATTCGACAGACGTTCAGGATGTGAAAGCGATTGCGGACGCCCGGTCGCGGATGCCGCAGAAGAGCACGGATTTTTACCCGAAGCTGCTGTCGGGAATCGTGATCAACGATCTTCGGGCTGACGGCGCGGTTTGAGGCAGGAGGGGCGAAGGGTCATGTTGCCGATTCGGGAAATAAAGCCGACACGAGGCAAATCCACCAAGAAAGAAGATCTGCGGTTCGAGATCGCGTTTTTCGAAGGCATCACCGTTCGCGACCCTGATTTCGTGGAGGCGTTGCAGATACTGGGCGACGCGTACACCAAGACGGGACAATGGGAGAAGGGACTGGGGATCGACCAGCGGCTGGCGCGGCTCTGTGCCGACAATCCGCTGGTATTTTACAATCTGGCGTGCAGCTACTCGTTGCTGAAGCGCGTGGATGAGGCGGTTGCGGCGCTGGCGCATGCCATCGAGTTGGGCTACAACGATGCTCGGTGGCTGATCAAGGACCCCGACCTGGACAATCTGCGGCAGGACAATCGGTTCGAGAAAATCCGTGCCGATCTCTCCAAGAAATCCGACGACCGTCCCCGTTCAGCAAGCTAGGGTGACCAGACTCATCTTTTCGAGCCGGGGAGTGTGTTAGTCCGAGGCGGTTGTTGATGTTGCACTAGGGTTTGAGGACGCGCTGGCATCCGATTTTTGTTCCCGATGAAGCCGTATTGGAAACCGCCCATGGGTGACCGTTGAGCTGCCCACTTCGAGAGCTACTTCACGCGCCGGTATGTGCCACTCCCTGAAGTACCGGATCTGTTGGTGCTGTAAGTGAGGGCAACTTCACCATCGAATGCTTCCAGCGTACCGGATTGCAGCAGCAGGAGAACCGGGAACGACACGTCAGTATTTATCGCGCTACCGCCGGTCACGCCGTAATTTGCCCAAGGCGCCTTTAGGTTACCCTTCAACGTGCCAGTAAACGACCATATTCCGGTCTTCTTGCTGTACGAGAGCTTGAAGTTGCCGTTGCTGTTTACGCCTTGGCCTTTCTTGTTCAATTCAAAGTCCACAATCGTGTCGCCAACGTCGAGAGCGACGAGGGCGTTTGTGACTGAAAACCCGGCGGGGAGGTCAGGTAGGGTTCCCTTGACCGTGCAGCCATCGAGGCCAAGTCGCTTGAAGTTCGCCTTCAACTTCAGGTTCGCAATGTCCATCGGGCACGAAACCGCCACTGTCATCCCACTGGTGACAGAAGCGCAGCTATCTGAGATCGTCACCGAGACATCATACGGTCCGCAGTTGGTAAACACGTGCGTCGGGCTACAATTCGTACTGCTTCCGCCGTCGTCGAAGCCCCACTGAAAACTCAAGGTATCGCCGTCAGGGTCGTTGGTCCCCACTAAGAATGTGACTGCTTTGTCGAGTTTCACGACTGATATGTCGCCTACTGTACCGAGCGCATTCGTGACTACCGGCGGCGATGTGATCACTGGAGGGCGGCTGATTTGCGAGACGCTGAAAGTTTGCCCGGCAACGGTCAGATTTGTCGACCGCCCGTCACAAACGGGGTTATCATTAACCGAATATGTTACAGAGCCGGCGCCAGTCCCTGCCCCCTCTGAGGTGATCTGCACCCAGTCCACTGGGCTGTTCGCCACCCAAGTACAACCATCACCAGCATTAACGACAATGCTGCCGCTGCCGCCATTCCTGCCATAAGAAACACTGGTCGGGCTGATCGAGTAGCTCCCTGTCCCAGCCGCCTGGGTCAACGTGAACGTGTTGCCCGCGACAGTGAGGTTGCCGGTCCTTTGGATGCAATTGCTTGTGTTCGCAGCAACAGTATAGTTGACCGAGCCGTTGCCCATGCCGCTGCTGCCGCTGCTGATGGTAATCCAGCCAACGCCACTCGAAGCAGTCCAACTACAATTGCCCGCTGACGCTGTCACTGCAATAGTCCCCAACCCACCGTTTGCCGGAGCACTCGCACTGGTCGGGTTCACGCCAAAACTACCGGCATCCGCGTCTTCAGTCACAGTGTACGTCTTCCCCGCAATCGTCATGGTGCCAATGCGAGACGCACAATTGCCCGTATTCGCTGCCACAGAGTAATTCACCGTGCCATTGCCCGTACCGCTTCCATTGTTGGCGATGGTGATCCAACCGACATTGCTGGTTGCTGTCCAATTGCAGCCGCTTCCAGCTGTGACGCCGACGCTCCCGCTACCGCCGCCGCTTCCCACCGACACATTAGCAGGGGAGATTGAGAAGCTTCCCGATCCCCCAGCCTCGATTACCGTGAATGTCTGTCCAGCCACCGTCACAGTCCCCGTCCGAGAAACACAATCGGAATTCGACAGAATGTTGTAAGCAACTGTGCCATTGCCCGTGCCACTGCCACCGCTTGGGATATTGATCCAGCCAGCATTACTGGTCGCAGTCCAACTGCAGCCACTCCCAGCCGTCACGCCGACACTTCCACTGCCCCCACCACTTCCCACCGATACGGTAGTTGGCGAGATTGCATACGCACAGGTGAAGTTGGCCACCAAGCTCCCGTTACCGGACGCCGTGAAGCTGTAGCAGGACGAAGCACTCACGGTGCTGCCGTTCTCCGTCCAGTTGACAAAGCCATAGCCGGTATTCGGCGTGGCACAGACCGTCACGCTGGAACCGCAGGTCACGGTCCCGCCCCCGCTGGTCACACCGCCACCGGATGGAGAGCTGCTGGTTGAAATTGTGACGTTGATCGGACTGAAGTTGGCGACCAAATTTCGGCTGCCCGATGCTATGAAGGTGTAGCTCGGCGACGTGCTTACAACGCTTCCGTTTTCCGTCCAATTCACGAACTGGTAACATGCGCTTGGTGTGGCCACCACGGTTACACTGGTGCCGCAACCTTTCGGGCCCCCGCCACTTGTCGTCCCGCCGCTGGAGGGCGAGGAACTCGTGTTAATCGTGTAGATGATCTGACTGAAGTTAGCCACCAAGGTGCGATTACCGGTCACTGTAAATGCATAGCACGGGGAAGTGCTTACTGCATTGCCGTCCTCGGTCCAGTTTACGAAAACATAGCAAGGACATTGTGGCGCACACACGGTCACGCCTGAACCACAGGTCACAATCCCGCTGCCGGTGGGCAAGCCACAGACTGGCGGTGAGCTGCTAACGCTAATCGTGCAGGTAATCAAGGCGAAGTTTGCGACCAAATTCCGGTTGCCCGATACTGTGAACGTGTAGCACGGGGAAGTGCTTACTACCTGGCCATTCTCGGTCCAACTCACAAACTGGTAACAAGTGTTCGGTGTCGCACACACGGTTACGCTTGAGCCGCAGGTTTTTGCGCCGCCGCCACTCGCCGTCCCGCCGCCGGAGGGCGAGGAACTCGTGGAAATGCTATAGTTAATCGGGTTGAAGTTTGCGACCAGGCTCCGGTTACCGGATACCGTGAAGCTATAGCAGGATGAACTACTTACCACACTCCCGTTCTCCGTCCAATTCGCAAACGTGTAGCAGGAGTTTGGTGATGCGCAGACAGTTGCGGTCGAACCGCTATTGTACGTACCGCCCCCGCTGGTTGTACCACCGTTCGACGGTGACGAACTCGTCGAGATTGGGTATTGAGGGACATACTCGAAGTAGTACACACTCGAAGCCGTGGAGTTCCCACTGTTATCATATACATCCACATACCAGGCATAAACTGTGTTCGCGGACAGTATCTGCACGGGCTTTGAGGAATCGCCCGTGCCTAGTTCTGTCCAGCTTGTCCATGATCCGTTAATGTACGTTGCATACCAATAGGTAAAGGGTTGGTTGTAAGCTAAGCCGCTTTCGGTGTCCGCCCCCGTCGCCTGAAGTGTTATGTTAGCCGTACTTGAGACCGTCGGACTGTTCGGGTTTTGAGAACTCGGATATGTCATTGTGACATTGTAGGGCGGCGTTTCGATGGCGTCAGGCACTGACTCCCACTGGTAAATCGGCCCATCTACATAGAGAAGGGTATCGTTGCAGAGCTCGTACCCGTTCTGCCTGTAACACCATTCAACTAAGGAGTCACACCGAAAGTATCCATCTCCAGCGCCGGGAGAGGAATTGGGCACTTCCCAATGTCCAACTGGATACTGCCAGTAATGAGCGTTCAGTTGATCCAAGGCATCGCTTATAATGGAATCCCGGACGCTCTTTGAAAGTTGCGCGGGGCAATCTGATCCCCAGTACGTTTGTCCGCCCAAAAAGTCCGCCCACGAACCAACTTCACAGTTATTGGGGGCGCCACTGGCGCCCCCAAACATCTGAATGACTTTTTTTGTTTGGGTGGCATTATCATATTGGTAAGTGAGGGCTGCATGCCCCACGTCTCCGAGTACGGGCAGGACCATGTCGCGATAAACCGAATCCGCGACTTCTGCCCACGCGATACCTTGGAGCAGTAATGTTACAGTTGACGCAATCGACAATAGTGTTCCCAATCGACTTGAGATTTTCACGGGTTGTCTCCTTCCGTTGCCATTTCGACCCGGTGCAATAAAACAGTGTGAATCTGTGGGTCTTTGATCCTGCTAATCCTTTCCTGGACAAGCGTGATATTTGCGGCTGTCGGTTGCGCTACGAGCGCATCAACAACCGCACGCAAGGGTACCAAGTTGTCGTCATTCAATTGGTTCAACAAAGTTTGGAGTGATCGTGTGACTTCCGGGGTTTCGGAGGTTGCCATTCTGGTTATGGCCTTCGCTCGGACCCCCGGGTCTTCTGCATCATCGAACGCGGTTTTGTAAAGAAGTTGCTGAATTTCGGAACTATTCGGGTCGAGAAGCATGATTGCGCTCCTCTTCGCAAGTGTGGCTTCGGAGAATGGTTCTGCGCCTGAAGTCTGTGCATTTGTGACTATGGAGATGAGAATGCTCTGCGAGTCCGCAAAGGGAGCTTTTCCAATGGCATTGACGGCAGCGACCTGAAGATTGATGTTCGTGGAAGTTAGCAGTGATGTCTTGATCAGATCGTAGTTTGCTTGGTCCAAATTGATGTTCCGATTTGTGCTCGTGAGAGCGAACACGACGACCTGCTCGTCCGGGTCCGTCAAAAGGCGGCGGAAGGCGTCAGGGCGCTTTGTTCCTGAGTCAATTTGGCCACTCAGATATGCAGCTGTGCGTCGAACGGAAGCCTGCTGGTTCTGGTTTGTCGCCATATCCCAAACAAGAGTGCCTTTTGTTTCGACGGGACCATCCGCAGACATGAGGCACGCCAGAAGCATATTCTTGTAGATGGGCGGTCCTTCATCCCGTTCCAAGGCGCTTCGTACACCAGCAAAATGGTCCTTGGACTGCTGGATGGCGGTTTCGATGAATCCGGCGATTAACGTTTCGAGGTCTGCCTCCGCCTTGTGTTCATCGCAGAAGCGTTTTAGTCGTTCAAGGTTGGCTTCAAAACTCAGGGCCACGTCATACTGAAGCAGGCGAGAGGAATCCACCGCCGGGACCTTAGGCATCTGCTTTGGTTTTGTTGCCGCTGATGCAAGGGGTTCTGTAGTCCGACGTGGCGGTGCCGGCGGGATCTCCCCAAATGTCTTCATGCTTGGCCTTTGGGCCTGGACAGGACTTGACTGTTTGCGCAGACGCGGGAAGATAAATGCGGCGATGGCAAGCAAACAAACAAGAACCGCGAGGAAACTCTTGGTCCGCTTTAGATTCTTCATGCTATCCTTCATCGCCTCCATTGGCCGACACGGTCACCATCATGATGCAATCGCGGTGGCCGGGTCGCTCCAAAAGGCTCGGCCGGCACTGCCGATCTACGCCACAGGGGACTAGTACCCTGTGTTGTTAGCGATGGACTTGGTGGTCGTGCTCCTGGTAATTGGTGGCTCAGGGTACAGTTTTGGGAAAACATTCTGCAGGTCCGTCGCATCATAGAAACCGTCCACACTTGCCTCGCAACAATTCCAGTTACTGCTCCTAGCCTCGCGCAGACGGGACGCGTTGGGGTCGAGAAGCGGCCCCGCAAACGGGGTGGTATTTGCCTTGTACGCCTATGGGCATCGGGGAGTCAAGAGATTTCTTTGACGATGTTGTAGTGGAAACCACTACAGGATCAGTCTGTCCCCCATCAGCGAAACTCGGACGCCGCCAACTGCGACGAACCGCATATCGGCTTGATCCAGCTAAAGGAGCGAACACCGAGCAGGAGGGAATTCTGCGCGCTGAGAGATGGCTCCGTGACTTTGACCAGACTCATTTTTTCGAGCCAGGGAGTGTGTTAGTCCGAGGCGGTTGTTGATGATGCACCTGGTTGTTGAGTTTGTCCATCCCCGACCGCAGACGGGGATGGTGCTCGTTGCGTGTTGGGGTGGGCGGACGACGGATCGGAGAGGGGCAGCCGGGGTGCTTGCCCTACCATTCGGCTGGCAGGAGACGGCGGCAAGCGGGGACCCGTTCGACTGCGCTCAGGGCAGGCGCGCGCCATTATGCGGGCGGGCTCTTTGAAGGGGCACGGCACACCGGGAGGTGAGCCGTTCAAAATGGAAGGGGCGAGGCGTGTGGGGGGCGAGGGTTCGAGAGGCCCGGTTCGGCTGCGCTCCCTTCGACAGGCTCGGTTCGACCCGTTCGACAGGCTCAGGGCGGGCAAGCTCACCGCAGGCAGGGCAAGCGGGGCGGGCGCCGGGTAGGCGGTTGACAGGGGCGGCGACAACGGTGGCGGGGATTAACGGGCTGTCGCGGGGGGCGGGGATTTGGCAGTTTCTGTGATCGGGCACTCGCAGGCGATGAGGGAGTGGCTGGATGCAGATCGGGATGGCGAGCGTCGTGGCTACGTCGTCCCCGCCAGATCGTGAAAGTATTCACAAGGTGGAGGCGGTGTCAAGGACAAAGGGGCGGTTTGGGGATGGGGGAAGGTGCGGGGAATTGAGGGTAACTGCAGGGCAGTTGCACCTGCATGAAATGGGCAGTGGCGGTAGGGGGTGGTTATTTGGCCGGGGTCGGCGCCGGAACGGGAGCGGTCTGGACGGTGGGCGGGGTCATGGCTGAGGGAGTAGGCTCGGGCAGGAAGACTTCGACCTTGGCGGACTTGCGCAAGTCGGCCACATAGGTGCGGGTGGCTTCGCTGCCCTTGCGCGTCTTCAAGTAGTCGACGATCTGTGCCTTGACCTGATCAAACGGCATGGTCTGGGCCGGTTTGCGCCCGGTCACTTGCAGGATATGGTAGCCGAACTGCGTGGTGATGACGCTGCTGACTTCGTTCGATTTCAAAGAGAACGCGGCGGTGTCAAACTCCGGCACCATGCGACCGCGGGGGAAGAACCCGAGATCGCCACCATTGCCGGCGCTGCCGGGATCTTCGGAGACCTTCCTGGCCACGTCGGCGAATTTCTCACCGCTCTTGATCCGCGCCAGCGCGGCGTCGATCTCGGCGCGTTTTTCCTTCTTGACGTCGTCGGTCGCGTCCGGTGAGCAACGGATGAGGATGTGACTGGCGCGAACGAGTTCGGGTTGCTTGAATTGATCGGGATTGGCATCGTAGAACGCCTTGGCGTCGTTTGTCGAAACCTTGGTCTGTTGGTCGACAATCGACCGGATCACCTCGCGGACAATGAGGTTGTCGCGAACCTGGCGGGCATACTGTTCGAGTGTCATGCCGGAGTCGGCGAGCGACCTCTTGAACTCCTCGTCGCCGCCCGACCTCGCCTTCGTTTGCTCGATCTGGTCCTGGACTTTCTTGTCGATGTCGGCGGGGATTTGCTTGCTACCCTGCTGGAGGATGAGCTGGCGGCCAATCAACTCGTCCAACGCGCCTTGCTGCAGTGCCGCAGCCTGTCCGGCTGGAATGCGGCGGCCCTGCCGCGCCAACTGGCTGCTAAACGCCTGCATGGCTTCGTCGAGGTCCTTGCGCGTGATCACCGCCCCGTTGACCCGCGCCACGACTTCGTCGCCGGTGGCCACGACGGAAGAGGCGCTGTTGGTGGAAGCGGCGGGAGCCGCAGCCTTGCCGGCAGCGAATGCCTGACCGATAACTGTTCCGGCAACGGCGTAAATGGCGAGAACGACTCGAATCTTCATGAATTCCTTCTGGCTGATGTGGTTTGTCTCTTCGGCAAAGTGCCGGGCGACGCTACCATGCGCTCCATAGTGCGTCAAGAACCATTCGGAGCGCGAGAATGCACAAGATGCCGCAACTACGAGCTTTCCAGTACGATCCTGTCCAAAAATGGCCAGCCTCAGCGACGAAAGTGACCCGGGCCGGCCAATCGAGTGAGGTTCCGTGGAGTGACGGGTCGTTCGGCGCGGGCGAACAGCGTCTCAATGGCTTCATGCGCCACCAGGTCGATCTGGTCATCGGTTGCCCCAGCATTCACAGCCAGTGTGACCAGTTTCTCGTACTGCCAAGTGGCGCCCTTGAGAATCGCTTCCTTCAGCGAGTGCAAGGCCAGACTCAACTGGGTGGGCTGGCTGCACCTGGCTGTCTTCATCGCATTTTCGCCAAGAGCAAAGCCCGCGCCAACTCCGGCCACAGACACGAAAGGACTGCATGACTGGCCTCTTGGAAGGGGATGATGTTAGCGGCTGGTTGAGATCACGCGTCCGGGGAATGTCAACGAACGGTTGTTCAAGCCTGCGGAACTGCCTGTGCGGATTCCGTCGACCCGGTCGGCGATAGTGTAATCGCTCACGGTTCTGGAGTTTGTCTTATGCGTCTACGGCGACATCCGAACTCAACAATCGGTTTTTCGTGCAACCCGCGGCGTTCGTCGAAATCCGTGTTTGAACGCCAACGCCCAAACCATCCACAGAGCTTCCCGAACAATGCGTCCCGACATTTTGGACTGGCCAGCATATCGGTCCGTGAACGTAATTGGAATTTCCCGAACTCGGAAGCCTCTCATCCACGTCTCGTAGGTCATTTCGATTTGAAACGCATACCCGTTGCTGCGGACCCCATCGAGGTCCAGCGCCTCCAATACGGTCCGTCGGAAGCACTTGAACCCGGCCGTGGGGTCGTGCACGGGTAATCCAGTGATGATGCGGACATAGTAGGAGGCGCCCTTGCTCAGGAATAGTCGGGACAACGGCCAGTTCACCACGCGCACCCCGTCGATATACCGGGAGCCCAAAACGAGATCGGCGTGCTCGATGGCCTTCTGCATGTTCGGAATCTCGCGCGGATCATGAGAGAAATCGGCGTCCATCTCGACCAGACAGCCATAGCCTCGCGACAGGCCCCATTTGAACCCCGCGATGTACGCCGTGCCCAATCCCAGCTTGCCGGAGCGGCTCATCAGTTGCACCCGAGGATTGGTGTTGGCGATCTCGGCAACGATCACCGCTGTCCCATCCGGAGAGTTGTCATCCACCACGAGCACGTCGAGGTTGGGAGCCTGTGTCAACGCTAGTTCGATAACCGAACGGACGTTGTCCTTCTCGTTGTAAGTCGGAATAATGACCAGCGTTCGTTCGTTCGGTGCCACGCTATCGAGTGTCCTTTCCCAATTGCGGGTTCGCCAGAACCACGTAGGCGCCCTGATGAAATACGACCGGCCACTTCTCGTCCTGGGTGCGTTGGACAATCTCCCGCACACCCCGCAGGCCCAACGTATACACTGCATCAATGCCGATTGGCAACTGCACTTCCCGACCGTCGGGAAGAATTCTCCGCTCCAGGCCGTATTCCATCACCAGATACTTCGCCTGCGACAGGCGGCAGTCGAACCAAAACAAATCGCGGGGAATATGCGCCGGGACGGGCATATCGTTGTCCACGCCCTCGTATCGCGCGCAAAACGTTAGCATGCTGTGCCGGTCGCAATGCGCCAGCCAATAGATTTGCTTCGGCACAATCACAAAGTCGTCCTTCGTCGTGTGCGAGTTGACGAAGGCCATCGCCGCCTCAGCGTCGCGGATGAATGGTTGCGTCCACATATCGATTCGCGTGTGGAACTGCCCCCATGCCCCTGACGCCGACTGCCAGGCAAACCCCGCCAGCACAACGACAGCAACCGTCGTCGCCGCTTCCTCACCGGATCTCTTCACCAGTCGTTTAGCCAACTCACCCACCCACGTGAGCACACCGGCAAAACCAACCGCCATCAATGGAAGAAAGATCGTCGCGGGATAGAAAAACAGCGGCACGTTGTTCAGTTTTTGAAATACGCCATACATCAACACGAGCAACCACAACGGCATCCACACTCGGAGGCGCCAATCCCGCGTCGGCAGAAACACGAAACCGATGGTTGCCACCGTGAGCCACCAATCGTGCCCAGACCACGGCAACGGCGGGCCATGCGTCGGTGTCTCGAATCCCAGATTCCACACGTTCTCAATGAATCGCTGCACCTCGCCGCCAAACGTCGGGCGCACCTCATTGCTGGCCACGCTGGTCAGACGACCGACCTGGGTCATCAACTGGACCCATCCATGCGCCACGCTGTACCACAATATGAACAGCCCGGCCCAGGCGCCAGCCGCCAGTGCCGCTACGACGACGTCTCGCCAGGTCCGCTTGAACCTCCACTTACATCCGTTCACCACCGCCACCGTCACGATGACCGCCCCGACCAGCGGATAGGTAAAGTAATTCGTAGCGGTCGCCAATGAACAAAATACACCGGCCCAAACGGCGTCGCGGAGGCGCTTTTCCTGCACGTAGCGAATGAGGAATCCGACGGATGCCAGCGCCCATGTTCCGGCCATCGGATGAGAACGGACCCAGCGAAAATTACTGTTCGCCTCGGAATAGACCAGGAAAGCGGCGGCGCACAGAAGCCCAAAGCGTCTGTCGCGCAGCCGTGTCCCAATCCAGAACAGAATCGCACCCGCCGCCAGCGCCGTCACCGCCCCCACCGCGCGAGCCACGACGATGTCGTCACCAAACACCCGCAGCAGAGCGCCGGTCACGAGCATGTAGAGCGGTGGATACGGATAGGGAAAGACATAGTCGTTTACGATCGGGCCGACCCGCGGCGTGCCATGGATGAACGTCCAACACTTATCCATCCATTCGCCTTCGTCGCCGTACCAGTTTGGATTCGAGCGCAGATTGGGCAGGAACAGCGCCGCCCACCCCGCGACCAGCGTGACGGCGAAGATGCGTTCCCACTTCGTATCGAACAGCGGCCTCATGGTCGGTTAAGAACGTAGACTTTCATCGGACCACAGTTCGTCCCGGTCGCGCCAAAATTCACCCGACTGGCGTCGAAGCTTGTCCGATTGTCATCCACGACCAGCATGATCTGGTTTGTTGCCAGCGGTTTTCCCTGGTCGCGCAACAGGGCAAGGTAGGGCAAATCCAGTTGGGCCGGCTGTGCCCGCTCCCATTGGTCCATTTGCAGCAGGCGGTTTTCTTTAACCAACTCCCGGATGTCCGCGTGCGCCGCGGCGAACTCCGCCGCTGCCTGTTTGTAGCCGAGTCCCGAACCGTATGTCCCCTGCGCTCCGCCATACTGAACCAAATACCGGTTCACATCCAGCATGTACACAATATTGCCCACGACAAACGCGGCCATCCCCACAGCCAAGATCTTTGGCGGAACCGCCCGACGGGCCAGCGCTCCAAGAACCAGGAAATATGCAGGATACAAAATCACGTAGTACGACAAGTAAGTCCAGAGCCCAGCCGCCAGATACACAAGAAGAGGTACCACGATCCAGAGCACCAGAATCCACGCGCTCTTCGCCTCGTCGTCCGCGGTCACCTGCCGCCGCAATATCGTCTTCAGTGATCCAATCGCGACCACGCCAAACCACACCAATGCAATGGAAAATGCCAGCTGCTGCAATCCCGGCAGCCAGTCTCCCAACGTGAGCGTGGTGTCGAAATACCGGTTCCGTCCCGAGTTCTTGCCGGCCCAGATATGATTCGGGTCAAATGTTTCGCTCGTGCTCAGGCCCAGTATGTCCTCGATTTCTCCGGCATTCATGATCGCCAGCGCATGGCGCCAGGCTTCAGATGATCGACGCGGAAACGGGTAACCACTTTGCGGATTGATCGTCAACCCTCGCGGCAGTCGCTCCCAGTGACCACCACCGCCCTCTTCGAACACACGCTTCCACTCGACCCAACCATTCTTCTGTTGCTCCAACAGGTAGGGGACAGCCAGTATCACCGCCACCGCGACGCCGGCCAACGCAGGTCGCCAGTCAATCCTCGGGCGGAGCAGCACGATGATGGCGATGGCGCTCGCCATCAGGGCGAACCCGCTGTAATGAATCTGGATCGAGCACAATGGCAGGCACAGCAGCCAGAAGATCGCTTTCGGATTCTTGCCGAGTATCAGCGAGTGCGCTGCCCACATCGTTCCGGTGGCCAACACCGGCACGAAGTCCTGGGCCCAGATCTTTCGCGAATAAATGACCGCCCACGGGCCCGTGGCGAACAACGCCGCCGCCACCAAGCCGCTCAACGAACCGTAGTACTTCCGCCCGATCCACCACGTTGCGACAATCGCGGCCAGCCCCAGCACGGATATCATGCCGCACACTGCGATGATGCTTGAACTCAGAAAAAACATCGGGATGAGCAGCCATATAAACAACGGCGGGTTCGACACGCCCACGCTGGACATCAGACCGGCCGTCGGCAGTTTACCGCCATGCACAAATTCCAACGCTTGATTGGCGGCAAATGCCTCGTCGCCCTTGAACTCGAGCAACTCCGGGTGTTGGAACCGCAACCAAGCGCCCACCGCAACAATGCCCGCCAAGACGGACCATTCGACGCTTGCCGGAAGGGCAACGCCGGATCTGGGGCGTGGCGGGCTCATTACTTCCTGGCTTTCAATGACCACACAACCTTTTGCGCGCGGTTGATCCGCAGCAGCTCGATCCAAATCTTTACGGCGCGGCGAAGGTTGTACGGGATGCGCGTGTCCGGATCGTGCGCCCATTTCACAGCGACCTCGGCAATCCTATATTCCTCCCGCGTCGCAACCACCAACATCTCAATGTCGAAAACGGCCGTGTCCGACGTGACCTTGGGGAATACCTTTTGCGCCACATCGTGCTTCATCGCCTTGAACCCGCACTGGGTGTCGTGGATCCCATGAATGCAGAGCAACCGCGTTCCCAACCCGAACAGTTTGCCGGCCAGCGCCCGATGCCACGCTTGAGGTTGCTCCACGCGGGCTCCGGGCATCGACCGTGACCCGATCGCCATGTCGTATCCATCCGCTTCCATCTTCACCAGCAGTTTGTCCACTTCAGAGATGGGTGTGCTCTGGTCCGCATCGGTGAACAGCACGTACTCGCCTCGCGCGTCGAGCATGCCGGCCCTGACGGCAGCGCCCTTGCCGCGGTTCGGGTTGAGGTCGATCAGCCGTAACATCGGATAAGCCCGGGCCAGCTCGCGTGCCACCTGCGCGGTGCGGTCCCGACTTCCGTCATTGACCACGATAATCTCGAACGGGCGTCCTTTGGACTGCAAAAACCCGATGATTCCCGGCACGTACCGTTTAAGTCTCTCTTCCTCGTTGTACGCGGGTATCACAACCGACAGGTACGGGCGAGATTCCATCGTCGGTTCAGTTGGCTTTCCGCAACGCGCCCATTCCGCGGAGCCTGGCCAGCGCTTCCCCGGCGTAATCTTTCTCCAGCTTCTGTCGACGGATCCACTCGATGTAATCGCGCACGCTGTCGCGTGGCGTCTTGGTCGGCTGCCAGCCAAGCTGTTGGACCTTCGTGATGTCCGAAACGCTGTGGCGGGTGTCGCCAACTCGATACTCCCCGCTCACGCTCGGCGCGATCTTCACGCCCAGCGCTTCCGCCACGATGTCGGCAAATTCGATAACCGTGTAGCCGCGTCCGCCGCCCAGGTTGAATACCTGGTAGCTGGCCTCCTCGCTCTCCAGAATCAGCCGATTGGCCCGCGCCACGTCACCCACATTGACGTAGTCCCGCAACTGCTGCCCGTCCTCAAACACCGACGCGCGTTGTCCTCTCATCATCTGCAACGCGAAAATGCGCAACACGCCGGAGTAGGCGTTGCGGAAGGACTGATGCGGTCCCTGCACAATCGAGTACCGTATCGCCGCGCTCGGGATGTCGTAATTGCGGCCCAGCGCAATAGCCATCAGTTCCTGCGAATACTTCGCGATGGAATACTGGTTCTTCGGATTGGCGTGCGTCTCCAGCAGCGGCAACGACCTGACGGAGCCGCCGCATTTCGGACAGATCGGCTCCCACAGTCCCTTGGACAACCGTTGCGGTTCGCGGCCATCCGGAAACACCTCACCATCCCTGGCGCAGTGGTATCGGCCTTCGCCGTACACGAACTGGCTGCTGGCCACGACCACTTTGCGAACCGGCAGCTTCTCTGCGACGATCAATTCGTAGAGCAACGCCGTACCGACGGAGTTTACGTGGAAGAACTGGGAGAAATTCGGCAACAAATCCTGGTGCGCTGCCAGATGGATCACGACGTCGATTCCGCGCAGCGCCTTTGACCAATCATCGCGATTGCGGACGTCCCCCACCACCCGTTCCACATCGGCAGACAACCAGTCGGGCCACGTCCCGTCGCCGGTATGCACCGGCGGCGTCAGATTATCGAGCGCGCGCACTTCATAGCCCGCTCGCAACAGTTCGTCCGCCGTGTGCGACCCGATAAACCCCGCTCCACCCGTAATCAGCGCTCGACCTTTGCTCATGCGCTTACCGGGAATGCGTGGCTTTCAACTTCTCGTACAGATAGCTGGTGATGATATGGTCGAGGATCATGTGAACGTCTTCCACCGGGCCATATCCATCGGAGGGAACGACCAATGACACATCCGCCATCTTGGCGAGTTTGCCACCGGTGAATCCCGCCAGCCCCAATACCGTTACCCCGATCTGCTTCGCCACTTCGACGGCCGCAATGATATTCGGCGAATTCCCCGACGCCGAAATCGCCACGAGAACGTCCCCGCGTTGGGCCAGGTTCTTGAGCGGTTCGCTGAAAATGTGGTTGTAATCGGTATCGTTCGCCCACGCCGTCATCAACGATACGTTGTCGGTCAGTGCAATCACGCGCAACCGCGGCCATGGCGCGTCGCCTTTGTGGCCGAGCGTGCCCTTGCACAAATCGTTCATCATATGCGACGCGGTCGCTGCGCTGCCGCCGTTGCCGATGACGAAGATCTGCCGTCTCTCGTCCCGCGCCTGTTCGATCGCGCGAAGAATGTCATCGATGGGTTGGAGCGGAAGACGATCCAGAACATCTTTCAATCCGCTGAGGTAATCTCTGGCAAAATCGCTGGCTGTTTTCATGGTCTAGTATCGCTGCAAATTCAATATGATCCGGCTCCCGCCCCGCTCCAGTCGGAACGGCATTTCGCGGAGATTGGCCAGCGCCTGACGGACCGATCGCCGTTTGTCGCTGGGCACGCACAGCAGGAAAAACCCGCCGCCACCCGCGCCGGAAATCTTCCCCCCAATCGCCCCGGCCTTTACCGCCCGCTCGTAAATCTCATCCAACTCATTGCTGCTGACGCCCTGCGCCAGCTTGCGCTTGGCTTCCCATCCCTGATGAAGGACGGCGCCCAGGCCATCAATGTCTCCCACCTCTACCAGACGTCGCACCTGATGCGCTTGCCGGGTCATCTGCTTCAGAATTTCCACTTTCCCGGCGATGTTGGACTTCTGCTCCGACAAGATCGATGACGCTTGACGCGTCTTGCCCGTGTAAAACAACATCAGCATGTTGTCCAGGTCTTCCAGCGTCGTCCGCGACGTCTCGACGGAGGTCACGCTGACCGCCGGTCCCGGCCCGAATTCCAGACATCGCAATCCGCCATACGCGGCAATGTATTGATCCTGCACGCCGATGGGTTTGCCCAGGATCCGAATCTCGATATCGCACGCCTCCCGGGCCAGCCGCTCCGGCGTGGGCACCGCCCCGACGTAATGGTACAACGCGTTGAGCACGCCGACGGTCACGCTGCTCGACGACCCCAACCCCGAGCCTTCCGCAGGGATGTCCGAAAGAAACGAAATCTCGATGCCCTTGGTCACTCCGACTTTGCGCATTGCCTCCCGCACCAGTTCGTGCTCGATCTGATCGACGGACTCGACGACCTCCTTCTTCGACCAGCTCACATAAATCTTGTCGTCGAACCGTTCCTTGGCGATGCAATAGACGTACTTGTCGATGGCGGTGCTCACCACACATCCCCCGTTGTTCTCATAGAACTCGGCGAAATCCGTCCCCCCGCCAGCGAGCGAGATGCGCAACGGTGTCTGGGTAATAATCACTTCAACACTCCCTCGTTAAAGTCACGCTGTGCCTTGGCCAATCGTTCCGGCGTTCCCACGTCCTGAATGTACGCCTTGGGTTCCATGGCGTACACGGGCCGACGCTCCGCCAGCAGCTTCGGAAATACGTCCTTGCCGAAGTCGCTAAACTGGCCGGCAGGGACCACGTCCAGAACTTGCGGCTCAAGCACGAAAATACCAGCGCTGATCAGATTTGTCGAAACCTGTTTTCGGTCGGGCTTTTCGACAAACCGCACCACCCGGCCGTTCGAATCGGTCTCCACCACTCCGCCCGTCCACGGTTCGGGCGACGCAAACAACGCCACGGTCGCCAGGGCCTGCCGGTCGCGATGGAACTCCAGCAACGGACCGAAATCGACCTGCACCAGATTGTCGCCATAAAACACGATGAACGGCCCGTTGCGCAGTTCGGATTCCATCTTTTTCACCGCGCCAGCTGTGCCCAGCAATTCCGGTTCGTGTGAATAGATAATCGACACGCCGAACTTGCTGCCGTCGCCGAAGTAACTGGTGATTTTCTCGGGAAGGTAATGCAGGTTGACGATAAACTCGCGGATGCCCTGCCGCTTGAACAACTCCAGGTGATGCTCCAACAGCGGCTTGCCGCCAATCGGCACCATCACTTTCGGCGCGTCCAATCCCAGTGAGCGCAGGCGCGTGCCGAGGCCCGCGGCAAGGATGAATGCCTTCATGCCCGCTCGCGCCGCGGGGGAGCCGGCGCCTCGGCGGTTCCCGCGCTCTTCTCCCTCAGATACCGCGAAAAGACCGCCCAAGCCTTTTGCATCCCCTTGGCGCGATGGCTGATGCGGTTCTTCACTTCGGGCGAAAGTTCCGCAAACGTCCTGGTCTGGCCATCGGCCAGAAATAACGGGTCGTACCCGAACCCGCTGCCGCCCCGTTCGGCTTCGAGAATCGTCCCGTTGCAAATCCCTTCCACGCAATCATACAGCCCGTTCTCATCGGCGATCGCCACCACACAGCGGAACCGGGCCGTCCGCTTGTCATAGACCACGCCTTCCAGCAGCTTGAGCAGCTTCTTGTTGTTCTCGTGATACGTGGCCTCGTCGCCCGCGAACCGCGCTGATCGCACCCCGGGCTCGCCCTTCAGGGCATCCACTTCCAGCCCCGTGTCGTCGGCCAAGGTCAGCTTCTTCGCCATTCGCGCCGTCTGAACCGCCTTCTTGATGGCGTTATCGCGGATTGACGCGCCGTCCTCGACCACTGCGGGCAGACTGGGCATGTCCGCCAACGACAGCACTTCGAGCGGCAAATCTTGAAGCATGGCCGCCAGTTCCTTGAGCTTGTCCCGGTTGCGCGTTGCAAGAAGTAATTGCATGGCCGCGCATTATACCGACCGCCGCGAAAAAATGAAGGACAGAGTGCGCGCCGACACTTTTGCTGCCGGCGGGCGACATCTTCTGTTGTCAGAGGTCAATTCCTCTTGTCGACAAGCCATCCCGCAAGCCGTTATAGTGCGCGCTCTCGAATGGACCAGCTTCCGATATTGTATCTCGTCTCGCTGCTGATGGACATGAGCGTGGCGGGAGTGATTTTCGCGGTCAGCCGGCGGGCTGCCGAGTTGGGGGCGAGCGCGTCGGAACTTGGCTGGCTGGGGGCGGCATGGATCGGTCTGTACGCGCTGTTGGCATTGGTCACAGGCCGGGTGTCCGACCGGGTTGGGCGCCGCCAACTGGCCTTTATTGGCTGTATCATCGCGGCGCTGATGACGGTGGCTTGCTCGCTCACGACACGAATTGGATTATTGCTCGTATACAGCGCGATTTTCGGGGGCGGCGTGGCATGTTTCTGGCCATCGATCATTGCCTGGCTCGGGGAAGGACTGGCGGGGCACGCCCTGGCGGCGCGCCTCACGACCTTTGGCGTGGCGTGGAATATCGGTTTGCTGGTGGGCTACAGTCTTTGTGGTCTCCTCTTCAAGCACGGGCCGAGCCTGGCGTTCAATGCCTCGACCGGGTCGATCTTGTTGGCTGCGCTTCTGTTGCTGTTGCCAGCACGGCAACCGTCCGGCGCCGCCACCGAGCGTTCTCAACCGGACGAGACCATGGAAATCCCTCCGGGACGCGGCTTCCGCAAAACGGCCTGGCTGGCGAATTTTGCGACCAACTTTGCGCTGGCCGGAACGGCGGCGCTGTTCCCGCAACTGGCGACGCATCTCGGGATCGGCGCCGACATCCACGGCGGACTGCTGGCGGCGGGGCGCGCGGCCGCGCTGGCCACATTCGCCGCGCTGCAATTCCTGATGTTCTGGCGGACTCGCCTCTGGCCGTTGTGGGTCGCGCAGCTATGTTGCGCGGCGAGCATCGTTTGGATTGGCCTTGCCCATGCGACGTGGATGTTTGCCGCGGCCTGGATCGTCGGCGGCGCGGTATCCGGTTACACGTACCAAGCGAGCATTTATTTCACGCTCGAGGAAATGATTGAAAAAGGCAAGGGCAGCGGGTTCCACGAGGCCATCCTCGGCAGCGGCATGTTTTTCGGGCCGCTGCTAGCCGGTTGGGTGGGCAACCACTACGGTATGCGGCTGCCCTATTTTTTCTGCGCGGTCATGCAAGTTGCCCTCGTAGCAGTTCAAGTCATGGTGGTGTGGACCCGCCGGCGCTTCCCGGTTACGGCTTGACCGGCACCGGCTTCGCACTCGCCGCGCCCTTGCAGATCGCATTAGACACTTCCGTTGCCACCAATCCCTCCTCGCCGGTGGCGACGTGTGGTCACTGCTGGACCCCGGCGCGACCGAAATGGACGTCTTTCTTCTTGATCGCTTCGATGGCCGGTGCGTTCGGCGCTTTGTCGGTCGACATCGTTACCCGTCGGCATGCCCAGCGGCAGGCGTTGCCGATCACGCGGATGACGTTGGTGTCGTGATACGTCGGATACGCCTCGTGGCCGGGCCGGAAATAGAAGACGCGGCCATTCCCACGTTCCCAACAGCAGCCGCTGCGAAACACTTCGCCGCCTTCGAACCACGAGATGAAGACCAGCTTGTCCGGCTCGGGAATATCAAACCGTTCGCCGTACATTTCTTCATACGGCAACTCGAAATATTCGCCCAAGCCCTCGGTGATCGGGTGACCGGGCGCCAGATTCCAAATGCGTTCTTTCTCGTCGGCCTCGCGCCATTTGAGGGAACAATTCGTGCCCATCAGCGCCCGAAAAATCTTCGAATAATGTGCGGAATGCAGCACGATCAGCCCCATGCCCGAGAGAACCTGCTGCTGGACGCGCTTCACGACCTCGTCCTTCACGTCGCCGTGCGCCACGTGGCCCCACCAGATGAGAACGTCGGTCTCGTTCAACACTTTGTCCGTCAGCCCGTGCTCCGGTTCGTCGAGCGTGGCCGTGCGGCAGGAGAAGTCCTTCGATGCCGACAAGCCCTTGGCAATCGCCGCGTGCATGCCGTCCGGGTAAATCTTTTTCACCGCCTCGTTCTCGCGTTCGTGGCGGAATTCATTCCAAATCGTGACGCTGATTTTCATGGCTTTGGGTCGATTTCCCATCCACCTTCTTTTGCCCGCTCGCACAGTAGCTTGTATTGAGTTCTGGCCTTATCTAAAGCTGTGTTGCGATCGCATGTCCACCCGACCTCCTTCTCCCACCACTGATCTAGCTCTCGTCTACTGCATAACGTACCGATCTTGCGAATCAAGTCGTCTGCTTCTTCGCCGTATACCTCAATGCGGTGAATGAAGATGTCGGTCAAAGGGTGATCATGGGGCTTTCCATTCATCGGCAATTCCTATGTTTCCAACAATAGCATTCGCGTCAAGCTAGTGGCAAAGGACTAATCGCCAACGAGACTCAGCGCCGCGTGAGGGCACGCGGCCTACAACATTTTGGTTTTGTAGGGCGGCCATTCTGGCCGCCATTGTTGATGATTCGGCGGGCAAGATGCCCGCCCTACAATTCTTCAGCGACCGACCGCAACCGGGACGGTCGCGCTACCAAACCCCCTCACTCGTGGCGTTTCACAATGAGGGTGGCGTTATGGCCGCCGAAGCCGAGGGAGTTGTTGACGCAGGCGCGGACCTGAGTTTGACGCGCTTTGTTCGGCACGTAGTCGAGATCGCAGTCGGGATCGGGATTTTCGTAATTAATGGTCGGCGGAATGATCTGGTCGCGAATCGCCAGGGCGCACACGGCGGTTTCCACCGCGCCGGCGGCGCCAAGGAGATGGCCGGTCATGGACTTGGTGGAACTGACGGCGAGTTTTTTTGCATGAGCGCCGAACACCGTCTTGATCGCCTGGGTTTCGCACTTGTCGCCCACGGGCGTCGACGTGCCGTGCGCGTTGATGTAATCAATGTCTTCCGGCCTCAGCCCGGCGTGCATCAACGCCATCGCCATCGAGCGGGCAGCGCCTTCGCCTTCGGGAGCGGGCGCGCTCATGTGGTAGGCATCGCCGGTGATCCCGTAACCGGCAATCTCGGCATAAATCTTCGCGTGACGGTGGCGGGCGTGCTCCAGCGCTTCCAGAATGCAGACACCCGCCCCCTCGCCCATGACGAACCCGTCGCGTTGTGCGTCGAACGGGCGGCTGGCGCGCTCGGGTTCGCTATTGCGCGTGCTCAGGGCTTTCATGGCGCAAAAACCGGCAAAGCCCATCTGGGTGATCGCCGCCTCGGTGCCGCCGGCGATCATGATGTCGGCATCGTTGTGAATGATGGCCCGCGTGGCTTCCCCCAGCGCGTGCGTGGCCGTCGCGCACGCGGACACGACCGCCAGGTTCGGGCCTTTCACGCCCAACAACATGGAGATGTAGCCACTGGCCATGTTGACGATCAGCATCGGGATCATGAACGGCGATACGCGGCTCGGCCCTTTCTTCAGGAGGATTCCCACCTGATCCTCGATGGTTTCCATGCCGCCGATGCCGGAGCCGACCAGGACACCGATGCGGTTGACATCCACCTTCGACAGGTCGATCCCGGAGTCGGTGACCGCCTTCTTGGCCGCGCAGACGGCGTATTGCGTAAAGCGGTCCGTCCGCCGCGTCTCCTTGATCGGCATATACTCCTCGGGCTTGAAGTCTTTGACTTCGCCGCCGAATCTGCAGTCGAAAGGCGTGGGATCGAATCGGGTGATGGGCGCAATCCCGCTTTTGCCGGCCAACAGGCTCTGCCAAAACACTTCCAGATCACTGCCGAGAGGCGTGAGTACTCCAATGCCTGTGATAACGACCCGTCGTTCGCTCATGGTTGGTCAGAGTTGCGAAAAATTGGGGCATAAAGCGTGAAATTGCAACTCACTTTATGCCCGGCAATTCGTCGGCCCCGTTTGGCCCGACCCCGACATCCGATGCCGGGGCTGGGACCGGGGCTCAGGTGTTTGTACTACTTCTCGCCGCGATCCTCGATGTATTTGACCACATCGCCGACAGTCTGGAGTTTCTCGGCGTCTTCATCGGGGATCTCCGCGCCAAACTCCTCTTCAAACGCCATCACCAATTCCACCGTGTCCAGGGAGTCCGCTCCCAAATCTTCGATGAACTTCGCCTCGGGTGTTACTTGATCGGGATTCACGCCGAGTTGCTCGACAATAATCTCCTTCACACGGTCCGCTACGGATTTATCCGCCATTTTCTCCTCCTGTTTCAAAAACGTTCGTTTGTTTATGCGAAAACTTGCTCGCTTGTCAAAGGTTTGTTTGCGACTCAACCCGCCGTCACATCACCAGGCCGCCGTCCACGGCAATCACCTGTCCGGTCACGTAGCTGGACAGATCGCTGGCCAGGAACAATACCACGTTGGCCACGTCCTCCGGCAAGCCCAGGCGCTTCAGCGCGATAAAGTCCGTCTGCATCTTCTTGGCCTCCGCGCTGAGCTTGTCGGTCATCGGCGTCTGGATGAATCCCGGCGCCACCGCGTTGGAGCGAATCCCGCGCGAGGCCAACTCCTTGGCCACCGTCTTGGTGAACCCGATCAAGCCGGCTTTCGAGGCCGAGTAGTTTGCCTGTCCGGCGTTGCCTATGATGCCCACAATGGACGCGATATTGACAATCGCACCGCTGCGCTGTTTCAGCATCGTGCGAGTGACGGCGCGGGTGAACAGGAACGCACCCCTCAAGTTCACGCCCAGCACCGCATCCCAGTCCTCATCGCTCATCCGCAGCAGCAGCCCGTCGCGCGTGATACCGGCGTTGTTGACGAGAATGTCCACCCGGCCAAAGTCGGCCACGATCTTGTCGCAGACTTCCGTGACCTGTTTGCTATCGGTCACGTTCACCGCGTACGCGCCGGCTTTCGTGCCACTCTTGGTCAGGCTGTTGGCCACTTGCTGTACATTGTCCAGCATCACGTCGCACAAGGCCAAGACGGCTCCTTCGCCCGCGAAACGCCGCGCGATAGCTTCGCCAATACCGCGTCCCGCTCCGGTGACCACTGCCACCCTGTTCTCCAAGAGTTTTTGCACGCGGCTTTCCTAGCCAGCCCCGCGCCTGCTTGTCAACACCAATCGGGGGAAAATCCCGTTGCTAGCTTGTGATGGCTTTCACCGTCGCATCGAGGGTCGCGCAATCGCTGACGGAAAGCATTTCGACATCCTTGTTGATGCGTTTCATCAGGCCGCTGAGCACGGTGCCGGGACCGAGTTCGATGAACCGGGTGAATCCCTGGGAGACGAGCCACTGCATCGATTCGCTCCAGCGAACCGGGGAGGTCACCTGGCGGACCAACAGTTCCTTAATCTCGGCGACACCAGCCGCTGGCCGCGCCGTGACATTGGAAACCACCGGCACCTTCGGCAATTGCATCGGAAGCCCGGCCAGTGCCTGCGCGACCTCGACCCTGGCGCTTTCCATCAACCGGGAATGATACGCGCCGGCAACGACCAGCGGGATGGCCCGTTTCGCGCCGCGGGTTTTGGCGAGTTCGATGGCCTTTGCAACCTTGTCCTTGTCGCCGGAGATAACGGTCTGGCCCGGGCAATTGACGTTCGCGATGTCCACATCCGCTTCGCGGCAGACCTCGGCCAGTATTGCATCGTCAAGATTCAGGATCGACGCCATGCCACCGTCGGTTGCGTCGCAGGCTTCCTGCATAAAGCGACCACGCAGTTGCACCATGCGCAATCCGTCGTCAAAGCTCACCGTTCCCGCTGCAGCCAGCGCGGTGAATTCGCCAAGAGACAGGCCAGCCGTCGCATCGAACCCAAGGTCTGGAACGAGAAATTTCAGCGCTTCGAGGCAGGCGAGACTGGTCAGAAAAATCGCCGGTTGCGCGTTGTCGGTCTTGGTCAGGACATCTTCGGGGCCTTCAAAACAAATCTTCTGAATGTCGCGGCCCAACACCTCGTTGGCGCGGGAGAAAAGTTGCCGGCCGACCTCGTACTGGCCACACAGATCGCGGCCCATGCCGACAGTTTGGCTGCCCTGCCCCGCGAAAAGGAGAGCGGTCTTCACCATGACTGCGGGCAATTAGGCATGTTTGACGGCTTCAGCCCGCGCCTCGGCCGCCAGTGGCGTGGTCAGGTAGCGTTCGCCGGTGGACGCCGCGATGGTGACAATGAGCTTGCCCTTGTTTTCCGGTCGCCGCGCGTACTGGAGGGCCGCCCACACATTGGCACCAGACGAAATCCCGCAAAGGATTCCCTCTTCTTTCGCGAGGCGGCGGCCCATCGCAAACGCGTCGTCGTTGGAGACCGTAATCACTTCGTCAATGATCGAGGTGTTCAGATTCTTGGGAATGAAGCCCGCGCCAATGCCCTGAATCTTATGCGGGCCAGGTTTGCCCCCACTGATCACCGCGGAATCAACTGGCTCGACCGCCACCACCTTGAACCCCGACTTCTTCGCCTTGATAGCTTCCCCGACTCCCGTGATTGTGCCTCCGGTGCCCACTCCCGCCACGATGGCGTCGGCACGACCATTGGTCTCGTCCCAAATCTCAATGGCAGTTGTGCGACGGTGAATCTCCGGGTTGGCGGGGTTGTTGAACTGTTGCGGCATGAAAGAGCTTTTGATCTCTCTAACCAACTGCTCGGCTTTGCGAATCGCTCCCGGCATTCCTTCAGCCCCGGGCGTGAGGATTAAGTCGGCTCCGAGCATGTACAGGAGCACCCGCCGCTCAACGCTCATGGTATCGGGCATCGTCAGGATCAATCGATAACCCCTTGAGGCGCAGACAAATGCCAATGCGATCCCGGTGTTGCCCGAGGTCGGCTCGATAATTGTGGATTCTCGACCAATACGTCCGTCGCGCTCCGCTGCCTCAATCATCGCGACGCCAATGCGGTCCTTGACGGAACTCAGCGGGTTGAAGAACTCGCATTTGACCGCGACCTCGGCATCGACTCCCGCGGTGATTCGGTTGAGCCGCACCAACGGTGTCCGCCCGATCGTCTTGGTGATATCGGCGAAAATCTGGCCCATAATGTCCTCCGGGAAAAAGCTCGATATTGAGACTCGTCGGCCTTTTGCAACTTGAACCAAGCTTGTAGGTGAACCTTGTGGCAAACGCAAGCTTGAAAGCTTAATGCAAGTAACGGAGTCGCTTCAGCTGGCAAAAGGCGTCACCCATGTCACGACAACTTTTCTGCTTTTGCACAAAGGTGTACGACCTCACCGGTTTGGCGACGTCCGAAGAGGGTCGATCCTGATTCCGAATGAGAGACAAAAGCGGCGAACATGACTTGAGACGACATGGCGCGTATGTTTCGCCAACCAAACCACCAAGTACAAGAATGTACGCGTCATGTCACCGCGACTACACGGCCGGACTTGCTGATACTCCAGTCTGCGGGTCATGATATGGAGGTGGCACAGTTTGAAGCTGAAGCCTTGTGCATTTTTGTCGCTCGCGGCCAGCGGACGGATCGCCGCCATCCAGGTATTTTGCTGAAAGGCGACGAACAGCCGAGAAAAAATGAGATTCAGGAGTTGCACGCCAAGGAGGTGGGGGTGGGGAACCCCTCTGAAGAACGTGCAAGCTCCTGAATCTTCAAGTTAGTATTTCAGTGACAGAATATCGTGTGTGCGTTTAGATTGCAACTAGTTTTTTGCACGACCATGACAACAAACCCATCTGACCAGCCCGGAGGCACCCCAATACAGGCTGACCGAGGTCTTTCCATCTTGGATCGGGTCAATTCGGCTCTACTAAATTACTCAGACAAAGATTGGAATTACAGCCGTATCTGCCTTGTTACTAAGCCTTTGGAATCTGTTGATGGACCGTACGTGCTAAGGGTCGAGGTACTCGACCAGACCACACAGGAGGGTCGGGACGAACTGAGGTCGCTAATGGACGAAGTGAAGTGGGGAGATCGCCATTCTTCGCAACTTGGCATGCTGGAAGTAGTTAGCTTGCGAATTAATAAGGCGCTGCTGGAAGTGACCAGTAACGAGTACTGGCATCAGAAGCGTCCAGTCGTCCGCATCGTAAAGAAGGAAGATGTTGATAGACAAGACGCTATGTACGCCGTTTGGTATCAGATCACCGAGGTAGCTGGAGAGGATTTCGACAATCGCTAGCAGCCCGTCGCGGCACGACGGTCCGCCGCCTTACCCACCAGCCACTGGCACAATCAGCTCGAGCTTGTCACCGTCCGCCAGCATTACCGTGTAAATCTGATCGCGTTTTAAAACGCTTCCATTCCGTTCAACAACGATCTGGGTCGGCTTCCAGCCACGGGCGACAATGTAATCCCCCACCGAACAGGGGGAATCCAGCCGCTGCTGCCTGCCGTTGGCAATGATCGTAATGGGGTCAGGCTTCATTCAAAGCGCCCTCCCAATCTTTCCAGACCGGCTCATATTTCAGTTGCTCGAGCCGCGCCGCCACTTCCGCCGGTGAACGCTCGTCGGCGATCTCGAATTGAACCGTCGCGTGTTCTCCCTCCGACTGAATCATCGGCGGGTCCGGCCTGACGAAGCGCCCGCCCTTGGTCAAATGCAGTTTCTCCCTCCCCTGCCCCGTGTATCCGCCCGGTTCCGTGTGGCTGCCGGCGCTCATCAGCGTGATTCCGAGCGGAATCAAGTGGTCGCGCAACTTTGCCGACTCACGCGTGCTCAACACCAGGCCGACTTCGGGAAAGGCAATCCGCAGGGCGCAGACGAACTGAACCAGCTCGCGGTCGGTCATGTTCACCAGCGGCTCGAACTGACCCGCTGCCGGCCGCAATCGTGGCGCGCTGATCGTCAATTGCGCCATCCAACATTTCTTCAGCAGATACGCCGCATGCGCCGCCAGCGCGACGGCTTCGGCGCGCCACGGCGCCAGACCCAGCAGCGCCCCGATCCCCAGCCGTTTGAACCCGGCGGCGTAAGCGCGTTCGGGCGTTTCCAGTCGCCACGCGAAATCCTTCTTCGGACCGCTCACGTGCATCGCGTCGTACACAGTGCGGTCGTAGGTCTCTTGATACACCACCAACCCTTCCCCGCCCGCCTGCACGATAGGCACGTATTGCTTCACCTCCAGCGGACCAACCTCCAGTGAAATACTCGGCCATTCGGGTTGCAGGCGCGCCACGCAATCCCGCAGGTAATGATCCGAAACGAAATGCGGATGTTCCCCTGCCACCAGCAGGATGTGACGAAACCCCTGCTCGCGCAAATATCGCGCTTCCGCCACCACCTGGTCGAGGGTCAGCGTTACGCGCAGAATCGGATTATCGCGCGAGAACCCGCAGTACTTGCAGACATTGATGCACTCGTTGCTGACGTACAACGGCGCAAAGAACCGCATCACCCGCCCGAAATGTTTCACCGTTAACTCGTGCGACCGCTGCGCCATCGCTTCCAGGTACCGCGGTTGGGCCGCGACGGGTGAAATCAGCGCCGCGAAGTCAGCTAGCGGAAGTTGCTTCCCGCTCGCCTCGCTCCTCGCCAACGCCGACTCCACGTCGGTCAACGTCGCCTTGGCGGTAAAGGACGACAGTTCCGTCAGCGTGAGACCGTCAAACTCAGAAGCAAAACTCATAGCTCATTTAGAAATCCCGTCAGCGGACTGGTCGGGTCGGCGTCTTTGCGTTTCTCGGCGAGGCCGATTTCGTACGCGGCGCGGCCGGCGATGATGGCGAACTTGAAGGCTTCCGCCATTCGTTCGGGATCGGCCGCAATCGCAATCGCGGTGTTCACCAGCACGGCATCCGCGCCCATCTCCATGGCCTCCGCCGCATGCGACGGCGCGCCCAGTCCCGCATCGACCACGACCGGTACCGTGGCCTGCTCGATGATAATCTCGATGCTCGCCCGCGTTTCAATGCCGCGGGCGCTGCCGATTGGCGAACCCAGCGGCATGACGGTCGCGCAGCCGACATCCTCCAGCCGCTTGGCGAGGACGGGATCGGCGTTGATGTAGGGCAGAACGGTGAAGCCTTCCTTCACCAGCATCTCTGCCGCCTTCAACGTCTCCACCGGATCCGGCAATAGATAGCGCGGGTCGGGATGAATCTCGAGTTTCAGCCAGGTCGACCCGGTTGCTTCCCGGCCCAAGCGCGCCAGCCGACAGGCTTCGTCGGCATTGCGCGCGCCGCTGGTGTTGGGCAACAGAACGTATTTCTTCGCGTCGAGAAACGTCAGGATATTGGCGAACTTGTCGCCCCGCCCCGACAAATCCGCGCGCCGCAACGCCACGGTCACCATCTCCGCGCCGCTCGTTTCGAGGGCCAACGCCATGATCTGCCCCGACGCAAACTTGCCCGTGCCCATGATCAGGCGCGAACTGAATTCACGGTTGGCGATCCGCAGCTTTTGCGGCTTGTCAGTCATTGGATGCGGTAGAGATCTTGATTCAGCGGATAATTGCCGGGCGTGCGTTCGACCGCCCACGAGCCGTCCCTGAGCAAATAACCGTGATTGCCCATGGCGAATTCGGCGCGGTCAAGCCGTTTGAGTTCCTCGACCTTCTTCTGATGCAGTTCGTTCTTCACCACGGTGATTTGGTCCTTCAACGCCTTCAAGTTGTGCAGCTTCGCTTCCAGCACGGCCTTTTCCGCGGTGAGCCTGACGTAGTCCTCGCGCATCGCCTGCAGGTGCGAGACCGTCTGCGCGTGGGTGTTCTGCAAATCCGTCAGCTTCTGGTTTGTGTCCGCAAGCTGGTCGTTCAGTGATTTCGTCTGCGCTGTCAGATTCGAATTGTCCGATTCGAGCGAGTGGACCTTCGTCCGCTCCGTGTCAAGCTGCTGCTGCAAATCGGTTCTGAGCGTCTCCATCTTCTTCTCGACGTCGGTCTTCTCTGCGGCCAACTTCGAGATGTCCTGTTGCAGCTCATTGACCTTGACCTGCATCTGGGTCCTGACATCGGCGACTTCGACCCGCGCCGCGGTCAGCTCATTCGACGTCGTCGCCAATTGCTGCTGCGTCTCCTGCAGCTTCTGGTCCTGACCACAACCCGCCAGCAGCATGACGGCGCCAATCAGACCGATCCCCACGGTTACCATGTTGCCCTTCATCACTCAGCCCTCCTTTGGTTTGATGAATGCCTCGTTCGCGCTGCCGCGTCGATACCCTTGCAGGTCCAGCGTGACATACGCATAGCCAATTTGTTTCAAGGCGCGGGTCACAGACTCGCGCACTTCCCCGTCGCAAAATCGCGCAACCTCTTCCGCCCCGACCTCGATGCGCGCCATGTACAGTCTCGAATCCCGCGTCTCGCGTCTCTTGTTTCCCACATCATGGTGGCGCACCCGTACTTCATGAAACCCCGCATCGCGCAGCAGGTTCTCCGCCGCCTCGATCATCTGCAACGCCTCGTCCGTCACCGGCTCGCCGTACGGAATCCGCGACGACAGGCAGGCCATCTGCGGCTTGGTCGCCGTCGGCAAGCCCAATCCCGCCGACAACTCCCGAATCTCCGCTTTGGTCATGCCCACTTCTTTCAATGGCGCGCGCACCTGATATTCCCTGGCCGCCATCGCCCCGGGCCGGTAATCGCCCGTGTCGCTGGCGTTCTCCCCGTAGACGATCGTTTGCCAGCCCTCGCGCTGCGCCGTCTCCGCCAGTCTCTCAAACAACTCGCTCTTGCAAAAATAGCACCGGTTGGACGGATTGCTGGTGTAATTCTCGTCGGCCATCTCGTCGGTCTTGATCACCCGCACGGGAAACCCGAACTGCTGGCCGATTTCCAGCGCCTCCTGCAATTCACGCCGGGGCAGGCTCGGCGAATCGGCAATCACCGCCAGCGCGCCCTCGCCCAACGTGTCGTGCGCCACCTTCGCCAGAAACACGCTGTCCACCCCGCCCGAGTACGCCACCAGCGTCCGTCCACCCGAGCGTAGTGCCAGCTTGAGTTGATCCAACTTCGAAGCCACAAAGGAAATACTATCCCCGAACCGCAGGGGTGTCAAAGCCCGGTCACCACCGGCATGAGTCTGCCTTTCTCGAGCACTCCACCAATTTTGACGAGCCAATCCACCTGGCTTCGCGCAGCTCGTCATCTGTCACCAGAACGCCGCCAACGGTGAACCCCACAAATCCCCGACGCCCCCAATGCGCCCACCCACAGGTCCCCGGTCGTCCTTGAACCGTCGGTGTGATATCAAGAAGCGTCCGACCGGTGACAGCGTCTATGGTTCCCATGCCGATCCCATGAATCTGTTTCCCATCCGGGCTCCAAGCAGGGTAGGTGCCCCCGTGAGTCCCCCAACGTTTGTCATCGGGATTGGGCAACGGGTGCTGATTTGTTCCATCAATATTCATCAAGTAAAGACGGCTGGCGTACCCCACGTGGTGGATGTACGCGATTTCTTTGCCGTCCGGCGACACGCGGGGCATGGTGTCGTCGATGCTAGTAGTGAGATAGACGGTGTTGCTGCCCTGCGCGTCGCATTTTGCCAAGCCGCCGGTGAGTCCCTGCGGTCCGCGCACACCTTTGCCGAAGACGATCCATTTCCCGTCCGGAGTCCAACTCGGATGCCCGAACGAGGTGCGTCCGCCCGCCTCCATGCCGGGTGTCTGAATTCGTTTCAACTCGCTTCCATCCAGGTTCATGGTCCACAAGCCCCTGATCTCGTCACCGCCGATCACAATTGACAGGACAAGCTTCTTGGTTTTCGCGTTCACATCCATCCAAGTAGTTTGCGCTTGCGTGTCGATGGCGCAGCTCGGATCCCGCCAGAGTTCCTTAATCTGAACTTTGTCACTTCCGTCCGGCTTCATCTTGCAGAGATAAACGCTTACACCTTGCCCTTGATTGCCCAAAGCCCCGCGTGTGAACCTGCCGACCTGCTTGAGGAAATAGACTTCTTCCTGACCATCATCGAACTGTGCTTTCTCGCCGACCTTGCTCGGCAGCTTCATCGCTGGCCCCCAGTCGCAGCACAGGTATTCGATGTTGGCGAATTCCGCAGCGAATCCCGTGGGCGTGAGGCTGATGGTCAGCGCCCAAAACAAGAAGGCCTTCGCTAATACCCGAGGCTCTCGGTCAAAGATCTTGAGATGCGTTCGTGTCATTTGTGTCTCCTTCGCGTGGTTCGTGTTCCCGCTACCGGTACGTCTTATCATCCACGCGGCTCAGATCAAGGCCGTCTTTCAACACGCCCACCGTCACCACGGCGAACGTGAACACTTCGGTGCCGCGTTCCAAGTGTCCGCCGAAGGCCTTCTCGGCATTCGCCAGCGTCACGTGCGCGTGTACGCGGCCGTCAATAATATATCCGTTCATGCTGATCAGGTCGGCCGGCGAGGTCGGGTCTTTCACGAACATATCCTTCGAGGGAAACGTCCGGTTGACGACCGAGTGAACGTGATAGCCGCGCACGGAACCAATCGCCGACAGGATGACGGCATTGCGAATCTTTTGCTGCTTGGCCATGTCCTCCAGGCCCGTCAACAGATCCGTCTGATACTTGAACCGCAGGATCAACACGTGGTCGAATTGGCCGTTGATGGCGTACACGTCGGGCACGAGATCGCTGTTCGGTTTCGAATCATCGGCCGGTGTGGTCGGTTTGGTCACTTCGGTGCGGGTTACCTCGGCACCCGCCAGACCCGTTGCCGCAACAAACGCGAAAATCAGCATCAGCTTTTTCATTTTTTCAATTCCTCCTGTCCGTTGAGGACTGCATCCGCCTGTTTCTCATCAAACGCCTTTTCCCAGCGCGCCACGACAATCGTCGCCACGCCGTTGCCGATGAGATTTGTCACCGCGCGAGCCTGGTTGACGAATCGATCAACCCCGAGCAGCAGCGCCATGCCCGCCACGGGAATCTTGTTCATCGACTCCAAGGTCGCCGCCAGCGTCACAAAACCCGCCCCGGCGACGCCGGCCGAGCCTTTGGATGTGAGCATGAGCACGCCGAGCAGCAACATCTGATCGCCTACCGACAAATGCGTATTCGTCGCTTGCGCCACGAAGATCGCCGCCATCGTCAGATAGATCGATGTGCCGTCGGCGTTGAATGTGTAGCCGGTCGGCAACACCATGCCGACCACGGGTTTCGCGCAGCCGAGATCTTCGAGCTTGGCCATGAGTTGCGGCAGCACCGCCTCGGTCGATGACGTGGCGAACACAATCGCCAGCTCATCCTTGATGTAGCGGAGAAACTTCCAGAGCGAAACCCGGCTCGCCCGCGCAATTGGCCCGAGCACGAACACGATAAAGATCAGGCTGGTGAAATAGACGCCCGCGATCAGCCAGCCCAGCGGCGCCAGCGACGCGAGGCCGTATTTGCCGACGGTGAACGCCATCGCGCCCAGCGCGCCGAGCGGCGCCAGCCACATGATCATCCGCACGATCCCGAAAAATCCGTGCAACGCCGACTCGATCACCGTGACGATCAGGCCGCCGCGGTCGGGCAGTTGCGCCAGCGCCAGACCGAACAACACGGAAAACAAGATCACCGGCAGCATGTTCCCGCGCACAAATACGTCGCCCACGCTCGACGGGATGATGTCGAGGAGGAAACCGACCAAGCTCTGCGATTTCGCCGTGGCGGTGTAGGTGGCCACCGAACCGGCATCGAGTGTCGCCGGGTCGATGTTCATGCCCGCGCCGGGCTTCATCACATTCGCCACCACCAGCCCCATGACCAGCGCGAGCATGGAGACAACCTGAAAATACACCAGCGCCTTGACGCCGACCCGGCCGACTTCCTTGAGGCTGCCCATTTTCGCGAGGCCGGTGACGATCGTGCCGAAGATGATCGGCGCCAGCAGCATTTTGATGAGCTGAATGAACCCGTCGCCGAGCGGCTTGAGCGATACGCCCAGAGCCGGGTTCACGACGCCGATGAGCACACCGATCAGGACGCCGAGGACGACTTGGACGAACAGATTCCCAAATAACGAGCCGGTTCTGCTCCTGGTTTTCTCCATGATCGACGCTCGGTCGACTCAATCGCTGAGTGGTTTCATCACGGAATACAGGTTCGATTTCGTCTCGAAACCGACGCCCGGCGCATCCGGCAGGCCGACATGGCCGTTCTCGACCGCGATGCCGTCGGCAAACCCGCCGAATGGCTGGAACACGCCCGGATAGGATTCGTTGCCGCCAAGGTGCAGTCCCGCGGCGATGTTCAGCGACATCTGATGTCCGCCGTGCGGCACGACCCGGCGCGTCGACCAGCCGTGCTCCTTCAACACATCCAGCGTGCGCAGGTATTCGACCAACCCGTACGATAGCGCGCAATCGAACTGCAACCAGTCCCGTTTGGGATTCATCCCGCCGTAGCGGAGCAGGTTGCGCGCGTCCTGGTGCGAGAACAGATTCTCGCCCGTCGCCATCGGCAACGGGTAATGCTTCGACAACTCCGCCTGTAGCGCGTAGTCCAGCGGGTCGCCGGCCTCTTCGTACCAAAACAGGCCGTAGGGTTTCATCGCCTCGCCGTAGGCAATCGCAGTTTCGAGATCGAACCGGCCATTCGCGTCGACCGCCAGAAACCTGCCGTCGCCGACCACCTCGAGCACGGCTTCGATGCGGCGGATGTCCTCTTTGAGCGGCGCGCCGCCGATTTTCATCTTCACCACTTGATAGCCCATGTCGCGGTAACCCTGCATTTCCTTCTTCAGCGCGGTCATGTCTTTGCCGGGGTAGTAATAACCGCCGGCAGCGTAGACGAAGACCTTCGAATCGGCCTGGCCGCCGCGATAACGGTCCGCCAGCAGCCGGTACAACGGCTGGCCGGCGATCTTGGCCACGGCGTCCCACACCGCCATGTCGATGGTTCCCACCGCGACGGAGCGTTCGCCGTGACCGCCCGGCTTCTCGTTCTTCATCAGCGCGCTCCAGATCCGAAACGGATCGAGATTTTCGCCGGTCTCATCGACCAGCGTTTTCGGGTCGGCGGCCATCAGGCGCGGGAAAAACCGTTCCCGCATCAACGATCCCTGGCCGTAACGCCCGTTCGAGTTGAACCCGTATCCGACCACGCGTTTCCCATCGCGAACGACGTCGCTGATCAACGCGACCACCGAACAGGTCATCTTGGAGAAATCGATGTACGCGTTCGTGATGGCCGAGGCGATGGAAACCGTCTTTTCCCGCACTTCCACAATTCGCATGGCTCATTTCTCCGTTGGCGGTTTCACGCACGGGTTCAGCGCCGGAAGCTGGCGGGCGGCTTCCCTGACAACCATTTCGGCCAGCAACCGCGCGCCTTTTTCGTTGAAGTGTGTCCGATCCGTGGCGGGAGCGGCAAACAGTGTCGCGAGTTGCTCGTCGCCCATCGCCTCGAACGCCTTCTCACTCATCGCGTACAAATCGACCAACGGCACTTTCTCTTTGCCGGCAACCGCCCGCATCGCTTCGGTGTAGGGCAGCAGTTCCTGTGTCAGATGATGTCCGCCGTCCATCCACTTCCCGCGGTGCATGGGCGTGACGAGGATCGGCATCGCCCCTTGCGCTTTGGCGGTCTCGACATATTCCACCAGGTTGCTGGTGAAGTCCGTCTTCGCGTCGGTCGCTTCGGGCCGGTCCTTGGCGTGGGAATCGTTGTGACCGAACTGGATGAAGACGTAATCGGGTTTGAACGCCAGCACCTTGTCCCAGCGTCCCTCGCTCTTGAACGTTTTCGTGCTGCGCCCGTTGATGGCGAAGTTCTGCACCGTCACGCGGTTCGTATCGACGACCTCGGGGAACATCTGGCCCCAGCCCCGATGAATATCGCCCGGCTTGAGGTAGTCGGCCACGGTCGAATCGCCCACCAGCGCAATGCGGACAGGGGCCGGCGCAGCATTCGTATTCGCGGGATCAGCCTTCGCAATGAACAGTGAAGTGAAGCTGAAGACCGCGAAGGACAAACAAGCCAGGACGATTCGCATAGTTATCTCCCTCTGGTGAATGAACAGGGATGCTATTCTCCGGTCGCCGATGTGTCAAAGCGCGAAACCGAGCGGGAAACTGTCATGAGCTTTGCGGCGCGGCCTGCAAGCCGATACGGAACGCGGCTTTCGATCGACCTGAGCTTCCGTTTCGCGCACAGCCACTACGACAACGTTCTACTCCGCGTCCTCGCCGAGTTCGACGTTCCAGTAGGCGAGATCGAGGAAGTGCTTCCAGCTATCGTGGGCAACGGTGCTGATGGTGACGTTGACGAACGGACGCCACTTCGGCCGCTTCGGTTTCTTGATGAGGTGCATGCCGGCCTCGGTCGGCGTGCGGTTGGCCTTGCGGGTGTTGCACGGAACGCAAGCGCAGACGATGTTCTCCCATGTGGTCGTCCCGCCGCGGTCGCGCGGGATGACGTGGTCGAGGTTCAATTCGCGCCGATCGAACCGCACGCCGCAATACTGGCACATGTTGTGATCGCGCTCGAAAATGTTGTGCCGTGTGAATTTCACTTCCTTGTGCGGCAGACGATCGAAGAACAACAGCAGGATCACCCGCGGCACGCGAATGTTGAAGGAAATGGTGTGGACGACGTCCTCGCCGTGGTGTCCCTGGCTGAACTCGCGCCATTCATGGAAATCGAAGGTCTGAAAATTGCCGCCATCCTCGACGACGACCTCGGCGTGACCCATGTACAGAAGCGTAAACGCGCGCTCGACCGTGCAGACGTTGATCGCCTGCCACAGGCGATTGAGCACCAAGACATTCTCGTTCAGTACGTTCCTCATGGACGTGGACGCACCGCCTCGCAGCGGTACCCTGAATAAATCCTACCATTTCGATGCAGAGGCGTCAACGCTCCGGTATTCCTTGCCGTCCAACTGGTTGGCCAGACGCGGCTGACCGAGATTTCCCTCTCGCCTAAACGGTTTCTATTCATACAATGCCCGCGATGTCGAGGCGGATTAGAATCAGCTTGCTGATCGGGATCATGTGCCTGGGTTTTCTCCTTCGATTGGGCGGCCTGTGTTGGGGTGAGGGCTACCACCTTGCGGCGATCGGAGATGAGCTGCTCGCCTATCGAGTCGCGCTGAGCCTGGACGCCGGCGAAGAGCGGGCGTTTTACATCGGCCAGCCGAATTTCAATACCGGGAAACTCCCGGGCCCCCTGTGGGCATTGTTTTGGCTGGTCGGGCTCAAATTCGGCAGTTCACCCGAGGCGGTCGGCCTGATGATGATCATCCTGCACACGTGCGTGATTTACCTGGTGTATCGTCTGGCGGAGAACATCTTCGGCCCGCAGTATTCGCTCTGGGCCGCCCTGTTTTACGCCACATCCCCGTGGGCGGTACATTATTCCGTCATGGCTTGGAATCCAATCCCCATGGCGTTTTTCGGGGCGCTGTTGTACCTGGCCCTGTGGAACGTGGTGACGCATCCGAATTCACGAAACGTTTTTTGGGTGTGCGTGTTGCTGGCAATCATGCCGCAGTTCCACATGATGGTGATGTTTATCGCGCCGGTAGTGATGCTGTTGTTGTGGTGGAGTCCTTCGCGATTGAATCGAAGATGGTTGGCGGCCGGCGTGACGGTTTCGCTGTTGCTCTACGTTCCGTATATCATTGGTGAAATCGGGCACGGATGGGAAAACACACGCCGAATTCTCGATGGCCGCACTTCCGTTTCCTTTTCAGTGCTGAAGATATTGACCCTGCCGATTACCATGTTGTCCAACTTGATGAGCAGCGTGACTGGCCGCGACTTTTCCGAGTACCGTGCCCTGGGCGAGGCATGTTTTGGATCATTCTGGGTTCTCGGGGCCTTCAACGCGCTGTCCCTGGCCCTGAGCCTGATGATCGTCGGCAGCTTTCTTGCCCAGCTCACCGATTCATTGCGGGGAAACTGGCGCTCGCCGAAACAGGCCTTTGCCACCGCGCCGCGCGAGGTCTTCGTGGGATCCCTGCTCATTCTGCCCTTGCTTCTCTTTGTCTCTTCTCTCGTCGATTTCAGCAGCCGTTACCTGATCGGGCTGTTTCCGCTGCTGTTCCAGCTGCCTGCCGTGTTCATGGTGCGCGGACTGGATGGAAGTCGGTGGCGCGGCCTTGTGCGCGCGGCCATGCTGGTGACGGTCGCCTTCAACATTCTTTTCAGTGTAATGTATTTCAACCATCAGGCTGCGGTCATTGCCAACGCGGACTACTTCCTGCCCAGCTTTCCCAAGATGGAATCCGTGCGCCAGCGCCTCAAGGCTGACGCCGGCGCCAACTGTCGGGTGCGCATCGACGACGCGTCGTTCGTCAAGACCATGGCCAGGAAGTACACGGAAGGCGTGATCGACCTCGCGAAGTACGTCGATCTCCGCGAACAATACGACCCGTTGGCGTCACAGGCCCGGCGGGTAAAAACATACCAGGTCCACGTGACCAGCCGGGCGCTCAACGCCAACGAACGCGTCGTGTGCGCCACCAACGGGATCGCGTTCGTGGCGGAAGACTAGCGGCACGGGAAGAAGTGCCGGCCACGCGTCAAGCTTCCGTCTTTCTGCTCGACATAAAGCAAGTTATTCTTGATAACCGAGCACGAGAATAACCTCCAAAGATTGGTGGCCTATGAACAGAAAAGTGACCGTGTTTGGTGCGGGATTTGTCGGGTCGACCACCGCGCAACGCATTGCCGAAAAGCAACTCGCCGACGTGGTAATGGTCGATATCATCGAGGGCATGCCCCAGGGCAAGGCGCTCGACATGATGGAGTCGGCCTGCCTCGAAGGGTTCGACGCGAAAATCACCGGCGCGAACGATCCCGCCGCCTGCGCCGGCAGCGATCTCATCGTCGTCACCAGTGGGATCGCCCGCAAACCCGGCATGAGCCGCGATGACCTGCTCAAGACCAACGCCGGTATCGTCGGCAGCGTGTGCGACGCGATCAAGAAAAACGCGCCGAACGCCACCGTGATCGTGGTCAGCAATCCGCTCGACGTGATGACCTATCTCGCCGGCGTGAAACTCGGCTTCCCGAAGAACAAGATGATCGGCATGGCCGGCGTGCTCGACAGCGCCCGCTTCCGTTGCTTCATCGCGATGGAACTCGGCGTCTCGATGCGCGAGGTGGACGCGATGGTGCTTGGCGGTCACGGCGACGACATGGTGCCGCTGGTGCGCTATGCCACGGTGGCCGGCATCAAGGTCGAGGATTTGATTCCGAAAGACAAACTCGACGCGCTGGTTACGCGCACACGCAACGGCGGGGCCGAAATCGTTGCCCTGCTCAAAACCGGCTCGGCGTACTACGCGCCGTCGTCGTCAGTTGTCGAAATGGCTGCGTCCATCTTGAATGACGAGAAGCGGGTGCTGCCTTGCGCCGCGTGGTGCACCGGCCAATACGGCGTCAACGACATGTTCGTCGGCGTGCCGTGCGTGCTCGGCAAGAACGGCGTCGAAACAATCATCGAGTTGAAGCTGACCAACGACGAACTCGCCCAACTCAAGAAGTCCGCCGACCACGTCCTCGAAAATGTGAAGCGGTTGAACCTTTGAACAGAGCACTTCGCCCGTGGACATTTCATTCTCATGCCCTGGCTGCGGCCAACAAGTCGTAATTGACGAGGCCGGAGCTGGCATGTCCGTGCAGTGTCCAAAATGTGGCGCGAACATTACTGTGCCGCCACTGGCAACCGAGGAGACAACCCCCGCATCACCCGCTGAGCTGCCGTCACAGCATCAATCTGATTTCGAACCGCCCACCGAAAGGCAACTCAAACTGGCGAAGTCGCTGGGAATAGAGGTCACGCCAAACATGGGCAAGTGGGACCTATCCTATGAAATCGATGCGGTTAAGAACGGGGTAGAAGTAGCTGACAGGCGGCGTGAATACTGGCGACGAAAGAGGATGGTCGAGGACCATGTAGATGAGGAGGAAGCATGGCGTGAATTGCAGGACGAATACATACTGGCAGTTTACAAGTCGGTGAACTCAGACCAAATGAGGGTCGACATCCTTTTCATCGAAGCCGCCAACATAGATTTCGACAAGGATTGTGTATATGTCTTTGCAGTCCTGCCCCAACTGATCAACGGTAATCCTCGCTACGTTCATTGGGAAGTTCATAGTTCTGATCAAAGCTCTACATTCAAGTTGCCGGTAAGCAATATCGTGTACTCTAGGAAGGTGACTCGAAAATTCCGAATCAAGGGGTTGGAATTCCCCGACACAGACCTCTACGACCTCAAGTGGTATGCTAAGACCATTGAAGAAGGGAAAGCCGCAGCAGAGCAAGTCCTCCATCAGTCGTTCAGCCTCAAGCCGCAGCATCTAGCCGACAAAGAAGAAGCCTAGTTTGCCTGATTCTACTTCACTGCTCAAGTTGGCGGTCGTTCATTTACATGACGCAAATGGCAGGACATCGATCTGGCAAAGCCGTCGAGTCCGGGAAATAGAGTGGCTGCGGTGATGTTCATCTCTCGAAGATCGCGCATGATTGCGTAAGCCTCCCCATAATTCGTGTGCGGTTCGGCAGAAGGCAGCAGGAGTTTTAAGACTGCAATTTTGCCATCATGGCAATCCTTCACCAGCGTTTCAGTCCAGGGTTCGGGTGCCGTGTCGAAAAAGTACCCTTGCCGAAGACCGAGCGTGGCAGTGAGGTTGTCATAGAACGACGCGCTAAGATCGCACGGAAACAAGAATAACCCCTGCTGAGCAATCAGCCGCGCGTCTAGACGATGCGGCTCTACGGCCAAGACAAACGGTGCGTTCTTTTTTCCCTCGAAATTCTCGGTTATGAGGGCATTTACACGCTCCACTCGCTGCGGACTGTCAAGCCGCATCTCTATCTTTGAAATCTCGGGGTTCTTTTTGGCGCACTCATGCAACACGGAAAGATTGATTGCCCACACTGCACCCGGTTTGACTCGCCCCTTGTTCTTCTCTTCCTCTTCTGGCTGCGGCCATTCCTCCATCGCAAAGAAAGCTGCCACGAAAAATGAATGCGTAAAGTCCAAGAGCCGGGTTGGCCCGCCATAATGTTGCATCAGCGCCAACCAATCCAAGTACTCGTTATCGGCGGGTGAATGACTCAAGTGGTGATGCGCAGCCCGCTGGAACTCCAGCACCATCCAACGCTCAAGATATGCCAGAGTTTCTCCATGCTGACTGCGTTTCCGAGCCTCACGATGCAGCTTCGTGTCGAGCTCCCACGATGCCCTTGATAGCCCGCGAAATACCCACCACTGATTCCGCAGTGACTCCGCAACGCCGCGAGCCTCTTCCCACCTTCCGATTTGGATCACCCGATACATACAGCCAAAGTCGCAATCTCCAGAAAGAAGGCTCGATTGTCATGAGCAACCGAGGTCCTCCAGCTTCGTGGAAGCTAATTCCACGGCGGCTGGGACACAATCCAAAAATGGCTCAAGCGATCCGGTCACGCGGCGCGCAGCAGGCCGGAAACGGACAGGTCTTCATCGAGCAGCGGCCAGTGGATGCCGTAGCCGCCGGGGGAAAGTTCGGCGCGGTTGCGTTCGGCGGGCGTGGCACGGGCCAGTTTGGCGGAACATTTCTCCCACGGAATCGAGACGCGCCGGTTTACCAGCACGAGGATCAGCGCTTCCGGGGTTGTCTCGATCCCCTTCGCGGTACTGATTTCACTGACCGGCATCCCGCGTTCCGTGCACCTCTTCGACCGGCTTCCCGTTAACCCAGAGATCGCCTTCTGCCAAATCAATTTCCTCATTCCACACGACGCCGTAGCCATGCTTGTCGGCGCGGGCACGGCGGAACAATTCCTCGTTCTGCAATGGACGGAAGACTTCCTCCTTGAGCAACGGCGTGCAGTCGTAAATTTTTCGCTCGCCCGTAGCAAAAGTGACAAGCAGTCGTTTGCCTGCGAGGGGCGTGACCGCGCTGGCCTTCGGATATGTCGTTTGCATCGGCATCTGCTCCAATCTTAGCAACTGTGTGGCGAATGGACAATGCCGGAGGGGTGAATTTGCATTGCGGGCCCTTGGATGTTAAACTCTGGCCGCTGTTTAGTGTAGCGGCCGCCGCCTCGGCGGCGTTGAGTTATGCGCCCGAGACGGGCGCCGCTACACCAGTTTGGAACAGGACAAGTTATTCGAGGCGGCACTGGGGTCTCCGTTGATACCCCCTATCAAGCGGAGGCAAGAGGTTTTTTAGGCTCTTTTTCAAAAGAGGAGAGTGACCCAGCAGTTTGAAGGCGGGTCGACAACGTCCAACGCTTTCGAGCGGCCATGCACGATGACAAATGCTTACCCGGGAGCCGCCAGTGCTCGGTCAGGAGCGCGAAGCAGTGCCCTGGTTGGGGTTGAGGAAGACACGTAATATGCTCCGCGAGCGTGTTTACACCGCGCCCACAGCGGGCTTGCGTGTAAAACGAGACGCTTGCCCACCTACGACCGGATCATCATCAGCATCATCTTGAATCGACCGACGGCCTTGAGGGCATGGGGCTCGTTGGCGGGCATGACGAGCATTTCTCCCGAGCGGACCCGATGGGACTTTCCCGAGACGGTGATCTCCACTTCGCCATCCAAGACCTGCACCAATGCATCGAACGGCGCCGTGTGCTCGCTCAACCCCTGCCCCTCATCAAAAGCGAACACAGTCACCGTTCCCGTCTTTGCCTTCAGGATCTCACGGCTTACGACGGCGTCTGCCTGATAGTCGATTAGGTCGACAACTGTGTGAGGGAGCCCCCCCAGTTTGCCAACGGTCTTGAGTTTCTTACCGCTTGTCATGTCACCGCTTCGTGTTGACCGGCTCAATCATACCCTGCGAGGTAACTCATCGCCTAACGCTACTTCATCTGCGCCACCTTGGCCTTCACCGCCGCGCCCGTTGCGCCGCTGCGATGCGCGCCAGACCCGCCTTCGTGAACTTCGGTTGCCCTCAATGCCGACGATACCACCCAAACAACCACGATACGATCAGGACGAGAAGAAACAGGGCTATTATCGCCCGTGCGGGGGTGATGCGAGACGGATTCTTTGGCTTGTTCTCTTGGTTCTGAGTCATAATATTCCTACCGGCTCGAAGGCCTGTGGTACATCCTTCGCGGGCTTGTTGACCAACGTCGAAACATCCTGGACCTTCCCCGTCCAGGTGGTCGCCGCGATAGCGTCCCGTCACCGAGAGCGGCGATTGCGGCTTCGACCCGCCAAAGTCCGCGAAGCCTTCTAAAAATTAGCGGGTGCTCGCAAACTAAATGGTGGCATCCTGGGTGAGGCCAGGTGAGGCTAGGAGAAGCACAGCCACCATTGTGGATTGTTCACGGGCACCCACTGCCTAACGTGAACAGGATTTGCTCTCAGGGAGGCGGGGGTGAAGACCCCCCGGCATTGAGCAGTATTACCTGTTCTCATAGTTCCGTAAACTATGGAGCACGTCATCCACGCACAATGGGGTGAACACCCCATGGCGAAGAATCGCCCCGTCCGCCATTGTCCGCAGGATGAACGGAGGAACAGCATGACAACAAAACTACATGTCCACCGTCTGCCTGTCAGCACAACGGACTCCGAGTTGCAGAGATTGTTCGAGGGAGTCGGACGAGTCATCAACTGCGACGTAATCACGGATGGAACCACGCGCATGTCGAAGGCCATCGGATTCGTGGAGATGGCGACGGTGCAGGAGGCACAAAGAGCAATCGACCAACTCAACGGCAAGGAATTGGCCGGACGCGTAATACTTGTTTCCGAGGGCGCGTAACGGGATTTCGGTTGCGAAGGTGGTCTGCCCCTTTGCCTCTCACATCGACAACAGAGCGCCGGTGTGCCACAGTCGCGTCGGTCTTTTGGGAGTGACGGATTCTGTTTCGTGTCACGGGTCAATATCCGCCGCAGTGACACCGTCCGGTCAATGCGAAGCGTCCGCAAACCGAAAATCAGCCACGTTTGCGTCTCTTCTGGGGCGCAAAAATCTCAACATGCCTGCCGTCCTTGAATTCCGCGCTGGCAAACCACCGGCAGGAATGGACTGTTGCGCCCTTGCGCTTGGAGTCCTTCACAAAGCGACGGACCAGGTCGTTTTGAGTCCTCTTACGCACGTTGACAATCTAGCACCGTGTGAAACCCCGTGCAAACTCCCCTGAGCAGTTGGAAGCCCCCGGCCGGCACGTCAAGTACATGGAAGCCCGACGGATCACCGGCATGCATAAGCGAGTAAGGACAGCAAGAGGTCTACCGTAGCCGCAGATTGGCTTGAGGGAATCAGGCGGAGGCGGTGAGGATCGCCACATACGGTGCTTACCCCATTGCGGTTGTGGCAGGACAGGGCCTATGTTGCCTTAGATCGCAGATGAGTGGTTATGAAACGCATCACTGTCCTGCTGGCTGAAGATCACATGGTTGTCCGCGAGGGCTTTCGGAAGTTGTTGGCGGCCGAAGACGATATCGAGGTGGTCGGCGAAGCGCAGACCGGCCGCCAGGCGGTGGCACTGACCCAGAAGCTGCGCCCCGCGGTCGTCGTGATGGATATTGCCATGCCGCTGCTCAATGGCTTGGAAGCCACCCGGCAAATTCGCAAAGCCATTCCCGGCACCAAGGTGCTCATTCTGTCCGCACACAATGATGACGCCTACATCGAGCAAGCGATTGCGTTCGGCGCGGCTGGATATCTGGTCAAACAAACCTCCTCGCACGATCTGTCCCGGGCGATTCGGACAGTGCAGAACGGAAACACCTTTTTCAGTCCCTCCATTGCCGGGCGCCTTCACAATCAGAAGTCGCCGAACGGAGGTGGGCCGCTCAAGAAGAAAATCGCCCGCCTGAGTTCGCGCGAGATCGAGGTGCTCCAACTGATTGCCGAAGGCAAGGCCAACAAACAGACCGCGGCGGAACTCGGCATCAGCATCAAGACCGTCGAAAAACATCGGCAGAATCTCATGGCCAAGCTCAACATCCACGAGATCTCTGGTCTCACCCGCTATGCCATCGCTGCGGGAATCATCGAGAGCAGTGTTCAGTTAACGATTGTCTAGCTCCGACCGTCTGCGCCGGGCTGGATCTTAGGAAAGCCCGGGTGGGGTGAATACCCCACAGGTGAACACCCTATAGCGCCCGCAGGGCTTCGCAGCTTATCGTCGTGGCATGAAAGCCAATCACAAGAAGAGGGCATTGACGTTCGGCAATCTTATCGAGACCGTTTACGGCGTCTGCGGGAATCGCAGGGCTGGAGGAATGATCCGGCTCGGGGTTGATGCCCACATCGTCGTGTTTCGAGAACAACGACGAGTTCTTGATCTATTGAGCAGAGGAGTAACTACATGAATGGAACCAAGCATTTGGCCGGGAAAGTCGGATTTGTGTTTTGCACTGCGCTGGTAGGCGCCCTGACGGTATACACAACCTACGCAGCCGAGGTATCGGTAGGGGTCTCGGTCGTGGCGATTCACACCCAAAGCGATTTCTATCAACCCCTCAGCCCGTACGGGCGCTGGCAGGTGGTTGGATCCTACGGAAGCTGTTGGATCCCGGGCGGAGTGGCCACTGGTTGGAGCCCCTATTCCAACGGGTACTGGCAGCAAACCGACGCTGGATGGTACTGGGCCAGCGACGAACCGTGGGCCTGGGCCACGTACCATTATGGCGGCTGGGATTTTGATTCGCAATTTGGCTGGTATTGGGTGCCGCAGATACAATGGGCACCCGCGTGGGTTTCCTGGCGAGAAGGCGGCGGATACGTCGGCTGGGCACCATTGGGCCCGTCGGGGAGAGCCATCGTGGAGGTTAACAGAGGTGGCGGTATGCCCAGGGGGTACGTCTTTGTGCAGGAACGCCAATTTCTGCAACCTGTCAATTCCAAGACGGTGATCGTGAATAACGTCACCATCAACAAGACCGTGATCAACAAGAAAGGCCCGGCCACTGCCGTCATCGAAAAGGCAAGCGGACGAAAGATCCAGGCGGTCCCGGTTCGGGAACTACGCAACAAGGAGGAGGCGAAGGTCGTCGCCAAGCACCCGACACCCACATCGACCGGTGAGAAGGCAGTTCAGACGCCGGTTCGCAACCAAGCTGAGAAGGCACTTCCCGCGAGCGAGCCACGTCAGGTTGAGAAACCGGTTGTGACAACGGCGGAGCCGCAGGCGGCGACGGCGAAAAAGGAAGTCCAACAATCGGAGCAAAACCGAATCGCCAAGCTCGACGAGGAGAAACGCGCGCAGCAGGAAAAGGCGCTACAGACGGAGAGCGAGAAGAAACAACCCGCTCCCGCCGCTGTGGAAGCCAAGCCGGAGAGCAAGCCAGAGGCGAAGGTTGAGTCCAAACCTGCGGCCGAGCGGCCTGCAGCGACCAGGGAACCAACCGAGCAGAAGGCCGACAAGAACGACGAAAAGAAGGATTAGCACGCCACGGGAATGGGAGATTGTCGTGAACAGGTGCAGCAAACACAGTGTCCGCAGCCACTGGCGCTCGACCATATCGGGGACGGTCGCGTGTGTTTCCTGCTGGTCAGCCGTTCCGTCCGCCACGGCGCAACAACCCGAGTCCCCATTCTTGGTGGCCTCCTTGACGGTTTCCCCGGTTACGACGGCGTCCATCCGGAGCAAAATCAGCGAACGGACCGACCGTCAGGTGCCTGCCGAGCGTGAGCTCCAGCCGATGCTGATGTCCCACCGCTTGCCGACGGACGCCGAGGCGTGGGAGCGTTTTGAAGCAGAATACAGCCCGCCGCAAAAATCTCCGTCACTCATCAAACGGCAGATCGAGACCGCCAAATACGGCCTCGACGCAGCCGTATTTGCGGTCGATCGCTTCACCAAGAACGTCGAGAACCAAGCCGACTTCAGCTTTGATCAGGGCAGCCTGCGCCGCACGCGGGCCATTTCTCTTGGAGCGTCGCGGAACAGCCCGCGTTTGAAGCTCGACCTCGACTTGTGGCAGGGCGGCAAGCCGTATCTGGGAGTGCAGATCATCATCCCGTTCGGCAACTGACGTGCCGTTGGCCGAATCTCTTTCTCGCTCCGAAAGCACGACTACCGGTTCAAGGAAACAGGAAGTGAACGCAAAAAGCCGCGACGGACCCTGACGGAGGATCTCATGAGTATCGCATCTATCGAGAAAGCCGCCAGCGCCCTACACCGCCAGGAGCGAATCAGCGCCCATCTGGCCAGGAAGCTGATTATGGTGATGGCCGGCTCTTCCAGTCGGCTGGGTCGCACCGCCGCTCATCCGATTGGGGCGTCACTGTGCCTGGCACTGTGTTACATGGTCCTCTGCAGCGCGTACATTTTTTTCTCGGGCCGAATTGCGGCCGGCGCAGCCTGGTCCATTGACCAGTTGCGCGATTTCGAACTGCTGAAGGGACTGGCGTTTGTCGTGATCACAGGGGCGGCGTTTTTTGGGTTTGCCGCCTTCCTGCTGAAGCGGATCGCCATCCAGCAACAGCACCTCGCGCTGATCTTTCAAGGGGTTTCCGATTGCCTGTTCCTGCTCCAAGTCGAAGCCGACGACTGCTACCGGTTCCTCTGCGTCAATGCCGCCTTTCTGAAAGTGAGCGGTCTCACCCGGGAACAAGTGGTTGGCAAACGGATCGAGGAAGTTCTACCGGGAACTTCCCACGCCCGGGTGCGGAGCAAGTTCCAGGAAGCGATTCGGGAACGCAAAACCGTGAGCTGGGAAGGCAGCGCCGCTTACCCGGCGGGCCCGCGCATGGGCGAAGTCACCCTGACCCCGCTAGCCGACAAGACCGGCACGCTCGTGCAACTCGCCGGTGTGGTGCGCGACATCACCGAACGCAAACAGGCGGAGGACGAAGTGCGCCAGCTCTCTGGTCATTTGTTGCGGTCGCGGGACGAGGAACGCCGGCGGATCGGCCGCGAACTACACGATTCGACCGCCCAAGAGTTGATGGCCCTGGCGATGAACATCAGCCTTGTGCAACAACGCACCGCCGGCCGGGATGTCTCCGTCGACAATTTTCTCGCCGACAGCCAGGCGATCATCGAGCAGAGTCAGCGCGAACTCCGGACAATGGCGTACCAACTGCACCCGCCGTCATTGGATGAATTGGGCCTGGCTGGCGCCGTACAGGAGTACGCCGCCGGGTTTTCGCAACGCAGCGGGATCAAGGTGACACTGGACACCAGTCCGGCCCTGGGTCGATTGCCCGCCGAGACGGAGCGAGCACTGTTTCGGGTGGTGCAGGAAAGTCTGGGCAACGTCCATCGCCATTCCGGCAGTCCGACCGCCACGATTCGGATCGCACGTGACAACGGCAATGTCATCCTCGAAGTGACCGATCAAGGCTGTGGACTGCGCGTTCGGGGCGACGGCACCGTGGCGAAGGCGGGCGTGGGGCTGGCCGGCATGCGTGAACGCGTGCGTCAATTGGGTGGCCGGTTCGAGATTGAATCAAGTGGGCGGGGGACGACTGTGCGGGCCATCGCGCCCGGGGAGGTTGTGGCCGATGAAGACCTTACAAATCCTGATCGCCGATGACCACGAACTGGTGCGGAAGGGATTGCGGGCGGTGTTGGAAAACCAGCCCGGCTGGAAGGTTTGCGGGGAGGCAGTCAACGGCCGGCAAGCGGTGGAGTTGGCCAAACAACTGGGGCCCGACGTGATTGTGCTGGACGTGACGATGCCGGAACTGAATGGCCTGGAGGCCACGCGCCAGATTCTCAAGGCGATCCCCAAAGCTGAAGTGCTGATCCTCACCATGCACGAGTCCGAACAGTTGGTGAGTGAGGTACTCGCCGCCGGTGCTCACGGCTACATTTTGAAAGCGGACACCTCGCGCCTGTTGGTTTCCGCCGTTGAATCACTCGCCCAGCACCAGCCGTTTTTCACCGGGAAAGTTTCGGAAGTGGTGTTGAGTGGTTATCTGAACCCTGGAAAAACTGGGAAAGGCGCAGCCGGCCCGGTGCAGCACCTGACGGCACGTGAACGTGAGATTGTCCAACTCTTGACCGAAGGCAAGACCAACAAAGAGGTCGCGGTCGCGCTCGGCGTCAGCGTCAAGACGGTGGATGCGCATCGGGCCAACGTCATGCACAAACTTCATCTGCACTCCGTAACCGACCTCGTCCGCTACGCCGTCCGCAACCAGATCATCGCCGCCTGAAGCAGCCACAGCTTTTCCAAGCTGAATTCTCTAGGGTGATTTCCCGGTCGTAAATAGGGAATGCAGTAATTTCACGTTTCCACAGGACGCCTCTAGGGTCTGGTGTTATGAAACAGACCCCGACTACGCTTGACGGCTTGGATTCAGCCGCTGGAGTCACCCGGCCAACGGCGCGAATGGGAATCGAACTCGCTGTTCCTGCTGGGAACAACCCGCGCGTGTTGGCACAAGTTTTGCGCGCGGTAGCTGGCCGCAAGGTGAACATCCTGGCCTACTGCACTTCGTTTGATCTGGACCGCTTCACCATCCTCCTCGTCACGGACGCCGCTTTGGCTGCCAAAACCGCGCTCGCCGAAGCGGGGTTGAATTGCACCGCCCACTCCGTGGTGCTGGTCAGTGCCGAAGACCGCGCGGGCACTCGAGCGGCACTGTTCAACCAACTGAGCGATGCCCGGATTGACATCCGGTACGCATACGTCGCCTCATTGAAACCGCCCGGACTCTGCGCCGTCTTCAGCACTGTCGATGACCAACGGGCCTTGCGTGTGCTCGCCGCCACCGACCTGGTTCACACTGCCTGACGCTAGCGCCACGGCGAATGGACTGCCTGACCGCATCGTTGCGGGGCAGTTCGTTTTACAAACTGCCCAAGGTCCTGCAATGGTTCTCGGGCAGCTCGAATTTTCGGGCCAACATCATGCACAAACTCCACCTGCATTCCGTAACCGACCTCGGTCGCTACGCCATCCGTAACCAGATCATCGCCGCCTGAAGCAGCCACGGCTTTTCTTGGGTGAATTCTCTAGGGTGATTTCCCGGCCGAAAATAGGGAACCCAGTAATTTCAGTTTCTCTACGAATGCCGTTAGCGTTTGGCATGATGAAAACCACCCAGACAACGGCAGCCGTGCCCGACAGCTTCCTCCGCCCGTTCTGCGGGCGGGCACCGGAAGCAAAGCGATTACCAAGTTCCATCGGTCACCGCCTGGGAACAATTCGTGGTCATGGCATTTTTATTCTTGCCATCGCGCTACTCGCATTCGGTTGGTTGGCTGTACCTACCAAGGCAACGATACTTGCCTCGATGGTCAACGGCCTCATGGCAACCGAGACCTCCTCGTCGCAAGTCACTCTGCGTTGGAATAGCTCCACCGACACCGGCGGGCCCGGACTTGCCGGCTATCAGGTCTACCGCAATGGCACATTGGTTGGAACGACGACCGCAGCCGTGTTCGTGGATACGAGCGTGGCGCCGAACACACCGTATTGTTACACGGTCGTGGCCGTCGATCTCAACGGCCTCGATGGCTTCATCAGCGCCGAAGTCTGTGTCAGCACACCTTCCTCCGCCACTGCGGCGATGATTCCTTCGGATCGGCTGATCAACTGGACGCCGGGCTACGCCTCGTCGGTCGCTGGCGTGGGTGTGCCGGGCGGCGTGCCAACCACGCGCACCAATTCGCTTCTGGCGATCACGGTGTACGGCGCTGACAGCAGTGGCGTGCATGACTCCAGCGGCTCGATCAATGCCGCTCTCAGCCATGCGCCGGCCAACACGGCGGTGTTCCTGCCCGCCGGCACCTACATCCTCAGCAACGGCCTGACCCTGGCCAACAACGTCACCTTGCGCGGCGCGACGAACACAGTCCTGGTGTCGGCAACCTCCGGTGTCCCCATCGCCCATACGGCCAGCGATAACGGCGTCAATTACGGCAACCCGAGCACGGGCCGAACCGTCACCGGCGGCCTGCTCAAGGGCAGCACCAACCTCTACGTCAGCAGCACCTCTGGACTCGCTCCGGGTCGGCTGCTGTGTCTGGCGCGGGCGTGGTACAACAACACCTCCAGCAGCGACCAGTACGACCTGCCGGTGATCATCAACGACCAGGGCACCAGCAGCAGCAGTTTCCAGGGCTGGCCCGAGCAGCAGATCCTCATGACGACCGGAGTCGGTTCGACCAACATCTTTTTCTGGCCGCCACTGTACTTCGACTACACGGGCCGGGTCTGCGTGGTCAACAGCTCCGCCTCGGCTCCGCCGCAGTTTGCCGGGGTCGAAGACCTCTCGATCAACTGCAGCAACGTGGACGACTCCAACGTCATCCAGCTGTGGGAGGCATACGGCGACTGGATCAAGAACGTGCACATCCTGCAGGGCGACGGCTACGTCGTCAGCCTGCTGGGCTGCCTGCAGTGCGAAATCCGTGACAGTTTCATCGACCAGAGCTATCACAACGGGCCCAACGGCTTCGGCATCGGACTGCAAGGCTCCAGCGGGATCCTGGTCGAGAACAACATCATCTTCCAGTTGTTTCCGACCATCGAGGTCTTCAGTGGCAGCTCGGGCAACGTCTTCGGCTACAACTTCTGCTACAACACCAACGGCAATTGGGCCATCGACTCCAATCACGGGCCGCACAATCGGTTCAATCTGTACGAGGGCAACATCGCCAACGATTTCAAGAGCGACGGTTATTTCGGTAGCGAGAGCCACTGCGTGCAGTTCCGCAACTGGTTCCATGGCCAGTACCTAGCCGACACGTATGTGCTCGACCGGTTCAGCCGCCAGTTCTCGATGGTCGGCAACATCCTCGGCAATCTAAAGCCGAACTCGATTCCCAATTCGTTGACGGCAGACGGTACCATCTTTGGCCTGCCGAACCTCGGCAATACAGGCTCCAGCGGCTACGGCCCTCCCTGGTCAACCTGGGGCAGCTTCTGCAACGGTTGCCAGGACGATTATCAAGAGCTCGACACCAACGTCAGCGCCGCGATGCTCGGCGGTGTCACCAACTTTATCCGCATCGGCAATTACAGTTCGTGGAGCGGCGCCATCCCGGCCTCCGAATCGCTCAATGGCCAGACGCTGCCCAGCAGTTTGTACCTGAGCAATCAACCAGGCTGGTGGGCCGCCGGCGGGTTCGGCGGCGCCTGGCCGCCGTTCGACCCGACCAACCCCACCGGCACCAACTTCACCGCCCTGCCGGCAGGGCAACGGTATCTAAGCACCCAGTGAACCAAGACTCTATCGAACCGACGACATGATGATGGAGAATCACCTGCAAACCAACTCGCCGTGCAGCGGGGCGGGAACGAACCTGCCGGCGCCGGCGGGCGGAGGCGCGCCCAGCACCTACGAACCGGCATATCGGAGCTTATCGAACCTGATGCCCAACAATGGGGCATACGACCGCGAACACAACGCAACGAATTATCTGGAGGACCTATGATTGCAAGTACAGTTCGCTTACGCAGTAAATGCAAACAAGTGAGAACACTCATCCTCGCCGTGGCCTGCTGGGCCATGGCCGGTGCCGCACATGCCGCCCTGACGGTCAAAAACGCCGCCGGGGTCGAGGCCGGCATCACCGGAATTGTCTATTATCCGTCCGACAATAGCATCGGGGTGCAATTTTTCGTGACCGCCCCGACGAGCACGAACATCAGCACCTTCTCCATCCAGAAAACTTTCGACCTGAAAACCTGGACGAATTATTCCTCAAGCATCACGATCACGGGAAACCTGCCGCTGACCGAAATCAGCGATTACGCGACGGCCTCGAACCAATTCTACCGTATGCAGTTGATCAACTTCCAGTGACCGCTCACAGGCGTCGACGCACCGCATTGGCCAGAGCCTTCCCGCCCTGTACTGTGTAAAAACTTATTCGGCTCAAGCCGCTGTTCGCTCCGCATAATAATGGTTGAGCAGACTGATTCCGGGACGGGCAACAAAAGGGAATCAGGCTTCACACGCTTTGTGACACAACGCTAATGCCCTGCGGCGTCTGGTTTCTTGGATTCGAGTTCGAGACGCTCCTTCAACCAGCCACCGTAGGCACTCCAGCGCCTCGGTTGGCAGATTCGGATTCAGCCGAATCACTCCTGATGCACATGGTAATATACAGGAACCAACAACGTCTTCCCGCCACTGCGTTCTCGCCGCCGTCAGCCAACTGCGAGAACGACACTTACGACCCCTAACGCTAAAATGACAACAAGGAATACAATTGCTACAATTCTTCTTCTTCTCTTCATCGCCGTCCTCCATTGTTGAGATGGTTGACTTGGCTCTGATTTGCTTCAGCAGTGAACCATACGCCCGGAAACGGGCGGGTAATAGTGGGGCATTCACCCCATCCGAGACGGGCTTCCAAACATTCATAATTCCACCGCTGGAATTATCCATGCTGCCGTGCTCATGTCCTTTCCATAGCCGCATTGTATTCGCCACGGAGCGCCGCAGACGTTGCGTTCGGCTGATTCCTTCCGCAGGCAGCGCCTCAACCTTGTCCGGGTCCTTATCATAGCCCGCCACCGTGAAGCCGTGGTCGGCCATGTTCAGTACGAGATTGCGCCCCATGACGCCCAAGCCGACCATGCCGATTTCATACCGTTGTTCTGATTGCTTATTGGTCATGGTTTTGCCTCCAGAGCGGGTTGCGGAAATTGGTAAAGTTGATTCTCGTCTTCATTCTCTCGGCCATGCCCGCCACATGGTTCGCGTTTGCTTATTTATGGGGTTCATCTTTCCGGATCTCCGGCTCCGACTGGAGCCAGTCCTGAACCGCGTGGCCTTCGCGACGGCCTTGCCGCTCATAGAGTTCATAGGCTCGTGTGGCGATCTGCGGGGTCAAATCGGACGGTGTCTTGGCTTTGACTGGATCAAAAATCCTATACGCGAGCAATTTCAAGCGGTCATTCACGAGGAACCACGCCAGAGCATACCCCCAAACGAACAGTGCCCAACCCCAGCCGAGGGGCGTCATAAACAGCCCGTAAACCGCAATCAGAGTCGCCACGATTTGCGTGCCGAGCACGGCCCCCCATAGAATCTTTGCCGGTCGGATGGACCAGAACGGGCCGCGCGTGCGCGTCAGGAAGATCGTCAGATGTCCCGCCACGGACAGCTTCAAATACATCAGCGTCTGGATGTGGGCGCGGTCCAGATGAAAGACGCGCTCACCGAGATAAAACAAGCCGAAGGCGGAAACGACCCCGATAACGCCCAGCACCGTGGAGATTCCCAGCACCATGCGCATGTTCCACGACTCGGGCTGATCCTTGTAATGAACATTGTCATACGCAATGGACAGGATCGCGCCGTCATTGAGCAACGCCAGCATCACGATCATCACCGCCGTCAATGGATAAAAGTTAAAGATCAGGATCGCCAGCGTCATGAAGAACAGCACGCGCAGCGTCTCGGCGATGCGGTAGATCGCATAGCTGTTCATCCGCTGGAAGATTCTCCGGCTCTCCTTGATCGCGTCGATGATCACGGACAGGCCGGGCGTCATCAGCACGATGGCCGCCGCCGCGCGCGCCGCGTCGGTCGCGCCCGAAACGGCGATGCCGCAGTCGGCTTTCTTCAGCGCGGGCGCGTCATTCACCCCGTCGCCCGTCATGCCGACGATGTGGCCGCGTTTTTGCAGGACATCTACAATGTGGAACTTGTGTTCGGGGAACACCTGCGCAAAACCGTCAGCCTTCTCGATGGACTCAGCCACCGCCGCGGTCTCCTGGTGCTTTACGTCGCCCAGGCCGCTGGCATCGAGAACGTCTGCGCCCATCCCTAATTTCTTGGCAGTTTCCTGCGCGATGGCCAGTGTATCGCCCGTAACCATCTTGATTTTTACGCCCATTGCCAGCGCGGTGGCGATGGTGGCCTTGGCATCTTCCCGTGGCGGATCGAACAGGGGCAACACGCCAAGAAACCGCCATTGCCCGTCGCCCTCGGCCCGCGCCACGCCCAACGAACGAAAGCCGCGTGCCGCGAATTCGTTGACCGCCTTCTCGACGGCGGGCTTCACCTGCCCGGCATTGGCTGACAATGCCATAATCACTTGCGGCGCACCCTTCGTCACCTTGAACGCCTTACCATCCTTACCCTTGACGGTGGCTTCGGTGCGTTTATGCACCGGGTCGAACGGCTGAAAATGAACCACCTGATAAGCCTTCAAGCCCTCTTTGTCTTTCAGTCCGCCCAGAACGGCCAGATCAATGGTGTCGTTATTGTCCGCGCGCGACGCCAGCGCACCATTGAGGATGACTTGGTCAACAGGAACATTGTTCACGCTGAACGGATCGCCCAGTGTCAGCTTGTTCTGGGTCAGGGTGCCGGTCTTGTCCGCGCACAGCACGTCCACGCCGGCCAGTTCTTCGATGGCCACCAACCGGCTCACAATGGCCTGTTTCCTGGCGAGCAGGCGTGCGCCGACCGCCATCGTCACCGACAACACCGTCGGCATCGCCACGGGAATCGCGGCGACGGTCAGCACCAAAGCGAACTGCAAGGTAGTGAGAATCGGGTCGCCGCGGCAGATCGCGAAGGTAATGATCACCGCCACCAGCGCCACGGCGAGTATGATCAGGTAATTGCCGATCTTCAAAACCGCCTTCTGAAAATGGCTGACGGTGTGCGCCTCCTGCACCAGTTGCGCCGTCTTGCCGAAGTAGGTGTTCTCACCCGTGGCATAGACCAGGGCGCCAATTTCGCCCTGACGGATGATCGAACCGGAAAACACTGCGTCGCCGGATTTGCGCTCGGCGGGCAACGACTCTCCTGTCAGCGCGGATTGATCCACCTCCACCGGGTCGCCGTCCAGCAGGCGCGCATCCGCCGGCACGATGTCGCCCAGACGCATGCGAATGACATCGCCCGGCACCAACTCGCGCGCCGCCGGGTTGATCCACTTCCCGTCACGTTTCACCCGGGCCTTGATCGCCAGCTTGGCTTTCAGGGCGGCGATGGCGTTGCTCGCCTCGCGTTCCTCCCAGAATCCAACCACAGCGTTGGCTACCAGCAGAAGGAGGATGATGAAAAAATCCGGCCAGTGCCCGACCACGCCCGACAGAATCACCGCAATCTCGATCATCCACGGGATGGGGCCCCAAAAATAGGAGAGGAATTTCAGAAAGAGATTGGTCTTCTTTTCTGCAAGCTCGTTTGGCCCATATTGGGTCAGCCGTTTTTGCGCCTCGGCCTGACTAAGCCCGTCCGGCGATGATCCCAATTGTTTCTCCACCTCCGGCAAGGGCAGGGTTTTCAAATCGGCCTTCGGATCGGGCTTCACATTGGGTTTCGATCCCGGCTTGGATTCGGGAGCCTTGGGCTGGTCGGCATTGGGTTTCATAATGTGTAGCCTTTTACGATTCGAATTTTCGAAATCGCGCGCGTTATGCCTTTGCCTCTGGTGCGTCGGCGACTCCTCCCGGCGGTAAAACATCCGGCATTTCAAGGCGAGCCACGCCGATCCGGTTGTCGGCCATCCCGTAATAAACGTCGAAGCGGTCCGGTGAGCCAAGATCGTCGCGCCGGTCAATGCCGGTGGGGAACACGACGTTGGCGATGGTCCCGTGGCGTTCCTGCGGCAGCTCCGGCGTCAACACTGGCTCCACTGAACGATAGCGGATCACGCGCGGATGCTCCTTCGACAGCACCATCACACCGGCCGAGTAGCATAGCTGGCGGCCGTCGTTGCCCGGCTCCGTCATTTTACTCACGCCGTGATAAATGATCAGCCAGCCGTGCCGGGTGAGGATGGGCGGAGTGCCGCCGCCGATTTTGAGCCGCTCCCAGGGTGATACCGGAGTCGCGAGCCGATGATGCGAGTTAAACAGGCCGGGACGATGCGGTGTCAGGCCCTTGGGCGGCATCGGACAATAGGAAATCCAGATGCTTTCATGCTCGCGATCCACAATCCGGGACTCGGCCTGGCTGGCGGTTTCCTCGGGGCGGGTGCCGGGAAAAAGCGGACGGTGGAGCAGGGCCAGCTGCATCTTCCCGGCGTGATTGGGAATGGCGACGGGGAAGATGCTAGCGTCCTTGTTGTCCACGTGGACGAAATCAATGCCTTGAAAGGGTTCAAAGGTCGCCAACCCGATCCGCTCCCAATGGAACAAATCCTCCGACATCGCGAGCGCAATTCGTGGTCCGTTCGGCGAAAGCGCCGTGTAAGTCATGACGTAATGCTGGAGCGGCTCGACAAAGGTAACGCGCGCATCCTCGCAGCCGCCGCCACCGCCGGGCAGTAGTTCGTAGTCGGCCTCTGGCTCAAGCGCGATGCCAAGCCGCTCGACTCCGGACGGGTCGCCGGCTTCGTTGAATTTTACGCGGGCGATGCCGATACGTGAATAGTTGCCCTTGGCGACAAGCCGGGGAAACAGGTAAAGCTTGCCATCGGGGCCGCGAGCGGCAGCTGGATTCAGTACACCTTCGATTTCGTTGGGATTGCCCGGTTCCGGCTCCATCATCTGCCCCAGACGCTGCAATTGAAAGCCACTCACCGACTTTCCCCCTCACGAGGTTTTGTGGTTTGAACGCCACCCAGACAAGCGACGATCGCTTCAATCACCCGTTTCGTCTCATGGGGATCTCTCACCTTGATGGACACAACGCCTGCTTCTTCGGCCGGATAGTCGTTCCCACCGGGGAACAAGGCATCCCCGACAAAAATCATCTCCTGAATTGCAATGCCAAGGGTGTCCCGGAGTTTTCGAATCCCGTAGGCTTTGTCGATGCCAGGCTTGGTGATGTCAACGGATGTCGTGCCCCCTAGGCGCACGGAAAACTCGGGGATAAGTTTATCAAGGAGTGCCTTTATCTTCTTGCGCTTGGTGAAATCAGGGTCCCATTTTTTCTTTTCTTCGATGGGGGCCTGCTGCCCCAATGCGGAGAACGTAATCTGGCTTCCCCGGTCTTCAATGGTTTCTCCCCAGACCTTTTCGACTTTGAAGCCCGCCGTTCCAAGCGCCTGCTTTAGTGAACTGATGATTTTATTTTTTTCATCCGGGGAGAAATCTTCTGAATAGATTTTTTTCCAATCCCCTGCGTACTGGTAGAACTTTGTTCCACAGGTAGGAAGGAGAGACAGGTTCTTCAGGTGTTCGTCATGGGGAAGATTGGCGAGCACTTGTTTCTCAAACTGTGGCCAATCGCCTCCGGAAATCACAGCCACTTTCAAAATCCCCAGAAGGGCACTGAGCAGTGTGTCCATCTCGGCATCGAGAGATGCTTTGCTTTCGGCAAGCGTGCCATCCAGATCGAAAACAATGAGTCTTTTCATGAATTAGGTGCCTTCCGGAAGCGAAATTTCCAACAAGCTGATGGAGCCACGCGGTCGGCACAAACACGCTCCAACCACGGCGGGCAAGAGCAGCACATCCCCCTTGCCGATGGCGTAGTTGGCGCCATCGTGCTTCACCTGACCGTTACCGGCGAGACACACCAGCACCCGCGGGGTTCTTTCGGCGCCGACTCTAAATGGCGATTCCGCGCAGAACCGCCACAACTCGAAATGTTCACAATCAAAGAGCCGCTCTCGCAACACCGGCTTTACCTCATCCACCATTGGCACCACCGGACCTATCGCACCTTGCGCAAAATCAATGCAGGCCATCGCTTGATCAACTTGCAAAGGCCGAGGCTGGCCGGTCTTGGCATCAACGTGGCCCCAGTCGTAAAGGCGAAACGTCACGTCGCTGTTTTCCTGCACTTCGAAAACCACAAGGTCGCCCAGCGAGTGAACAGTCCCGGCTGGCAGGAAGACGCCGTCGCCCGGCTTTGGTCTGAAACCGGCCAGGTGGTTCGCCAAAGTATGCTTCGCGATCGCCCGTCGCAGAACGTCTGCCGTAGCGGTTGGCTTCAGGCCCGCGTAGATACGGCTTTCGGGCCCCGTCTTCAGCACGACCCAAGCTTCGGTCTTGCCGGTCTCGCCCGCGGGCAGATATTTCGTTTGCCGATCCGACGGATGCACCTGAACCGAGAGCGTGTTGCGCGCATCGAGGAACTTCAGCAGCAGAGGGAACCGGCGGAAGCGCCCGGCCAGTTTTCCGAGTAACTGCTCCGGTGATTGCTTCAGCAATTGCCCGATGGTTCTTCCCTTTAGCGGTCCGTCAGCGACAAGGCTGGGATGGTCATCGCGGTCGCTCAGTAGCCAAGCTTCGCCGATGGGGCCATCGCCGGGTAGCGGAGCGGAGAGCAGGTTGGCCAAACGCCGGCCACCCCAAAGCCGATACTGGTAGATTGGTTCGAATCGCAGTGGATACAGAGGTATTTGATTCATAGTATCCACGTTGTCATGCGCATGTTTCTTCCATCGCAGCATTGTATTCGCCACGACGCGCAGCCCGGTTGCATTTGGCCCGGTGAAGCAGGGCCTGTTGGGCCGCTTTCACATTCGTGTCGTGGCCCAACCAGATTTCCAAAGCCGGTTGCTGGATGGCGCGGGCAAACGAAAACGCCAACGCCCAAGGCAGTCGCGACTTGAATCTGACATTCATGGCATTCAAACGGACCGAGGCTAGTACACCGGATTGGCCACCCGACAAGAACGCAATCCCCGGAACGGCAGCGGGGACGGTTCGCAAGAGACACCTCACCGTGGCGTCGGCCTCCTCGTCCGCCGCTGCTTGCATACGGCAGCTCAATCCCGGAAGCACCATGTTGGGCTTCAGGATCATACCCTCCAGCGTCACCCGTTGTGTGTAAAGCTGGTTGAAAACCGTTCGCAGGACTTCCTCCGTTACCTTGTAGCACCACTCCAAAGTATGGTCGCCGTCCATGAGCACTTCCGGCTCGACGACGGGGACCAGTCCGGCTTCCTGGCACAACGCGGCATAGCGAGCCAACGCCTGCGCGTTGGCCTCGATGCAACCCCGGCTGGGAATGCCATCGTCTACGATAATCACCGCGCGCCACTTGGCAAAACGGGCGCCCATTTGAGAGTATTCAGCCAGGCGGTCACGCAATCCGTCCAGGCCTTCGGTTATCTTCTCGTGGGGATGACCTGCCATGTCCTTTGCACCGATGTCAACTTTGATGCCGGGAATGATTCCCGCATCGGTGATGGCTTTAACAAAGGGGGTGCCATCTTTCTTACGTTGGCGGATCGTCTCGTCGTAGAAGATCGCACCACTAATGCACTCACCGAGACCGGGCGTGGTCACAATCAACTCTCGATAGGCGCGCCGGGTCTCCTCAGTCTGGGGAATTCCCAACGTGGCAAATCGTATGTTGCAGGTTGAATTACTTTCATCCATCGCCAGCAGGCCCTTGTCGCCGGCGATCAGCGTCCTCGCGGTGTCTCTAAGCTCTTGCGCATTCATTTGTGATGATCCTTTGGTTGTGAAAGTCTGCGGGGTCCCCGCTATTTTCCAACGGTGCCTGAAAGCGGCTGCTGCGCTTGGCTGCGAGGCAGCCATGCGAAGTCCTCGCTCATCACATAGATGAACACGGCTGCAAGCATCAAACACACGGCGACCCAGAAACGCCAATCATGATGCATCCGTTTCCAGTAAGGAAGGTGGCTTTCATGAAAACTATTGTGACCCGACCCGTGCCCCTGATGATTGCGTTCATTCATTGGTTCCCTGCCTTCTTGGCGCCGTCCATTTCCAGTTACGGATTTCCGGCAAGTCCTGGCCGTGCCTGTCGATATACTGCTTGTGCTCGATGAGCTTGTCTTGCACCATCTGCTTCAGGTAGGCCCCCTTGGCACCCAACTGCGGCAGGCGATCCACCACGTCCTGCACCAGGTGGAACCTGTCCATCTCATTCTGCACCCTGATGTCAAAGGCCGTCGTGATCGTGCCCTCTTCCACGTAGCCGCGGACATGCAGGTTGCGGTTGGTCCGGCGGTAGGTCAGCCGGTGGACCAGCCATGGGTATCCATGGAAGCCAAAGATGATGTGCTTGTCTTTCGTGAAGAGCGCATCGTAATCCGTTTCGCTCAGCCCGTGCGGGTGCTCGGTTTGTGGCTGCAACTTCATCAGATCGACGACGTTGACCACCCGTATTTTCAGGTCGGGCAGATGTTTGCGAAGGATGGAAACGGCAGCCAGAATCTCCAGCGTGGGCGTGTCTCCACAGCAGGCCATTACGACGTCCGGTTCAGCATCCTGGTCGTTGCTGGCCCATTGCCAGATGCCAATGCCTTCCGTGCAGTGCACAACCGCGGCGTCCATGCTTAGCCATTGGGGCAGTGCGTGTTTGCCGGCCACCACCACGTTCACGTAATGCCGGCTGCGCAGGCAGTGATCGAAAACCGACAGCAGGCAGTTGGCGTCAGGTGGAAGGTAAACGCGTACGATATCAGCCTTCTTGTTGATGACGTGGTCGAGGAACCCGGGGTCCTGATGCGTGAAGCCGTTGTGATCCTGCTGCCAGACGTGGGAGGCGAGCAGATAGTTCAGCGACGCGATCTTCCGTCGCCAGGGTAGTTCCAACGTTACCTTCAGCCACTTGGCATGCTGGCTGAACATCGAGTCGACGATGCGAATGAAGGCCTCATAGCTGTTGAACAGCCCGTGCCGCCCGGTCAGCAGATACCCCTCCAGCCAACCTTCGCACTGGTGCTCACTAAGCATCGAGTCGAGCACACGACCGGCGGGCGCGAGGAATTCATCATTCTTAACTGCTCGGGCATCCCACTGGCGGTTGGTGACTTCGAAAACCGCGCCCAGGAGATTCGAAAGCGTCTCATCAGGACCGAAGATCCGGAAATTACGCTGATCCTGGTTCAGCCTCGCCACGTCACGCAGGAACTTACCCAGCACGAGCGTATCCTGACCGTCAACGGCACCGGGCGAAGGCACATTCACCGCGTGGACGTGGAAGTCGGGCATGCGCAGGTCGCGCAGCAGAATCCCGCCGTTGGCGTGCGGATTGGCGCCCATCCGTCGGTCGCCCTTCGGCGCCAGCTCGGCTAGTTCCGGCATGAGTCGGCCATTTTTATCGAACAGTTCCTCAGCCTTGTAACTCTTCATCCAGCTTTCGAGCTGCTTGACATGATCGGGATGCGCGGAATCCACCAGGAGCGGCACCTGGTGCGCTCGGAAGGTACCCTCAACTTGCAGACCATCGACGACTTTCGGTCCCGTCCAGCCCTTGGGCGACCTCAGAACAATCATTGGCCAGCGTGGCCGGGTGGTGTCGTTCTTGTTCCGTGCGTTACTTTGGATTTGCCGAATACTCTCGACGGCCTTTTCCAAAGTACTGGCCATGAGCTGATGCATCTCTTCCGGCTTATCCCCTTCCACAAAGTAAGGCGTCCATCCGCAACCACGAAAAAACTGCTCCAATTCCTCGTGCTCGATGCGCGCCAGGACGGTCGGGTTGCTGATCTTGTAGCCATTGAGGTGCAGAATCGGCAGCACGGCTCCGTCGGTAATCGGGTCAAGAAACTTGTTGGACTGCCAGGCGGTTGCCAACGGACCCGTTTCCGCTTCACCGTCGCCGACGACACAGGCGACGATCAGGTCGGGGTTGTCGAACGCGGCCCCAAAAGCATGGCTGAGCGAGTACCCCAGCTCGCCACCTTCGTGAATCGACCCCGGCGTCGTCGGCGCTACATGGCTGGAAATCCCGCCGGGAAACGAGAATTGCGTGAACAACTTCTTCAGGCCGGCTTCGTCCTGCGTGATGTTCGGATAAACTTCACTCCATGTGCCTTCGAGGTAAACGTTGCCCACTATTGCTGGGCCGCCGTGACCGGGACCGGCGATGTAGAACATATCCAGGTCATACTTCTTGATGACCCGGTTCAAATGCACATAGATGAAGTTCTGGCCCGGCGTCGTGCCCCAATGTCCGACCACCAGCGGCTTCACGTGAGACAGTTTCAGAGGCTGCTTTAGCAACGGATTGTCGTAGAGGTAAATCTGGCCGACCGACAGATAGTTGGCGGCGCGCCAGTAGGCATCCATCTTATGGAGCAGATCGGGCGACAACGGTTTGCCCGGTTTGTTCATCTTCTCCGTTTCCACGGCGACGTTCTTCTTAACCTGATTTTTCATAAAAATGCTCCTTTCAGGCCCGTATTTTTATTTTCATGATCATGTTCCTTTTCAATCGTAAGACCCAAGACCCGGCACACCGAGCGCGCAATCATCAGTTCCTCGTCCGTGCGAATGACGCGAACCGTGGCCCGGCTGGCGTCCGTGGAAATCACCCCCGCAGTCTCCGCATTGCGCGACTCATTCAGTTCAATGCCGAGGAAGTTCAGCCCCTCACAGATGCGTGCGCGGACGAGCGGCGCATTTTCGCCGATGCCTCCGGCGAAGACGAGCGTGTCCAATCCACCGAGGGCGGCGGCGAAGGAGCCGATCCACTTCTTTGCCTGGTAACAGAACAGCGCCACGGCTTCCGCCGCCCGCACGTCATGGGATTCCTGCGCGAGCAACTCCCGCATGTCGGAACTGATCTGCGAAACCCCGAGCAGACCCGACTTGTGGTTGACCATTTCGTAAAACTGTTTGGCGGTTATCTCTTCGGTTCGCGCCAGATACGGCGCCAAGCCGGGATCCAGGTCGCCAGAGCGGGTGCTCATCACCAATCCCGCTGTCGGCGTGAAGCCCATGCTGGTGTCGATGCTTTTGCCATCGCACACGGCGGCCAGGCTTGCGCCGTTGCCGAGATGCGCGAGGATCACGCGGCCCTTCGTTGCCGCCGGGTCGCCGAGGCGCCCAAGCTCTTCCATCAGATAGGCGTAGGAAAGGCCGTGGAAACCGTAGCGCTGAACTCCTTTTGCGTCGTAGCGTCGCGGAATCGGCAGCAGCTTGGCGACACGTGGCATGGTGCGGTGAAACGCCGTGTCGAAACAGGCCACCTGCGGTAGTTTCGGATGACGCTGGCGGAACACCTCGATCAGTTCAATCTCGCGCGGCAGATGATCCGGGTCGTACGGCCGAAGGCGGTGCAGTTCATCCAGCAATTCCTGGGTGACCAGTTCGGGCGCGGTGTGTTGCATGCCGTGGACCACCCGGTGTCCCACCGCCCGGACCGATTCGAAACCATTCTGCTCTGCCAGCCAATCAATCAGGAAATTCGCTGCCGATTTGTGATCGGCGGCGGCGATGCTACGGCTGTCCTGCTGATTCCTGGTCGGGTCATGGAACGTCAGATTCGTCCCGCTCAGGCCGATGCGGTCAACCTTTCCATAAAGCCCTTGCTTCAGCAGTTCTTCGACATGGTATAGCGCGAACTTGATGCTCGACGAGCCGCCATTGATCGCCAGGATGCGTGGGTTAGCGGGTTTCATGGATGACCCCTTTGTCATTCGGCAATCCGAACGAAGCCAGTTTCGCGCACGTGGACCTGTAATCCGTGTGAAGAATGCTTCGAATCCCCAAACCTTCCGCAATCTGAACAAACATCGGGGTGTTTTCGATATAGACGACCTCCCGGGCTGGCGTCTGAGCGATGTCCAGCGCAAGCCGAAAGATGTCCGCGTCGGGCTTGCGGAGGTGGACGAAGCAGGAGGAAACAAAGAAATCCACAAACCCATCCAGCTGAAACTTCCGGATGCGATGGGAATTCAATTCCCGTGCTTCGTTGCTGACCGCGACGATCTTCAATCCGTACCTTCCCTTGAGATTGCGGACCAACTCGATCATCTGGGGATAAGGTTTCGATTGCGCGAACATGAAGTGCCGAAACTGAGCCCGGGTGAACGGTCGCTTTTGATAGAAGACCACCCGACCTAAATACTCTTCCAGCGTGAGTTTTCCCTCCTCGTAGGTGTCGAAGGTCAGGTGATGCCGATCCTCCATCTCGGCCAACTCCAGCTTGAAGTTCGTCGCCGCCCGTTTGCGGGCCTGATGGTCCCACCCGTTGGTGAGCAGGACACCGCCAATATCCAGAAACAACGTCGTGATCGGGCTCGCTGTTTTCATTTGGCCTCCGACAAAAGAATGGCGCTGGATCGCGGGCTCAGGTGGTAAGTTCGTGGATCTTCCCAAAGCGGCTCCTCGCCCGCAGCAAACAGATCCTGTGGGGCTTCGCGAGAGGTGTCAACGGCCAGATGCCACCGAGCCCCCGGCACTACGGGGGGCAAACTGAAATCGACTGCGTCGGCACCGGCATTGAACATCAGGCAAAGTGCGCGCTGCTCATCTTCCTGGATCAGACAGGCAAACTGTTTTTCTTTCGGGTCAGCCCAGTTGGGTAATCCCCCTTGCAAGCCAAACCAATGGATCTCGCCGTCCGTGTAGAACTGCTCCTTGCTCAGAATCGGATGGGCGCGGCGAAACGCGATCAGGCCACAGGTGAAGCGGAAAATTTCCCGGTGCTGTTCCAGACGGCTCCAGCCATGCCAGCTTGTTTCGTTGTCCTGGCAGTAGGCGTTGTTGTTACCGCCCTGCGTGCGGCGAAATTCGTCGCCGCCGAGCAACATCGGCACGCCGCGCGAGATCAGCAGGGTCAGAAGGAAATTCTTGATTTGGCGCTTCCTGATAAACTCGATCCGGGCATCCGCCGTCTCGCCTTCAGCGCCATAGTTCTCGCTGAAGTTGGCATCGGTCCCGTCATGGTTGTTTTCTCCGTTGGCTTCATTGTGCTTGTCGCGATAGCTCACCAGGTCGTTCAGAGTGAATCCGTCGTGGCAGGTCACGAAGTTGATGCTGCCCTCGGGGCCTTTGCCCGACTTGGTGTAGATGTCGGCACTGCCACAGATGCGGCTCGCAAACAAACCGAGCATCCCATCATCGCCGCGCCAGAAACGCCGGACATCATCCCGGTACCGGCCGTTCCATTCCGCCCAACGCCGCTCTGAAAAACTACCCACCTCGTACGCACCGGCGGTGTCCCACGCCTCGGCGATGAGTTTCACGTCTCTCAAGATCGGGTCCTCGGCGATCCGTTCGAGAAGTGGGGCATTGGCTAGCAAGTTGCCGTGGCGGTCTCGGCCGAGAACCGACGCCAGGTCAAACCGGAATCCATCCACGTGCATTTCAACCATCCAATTACGGAGCGCGGCCAGGATCTGGTTCCGCACCACGGGATGGTTGGCGTTGACGGTGTTGCCGGTCCCCGTGTAGTCCTTGTAGTAGCGTTTGTCCTCCGCCAGCGTGTAGAAGATCGCGTTATCCATCCCGCGGAAACAGAGCGTCGGACCCAGCTCGTTTCCCTCCGCCGTGTGATTGAACACCACATCCAGAATCACTTCGATGCCGGCCTTGTGAAAGGCCCGGACCATTTCCTTGAACTCCAGCTTCTGCTGGCCCAACCCTCCCGAACTGCTATAGGAAGCTTTGGGCGCAAAGAAGGCCACGGGATCATATCCCCAGTAATTCCTGAGCGGTTGACTTGTTCGCGGATTCCTGCGCGTCACAGAAGTTTCATTGAACTCCTGCACGGGCATCAGTTCCACAGCGGTCACCCCCAGGGTTTTGAAATAGGGAATCTTTTCCATCAGGCCTCGGTAGGTTCCCGGATGGTCCACGCCCGACTTGGGGTGAATGGTAAAGCCGCGAACATGCGTTTCGTAAATGACCGTCTTCGACCACGGATGCCGGGGTGGCTGGTCTCCATCCCATTCGAAGGGCTCGTTGACAAATACGCATTTCGGCATCGAGCTGGAATTGTCCAGCTTCGAGAGAGCCAGGTCTTGCTCCGGGGCCAACGGGTCGTATCCACGAGCCGATGCAAAATCCCACGGCGGCAGCCGCGAAATCACGGTGGCGAAGGGATCGAGGAGAAGCCTGTTGAAATTGAAACGATGTCCTTCGCTGGGTTCGTAAGGGCCATCCACGCGGTAAGCATAGAGTTGACCGGGACCGATCCCTTTTACCCAGACGTGCCATACGTCGCCGGTGCGGTTGCGCGCTGAGTCCAGATCGATTGCCCGGGCGGGCGCTGCGTCTTTGGGATGGTCGAACAACTCCAGTCGAACGCGGCTGGCGTAACGGCTGAAAATCGCAAAATTAACCCCTTCTCCCTTTTCCTGCGTACCCAAAGGCATAGGAGAACCGGCCCGAACGTCAGCGCGCTCGGAGATCTCCGAGATGCAATCATGCACCTCGCGTTGGCGTGTTTTGATCATCGTTGCCATAGGATTCGTGCGTCTTCCAGTGGGATCGCAACGCCGTCGTGGTGCGGTATCACTCGCGCCGTATAGTCCACTGGCGGGCGGGCCGCAGACACAGTCGCGCTATAAACGTAGCCGCCCGACGCGCCGACCAATTGGCGAACGCACTTCATCTCCTGCCGCACCGAACTGCCGCCGTTAACCCTGTTGGCATAGAGCTCGACTCGCACGGACTTCGGGTCGATGTCGTCGAGATAGACCTGAACCTCATACGTACGCTGCTTGCCATTCGTCTCCTGCTTCACCTCGCCGAAGTGTAGCGTGGTCCATTTCTGTTCCAGACTGTGCTGGCAATCCACCAGTTGCTTTCCAACGGCACCTTTGTTCGCAACACGCGAAAGGTAGGCAGTAGCTGCCGGGAGATAGTGTTGCTGTGTGTATTCACGCACCGCGCGGTCGGCGGAAAAGTGCGGTGTCAGATGTGCCATGCTTTCACGCATCCGCGCGACCCAGGCGGTGGGAATGCCTTTCTCGTTGCGGGTATAGAACTCGGGGACCACCTCGCGTTCGAGCCGTTCATAAAGCGCTTCGGCTTCGGCTGCATCCCAAGCGGCATCGGCGCCATGTTCCTGACCATCCCCCAACGCCCACCCCACCTCAGGCGCATAGGCTTCGGCCCACCAGCCATCCAATTCCGAGAGGTTGATTCCTCCGTTGACGAGCACCTTCATGCCGCTCGTTCCACACGCTTCCCAAGGCCGCCGTGGCGTGTTGATCCAAACATCCACCCCCTGCACCAGGCGCTCGGTCAAATGCATATCGTAATCACTGAGAAAGATCGCATGAGGACGGACTTCGGACTGGCGAATGAATTGTATCCACTTCTGGATCAGAGCCTGTCCCGCCGCATCCGCGGGATGGGCCTTGCCCGCGAGGATGAGTTGCACCGGCCGCTGAGGATTGGATAACAAACGCAGCAGTCGCTCCGGGTCATGCAGCAGCAGGTTCGGTCTCTTGTAGGTCGCGAAGCGTCGGGCAAAACCCAGTGTCAACGCGTTGGGATCAAAGAGATGCCTCACCTCCTCGACCGCCTCGGGCGATGCGCCGGCGGCGGTGTAGTGCCGCGCCAGGCGCTGGCGAGCGTATTCAACCAAGGACTTGCTGGAAGCGGTGCGAAATTGCCAAAGGCTCTCGTCGGAGACGCGGCGAATGTCCCGCTCCAGGGTTTCCGTCATCCCCAGCCAGCGGTTTTTGCCACAGGCCTTCGTCCAAAGATCGTCCGCGACCGCCGAGTCCCAGGTCGGGTGATGAACTCCATTGGTGACGTGACCGATGGGGACCTCGTCCTCCGGCCAGTGTGGAAAGAGAGGCGAAAACAAGTGGCGACTAACCTGCCCATGCAAACGGCTCACGCCATTGACCGCCCCGCTCCCCCGGACTGCAAGATAGGCCATATTGAAACTCTCCGATGCGTTGTCCGGATCCTGACGGCCGAGGGCCAGCAAATCGCGAATCGAAATGCCGAGCTTCTCCTGCGCATACCGGCCAAGGTATTGGTCGATGAGAGCCGGAGTGAAACGGTCAAAGCCAGCAGCCACCGCCGTATGGGTGGTGAAGAGATTTCCGGCCCGCGTGGCGGCCAGCGCGACTTCAAACGGCTGCGCATTCTCTTGCATGAAACCGCGGGCACGCTCCAAAACAGCAAAGGCCGCATGGCCTTCATTCAAGTGACAAACCTCTGGCTTGATGCCCAGCGCACTGAGCAGCCGCCAGCCGCCGATCCCGAGAAGTAGTTCTTGTTTGAGGCGCAGCTCCGGGCCGCCGCCATACAACTCGCTAGTGATCCCGCGATGCGCCGGAAAGTTCGCGGCGTCATTGCTGTCCAGCAGATAAAGCTTCACTCTGCCGACCTGGACCTGCCAAGCGCGCAGCCAGACCGAGTAACCGGGCAACGCGATCTCCAACCGCAACCACTCTCCGTTCGGGTGGCGCAATGGCGTGATCGGCAACTGTCCGGGGTCGTTGTACGGGTAAAGAGCCTGTTGCGCTCCGTCCTTGTCAATCACCTGCCGAAAATAGCCTTGTTGGTAGAGCAGCCCCACGCCGACCACCGGCACGCCCAGGTCGCTGGCGGCTTTGAGCTGATCCCCGGCCACGTTGCCCAACCCGCCGGAGTAAATGGGCAGCGCTTCACTCAACATAAATTCCATGCTGAAATACGCGACGCAAGTCAAGGGAGCCTGCGGATGATGTTGCTGAAACCACGCGGGCGTCTCCGCCGCGTGATGCCTGGCTCGCAGCAGGTCATCAACATTCTTACGGAAGGCAGGATCGGCCAGCACGCGCTGGAGTTTGTCCTTCGAGACAGTCTGTAGGACCACCCAGGGGTTTTGAGTGAACTCCCAAAGCGCGGGATCAAGCTGCCGCCACACTTCGTCGGCGCCATGATTCCACGACCAGCGCAGATCCAAGGCTAGCTCCGCCAAGGAATCGAATCCCTCGATTTCCGTGGGCAGGAGGCTGTAGATTGGGTGGCTGACACGTGTTTGTTTGCTCATGGTTTCTCCTTCAGTTGTGGCTCGGACGGAAGCCCTGGTTTCTGTTGTGCCGCCTCCAAAGCGTCGCTGACAATAGTCTGGGCTTTCCGCGACGCAATGAGAATGGGGTCACACCCATTCCGAGCATGACCCCAGTGAAAACCCTGCCACGCGGTTTTATCGACTTGGGGTTGCTCCCACGAGGCTTTCTTTGGGGAGGCTGCGTTCCGTCTGATGGTGTTCCGTCAGTTCCGGGCTGGTGCGGCTAATGACCTCTTGGGCCCGAGCTGTTTCCTCCGTAGAACCGTGGGCGACTAGGACATATTTGCCGGTCTTGATCGCGGTCTCGTACCGCACGATACTGTCCTTGGGAATCCCGAGTCCGTACAAGCCGGCTCCCAGCGCGGTCAGGCCGCCCACTACGACGGCGCCTTCCAGCGCCCCGACGATCCAACTGACTATTGGCCCGGCTGCCAGAACCTGTCCCAGACCGGGAATCCAAAAGAATCCGGCGCCGAACAACAAGCCCCAAAACCCGCCCCAGAACGCCCCCAGTTTTCCCCAGTATTTCATGCGGTCGCCGGTATTATAGTAGCCGACGACGTGTTCATCCGTGTGATAGTCGCGTCCGACGATCGACAGCTTCTTCATATCAAAACCGGATTGCTGCAGTTCCTTGACGGCCGCATCGGCTTCGGCGTGCGATGGATAGATCGCCACGACGCTATTGTTCTTGGTCATGCTCTTCCTTTCGTTGCTGGTTCTTGTGTTCACGATGCGAACATAATCCGGGTAAACGCGCGGAAGCTATGGGGTGTTGACCCCACCGAGGATTTCAGGAAACAGAGGTGTCACGTGCCAAAACTCAGGCGTTGGTCCTGGCCGCCGTTTGGGGTGAACACCCTATAGCGGCGGGAAAGCTCCCGGAGTAGTTTCGGCGTATGAAAACCAAACACAAACGGGAGCGGACGTTCTCGGATGTATCCCGAGAGCCGCTGCATTGCCTAATTTCTTCCACGAAGGGATGGTCCGCATGAACAAGGCGAACAGTCTGGTTGACCGAATCAAGATGGGGCTGGGGATTGCGCTGTTGGCGACCCTGATGGGATGCGTCGGTTACGTGGGCGGAGGTTACGATGGCGGCGCGGTAGTGGTGGCGGATCCGGATGTCTACGTCTTCGGCGGCGGCTACTATGGAGGGGGGCATGACATCCATGCCTATAGTCATCGCGGAGCTGTAAGTCGTGAAGTGGCGCACCCTGCCGGACGCCGTTGAACCGCACAACTCATTCGACAAAAAGAGACCTGATAAACCTATGAAATTTTCCAATCAAATGACACGTTTTACCGGCCTGTTGACAATCGCCCTATTGGCAGGTGCCTGCGGTGTTTTGTCATCAGGTGCGGCGGAGCCAAAACCAGTGGTCGCGCAACGGTCGTTCGCGACGCCGGAGGAAGCCATCAAAGCCTTGCAGGCGGCCACCGCGGCCAAAGACAAGGCGGCCCTGGACGAGATTTTTGGGCCGGAGATCCACGGGCTGTTGACCGGCGACGAAGTGCAGGACGCGAACAATGCGCAGAGGTTCGCTGCCGCCATGGCGCTGAGTTGCAAGCCCGTGAACGAGGCGAACGACAAAATCACCCTGGAGATTGGCACGAACGACTGGCCGATGCCGATTCCGCTGGTGAAATCGGACGGGCAATGGCATTTCGACACGGCAGCGGGCAGGGAGGAAATCATCAACCGGCACATCGGGAAGGATGAACTCCACGCCATCGGCGTTTGCCAGGCTTACGTGTCCGCGCAACAGCAGTACGCCAGTTTGAATCCGAGCTCGGACGGAAAGCCGAAGTACGCGCTGAAATTCAAGAGCACGCCCGGAAAGAAGGATGGCCTCTATTGGGCAACGGCAGAGGGCGAACCGGCCAGCCCATTCGGGCCGTTGGTGGCAGAAGCCCATGCCGAGGGTTATGTCGGGAACACGAGCAAAGGTCCGCACCCGTTTCACGGTTATTATTTCCGAATTCTGACGCGCCAGGGTACGGCGGCACCCGGTGGGAAGATGGATTACATGGACCACGGCAAATTAACAAAGGGATTCGCGCTGGTGGCTTATCCGGAGCGCTGGGACCAGTCAGGCATCATGACGTTTATCGTCAATCAGGATGGCAAAGTGTATCAGCGGAATCTCGGCGAAAAGACTTCGCGGATGGCGGCGGCGATCAAGGAATACAATCCGGACTGCGACTGGACGCTGGTGACGGATGAGGGAGTCGTGAGCGCCGTGTCCGAGAAATGACGAGGAATGAAATCGTTGCGAAAGATCCAGCTTGCGGCAGCCGGTACGCTGGTGGCGTTGTCACTGTGCGGATGCAGTCAACAAGGGGTGACTACCAGCGCGCCATCAACGAGCCACCAGACGACTGCCCAACCGACGCCGACGACGACGGCACCGGCTCCCCCGAGCAACCCGACGGACTCCGCAACGGCGCCATCTTCCACCAATAACCCGACGGACTCCACGTCGGCTGGGACACCGCTGCCTGAGACCACGATGCCAACTTCCACAAATGCGTTGCCGACGGCCGCCCCCCTGCCTGTTACGCAACAATAGCGTGGGAGCATGGCGCAAGGGAATGTCATCGACCTAGGCGCCGCCGTTGCCCGCGCCAACCAGCCAAGCATTGGTCCCCTGGCCATCGGATAGGGTAAACACCCCATAGCGCCGCGCACGGCTTTCATGGTTATTATTCTCTGTGAAACACAAGCATTCCCACGAAAATGAAAACCCAGCCAGCCCAGCATTGTCGGTGCCGGCCGCGGACTCAAACCAAACCGAATCTGATTTTGTGCCGTCGCCAGACGAGGTGGCCCGGATGGCGTACTTCACCTATGTGAACGAAGGTTCCCCGCTGGGGCGCGACGTACAGCATTGGTTGAATGCAGAAACCCAACTGATTGCGGAGCGCAACCTCACCCGTGTTCATGGGTTTCGGTCAGAGAAGTACAGATAACACCGCATCGCCCCCGGCCTACCGACATACAGTCGCGAGGCCAGAAGCTGAAGGACCGACTCTCCGAGGAAAGGTCCGACGGGTAAACTGATGAGCGACGACAGCGTGAAACCGACAGTAAATCAGGCGATCGTCGCGACCAATCTCACAAAATATTTCGGCGAAGGGGAAGCCAAGGTTACTGCCGTGAATGGCGTCAGGCTTGTCGCTTACTTTGGCGAGATGCTGTTCATCGTTGGCCCCTCCGGCAGCGGCAAGACCACGCTGCTCAGCATGATCTCCGGCATCCTGCGTCCCAACGCCGGCAAGGTGGCCGTCAAAGGGGACGATATCTGGACTCTGAGCAAAGACCAGTTGGCTGACTTCCGTCTGAATACCATTGGCTTCGTCTTTCAAGACTATCATCTTTTCCCGCGGCTAACCACGGCCGAGAATGTCGCGATCCCATTGATCCTGAAGCAGCGCAACTGGGACGAATCCATCACCGAGGCAAGAAAGTACCTCGAGATCGTTGGATTGAAAGACCGCAGCGAGATTCTGCCCGTGAAGCTCTCGGGTGGCGAGCAACAGCGCGTGGCCATCGCGCGCGCGATCATCAGCCGGCCGGAGATCCTGATTCTCGACGAACCGACCGCGTCGCTGGACGGTGACACCGGGAGAATGATCATCGCCTTCGTTAAAGAAAAAATCCTCAATGAAAAGCGCTGCATCCTCATCGTCACCCATGATGCGCGCATCAACGAATATGCAGACCGTATCATGCATATGGAAGATGGACGTCTCACCGCGTTCGACAAGGGTACCGAATGAAAGAAGCCGAACCTAATCCTCAAGCCACAGCAGCCGAGCCCAAGCTTGGGGCCACAGCCGCCGAGCCAAACCCTGAAGTCAAAGCGACCGAGCCGCAACCGGAAGCAGCCGTGTCCAAACCGGAAGTCAAAGCAGCCGAGCCGAAGCCAGAAGCCAAAGCAGCGGAGACCAAGCCCGGAGACAAAGCATCCAGGCCCAAGACGGAATTTAGAAACAAGATCATCTTTACCCTCTCGATAGTGGGCGTGCTGGCCGCGCTGGTCGCCGCCTACCTCTTTGCCATGCAGCGGAAGGCCCAGCCCCCCGTGTTTCAGCCGGTCACCAACCCTTACGCGTCGGCCATCTATGCCAACGGCATGATCGAGAGTGACCAGTCGAGCGGTGAAAACATCAATGTCTTTCCGGAAGTGTCTGGCCCAATCATCAAGGTGTTCGTGCATGAAGGCCAACAGGTGTCAGCCGGCACCCCGCTGTTCACCATCGAAGATTCCGTGCAGAGAGCGACCGTGGAGTTGGCCGAATCCAACCTGAAAGCGGCCCGTGACCAGTACGACAAGCGCCGCGCCTCCTACGACATCGATCCGGAATCGATCAGCAAGGACGTGCTGGATACTGCGGAAGACGCGGTCAACCAAGCGACAGCCGCGCTGAAGGCCGCCAACGCGCTGCTACAATATTATTCGGTCAAAGCGCCGGTCGACGGAGTCGTGCTGGCCGTCAACGCAGCGGTCGGTAGCTACGTGTCGTCGCAAGGCGTCTATGACACGTACACGGAGTTATTCGATCCGCTGGTGGTGATGGGAGCGCCTCAAGACTATCTGGCCGTGCGCTGCTTTGTCGACGAGATCCTGGTCTCACGGTTGCCATCCAAGTGGCATATTCAGGCGCAGATGTCGATCCGGGGGACCGACATCAAGGTGCCGCTCGAGTTCGTCCGGGTGCAGCCCTGCGTTTCGCCCAAGATCGAGCTGTCGAATGAGAAGCAAGAGCAGGTCGACCTGCGGGTGCTGCCGGTAATTTTCCGGTTCGAGAAAAAGGACGCTCCGGTCTATCCGGGACAACAGGTGGATGTCTACATCGGGCAGCAATAGCGCCCCGCCCGGCCAGACCCAGGTTAGTGCGAATGCGATGAACAAATCTCGATCAGACCAGCAACGCCCGGCGGGAAAACGGGAGGCACCATGAAGTACGGTGGCATCCTGCGGATCGGCTTCAAGCTGCTGGTCAATGACAAGCCCAAGTTCACCGCGCTGTTGATCGGGATCACCTTCTCCGTGTTCCTGATGATGATGATGACCGCGATGTTCGCCGGCATCCTCAATCACTCTTATTCGACGGTCACCAATATCGGGGCCGACATGTGGGTCATGGACCCGTCGGTGAATACTCCCACCGGTCCGATCCCCATGCCCGATTACGTGCTGGACGTTGTGCGCAGCATGGACGAGGTCAACTACGCGGTGCCGCTGTTTATCGGCGGCGCCCTGATCAAGCTCCAAAGCGGTGACTATCAATCCGTCACGGTCGTCGGTCTGGACGACAACAGCCTGTTTGGCCGTCCCGACCTCGAACAGGGCAGTATCCTGAACATCTATAACGACAACACGGTTCTGGCAGTCGATGACGCTGAATTCCCGAAGCTGGAGAACGCCAAGATCGGCACCTCATTCGAACTCAATGATCACCGCTGCACAATTGTGGGCATTGCCCGGGTGGCCGTCAACGGACTGAACGGCGTGCCGACGCTCTATACCACCTACAACCGAGCGATCGAATACATCCCGTCGACGCGGTTCACCTTGTCCTACGTGTTGGTGCAGCCCAAGAGCGCGGCGGCCGTGGCCGGCATCAAGCAGAAAGTCGTGAAGCTCGGCTATGTGGCCCTGACCAAGGATGAATTTAACAAAAGTATTGCCGACTATTATACCTACAAAACGGGTGTTGGCACCAACATCCTCTTGATGGTCGTTATCGCTTTTATCGTTGGGCTGTCCATCTCCGGCCAGACCTTTTACACGTTCATCCTCGAAAACCTGGAGAAATTTGGCGCGCTGAAGGCCATCGGCGCCAAGGGGCGTGAGCTGATTTACATGATCCTGTTCATGGCGACCTTTACGGCGCTGACCGGCTATGGCTTGGGCGTCGGTTTCGTGACGCTGATGATCATGATCGCCCGATCCCGGCTGCCCAACTACGCGGCCACGATCACCTTCTGGAACTTGGGGCTGGCCTTCGGCATGGTCCTACTGATCGCTGGAGTCTCAAGCTATGTTGGGGTCCGCAAGGTCCTCAAAATCGAACCCTTCGACATCTTCAGGGGGTAGCAGTGCTGGGACCGATTTTACGTTACGCTTTACGATGCAGAACGGCAACGCAATGAGGCATTCCATGAAAACCATCGTCTCACAGCTCAAAACGGAAACCCGAATGACAGTCGTCGCACTGGCGTGCCTGGTTCTATTCGCCGGATGCAGCTTCGCGCCGAAGTATGCCACGCCGGCAGTCCAAACGCCCTCCGCCTTCAAGGAACTGGCTCCGGAGCAATTCCAAGAAGCCGACGTCTGGAGAGCCGCAGCGCCAAAGGACAACATGATTCGCGGCAAGTGGTGGGAAATGTTCCATAAGCCTGAATTGAACGCGCTCGAAGACCAGGTGGTTATTTCCAACCAGACCGTCGCTGCGGCGCTCGCGAATTTCCTCGCGGCGCGAGCCGTGGTGAAACAAACCCGGTCGCAGTATTTCCCCACAGTGACCGCCAGTCCTTCGGTCACGAGATCACGGCAATCACCGCTGCTTGCTCAATCAGGCTCGTCGCCGACTCCATCCACAGTCACCGAATACGCGCTGCCGTTTGACGCTTCGTGGGAGTTGGATTTCTGGGGTCGCATTCGCAACACAGTGAAGGCAAGCTCTTTGGAGGCGCAAGCCACGTTTGCCGATCTCGAAAACGTGCGGCTGGCCATGCAGGCGGAAGTGGCAGCGGATTATTTTCAGGTTCGCGTGCTCGATGCGCAGAAGCAGATTTTGGATGCGGCGGCGCTCGCTTATCAGCAGTCGCTTACCCTGACACAAGTCCAGCACAAGACGGGCCTCGCCTCCGGCCAGGACGTCGCGCAAGCCGAAACGCAACTCGACATCGCGCGCGCGCAGGCCACCGACCTCGGCATCCAGCGCGCACAACTCGAACACGCCATCGCGATGCTCCTCGGGAAACCGGCGTCCCTGTTTTCCATCGCCACAAATCCACTGGCCGTGGACCCCGTCGCCATTCCCTCCGGCGTTCCGTCGCAACTGCTCGAACGCCGTCCCGACATCGCCGCCGCCGAACGCCGCGTCGCGGAAGCGAACGCGCAAATCGGCGTGGCGCGCGCGGCGTATTTTCCGACGATCACCTTGAGCGGCTCGGTGGGATACCAGAGCACGTCGCTGGGGAATCTGGTGTCGGGGCCAAGCCTGGCCTGGGCCGTGGGCTCGACGCTGGCGCAAACTCTTTTTGACGCCGGAAAACGCCAAGCCGTTACCGAGCAGGCGCGGGCGATCTACCGGGGCACGGTTGCGAACTACCGTCAGACCGTGCTCACCGCTTTTCAAGAAGTCGAAGACAACCTATCGACGCTGCGAATTCTGTCACAGGAACTTCAACAACAGAATGCCGCCGTCGAATCGTCGCAACGCTACCTGACGCTGGCCAGCGACCGCTACCAATCCGGCGTGGACAGCTACCTCACTGTGATTACCGCGCAAACCACTCTGTTGAGCAATCAGGAGACGGCCATGAACCTCCGGATGCAACAGATGACCGCGAGCGTTCAGTTGATCAAAGCGTTGGGTGGCGGTTGGGATGGTCCGCCGGGAACGACAACGGCCATTCCTTGAATGCCGCGCTTGGCCAGACCGCAGTAACGAACCTGTTCTCCAAAGACACAAGGCCGCTAGTGGCCGCGCCAACCGCGAAGCGTTGACCCTGGCCACCGGGTGTGGCGAGTCGTCAACTGCGACGTGGTCACGGATGGAACCACGCGCATGTCGAAGGCCATCGGATTCGTGGAGATGGCGACGGTGCAGGGGGCACAAAGAGCCATTGACCAACTCAACGGCAAGGATTTGGCCGGACGAGTCATACTAGTTTCCGAGGGCGCATAACGGGTTTTTGCTGCGAAAGCGGGTGGGCGCTCACGCCGTTTTGACGTACAGGGTTCAAGTCGTAATTCACGGCTCTGGTGCTCGCTGAAGAGTATCTGGAGTCTAGTGATGAATGGCGCCTGGAACCGCAACTGCGGGATTTTATTCCAGCGACGGTGCGAGACCCAATTTCTGCTTGGGCCGAGAAACGCGGAAACCAGACCGCTTAGGGCCCACGAGTATTTACATAATACAGGGGCGGAAGCGGTTGGGCCCCCCAAACTCATGAATGAATTCTCACATGGGGTAATTACCCCATGGCACCCGCCCGGTTTGAGAATGTATTGTCATTCAGACTGAATTCAGGTTGAGCAAACAACAACTACCGCAAACGCAACAAAACGTTGTCCGGTGCGGACAGGTGGACGAGAGAGAAAGGGTATTACGCTTGCAGTGTGGACAGGTATTTTTTCCCAGACTGGCACGGAGGAAGGAAGACGTTACTGATCCAATTGTGGAATTGCCCACGCTGGTCGAAATCCTTCGCTGGCGAGCGCATCAGCAACCTGAACAGCGGACCTATACCTATCTGGTCGATGGAGAAGCGGAAGGGGATCATCTGACCTATGCGGCGTTGGACTGCCAGGCCCGGAGTATTGGGGCGCTGCTCCAAAGCTACCGAGCAAGTGGGGAGCGTGCGCTGTTGCTCTATCCAGCAGGTCTCGAGTTCATCGCCGCCTTCTTTGGTTGTTTGTATGCCGGGGTGATTGCCGTCCCTCTGCCTCCGCCCAATCTGGCTCAGCCGCAGCGGACCCTCCCCAGGCTTCGGGCCATTATCAGGGATGCGCAGCCTTCGGTGGTGCTCACCACGTCAGCGATTCTCTCCAACACTCAGGGCCTGTTCACGCAGGCTCCCGAGTTGCAGAAGATGCGCTGGTTGGCCACCGACAAGGTTACCAGCCGCCTGGCGCAGGAATGGCGAGACCCGGCGGTGACCAGCAACACCGTGGCGTTGCTCCAATACACTTCCGGCTCCACCGCGGAACCGAAGGGCGTCGTGATCAGTCACGGGAACCTCCTTCACAATTCGGCCTATATTAACCGCGTCTTCGCGCTCATCCCGGACAGTGTCACCGTCACCTGGCTACCGGCCTTCCACGACATGGGACTGACCAATGGGATTATCCAACCGGTGTACAAGGGACGCCCGTGTTACCTGATGCCGCCGGTATCTTTTCTCATGCGGCCGATACGGTGGCTCCAGGCCATTTCGCGGTACAAAGCCACGATTAGCGGCGGCCCCAACTTCGCGTATGAATTGTGCACCCGCAGAATTACTCCCGAACAACGTGAAGCTCTCGACCTCAGCAGTTGGGATGTGGCTTACAACGGCGCGGAGCCAGTCCGCGCCGACACCATGAAACGGTTTGCGGCGAACTTTGCCTCGTGCGGTTTCCGGCCCAGCGCCTTCCATCCATGTTATGGACTCGCTGAAGCCACACTGCTGGTTTCCGGTGGTTCTTTACGAGATGAGATGTTCCGCACGATTCAAGTGGCGGCGTTTGAACAGAACCGCGTCGTCGAGGCCTGTGCCCAAGACCAGAACGTGCGGACACTTGTCGGCAGTGGCCACGCCCTGCACGATACCAGGATTGTCATCGTTCATCCGGAATCGTTGACCGCTTGTGCACCAGATGAGGTGGGCGAAATCTGGGTGTCCGGTCCGAGCGTGACTCAGGGGTACTGGAACCGACCCGAGGACACAGAACGCGCTTGTCGGGCCTACCTGAAAGAGACCGGGGAGGGACCGTTTCTACGCACCGGGGATTTGGGATTTATGAAAGATGGCGAATTGTTTGTCACCGGTCGCCTCAAGGATCTGATCATCATCAGCGGTCGCAAGCTTTACCCCCAGGATATTGAATTGACGGCGGAACAGAGTCACCCGGCCTTACGGCCGGCTTGCTGCGCGGCGTTTTCGGTCGATGGCACCGGCGAAGAACACCTGATCATCGCCGCCGAAGTCGATCCCCGGTACCAACCGGCGGTTCGCAACCCGACGGATGGGGAAGCGCGCGGTCATCCAAACGGGCGTTTGCCGCTGGATGTCGAGGCCGTGGTTCGGGCCATTCGGAGGGCGGTGGCCGAAGAGCATGATGTGCGAGTCCACACGGTGGTGCTGCTTCGGGCCGGGCGCGTCCCCAAGACCACCAGCGGCAAGGTGCAGCGCCACGCTTGCCAGGCCAGCTTCCTGAAGGGGACGCTGGAAAGACTCGGTGAGGATTGAGCGATGGCGGAGAATCCTACCAACGCAGAAGCCATCCAGACGTGGTTGGTCTCCAAACTTTCCGAGCGGCTGGGAATCGAGTCTCATGAGATCGACATCCGGGAGCCCTTCGCCAGCTACGGACTCGGGTCAACGGAGGCGGTCAGCCTGGCCGGTGAACTCGCCGAGTGGCTGGGACGAAAACTTTCTCCGGCTCTGGTCTATGAGTACCCGACCATCGAGGCTCTCGCTCGGTATTTGGCAGGATCACCGGAGGTGTCGGAGTCAACGACCAGGGCCGGCCAAGACCGGGAGGCGAAAAACGAAGCGATCGCCATCATCGGCATCGGCTGCCGGTTTCCCGGCGCGAACGACCCGGCAGCGTTTTGGCAATTGCTGCGAGACGGAGTGGATGCCATCCGCGAAGTTCCTGCGGATCGCTTCGACCAACATGCGTTTTACGATCCAGACCCGGCGGCGCCGGGCAAAATGAACACTCGCTGGGGCGGCTTTATGGGGCAGGTGGATCAATTCGATCCCAATTTCTTTGGCATCTCCCCTCGGGAAGCGTTGCGCATGGACCCCCAGCAACGCCTTTTGCTGGAGGTGACCTGGGAAGCGTTACAGGACGCGGGGCAGGTGCCCGAGCGTCTGGTCGGCACCCAGGCCGGTGTATTCATCGGCATCGCGACCAACGATTACGGCCGGCTGCAGTGGAATGATCTCGAGGGAATTGATGCCTACGCCGGCACCGGCAATGCCCTGAGCATCGCCGCCAACCGAATCTCGTACCTGTTCGATTTCCGCGGGCCGAGTCTCGCCATCGATACGGCCTGTTCCTCGTCGCTCGTTGCCGTCCACCTGGCCTGCTGCAGCCTGCGGAACGGCGAGTCCACGCTGGCCCTGGCCGGGGGCGTGAACCTGATTCTGTCGCCGGCGATTGCGATCAATTTCACCAAAGCCGGCGCCATGGCGCCGGATGGACGCTGCAAAGCGTTCGATGCCCGGGCCAACGGCTACGTTCGCAGTGAGGGTGCCGGTGTCGTCGTATTAAAGCCCCTCTCGAAAGCCCTTGCTGATGGTGATCCGATTTACGCCGTCATTCTCGGAAGCGCTGTGAACCAGGACGGGCGGAGCAACGGGCTGATGGCGCCGAATCCGCTGGCCCAGGAGGCGGTCCTGCGAGAAGCCTACCGGCAGGCCGACGTCTCGCCCGGAAAAGTTCAATACGTCGAGGCCCACGGTACGGGCACATTGTTGGGCGACCCGATCGAGGCGAAGGCGCTAGGCACAGTGCTGGGCGTCGAGCGTTCACCAGGACAGCCTTGCGCCCTGGGGTCAGTCAAGACCAACTTGGGTCACCTCGAGGCCGCCGCCGGAATCGCGGGCTTGATCAAGGTGGCGCTGGCGCTCCGTCATCGGGAGATCCCGCCGAGCCTGCACTTTGAAAAGCCCAACCCGCATATTCCTTTTGACGAGCTTCCTCTCCGAGTGCAAACGACGCTGAGTCCATGGCCCGCGGGATCCGGTTCAGCATTGGCCGGAGTCAGCTCGTTCGGCTTCGGCGGCACCAATGCTCATGTGGTTTTGGAAGAGGCGCCCCCGGCCATTATCGGAATACCGGAGGCAGAACGGAAAATCGGCACACACCTGCTCCCGCTGTCGGCGCGCAGTCCGGAAGCCCTCCAGTCTCTCGCTCGCGCCTACCAGGATTTCCTTGTCACCCCGGAGTCCGCGGCGTCGTTGCCGGACGTCTGTTACACGGCCAGCGCGCGGCTCAGTCACCACGACCATCGTCTCGCCGTTACCGGCGATTCGCCGGCGCAACTGATAGAGAGCCTGGAAGCTTTTTTGCGGGGCGAGACTCGTCCCGGCTTGTCGTCTGGCCGCAAGCTTTCCGCTCGCCGCCGAAAACTTGTTTTCGTGTTTCCGGGGCAGGGGAGCCAATGGTTTGGCATGGGGCGCCGGCTGTTGGAGCAGGAAGCCGTTTTCCGGCAGGTCGTCGAACGCTGCGACCGCGCGATGCGGCCGTACGGAGATTGGTCGTTGCTCGCCGAACTCACGGCGACCGACGTCGCCCAGTCGCGGTTGAACGAAATCGATGTCATCCAGCCCGCCCTCTTTGCGATTCAAGTCGCCCTGGCAGCCTTGTGGCGCTCGTGGGGTATCGAGCCGCAGGCCGTGGTGGGCCATAGTTTGGGAGAGGTCTCGGCCGCGTATGTCGCCGGTGCGCTGAGCTTCGACGATGCCGTCCGGGTCATTTGTCATCGCAGCCGGTTGTTCAAGCGGATCGTTGGGAAAGGGGCCATGGCGGCCGTGGAACTCTCCATCGAGGAAGCCCGGCGCGTCCTCGTCGGCTTCGAAGACCGCGTGTCGATCGCTGCCAGCAACGGTCCCACCTCGACAGTGTTGTCCGGAGATCCGGCCGCGCTGGCAACCATTCTGGATCAGTTGCAGTGTCGCGACATCTTCTGTCGCATGGTGAAGGTCAACTTTGCCTCGCACAGCCCCCAGATGGACCCGTTGCGCGGCGATTTACTACAGGCGTTGGAAGGGCTACAGCCGCAGGCTGAATCCGTGCCGATCTACTCGACGGTGACCGGCCAAGTCAGCCACGGGCTGGAATTCGATACGCTCTATTGGGCGAGGAACATGCGAGAGCCGGTGCTGTTCTCCACTGCGGTTCAGCGCCTGGTGGAAGATGGGCATGACATCTTCCTGGAAATCAGCCCGAACCCCATTCTGCTCAGTGCCATGCAGCAGGGCTTTCATCACTTCGGGCAGGAAAGCGCCGTGCTTCCTTCCCTGCGGAGTGACGAAGATGAACACACGGTCCTGCTCGGATCGCTGGGCGCGCTGTATACTTTGGGATGCCCGGTCGACTGGAAGCTGATCTACCCGGCCGGAGGCCGGTGCGTGCGACTTCCATTCTACCCGTGGCAACGGGAGCGCTGTTGGCTTGAGCCCCGAGCAGGGCACACCGACACTCACCGGGAGCAAGTCTCTCGGAACGCGACGGGTTCCCATCCCCTCCTGGGCCGGCATTTCAAATCAGCACACCCTGCGGGAGATCACTTCTGGGAAACCGCACTGAACAAGAATTCCCTGCCTTATCTGGATGATCACCGCATCCAAGGCGTCGCCGTGCTGCCCGCCTCGGCCTATGTGGAGATGGCCCTGGCCGCCGCAGTTGAAGTCTTCGGAGCGCAATCCATTGCGCTGAAGGACATCGAATTTCGCAAGGCGCTTTTCTTCCCCGAGGGCGGAACCCACACGATTCAGGTGATCCTCTCTCCGGGCGCAGATGGATCGGCATCCTTTCACATCTACAGTCGCCCGGGAGGCGTGGTGCACTCCGGTACATCATGGATGCTGCATGTGACCGGCAAGGTCTGTCTTCAACCGGATAATAGCATCACCACCACGGATGCCGGGCCGGAGACGCTCACGGAGATGCGAACTCGATGCGCCGAGAAGATCTCCGGCCAGGATTATTACCGGAGACTCCGCGAAAGCGGCATCCACTACGGTCCGTTCTTTCAGAGTATCGCCCAGTTGTGGCGGAACAACGGCGATGTGCTGGGTGAAGTGCAGGTGCCCGATGGGCCGGAGGCAGAGTTTAATGGCTTTCAAATTCACCCGGCAATTCTCGATGCCGGGTTACAGGTTCTCGGGGCTGCGGTTGCAGCGGAAGCGACTGAAAATGGCCGACAAGGAATCTACCTGCCGACCCGCATCGACCAGTTCCGGGTTCACGGTCGTCCGGGCCGTCGTCTGTGGAGTCACACTCGGGTGCAGCATCGGGAGGCGGATGCCACAACGGGAGAAGTACAACTCCTCGATGAAGCGGGACGCGTGGCGGTCGAGATTCAGGGACTTCGCTTTGAATACCTGGGCGAAGACACACCGCGTGCGGCTGTCGATAATCTCGACGACTGGCTTTATGAGTTCCAGTGGCAGCCCAAAGAGCGCGCGACAGGAAAACCTTCCGCGCCAGCGAGCCGGGCAAGCTGGCTGATCTTTACCGACAGCGGTGGCGTCGGAGATGCGCTGTCTGCGCTGTTGGAAGCCCGGGGCGAACGGAGCATTCTGGTCACGGGCGGGGAATCGTACGAGCAAACGGATGGTGAGCATTATCGCATCCGTCCCGAACGACCGGAAGACATCCGCCGGCTCTTCGAGGCGGCTCTGGTATCGGATCAGCCGGGCTGTTGTGGAATTGTTCATCTCTGGAGTCTTGACGTTGCTCGTCCAGAGAAGACCACCGTGGCCTCGCTGAATGCCGCCCAGACTCTGGGCTGCGGCAGTGCCCTGCTGCTGGTGCAAGAATTGGCAAGAAGGGAATCGTCTGACCTCCCGCGACTGTGGCTGATCACCCAGGGCGCTCAAGCGGCCGGAGAAAAACTCACGCCGTTGTCCATCGCACAGTCACCACTTTGGGGATTGGGTCGCGTCATTGCGCAGGAATACCCGACATTCTGGGGAGGGCTGGTGGACCTGGAACCCGGGGCATCACTGAGTGACGCTGCCGCTCATCAGTTGTGCGAGGAAATCTCCAGTGTGGATGGAGAGGATCAACTTGCGTTTCGCCAAGGGCGGCGATACGTGGCCCGTTTGGTCCGCCAGCGCCCATCGGCCACGCAAACCCCTCCCCTCCCGTGGCGGTCAGACGGCACCTATCTGATCAGCGGAGGACTCGGAAACCTCGGCCTCTTGGTCGCCCGCTGGATGGTCGAGCAAGGTGCGCGGCGGTTGATACTTTTGGGACGCACCAGGCTCCCGCCGCGCTCGATCTGGAGTTCGGCAGAAACAGGAAGTCGCTGGGCCCGTCAAATCACCGCCATTCGGGAACTGGAATCTTTGGGAGCATCCGTGCATCTGGCGTCAGTCGATGTGGCGGATGAAGGAGAGTTAAGCGGCTTTCTGGACGAATTTCGCGCGGAGGGTTGGCCGCCGATCCGGGGTGTCGTGCACGCGGCGGGAGTGCTGCAGGATGGACTGCTGGTGCAACTCGATGCGGCAGCACTGAATACGGTTTTGCGGCCCAAGGTGATGGGTGGCTGGCTGCTGCATCGCCTACTCCAAAACGATCCCTTGGACTTCTTCATACTCTTCTCTTCCGCGGGTTCCGTGCTGGGCCAAGCGGGCCAAGGGAACTATGCCGCCGCCAACGCTTTCCTGGATGCGCTGGCGTATCACCGGCAAGCCCAGAGCCAGCCGGCCCTGAGTATCAACTGGGGCGCATGGGCCGGTGAGGGATTTGCGGATTCGGTTGGAGGCAAGCGCCTCGCCGCGCGCCTCGCGCTCCTGGGAATCAGCAGCATCGCACCCAAGCAAGCGCTGGAAATACTGGGACGACTGCTTGGCCAAAGCGCAACCCAGGTCATAGCGGTGCCGGTCAACTGGAAGCAGTATCGAGAGTTTTTTCCGGGCGGCAGCGCCTCGCCGCTGCTCTCTGAACTGGCGCGTGAGCAAACGGAAGTCCCCCGGCCAGCGGGCCACGCGAGCGAAAGGAGGGATGCCCTTCTTGCGGCCGAACCAGCGGAACGCCGGCCGTTGCTGCAGTCCTACCTGAGCAAGCAAGTGGCGCGGGTGCTCGGACTCAGCCCATCCAAGCTGGACGTCCAACAACCCCTGAACCATCTCGGACTGGACTCCTTAATGGCCGTCGAGCTGAAAAACCGGATCGCGGTTGACCTAAAAGTGAACGTGCCGGTCGTGAAATTCCTTCAGGGCTTCAGCGTTGACCAGGCTGTTACGCAGGTGCTTGATCAACTGGCGGCCGAGGCTGCCAACCCGACGACGCCTCTGGCCCCGGCAGTTGCACAGCCGGGGGAGCAGCGAAATGCGGAACGTCTGTTGGCCAATCTGGACCTGCTTTCGGATGAGCAAGTGGGTTCATTGCTCACCGATATGTTGGGTGAGGAGAAGGTTGGTGAATGATCCAGACCTCCCAGCGAACTGTCGATCTTTCACCCAATGAAAAGCGCGCCCTTCTTGCGCAGCTCCTGCGGAAGAAGGTAAGCGGGTCCAAATCGCTTTGTCCTCTCTCTGATAACCAGCAGGGGATTTGGTTTCTGTGCCAGTTCGCGCCGGAAAGCTCGATTTACAATGTCAGTTTTGCGGCGCGCATCCGCTCCGATGTAGACATCCCGGCTCTCCGGTGTGCATTTCAGGCGCTGGTGGATCGTCATCCTTCCCTGCGGACCACGATTGCGGTGCACTCCGGCAAACCCGTTCAACAGATCCACGAACATCAGCCGGTCCACTTCGAGGAGACCGATGCCTCAACCTGGGGCGCGGATGAGTTGCAGACCCGGCTGGTCAAGGAAACTCAGCGTCGGTTTGATCTGGAACGAGGGCCGGTCATGCGGGTGAGTCTGTTCACTCGATCGGCGCAGGAACACATCCTGTTGCTGGTCATTCATCATATCGTGGTCGATTTCTGGTCCCTCGCGGTGATCCTGTACGAACTCGGCGTGCTGTATGCGGCAAAAAAGGCCGGTCGACCAGCGGCTCTCCCTCCCCTTGACCTGCAATACACCGACTTCGTTCGTTGGCAGACCGAAATGCTGGCGAGCCCAGCCGGCGAACGGCTCTGGGACTACTGGAAAAAACAACTGGCCGGCCCGTTACCCGTGCTCAATCTGCCGACCGACCGGCCGCGTCCGCCGATTCAGATGTTCCGTGGGGCACAGCACGATTTCACTCTGAACGATGAACTGGCCCGGCAGCTCCGGGCGCTCGCCAAAGCCGAGCGGGTGACGCTGTACATGGTCCTGCTCGCGGCGTTCGAGCTGATGCTTTATTACCACAGCGGCCAAGAAGACATCCTCGTGGCTTCCCCCATGGCCGGACGGAGCCGGGCCGAGTTTGAAGGGCTGGTGGGCTTCTTCGCCAATCCGGTTGTCTTACGAGCGAATCTTTCCGGAAATCCAACCTTCCGGGCGCTTCTGGGTCAGGTGCGTCAGACGGTGTTGGCGGCTCTCGAACATCAGGATTACCCCACCTTGCGTTTGGTCCAACGACTCCGGCCGCCCCGGGATCTCAGCCGGTCACCACTCTGCCAGACCATGTTCGTCCTGGATAAACCGCACTGGGTCGCGGAACAGGCCGTACCGTCATTCGCGCGGGGCGAGACCGGGCTACGGATGGATCTTGGCGGGTTTGTGATGGAGTCGATCCCTCTGGAACGCCGGGCCGCGACTCTGGATCTGGTCATGTTGATCATCGAGACAACCGGATCACTTTCCGCCTCCATCCGCTTCAACACCGACCTGTTTGATGCCGCCACCATCGCCCGGATGGCGGGACACTTTCACGCGTTGCTGGAAAGTGTCATCCGCAATCCGTCCGCCGCGATCGGTGATTTGGAAATCCTGACCGGTGCTGAACGCCAGCAACTGTTGGTTGAGTTCAACGATACCAAAACCGATTACCCCAAAGACAAGTGCTTCCACCAATTGTTTGAGGAGCAAGTCCAGCGGACACCGGATAGCGTGGCCGTCGTGTTTGAGGGAAAACAACTGACCTACGCTCAACTCAACGCTCGCGCCAATCAACTGGCCCATCACCTGCAAACGCTGGGCGTCGGGCCGGAGATCCTGGTGGCCATTTGCCTGCAGCACTGCCTAGAGACGGTCGTCGGGGTTCTGGGCATTCTCAAAGCCGGCGGAGCTTATCTGCCATTGGATCCGGCGTATCCCAAGGAGCGCCTGGCGTTCATGCTGCAAGATGCCCACGCGCCAGTGGTGCTGACGCGGAAGGATTGGCTGGAGAGCCTGCCCGATTATGGGGGGCGCGTTGTGTGCCTGGACTCCGGGTGGGAAACCATCGCTCGGGAGAGTGAGAAAAATCCGGTCAGTCGGGCAACCGCCCAGAGTCTTGCCTATGTGATGTACACCTCGGGCTCTACGGGACAGCCCAAGGGGGTCATGTGCGAGCACGGGGGCCTTGTCAATTACCTGTGCTGGGTCAACGAGGGTCCGCTGGGCGACCCCGGACTTTGCATGCCCCTGACGACAAAGCTGACCTTCGACATGTGCCTGAAACAACTATTCCCCCCGCTCCTGCGAGGCAGCGAGGTGTGGATTCTCCCGGAGCAGGTTCTGGCGGAACCCGCCACGCTGCTGTCGGCACTTGCAGCGCGGTCAAAGGTCGGGCTTAACTGCGTGCCATCGTTATGGACTGCCATCCTCCACGCAATCCAGTCCGGTCAAGCTACGCCGCCGGGCGAAGGTCTGACGTATCTATTTTTCGGCGGCGAGCCGTTGAGCAAAGAGCTGGTCGCGCGTTCCCTGTCCGCGCTGCCGCATCTACAGATCTGGAATATCTACGGCCCGACTGAGGCAACAGCCAACGCATCCGCTGCCAGAGTCATCCCGGGAGACGAGGTGACGATTGGTCGTCCCATCGCCAACACGCGGATCTACATCTTGAATTCCTTACTGCATCCGGTCCCGATCGGCGTGCAGGGTGAGTTGTACATTGGTGGTACGGGCGTGGCCCGCGGTTATCTGAACCGGCCGGATCTGACCGCCGAGAAATTCGTTCCAGACCCCTTCCGTGCCGAGCCCGGAGCACGAATGTACAAGACCGGCGACCTGGCCCGCTATCGGCCCGATGGGAACATCGAGTTCCTCGGCCGGGCCGACCACCAGGTGAAGATCCGCGGGTTTCGCATCGAACTGGGGGAAATCGAAGCCGCGCTTGGCCAACACCCGGCCGTGCGGGAGGCTGTGGTCATGGCTCGGGAAGACGCGGCGGGAGACCCTTCGGCTTCGCTGCTGACAGAGAAGCGGTTGGTGGCCTATGTGGTCGCGGAGCGGGAACCTCTCCCGACGACTACCGATCTGCGTAATTTTCTGAAGGAGAAACTGCCCGAGTACATGGTACCGGCGGTCTTTGTGCTGCTGGATGCCTTGCCGTTGATGCCCAACGGGAAGATCGACCGCCGGGCACTGCCCGCGCCTGACCGATCACGACCCGAACTGGACGGGGCGTTCGTGGCGCCGCGCACCCCGACAGAAGAGTTACTGGCGGAGATCTGGGCCCAGCTCCTCAACATTGAACGGGTGGGTATTCATGACAATTTCTTCGATCTCGGCGGCCATTCGCTTTTGGCAACCCAGCTCGTGTCCCGAATGCGCGAATCCTTCCAGGTGGAAATTCCACTGCGCCGTCTGTTCGAGGTACCGACCGTGGCGGGTCTGGCGGAAAGCATTGAGGCCGCCCGTCAGAGCGGGCAGAACCTGTTGGCGCCACCCATCCTGCCGGTTCCACGGAACGGAGATCTGGCCCTCTCATTTGCCCAGCAGCGACTCTGGTTCTTCGATCAGTTGGAACCGGGCCTCTCGGCCTACAATATTCCGGCTGCCGTTCGCCTCAAGGGACCACTCAACTTGGCGGCACTGGAGCGGAGTCTCAATGAAATCGTCAAGCGCCACGAATCCTTGCGCACCACGTTTGGGAAGGTGGATGGACGACCCACGCAAGTGATCGCCCCGACCTTAACGATCCATCTGCCGGTCGTTGACCTGCGGAAGCTGCCCGCGAGCAAGCGGGAGACCGAGGTCCGGCGATTGGTCACCGCCGAAGCCCAGCGGCCCTTCGATTTGTCCCAAGGCCCGCTCTTACGGGGCACCGTGCTACGGTTGGGTGACGAAGAGCACGTGGGGCTGCTGACGATGCACCATATTGTCTCCGACGGTTGGTCAACGGGAATACTGGTTCGAGAGGTGGCGATGCTCTATGTCGCGTTCTGCGCCGGCGGGTCCTCGCCGCTGCCGGAGCTGCCCATTCAATATGCGGACTTCGCCCACTGGCAGCGGCAGTGGTTGCAGGGTGAAGTCCTGGAAACCCAGATTGCCTATTGGAAGAAGCAACTGGCTGGCGCCCCCGCTCTGATCGATCTGCCCACGGACCACCCCCGACCGGCGGTGCAGACTTTCTGGGGTGCGCACCAATCGTTGGTGTTGCCCAAACATCTGCAGGAAGGGTTCAAAGCGCTGAGTCGCCAGGAAGGGGTGACCCTGTTCATGACGTTGTTGGCGGCCTTCAAGGTTTTGCTGTATCGCTACACGAGTCAGGACGACCTGATCGTGGGCACGCCGATCGCCAACCGTAACCGGCTGGAGACCGAAGGGCTCATCGGATTCTTCGTCAACGCGCTGGTCCTGCGGACGGACGTTTCCGGCAATCCCAGTTTTCAGGAGCTCTTGCGACGGGTGCGGGAGGTGTGTTTGGGGGCGTATGGCCATCAGGACCTGCCGTTTGATCGGCTGGTTGAGGAATTGCATGTGAAGCGGGATCTGAGCCGCAACCCACTCTTTCAGGTGATGTTCGTGATGCACAATGCTCCACTGCGAACGGTCGAGCTGCCGGGCTTAACCCTGAGCCCCGTCGAGGGGGACAGCGAGACGGCTCACTTTGATTTGACCCTGCAGATCATGGATACCGAGCAAGGGCTGACGGCTGCGTTCGTGTACAACGCCGATCTGTTTGAGGCGGGCACGATTGCCCGGATGCTGGGGAATTTCGGGACGCTGTTGGAGGCCATGGTCGCTGATCCCGAGCAACGCCTATCAGACTTGCCGCTCCTGACCGAAACCGAGCGGCAGCAACTGCTGGTGGAGTGGAATAGTACCAAGACCGATTGTTCGCGGGATGTGTGTATTCATCAGCTCTTTGAGGCGCAGGTGGAACGAACGTCGGACGCCATCGCCGTCGTGTTTGAAGCGGAGCAGTTGACGTATGGGGAGTTGAACCGCCGTGCCAATCAACTGGCGCATCACTTGCGGGCGCTGGGAGTCGGACCCGAGGTACTGGTGGCCATCTGCCTAGAACGCTCGTTGGAGATGATCATCGGATTGCTGGGCATTCTCAAGGCCGGCGGCGCGTACGTGCCGTTGGACCCCGCGTATCCGAGAGAGCGCCTGAGCTTCATCCTGAAAGATGCTCAGGCACCGGTGCTGTTGACCCAGGAACGGTTGGTAGCGGGGTTGCCGGAACATGATGCCAAAGTTATCTGTCTGGATTCAGGCTGGGAAACCATTGCCCGTGAAAGCGGAGAGAACCCCAACAACTCAACCCTCCCCGAAAACCTGGCTTATGTAATCTACACCTCGGGATCGACGGGGCAGCCCAAGGGAGTTCTCGTTTCGCACGGCTCAATTGCCGATCACTGCCGGAATGCTCAAAGTTGCTACGAACTGGACTCCCGCGATGTCGTACTCCAGTTTGCTTCGTTGAGCTTCGATGTGTCATTGGAGGAAATCCTGCCGACACTGATCGTCGGGGCCCGTCTGGTGATTATGGGGACAAACGTCTGGCATCCGGCCGAATTTCATCGAAAGATTTCCGAATACGGACTCACGGTCCTCAATCTTCCAACCGCTTACTGGCAGGAACTGGCTCGAGAATGGGCGGGCGTCCCGGAGCTGGTTCCGAACATTCAGCCGAGACTCTTCATTGTCGGCGGAGATACGATGTTGCCCGATGTTCTCCAGCTCTGGCAGCGAACACCGGTTAGTTCAGTCCGACTCCTCAATGCTTACGGCCCGACCGAGACGACGATCACGGCAACGACCTTCGAAATTCCTCCCCGTCCCGATAGGAACACAACGGGTCAGCGGGTGCCCATTGGCCGTCCCCTCGCTAACCGAGCGATCTACATTCTGGACCAGCACGGCAACCCCGTTCCGATCGGCGTTCACGGTGATCTGCATATCGGCGGAGTGGGCCTGGCCCGGGGGTATTTGAACCGGCCGGAGTTGACCGCCGAGAAGTTTATTCCAGATCCCTTCCGAGCCGAGCCCGGAACACGAATGTACAAGACCGGCGACCTGGCCCGCTATCGGCCCGATGGGAACATCGAGTTCCTCGGTCGGGCCGACCACCAGGTGAAAATCCGCGGGTTTCGCATCGAACTGGGAGAAATCGAAGTCGTGCTTGGCCAACACCCGGCCGTGCGGGAAGCTGCGGTCATGGCTCGGGAAGACGCGCCGGGCGAAAAGCGGTTGGTAGCGTATGTGGTTGCGGACTCCACGGCTGATGAGCTACGTCGCTTTCTGAAAGACAAGCTGCCCGAGTACATGGTGCCGGCGGTGGTCGTGCTGCTCGAGGCCTTGCCGGCGACGCCCAACGGGAAGATCGACCGCTGGGCGCTGCCGGCGCCAGATCGATCGAGGCCGGAGTTGGAGAAAGCTTTCGTCGCGCCCCGCGATGACCTGGAACTCCAACTCGCGCACATCTGGGAAGAGGTTCTGGGTGTTCGACCGGTCGGGGTGAGAGACAATTTCTTCGAGCTGGGAGGACACTCGCTGCTGGCGGTGCGCCTGTTCGCCCTCATTGAGAAACGGCTGGGTAAGAAACTTCCGCTGACGGCCGTCTTTCAGGGGGCAACGGTTGAGCATCTTGCCGGTGTTCTCCGTCAGCAGGCCACGCACGGCCCGCAGTCCTCGTTGGTGCCCATTCAACCCGATGGCAGCAAACGGCCGCTCTTCCTGGTGCATCCGGCTGGCGGACACGTTTTCCCCTACATTCATCTGGCGCAGTTCCTAGGTCCCGATCAACCTTGCTATGGGCTGCAAGCCCGGGGGCTGGAAGACGGACAAGACCCCCACACGCGGATCGAAGACATGGCGGCCTGGTACATCCAAGCCCTGCAGACCGTGCAGCCGACGGGGCCATACTTTCTTGGCGGATGGTCCATGGGAGGCGTGGTCGCCTTCGAGATGGCGCAGCAACTTCACGCGCAAGGTCAGCGGGTGGCGTTGCTCGCCTTGTTCGATGGTCGGATTCCCACTCCCGATGAAACGTTTCCGGAGGACGATGCTGAAGCGATCATGTTGGTCGAACGTTATTTTGGTATTTCGTTTGATCCGATGGAGGCCCTGTCAGAACTTCCCAAAGACCAACAGTTGGCCTTTATGCTGGAACAGGCGAAGAGCGCCGGCCTGGTACCCGCGGAGCTTGATGTTTCCCAGGCCCGCCGTTTTGTTGATCTCCTCAGGAGCGACCTGCGCGCGACGCAGAACTACGGACTGCATCTCTACCCGGGTCGAATAACCTTCTTCAAGGCGAGTGAAACGCCGGCGGGCACGTCTCCGGACCCGACGTTAGGCTGGAACAAATGGGCCAGTGGCGGAGTGGAGGTCCACGTCGTTCCGGGCAATCACGCCAATCTGATGTACGAGCCTCACGTGGAAGTCCTGGCGGAGAAACTGACGGCTTGCCTCAACCAGGCGCAATCCGCGGAGGCGGAAGAAAATATGGCGGCAGGGAAGATCGATCCATGACCATCGCAACCGCCTTTGATTCCTGGATTGCCTGCCGCAAATCGAACCCACAGGCCCGCCTCCGTCTGTTCTGCTTCCCGTACGCAGGAACCGGTGCCTCGATTTTTCGCACCTGGTCGGACGGCTTGCCAGCGGATGTTGAGGTCTGCCCGGTTCAGTTCCCCGGTCGGGGAACCCGGCTGATGGAGACTCCGTTCACTCAGCTCTCGCCTCTTGTGCAGGGCCTCGCCCAGGCCTTGGTTCCGCTCCTGGACAAGCCGTTTGCCTTCTTCGGTCACAGCTTGGGAGCACTGGTGGGCTTTGAACTCGCCCGTCAGCTCCGCCGGCAGTCTGGTGTTCAGCCGGTTCGCCTGTTTGTCTCGGCGGATCGCGCGCCGCAGATCCCTCATCGAGACCGGCCGATCCATGCCCTGCCCGAAGGGGAATTCCTGGAAGAATTGCGTCGCCTGAATGGCATTCCGGGAAAGGTGTTGGAAGAGGTAGAACTCATGCAGATGATGCTTCCCGTCCTGCGGGCAGATTTTGCCGTTTACGAAACGTACGTGTACTCAACCGAACCTCCTCTCAACTGCCCGATCTCCACCTTTGGCGGGTTGCAGGATCACCGGGTGAGTCGTGGCGATCTCGAAGCCTGGCGCGATCAAACGAGTGATACCTTCTCACTGCGGATGTTTCCCGGTGACCACTTCTTCTGGAACACAACTCAGCCGCTCCTTCTGCAGGTGCTCTCCCAGGAACTGCGCGGAGACGGGTGAGTAACCACGCCATGGAAGCCGCACCCATCACTTCTCCTGTTCCTCTGTGGCGCGCTCCACCAGAAGCTTTGGTGTTGGGTGGCGATGAGGTTCATGTCTGGCGAGCGACCTTGGACCAGACCCCGTCACAGATTCATGGCTTTCTCCACAACCTTGCTGCGGATGAACAGGCGAGGGCGGAGCGGTTCTATTTCGAGGGAGACCGCGAACACTTTATCGCCGCTCGGGGAGTGCTCCGGGGCATCCTCGGCGGCTACTTGAATCAAGCGCCCGAATGCCTGTCCTTTTGCTACAGCTCTCATGGAAGACCCGCCCTTGCCGGAGAATCTGACGGGAAGGCGATCCGCTTTAACGTGTCCCACTCCTACGGAGTCGCCCTGTATGCGGTCACTCGTGGTCGGGAGGTGGGCATCGACGTCGAGCGCATCCGATTCGATCTGGAAGTCGCGGAGATAGCGGAGCGGTTTTTCTCACGTCGGGAGGTGGCGATGCTCCGGACACTCCCAACCGAGGCGCAGCGTCAGGCGTTCTTTCGCTGTTGGACGCGCAAGGAGGCCTACATTAAGGCCCGGGGTGAAGGACTTTCGCTGCCCTTGGACCAGTTTGACGTGTCGCTGGCTCCTGGGGAACCGGCCGCCGTGCTCGGCGCTCAAGGAGCTCCGGCCGAAGCCTCCCGTTGGTCTCTTCAGGAACTTACCCCCGGCCCCGGCTATGTCGCCGCTCTTGCCGTGGAAGGACACGGCTGGCGTCTTAGCTGTTGGCAATGGCCGGACCCGAGGCCGCAATCAGTCTGAATGTTGCGGCTCGGTTCTTTGTCGGGCCCATCTTTCGGCGAGCCGTTTGACGACCCAATAGGTGAGCAACGTGACGGGGGCAGCGATGATGATCGAGCCAATGAACATGGCCGTGTAAACATCCCAACCCTTTTGTAAAACGTCCCACAGTCGTGCCTGATCCAACATCAGCGGATGCTGCACCGGGAGGATCAACTTTCCCAATCGATATTCCGCCAGCCAGATCAATGGCAAGAGTGGGGTATAGAGAATCGCCATCGTCGCCCCGGCGACAGCGGCGATCACGTTTCTGTTCAGCAGCCACGCCACCGCGGTTGCCACGATGATTGGGGATGGATTCAGTGGCAGGAAACTGGCAACGATGCCGATGGAGAAGCCGGCCGCGATTTGGTTGGGTCGGGCATCGAGGTGCGACAACTTGTGCCACATCTCCCGGGTTCGTTGTTTGAGGGCGATTGTGCTCATGGCTCAGAGCGCGGGGACGGCATGCGCCACATCGCTGGCGATCTGACCGTCATGCAAGCGAATCAGCCGCCGGGCCCGTTCCATGACTTGTGGATCATGGGTGGAATAGACGAACGTCGTGTTGTGAATGCGATTGAGTTGTTCCATCACTTCGAGGAGAGCGGTCGCCGTGACCGAGTCGAGGTTCGCCGTGGGCTCGTCCGCCAGGATCAGCGCCGGCTCGGTGACCATGGCTCGGGCCACCGCCACCCGCTGCTGTTGCCCGCCGGACAACTCTCCGGGACGACGATGTTCCAGACTGGCCAAACCGATTTCTGCGAACAGCTTTTGCACTCGTTCTTTGCGCTGCTCCACCGGTACGCCCTGCAGGAGCAAGGTGAATTCAGCGTTCTCCAGGGCGGTCAGGACCGGCAGCAAGTTGTAGGCTTGGAACACGAAGCCGAGGCGCTGCAGCCGCAGACGAGCCAGCTCCCCTGAGGATAAGAGTTGAAGGTTCTTCCCTTCCACCAACACCTCTCCGGTATCGGCTCGGTCGAGTCCGCCGATGATGTTCAGCAACGTCGTTTTGCCGGAACCGGACGGGCCGGCAATCGCAAGAAACTCTCCGGGACCGATCCGCAGACTGATTCCGCGAAGGGCCGGGACCTCGATTGGCCCCGTGCGGTAGGTCTTCTTCACGTCCTTCAGTTCCACCGCCCACTCCGTCATGTTGCCCTCCCAATCATGCTAAAACACCTTCAATGCGCCGGGCAGTTCGGTTCGCGCGGCTTTGAGCGCCGGATAAAAGGAGATGATGGTCGCCGTCAGAAACACAATCGCAACGGAGGAGGCGATTCGCGTCAGGCTCAAGCGCGAGTAGATGATCGGGTCAAAAACGAGAGCGGTGGGGAGGCTGCTGTGGAAGAACCAGCGCAGGTCCAACCCGGCGGTGGCGAAATAATGCTGGGCGCACAACCCCAGCACCAGCCCCAGAGCGAGGCTGATCGCGGTGAGCGCCAACGACTCGCCAATGATCATGACGCCAAGCTGCACGGGCCGCAGGCCCAGAGCCGAACAGAGACCGAATTCATAACGGCGCTCAAGTACGCGCATGAGAATCGTGTTGAGTATGCCCAACCCGACCATCGCGAGCACCACACCGTTCATGACATAATTAAAGGCATCGTCCAATAAGAAGAGCTGAGCCAGTGTCGGCATGGATTCCCGCCACGGGAGAATTTCAACCGGAACTCCCGTCAACTGCTTCCGCAAGCCCTGGGCCACCATCAGCGAGTCACCCTCCCGTTCCAGGAGGACCGCGATCTGAGTGACCCGGCCGGGCACTCCGAGCAGTGCCTGGGCCTCGGGCAACGGCAACTGGATGACGTGGGCATCGATCGCTTGGATACCCGTGCGGAAGATCCCCGTCACCCGCAGCAGAGTGCTCTGCATGTCTCCTCCGCCTGCGTCCGTCGCTTCCGTGTCGGGCGGTCGCACCGCTTGACTCATGAGAACGACTTTGGCCCCGAGCTTCACCTCGAGCTTGCGGGCCAACTCCGTGCCAATGACAACGCCCAATTGTTGGTCGTCACTCAGATAGTTCCCCTCGACGATCCGCTGGGGAATCAAGGATACAGCCCGCTCCTCTTTGGGGATGACCCCCATCATGCTTACGCCACTGGCGTTGTCTGCGGAACTCAGCAGTCCAGAAGCCAACAGACGGGGACTCACGCCCCGCACAACATGCCTCAGGGCCTCCGTATGCAAAAACTCCCCGGTCGTGGACGCGACCCGGGCCGGCAGTAACAGCTCCGCAGAGCCGGAATCTTGATACCCCTGTGCCTGGATAACGACGTGTCCGGTGCCGAATCTCACCCCGTTACCAACCATTTGCTCGTGGCTGCCATCGAGCAAGCCCAAGGAGATCAGCAGCAAGGTCAGACCCAAACCCAGGGCCAGCGCCGTCAGCAGGGTCCCGCGGGGATTGCGCCAGAGATTGCGCCACCCGATTTTCACAAGCAGGAGAATACCCGTCATCGTTAAACCTTTCGGAGCGCCGCCGCCGGCCGAAAGTGAGCCGCCCGCAACGCGGGATAGAGCGCCGACAGCAAAGCCGTGACGGCCAGTCCCAGAGCGGCCTGAGTGTAGACCGTGAAATCCTGCCGACCGTACCAGAGGGGACCCACCACGACTCCAGCAAGAGAGACCGCGTCTCCATTGCCACCCATGTTCAGACCATGAACCTGTAAATACCAAAGGAGCGGCACTGCAAGCGCTCCTCCTAAAACCAGACTCGCTCCAGCCAAACTTGCTGCCTCCGCCACGATGAGGCCGACCACCTGATCGGGACGCATTCCAACGGCCATTAGCATGCCGAGCTCGCGCGTGCGCTCGATGATCGCCATGAGCATGGTGTTGACGATGCCCATCACTGCCAACAGGAAGAAGATAAAAAAGAGAATAAAGGTAACACGACGATTGAACTGCACGTAGTCGGACAACTCCGGTGCCAGCTCCGGCCAAGCCCTCACCCGAACCGGCAAAGTCTTGCTCAGTTGCATCTCAAGTGCCGCCGCCGTTGTCGTCGCCGTGGTGATGTCATGGAGTTTGATCCCAACTTCGTGGATCCTTCCCGGTGACAGGCGCAACAGCTCCTGCAAAGAAGTGAGCGACATGAGCACCAGACCCCGGTCCATGGCGTCAAGCCCCGTGTGAAACATCCCGGTTACCGTGTACAGATCATTTCCCGTCGAACCATCGGCCGCCGGCGTCAGCAGGACGATTTCCGATCCCACCTCGACGCCAATCGTGGTCGCGAGTTTATCGCCCATCACGACACCTTTGGGCATCCGTCCGGTCAGATAGCTCCCTTTCACCATCCGAGTTTGCAGCATAGTAATCTTCTGTTCCTGATCGGGGACGACGCCGAGGAGTTCCGCCCCAGCTGATTGATGGGGCGCGCTGACCAAGCCGTAGCCGTACACCCGGGGACTCGCAGCCTGAACCCGGGGGTCAGCGGTGATGGCGGCAAGCATCGCGCTGACATCTGTCCCGTTTCGCCCTCCCAAGGTCTCGTGAGTGGGACGATCCGGGTAGTAACCCGGAGCGTGCACCTCAACATCAGAGAGAACAAGGCCCGTGCCACTCTTGATCATCTGTTGCCTCAACCCGGCCATCAGGCATGCCACGAACAGCAGCATGGCGTAGCCCAAGCCGATCGCCGTCATGGCAATCAGCGTCCGCCGGGGATTACGCCAGAGATTGCGCCACGCTAGCCGCAGCAGCCGTCCGCTCATTTCTTCAGTTTCTCCCGGGAAAACGTCCCCTCGCTAATCGGCTCGTCGAAGATAATATTTTCGTACGTTATCGCCGTCTGTTCAACTGCTTGGTCCAGAGGTCGCATCACCCCCTGAGCCAAAACACCGCCACTCGCACCTGCTTTGCTATCGGGCTTGTCCATAGATTGCATGACCAGACGCATCGGAATGAGCCTTCCGCTCACGGTTTTGTAATCGGAAAAGGTCAGTTCCCGGACCAGCTTCCCGTCCTCGTCATAGTACCGCTGGCGGACGGGCATCAAGTCAGCTTGGCGGATCTCCAAGGTAATTTTCCCCCACACCACCACCGCAGCTGGCTTGGGTGTCAGAGTATATTCGGACACCGCGACTCCATCCCGCAGTCCTTCAAAAGAGGTCGCAATCACATAGTCGTTGGTGAGGCGACTCTCTTTTACCAGGTCATTGAGGGTGAAGTGACTGCCCATCCACGAGGTCATCATCATAGAAGCCGGCATCTTCACCGTGCGGTTCGCTTTTGGCAGATAGTACCAGAGCTTGTTGCCAACTTTCAGGATGGCCGTGCCCGCATCTTCCTGCGGACCGAGAATACGGATGAGGATGTTCGACTCGCCGAGCGACCAGAACTGCATCGAGATCTTCCGTTGCCAGTCTTCCCTGATGATCTGCATTTCCACCGTGGCGATGCTGGATTGGCTGATAAACAGCCGCCCCACTCGATCCACGATTTCCCGCGCCCGCTGATCGTCCGCGGCCTGAGAGACTTGTCCCAAGCTCAGCCACGTCAGCCCCAGGCAGATCGCGACGCTTCCTCTTTGCCATCGCATAAGCAGACAGGTCAGTCGATCATCTCTATCCCGACTCAGGCCCTTTTGGGGCTCACGAGCAGCAACACGATCCCGCCGGCCAGAACGAGCGCACCGGCCACTGGGGGGATAAAGTGGCGTTGTGTGGTCTCGATGTGCGCGCCGAGGACATTGACGGGCTTTCCTCTTGTCGTATAGGTGATGCCTGAGTAAGCGAGCACCACGATGCCGAGTGCGATCAGTATGAGGGCAATTGTTTTTGAATTCATTTCGAACCTCCAGTTCCCTTTTCTTCTTTAACCACTTTATTGCACGGCTCTCCGGCCGCTAATGACGTTGACCAAGACCATGATGATGGCAACTACCAGCAGGAGGTGAATGAACCCTCCCATTGTGTAACTGGTCACCAGTCCCAGCGCCCACAGAACGAGAAGTACTACAGCAATCGTCCACAACATATGATTTCCCTTTCAGTTTGGTTTGTTTTCCACTGCCGGCTGGCGCGCCATTGACTTCTCGCACCAGCCAGTCCCGGTCGAATGTCTACTTGTTACTGGACACGGTCACCTTGGGTTGTTTCAACACAACTTTGGCGCCATGCGCGGTCTTGGTCACTGCCTTGCGAACCGTCTCCACGGCGGTCGAACCAACCTTGCCAGCCGCTTTCAACGCCCCATCGGCAGCTGCCGACGCGGCGTCCTCGGCGCTGACTCCCAATTCTTTGGCGCCTGCGATTGCCCCTTCCACAAGACCGGTGGTAGCGGCCTCAAGGTCGCCACCGACCGCGGCTGTGTCTCGGATCGTGACATGGGCGGTGTGGCTGATCGTATCCAGGACTTTCGGGCCAGCCTCTTTGGTGCCGCGTAGCACCCCAACCATAATCCCTTTCGCGGCATGCCCCAGGTCGGCACCGACCTGCACTGCGCCGCGGATTGCGCCGCTCGCCACGTCGGCAATAACATCGGTCACAGACGTGCCGACCTTACCGGTATCTTTGAACGTTGCGGCGAGCGTTTTGGTGATGGTATCCACCGTCGCTCGGACGATGTCACCCGTCCCTTGGATCGCGGCAACAATCCCATCTTTTACCGTTTCAATCATTCCTGCGTGTTCAGTTTTCATGTTTGCTCTCCCTTCGCATTACCAAGGCTCGTTGCCGGCTGGTGCACTCCTGCGCCAGCTAACAGCGATCCTGTGGTTGAGTTACTCTTTCTTGGGCTCTTCGATCGTCATGTTGTTGACCACGCTCTTCACACCATGAACGTCCTCGACGACTTTGGTGGCCAGATCCTTTTCGGCGGCGTTCCGGGCTTGGCCAGCCAGCGTGACCACGCCATCGGTTGTCTCAACCTTGGTCCGGAGGACGCCGGTCGAGCGATGCGACAGCAACGTCATCTTCACTTGGGCGGTGACCGATGCGTCATCGATTTTTTCGCCCATCGTTTCGCCCGGCTTTTCCGGGGTGGCGGCCACCGTCATCTCGTTATTCACGCCTTTGACGCCGTCGACGTCTTTGGCGAATTCAGTGGTCAGGTCCTTTTGGGCCTGGCTTGCGGCTTCGCCTTTCAGCGTCACGATGCCCTCTTTCACGGAGACCTCCGTTTTGTGGGAGTTCACGTTGCGATGGAACACCAGCGCGGTTTTCACTTTCATGCTGACCCACGTATCCGAATTCTCAGTGGGACGATCCCCTTTGATCTCGATACGATTGTCCACGCTCTTGACCCCGGGCAACGCTTCCGCAGTGTCCTGGGCCATCGGTTTGTGGGTTTCGTTATACACGTCGCCCGACAAGGTGACGGCTCCATCCTTGGAACTGATTTTGATGTGCTCGTCCTTGAGATACGTCCTGTAAACGTAACTCTTCGTGAACGAGGACTCGATGCGGCTATCCGTCTCGGACGCGCGCAATGGCGTGCTGCTGCCTACCAGGGCGGCCACAGCCACTACCAGCGCCAATGGATACATTACCTTCATTCTGGCTCCTTCTTTCTGTTGCTACGTTTGGGGTTTTGTCATTGGTTTACCGTAGGCGATGGGTTGGCCCTTCGCCATGGGGCAGAACCCTACCCCCAATACTCACTGCAGCGACAAGTCCACTCGACTTTGGCCTTGGTACGATGGATCGACGGGTTTGGGTGCTATGATGAACATCCGTTCGGCGTCAACCTGGCCGGTCTGCAACAGGTACTTCTGCACCCTGTCCGCGCGCGCTTGCATCAAGGCGCGGAAATCGTCTGGCGTGACCTCGATCGTTTCAACGATTCTCGCTTCGGCATCTGCCAGCGTAAGATCGGCGAAGGCCTTGGCGACCGGGGGTGGAAGCTGCGACAACTGGTTCACCTCCTCGCCCGAAGGTTCGCCCGGCCCGAAATTTTGTTTGGGCCCCGTCGAAGACGGTGGCTCGGCGGTGACGACCGGCTTTGTGCCGACAACCTCAAGATAGATCATGTGGATCAAGCGCTCGTAATCTTGGGACTCGATCTGGAATGTGTCGGCGGGGCCGGTGGCTTTTCCCTCAGCGGTAAGTTCCTTGATCCGGCGGGACTTGAGTTGCTGGTGAAGTTTGATTCTGGCCAGGGCAAAACGGTCGCTTGAGGTGTCAGCGGAGCCGGTGATTTCGAGTTCGATCGCGGGACGTGCGAAGAGCGCTTTTGCGAGCGTGTCCAGCTTTTTGGTCGCTCCGTCCGCGAGGTTGGAGCGGCCGGGCTCAAACGTAACGAAGCTCAGTTGTTCGCGACTGCCAACCAGCGCGCCGAGTAGAGCGAACGGATTGCTCACGGCCTTGAGGATAATGTTCATGAACATCTGCGTGATGACCGGGCCGAGTTTGAATTGGGGATCGTCCAGATTGCCATTCACGAGCACATTGAACGCGAGGACACCATCGCGATCCTGCAGCAACGCGATGGCGAGTTTGATGCGGAGTTGCGTGGCGTCGGGACTGTCGTTCTTCGCACCCAGCTTCAATTGACGCGCACTGAATTTGTTGTCCGCCTTGAGCACGCGCTGGTTCAGTGTGTAATGCGCCTCAAGCGAGAGTTGGCCCTGGTGGATTGGGTAGCCGACGAATTTCGCCGCGTACGGCGATCCGGGCGTCATTTCCCCGTTCTTTAGCGAAAGAGTGAGATCGATTTTCGGGTCGTCGGCCAGCGGGTTCATCGTGCCCGTAACGGTGAACGTCGAGTGGTCGTCCACTTCCCCGTGTAGGTCTACGCTCATGGTCCCTTTCTCGGCGGAGGATAGCCCTTTGATGGTGCCGCCGACTTCCTGAAGTTCAGAAACGACATTCGGTTCGATGGATCGGTCGGCAAAACCAAACGAGCTGTTTTCAAAGGATACCGTGCCGATTTGGAAGGGAAAAAGCTTGTTCAGTTGGAGCTTCACGATCAGCTCTTGAAGTTGCTCGGCATTGTTGACCATGCCTTTCCAGTTGGAGCTCTTGTCGGGGAGGATGACCATGTTGCCACGCAGGCCAACAACGTTGACCGCCGCGACGTCGAGACCGTGGGGCCGATACCGCAGGTCAATGCCGCTGAGGGTGAGGGAATCCAGCTTGAGGAACTCCTCTCTCGCGCCCGAGTCCACGGAGGTGAAGCTAGCAACGCCAAGCTGCCCGGTGAACTGCACGAGCGGAACTTCATGTCCGGCCGCCGCGTACAGAACATGTCCTTTGGCAGTGAGCGCACCACCGGTGATCTCGAGGTTCCAGATATCTGCGACATACGGCTGGATGGCCCGCAGATCCAGATTGGTCACCTGGATCTGGATGTCCGCCGAGCGCGCAAATGGAGATACGGTGCCTTGCAACGCAACCGTCCCGGACTCGTTGCAACGAAAGGATATCACGGTCGAAATGGGCGCGTTGGTCTGATTCGAAAGCCCTGCCATTTTGAGACCGATCCGGCTGAGTTTCAGGAGAAACTTCCGGTTCAAATCGTGAAACATAAGCGCGCCGTCCTCAAGGCTGAGTCGCTCGACCACGAAGCGCGGCAACTCGTGCGACTCGATCTTCGTTTTGGATTCGGGCGGCAATGCGCCTAACAGATTGGAGAAATTGAACTCTCCGTCCTGCTGGAAGATGACGCTCCCAAACGGTTTCTTGAGCCTGATCTCCTTGAACACAAAGACGCGCTTAAAGATCGAGATGAGTCGGAGTTTCACATACAACTCATCGAACGAGTAGAACACATCGCCGGTCGCCTCCTTCAGCGTGAATCCCCGGATTGTCAGTGCCAGGGTAAAGGGGTTCAGTTTGACCTGCCGCACGGTGACCGCGCGTTGGGTGAGCGCGGGCAGCCGCTTCAGCATCTGCGATTTGATAATCGCGGGCAGAAGAAAGAAGCCTGCCAGCGTGTAGACGATCAGGGCAATCCCGATGCCCAGCGTCCACTTGGCCCGCCACGAACGATACGACATTGACGATGGCCACTTCATGACTCAATCCGGGCATGTACCCGAGATCTTCCTCCAACATTCCGAGATAGGGTACGCGGTGGGCTGGACATTCGCCATGGGGTGTAACCCTACCGGTGATTGGCGGATGGGTCGGGTTTTGACCCATAGACGGTTTGAAGTAATCGTCAGAGAGTAACAGTGGATTTATGGCGCGAGAATTCGCACAAGTATTATGAAACGAAAATTGGCGAGATTGTCCCGACGATATGTGGCGGCCTTGTGTAAATATCTGAAGGAACGGTCCCGGGCCAGTCTAGAACCGGTGCAGTGTCTGGGGTGCCGGGCCATGGCTCTCGGGCTGGAGACGTTGGACGTGGCCAGGATTCACGAGCGTGCGTTGATTACCCTCGTGTTGCCGGGCTACTCCGCCAGAACCCGGGACGCGATGGTCCGGCGAGCAGGGAAGTTTTTTGCCGAGGCCATTACCCCAATTGAGAAGACTCATCGCACTGTGCGGGAGGCCAACGTCCGCTTGAACCAGATGATCGAGACGTTGCACCGGCGCAGCGCCGATCTGGCCGACTCGAACCGGCAGTTGAAACAGGAAATCGCCCAGCGCAAGTCGGCGGAGGAATCCTTCCGGAACAGCGAGCGACACTACAGTCAGTTATTAGAGCAGTCACACCTTCAGCAGGGACAACTGCGGCATCTGTCCCGCCAGCTTCTGTTGGCGCAGGAGGAAGAACGCAAACGGATCAGCCGCGAGCTGCATGATGAAATTGCCCAGACCTTGACCAGTATCAATGTGCGGCTGGCGGCCCTAAAAACCGAGGCTACACACAACACGAAGGGCCTCCAGAATAAGATCTCCAGCACGCAACGGATGGTCGAGAAGTCCGTGGATATCGTGCATCGGTTCGCGCGAGACTTACGCCCGACCGTGTTGGACGACGTAGGGGTGATTCCCGCCCTCCATTCGTTTATGAAAGGATTTACGAAACAAACGGGCATTCACATTCATTTCACGACCTTTACTTCCGGCAGGATTGAACGATTGACCACCGTCACGCGCACGGTCCTCTATCGCGTCGCCCAGGAAGCGCTGACCAATGTCGGTCGCCATGCGCACGCCAGCCGGGTGGACGTGCGCATCCAGAAACTTCCGCGCGCCGTTGGCCTGACCATCCAGGACAACGGCAGGTTCTTTCAGGTGGAACGGGCGTTGCACGCCAAACGGAACAGACGATTGGGATTGCTCGGCATGCGCGAACGCGCCGAGATGGTCGGCGGTAGTCTGCGCATCGAATCGGCGCCGGGCCAAGGCACGACCATCCGCGTGCAGATTCCGCTCGGCAATGGCCGCACGGGTCGGGCGGAAAACCCGCCGATGAAGCCTCTGCTCGATCCAAACGTTAAGTGATTTTGCCGCTTCCCTTAAATAATCGGGGCGGGTTTGAGAGTCCGGGAACGGAGGAAAACCTCGAACCTATGGGAATTACAATACCGGCTCAATCAAAATCAAGTCATGTTCACACCGTCGCTCACGAGATTTTGGCACAGATTGGCACGGATTGTCGTCGTTCGGCAAAGATGCGGATATAGTAGGGTGAATTCCCGGTTGGAAATAGGGAATGCAGTAATTTCAGGTTCTCCATGAATGCGGCTACGGTCCGGTATCATGAAACAGACCCCGACCACGCCGTTCCCCCCTCACGACAACCACCCCCACCCACTCCGCACGTTAGTGGTCGATGATTCCGTCATGTTCATGGAAGGCTTGTGCGCTTACCTGATGACGGAACCGTTGTTTCAAGTGGTCGGTACCGCGCTGGATGGCAGCGAGGCGCTGCACATGGTGGATATGCTCGAGCCGGACCTGGTCTTCATGGATCTGCACATGCCGTTCATGGACGGCTTGCAAGCGACGGAGATTCTGCGCCGCCGCCAGCCCTACGTGCGGATTATCATCATGACGGCGGAGGACTCGGCCACAGCCGAGGCGGAGGCACGGGCGCAGGGCGCACACGGCTTCATTTGGAAACCACAGATCATGAACGATCTGATCACGGAGGTTCGCCAGGTATGGCAATAGAAGGAATTTCTCACAGCGACTCTGACTTGCCTCAGCCCAATTATTCCTCAACCGGCGGGTCTGCCAGTGTCGGCCAAGATGTCATCCTCTTCATCGACGATGACGCGGAAGTCTTGAACAGTGTCCGCAGGTTGTTGATTCGCGAAGGTTGGGTAGTGCTGACCGCCTCCAGCCCGCTCGAAGGCCCCGAGTTGTGTGAGGCGCTTTGGCGGGAAATCCAATTGGTGTTGTTGGACTACTTCATGCCCAACCTTCGCGGGGACGAAGTCTTTGAACGGCTGCAACGCATTAATCCGCGCGTTCGTGTCCTGTTAACGACCTCGTGTGATGACTATGTCTCACAAAAGATGATCCAGGGTGGACTTTGTGGTTTCATCCAGAAACCAATCTCGCGGCGAGACCTCACTCGCAAGATTCATCACGCCATGAATCACCATGACCCGCCCACACTCCTGGCCGAAACTGCTCAAATCAATCAGGACAGTATTTGCAAAATCGGATTTCTCCCGTAGGGTGAAGGCACGTCAACGACAACAGGGGGCATCGGCATGAAACAGGGTAGGCTCATTTTTGCATTTGTTCTGGCGCTCTCGACGCAAGCGCTGGGCGGGACATATGCCATCTACAGCACGCGCATCCCGGTCCCGGTGACCGCTGATGGGACGACCAACGGTGATACGTCCGCATCTTCGACCAACGCCATCCATCTCGACGCCAATGTCTATGTGCCCGATGGTGTCGTCGCGCCCGCCCCGGCAGTGGTGGTGGTCCACGGCTTCGGGGAAACCAAAAGTACCGCTACCATTGTGACCCTCGCGGAGGATTTTGCCGCGGCAGGGTACGTCGTGGTCACGCCCACCGTGCGGGGATTCGGTAACTCCGACGGCTTGGTGTCGTTGGTCGGACCCAACGAGGTCAACGACCTGAAAACCATCATCCTCGCGATGCAAACGGGTTCGATCGGGGATATGCCGGCGATTGCGATCCCTGTCACCAGCGCGAGCAAGTTCGGCGTGATGGGACCATCCTACGGCGGCGGACACACCTTCGAGATCATGCGGACACACGTGGCCGGCTTGACTGCGGTGATCCCGATCATCGGTTGGACGGACCTGTACCAGGCGCTGGCACCCAATGATGTTCCCAAACTCACGTATTCGCTCGGCCTCTTCGCCACGGGCTTCAATTTCAAGAATCCAAACTATGCGCCCGTGATGTTCGACTGGCTCCGCGACATTCTCAACGGCACGCCCGAACAGACGCACCAAGGCGATCCCGAGAGCGATATCGATTGGCGCTCGGTGATCTTCAATCCCGCGGAACTGACCGTCCCGGCCTTCGTGATTCAAGGCTGGGATGATGATTTGTTTCCCGCCGAACAGGCCCTCCAGCTCACCCGAACCAATTATTCCATCCCGTTTCTGAAACTGTATATCGGCGGCTTGGGTCATCCGCCCGCGTCGCTCAGCATCACGGGCAATGAAGGAGTCTATTTGCGCGCGCAGGCCATCCGTTGGTTTGACCAATGGCTCAAGGGGATCGACACCGGCATCACGAACGAGCCGCCGATCACGTTGGCCCCGGAGAACACGACGAACTGGTCCAGCAGTGCCTTGATACAGGTCAGGCGCCTGCCGCTGTCGGGTACGGTCACGAACACGTACTTCCTCAACGGGTCGACGCTCTCCACGGTCAGCCCGCCCGCGAATGCCAAAGTAAAGAAATTGCGACCCACGACCGGCTTCCTGTTCGTGCTGCGTCCGCTCCTGAACGCCGTCGGCGCAGACGACAACACGCTGCTCGAAGACATCTTTTCGGTGAACGCGATCCTCAATTCCGGCGCAACCAGCATCCTCGACCCGAAAATCTTCACGAAAGCCGACGGGGGCGCGAACCGGGCCCAGTTCACCAGCGCCACGTTAGCCACGGGTCTCAACGTCGTCGGAACGCCGAGTTGCCATTTGATGGTCTCGGCCGGCCAATCGAACGCCTGGTATTATGTGCAGATCCTCGAGCACCCGGCCAAGGGCAAGACCCAACTCATCACCCGTGGCGCTTTCAAAGACCACACCGCCAACCCGTCCACGCCACACGCGATTGATTTTTCGACGTTCACCATGAACCATACATTTCCAGCCGGCAGCGAGATTTTGTTCCGGGTCAGCAGCCGCGATTACCCCTTCTTCCTCCCCAACCTCAACCAACCCACCGTGACAATCTATCGCGACGCCGTGAACACCTCGACCGTCTCGTTGCCCGTGGCGCCGTAAGCGCGAGAACGGTTTGGAGTGCGGCAGCTTGACGTCGTTGTGCCGTTACAGGGAAAAGCGCTGACAAATCAGCGCACTCCCTTCGTCACGCTGCAATCCGCCGCTGCTTACACCACTCGCTTAAAGTCGATATATCCGCGCTCCACGTCCGTGCGGACCAGTTGGACGCGGAGCTGGTCGCCGACGTCCACTCCTTCAAAGCCGCTCTCCAGTCTCCCTTCAATGGGTGGATGCAGAAGACGAACCCACGTGCCTTTGTCAGATGCACCGGTGACGATCGCATCGAACTGCTCCGCGACCCTTGATTCCAACAGAATTGCGGCTGCGGATTTTGTGACCTGCCGCTCCACTTTTTTCGCTGCATCTTCCGCTTCGGTGCAGTGCTTGGCGAGCGCTTCCAATTCGTCGTTCTCGTAGGGCCGGGAACATCCCGCCACGGCAGCTTTCAGCAACCGCTGTGTAATCAGATCGGGGTAGCGGCGGTTCGGGGCGGTGGAATGAGCATAGTCTTTAACCGCCAAACCGAAGTGCCCGGCAACACTGCCTCCCGGAAGTTGGACGACGTATTCGCCCGCCCCCAGGAGTTTGACGACACTGAGAGAGAGATCGGGAAAGCGGAGTGGATCAGCGGCTTTCGCCGATACAAGGAATTGCTCCAGGGCCTTTGCGTCGGGTTCCTTGGGCAACGTTGAGCCCCGCTCGGTGGCAAGCTCGACGATCCGGTCCCAGCGTTTGGGTGTGCGGACCACGCGCCGCAGCGAAGGAAACTTTTTCGACACGAGATATCGGGCGGCAACGCCGTTGGCGGCGATCATGAAGTCCTCAATAATGTCTTTGGCCCGGTTCCTTGTTTCGGCTGCCAGATCCTTGAGCTCATCTCCGTCAAAGACCGGACGGGCCTCGATGGTTTCGAGATCAAGCGCACCGTGCAGATGCCGGAGCGCTTTTAGTTTCTGGGCAACGCGGTCCTGGAGTCGAAGGTTCTCGTCGAGACCTCTAACCGTGCTGATCCCTTGTGGCATCGGCGCGTTACCCTCCAACCAGCCGGCAACCCCGTTGTAGGCAAGTTTTGCACGACTACGCACCATCGCTTGATAAAAGTCCGAACTCTGAAGCGATCCATCCCCGGCTAGAACCATTTCAATGACGCTGGCCAGGCGGTCTGATTCAGAGTTGAGAGAGGTAAGATCCGTGGAGAGTTTCTCGGGTAGCATCGGAAACGTCTCGGCAACCGTGTAGACCGAGGTGGTGTTTTGCCGCGCATGATTGTCAAGGGCCGATCGCTTCTTGACAACCGCGTCCGCGTCGGCAATGGCGACCAGAACCTTGGTGGCCCCGTCCGGCATGGCTTCGGCAACGGTAAGCTGGTCCAGGTCACGCGAATCATCGTTGTCGATAGAGCACCAGAGAAGGTTCCTGAGGTCACGAGTCGATTCTTCAGTTCGCGTTGCTGGCCCGTGGATTCCGTCCAGCTCAGCGAGTGCCTGGAGCGGAAAATCTGGAACAAGTCCTCTTTCAAGCATCGCCCGATGGGCAATTCCTCGCAGAATCGAGCGGTCTGGTCGGCCGTCTGGATTCGTCATGATGCCGCCTTCCTGGAATACCTTGTTGTGATTTCATGCTCAAGGAATGCACTATACTCGCCGCCGTCATCATTCGCCAAACTTGCGAATGAACCGGGTTTTCACCACCCGGGTCAGCAGCGCATAGCCCAGCAGCATGGCGGCCTCCCTCTTGCCTCGCGAACTCCAACGAACGAACGTCGAGCATCAGCATGTATTGAGCGCGATGCGGCTGGATGTGGCAGCCGAGTCGGAAAGATTCTTTGCAAAAGAAATGGGGCATTCGGGAATGAGGTAGGATTATACCCCATACCAAAAGGTTAGCCCATCGCGTAGTGTTTCTCGATGGATAAGGTCAGGCACGCATCGACACTCAGGTTGGTGCGGGTCAGATATGGCCGACACGAACTTTTTCCCCGCAAGGATGGAAGAGTTTTATGGCGATTGAATTGGAACGAGAACACCCCCAAAGGGCCGAGCCCTTTTCGGTCTACCTGCGGGAGACCGGCCGGGTGCCGTTGTTGACCCTCCAACAAGAGTCCGACTTGGCCAAGCGCAGAACCGTAAATCATGTCCGCATCAGGGCTGGAGTACTGGTGTGGATCTTACTCATGGCGTCTCGAGGAGCGGCGCAAACACAGTCGCCAGATGTTGCGGCCACGGAGTTGGTGCGGCAGACAGTGGCTCACGAACTGGCGGCGACCGACACAGGCGGCCAGTATATGTACCGGGTCCGCGAAGAGACCCCGCAAAGTTCGGAGACCCGCCTCATGGTCGAGACCCACAACCTGCAAATCGACCGGCTGATTCTCAAGAACGGCCAGCCTCTTCCTTCAGCGCAGAGGCAACGGGAGGAGGAACGCTTGCGCAGCCTGCTGACGAATCGCGGCGCGTTGCTGAAACTCCAAACCGAACAACAGTCCGACGAAGCCCGCGTACACAGGGTGATGGAGGTGCTTCCGGATGCACTCCTCTACCAGCATACGGGTGCGGAAAGGGACAGCGCCGGTCGCGAGCTCGTTTTGGTGACATTCCGCCCCAACCCGGACTTTCGTCCGCGTTCCACAGAATTGCGGGTATTGCAAGCGGTGGAAGGGGCGATGCTGATCGACCCTGTGGCGGAGCGCATTGTGCGGATAGAAGCCAAGCTGTGTAGGAATGTTGATTTCGGCTGGGGCATCATTGACCACATCTCTCGCGGAGGCAGTCTCTTGCTGGAACAACAAGTTGTGTGGCACGACCAGTGGGCGATCACGACATTGGCATTACACTACACCAACAGACTATTGCTGCTGATCACCAGCCGTGTCGATTCGGTGACCAAGGTCAGCGATTTCCGCCGTATGCCGGATGATCTGACCTCGCAACAGGCGCTGGAGTTACTGCTGAATCAAGACACAATGACGGCCACCGTGCCTGTATTGTGTAAGAAGTCGTAGGTTCAAATTCGACGCGAGTGTCGCGATCTTTTCCCATCATCGGGGTAGAATTTCGTATACGCAACAGGCATGCCAAGCAACATCCGAACTCCCGACGCTTCTCATCTGTGTCAACCTGCGACAATCCGGGTTAATCTGAGACATTTTCTTGTGAGCGCTAATTCCCGCTGTTGAAACTCGGCCGGGCCCCAATGGCCGCGGCAGTCGGCAATTGGTTGACGTCGGTGTAAATCTTGGCAGTCAAGGGCTATTCGAAGGGCCAACAACTGAATATCAGGATAGGCGGAAGCGACGGTTCTTTAGGTAATCAGCAACGCGCTGGCGTTACTCCGTCGTGTTGTTGGCTGTCCTCGGGCACGACCTCGACTTCATCGGCGACTTCGTAGGTGATGCCCGGTTAATCTCGTCGGGTTGAGTCTGTTTACCGAAGTGCCGGAAAAACAGCTTTAGGAATTGCCTCTTCCACGTCCTCGGAGGCGATTGGCAAGTGTTGTCCTGCCGGACGAACGCACAGACGCCCGGAAGCGAATGTTTGGCACAAGAGGTTGGTCTGGTTTGCCGGCAACCGTGAGTTTGCGTTTCGCTGTCGAGCGGATGCAGCGGAGCGTGAAAGGGCTTGTCGGGGAGTTTCACACCAACACGCTCGTTGTTTCCAGTGCTGCTTCTGGATGGTACGTCGGTGTGAACAGCTCCGCTCGTCCTTTGTGTGTGTCCGGGTGAAATACCCGGCGAACCTCGGTGATCAGACCGTCGGTGATCCCCAGTTTCCGAAGGAAACCGTGTGCGCCGTGCGCCCGTGCCTTCACCTCGGCTGTGGCCGCGTGCTCCTTCGTCATGATAATAATCCGCATGTTGGGCATGCAGCGGCGCAGGATCTCCGTCGCTTGCAAGCCGTCCATGACCGGCATGTGCAGATTCATGAAGACCAGGTCCGGCTCGAGCATATCCACCATGTGCAGCGCCTCGCTGCCATCCAGCGCAGTACCGACCACTTGAAACGACGGTTCCGTCATCAAGTAAGCGCATAAGCCCTCCATGAACATGACGGAATCATCCACTACCAACGTGCGGAGCGGATGGGGGTGGTTGTCGAGACCGGTCGGCGTGGTTGGGGTCTGTTTCATGATACCGCAACATAGCCGCATTCATGGAGAACCTGAAATTACTGGGTTCCCTATTATTGACCGGGAATTCACCCTAGAAACACGGCGCACCGTTTCCAGCTTCGATGATATGATTACGGATGGCGCATCCGCCCGATCAAAAGGAGTTCTACCCGGTGTCGAGGGAGGTCAATTCGCCTGCGGTTGATCAGTCGAATGACATCGAGCCGTTGAAGCAGGGACACGCCGCATACGGCTGGCGGAGCACGTATTGAGGAACGTAGGGTTATACCCCATAGCTTACGACCGGCCCATCGCGTAGCGTCTCTGTAGAAAGCGATGGCAAATGAGTTGCCATCACAATCGAAAGGAAAACTATGTACCTTCTATTCGCACCCTTGTTGGCCAACTTTTACTATATTGGCGGAGGCGGGGCCGGTCTGCTTCTCGTGATCGTTGTTGTGGTGCTATTGCTCCGGTAGCTGAAGCGGTTTCTGGAGTTTTAAGAGGCGGGGAGGCGCGATTTCGTCGGTTATGCTGCTGCTTGACGCCGACGTGAACGTGGCCGTAACGCCTGGGAACAATATTATGGGAATCTCACTAAAGCCGGAGCATCTGAAGCGCTACAAGGACATCGCCTTCTTGCTGATCAAGTATGGGCGCTCGGACATGCTGGCCAATACTGGCTTGCACGAAACTCTCGGAATCGAGCCGTTTGACAAAACACTGCCATCCGAGCCTCGTGCCGATGAATTGGCGCGAGATCTGGAAAAGATGGGGCCGACCTTCATCAAGCTCGGCCAGCTTCTGTCCACGCGGGCGGATTTTCTTCCCCCTGCTTACATCCAGGCATTAACTCGTTTGCAGGACAACATCGACCCCTTCCCGTTCGCGGAAATAGACGCTATTGTCTCCCATGAGTTGGGTGTGCGAATCTCGAAGGCCTTCTCCCACTTTGATACCAAACCTCTCGCGGCGGCGTCGTTGGGACAGGTCCACCGCGCGTGGTTACGGGATGGCCGGGCCGTGGTGGTAAAGGTGCAGCGACCCGGCATTCGCGAGATCATCGCCGAGGATTTGGACGCCCTGGAAGACATCGCCGAGTTTCTCGACAGGCATACGGAGTGGGGAAAACGCTACCGGTTCGTTGAAACGCTGGAAGAGCTTCGCCGGAGTTTATGGCGGGAATTGGACTATCGTCAGGAAGCGCGCAACCTCCTCACGCTGAATGTCAATCTCAAGAGTTTCCACCGGATCGTCGTGCCCATGGCCATCGAGGACTTCACCACCTCGCGGGTGTTGACGATGGAGTATATCACCGGCAAAAAAATCACGGCACTGAGCCCACTGGCGCGCATGGAATTGATGGGCGCGGAACTGGCCGAGGAGCTGTTTCGGGCCTATCTGCAACAAATCCTCGTCGACGGTTTCTTTCACGCCGATCCTCACCCCGGCAACGTCTTCATCACCGACGATCACCGGGTGGCGCTGCTGGACCTGGGAATGACCGGGCGGATCGCCCCGCGCTTGCAGGAGAATCTATTACAATTGCTTTTGGCGGTGAGTGAAGGCCGCAGTGATGCCGCCGCCACCGTCGCCATCAAGATTGGCGAGGTCACCGAGCAGTTTCAGGAGACCGCCTTTCGCAACCGGATTGCCGCCCTGGTGGGCGCCCAGCAGGCTGCGACCCTGGAACAGATGCAGGTGGGCCGCGTCGTCCTGGAAATTACCCAGGCATCGGCGGAGAGTGGATTGCGATTGCCGGCCGAATTGACCATGTTGGGCAAAACGTTGCTGAATCTCGATCTGGTCGGCCGGACACTGGATCCGCAGTTTGATCCCAACGCCTCGATTCGACGCAACGGCGCAAAACTGCTCCAGGAGCGGTTATGGAAGGCTCTCTCACCGGGCAACCTGTTCGGCGGCATACTCGAACTAAAAGACCTGCTCATGCGATTGCCCGGCCGCGTGAATCAAATCCTGGATGTCGTGGCGCGGAATGACCTGAAGGTCAAAGTGGATGCCATTGACGAGATGGTCCTGATCGAGGGAATGCAAAAGGTCGCCAACCGAATCACCGTTGGGCTGATCTTGGCGGCCTTGATCGTCGGCGCAGCCCTGATGATGCGGATAGATTCTTCGTTCCATTTGTTTGGGTATCCGGGCCTTGCTATTCTCTGTTTTATGGGCGCGGGCGGCGGCGGTTTAATCCTGGTCATCAGCATTCTGATGCACGATCGATCTTCGAAGAAGTGAGCGCACGAATATGACCTCACGACTTTTCACCTCCGCCGCAGTGGTATGCCTCGTGGCATTGGCGGGATGTTCCACGGTGCCTCCGGTGATTCCATTTTTCGGCAGGCAGTCAAGGATTCGCGACGAGGGATACAGCATTCTATATACTCTCGCCTCTGAACAGAGCAACGTGAACAAGATCCTGATCATCAAGAGCGCCAGTGCGAAGGTGTCGGCTGAGATCAAGCAGATTGCGGAGGTATTCAGCCAAGCAAAGAAGCAATTGGATGAATTCGCGAAGGAGGATGGCTCGCTGAATTTCCAGATGTCTCACCTGCCGTCCATGGAGGAAAAGACGCGTGCGGCCATTGCCTCGACGACTACGAAGGACCTGCTGTTTTCCAGCGGGAAAGTATTTGAATTGCGATTGTTGCTGACGCAAGTACAAGCGTTGGATTATGCGTCTCATCTGGCCGATCAATTGGCGGACCAGGATGGAAACCCGAAGCGGAAAGAGTTCCTGGCGCAATTCGCCAAGCAATGCGTGCAGCACCACAAAGAAGTGGTCGACCTGCTGGCGTCGCTTTAGGATGTTCGGGACGCATACCCTTAACGAAAGGGTGCGCTGCAACTTCGGTGGCGAGTTGTTGCACCAAATCGGCCACATTCTCGTCGGAAGCTGCATCCCGATCTCATTCCGAGTTCGACACACGGGTCTTTAACCGAGGGCTGTATTCTTCCCGTATTCAGCGCGTACACTTCGTTTTCGGCTACGGCTTCAAGTTCGCTGGTGGGCGGGCTCGTCACACCTTCGGGCCGGCCTCCTGAGCCGAATGATTCCTCTAGCTCTGCGATTCCCACAGACGCCGTAAACGGTCTCAATGAGATTCCCCAACGTCAATGCCCTCTTCTTGTGATTGGCTTTCATGGCATGACGATAATCAGGAAGCCCTGCGGGCGCTATGGCGTGTTAACCCCAGCGGGGATTTCAATGGATCCAAGCGGTCAAGGGCCATTCGAAGTTCAAATCCGGAACATCAGGACAGGCGGGAAGCGGGGATCCGCCAAGAGCGGCGTGACTCAGGGCACCAGCCGCACGCAGTAGAAGCAGGCAGGCAAGCTCGTAACGGCAGCAATGTCTGCCCAAGCCACCTGCGAGCTGTTTGCTGGTGCAAAACACCACCTGCGCAGCTATACTCGCCGCGTGCGAAGGGAGGCCTTCGTCTCGATCAAGGCAGACGCGATGGACACTTGGGCTCAACAGGCCGTTTGCACCCAGCGTGCCGCCGAGCCGCTTGGCGTCGGGCGGTGGAATCGTGGTTACAACGACAGGGCGTCATCGTCCTCTTAGAACCCAAATATGTTACCCGGTTTCCGTGAAAACTGGTCTCAACAAATAAGTTGGCACTACAGCGTAAAAGTGGCGAACGAAGAGATCGGTTCGGTGGCGGGCGGACCTGACTAAGGCCGCCCACCCCTTTGTCGCCGGAGCATAATTAGGAAGGCGAGATTCATGAGCGAGCAGGTTCAAACTAACATGACAGACTCGGCGCCTCAGTTGGCCGCGCAATGGAAAGCGCCGGACACACTTCTGCTCACGCTGACCGGCGACTGGCGCACCGATGGCGCGTTGCCGGGGATCGAGACGGTCCGCGAGGAGCTCACCAAACCGGATAGTAAGGGCAAGAAAGTGGAGTTCGATACGGCCGGCATGACTGGCTGGGGTTCCCGGTTTGTGATGCTCGTCGCCAAGAGCCACGAGCTCTGCCAGAAGACCGGCATCACATTCGTCCCCGATTCGTTGCCGGAGGGGGTACGGCGGTTGATGAAGTTGTCGGAGGCGGTGCCGGACAAGAAGGACGCACGGCGCGAGACGACAAAGCCCCCGTTGCTACAAGGTCTCGGCGAAGGCGCGATGCGTGCGTGGTCGGGCGCGGTCGAGATGTTGAAGTTTCTCGGCGAGGAGGTGATCGCGCTGGGTAATTTGTTTCGCGGTCGGGCGCAGTTCCGTTGGAGCGACGCGTGGCTGGCGATGCAGGAGTGCGGGCCGCAGGCGTTGGGCATCGTGGCGCTGATCAATTTTTTCGTGGGCTTGATCATCACGTTTGTGGGTGCCCTGGAATTGGAGCATTTTGGCGCGACAATTTACGTTGCCGACATGGTGGCCGTGGGCACGACGCGCGAGATGGGGTGCCTCATGACCGGCATCATCCTTTGTGGTCGTACCGGCGCGGCGTTCGCGGCGCAACTTGGGACGATGAAGGTCAACAAGGAGATCGACGCGTTCAAGACGTTCGGCATTTCGCCAATGGAGTTTCTGGTGTTGCCGCGGATGATCGCGCTGGTGTTGATGATGCCGCTGTTGTGCGTGTTTGCGGATTTGATCGGGATGTTCGGCGGGCTCGTGGTGTCAACGTTGACGTTGCACATCGAGCCGATGCAGTACATCCAACGGTCGATGGACGCGGTGCCCTTGAAGAGTTTCCTGCTCGGCGTCGTCAAGGGAGCGTTCTTTGGCTTCATCGTGGCGTTTACCGGTTGCCTGCGCGGGATGCAATGTGGCGATAACGCCGCCGCCGTCGGCGACGCGACGACGAAAGCCGTGGTGGACGGTATCACGGCGATCATCGCGTTGGATGGCATCTTCGCGGTCATCTGCAACGCGCTGCACATATGAACGACCTCACGATCGAAATCAAAGACCTGACGATGGCCTACGGATCGTTTGTGGTACTGCACGACATCCACGCGCAGATCAAGCGCGGCTCGGTGTTCATCATCATGGGCGGCAGCGGTTGCGGCAAGAGCACGCTGTTGCGGGGCATGGTTGGCCTGATGGCGCCGGCCACAGGCGATGTGCTCTACGATGGCCACGGTTTCTGGAGCGCGGACGAGGACGCCCGGCAAGCGATGCGGCGAAAGTTCGGCGTGTTGTTCCAAAGCGGCGCCTTGTGGAGTTCGATGACGCTGGCCGAGAATGTCGCGCTGCCGCTCAGCGAGTACACCGCGCTTCCGCCGAATGAGATTGACGCCATCGTGCGGCTGAAACTCGCACTCGTGGGCCTGAAGGGATTTGAGGATTTCTACCCGGCGGAGATTTCCGGCGGAATGTGCACCCGGGCCGCGCTGGCACGCGCGATGGCGTTGGATCCAGAGATACTTTTCTTCGACGAACCGACGGCGGGCCTCGACCCGATCAGCTCGCGCAATCTCGACCAGTTGATTCTGGAATTGCGCGACAGCCTCGGCGCAACAATCGTCATCGTCACCCACGAACTGCAAAGCATCTTCGCCATCGCGGACGATTCGATCTTCCTGGATTCCGAGACCCGCACGATGCGGGCGCATGGCAACCCGAAAGAACTGTTGGCGCATTCCACCGACCCCACCGTGCGGGCGTTCCTGACGCGCGGGGCGGAGGGCGCCGTGAAAGCGAGTGTATGAGCAAGAAAGCCAATCCCACTGTCATTGGAGTGTTTATCGTGGCCGGCCTGGTGCTCGGCGGAATCGGGTTGATCGTCTTCAGCTCCGGCCATCTGTTCAGCAAGAAACAGAAGTTTATATTGTACTTCGACGGCTCGATGAAAGGGATGAGCCCCGGTGCGCCGGTGCAGTACAATGGCGTGACGATCGGTTCGGTGCTCGACGTGTATATCACCCACAACCAGGCCCCCAACGACCAATCCATGCCGGTGCTTATCCAGATCGACCAGTCCTTGCTGAAGGTCAAGACGGACCGGACGATGGACCTCAGCAGTGAAGAAACGCTGAAGGCGGCGGTCGCCAAGGGATTGCGCGGCCAGCTCGATACGGCCAGCTTCATCACCGGCGTGCTCATGGTGCAGTTGCAGTTGGTGACCAACGCGCCGCCGCCCGTGTATCATCAGGTCGGAAAGGAGTACCACGAAATCCCTACCGCATCCACCAACATCCAGATGTTGCTCGCCAACCTCGCCAAACTTGATATCCAGGGCATGGCCGATAAACTCGACTCGATCCTCGCCCGTCTCGACACCAAGCTCGGGGATATTGACGTCAAAGCCATCAATGCCGGCGTCACCAACCTCCTTGCCTCGCTCAACCGCGTCGTCGGCTCGCCGGAGTTGACCGACTCGCTGGCCTCATTGCACCGCACGCTCGACGACTTTGACTCGGTGGCGAAAAGAATCGACACCAACACGCTGGTGCAGGTGCAGGCGACCCTCGCCGATCTGCGCCTCGCCGTCCAAGGGGTATCCTCCATGGTCGCCCCGGACGCGCCGGTGCAGACCGAACTGGCCGGCGCACTCGACCAACTCGACCACGCCGCCCGTTCCGTTGCCGAGCTGGCCGATTTCCTGAAACGCAATCCCAACGCGCTCATCTTCGGACGGACCCCACCCAAGGAGAAACCATGAACACTTTTCGATCGCTTGCCGCCGTAGCGCTGTGCGCGACTGTCACCGGTTGCTTCAGCCCGCACACGGTCGCCACCCGCCATTTCATACTGACACCCGCGCCAGCAACTGCGGCAGCGACCAGCGGTATCCGGCTGGGTGTGGGCGTTGTGAAAATGCCGGACTACCTGCTGAGCACCTCGCTGGCCGTGCGCAAGAATGCCGGGGAGATCAGTTATCTGGAAGGCGCCTTGTGGGCTGAGCGGCTCGACAAGGGGTTTGTCCGGGTGCTGGCAGCCGACTTGTCCGCGATGGTTCCCACCGACCAGGTGTTGCTTGGCGCGTGGCGCACGGACGACGTGACGCTCGAAGTCCACGTCTCCGTTGAGCAATTCGATGTCGACCAGGCCGGCACCGGCATACTCGCCGCGCAGTGGAGCATCACCGCGCCCGGGGGCACGAAGATTCTCAAAAGTGGGGAAAGACGGTTCACCAAGGCCGGTAAATCGCCGGCCAGCGGTTCGCAAAACATTGCCGCCACCATGAGCGAGTTGACCGCGACATTCAGCCAGATGCTCGCCGATACGGTGCGCGAGGTTGCACCGCGATAGGGGAAGGCCACTCGGCGCCTGGCATTCTTGAGCGGCCGGTGTGATGATATTCCGCTCTGCAGTGTTGTGGTGGTGGTGGCCAGCGTGCTGGGAATGAGGTGGGATTATACCCCATAGCAAAAGGTCGACCCATTGCGTAACATTTCTCCAAGGATATGGATGACCCAATCACTCCGCACCCTTCCGTTAATGACCTCCCGCTCTCGACCGGCCTCACGAGCGATGAAGCCCGCCGACGGCTCGAGGAGTTCGGTCCAAATGCAGTGCCCGACACGGCTCTGCATCCATTACGCAGTGCGCTGACCAAGTTCTGGGCGCCGGTTCCATGGATGCTCGAGGCCGCAATTGTGCTCGAGCTTGCCCTCGGCAAGTACGTCGAGGCTGCGATCATCGCGGTTCTCCTGGCCTTCAACGCTGCCCTCGGGTTCTTTCAGGAAGGGCGCGCTCAGGCAACTCTAGCCGCGCTGAAGTCGCGGCTCGCGCTGAACGCGTCGGTCCGTCGCAATAATGTTTGGGCGACCGTGCTCGCTGCCGAACTCGTGCCTGGCGATATTGTGAAGCTATCGCTCGGCGCCGTGGTTGCCGCCGACGTGCGTCTGACCGAAGGCGAGATCCTGCTCGATCAGTCCATGCTCACCGGCGAATCAATCCCCATCGATGCTGGGCCAGGCCTGCAAACATATGCAGGGGCGCTGGTGCGGCGCGGCGAAGCTGTTGCGGAGGTTACGGCGACCGGAGCGCGCACGAAGTTTGGACGCACTGCGGAGCTGGTTCGCACCGCGCACGTCGAAAGTTCCCAGCAGAAGGCGGTTCTGCGCGTGGTGCGCAATCTCGCCATGGTCAATGGCGTCATCATCGTGATGCTGGTGGGGTATGCCTACGCTCTTCGGCTGCCGCTGGGTGAGATCATTCCCCTGGTGCTCACGGCGGTTCTGGCGTCAATCCCAGTCGCGCTGCCTGCCACCTTTACCCTTGCAGCGGCGCTCGGCGCGCGGGCTCTGGCACATCAGGGCGTCCTTCCAACACGGCTTTCCGCCGTGGATGAAGCGGCAAGCATCGAGGTGCTGTGTGCGGACAAGACGGGTACATTGACGCGCAACGAGCTGAAGGTGACTGCCGTACACCCTATGCCCGGCTTTGACGAGTCACACGTTCTGGGAATGGCCGCCCTCGCCAGTTCGGATGGCGGACAAGATCCGGTAGACGCGGCCATTCGCTCCGCCGCTTCGCAGGCCGTTGCCTCCGATCTGCCGAAACTGAGCAAATTTGTGCCTTTCGATTCCGCCACGAAGATGTCCGAGGCCGCGGCTGTCGATTTGAGCGGCGCCACGGTGCGTGTTGTGAAGGGAGCCTTTGCCGCCGTCATGGGCCTCACGCAACCATCGCCCGATGCGTCCACGACAGCAAATCAACTGGAAGCACAGGGCTTCCGAGTGCTGGCCGTCGCGGTGGGTCCGCCGGCGGCAGTGAAGCTCGCGGGAATTATCGCTCTCAGCGATCTGCCTCGAACGGATTCCGCGGCACTCATTACGGAGTTGCACACGTTGGGCGTTCGCACCGTAATGGTGACGGGCGATGCCCCGGCGACGGCAGCGATCGTGGCTCGCGCGGTAGGTCTCGGTGGAGCTGTCTGTCCACCCGGGCCGATCCCCGACGGTGTACGCCCCGAGGATTTCGCTGTATTCGCCGGCGTCCTCCCGGAGGGAAAGTACAATCTCGTCAAGGCGTTCCAGAAGAGTGGCCACATTGTTGCTATGTGCGGCGACGGCGCAAACGACGCGCCGGCGCTGCGCCAGGCGCAGATGGGAATCGCGGTGTTCACTGCGACCGATGTTGCCAAGTCAGCGGCCGGCATCGTGCTGACCAAGCCAGGACTCGGCGGTATCGTCGCTTCGGTAAAAGAAGGCCGTGTGACGTTCCAGCGCATCCTGACTTATGCGCTAAACACGGTTACCAAGAAAACTGTCCAGGTGATCTTCCTGGCGGTAGGTCTGGTCATGACCGGGCACGCGATCCTGACTCCAATGTTGATGGTTATTATAATGCTCACCGGCGACCTCCTCGGCATGTCCTTAACGACGGACAACGTGCGACCGTCCCCGATGCCCAATGCGTGGCGAATCGGCTCATTGACGATCGCGGGTGTCTTCATGGGAATCTCCGAGTTGGTCTTTTGCACCGCCGTCCTAACCATCGCCAAATTCCGCCTGGGTTTTGGAATTGAAACGCTGAGAACTCTCGCCTTCGTGGTCCTAGTGTTTGGCAATCAAGCGACGACCTATACAAATCGTGAACGCCAGCGCATGGGGTCCGCCCATCCAAGCCGGTGGCTCATCGGGTCGTCTGTAGTCGATCTGCTGATCGCCTCAACGCTGGCGGCTTGCGGAATCGCCATGACTCCGCTGCCTATATTGGTGGTGGGAGGAACACTCGTGGCGGCAATGGTCTTTGCATTCATCCTGGACTTTGCCAAAGTCCCTGTGTTCAAACGCCTCAGGATCGCCTAGAGAAAGGATGCGCAGTCTGGAGGAACTGGTTTCGAAAGAAACTGCCACAGAGCTACAAGTGGGGCCGAGACGATCCTTCCTGTATATTACCATGTGCATCAGGAGTGATTCGGTTGAATCCGAATCTGCCGACCGAGGCGCTGGAGTACCTACGGTGGCTGGTTGAAGCCGAGCGCTTTAACCGATGTGAGCATGGCAGGCGACCGGGCGAACAACAACTCCGCGCAACCGCGCTTCGCTACCCTTCCACGATGGATCTCATTTCTCATTAGAGGGGTTGGGCGAGTGCCAGGGCGCTGGTCGAGCGTATTTCAGTATTGGGATAATTCTGGAAATCGGATGCCAGTGGTCTGAGTTGTTCTTGCTGTATACGGCATCGGACTGGAAAGCCCCGTCGTGATATAACGCTGCAAGCTCGTGGAGCGTGAGTGGGCCTTTGATTTGGCCGTCAAGAGAGATGTGGAACAGGTCTTGACTATTGATTTGCTGGCCCACTTTCAATGCCGCTGAATTCTGCGTTATCACGGAAACTTCTTTCGCGGCAGGCGGAGCGGGAATCGTAAGATTTCGCCCACACTTCGGGCACGGGATGGTTAGACCGGCGCCAAGGTCATCTGCTTCAAGCTGTTTACCGCAATTGGTACACGAGAATTTGATTTCCATCCCACTCTCCCACGTTGTAGTGGCTATCGTGCCGTCCAGCGCATGCTACCAATCCGCATTGTTTTCTGAAGATTGGCGGGTGCCCGCAAACCAAAATGGTGGAGGTGGGTTTAGGGTCGCAGAACCGCCGCCATTTGTGGATTGTTCACGGGCACCCACTGCCAACAGATTACGGCGAGCGGCGACGCAATCGCAGCCTGAGCGTTGGGTCTTGCGTTGGCTGACATTCTTCGTCGCGCTTGTCGTTCAAATCCGACCCGCAAGAACCAATACGAGCAGAATCACGGCTACCAGTCCAAGCCCACTGCTCGGAAAGTAACCCCATTTCCTGCTGTGGGGCCAAGTGGGTAATGCGCCCACGAGGAAGAGAACTACCAATGTCAATAGTATCAAGCCCATACTGCTGTTCCTTTCTTTATCACTGCCGGTAAGCTACGCCAAGAGACGGCCCATTTTCCATGGGGTTAACACCCCATAGCGAAGAATCGCCCCATTCGCCATTCTCCCCGGAATGAGGGTGGACGACGTTTGACAACAAAGCTACATGTCCACCGTCTGCCCGTCAGCACAACGAACGCTGAGTTGCAGCGACTGTTCGAGGGGGTGAGGCGAGTCATCAACTGCGACGTCGGCACAGATGGAACCACGCGCATGTCGAAAGCAATCGGTTTCGTGGAGATGGCAACGGTGCAGGAGGTGCGAAGAGCCATTGACCAACTCAACGGCAAGGAGTTGGCCGGACGAGTCATACAAGTTTCCGAGTTCGACACCGAATTTGAACGAGTCAAACAAAGTTGTGCGGACGTGGCTTCGCAGATGCAGTGTCCCCACCACTTCACGAACGCCAGGAAGGATAAACCGTGATACGTGAACGAGGCGTAAAGCAAAGTAGTCCAGAACAACCGCACGAGTTGCTTTGCGAGCGTTGCAGAAGAATCTTCTTTATTACCGTTGAGCCGTTACGCAAGCACGTTTGGCGTGACCGGGTCGAGCGACAGAAGGTAATCTGTCCCCACTGCGGGAAAACAGTGAGGGGGCCAATGTGGATTGGGCCGCAAACCAAAAGCAGAAAGAGAACCATTGCAAAGCAGCACAAGCAACGTCGCACGGCGCTAAAACCGAAATGATGAAACTGAAAACCATCGGGTCTCCCCCTGAACCGAGGTTATGGCATCCCATGCCCGCAGACGCCGCATCGCCCGTCGAGAATCAATCTCCTCGCCGTTCTTTCCTGCTGTAATCGACGATCTAAACAGGGCTGCGGCACTGGACGCAGAATACATTCTTCAGGATCTTGTCTTTGGCCTAAGCGGGAATGATGCTCCACATGATCTCGGCTTTGGCGGATGGCGAAGTGTTACTCATGGCTCTATTGTTGCCGAGTGACATGCCGCCGAAGTCTACACGAGCCGAAGAAAACTGCGAGATTGTCGGCCACGGTTTCACCTCGTCTCCTTCAGCCGGCCGGGGCCACCGCCAGAGAAGACTTGGTTTCTGGTCCTCGTACAGGCTTCGCGGACAACTTGGTCGAGCGTTTGTCGATGTGCGATTGCCCGGTCAATGAACTCTGTGTATACATCCTCTCCCACCAGAATCTTCTGCGTCGGGCCGGGCCTCTCCTCACCCCACGATACATATCCCGGCGCTTGCTGTTGCACCACGTGGAAAACCTCAGTGGAAATGTCTATGACATGTTCACGCATCTGTATCCCCTTCCGCCCACGCGTCTCGACTAGCATTACCCGTGTTCCTACCATGCACGAGTTCGCCTCGCTTCCGGCGTACGCCTGCGGAGCGGGCGCGGGAACCTGTCGAGTATGCCTGCCGAAGTCTGGGTGTTTTTCATCACACCAGACACTAATGACATTCATGGAGAACCCGAAATTACTGGGTTCCTTATTTTTGAGTGGGAAATCACCCTAGAGAATTCAACTTGTAAGAGCTGCGGTTGCTTCGGGGGCCATCCGAACCAAAGCGCCCCGCTGGTCCGAGAGGTATTGAAGGGCAAAATACCGACCAACGCACCTGATGTCCTTGCGATCCACCCGCATCTTACGCACCCACGTCACAGGCGCACCGTGAATTCGCTCCCACTCGGTAGATATCCAGTCCTGCGGGATGTAAAACGAACGCTCCCCCTGCCACGCCCAGACCATATGAAGGACGCCGTTGCCCTCACTGGTCTCGACAACAAACATCTCGATGTGTGGAAAACGGAAAACACGCTCTGCCCGCCGACGCAATTCCTGGAGGTGTTTGCGCAGGAGGTCAGCACGCCCGTCGGGTGCTGTGGTCAAATCTACCCGCCGGGCGCGGCGCGTCCCTAAATCACTTCGCGCGAGCCTTGCCTGTCGCACGCGTCTCCTTGTCGCCCAACATCGGCGTAACTTCGAGGTCAAGAAGGCCGTTCCAGTTGAGCGCCCCATTGGACATCGCCTGGGCACTCTCAGATTCACAGCTGACCACACCGCGGCCGTGGGCGAGGTCATGCCCGCCAATTCGACTGACGCTCATTCCTTCGCATAAATCGGTGCCACATCGGTGACAGAATTCTTGCCTTTTGGTGCTTCTCGGTGCCTCTGAATGCTTCGTGCGAATCCGCGGAAATTCTCAGCAAATGTGGCAATTATGGCAACCGCAATGGGTTGCGCGCGAGGCGCCTGGAGGGTTCGAATCCGACTAAAAAACGCACCGACGGTTGCTGTCTCAAACACGCTCCTAAATTCAGCGTCTTCAGCCGTCAGACGACGATCGGTCGAGCGTATTGGGGCGTGACGATGCGAATCGGCAGGTCAGCTAACACTTCCGACCAGGCATGGGCTGCTTCGGTGTGGATTGGAATTAGCGTCCTTGGACAGATGCGTCGTGCGAACTCCATCAAATCATCGGCGCCAGCGTGACCCGAAGCGTGGTAGCCCGCCTGAATGTCCATCGCCACGATCTGTCCGTTCGCGTCATGCCGTGGTTGCAGCCCAATGAGCGTCAGGCCCAGGTGCCGCACCCAATTCCACAATCGTAGCAGGTCAACCTTCTGCTCATCGTCGTAGGCGGGGCTGTTGGAGAAAATGTAGATCCCCCCGAGTTGGTGCCCGACAACGTATTCCATATCGAGAAGATCAGCCACATCCGTCAGGCTGAACGCCAGGATGAAATCCCCCAAATGACGCCGCACCTCATCGGGAGACACGATTCGATCCGCGTAACGCGCGCGCACCGCTTCCTCATATTTCCGGTAAACTCCTTTGGGATCATCGTAGACTGCGACTTGCGATGATGCCATCAGGTCGGCTGTGCCGGGATCCGCCAGATGCACAACGCGGAGCAGGTACGCATCTTTTGGCTGAATCAGTAGTCGCCTCCCGGTCTCCCCCGCGATGCGGGCGAAGATTTCGAACCGCTCGATATTACGTGGCGCGAAATCGGCGATCACCAGCTTACCCACCGCGTCGTCGACAACGCGCCGGCAGTTCTCGTAGACTTCAACCTCTGTGGTGGCGTTGGGGCCAGTCAACCGCGTACCCTCGCAAAGAAGCGCGACCGGATGCAACGCAGCCATGTGGTCCGCCGCTTCCAACGTCATCGCCCCATGCAGTCCGTGACAGCGGATGTCACCGGAGTACGCGATCCACCCCGCCTCCGTCTCGACTGCAAAAGCGACCGCGCCGGGAATCGAGTGATCCACGGGCCACCATTTGACGCGCCACGGTCCGACCGTGCCGTTGAACTGGTGGTTTGGCGACAACACCAGAGCGCCATTCTTGCCGGCGGACGCATCCCAGAATGATTGGGGATTGGCCAGCACATCCTCCGACGTTGTGCCCGAAAGAACCCGATCCAGGAAATACCACGGTCGCCGCTGAGTGGAGGCGCTCCGATCGGATTGCAGGACGCCGTGCTCGGACAATGCCGCAGGGTGGATGTATGCGGCGCCCGAACCGCCACCAATGTCGAGCAACACCTTCCCGATGAAGGCGGTCATACAGGTGCTGGCGGCAGGGATGTCGCCGCGCACGTACTCTAAATCCGAGATGTGATCCTGGTGCGCGTGACTGATCAGCACGGCATCGACAGCCGGGCCATCATCACGGCGAAGATCGCGATAAACACTGGGAAAGCGGTTCCGCCAATGCTGCCAAAACGACTCGATAACTCCGAGGTGCAGGTTGGTCACTTTCCGAGCGACGCGCTGTCGTCCAACCGGCGGTATTTCAGTGACTTGGAAATCCGCATCGAGCGTGGCCGGCACCAGGTCATCTCGGAGGACTCCCCGCAGAGGAGGGACAAGTCCCAGAGCCAAAGGATCGAGCAAGCCGCGGCCGGACCGCTTCGTCAGGTAGACCCCGTCGAAATAACTCCCCGTCCGGCCGAATGCCATACCGAAATCCAACAACAACCGCTTCTCCCCACCCTCCAGCAGGATTTTATTTCCCCCAATCTCGCCGGCGCCGCCAAAACAGGTAATGGTCACGCTCATGGGAATGGTTCCATTTAGACTCCAAGGAGCGCATTCAGGTCTTCTGTCAGGATACGCTGTACCAGCGAAATGTGAAATTGGAAGCGCAGCACACCCTTCTCATCAATGATCAGCCCAAAGTGCCGGTGCTTGTGTGCATTCACCCTGCTATCGTAAACGGTCGCGTCCAGTTTCTTTAGGACATCGACAAATTGGGCGATGTTCTTGCGTACGAGCACCTCCCCAATCAGATCGATGAAGAACGAGGTTCGGCACAGCGGGTACCGTTCCATGGCGGCGCGGCTGAGTCGAATGGCGCGCATCGGAATGCTGAATCTGATGTCGCCCTCGCCAGTCAATTCATCGTAGGTGACCGCGGCGTCGGCGCGGATCACTCGAGCGAGCAGGGCCGAGGGGAACTGGTCACCAGGAGTTTGGCTTGGGGTCTCTTGCATCACCGCCTCCATTTATGTATCTACTGTAACAACGTAGTCGCCGTTTCTCAGGCCGACGCGGATGCGCTTGGCATGGCCTTTCGTCAGAACGCGGCAGATCATCGGTTCGATGCTGTTTCTGACCGAAGCCCGCACCACCCGTGCGTTGCTAGCCGCGCTCGCCAGGCGATCCAGAACGTGCGCGTCATAGCGCAAGGTAACACCGTTTCGCTTGAGGTGTTGGTTGACCTCCATCATTGTCAGGTCGGCGATACGGCGCAACGCCGCTGGTCCGAGCGGGACGAACGGAACAAACTCGTCAATCCGGTTGACGAACTCATCACCAAAAAGCCCGCGGCAGGCTGTGATCAAACGGTCGCGGGTGGGGTTGTTCGTCCCCTCCAAGTTTGAGGTCGTCGCAAATCCGACTGCTCCCCTACCCGCTTCGGCTGAACCAGCAATCGTGGTCATAATGATAAACGCGCTGCGGAAATCGATCTCGTTGCCTTCCCCGTCTGTCAGCACCCCTGCGTCGAGCATCTCCATGATTGCGGTCAAGACATCGGGGTGAGCCTTGTCCAGATTGTCGAGGACAACGACGCTGTGCGGGTAGCGCCGGACACGGTCGGTGAACTGGTTGCGATCCCCGAAGCCGATGTAGCCCGGCGGCGCTCCGAACAGGCGGCTGACATTGTGCCGCTCCGAGAACTCCGCCATATTCAGGCGAATGAGCGGCGCGGATGCATAGAGTTGCCGGCTGATGATCCGCGCGACGTAGCTCTTGCCCGTGCTCGAAGGACCACCAAAGACCAAACTCGCCAGCGGTCGCGTGGGGTCGCGCAGCGGCGAGAAGGCCCGGCGCACGGCGCGTTCGACCGCCTCGGTGGCATAATCCTGACCAACCACCAGACGGCGGAGTTCCCGACCGACCGCTTCTTCCCGGTGGGAATCAGTAGTCAGCACGGTTTCCAGCGGCACACCGACTTGGTCAGCGACCGCTTGGGCAACGTGTTCACGACCGAGCGGCTGACCGCTTGCGGCAAACCGCGCACACGACTCATCGATAACGTCTATTGCTTTGTCTGGGAAGAACCTGTCAGGGATGTGGCGACCAGAGAGTTCGACGGCCGCCTCGATGGCGGCAGTAGTGATCGTGCACCCATGATGGTGTTCCAGCGAGGGGCGCAGTCCTCCCAGTATGGCGATGGTGTCCGCCGGGCTCGGCTCGCCAATCGGGATTCGTTGAAACCGCCGGTCCAGTGCTTTGTCCTTCTGGAAATACTTTCTGTATTCGCTCTCCGTCGTCGCTCCAATGCATCGAATCTCTCCCCGGGCGAGCGCTGGCTTCAGTGTGTTCGCGGCATCCAATGTGCCAACGGCGCTGCCGGCGCCGAGGATTGTATGAATCTCGTCGACAAACAGGATGCAACCGGGTTGTTGCCGCGCAGTGTTCATCAAATCCTTTAGCCGCTCCTCAAATTGCCCACGGTACATAGTGCCGGCGACCATCGCTGTCAGGTCAACCGAGTAGATGGTATTGCCCACGAGTTGAGGCGGCACGTGTCCAGAAACGATGCGCTGGGCGAGTGCTTCCACAATACAGGTTTTCCCCACGCCCTGGTCGCCCACCAGCAGCGGATTGGCTTTCTTCTTCCGGCGAAGCGTGGTGATGACGCGATCCAATTCACGATCGCGGCCGATCACCGGGTCGAGCCGACCTGCTTGCGCCATCGCGGTGAGATCGGTGCAGTATTCAGTCAACGCGCTGCCCGGCGGTGTTGCCTTGAGGTCGTCAGGTCCGACGCGCGCCTGTGCCTGCCTCGGCGGCGGCGCTTGCTGTTTGGTCCGTACGATCCCGTGGAGGGCTGGCAAGTCGATGCCGCACCTGCCAAACACTGCCGCGATCAACGGGGTGGACTTCAGGATACCGAGCAGGAGATGCAACAAATTGATGCGCGGCGCGCCTGCCGCCACGCGAGACTCTTCGGCTGCTTTCCATACGGGTTGACATGACTCATCCACGCGGATCGTGAAATAGCCGCTGGGCCGTGACCCGAATGCGCCAAGTCTTGCAGCGAGTACCCCCCGGCAACCAGCCAGTATGGAGGAAACATCGCCACGAAGCGATTCCACCGCCTGCGTAACGCTGTTGGGCGCTTCAGAGAGCATCGTGACCACGTACAACTCCGGACACAGTCTCGGGCAACCCATCTGAGCACACAACAGTTTGGTCTCCACAGCCACGTGGAGCGTCTCGAAATCCACTTTATCTTCCAGTTCGCTCATACCAAGCCTCCCACACTCATCTGTAATCGTTTGTTTATAGGAGCTTACGCTGCCTCGGGCTGTGCCACGGCTGCCTGCCGAAGTTGGTCGATTTGACGCAGCCAGGTGATGATCTGGTTCCAACTGGCGGCAATGAGGGGAACCACGCTGCCTCCGTCCGTCGACTCGGCTTGAAATCCATCGAGAACCTTAAAGATACTGCAGATTTCAGCGGTTCCGATTTGCTTCTCGGCAGTGATCTCAATTCCGCTGGGAAATAGAACCCGTTGCAGACGCTGGCGCTGGTCCAACGACATTTCCGACCAGAGCTTCGCGGGCTGGGACAGAATCTGTTCTGCAAACGTCACAACGCCCTCGATGTCGAAATCCTTGTACTTGGCTTCAGCCAGCGCCAGGCGGGCGTTCGCCAGTTCCTCTTCCAATTTGTCCGACTGCTGTTGGAACGTCTGGCGATCGATGGCCCTGTCATGGATGTAGGCGTCCAGTAACCGCTGTTTGCGTTCCCCTAACAAGGTGAGTTGGCGCTGCAGGGCGGACGTGAGGGCTCCCCTTTCGCCCTGTTTATTCTTCCACAGGTCGAGGACGATCTGACGGAACAATGTGACCATTTCGGGCTTGGGTTGTGACCGATGTATCAGCTCGACAAATGCGTCTTCCAGCACCTCCTTGCGGATGACCACGCCACGGCAGTACCGATTACAACTATAGTATCCGTATCTCCGCTTACGGCCCTTGCTCCAACTGCCAGTCATCGCGTGGCCACACACTCCGCATCGGGCAAACGCACGCAACGGAAAATCTGGATGGTTGCGTTGGTAGCCGGTGAACGCCGGTTTGCGCCCAGCCAAGATGGCTTGCACACGGTCGAACAATTCCTGACTGATCAGGGGTTGATGATTGCCGTGATGACGCTCACTCCAATCGTCCACCTCAACGTAGCCTGCATAAAAGGAGTTGATCAGCATGTTTTCGAACGAGCGATACGGCACCTTGTTCCCGCCCAGAGTCCGCAATCCTAGATCGGTTACGGCTTTTAGTACCTCCTTCTTCGTATAATTCCCCGAAGCGAATATCTCGAATGCGTGCTTGACCAGCGGAGCACGTTCCGGATCCAGCACGATCACCCGCTTGCCAGCGGCGTCCTTCTCGTCGCGGTAACCCAATGGCGCTTGGAAGGTCCACCTGCCAATACGCAACGCCGCCTTCATCCCATTCAACGTGTTTTGGCGTCGCATCTCGTTGTCCAAAGCCGCCACTGCTGCCAACATCGACTCGACGAATTTGCCTGCGGGGCTCCCATCGATCGGTTCCGTGGCGCTACGCAAACTGATGCCCAGGCGCCTCAGATAACCCGACACGGCGAAATGGTCTTCGTTGTTTCTGGCGAACCTGTTAACCGTGTAGACGACAACGAACTGCAGGCGGTTCTTGTTTTGCCGACAGTATTCGAGCATTTTTTGGAACTCAGTCCTGTCCGCCGTTTTGGCGGACTCGCCCTCTTCCACGAAGACCCGATCCACCTCGATCTCGTTGCGCGCGCAGTATTCGCGGCAGATTGATTCTTGCGTCCCCAGGCTCAAGTTCTGAACCTGCTCCAAACTGCTGACCCGCACGTAAATCACAGCCCTTTTCATAGTTCTGTCTCCTTTGGCTGTGATTCCGTGGAGGCGGGCGTTTCCCCTACCTCGCCGGATGGACAGCGAGCGGGTGACGTTGCGTTCATCGGCGCGGGATTGGTTCGTGCGCGGGCTTCAAGGAGCGTGGTGATCGCAATGTCGGCCAGTGCGTACATCTCGTCGCGCAGCCGCTCCAATTCCCCGTCCGTCAACTGGCACTCCGGTCCCAGAACTCGTCGGCATTGATCAAGATTGAGCATTTTATCGTCCCTCCATCACGGACTTCGGTTCTCGGCAGGCGTATTGCGTGTGTGTTTTGTGCGTGACTTTTGTCTCCTCGACTGTGAACATAGTAACAGTATATACCAACTGGTATTCATGTCAACAGAAAAATGACGTTTGGTATGCAATGGCATCTTTTCCTGAGAATTTCGCTGATTTACTTGCAGAACACGGCTGGAATCAGAATGTTGCGGCGGAGAAGCTCGGCGTTAGCCAAGCCAATATCAGTCGATGGCTTTCTGGCGAGCGCGAGCCAGGTCTCACTGCGCTGATTCAGATCGCGCACGGTCTGGGCGTAACTGTTGACGAACTGCTCGGGAGTTCTGGAACAACAAAGCTGAAGTCTCGAATGCTCGGCTCAAAATCTGGCCCAACTGAAAGGGTTCCGCCTGTTTTCAAGAAGTTCAAGACTCGGTTTCGCGCCGTCGACCCAGTGCTGCGCGACTTCATGGTCGGCCAAATCCGAGCGCTCTTCGGTCCCGAAGCTAAGCAGATTTTGGCGTGGCTAAATACCCCTTGAGATGTGTCCTAGCTTGAGGGTAGAGGAATCAGATTGGTGTTCAGATCGTGCCCTAAAATGCACTGGCAGCCTAAGCACCGCAAGTTCGCGCCTACGAATCTCAGTTTGACGATCAACACTTCCGTAAGGGGGATAGAGAAGGTCGCTGTCCCAATCCATCACCGCTACAACGGTCGGCTGCGCGTATCGCTCCAATGAATTTGCCTAACGGGTCAAACCGCAACCCGCTTGCATTCGGCAAGGCTCAAACGGCGGCCGCAGCGGGCTTGTGCCGTGGCAACGAGGTCGATAGACCGGCCATCGGCCGTGAACGTCTTCCCGTCCCGCGTCTGGTAATTGAACGATTTGCGGCGCCTGCCCACAGTCGCCGCGTTGGTTGCGTGGTTCGGGTTCGCGTAATGGAATAACTCCGCGAACGGCTCCGGCTTCAGAACCCATTCCGACCAGTTGACCGTAGAGAGGTCGCGTACAAATACTGACCCGGCTTCGCGTCGGCTGAAACTCAAAGGGGTCAGGCAGTTCTTCGGCTTCGTGTTCCCGCCAACAGGGCGGCGCCGCATCACCGGGAATTTGCAAGGCTGGCGGTTCCAGTGCGGCGCGTACGTCACTTCGACGGTGTCCGGGTGAACGACGATTCGCTCGACCGACCGTCGCAGTGTCAGCCGTTTTTCGTCGGTTGACATATCCTCCCAAGCGACGAACGGCCCGGCCTCGCCCGGCGGAAGTGCCGCGATCCTCGCCTCGACCTTCGTGCGTTCCGCGACCGCCTCCTCGATAGTCTTCTGGAACTCGTCGGTGACCGACTTGCTTGCCGTGGCGATGGCCTTTCGAAGCGCGGCGAGGTTTTCGTTGATCGTATCGAGTTGGACTTGCAGTGCGGCTCGCTTGTCGTCCGGCTGCGGCGGCACTTCAGCGAAATGCGGCACGAGGAAGCACTCGACCCATTCTTGCCAGATCGATTCAGTCAGCCGGGCCGGGCAGCCCTCGTGCATCTTCTGGCAGCGTGTGAAGGCTTCGCCCTTCCCGTCCTTGCGCGTCCAGTGAAGGCGCTCGCCGCAGGCGCAGTAGACCAAGCCCGATAGCAGCCGAGGCGATCCCGGGCCCGACTTGTGCTTCTGTCCCTGGCGCGCGCGCAGGAGTTCCTGAACCTTCCAGAATGTCGACGGATCGACGATGGCCTCGTAAACTGAAGTCGGCTCGATCCGTCCGTCGACTCGCCGCTGCCCGATGTAGTGCGGATTCGTGAGAATCCTCTTGATATGGGAGCCGCTAAACCGCTGCTTGCGCCGGCGGCCCGGCCATTCTTGGGCATCGAACCAGGCGGCGATCGCGTTGCAGCTTGCGCCGGTTGAGGCGCGGTCAAACGCCTCGCGGATGATTTTCGTCTCGCGCTCATCCTTCACCACCTTGCCCTTCACCTCGCTGTCGCGGTAGCCGAGGTCCTTCGCCGGGCCATACTTCCGGTCGTGCTTCTTCAACGTCGCGAGGGCGCGCTTCGTCACTGCCTGCGTCGAACTGACTTCGTACTCGTGAGCCGCAGCCAAGACCATATAGGTGAACTTCGCCGAGCCATCCTCCGACCGCGGGAAGGACTGCGCCGTTCCGTAGAGTTGGACATCGTGCTCCTTGAGCAAGTCCCACAGTTGGTCAGCCCAACGCCCCTTCCGGGCCAGACGCTTCTGGTCACGCACGACCAGTGCCCCGATCTTGCCGGCGATGACATCCGCGATCAGCCGGGTGAAGTCCTTCCGGTACTTCTGCCGGCCCGTCGCCCACTGCTGCGGCGGGAACTTGCCGGTGACGCCGGGGTCGAAGTAGACGACCACGTCGCCGGGGAAGTTGTCGCGATCCTTCGGGTTGGCGCGCGCCCGCGCGATCAGTTCCTTCGCGTCCTCGACCTGTTGGCGGATCGAAATCTTCTCGCCGAACCGTTCTGCATTGGCTTGCTCTTCATCCTTGGAGGTTCTAGCGTAGATGGCTGTATGGCGACGGACTTTAGTCATAGTCTTGCTCCGTTGTTTGAGTATACCATTGGTTCACAGGAAAGGATACTCAAAAACATCAAACGGAGACTTCGTGCAGGGGATTTTTTGTCCCTGAATTCGGTTGCGGACGCTGGCAAGCCGTTCGTTGCGTCCCTGCTCTCGCAACTCTCCAGCCGCCCGATTCTTGTCGTGACCAACGGCTTGAAATCGCAGGAAGCCTTCTTCAACGACCTGCAAACGTTGTTGCCCGGCGTCCAGTTCTATCCCGCATGGGAAACGCTCCCGCACGAGGACACATTGCCCCATGCCGACACCATTGCCGACCGGCTCAAGGTACTGACGAACCTGAACGGCCCGGTCACCGTCACTTCCGTCCAGGCATTGATGCAGCGCACGTTCGCGGCCGAGTATTTCCTGTCGCTCCGAAAAGAAATCCATCTCGGCCAAACCCTCGAACTTCAGCAGCTTCTCGACACGCTCACCGAACTCGGCTACCACGCCGAATATCAGGTCACCGAACCCGGCGACATGGCGATGCGCGGCGGCATCGTCGACTTCTTCCCGATCGACCGCGACGAGCCGGTGCGGGTCGAGTTTCTCGGCGATGAGGTTGAGTCGATCCGCACGTTCGATCCCGTGACCCAGCAATCGCGCGAGAAACGGGAGCGGCTCGTCATCACGCCCGCGGGCGAGTTGGGCATTTTGAGGCGGGATCCAGACAAGACCGCGCCGCTCATCGATATGCTCCCCCGCGACACGCTTCTGGTGCTCGACGAACCGGACAAACTCGCCGAGGCGGCCGAACACTACGCGCGCCAGATTCCCGCAGGCGACAAGTTCTTTGTCGAATGGCGTCACACGCTGGAGTCGGGACTGACGACCATTCCGCTGACCGACACGCTGGCGATCGATCCGCCGTCCTCCCATATCAATCTGGGCCTCGCGGCGCTCGACGCCTTCCGCCCGCTCGACACCCGCGCGCCGGAGCCGGAAGTTGCCGAGCAAATGCGCCGCTCGTTCTTCGAGCAGATGCAGCGCTGGATCGGCGAGGGCTACGCGCTGCACGTGTTCTGCAGCAACGACGGCGAACGACAGCGGTTCGAAGAGTTGTGGCGCGAGCAATTCCCATCGCTGCCGCCATCCCTTATCCTGCATCCCCCCTCCTTCTTGTCGCGCGGCTTTCTCTGGCCCGAGGCCAAACTGGCGGTGGTGACCGACTCGGAGATCTTTGGGCGCTACAAACTCGTGCGCCCGCGACGCAAGTTCCACCAACTGGCGCAGGCGGCGGATTGGACGGAACTTCAGGAGGGCGATTTCGTCGTCCACGTCCAGCATGGGATCGGAAAATATCTCGGGTTGAAATCGCTGGATTTCAACGGCACGAAGCAGGAGGTGCTGGCGATCGAGTACGCCGACGAAGCCCGGCTCTACGTCCCCATCGACCACGCGCATCTGGTTTCCAAATACGTCGGCGCGGGCAAGAAGCTGCCGATGTTGCATCAACTCGGCGGGGCACTCTGGCAAAGGCAGAAATTTTCCGCCGAACGCGCCATCATGGACCTCGCGGCCGACCTGCTGGAGATTCAGGCCGCGCGCAGCACGCTCGAAGGCTACCCGTTCTCGCCCGACACGGCGTGGCAACGGGAGTTCGAAGCCGCGTTTATCTACGATGAAACGCCCGACCAACTCACGGCCATCGACGAAGTGAAACGCGACATGGAATCGCGGCGGCCGATGGACCGGCTTATCTGTGGCGATGTCGGCTACGGCAAGACCGAGGTCGCCATCCGCGCGGCGTTCAAGGCGGTGATGGACGGTTTCCAGGTGGCGGTGCTCGTCCCGACGACGGTGCTGGCCGAGCAGCACTTCAACACGTTCCGCGAACGCATGTCGGGCTATCCCGTCGCCATTGAGATGTTGTCGCGGTTCCGCACGCAGCGGGAGCAGAAGAAAGTCGCCCAGCTCCTGCGCAAAGGCGGCATCGACATCGTGATCGGCACCCATCGGCTTCTCAGTAATGACGTGCACTTCAAGAACCTCGGCCTCGTGGTCATCGACGAGGAACAACGCTTTGGCGTGTTGCACAAGGAGAAGTTCAAGCAGTTGCGCAAGCTGGTGGACGTGCTGACGCTGAGCGCCACGCCGATTCCGCGCACGTTGTATCTGTCGCTGACGGGCGCGCGCGACATGAGCACCATCCAGACTCCGCCACAGGACCGATTGCCGGTGGAAACCGTCGTGGTCCCGTACGACGAGCGGCTCATCAAACAGGCCATTCAACGCGAGGTCAACCGCGGCGGCCAGGTCTATTTTCTCCATAATCGTGTGCAGAGCATCGAGGCCGTTGCCCAGCGGCTGCGAAGCCTGCTGGAAGAATCGAAGATCGACATCGACGTCGGACACGGCCAGATGGCCGAACACGAACTCGAGGAAATCATGCACCGGTTCGTCAAAGGCGAGATCGACGTGCTGGTGTGCACGACGATCATCGAGAGCGGACTCGATATTCCCAATGCGAACACCATTATTATTGATCGCGCCGACCGGTTTGGGTTGAGCGATCTGTACCAGCTCCGAGGGCGGGTTGGTCGCTACAAACATCAAGCCTACGCCTATATTCTGTTGCCGCGCCACATGCACCTGGTGCAGAGCACGCGCAAACGCATCAGCGCCATCAAACAGTATTCGTCGTTGGGCAGCGGGTTTAAGATCGCCATGCGCGACCTGGAGATTCGCGGGGCAGGCAATATACTCGGCGCCGAACAGAGCGGCCACATCACGGCCATCGGATTCGATCTGTACTGCCAGTTGCTGAAGGAAAGCATCGGGCGGCTCAAGGGCGAGAAACCGAAGCGCCGGCCGCTGGTGACGTTGAAATTGGATTTTCTCGCCGACGAATCGGGCGAAACTCTGGCGCGCATACCGTCGGCCTATATCGCGGACGGTCGTCTGCGCATCCAGGCCTACCGCAAGATCGCCGAGGCGGCGGACTTGGGCGACCTCAAGGCGTTGCGGCGCGAGTTCCGAGATCGGTACGGCAAACTGCCGTGGACGCTGGAACTGCTGTTGCAATGCGCCGACGTGCGCATCCGCGCCGGCGACGCGCACATCGAGACGGTCGAGACCCGCGAAGACCGGATCATGCTCTCGCAACGCGGCGTGCTGTTCCAGGTCGGTGGCAAATTCCCCCGCATGACCGCCACCAAGCCCGAAGAAAAGCTGACAGAGATAGGGAAGCTGCTAGAATCCCTGACGTCTGTACTGGAGGATAAATCGTAAGTGTCGGAGAGCAGGCAATGAACATACAAATTCAACACAGCCCCACCAAGAAAACCCTCGAAGACCAGCGGATAACGAGCTGGCCGATCTGGGAGAAGGAAGTCTCGGAGTTTCCGTGGCATTATGACGAGAAGGAGACGTGCTATTTGCTGGAAGGCGACGTGACGGTGACGCCGGAGGGTGGCAAGCCCGTGCGATTCGGGAAGGGCGATCTGGTCACGTTTCCGCAGGGCATGTCGTGCGTGTGGAAGGTGCACAAGCCGGTGCGGAAACATTACAAGTTCGGGTGAGTCCGCGGTCCAAACAAACTGTCTGACCTGCAGTCGTTGTCCCTCTTTGATGCCTGGGTCATGCCTTCGGCTCTGCGCTTGAATATTCGGCTCCCACCGGACCATGATAGGTGCCACTGACATCTATTGTTTATGAGAGTCGATCAATTCGCCAAGGATCTGGTTGCGGGGTCGTATGACCTGTTGATTTTGAATGCGCTGGAGAAGCAGCCCCTATACGGGTATGACATCATTCGGCGTGTCTTTCAGCACACGAAGCACACGATTCTGTGGAATCGTGGCACGGTGTACCGTGTGTTACATCATCTGGAGCGGCAGGGTTTGGTCACAAGCGAATGGAAACGAGCCGGACGTGTTCGGGAGCGGCGGTATTACCGATTGACTGACAGGGGGCGTGTGACGTGGCGGCGACAGCGCGCGCAGTGGCGAGCCTTCAGCAGGACGGTGAACGCCCTGCTCGGTTCGTGACGCCCTCAACGACGGGGAAATCCACTCGGCTACGCGTGCATGATAGATTCCAGTGGAATCTATCGTGGACAGCCCTGTGGAAAGTAAGAACTTTCTGTCACGGAGTGCCCGACGGTTGAACGCGGTCAGAAAATGGCGTGATTATTGAGTGCGGCAGGATTTGACTGCTGGGATAGTCGAGCGGCAATGCGGGTGCGCGTGGCGAAGCCGTAAACGAGATTCATCTTCGTCGGCCGGGCTATTTCTTCTCGACCGGATCGGGCGCGGAACTGGGCGGAGGGCTGGTCGCGGGCGGGGTGGCGGCTTTGCGGGACAACTGATCGATGCGGCGTTCGAGGGCGCGACGGATGATTGCCAGGTCGTTACCGGAGAGTTTCGACATCCATTGTTTAGCTTCGTCGATGCGCTCCAGCCGGATGCAAACGCGGGCGAGGTGGCCGCATACGAATGCGCGCTGCTGGTCGTTCAAAGGCTGGCGGAGGCAGAACTGCCAAGCCTCGTAGGCGCCGGGCCAGTCGGGCCTGGGCAACTGGTAGAACGTCTCCGCGTACGTGCTGGAGAACTCATAATTTTGCGGGTCGAGGTCGCGAGCGGCGCGGAATTGCTCCAAACAATGCTGGAAAATCTCGTTGACGTCCCAACCATACACGGCGCGTGACTCTTTGCGAAACAACTGGCAGGTCGTCGCCCAATTGAAGCGGAAGACGGGTTCGGTCGGCGCCAGGTCAATGGCGGTCTGGTAATACTCGAGCGCTTTGGCGGCATGTCCCTCGTGGCCGTAGACATTGGCGAGGTCGTTGTAGGCGTAGGCTTCGCGGGGATCGACCTCGATGGCCTTTTCCCACCAACGAACGCCCTGGTCATGGTCTTCTTCATCGTAGAGCAGGCCGCCGTAGGCAACCATGGCGCGCGCGTGTCGCGGATGATCGTGGAGGAAATGTTGATAATCGCGCTCAAGACGTTTCAGTTGCGCCTCCCAGCGTTGAATAACCGCAGGCGACGAACGCGGATCAAGCTGGTTCTGCTGGGCCCGCAGTTCATCGCCGCGCGAGAGCAGGAAGCGGAATTGTCGTTCGGCATCGCGCGGGTCCTCCTCGGCGCGGGCGGCGTGGGCGAACGCCACGGCAACCAGAGCAATGAGCAGGGCGCGCGACATGTTTGCGTCAGTGCCCCTTCCAACCCGCGGCGGGATTTTCGGCGTTGGCGCGTTTATCGAGCGGGTCAAACTTCTCGGCGAGGCCGAGTTCGAACGGCCGGTTGTCCGGGTTTGGCGTGACCCCGCGGTATTGGGCGTAACATTTGTAGCAGATGGTCACGTCGGGCAAATATTTGAAGAGCAACGCATCGGCGACGACGAACACGGCCCACACCAGCGTGCCCTCGACGAGCCGATTTTTCCAGGCGCAGATCAGGAACAACACCGCGCCTGCGAGGAAAATGCCCACGCCCAGCGTCCGGTTGAAATCCTTTTGCACATACACGGTGTTGCAGTCGCACACGGCGCAGCGGTCGACCCTGTTGTGGCGGCGCATCGGCTCGGTGATGCGGAGGCGGATGGTTTTCTGGCAGAGCGGACAGGGCGATTCGTCCTGGGACAGATCCTCGAACTCCAACTCGCGCTTGCAGTGGGGGCACAGGAACCGAATCTTCACAGGCGCAGCCTAACACAAGCCTCCGCCCGTTCAAGGCTGGACAAGGTCGCGGGCATGGCGTATTCACCACGCGATGAAAGCGGTCGTACAACGTGTTTCCCGCGCGTCGGTTCGGGTCGATGGCCGGACGGTGGGCGAAATCGGCCGGGGCCTGCTGGTGCTGCTCGGGATCGGCAAAGAGGATGGCGCGGCGGACACTGAATGGATGATCAAGAAGCTGTTGGCGCTGCGGATTTTTCCCGATGACGCCAAGAACATGAACCGTTCGGTGACGGACATCGGCGGCGGGATTTTGGTGGTGTCGCAGTTCACATTGTACGGCGATGCGGCACGGGGGGCGCGGCCGAGTTTTTCCGAGGCAATGCCGCCGGGGGAAGCGGAGCGGTTCTACGACGATTTCATGGCGAAGCTGCGGGCGGCGACGAAGCTGACGGTCGCCGAAGGCAAGTTTGCGGCGATGATGGACGTGGAGTTGGTGAATGACGGCCCGGTGACGATTGTGTTGGATTCGCATGCGTAAGGCGACGGAAAAGCATCCGGAGCCGGCGCTGACGTTTGGGGCGCCGCGTTATCTGGCCAATGTGACGGTGATCCTCGTGGAGCCGGCGGTGCCGGGCAATATCGGGTCGGCGGCGCGGGCGATGAAGACGATGGGGCTGACCGATCTGGTGGTGCTGAACGGCCCGAAGGATTTCGCCGCGCACCAGCAGGCAATCATGTTGGGACACGGCGCGGGCGATGTGCTGGGGAAAGCGCGGGTGGTGGCGACGTGGGAGGAAGCGACGGAGGGTCTGCATTGGCTGGTGGGTACGACGCATCGGAAACGTCGGGCACAGTTCCCGCAGATTGTCGAGGCGCGACAGGCGGCGAAGAAAATCGCTGAGATGTCGCAGAAACACCGGGTGGGGATCGTCTTTGGACGGGAGGAGGCTGGGCTATCCGACACGGAATTGCGTCGGTGTCACGACATCGTCAGCGTGCCGCAAGCGGCGGACCATCCGTCATTGAATCTGGCGCAGGCGGTGATGCTGTTGGCGTACGAAGTCTATCTTGCCAGCCTGGGCGAGATACCGAGACCGAGATACAACCTCGCGACGGTGCACGAGGTGGAGTCGGTATTGCAACATCTGTCGACATCGCTGGCGAAGATTGGGTTCCGTCCGCATCAGGGCGATCCGGATTCATTTATCCGTTCCCTGCGCCGGGTCATTGCCCGCGCCCCGCTGGAGAAGCGCGACTGCAACGTCCTCCACCGGATTTGCCAGCAGATTGATTATTACGTAAAGGAGAAGGATAAGAAGTAGAGAGGCGTTCTACCAATTCTTCGCGGCTTCTTCCGCGTCTTCGAGTTCTTCCTTGCGCCGCCAATACCCGCACTGTTCAATCATGGCGCGCGCTTTCTTCAACTCCTCGTTGTCCTTGAAGAGACGCGCCCGGTGCAGATGGATGTCGGCCATGTGAAGCCGCATCGGGCCGCGCTCCGCAATTTCCCAAGCTTGGTCCAAATCACCACGTGCTCCGTCTGGGTCACCCTCTAGGAGTCGCAGCCAAGCGCGGGAGGTGAGCCCGTGTGGAAGATGATCCATTGTGCCAGCAATCCGAAGGCCCTCCACCGCTTGTTCAAGTTCTCGCTTCGCATCTTCAACTTTCGACTTCTCTAGTATGTCTCGGTAGAGCGCAGCGCGACCGAGTGTGAGGTGATCGAGCGCGATGTTTAGTAGGTACCTGTCCTCGGAGGCCCATCGAAGTGTTTCGGTGGCGCGACGCTCAATTTCGGCGCACTTAAGGATATGGGGCGCGGTGTCCTCGCCGGTCTCGGGGGCAGCTTTGGTATCGTCTGCCTTCGCGAACGCTTTCCAAGCACCACGCTCCACAGCGGCAAGGAGGAAGTCGCAATAATGGAAGCCGAATACTCCGTTGAGCAGTGGGTTCACCGGGGAGATCGCCTGCATGGCTTCAGCTTCAACGAAGAATTTGCGCGCGCGCGAATCACCGGCCTGATGCAGGGCTGCCGCCATATGGGCGCGATTGCCTATCCGCACAAATTCTGCTCGGTGCAAGTCGCTGAATTTCACGGATTGCTCACTGGTGTGGATTGACTCGGCGATTAGACCGAGCGCTAGCTGCAGTTGGCTCAAGCCTCCCGCGCTTCGGGCCGCGTTTGTCCAATCCTCATCGTCGATCTCTGCTTGGAGGCCGAGTCGCCTGAGTTGCAGTGATTCGACCAACCGTCCGATGGCTTGTAGGTTAAGTGCTGCGTGTGCTACGACCCATCCTCGCTGGTTTGGTGTCAGGGCAGCAGAGGGCTGGCTCCAAGGGTGATCGAAGAACCACGCCAATGCGCTCAGGTCTGTGCTAAAAGCGCCCAACTTGGCGGTAGCGTACGAGGCATGTGGGTTGGGGTAAAGGCCCGATGTCCCCCGGTTGATGCGGTGGATGAAAACCCTGAGTGCTTCCGGAGTTCTGGACGCTTGGCAACCATGGCTCACCGCTTGGTAGAGTGGTTGTAGGCTCTCAAGGCCCTCGGGCCAGTGCGGGGCACTGACTTGCAGGAAATCAAAGAGCCGTGAGTGTGCGGTGGTCCAAGCGTTCGGATTAAGCTCTTGGAGACTCTTTGCGAAGTACTCACGAACCAAGGGGTGAGTATCAACCACGCAATCGTTGGCGTGCGAAGCGAAGCGTGCACCAAATTGATCGGGCGGTCCCAGTTCGTGGCGGGCCCATATATCCGCGGCCATTATGGCTGCTTCGGCCCTTTCCTCATTGTGTCCGGACAATTTGCGAGGCTCCCAAGGGCGCTCCTCGACAAGGGCGAGTTCACTCAGGTTCGACAACGCCTCATTCCGCCCAGGCTCTTCGTATCTCGCAAGGTCGTCGGTCAGTCCCGAAATGGGTGGATTGGAGAGTGCGGCTAGGCAGTCGGGCGCGGCGGGGCCGTCGAACAGCCCGAGGACACGGAGGATGGCCAGCTCCGCACGGCAGCCGTTTTCTTCGAACCAGCGCTCGTAAGCAGCCATGACACGAAAGGCGTGAGCGCCTTGCTCTCTATCGTTCACTTCCTGAAAGTCCACACAATCCACACGACGAATGTCACCGTGATGGGCGCGTTTGAGGTAGCGGCCGAGCAGCGCGAGTGTGAGAGCGTGCCCTTTCACTGTTGTAGTAAGCTCGCGCTTCTCATCGTCCGTTCCCTCGACACCCAAGCTCGTAAGCAGGGCTGCGCCGGCTTCTTCGCTGAGATGATCCAATTTCAGTTCTGGCGCGACAGTCGTGCGGTACGGTCCGAGATCGGACAGGGACTCACGCGTAGTGGCGATGCACAGGCCGAGGCTCTGGCGAGACAGGCCTTTCAAGAGGCACTCGATTGCCGGGTCCTTAAGCTTGCCGCTAAGCGGACCGGGCGGATACTGCATCGACTCAATTCCATCGAGGACAAGGATCGTGGGGCGTCGGACCACCAACTCCGCCAGCCGAGAACCTTTGTCCCATGGCGAAGCCCCGCTGTTGGACATTTCCTCGTCGCCGAAGAACTTCAGGGCGACGGCAATGAAATTGTCCGAGGAGACGATTCCTTGGTCGCGGGTGCCCTGACTGTAGAATGACCAGTCGAAGACGCGAGCGATGCCGGGCCATCCTTTTGCGCTGAGACGGTTCATCCACTCGACAACGAGTGACGTCTTGCCAACCCCGCCCCAAGCGACAATGGAAAGGACGTGAATTGCAGGATCGGCCAGTGCCGCGTCAAGTTGGGCGAGTTCCTTGTCGCGGCCGAAGAGTTGGTCTGCGCCGTGGCGTAGACGGCTGGGAGCGGTTTGGAGACCAGCTTTCGGGGCTTCGGCGACCCATCTCCTGAGCAGCCTGATCAGGTCTGCGCGCATCATAGGCTGACCGGTTGTAGAGTATGTCGCGAGGCGCGCTGTCAGCGCGTCGGCCAGCATTTCACGGTCGTCGGGTGTTCCTGCATCCAATCCTTCATCGCGTAGGAAACGGTCGAGGCGGTGGGCTGCCTGTTCGCGAAAGGCTAGAAGATCGAGGTTCTTCTTGTCGATGGCCACCTTGCCTTCGCGATTCATCGCAGCCACTCCAGAGCTGTGCAGCCCGACGAGGCAGAGGCGATATTCCGAAGCCGAGCGTGCCGCTTCCAGTTCGTGAGCCCACCGGCGGACGTCGCTTTCCGCGAACTGGTTCGCTGAAGACTTCACCTGCACTGCCCGGCGGGCGTTGGGAGCTTCCCAAAGTATGTCAATCTTCTCGGAGACATGGTCCGGCTCGATGGTTACGCGGTCGAAGGGAGGGTCAGTGAGTAAGCTGTCGAGGAGAGCGATCAGCGTTTGAACGAGATAGCCACGTATCCCGGCTTGTCCGCCGGTAATCCGTGGAGTCGTTGCAGAATTGTTCGCCGGGGCCATGAAGCGTCTTCTTCTCCTTACGAACCCGCTATGCCCTCAATATCGAAAAGGGCGGTGAAAGGAAAGATTTAACAACGAACGGGCTGGAAGCCCGTTCCACTTTACTGCACGTGTTGCCAGGCGTGGTAGGAGGAGCGGACGAGGGGGCCGGATTCGACGTGGCGGAAACCGAGTTGGAGGGCGTCGTGCTTGAGGGCGGCGAATTCCTGTGGCGTGACGTAGCGGATGACGACCAGTTGTTCGGCGGTCGGCCGCAGGTATTGACCGAGCGTGAGGATGTCGCAGTCGTGTCGGCGCAGGTCGCGGAAGACATCGAGCAGTTCGTCGCGGGTCTCGCCGAGCCCGAGCATCAGCCCGGATTTCGTGAGGATGTCGGCTCGAAATTCCCTGGCCATCTGCAGGACGCGCAAGGAACGTTCGTACACCGCGCCGGGTCGGACCTGCTTGTAGAGGCGCGGGACGGTTTCGATGTTGTGGGCGAGCACAGCGAGCGGCGTGTTCACGACGCGGGCGATACAGTCGGGTTCGCCGCGGAAATCGGGGATGAGCATCTCGAGTTTGCACGACGGCAGACGCTGGTGGATGGCTTCGATGGTGCGGGCAACGTGGTCGGCGCCCTGGTCGGGCAGATCGTCGCGGGTAACGGAGGTGAGGACGCAGTAATCGAGCTGCATGGCACTGACGATGGTGGCGACGTGGTCGGGCTCGGCGGCGTCAAGGTAGCCGGGCCTGCCCTTGTCGACCGCGCAGAAGTTGCAGCGTCGGGTGCAGACATCGCCCATGAGCATGAACGTGGCGGCGCCGTGTTCCCAGCATTCGCCCATGTTGGGGCATTTGGCTTCCTCGCAGACAGTGTGGAGATTGAATTCGCGCAGGACGTTTTTCAGGTAGGCGTAACGTTCGCCGCCGGGGACGCGCTGGCGAATCCAGCCGGGCAGACGCGGGCGCGATGTGGGCTCAATTGTGACGACTGCTGTATCCATGTTGTTCGCTGGTGGAAGAATAAATCACGGGGCGGGATTTGTCATCTCTCGGGAGCGACAAGACTTGTTACGAGGAGAAATCCCTGGTGCCGATCGGCGGATCGGGGGGGAGACGGCGCGAGACAAAGAAGCAGCCGAGGGCGACGAGCGTCGAGGCGGTGGCGATGATGAGGGCGAGCGATTCGGGCCGATGAAACGCGTCGGACAACTTGAAGCTCAGCATGCCCAGCTTGCCATCGTACATTTCGAGGTCGTGAGAGGCAGCTTTCGAATCCTGGAGCGAGAGCGTGTTGTCCTGCCAGTCGTCGGGCGAATTGGACGCGGCTGGATTGTTGGACTGACCCAGGCCGCGGACCAGCACGAGGCTGGCGGCGGTGAGGCCGAGGACCAGCACGAGCATGCCGACGGTGTTGAGCATGGTTTGGTGTCTGGTCGGCGTATCGAACATGCTTCAAACGTAGCAGAATTCGGCGCGTTGTCGACGGCGTCGATCTTCATCGTGGAGCGGCGGAGCGAGTGGAACTCCCCGGTCTGCCGCTTACTGAGCAGCCCGCGCTCGCGCCAAGGCATTCTGGACCTGGACGAAATCGGGGTTGATGCGCAGGGCTTGCTCGTAATGCGCGATGGCCTCTTGCGTGCGCCCCAGCTTCTCCAAGGCGACTCCGAGATTGTAATGCGCGTCGGCGTAATCGGGCCTGATCCGCAGCGCTTGCTCCCAATGCTCGATGGCCTCCTGTACCCGGCCTGCTTGTTCCAAGGCGGTTCCCAGGTTGTTGTGCGCCTCGGCGAAATCGGGCTTGATTCGGACAGCCTGATCCCAATGCTCGATCGCCTCCGGCAACCGGCCCAGCCGGGCCAAGGCCAGCGCCAGATTACTGTGCATTCTGGCGTCGCCGGGCTTGAGCCGCAGGGCCTGCTCGTACTGGCCGAGCGCCTCCGCCACCCTGCCCAGTTGAACCAACGCGATCCCCAGGTTGTCGTGCGCCTCGGCGTCGTCGGGCTTGAGCCGCAGGGCCTGCTCGTAATGGCCGATTGCGTCCTGAACCCGGCCCATCCGCCCCAACGCCACCCCCAAATTATCGTGGGCCTCGGCGTAATCGGGCCTGATCCGCAGTGCCTGCTCCCAATGCCCGATCGCCTCCTGCCCCCGGCCCTCCCGCGCCAGGGCAAGCGCCAGATTGTTGTGTGCCTCAGCGTCTTCCGGATCGAGCCGCAGGGCCTGTTCATACTGGCTGATCGCCTCTTGACCCCGGCCCATCCGCTCCAAGGCGATCCCCCAATTGTAGTGGGCGTCGGGATAATCGGGTTTGATTCGCAGCGCCTGCTCGTAGTGTTCGATGGCCTCCTGCGGGCGGCCTTGATCCATCAAGGCGATCCCGAGGTTGTTGTGTGCGTCGGGATAATCAGGGTTGATCCGCAGAGCCAGCTCGTCCTGGGTGATGGCCTCCTGGGGCCGGCCGGCTCGCTCCAAGTTGAACCCCAAGTTGTTATGCGCCCGAGGGTTGCTGGGACGCTTCTCCACAGTGTCCTGCCAAATGGTCAGCGCCGTGCTGTAGTTCCGATTGCGTTGAATAGTCAGGAACGCGAACAGCACCGCCACGGCCCCACTCGCCGCGCATCCGAGCGCAACGTCCTGCGGCTTATTGAACAGTCGTTTCCCAATCTCGAACGCGCCAACTACGGCCGTCGTTACGACCGCCGCCAACGGCAGGTACATCCGGTGTTCGGCCATCGGCTGACCTGCTAAGGGCACGACGCTGGAGCTAGGCGCCAGAATCACTAGGAACCAGGCACCAACGAAACCAAGGGCCGGTTGCCGCCGCAGTTCAACCAAGACACCCGCGACCAGGATGGCCAGAATCAACGCGTACGGCGCCGCTTCCGCGAAGTGCGAGATCGTAATGCCGCCGCCGATGGCGCCGCCATAATCGAACACCAGTGGATGCGGCCAGATTGCCAGCCAGAGGTACTGCACCACCACCCGGCACTCGGTGAGCGCATAGCTCCACCACGTTATCCCGAGGCCATAGCCGACGCCTCGCCCCGGTAGATTGCCTGAACCAGCCATCAGGTAGCCCAGCAACAGCCACGTGGCGGCCAACCCCAGATACAAGCGACGGTGTCGGGCCCAAGCTTGCCGGAGGCTCCCGCCGGCAAACGCCCGATCGTACAGCAGCACCATGAGGGGAGCTGTCACCATCACTTCCTTCGTTGCCATTCCCAGAGCGCACGCCACCACGGAAAGCACGAACCATCGCCCATGCCCCGGTGATTCCACCCCACGAATGAAACCGTACAGTGTGAGCAGGTAAAACAACCCCATCAACAATTCACCGCGCTCTATCAGGTACGTTACGGCCTCGGTCTGCAACGGATGAAGCGTCCACAGGGCCGCCACAGCCAGCGCAATCCAGTCTCCCGACGCGCCGAATCGTTCCCGTAATCCCGGGCGCAACAGGGTGCGTCGGACGATGCCATACAATGTTAGGGCTGCCAGAATATGGATGGCCAGATTGAACGCGTGGTATCCCCGCACGGCCAAGCCTCCCAACGCGTAGTTAACGGCCAGTGAGACATTGACGACGGGGTGGCCGCCCACCATCGAACTGGCAGGGGGCGACAGCGCGTCCCCAATCGGCCACAAGTGACGGATGTGCGAATTCCCGGCGATGGAAGGTATGTCGTCCAGGATGAACGGCCCCTGAAAGCTGTTGTGATACGCCCCAACGCCGGCGGCGATGATCAACACGGGGATGAACTGGCGCAGTTTCAACAACGCAGGAGTTTATCCGAGCTCCGACAGGAGTCGCGAGTCTTTTTCGGACCTGCCACGCCCGACCAGCCCCGACTTCCGAAGTCGGGACCAGCGTTTACTCATCTACGCTTTTCCCAAGTGACACTGAAACCGTCCGGCAGCCAATTCACAACCTGATAAGTTTGCCCACGGTCGGACTGTTCCTCATCGTCTTGCGGTTTGGGCTTCCCAGGTCCGCCGCTTACTGAGCGGCCCGCGCTCGCGCCAAGGCATTTTGAGCCTGGACGAAATCGGGCTTGATGCGCAGGGCTTGCTCGTAATGCCCGATGGCCTCCTGGACGCGGCCTGTTTGCTCCAGGGCGACTCCCAGGTTGTAATGCACATCGGCAAAATCGGGGTCGATTCGGAGGGCTTGCTCCCACTGTTCAACCGCCTCCGGTAGCTTGCCCAGTTGAACCAGGGCGATCCCCAGGTTGTTGTGGACGCCAGCATCGCCGGGCTTGATTTGGAGAGATTGCTTCCACTGCTCAACCGCCTCCGGCAACCGGCCCAGTCGGACCAAAGCCAGCGCCAGATTACTGTGCACTCTGGCGTCGTCGGGCTTGAGCCGCAGGGCCTGCTCGTAGTGGCTGATCGCCTCCTGGACCCGGCCCAGTTGAACCAGGGCGATCCCCAAACTGTCCTGCGCTTCGGCATCATCAGGTTTGAAACGCAGGGCCTGCTCGTAGTGCCCGATGGCCTCCGGCAGCCTGCCTTGTCCCATCAGGACAACGGCGAGGTTGTTATGCGCTGCAGCGTAGTCGGGCTTGAGGCGCAAAGCCTGCTCATCGTGACTGATGGCCTCCTGAACTCGGCCTGCGCGCTCCAAAGCGACCGCCAGGTTGTAGTGGGCTTCGGCGAAATCGGGCTGCAAGCGCACAGCCTGCTCGTAGTGCCCGATGGCCTCCTGCAGCCTGCCTTGTCCCATCAGGACAACTGCGAGGTTGTTATGCGCTGCAGCGTAGTCAGGCGCGACTTGCAGCGCTTGCTCATAATGGCCGATCGCCTCCCTGACTTTACCTTCCCCGAAGTAGATATCTCCCAGATTGATATGCGCCGTGGCAAAATCAGGTTCGATCCGTAGCGCTTGCTCATAGTGGCTGATCGCCTCCTGTACCCGTCCGGCTTGGAGCAAAGCGTTGGCCCAGTTGTAGTGCGCTCTGGCATCGTCGGGCTTGACCCGCAGGGCCTGCTCGTAATGCCCGATGCCCTCCTGCAGCCGGCCCAGTTGAACCAGGCCCATACCCAGGTCGTTGTGCGCCATGGGAAGATCATGTTTGATCCGCAGAGCCTGCTCCAAGTGACCAATCGCATCCTGTGGTTTGCCGGTCTTGAGCAACGCGTCCCCCAGGTTTAGCTGCGCCCGAGCGTTGTTGGGACACTTCTCCACAGTGTCCTGCCAAATGGCCAGTGCCGAGGTGTAGTCCCGATTGCGTTGGATGGTCAGGGAGGTAAACAACACCACCGCAAAACCACTCGCCACGCATCCGAGCACAACGCCCGGCTGTTTGTTGAACAGCCGCTTTCCGATGTCGAACGCGCCCAGGACCACGGCCGCAACCACGGCGGCCAGCGGCAGGTACATGCGATGTTCGGCGATGGTTTGTGAGGCCACCGGTAGCACGCTGGAGGTGGGGGCCAAAATGGCAAAAAACCATGCACCCAGGAACCCCACGGACGGCCAACGACGGATCGCGACCACCGTGCCCGCAAGCATGCCGAGAACAATGAGCGCACCCGGCAAGATCTCGTCAGCCCCGTTCGCCAACACCGATCCATAATCGAACACCAGTGGATGCGGCCAGATGCTCAGGTGCAAGTAATGGAGAATCGCTTGAAGTTGCGTGAGCGCATACGGCTGCCAGGCCAGACCGGTGCCCAACCCGACGCTGCCACTACGGTTGCCAGTGCTGAGCATGAGGTGCCCCAACAACATCCAAGTGGCGGCCAACCCCAGATACAACCGCGCCCGACGTCGCCACGCCTCGGCAAACGAGCCGCAGAGAAACGTGCGATCATACAGCAGCACGATCAACGGAGCCGACACCATCACCTCTTTGCTGGCCATCCCCAACAGACACGAGGTGACAGACAGCGTATACCAGATGTTCGGCGAGTCTGACTCCGCCCCGCGGATTACACAATACAGCGTCAGCAGGTGAAACAACCCCATCATCGACTCTGCCCTTTGGGCGACATAGGTGACTGATTCGGTCTGCAAGGGATGGACAACCCAAATAAGGGCAATGACCAGCGCCAAGGGAAGTGCTGCCATGCCGAAGCGCTGACGCAACGGCGGCTGCAGCAAGGTCCGCCGCGCGATGCCGAACAGAACCAGTCCCGCCGCCACATGGATGGCAAGGTTTAGGGTGTGATAGCCCCGCACGCGAAGACCGCTGATCGCATAGTTGATCGCCAGGGAGAGGCCAACGATGGGACGACCGGCAACCGTAGTGCCGCCCTTGGGCGGCTGCTTCAGTGCCTCCCACACGGGCCACAGGTGACGGATGTGCGGATTCTCGGCAATAGACTCCACATCGTCGAAAACGAATTGCCCCTGAAAACTGTTGTGATACGCCCAAACGCCGGCGGCGATGATCAATACGGGGATGAACTGACGCGGTTTCAACGGTCGAGCAGTTTATCCGAGCTTGTCTCGTCCGACCAGCCCCGACTTTCGAATTTCGGGGCCAGTGTTTACTCATCCACGCTTTTCCCAAGTGACACTGGAACCGTCCGGCGACTAATTCACAACCTGGTGAGTTTGCCCGCGGTCGGAGTGTTCCTCATCGTCTTGCGGGTTCGTCCGTTTTCTCCACTGCGTTCAACACGGTCACACCCTGATACAAACGCGACCGTTATGACTCCACGTTGCGACTTTCCGGCACAAGCTGGAAATTCCCGATTTCCCCAACAAAAACAAATTGGCGGCCCTCGTGATTTCCCATTGGAACCAAATTGTCGAATTTCTCAAGCAAATCGCCACATTGCAGGCGGCGACTACCTGACGGGGCTGAGTTCGAACCGCTTTGGGGCGAGGATGGGGGCGGGTTGTGGGGGATCATGGTGGCGGAGCTGCGGCGCGGGGTAAGGCCCCAATCGAGTACGCCACTTTCATGTTGCAATTGAGAACCGCGGACGGAGAGGTTGCGGCGGGACAACTGGACGTGCGAACATGGGTTCAGAAATGAACCAACCACAGTTCCGCCCCAGCGAGCAATTGGCGAACACCGTCACCAGCGGTGTTGGTCTCGTCTTCGCGGTCGCGGGTGCAGCCGTTCTGGTCACGCTGGCCAGCGAACATGGCACCGTCTGGCACATCGTCAGTTGTAGCGTTTACGCCGCCATGTTGATTTTCCTCTACACGGTGTCGACGCTCTACCATAGCCGCCGCTTTCCGAATGCCAAGGCCGTTCTCCGCATCCTTGATCATGGCGCAATCTTTCTACTGATTGCGGGCACCTATACGCCGTTCACCTTGGTGAACCTCCGGGGTCCATGGGGCTGGTCTCTGTTGGGAGCGATCTGGGGGTTGGCGGCGCTCGGAATCGCCTTCCGAGCATGGCTGCGTCAGCGCCCTGTTGCGCGAGTTGGGCTGTACGTCGCGATGGGCTGGGCGGTGGTGGTGGCCGTCAAACCGCTGTTCGCAACCGTCGCGCCCGGCGGATTGATATTACTGCTGGTAGGCGGTCTGGCGTATACCCTCGGGATCGGGTTCTACGCCTGGCACCGGCTGCCGTATCACCATGCGATCTGGCATGTCTTCGTCTTGGCGGGCAGCGTGGCCCATTTCTTCGCCATCCTCTTCTACGTCCTGCCGCCGTGGGCATTCCACTGATTTGGCGATCGATGGTCAATCACGCGAGCTTGATGATCAATCGAGTGCGCCGCTTTCTCTTTGCAGAGGGGATCTGGGCGGCAATTGGCAGAACTTGGTTTTGGGGCAGTTCGCCGAAGCGGCGGAAATGACGGCGGTTCAGCGGGGTGCGAGCGGTGGAGACCGTAGCCCGTACACCCAAAGTAGTCGGGGTTCGTCGTGCGATGATCCACTCCGTGGCAAGGAATCCGATCTTGAGCGAAGGCACGGGTTCAGGATCGGCTTGTCAGCATTGTCAAAGCCGACACTGTGAGTGCACGTCAGACGGAATGGCCCATAATGGTCGTGGGCCTGGGTCATATGGGAAATGTCGAGTAATCAGGCTCATCGAGGATGAGCTTTACTTTCCCGCCCCGGTTCCTACAATGCGATGCAAAACTTATGGATATCCATTTCGCCTGCCCACACTGTGCACAACACATCGTGGTTGATGAATCGGGCAAAGGCCAGCAGATCGAATGCCCTGGCTGCCATTCTCAACTCACTATTCCAGCGCCGGTGGAGCCACCTGCGCGGAAGTTGCCACGCTTGGTAGCGGAGACGCCTGCCGAGGCACCACCGCAGGGTCCGCCTCCCGCTGCGTCGAAATTTGGGAAAAAGGGCAAGGGCGCGAAATATCGCTGCACCAACCCGCGCTGCGGTGTGGTGGTGTCCGAGTCCGACCTGCGCACGCAACAGGTCGCCGGCAGAATCTCGCGGGTCTGCCCGAAATGCCGCATGAACGTGACCCTGATGGCCGCGCGAGCGGGGTTCTGGTCCCGTATGTTTAAGAAGGGCAAGTGATCTCGGGCCTGGGTGTTGTGTTTTTGTACCCTCTACTATGTAGAACTTATACAGCCTGACTCGCAGGTGGGTTCCGATTCTTGTCCCATCCCTCGTCTGCAATTTTGTATATCGACTGGGCATCGCCGCCAACTCCCGACGTTCTGCCGTTCCACTGATCACCACAAAGCCGGAGACGAAGATACCGACAAGAAAAAGCTGAACAACATGGCCTGGGACGTAGTCCTTGCGTGGGACGCCGGATGCGCCGCTGCCCGCAGGCAGATGAGATTCATGAACTTTGCGGGCTGGGCCTTTTCAGTCCCCCCCTCTGTATTCGTGAAAGCAGGGTGGTGGGTTTCAGGCCGAGAAGCTCAGCGGCACCATCCGGACCCGCGATTTTCCAGCCGGTCTTTTCGAGCGCTGCCAGCAGATTCTCGCGGTCGCGACGCTGCATTTCCGCTTCGGTGAAAATCTCGATGCCGGCCTTGGTATCAGGATGTGGTGTGGATGAAGACGGAAGGGGTGCGGAATCTGTCACCGGCAAATCGAAGTGCAGTGGACCGCCCCGCGCCAGAATGACCGCGCGTTCGATCACGTTGCGCAGTTCCCTGACGTTCCCAGGCCAGTCGTAGCTCTGGAGTTTGGCGACGCCAGCCCGAGTCAACCGAGGCTTCGGACATCTCAGTTCCTTCACGGACAACTCGACAAAGTGTTTCGCCAGGAGCGGGATGTCATCCTTTCGCTCCTTCAGGGTGGTGACGTGGATCGGGAAAACGTGGAGTCGGTAGTACAGGTCCTCGCGGAAGCGGCCTGCCGCCACTTCCTTCTTCAGGTCTTTATTGGTGGCCCCGATGACTCGCACATCCACCTGTCGGGTGCAGTCCTCGCCCACGCGTTCATAACGCTTTTCCTGCAAAACGCGCAGCAGCTTTCCTTGTAATTCCAGTGGAACTTCTCCGATCTCGTCCAGAAACAGCGTCCCGCCCTCGGCCGTTTCAAAACGACCGGGCCGGTCCTTGATGGCTCCAGTGAAAGCGCCTTTCACGTGGCCGAAAAACTCGCTTTCAAACAACTCCTTCGGGATCGAGGCGCAGTTGACCCGGACCAAGGGCTTGTCTTTACGTCGGCTGCGACGGTGGATTTCGTGTGCGACCAGGTCCTTGCCCGTCCCGGTTTCACCGAGGATGAGGACCGAGGCTTCCGTCGGTGCCACCAGGTCAATCTGGCTAACAATTTGCCGCAACGCAGCACTTTGGCCGACGAGGTCGCCGAAGGCCTTGGCTTCCACCACCTCCTCCTGCAGATAGGTGTTTTGCAGTTCGAGCTGCGCCTTGAGTCGCTGAATCTCCTCAAAGGCCCGCGCGTTGGCGATGGCTGCGCCGATGTGATCGGCAAAGATTTGCCCCCACGGTCGCGCTTCATCCGGCATGTCCTCACGTGTAAACCCGGTGGTGACCCCCAAAACCTCGCCCTTGAACGTGATCGGCGATCCGCTGAATCCACGAATTTGCTCCTGCTCCAGCCAGTCAAGCTCAGCCAACTCTCCCGTCCATTCGTTCAAGCCCCTCAGGATAAGCTGTTGTCCTGTCGCAGCCACCTTTCCCACCAAGCCTACCCCCAGCGGCATCCGCGCGTTGGGATCATCGAAGCGCCGAACTCCCGCTCCGGAATTGGAGAGCGACTTGCCCCCGCCGGCAACCAAGTGCAGGCAGCGGGTTTGATCGGGACACTTCGGTCTTTGAGGGCAAACGGAGCAGAGGTCTCCCTTATCAACCAACCAGACTTGGACGCCGGCCACGTCAGAGTGCTCCATCGCACCGCGGATGAGCTTCTGCAACAGGTGCTCCACCGATTGCTCGTGCGCGATATCCAAGAGCAATTGCGTGACGAAATTCGGATCGAATCGGTTGTCACTATTTGATTCCACAACGGGCAGATACTCTCATAAGACGTACGATTCTTGCAACCAAAATACAACGCAAATGCGTGCATTATACCACGCAGATGCGTGCACTCAATATTGCGTGGCATCGCAAACTGATACGCAGTTTGCGTTACACCCTGCCCATAAATAGGTTGTGATTATTTAAGCGAGCTGGCACGCAACCTGTATAAGGAGTTATGCAGTCGAAAACATGACCTCAAATGAAAACAAACTGCGGATCGTAAAAATCGACGAAGCGAACTTCTATTCGGAAGTGCTCCAGTCGAAGCGGCCCGTCTTGGTGGCGTTCTTGGCTCCTTGGAGTCAGCCTTGCCAGATTCTCACGCCGGTGCTGGACGAAGTCGCGGCCGCATGCGCTGGGAGCGCGAAAGTCGTCAAGGTCAACGCCGACGACAATCCCAATCTCAGTCTGTGGTATGGAATCCAATCCATTCCAACCTTGCTCTATTTCGTCGACGCACGTCCCCGCGCCAGAGTGGTTGGGACTGCCAGCAAGGAAGCGATTCTCTCGCAAATACAGTCGGTTTTCCATGGCGGCGATTCCACATCTTTCCCTCCGGACCCAAACAAAGAAGATGGACACCGCAACCCGTGAACCCAACCCCACTGTACCGTTGCCGTTACCCGGCAAAATGGATGCACCATCATGTGGACTTGAACGTATGAACAACCCGAGCGCACCCAACACCGGTGTGAACTCCAACCTGAAATCAACCCTCTTCAATGAATTTCATCATCAAACGCTTGAGGAACTATGATGCAACTCAATAATTCGGTTTCTGATTCCTTTGAACGGAGAGTGGTCGCGGTGGCCCTGCTCTGCGGGCTTGCCATGACAGCCTGCAACCGCCAGTCCCACGCTCCGCCGCCTCCCGCGCCGGAAGTGGCGACCGTAATTGTGGCGCCGCAGAAGCTGTTGCTGACGACCGAGCTTCCCGGGCGCACGGCACCCCACCTCATCGCGGAGATCCGTCCCCAAGTCAACGGCCTCGTTCTCAAGCGCCTGTTTACCGAAGGCACCGATGTCAAAGCGGGCCAGATCCTTTACCAGATCGACCCGGCGCCGTTTCAAGCAGAGCTCGATCGGGCCGAGGCGAACTTGCCGTCCCTGCGGTCGAAGGTCAACCGCTACAGGCAAGCCCTGGCTGACAAAGCGGTCAGCCAGCAGGACTTCGATGATGCAGAGGCCGCCCTGAAGCAGGCCGAGGCCGAACTCGAAACCGCGCGCATCAATCTGAATTACACCCGCGTTGTCTCGCCGATCGACGGCCGCATCGGCAAGTCCAGCGTGACCGATGGCGCCATCGTGACCGCGTACCAACCCACGGCCTTGGCCGTCATTCAGCAACTCGATCCCATTTACGTGGACGTGCCCCAATCGACGGCTGATCTTCTGCGCTTGGAGCGTCGCCTCCATGATGGCCGCCTCAACCGCGAGGGAGCGGACCTGAACAATGTGCAACTCCTGTTGGAGGACGGCGCGAAGTATCCCATTGAGGGGGCGCTCCAGTTTCGGGACGTTTCGGTGGATCAGACTACTGGATCGGTGATTTTGCGGATGGTCTTCTCCAATCCCCAGGACGTTCTCCTCCCGGGCATGTTTGTCCGGGCGGTGGTGAAAGAAGGCGTTAACGAGCAGGCCATTCTGATTCCACAGCAGGCCGTGTCGCGCGACACCAAGGGCAATCCCTTGACTCTCATCGTGAACGCCGCCGGCAAAGTCGAGCAACGCCAACTCAGCCTCGACCGCGCCATCGGCGACCAGTGGCTCGTCTCATCAGGACTCGCACCGGGGGACCGCGTCATTGCCGAAGGCATGCAAATAGTGCGGCCCGGCATGCCGGTCAAGGAAGTGCCGTTTGACGGCAGCGCGACACCGGCGAGAACACCACCGGCACATTGACAACTGACGAAGGAACACCATGCTCTCACGATTCTTCCTGGAACGCCCGGTGTTCGCCTGGGTCATCGCCATCATCCTGATGGTGCTGGGTCTGCTGGCCATCCACACCCTGCCCATTTCCCAGTATCCGCCCATTGCTCCGCCGTCCATCGCCATCGATTCCTTCTACCCCGGGGCTTCGGCAGAGACGGTGGAGAACAGTGTGACCCAGATCATCGAGCAGAAGATGACCGGCTTCGACAAGATGCTCTACATGTCCGCCACGAGCGATTCCTCCGGTTCCTCCCGCATCGAGCTGACGTTTGCCCCGGGTACCGATCCCGATCTCGCCTGGGCGCAGGTGCAGAACAAACTCCAGCTCGCCATGGCCAGCCTGCCGCAGGTGGTGCAACAGCAAGGCGTCAAAGTCAGTAAGTCCACCCGCAATTATCTCCTCGTCGTCGGCTTGATCTCCGAGGATGAGAGCATGGACGGCAACGACCTGCGCGACTATGCCCAATCCAATCTGGAGAAGGTGCTCTCGCGAGTGCCGGGCGTCGGCGAGGTGGAAGTGTTCGGCAGTCAATACTCCATGCGCATCTGGCTGAACCCCGACAAGCTGACCGATTTCAATCTGACTGTTGACGACGTCATCGCCGCGCTCAAATCCTACAACGTGGAAGTGTCGGCGGGCCAATTCGGCGGGGCGCCGGCAGAGAAGGGCCAACGCCTGAATGCCTCAATCATCGTCCAGAGCATGCTCAAAACGCCCGACGAGTTTGCCGCGATTCCCATCCGCACCAATCCCGATGGCTCCGTCGTGCGGGTCAGCGACGTGGGGCGGACGGAACTCGGGACGGAATCCTACGATGTCGAGGTCTTCCACAACGGCAAACCCGCTGCGGCGCTGGCGATCCGGCAGGCGGCCGGTGCCAATGCCCTGGATACCGCCAATGCGATCCGGACGAAACTGGACGAGATGAGCCAGTTCTTCCCCACCGGCTTGAAGGTTGTGTATCCCTACGACACAACCCCCTTCATTCGCGTCGCCATCGATGAAGTGGTCAGAACGCTCGTCGAGGCGATCGTCCTCGTGTTCCTCGTCATGTACCTGTTCATGGGCAACATGCGGGCCACACTAATTCCGACCATCGCCGTGCCCGTGGTGCTGCTGGGAACGTTTGCGGCTCTGGGTCTTTTCGGCTTCTCCATCAACATGCTCACTATGTTCGCCATGGTGCTGGCCATCGGGCTGTTGGTGGACGACGCCATCGTCGTGGTGGAGAACGTGGAGAGAATCATGAGCGAAGAAGGCCTTTCTCCTCGGCAAGCCACGAGTAAGTCGATGGACCAGATCACCAGCGCTTTGATCGGCATTGGCCTGGTGCTGTCGGCGGTGTTCGGTCCGATGGCATTCTTCGGCGGTTCCACCGGCGTCATCTACCGACAATTCTCCATCACGATCATTGCCTCGATGCTTCTCTCCGTGGTGGTGGCGTTGATTCTCACGCCGGTCCTTTGTGCCTCGCTGCTCCGGCCTGTTCCGCAGGGACACCAGCCAGCGGAAAGCGGCGTGTGGTTCCTGCGTCCGTTCTTCCGATGGTTCGATCGGAATTTCTCCTGGCTCAGAAACCGGTACGTGGGAGTGGTCGGACATTCTCTTTCCAAGAAACTGCGCTACCTGGTCGTGTATGTTCTGCTGGTCGTGGTGATCGGGTTCCTGTTTCTGCGGATGCCAACCGCGTATCTACCCGACGAGGACCAGGGCGTCCTGATGGTGCAGGCATTGCTCCCGGCCAATTCGACCCTGGAGCAAACAAAACAGGTCATGCAACAGGTCAAAGAGCATTTCCTGGAGCACGAGACGGGCGCCGTGGAATCCTGCATGACCGTCTCCGGCATCAACTTCTCCGGCCGCGGACAGAATGCGGGCCTGGCCTTCGTCAAACTCAAGGACTGGAAGCTGCGTACTCGCCCCGACCTGAAAGTCGGCCCCCTGGCGGGCAGGGCCATGGCAAGATTTTCCCAGATTCGCAACGCGATGGTCTTCGCCTTCCCGCCGCCCGCGGTCGTCGAACTGGGCATGGCCAAAGGGTTTGACTTCGAGTTGCTGGACCGCGGGGGGCTGGGTCATGCCGCTCTGATGGATGCCCGCAATCAACTCCTCGGCATGGCCGCGCAAGACCGGATCCTGACCAAGGTCCGACCCAATGGCTTTGAAGACGTCCCGCAGTACCGGATTGACGCGGACTGGGAGAAGGCCGGCGCCCTGGGCGTGCCGATCAGTCTCATTCACGAAACCATCTCGGCGGCATTCGGCAGCGCCTACGTCAACGATTTCATCCAGGCCGGTCGCGTGAAACGGGTGTATATCCAGGCCGACGCTCCCTACCGGATGTTGCCCAAAGATCTGGAAAAACTCTACGTCCGCAATGGCGAAGGCAAGATGGTGCCGTTTTCTTCATTTGCGTCCGGGCATTGGACCTACGGCTCTCCGAGGCTGGAGCGATTCAACGGTTTCCCATCGGTGAATATCCAGGGAGAGTCGGCGCCGGGAAGAAGCTCTGGCGAAGCGATGCAGGCCATGGAGGGATTCGTCAAGAAGTTGCCCCGTGGCATCGGCTTTGATTGGACCGGGCTGTCCTATCAGGAACGAATGGCAACGGCCCAGGGGCCGATTCTTTACGCGTTCTCGATCCTCGTGATCTTCCTTTGCGTGGCGGCTCTCTACGAAAGCTGGACCATCCCGTTTGTCAACCTGTTGATGCTGCCGCTGGGTGTCTTTGGCGCGTTGTTGGCGACTTCCTTGCGGGGGTTCCCCAACGACGTGTACTTCCAGATTGGATTTCTAACAACGCTCGGTCTCTCGACAAAGAACGCCATTCTGATCATTCAATTCATCAAAGAGCAGCGGCGCCAGGGAGAGGGACTGACTGAGTCAACCCTGGCGGCGGTGAAAATCCGGTTCCGCCCCGTCATCATGACGTCGCTGGCATTCTTCTTCGGCACGCTGCCGCTGGCGATCGCCTCCGGTGCCGGCGCCGGCGCGATGAATGCCATTGGGACCGCTGTCACCGGCGGGATGCTCTCTGCCACGTTCATCGATCTGATCTTCATCCCATTGTTCTTTGTGATCATATCCCACGTGTTCACGAAAAAGGAAACCCAGCCGCCTGCCGCGACCACAGAGGTGATCTGATATGAAACGCATCCATACAATCCTCTGCCTGCTTCCGTCGGGATTGCTTTGCCTGAGCGGTTGCACGATGGCTCCGAAGTATACGCGATCGCCCGCTCCCGTCCCGTCCTCGTGGCCGACGGGCGCCGCGTACGCGGAAGCCCGGATGACCACAAACGCTCCGCTGGCCCGCGACTTGAAGTGGCAACAATTCTTCACCGACGAAAAACTCCGACAAGTCATCGCGGCGGCGCTGACGAACAATCGCGATCTACGCGTTGCGGTTCTGAATGTCGAACTGGCCCGAGCGAAGTATGGGATTCAACGAGCCGAGCTGTGGCCGGCAATCGATGCCACCGGCAGCGCCAGCAAACAACGGATACCCGGCAATACCGAGGGCTTCCCGCAACCAATGACGATCCAGAACTACAGCGCCAACCTCGGCGTCGCATCCTGGGAAATCGACCTCTTCGGCCGCATCCGCAGCCTCAAAGATGAGGCCCTGGAGAATTACCTGGCGACCGAACAAGCCCGCCGCGGCACCCAGATCTCGCTCATTTCCTCGGTTGCCAATGCCTATCTGACCCAAGCCGCCGATCAGGAGAGTCTCGCGCTGGCGGATCGCACCCTGCAAAGCCAGCGGGATTCCTTCGTATTGGTCAAGCGGCGCTATGATCTCGGCCTCGCAACCGAGCTGGACCTTCAACAAGCGCAATCCCAGGTTGACTCGGCCCAAACAGACATCGCCCGCTTCACCCAATTGGCCGCGCAAGATGAGAACGCTTTGAGGCTCTTGATCGGCTCTCCCGCAGCCAGCCAACCGCCGCCAACGGAACTGGCTGCCATCACCCCTCCCAGGGAAATCGCTCCCGGTCAGCCCTCCGAAGTGCTCCTGCAACGACCCGACATCCTTGAGGCGGAGCATCAACTCAAAGCCGCCAATGCCGACATCGGCGCTGCCCGGGCAGCCTTCTTCCCCCGCATCTCGCTAACCGCAGCCTTCGGCACCTCCAGCGGTGAACTCTCCGGACTGTTCATGTCGGGCTCGCAAGCGTGGAGCTATGCGCCGCAGATTGTGATGCCGATCTTCGACGCCCGCATCTGGTCCGCCCATAAGGCTGCCAAAGTCCAACGCGAGATCGCCGTGACTCAATACGAAAAGGCAATTCAGAGCGCCTTCCGGGACGTGGCCGATGCCCTGGCCGTGCACGGCACGGTGGATCAGCAGTTATCGGCACAACAATCCTTCGTCAACGATCTCGCTGAAACCTACCGCCTGTCCAATTCTCGTTACCAGGAGGGCATCGACAACTACCTGAGCGTCCTCGATGCCCAGCGGTCGCTCTACGCCGGCCAGCAGGGACTCGTCTCTCTGCGCCTGGCCAGGCTCGCCAACCAGGTGAAGCTCTACGAGGTGTTGGGAGGTGGGTGGGAGAACGAAAAACCGGGCGCCAAGCAGGCCAGGCAGTAAGTCAACGACCCGACAAAGGAAGGAGTACCCCATGACAAAACAGGCCCGACAACCGAAACCCGGTCAGCCAGCTTCCATCGCGAGGACAGATGTGGCTCACCCGGCCAAGGCGGAGATCGCCATGCGGGCGCACGAAATTTACCTGGCGCGCGGTGGCACCGGCGGTTCTCAACTCGACGATTGGTTGCAGGCCGAGCGAGAGCTCAAGGCCAAACCCGGTGGAGCACCCGCCGGCAATCCCCGTGCAACAAACGCACATCCACGCAAGTCCTGATGGGTGCATACCAGGAAACGAATGATGCGCAGGAAAAGCACGACACCAGTCGCCGGGCCGAGTTCATCGTCTGCCACCAAGCCGGCCCGAATTCGACTTCTGATCGTTGATGATGACGATTCGTTCCGTTATGCGATTCGGCAGTGGCTCGAATCGTGTACCAGATTCGAGGTCGTTGGGGAGGCACGCGACGGCATGGAAGCCGTACGCTTGGTCGGCGAATGTCTCCCCGACATCGTGCTGATGGATATTTCCATGCCGTCGATGAACGGCTTGGAGGCGACCGCGCACCTGACTCAGCGGTTTCCACAGGTGCGTGTGGTCATTCATACGGTTTCAACGAACCCGCAGAATGTTCGGAAGGCGCTCCAAGCGGGGGCGGCCGCGTATCTGGTGAAGGCCAGCAACACCCGCCTCGCCCTTGTCATCGATGAAGTGGCGGCCGGGAAAACCTACGTCGATTCCTCGGTTCCGATGGGAAGCATCGCCAAGCGGAATCACGTGGAATGAATCGGTACATCGTTCTCATCGCCTGTCTGGCAGTCATGACTTCGGCGGGGCTTGCACCCACGGCGCGGGCCACCGAAGAGAGGCAAGGCCCGATCTTTGCCGTGACCGAGGAGAACGATGATTTCGCCACACTGTTCCTCGGCAACCATACGGACCGCCATTATACTCAGGGCCTGAAACTCACCTATCTGGGCGGCGACGACGACCTGCCACATTGGGCCACCAACATGAGCGAGGCGCTGCCACGCGTGGCGATTGACGTCGACGCCCGGAACCTCGGCTACGTGTTCGGACAGAATATGTACACGCCGGCGGACCTGACCAACAGCGCGCCCATCAAGACGGATCGTCCGTATGGCGGCTGGTTGTACGGTGGCATGTACCTCCAGCGACGCGGCTATACAGGCACGGCCGAAATTCCGGTTCAGGAGGATTTTGAAATGGATCTGGGAATCACCGGCCCGCCGTCGTTGGCCGAGGCGATCCAGAGAAACTTCCATGAGTTGTTCGACCCCGGTGAAATCCCCCGCGGCTGGGGTCATCAAATCAAGACCGAACCGGGCCTGTTGCTAAAGTACGAACGTCTCTGGCGCCTGTCTCCCAACGACCAGAGCGCCCACTACGTTGACCTCATCCCCCACGCGGGAGCAAAGGTCGGCAATATCGAGATTTCCGGAGACCTGGGCGCGACCCTGCGCGCCGGTTGGAATTTGCCGGACGATTTTGGCGTGCAAATCATCGATTCGCCGGCTTCAGAGGGGGGTGGAATCACGCCGACTTCGCCGGCTTTTGCCTGGTACCTCTTCGGCGGCGTGGACGGGCGCGCGGTCGGCCACAACATTTTTCTCGACGGCAACACGTTCCGCAACAGCGCGAGTGTCGACCGTGTCCCGTGGGTGGCGGATTTCAGCTCCGGGTTCGCGTTTCGCCTGTTCCGCCACTTCGAATTGAGCTACACGCGCGTCGTCCGCACGCATGAATTCGTCGGACAACAGCGTGCCGACATCTTCGGCTCATTTGATGCGAAAGCCATGTTCCAATTCTGAGTGTGTATCCGACGGCGGCGAACCGAGCCCTTTTCGGATGTAACCATGCCGCCATCGTGGCACAATCTCGACCGTCAGACTAGCCGTGGTCGCTCAGCCGCATACGTTCATTGGACATCCGGAGGCCGGGGAGCGGAGAGCGGTGATCTACACGTTGCTGGGTAGTTGCCGCGGACATGGGATCAATCCATTCGATTATTTGAAGGATTTGTTCACGCCGTAGGGTCAAAAAACTCGTCCTCGCTGAATGTCCTCGGTTGGCATTGCTGCGAGGAACATTCCCCCCATCGATGACTTGCGACCGCGCGAGGGCTGGGCTGGTTTCGGTGGCGCTCCCCGCTCCTGGGAGCAGATGGCGGCGGCCGCCAGTTCGCGCTTGGCTCGCAGCCAATGCTCCGACTCCAACCCCGAAGGCAGACCTTCTTGCTCCCAAATCCGATGAGCACGAGCGGCGATCTGCTCGCGGTTGGGTCTGGTGGATCCGTTCGATTGACCGTTCATCTGGCCCTTCCTTTCGTTCATGAGGCTGTCTTCTTTCGTGGACGGGGCATCGGTGGCCAGAATGCCCCACGCGTTTGCTCGCCACCCTTGGCTGATGCAACCCCAATGGCGGGCGAGACCCCCTCGTCCCCGCATTCCTCTTCATTCATTTGGCCACACCCGATCATGGCTGACTTCGCCATTGGGGCAGCGAACTAACAGGGATGACCGCTTCGGCCAGAACGGGGCGAGCAAGGTTCTGTGCCGACGCCGTCATGGCCGTCGCAGACAGGGCCGCTTTCACCGCTCCCAGCAACTCGTACTTGGTGAACGGCTTCAATAGCGTGGCGGCAAGCTGGAGCCACGGGTTTTGGTCCAACTCCTCCGCAGGCAACGCTGCCGAGGCCAGAACAACCGGGAGATTCATGCGCGCAGAACGCAGCTTCTTAATGAGCTCAACGCCTGACAGCTTCGGCATGGTTTGATCGGTGATCAGGAGGTCGTAGTTGGCGGCATGCAGGGCCTTCCAGCCGGCTTCGCCGTCTTCGGCGGCGTCCACTTGGTAGCCAAAGCGTATCAACACCTTGGCGCTGAGCTGACGAATGGAAGCGTCGTCATCGACCAGGAGGATGCGATGGGGCGGATTCGTTTGGCCTTGAGCCAACGCGCTGGCGGCCTTGTCGTGGGGAGGTTCAACAGACATGTTCATAACATGGAGAATTTCATCGCGGCCTCGCTCAAGACGTCACCAAGCGTCGTTGTTCCCGAAACACTGCAACGGCGCTCTGACGGCGAGCCGTACACCGCCCGGTCCCTTGGTCCACCGCAGGCGTCGCAAGCGTTCGCGGTGAGATCATTAGACTTCGGTGCCTTCGTCTGGTGATTGGTTTTCGTGGCCTTAGAGTACAGGAAGAGAGCCGGGCGGTGTTATGGGGTGTTTACCCCATGGGCGATGAATCCAGACTGCCGGGCTAGCGGATGGTCAACTGAACACTGCTCTCGATGATTCCCGCAGCGATGGCGTAGCGGGTGAGGCCGGAGATCTCGTGGATGTTGAGCTTGGCCATGAGATTCTGCCGATGTTTTTCGACGGTCTTGATGCTGATGCCGAGTTCCGCCGCGGTCTGTTTGTTGGCCTTGCCTTCGGCAATCAGTTGCAGCACCTCGATCTCGCGCGAACTCAGGCGGGCGATTTTCTTCTTGAGCGGCCCGCCTCCGTTCGGCGACTTCTGATTGTGAAGGCGCCCGGCAATGGAGGGACTGAAAAAGGTGTTTCCGTTCTGCACTTCCCGAATCGCCCGGGACAGGTCGTGCGAGGAGGTTTGTTTGACCAGAAATCCCGCCGCGCCGAACGCGATCGCTTGTTCGATGTAGGCGTCATCATTGTGTGCGGACAGAATGAGCACCTTGGTGCCGCGAATGGCTTTGCGAATTTGCCGGGTGGCTTCCAAGCCATTGAGCAGCGGCATGGCAATATCCATCACGACGACCGCGGGACGCAGCTTCCTGGCCAGCGCCACCGCCTGGCGGCCATTCTGCGCTTCGCCGACCACCTCGATATCGTCTTCGGCCGCCAACAACTTCCGAAACCCCTCGCGGACAACCATGTGGTCTTCAGCCAGCAGCACGGTGATACGTTTCATAAATGCTAAACCCTGTTGCCGTTGGTGAAGGGAATCTCGGCGCGGATGGTCGTGCCCTGGCCCGGCGCCGATTCGATGCGCAGACTACCGCCGATCATCTCCACGCGTTCGCGCATGCCGAGCAATCCCAATCGTTTGTTCCGTTTGGCGTGCAATACCCGTTCCACCTGAAAGGACCTGCCGTTGTCCTGGATCGTCAGGCCGACCGCGCGCGGAAGTTTCTGGAGGCTGACGTCCACCCGACTGGCGTGCGCATGGCGGCCGACATTGGTCAGCGCTTCCTGGGCGACGCGATAGAGGACCGTGCGCGTGACGGTATCCAATTGTTCAATCCTGCCAGATGTACAGGCCGTGAAACGAATGTGGATGCCCGTCCGTTTCGTAAATCCTTTCATAAACGAATGGAGGGCGGGAATCACCCCCAGGTCGTCCAGCACCATCGGGCGCAGTTCCCGGGCGAACCGATGCACGATGTCCACCGACTTCTCGACCATCCGTTGCGTACTGGAGATCTTATTCTGGAGACCTTTGGTGTTGTGCGCAGCCTCGGTCTTCAAGGCCGCCAGCCGGACATTGATACCGCTCAAGGTCTGGGCAATTTCATCATGCAGTTCGCGGCTGATCCGTTTGCGTTCTTCCTCCTGTGCCAACAGAAGCTGCCGGGACAACAGCCGCAACTGTTCCTGCAAATGGTTCGACTGCTCCAGCAACTGGCTGTAGTGTCGTTCGCTGTTGCGGAGGGATACCTCCACCGTCTTGCGCTGGGCGATCTCCTGTTTCAACTGCCGGTTCGAGTCGTCCAGGTCGGCGCTGCGCCGGTGCAACGTCTCGATCATCTGGTGCAAGCGGACGTTGGCCTCCCGCGCGGTGCGATGGGTCTTCTCGATCGGGGTGATGGCCTCGCCAAAAAACCTTCCGGCCCGCCGCACCATTGCGTCCCGGGTTCTGGCGGAGTAACCCGGCAACACGAGGGTGATCAACGCCTGCTCGTGAATCCTGGCCAGATCCAACGTCTCCAGCCCAAGGGTCATGGCCTGCCGCCCTAATCTCCGTGCCGGCTCTGTGCTCGCGTGTGCGCCTTGTTTCAGGTGTTTTCGCAACGCCGCCTGATAGTGCCGCGATAATCCGGTGAGCTTACGTGTCATGGTGTTTGCCGAGTTCATCAGCGAAACGACTCAAGGTCCTCTTTGATTTTTCCACCAGCAGTTGCGTGCTGGCAATCTCTTTCTTAAGGCCCTCCGTGTTGGCCGTCGCCCCTTGTTTCAACGTCAACAGCCGGACATTGATGCCCAGCAAGGTCTGGGCGATTTCATCGCGTAGTTCCCGGCTGATCTTAGCTCGCTCTTCTTCCTGCGCCGACAGAATCTGGTGGGTCAGATGCCGCAAATGCTTCTGCAAGCGCCGGGACTCCTTCACCAACCGGGCGTAGTGACCCGCGCTTTTCTTGAGGGCTTGCTCCACACCCTTGCGCTGGGCGACTCGCTGTTTCAAGTGACGGCCAGAGGCCGCCAGGTCCACCGTGCGTCGGTCGAGTGTCCGGGCCAGCTGGCGCAAGTGGACGTTGGCCTTCAGCGCGGCGCGATGAGTCTTCTCGATCGGGGTGATGGCCTCGGCAAAAAACAGCTCCGCCTGTTTGATGACCCCGTCCTGACTGCTGGAGGCTTCCAAGGAGGCGAGCGCGGCCTCGTGAATCCTGGCCACGTCCAACGTCTCCAGCCCGAGGGCCACGGCCTGGCGACCCAGTCCCCGCGCCGGTTGCAGGCTGGCCCGTGGGCCTTGCTTCAAATGTTTGCGCAAGGCCGTCACATATCCTCGCGACAGCCTGGTCAACTTGGCTTTCATAGTTTATCCCAAATGCGTTGCCACTAATCCGGCTTCAAGTTCTGACAGTTGCTGCAATCTGTCGATGGGGTAAAACCCTACCAGAACGTCCAGAGCAGCAAGCCCCAGTAATGAAAGCGCTCGTGACCGAAGACACCGAGGCAGATGCTCGCGTGCGCAAACGCCGGCTTGAACGTTCGGGCCTGAGTTTCGGCGTAGGCGAACATAGCCTAGCCGTCTACAGCACGGTGCGCCGCCGGTCAGCGGTCAGGATTTGCCAATGAGATCGCCGTTGTCGAGCGCCTCGACGCGGCGGCGGAGTTTGTTAAGCGCAATTTCCTGAATCTGGCGAATGCGTTCGCGGGTCAACTTGAATTTCTTCCCCACTTCGTCCAACGTACGCGATTCTTTTCCACCCAAGCCGAAACGCATGGTCACGATTTCAGCCTCGCGCGGCGTCAGGTACTTGAGGTACTGGCGGATTTCCTGCCGCATCGTCTTTACGCGTAGTAGTTCGTAAGGCGTCAACGCACCCTCGTCCTGGACAATGTCGCTAAATCGGTTGTCGTCCTCATCCCCGATCGGAGCGTCGAGGCTACTGGGAGTTACACCGAACGTGCGAAGCTGGGTCACCTTGGCCGTCGAAATGCCCAAGTGCGTGGCCAACTCTGCGTCACTTGGTTCGTGGCCGAGAGTCTTCGTGAGTGTGAGACTGGCCCGATGCAATTTGTGAACCTTGTCCACGACATGAACGGGCAGTCGAATCGTCTTGGACTGGTTCGAGAGGGCGCGACGGATGGATTGCTTGATCCATAACGCGGCGTACGTGGAAAGTTTGGCGCCTTTCTTGGGATTAAATCGCTCGACGGCTTTCATCAGGCCGATGTTGCCTTCGTTGATCAAGTCGAGCAGCGGCACTCCGAAATTGGCGTAGTCATGGGAGATTTTTACGACAAGGCGCAGATTGGCCTTAATCATCTGTTCGCGTGCACGTTTGTTGCCTCGTTTGACCTGCGACGCCAACTCGATCTCCTCCTCGCGCGTCAACAGTGGCGTCTTTCCAATCTCCTGCATGTACAGCTGGAGGGAATCGCCGCTTTCGTTGTATCGGTCGGTAACCATGAATGTTCTTTCTGTCCTAGCACTATGCGCCATGTCGACCGGCGGCACACAGCAACTGCGACCCTTCGTGTACTTTAGATGCAACCCGGGTGGATTCGGTTCAACAGGCATTCCGCGGCACTCGGCGGCCTTTTGATCGCGCCCTTGCTTCGCCCCCAAGAAACGCCAGAGAAGCGGTAATCAAGAGGACACATTAAGGCCAGCCGCACCGGTTCCACGCGCACCAGTGGCCATTTTGAGCGCAATGCCGCCAAATCGACGGGCACTCCCCTCCAACCCAAAAAAGCCTGCTTTGCCGTCTGCGGGGAGCGCCTGCGCACGATCTCAGGGCCAAACGTCCATGCCCCGCACCGCACCCCTGATCGTGCCGCAAATCGGCTTCTGACATCCTCACACACGCCCGCAACCGTTAGCACCAGACGTTAGCACTCAGGACGCAAAACCTGAAAATACGCCATTTCATTAGGAAAAATGAATTGGCGACCCCAACGGGATTCGAACCCGTGTTACCGCCGTGAAAGGGCGATGTCCTGGACCGGGCTAGACGATGGGGTCGCCGGAATTGGCGCACACGCGGGTTGACTATAGCGGAATGAGGACGAATCGCAATGCGGAAATATGGTGTTCGGGCTGCGGGCGGAGCGACTGCGATGGAACAGGCGGGACATGCCATGCCGCGATTAAGATTCTGCTCCCTGCAAATCCGAAGTGGGTCTCGCGGACTCGGCTCCGCGCCTACACATCACACGGCGAGAATTTCCTTCTCCTTGTGGGAGAGGACGGTGTCGATCTCCTTGATGTACTCGTCGGTCTTGTTCTGGATTTCTTTTTCGGCGTGCTTGAGATCGTCCTCGGTAATCACGCCGTCTTTTTGCAATTTCTTGGCGAGTTCGTGGGCGTGACGACGTTCGTTACGGATGGCGATGCGACCGTCCTCGGCCATTTTCTTGCAGATCTTGTCGAGTTCGCGGCGGCGCTCCTGATCGAGTTCGGGAATGGGGATGCGGAGAATCTTGCCGTCAACGCGCGGGGTGATGCCCAGTTCCGATTTCAGGATCGCCCGCTCGACGTGCTGGACGAGCGTGGCGTCCCACGGCTGGATGACAATCAGGCGCGGCTCGGGCGTGGAGATGCCGGCCAGTTCGCGCAACCGCATGTGCGAGCCGTAGGCCTCGACCTGGATGTTTTCGACGAGGGACGTCGACGCTTTGCCGGTGCGGACGGTGGCGAATTCGTTGTGGACGAATTCGAGTGTCTTCATCATTTTTTCTTCCATCGAATCGAGGACTTCTTGCAGAGTCATGGCGAAGAGATTAGAAATTCCGGTTGGAGATGTCAACCACGCGCACACTTCTTATCGATGCCGATGACACGCTGTGGGAGAATAACATCTACTTCGAGCGGGTGGCGGAGGAATATGTCGCGGCGCTGGGACGGATGGGCCAGAAGACCGAGCGGATCGAGCAGTTGCTGTGGGAAACGGAGCAACGCAACGTCAAGATCACCGGCTACGGGAGCCAGGCGTTCTGCGAATCGTTGCGTGAAGTTGCCCGGCAACTCGGCGTGGCGGACCTGGAATCATGGATTGGCGAGAAGGAGATGTGGATTCGCCGGCATCCGATCGAGCTGATGCCCGGCGTGCGTGAGACCGTTCCGCGGCTGCATGCGGTCAACCGGCTCATTCTGCTGACCAAGGGCCGCGAAGACGAGCAACTTGCCAAGCTGGAGCGGTCGGGGCTGGCGTCCTTCTTCCACGCCCGGGAAGTGGTGTTCGAGAAATCCGTCGAGACCTACCGGGAGTTGGTGGCGAAGCACGGGCTCGTGCCGGAGCGGACGTGGATGATCGGCAACTCGCCGCGTTCCGATATCAATCCCGCGCGGGCCGCCGGGCTCGGCACGGTATTCATCCCCTACCACACCACCTGGCAACACGAATTGGAAGAGATTACGACGGACGGCGGCACGATTATGCTGGAGAATTTCGGACAACTCGCCGAGCACTTCTTGTAGGGAACGAACTACTCACTCACGAGCGTGCCGATGGGCTCGCCGAGAATGGCGCGTCGGATGTTGCCGTATTCGAAGAGGTTGAAGACGACAATGGGAATGCGGTTGTCCATACACAGCGAGAACGCGGTGGAATCCATGACGTTCAGCCGACCCTTCAACGCGTCCATGTAGGTGAGCTTGTCGTAACGTTTGGCCGACGGGTTGGTGGTCGGGTCGGCAGAATAGATTCCGTCCACCTTGGTGGCTTTCAGCAGCACATCGGCATTGATCTCGCTGGCGCGCAGGGCGGCGGTGGTGTCGGTCGAGAAATAGGGGTTGCCGGTGCCGGCGGCGAAGATGACCACGCGGCCCTTTTCGAGGTGGCGCATGGCGCGACGACGGATGAACGGCTCGGCGACGGCGCGCATTTCGATGGCGGACTGGACGCGGGTGGACACGCCATGTTTTTCCAGCGCATCTTGCAGGGCGAGGGCGTTGATGACCGTGGCGAGCATGCCCATGTAATCGCCCGCGGTGCGGTCGAGGCCGTGTTTGCTGCCGGCGAGACCGCGAAAGATGTTGCCGCCGCCAATGACGATGGCCAGCTCGACCTTCAGTTCCTTGATCTCGCGGATTTCCTTGGCGATGGCGGCGCAGGTTTCGGGGGAAATGCCGTAGCCGCGCGTGCCGAGGAGCGCCTCGCCGCTCAACTTCAACATGACGCGGTGGTACTTTGGCGTCAGCGCGGAGGTCTGTACCATGGGCACGGTTGTACACGCAGTTGCCGTTCTTGGCAAGCACGGGGATGGACAGCCTGCGCTTCGCAGCCCCGACCTCGGACTCGGAGTAACAAGCGCGGCTACAACGGGCCAATCAACAAAGAGTGGTGCCCGCAAGCAGGGACGCTTGCGCCACCCGTCCTCAAGCTGCTGGTGCCGAACCCGGAATTTCCTCGCCGAGCTGCCAGCGGATGAAGCGGCGGATGATGATGTTCTCGCCGAGTTGGGCGATCTTGGCCGTAACGTGATCCTTGATGGTGATCTCGGGATCTTTCACGAACGGCTGCTCCAGCAGACAGACCTGCGAATAAAACTTCTCCAGCTTGCCGGCGATGATCTTCTCGACAGCGGGCGCGGGCTTGTCCTTGACCTGGGCGCGGTAGATTTCCTTTTCGCCCTCGACGACGACCGCCGGGACATCTTCGCGGCGGACGTAGCTCGGGTTGGCAGCGGCGATGTGCTGGGTGATGTCCTTGACCAATTCGCGAAAGCCTTCGTTGCGGGCGACGAAGTCCGTCTCGCAATTCACTTCCAGCAACACGCCGAGCTTGCTGCCGTGGTGGATGTAACTGGCGATGCAGCCTTCGTTGGCGGTGCGCAGGGATTTCTTGCCGGCAACGGCGATGCCCTTCTTGCGAAGGATCTTTTCGGCCTCGGCGAGATCGCCGTGGGCCTCTTGCAACGCCTGCTTGCAGTCCATCATGCCGGCGCCGGTTTTTTCGCGAAGCGTTTTGACGAGTTTGGGGTCGATTTGCATGGCGGTGGTAGTCATTGGGAAACGTTGTTTGCCGAATTGCCTAGGCCGATACGGCGGTTTGTTCCGGGGCGGGCGCGGGTTCCGCCGGTGGCGGGGGCGTGGCCTCGGTCGGGGCCGGCGGCGGAGGCGGAGGGGGCGACTTCGGTCCCAGTTCCGCCTGGGCTTCGGCAACGGTGTTGGCGATTACATTGGTCAGCAGTTTCACGGCGCGAATCGCGTCGTCGTTGCCCGCAATCGGGTAGCTGGCGTAATCGGGGTCGCAGTTGGTGTCGACGACGGCGATGATGGGGATCTCGAGACGACGCGCCTCGTGAACGGCGATGGCTTCGCGCTGGATGTCGACGACGAACAGCGCGGCGGGCACCCGTTCCATGTTGACGATGCCATCGAGATTCCGATGCAGCTTGTTCTGCTCGCGGCGGTAGGAAGCGATTTCCTTCTTGGGGAGACGCTCGGCTTCGGGCGAGGCGAGGAGTTTGTCGATTTCCTGCATCCGCTTCACGCTATTGCGGATGGTGCGGAGGTTGGTGAGCGTACCGCCGAGCCAACGATCCACGACGTAGGGCATGTTGGTGCGGAGGGCGCATTCCTTGATTTCCTGTTGCGCCTGTTTTTTCGTGCCGACGAACAACACGGAACCGCCGCTGGCGATCGTATCGTGGAGAAACCCGCAGGCGACTTCGATCTGGGTGAGAGTCTTGTTGAGGTCGATGATGTGAATGCCGTTGCGGGCGGCGAAAATGAACTTTCTCATTTTGGGGTTCCACCGCTTGGTCTGATGACCGAAATGAACCCCGGCTTCCAACAACTCTGCGACTGTTACGCTTGCCAATGTATCCTCCGCTGTTCGATCTCGCGGAGCGGCGACGATGCGTCGGCGCGAGACATCCCGTCCGATAACGACTGGATTCTGGTTTAGTGTTATTTTGTCCCGAATCTGTTCGAGACGGTTCGGTACTGCCTCGACTACTCGTGGCAGGACTAATCAGCATAATCCCGTCCCGTGGCTTTGCAAGCGCAAAAACGTGGCGTTTTTTGCGCGGTTGGGAAGGTCGCCGCGTGAGGGCACGCGGCCTACAACGGCAGGATTGTAGGCCGTGTCCCCCGACACGGCGTTAAAACTTCGCGGTGGAGATGCCCAATACTGGCAGGAAATTGCGCGCGGCGGAATCGTCGTAGGAGAAGAGCACGAAGCCGGGCGCGCCGAGCAGCCGGGTCGCGTTAATCTGGGCGGTCAACTGGCTCATGCGATCGAATTTCCAGCTACCGATGCCGACGACGACCTTGTTGCGTTGGGAGGCCCAGACCTGCTCGCGGCGGATCTTCGACTCAAAATCGCGCAGGTCGGGCGTGTAGGTCATCGTGCACACATAATCGACGTAGCCGCGGTCGAGCCACAATTTCCAGTCCTGCGCTTTTTCTTCCCTGGCGCGGTTAAGATCGGGAAACACCGCCGCGGAGACGGACAAACCCGGGCGAGCGAGTCGGGCGCGAGTGGACAACTCCTGGATCCATTCGCTGATTTCGCGCTGCCGCCATTGGTTGAACCGGGTGACATACGGCCCTTCCAACACGTCGGCCGGCCAATGGCGGACGCGCGTGCCGATGCTCTGCTCGAATTCGCGCCGGCAATTGTCACAGAAACAGCAGGGTTGTTCGCAGAACCGGATGTAATCGAATTGAATGCCGTCCACGGGATACTTTTTGACGATCTCGGCGACGGAGGACTCGATCAGGGCGCGGTTGGCCGGCACGGACGGACACAACCACGTGAACCCGGATTGCGTCACCGGACGGCCATCCGGCCCGCGCATCACACGGTTCTGCGCGACAAGCTCGCGCTGGAAGGACGGCGGGGCCTTGTACATGAACGTGACGATCTGTTTCGCATTCACAGCCAGCCCGCGTTCGTGAGCGAGGTCGATTCCGCGCGCGACGGGATCCGTCGCCTCGTGGGCCACGCTCGGCAACACGTGACTGTTGGGGTAAAACGCGGCGCCACCCGAGGCCAGGTTGGCGTAGATCGTGTTGAATCCAGCGCGCCGGAGATTTTCCGTGGCGTTGTCCCAATCGAGCTTGGTCGTATCGCTGACCCACACGCCGCGAATCTCGCCCGCCGTCGTCATGCGCGGACTCGGCGTCGGCACGTAGCCGGGTGCGGGTGCCGGCTTCAGCATGGTCTGGTCGTACGTCGGGCTGCGTAGCGTGCACGAATTCAGCAAACAAATGACGGCAACAATGGCCAGCGTTGCCGCCAGAATATTCCCCAACCTCCTCATGTGTCTCCTTGTGTGCCTTCGGAGCGCGGTCGCGGATCCCCGCTTTTCCCCAAAAGCGCCGACGGATCGGCGCACTCCAAAAGCCGCAGCCACTATACGCAGAATCCCGTGATGTTGCCAAACGAAATGTTTGCTGTTACAAGGGAAATCGATGACGCTGCGCAAACTCTCCATACTCGGCCCCGGTCTGCTGGGCGGTTCGATCGGGCTGGCGGCCCGACAACGGAAGGTTGCCAAGCGCGTATCCATCTGGGCCCGGCGGCCCGACGCGGCCGACCAGGCGTATCAACTCGGCGCGGCGGATGAAGCGATGCAGGACCTCGCCAGGGTCGTCGCCGATGCCGAGCTGGTGGTGGTGGCGACGCCGATTGGCGCGATGCGGGGATTGGTCGAGCAAATGCTCCCGCACCTGCCGTCGGGCTGCGTGGTGACGGATGTCGGCAGCGTGAAATATCCGATTGTCACCGCGCTGACTCACGCGCTGGCCGGGAAGGCGCGGTTTGTCGGGTCGCATCCGATGGCCGGTTCGGAACAATCCGGGATCGAGGCGGCGCGGCGGGATTTGTTCGACAACGCGGTGTGCATCGTCACGCCGCGCGAGGACACGGACCGGGCGGCGCTGGGATTGGTGTACGATTTTTGGAAGGCGCTGGGGTGCACCGTCAAGACGCTGGAGCCGATGAAGCACGACGAAATGGTGGCGCGGATCAGCCATCTACCGCACGTGGTCGCCGCGGCGGTGGTCAACGTGGTGTGCAGCGACGGGTCGGAACCGTTGAATTTTGCCGGGCCTGGTTTCAAGGATTTCACGCGCGTGGCGGGCGGTCCGTTTGAGATGTGGACGGAGATCTGCCTGGAGAACCGGGACGAGATCGGGCGCGCGCTGGACGCGTTGATCGAGGAACTCGGCAAGGTGCGTGCGGCGGTGCAGAACAGCGACGCGGTGGAACTGCGGACCATGCTCAAACGGGCGAAGCACTTCCGGGATGAACTGAGGTTCAAAACATAAGGGGGGACGGATGCGCAAGACGAGTCGGGTAATAGCCGCAGCGGTCGCGTGCAGCGCGATTCTCAGCGGTTCGGTGCGGGGGGACACAGATCCGCGACTGAAAACGTTTGCCGGCGAAAAGCGCCGGCAGACGGAGGAGTTGGCTCACAAGCTTCATCTGCCTGTGCCGGCAGAAGCGCACGTGTTCTTCAAGGCGGCGGAGGCGGGCAATTGGAATGCAGTATCGAATTCGTTCGAGCGAATCAGTCCTGCGCAGGGAACAAATGGGCCACTACCGGGTTTCAGGAACGTCTTGTTCGAGCCGATTCACGAGACCTGGGGAGCGTACGCCGAGTTCAGCCAGTGGGACGGCGCGACGCTGCAGAGATTTGCCGATGGTATTCTCAGGTCGATTCCCGCGGGCAGCATCTACTTTGGCGGAACAGGCTCGGGTCGGTTTATCGTCACGGCTGTCCGCGACGTGGCGAAATCGCCGGACATATTCATTATCACCCAGAACGGCCTGGGATTTGCCAGCCAGTACACGGACTATCTGCGGTTGACGCATGGCCGCCGCATCTGGATTCCCAGTGAGAAAGATGTCCAGCAGGCGTTCCAACAAACCGACTACCAAATGAAGGAAGCCGACGTCTGGGAGGGGATCGTTACCGGGCTGACACAATCGATTTTCGAGCACAACAAGGACAAGCATGAGTTTTACGTTGAGGAGAGCATCGTCATCCCCTGGATGTATCCATATATGGAGCCGCACGGACTGATTTTGAAGTTGAACAAGGAGCCGCTGAAGGAACTCGATCCATCGGTCGTGGCGCAAGATCGGCGTTATTGGGACGGGCTGAGCAAGGAGCTGCTGGCGAACCCGAAGTTTCTCGGCAACGAGTGGGAACGCGGCGTGTTCTCCAAGCTGCGGTCGGCGATTGGCGGTGTGTACACCTACCGGCGAATGAGGAGCGAAGCCGAGGTGGTGTACCAGCAGGCGGTGCAGCTTTACCCGGGTGATGCCCAGGCAAGCTTTCGGCTGGCAGAATTGTATATGATAGCTGGCCGCCTCGACGACGCGGTGGCTGTGCTGGAAGGGCTCAAGGGGCATCTGCGCGCATCCGATCCGCTGGTTGATCGGGCGGAGGCACAGATCACCGATCTGAAGCGCAGAGCAGCAGATCAACAGTCCCAGTGAAACCGCTGCCTGACATTTTGGAGATCCAGCCGCTGGCCAAGCCGCCGGATTGCACGATCACCGTGCCCGGCTCGAAGAGCATCACCAACCGCGCCTTGATACTGGCGGCGTTGGCGGACGGCACATGCGTGCTGCGCGGCGCGTTGTGGGCCGATGATACGCAGGTGATGGTGGATTCGCTGCGGAAACTTGGTTTTGAAGTGACGGTCGGGCCCGATCCAGCGGAAGAATGCAATCGCACGATTACGGTTGTTGGACGCGGTGGCGAGATTCCGGCAAAGAAAGCGGAGTTGTACGTTGGCAATGCGGGGACAGCGGCGCGGTTTTTGACGGCGCTGGTTTGCCTTGGCCACGGCGAGTACACCCTCCGGGGCGACGAGCGGATGAATGAAAGGCCGATGAAGGATTTGTTTGAGGCGCTGGGTCAGTTAGGCGTCGAGGCACGGTCAGAGGATGGCTGTTTACCGGCGGTCATCCGAGCACGTGGATTAAAGGGCGGCGAGGTCACGATGAGCGCCAAACAGAGCAGCCAGTTCGCGAGCGGGCTGTTGTTGATCGTGGACAAGGCGAAGTTCAATTTACGTCTGGCGGAACCGGACGAGCCTTACAGCTATGTGGATATGACCCGCAGGATGATTCGCGAGTTCAGCCACGAGTACGCGGTCGAGCCCGACATGTCGAGCGGCTCGTATTTCGTCGCAGCACAGGCTATCATGGGTGGTAGCGTGACGGTGGCCGGTTGGCCCAAGCGGTCGTTGCAAATCGATGCAAGATTTCTGCAGTTTCTGCCGCCAACAGGGAAAGTTTCTCGATCGCGAGATTTGGGCGACAGCGTGCTGACGCTGGCGATTTGCGCGTTGTTTGGAAAACAACCCCTGCGGATTGTGGGCGCAGCGCGGCTGCGCGTGCAGGAGACGGACCGGATCAAGGCGATGGTGACGGAATTGCGGCGGGTGGGGGCAAAGGCGGAAGAGAACGAAGATGGGTTCACGGTGTGGCCGGCGGAGCCGGGGCAACTGCACGGGGCGGAGATTGAGACGTACAATGATCACCGGATGGCGATGTGTTTTGCGGTGTTAGGATTGAAAGTTCCGGGGATTCGCATTAAAAATCCCGGTTGTGTGAGCAAGACATTCCCGAATTTTTTTGATAAGCTGGAGAAACTAAGAACTTGAACTCAACCAGACTCGCGCGAGCGAGCCAGACAACGGCGCGGCCACTTGGGAGCGCGATACTCCAAACTATGAGCGACAATGTGACGGTGGTGGCAGTGGACGGGCCGGCGGCCAGCGGCAAGAGCACGGTGTCGCGGAGACTAGCCAACATGCTGGGCTATCTGTATGTGGACACCGGCGCGATGTACCGGGCGATCACGTGGAAGGCGCTGGAAGAAAAGATCGATGTCAACGACGCCATCGACGTCATCGCCATGCTGCATCGGATCAAGATCAGTTTCGAGGTGGCCGATGGCCAAGTGCGGATGTTGATCGACGGGGTGTATCCCGGCGAAGCGATCCGAGAGCCACGGGTCACGGAAAGGGTATCGACGATTGCGGCGATGCCCGAAGTGCGCCACGTGCTGGTGCACCACCAGCGCTCGTTGACGAAGTTCGGCAACATGGTGATGGAAGGGCGTGATATCGGGTCGGTGGTGTTTCCCGATACGCCCCACAAATTCTATCTCGAAGCCAGCCCCGAAGTGCGCGCGGAGCGGCGGAGGCGCGATTTGGAAGCGATGCGGATTCCCGCCAGCCAGGAAGGCGTGAAGGAAGCGCTCCTGGGCCGCGACCTGAAGGATTCCGGGCGCAGCGCGTCGCCGCTGCAGATTGCGCTTGGGGCGACCGTGATCGAGAATTCGCATTTGTCGATCGAGGAAAACGCCAGGGTGATTTTCGATCATGTTCGCCAGCAGTCGCTGCGGCGCGGGAGTATTGGCGCGGGCGGGGCCTGAGCGCGTCATGCGAGTGTGGTGGTATCGGTTCTGCCGGGCTTGGTTTCGCGCTTACTTCTATTTGTATCATCGGGGCCGGGTATACAACAGGGAGCGGCTGCCAGACACGGGGGCATTCATTCTGGCGGGCAATCACGTGAGTTTTCTCGATCCGCCGTTTTTCGGTCTGGCGTGTCGGCGGGAGGCGTTTTACATGGCGCGGGACACGCTGTTCCGGAATCCGCTGGCGGACTGGATTCTGCGGAGCTGGAATTGCGTGCCGATCAAGCGCGAGGGTGGCGATATCGGCGCGACACGGACGGCGTTGCGGATGTTGGGCGAATGCAAGGCGGTGCTGATGTTTCCCGAGGGCACGCGGAGTCCAGATGGGCAATTGCAGGAGCCGCGGGCCGGAATCGGGATGATTGTGGCGAAGGCGAAGGTGCCGATTGTGCCGATGCGCATTTTCGGGACGGACCGGGCGTTGCCGAGGGGGGCGAGTCTGCCGCGGCCGGCGCGGGTGGAGATCAAGTTTGGCGAGCCGTTTACGTATCCGTTGCCCGCGGATTTTGAGGAGATGCGGGGTGAGGCGGCGAAGGCGGTTTATTTGGAGATTGGGCGGGAGATTATGAGGCGGATTGCGGCGCTGAAACCGGAAGAGGACGTGGAGCGTAGAGGGTAGAGCGTGGAGCGTGGGAATGTTCACCACGAAGCCGCGAAGGGCACGGAGACGGCAAACGGGCGAGACGCCCGTTCTACGATGGGGGGCAGCCCTTTCAGGCGCGGTTGGGGGCTTGGGGAGTGCGGGCTTTGGGTTGGTGCCTGGCTCGGCGGGTGTCGGCCTGTCTGACGCGCTGAACGACGGTCAAGGTGGGCGCAGCCGACAGCGGCAGGTCGAATTCGTATCCGCAGCAGTAGCACTGGGGTTGAGCGGCGTAGTTGTAAGCGCTGCAGTGTGGACATTCGTAGAGGCGCGGTGCGGAGCGCTGGGTGCGGTTGGAGAAACATCCCACCAGCAAGAGCGGGACAAGCACAAGGACTTCCAGAAGAATCAACACTTCAATGACGCCGGTGATGCTCACAGTTTTCCTCACTCGAACAGAGACAGCGCCACGGCGCTAGCGCGTCGGCACAGGCGCAACGGGCGCTTCGGGCTCAAGTAAAAAGGCCCAAACGGGGTCGGCGATGGTTTAGCACGGGAGGAATTTGAAAGGCAAGAGATTTTGCGTTTTGGATCGGTTGACGAACCGGTGGGCGGCGGAAACGCAGGCGCAGGATATGGCGGGGGGCAACACTTGGCGACGGAGAGGTAAATGGGGGGAAAGTGGCGGCAAAGGCCGTAAATCGGCGGCTGAACGGGTGGCGGTGATGCCTGTCAGAAATGGCTTGCCACAACCCCGCTCCAGCGCCTATACTTTCTCGCCTTTCAGCTACCGCACCAGTGTCGTGCTTGCCAAAGGCAGGAGAAGAAAATCACTCGAATGCAGAACTCAATGGAGAAACTTTTTTCCGAGGTGAAGGCATTCACCGAGGGAATGCTGGTCAAAGGACGCATCCTGGAAGTGCGCCCGAATGAGGTCCTGGTGGACATCGGTTACAAGTCGGAGGGCGTGATTCCGCTCGCGGAATTCGACGACCCCGACGCGGTCAAGGTGGGCGACGAGATCGAGGTGCTGTTGGAGTGTCTCGAAGACGACGACGGCATGGTGGTGCTGTCTTTTGCCAGGGCCGAGCAGAAGAAGAACTGGGATCGCATCGTGAGCATTTGTACCGAGGGCGGCACGATCGATGGCAAGGTGCGCGGCAAGGTCAAGGGCGGGCTGATGGTCAACATCGGTGTGGACGCGTTTTTGCCGGCGTCGCAAATTGACGTGATCCCTCCCCGCAACCTCGACGAGTATCTCGGCAAGACTTTCAAGTTCAAGGTCGTCAAGATCAACCAGGAACGCCATAACATTGTCCTGTCGCGCCGCGAGTTGATCGAGCAGGAACGCGAAGACAAACGCCGCACGCTGCTCTCCAGCATGCAGGTCGGCCAGATCCGCACCGGCCTGGTCAAGAACCTCACCGATTTCGGCGCGTTTATTGACCTCGATGGTCTGGACGGATTGCTCCACATCACGGACATGAGTTGGGGGCGCATCAATCATCCGTCCGAACTGCTCAAGGTCGGCGACACAATTGAAGTGATGATTCTGGAAATAGACCGCGAGAAGGAGCGCGTGTCGCTCGGCCTCAAGCAGCGCAACCGCAATCCGTGGGACAACGTTGAGGTGAAATACCCCGTCGGCAGCAAGGTCCGCGGCAAGGTCGTCAGCGTGGTTCCCTATGGCGCGTTCGTGCAACTGGAAGACGGCGTCGAGGGCATGGTGCACGTGTCCGAGCTTTCGTGGACGAAGCGCGTGGCCCGCGCATCGGACGTGTTAAAGGTGGGCGACGAAATCGACACGGTGGTGCTCGAGATCAAGCGCGAGGAACAGAAAATTTCCCTCGGCATTCGCCAGCTCGAAGCCAATCCGTGGTCGCAGGTGCCGAAGAAGTACCCGCCCGGCACCAGGATCAGCGGCAAGGTGCGAAACCTGACCAACTTTGGCGCGTTCGTGGAGATCGAGGAAGGCATCGATGGGATGGTTCACGTGTCCGACATGTCGTGGTCGCGCAAGGTCACCAATCCGGCCGAGATACTGAAGAAGGGTCAGACCGTCGAAGCAGTGGTGCTGGAAGTGGACAGCGCCAACCAACGAATCTCGCTCGGCATGAAACAAATCGAGGACGATCCATGGAAGACCATCGAGCAACGGTACAAGATGGGCGACCTCGTGAAGGGCAAGGTTGTCAAGCTCGCGTCGTTTGGCGCGTTCATCGAGTTGCCCGACAAGCTCGAAGGTCTCGTGCACATCTCGCAGATCAGCGAGGAGCACATCGACAAGATCAAGAACGTGCTCAAGGTGGGCGATGAGGTCACCGCGCGCGTCATCAAGGTGGATGCGCCCGAGCGCCGCATCGGCTTGAGCATCAAGGCCGCGAACTACAGCAGCGAACAACTCGAAGCGGAGAAAGAGCAGTACGAGGCCGCGCTGAAGCCGGGTGAAGCAATCGTGGACCTCGAACACGCGTTCGAGCAGGCTGAGGAAGAGAAAAACCAGTAGCCGTTTCATTCCGAATCTAGTACAAGAGGCCCGGTCCCGAATACGTTTCGGACCGGGTTTCTGTTTGTGGACGCCATGAAAACTGCCGACGAACAACTGGACCTGCTCACGCAGGGGTGCGAGACGGTCGTCACCCGCGAGGAGCTGAAGAAGAAGCTGGAACAACAGCGCCCACTCCGCGTCAAGCTCGGCTGCGACCCGACGGCGCCCGATTTGCATCTCGGCCACAGTGTCGTGTTGCGCAAGCTCAGGCAGTTTCAGGACCTGGGGCACAAGGCCGTGCTGATCATCGGCGATTACACGGCGCTGATCGGCGATCCGACGGGGCAGAACAAGACGCGCCCGATGCTCAGCGAGGCCGATATCCAGCGCAACGCCAAGACGTACTTTGACCAAGCCGGCAAGATTCTCGATACTGCCCCGGACAAACTGGAGATTCGGCGCAATAGCGAATGGCTGGCGAAAATGAGTTTCGCCGATGTCATCCGTCTTGCCAGCCAAATGACCATCGCCAGAATGCTGGAGCGCGATACCTTTGAGAAACGATACAAATCCGGCGAGCCTATCAGTGTCCACGAGTTCCTCTACCCCCTCATGCAGGGATATGATTCCGTGACAATCAAGGCGGACGTCGAACTCGGCGGCACCGACCAGACGTTCAACAACCTCGTGGGTCGCGACCTTCAACGCCACGCCAGCCAAGAGCCGCAGATCGTGATGATTCTGCCGATTCTTGAAGGCCTGGATGGCGTCGAGAAAATGTCCAAGAGCAAGGGCAACTACATCGGCATCGCGGAAACAGCCAGGGACATGTTCGGCAAGACCATGAGCATCGGCGATGACCTGATGTGGAAATGGTACGGGCTCCTCTTCTTCAAGACACCTGCGGAGATTGCGGCGTTGAAGAAAGGTCACCCGATGGAGGCGAAGAAAGCACTCGCTCATGCCATCGTTGCCCAATATCACGGCGCCGCGGCCGCCGATCACGCCCGTGAGGATTTTGAGAAACAGTTTTCGAAAAAGGATCTCGCGGAAGTCGCCGAAAGTCTGCATGTGCCCGCGGGAGAGGTTTGGATTGTCGAGCTGGTGGAGAAGACCGGCAAGTTCAAGAGTCGCGGTGATATTCGGAGAATCATCCAGCAAGGCGGCGTCACATTGGATGGCCAGAAGATCACCGACGACCGGGCGCGCGTCACCGTCCGCGACGGTCAGATCCTCAAAGCAGGCAAGCTGGTGGTCGTGGAACTGACCACGGGTTAACTTCCACCGCCGACCGTGGTCGAGAAGTGCACCTGAGCCGGACGTGATTGCTTCACCAACAATCCGGGGACCGTCGTTTGATTTTCGTCTGCCCCGAGGCGATAGTGCCATGGGTCGCGTTCGAATCGGGGAGACGTCATGCAATCGGAACCCAAGGAAACTGTGGGTCGCATTGCTGTCATCGGCGATTACCTGCCTCGCCGCTGTGGAATCGCTACGTTCACGACCGACCTGTGCGAGGCGCTGGCGGCGCGATATCCCGAGTTGTCGTGTTTCGCCGTGCCCGTGAATGACACCGAAGAGGGATACGATTACCCACCTCGTGTGCGCTTCGAGATGGCCGAGCGGGACCTGGATTCCTATCGCCGGGCCGCCGATTTCTTGAACATCACCAACGTCGATCTGGTCTGCTTGCAGCACGAGTTCGGGATATTCGGCGGCTCCGCCGGCAGCCACATCCTGGCGCTGCTGCGCGAACTGCGCATGCCCGTCGTCACCACGTTACACACCGTCTTGCGCGAGCCGGATGCTCAGCAGCACAAGGTGATGAAGGAATTGGGCGAATTGTCTGACCGTCTGGTGGTGATGAGCGAACGCGGACGAGGCTTTCTCCAAGACGTCTACGCGATCCCCGCAGAGAAGATTGACCTGATCCCGCATGGTATCCCCGACGTCCCGTTCGTCGATCCGAATTTCTACAAAGACCGTTTCGGGGTCGAGGGCAAACTGGTGTTGCTCACCTTCGGCCTGCTCTCCCCCAGCAAGGGCATCGAGTATGTCCTCGACGCGCTGCCGGACGTTCTGTCCCGACATCCCCAGATCGTATACGTGCTGTTGGGAGCGACCCATCCTCACGTGGTGCGCCACGAAGGAGAAGCCTACCGGCTCATGCTGCAGCGGATCGTTCGCGAACGAGGCATCGAACAAAATGTGATATTTCACAATCGGTTCGTCACCCTGGAGGAGTTGGTCGAATTCATTGGCGCTGCAGACCTGTATCTCACGCCCTACCTGAACCGCGAACAAGCCGTCTCCGGTACGCTGGCCTACACGCTGGGGGCGGGTAAGGCGGTGATTTCCACCCCGTACTGGTACGCCGAAGAGCAGTTGGCGGAAGGTCGTGGTGTACTCGTGCCGTTTCGCGATTCCCAAGCCATCGCGACGGCGGTGCTGAATTTGCTCGATAACGAAGCCGAGCGCCACGCCATACGCAAGCGGGCCTATCTCCATGGCCGCGAAGCGACCTGGCCGAATGTGGCGCGTTTGTATCTGGAGAGCTTCCAGCGCGCCCGAGAGGGGCGGGCACGCTCGCCGCGTCCGGCCCGTACGGCGCGCGCTGCCATCAAGCAACCGACCGATTTGCCTTCCCTGCAATTCGACCATGTTCGACGTCTGACCGATGGCACGGGCATCCTGCAGCACGCATTGTTCAGTGTGCCCAGATTCTCCGATGGCTACTGTACGGACGATAATGCGCGCGCGCTAATCGCGATGGTCTTGCTCGAAGAACTCGGGGGCGACGAATTGGATGGAGTCAAAGGGTTGGCCTCGCTGTATCTTGCATTTCTCTGGTATGCGTTCGACTCCGACGCATCACGGTTCCGGAACTTTCTGTCCTTCCAACGTCAGTGGCTGGAAGACACGGGGTCGGAGGACAGCCACGGACGAGCACTGTGGGCGTTGGGGACCGTATTGGGCCGTTCCGAGAAGCGCGGACTTTGCGGCACCGCCAGTCGGCTGTTTGAGCTGGCGCTCCCCGAAATCCTGAACACCAACAGTCCGCGGGCCTGGGCTTATGCGCTGCTCGGCATCCACGAATATTTGAAACGATTCACCGGCGACCGCGCTGCGAAAGGTGCGCGAGATGAACTGGCGCAACGCCTGCTCGTCCTTTACCAGTCCAATGGCACAACCGATTGGCCCTGGTTCGAGCCCAGCTTGACCTATGGCAACGCCGCGCTGCCGCACGCGATGCTTACGGCGGGGCAAACGATGTCGCGCAAAGACATCTTGGAGACCGGCCTCACAACGCTCCGTTGGCTTGCCGACCTCCAGCGCGCGGAATCAGGCCATTTTGTGCCCATCGGCGCTGAGGGGTTTTACCCTCGTGGCGGCGAACGAGCGCGATTCGACCAACAACCAATCGAGGCTCACGCGACCATTGCGGGTTGCCTGGAAGCCCACCGCCTGACCGGCGACGAGTGCTGGCGCAAAGAAGCCCAGCGCGCGTTCGACTGGTTTCTGGGCCGCAACGATCTGCATCTGCCGCTCTACGACCCGTTGACAGGGGGTTGCCGCGACGGGTTGCAGCCCGACCGCGTGAACCAGAATCAAGGCGCTGAATCCACCCTGTCATTTTTATTGTCGCTCTTGGAGTTGCGCCTGTCCGAGGAAGCGCTGGATTCGTCTAATGAGGGTTAGAGAATATGAGGCAACTGCATGAACCGCTCTTTGAACGTCACCGCGCCAATCCGCTGCTAACAGCCGCAGATTGGCCCTACACGATCAATACCGTCTTCAACGCCGGGGCGACCGTTCTGCCCGATGGTACGACCTTGCTGCTGTGCCGCGTCGAAGATCGCCGCGGTCACTCCCATCTCTGTGCTGCCCGCTCGCGAAACGGCGTTGACGGCTGGCAAATCGATCCGCAGCCGACGTTGCTCCCCGATGTACAAGGTCACCCTGAGGAACTCTGGGGTATTGAGGATCCACGCATCACCTACGCCCCCGACCTGAAGAAATACGCCATCGCATATGTTTCGTATTCGCGGGGCGGCCCGGGCGTCTCGTTGGCGACGACGGAGGATTTCAAGTCTTTCGAGCGGCTCGGCGTGGTCATGCCGCCCGAGGACAAAGACGCCGCGCTTCTGCCGCGCAAGATCGGCGGATATTGGGCCATGATCCATCGTCCAGTGACCGTATTTGGGGCGCATGTCTGGATTTCCTACTCACCGGACCTGCGCCATTGGGGCAGCCACAAAATGATTCTTCAGGCCCGGCGCGGCGGATGGTGGGACGCCAACAAGATCGGCCTCTCACCGCCCCCCATCGAAACTCCATCGGGCTGGTTAATGATTTACCACGGTGTCCGCCAAACCCCGTCGGGTTGCCTGTATCGGCTCGGACTCGCGCTCTTCGATCTGCAAACTCCTGAACGCTGCCTGCTCCGCGGCGACCACTGGATCTTCGGTCCCGAAGAACCCTATGAGCGCGAAGGGGATGTCGGCAACGTCGTCTTCCCGTGCGGCTGCACGACCGCGCCCGACGGGGACACGGTGAACCTTTACTACGGCGCGGCCGACACCTCCGTAGCCTTGGCGACGGGAAGCATTCGCCACATGCTTGATTGGTTGCAGCGCACAGGCCAGCCCAGCGCGGTGAATTTGGGATAAGGTGGCGCGGCACCGCCCGAGAGCGAAACCGAATCTGACCGATTTCGGGAAGCCGACAATAAGCTTGCCTCAATTGCAGATTATCGCAAAATAAGCGCCCGGTTCGACAATACCATTCGCGTCGCATCGCAATGATCGGGACGTAGCTCAGCTTGGATTAGAGCGCCTGCCTTGGGCGTCAAGAAAGCACTTTTCTGCCTTTAGCTATCGCTATCTTAGCCAATGTTTACGGGCTTTTTCTGATTTTTGCTTTTGCCCCGTTTAGCCAAAATATGCCCCAAAAAACCAATGGAGTATCAAATGGCAGTATCAAATCTAATATTGATAAACCATGAAGTTTCATCGCCGGTGAAAGGCACCGAGCGGGGTCCATCGGCGCTTTGTCAATTGCCGTCGAACGAACTGCTCGCGTCACCTTCTCTTGCCGCAGTATTGTTGATTGAGTTCGCCGTGTATTTTATGAACACAGCTTACCCAACCCCGAACGGCGTCTCGACTCAGTGACTTCGCCTGTTGATGTCCAGGCCCTCGCTTCTCGCTGCGGTCGGCTTGATGCACAATATGGTGGCGACGGTTCGTGAGCGAGGCCAGTTGAGGAAGATAGGGCTCGAACGGGCCTTTGCAGAATCCAACCCGTGTCAGGAATGAACAGAAGTCGTCAACACTGTTGTAACTCACGAAGTCGAGGTGAGCATCCACAGAGCGCGCAATGATCTCGTCAACGGTCCTGCCACGGTGGGTGATCAATTTGCCAAGGAAAAACTTCTCCGGTCTTCCGTGTCTTGAGATGCCCAACAGGGGGATCTCGTTCAGCACCTCTTCGCTTGCGAACGGCAGCAGTTTCCGCTCGATGGTTCTGCACATGTCCTCGAATGTGGAATGAAGAAGCACAACGCTGGCGCGCAACACGTCCGTTGTCTGGACATCCTTTCGCCCCTTGCCCTTGGAATCGGGGTGTGATTCGTAGACGCGAACCAGATTGTTCACCCGGTTCAGGTTCTCACTGTACCTCATCAGAAGATCAACGTTCCACGGCATGGCACGCCAGCGTCATTGTCGTAACGACCTCTGCGCGGCACCTGTCATACGAGCAGTCGCGGTTGTCGGCACTGCGACCGGCCGGTCGGAGTGGAGCCGGCCTTTTATGGCTCTGTTCGTCTTCCGCCTCCGGCGGTTCGGGGCTGCGTATTTCCTCGGTTTCCTCAACTCCCTGACCGTATCGTAAAGATCATCTTCCGGACCAATGGTCGGATACAAATCCAGCAGTCCAACACCCAATACCCTGGCGATGAACAGCAACTGGAAATCGGAGACGTAGACCATCTGGGCTTCGATTCGTGCGATGGCCACTCGGCTCTTGTCGAGGCCGGCGCGTTGCAACGCTTCCGCAAGCCGGTCTTGTGACCAGCATTTTTGCACACGGATTCTTCGAATCCGCGGTCCAACCAGGTTGTGGAGTTTAATCCCTCCGTTGTGAAGGCAGGAATCTTCCGTTACGAGAATCTCCGTTGGAACTAGGTGGTCCACGCGAATGCACCGTCGCTACGTGACTGTGGTGTCCCGGCTGTCGCAGCGAATCTCGTTCTTTCTCCGAGACAGATTGCCTGCTGACGGCCGTCGTGGCGGCGACGAGCCGGTTGGATGTTTACTTCCGGGTGGGGTCCAGTGCCTTCACGAGACAGGGTGCTCATGTCCGTTCCCCTTGCCGCCAGCCAGGTCGATCTGATCGTGTTTCTGTCCCCTTCACCACATGGGGGCAATCTAAGATTGAACCCAACATACCGAATCTTCCATGTCATTAGGCCACTAATTGCGGAAGGGATTTAACCACGAACAGCCAGTTGATGTTGTACCCGATTGGGAGCAAAATCATTGCTGTGGTTCTCGGCGTGACGCGCTCCAGTGTTAAGGCTTGGAAGCCAAAGACATAGGCGGAGCGTACCCAATCAAGATATTTTCAGCGCCACGGATTAGGAGATCGAGGCGCGGAATTACTATACCCCGATGCGTGCTCCCTGGTGAAGACGGTTCCTCCTTTTGGCGCTCATAATTTCGACAGTGGTTTCTTCCGTGTCGGTCGGCGAAGTGGCCTCAAGTCGATTGGAGGCTTGATTCCTGGTCAAGTCCAACGATTTCACGATCTCATCCTGCCGCTGCGTCAGGCTTTTCAACTTGGCGTCGTGCTCGAATGGCTCGCCGACCTTCGCTTCCAGTTCCGCCATTCGCTTCCTGGACTCTGCAACGTCTTTCTCGGTTTGTGCCAACTTCTGGTCGAGGGACTGCACGGCATGCTCCAGCGAACGCGTCGTGCCGTGGGCGCTGTCGGAAATGCTCGCCGAGTAGAGATTCGCGCCCTTGAGGACGAGTTCGGTGTGCTCCAAGGTACTGGCACGAAGAACCACAGCAAACCCGGCGAGCTCACCGACCATGTACTCTTTCCCTGAACCCCGGAGTTGCTGGGCGCGGCGATTGATCAACTCCCCGGCGATTCCTCGATCTGTGTAGTCAGTGCCCTCAATGCAGATTTTGAAGGCGTCGCCCTGTGTCGGGTGCCGGGCCGCGATGTCCTTGTGGAGGTTCTCAATCCGGCTGGTGAGAACCTCAACCTCCTCGTGTGTTCGTCGGATCGTGTTGCGAATGCGGTACTGCGTCTCGTGGTGCTGGGCTCGCAATCGGCTGAGGCGGCCCAACTCGGCATCGATGTGGGCCTTCTCGATGACCAGTGGATTCCCCGACGCGATAGCCTTGACCTCGGCGTAGGTGAGTGCCGCGCCGTCGATGTCCTCGATATGGCGCAGGTCGCTGCGGCCCGTCATGACCTGGTGAATGAATTTGGCTTTCGTTTCGAGCGTCTGCCACATGTAGGCGTCGAAACTGCCTTCGGTGACGTATCGGTAAATCTGCACCTCAGCATTGCGATTGCCCTGCCGGAGAATTCGTCCCTCACGCTGCTCCACGTCCGCCGGACGCCAGGGCGCATCGAGGTGGTGCAACGCAACCAACCGCTCCTGCACATTTGTGCCGGACCCCATCTTCTGCGTGCTGCCCATCAAGATGCGGACTTTGCCGGCGCGGACATCCTTGAAAAGCGCGAGCTTCGCCGCGTCGCTGTCGTAATCTTGGATAAACGCGATTTCGGCAGCGGGCACGCCGGCAATGACCAGTTTGCCTTTCACGTCGTCGTACACCGAGAACCCTGAGTCTTTCGGCGTGGACAAATCGCAGAAGACGAGTTGCGTTAGCCGGTCGGCCTTCGTCTCCTGCCAGATGCGATAGATTTCGTGAACTGCGAGGTTGGCCTTGCTTTCCGGCTGATCGCGCGCACTCGAATCAACTAACCGCAGGTCCAGCGCGGCTTTCCGGCCTTCGGTGGTGATCTTGAGCATGTTGTCCACGCGTGGATCGACACGCCCTTTGCGCAACTTTTCCGCTCTCTCGGCCAGACTGGAAACGAGCGCCTTGAGTTCTGGCGTTGCTGGCGCGCGGATGATTGCCGCTTTCCCGTTCCGCAGTGCAGGCGTGGGCAGCTTCAACGTTTCCGCCGTGCGAATATCCGCAACTTGTCGGAACTGTTGCATCAGCTCGGGGACGTTCACGAACCGGGCGAACCGCGTGTTCAGCCGGTAGCCCGCGCCGTCCGGGGCCAGCTCCATCGCTGTTACCGGCTCGCCAAACGTTGCCGCCCATGAATCGAAGTGGTGGACCCGCAATTTCGTCAGCGCAGCCATTTGCAGGTAACGCTGCATGGTGAACATCTCCGCCATGCTGTTGGAGATTGGAGTGCCGGTCGCGAACACCACGCCGCCTCCCCCGTTTACCTGCTGGATGTAGCGGGTCTTGAGGAACAAATCGAAGGCCCGCTCCGAGGCTGTCTGTGGCAGGCCAGCGATTCGGGTCATCTTGCTGACGTAAAAGAGATTCTTGAAGTACTGGGCTTCATCAATGAACAGGCGATCCACGCCCAGTTCCTCGAACGTCAACGTGTTATCCTTCTTCCCCTCGGCCAGCAGGAGCTTCAGCCGCGTCTCCAGTCGCTTCTTCGCACGCTCCAGGTCTTTGACGATCCGCCGATCGTTCTTACCGGCGCGCTGCTCGCGGATGGCCATTTCCAAATCGTGGAGTTGCTCGCGGAAGAATGCCTTCTTGGTTTCATCCGATAACGGGATTCTCTCGAAGCCCGAATGCGTGACGATGACCGCATCCCAGTTCCCGGTGGCGATGCGGCTCATCAACTGCCGCCGCTTGCTCGCCTCGAAGTCCTCCTTACCGGCCACGAGGATGTTTGCGCCCGGATAGAGCATGAGTAGTTCCGACGAGAACTGGCCAAGCATGTGATTCGGCACGACGAACAAGGGCTTCCGTGCCAACCCCAGCCGCTTCAGTTCCATCCCTGCGGCAACCATCGTATACGTCTTACCAGCGCCCACCACGTGGCCCAGGAGTGTGTTGGGAGTTTGCAGGATTCGCCAGACGCCCGCTTTCTGGTGTGAGTGCAACACCACAACCTGGCTCGCGCCGGGCAACGTCAGATGATCACCGCTGAACGTTCGCAACCGAACATTGTTGAATTCGTCGTTGTATTTTCTGACCAGCCGCTCGCGGCGCTCGTCGTCCTGCCAAATCCATTCCTTGAACCGCTCCTTGATCTTCTGCTGCTTCTCCCGCGCACCTTCGGTCGCTTCAGGATTCACAATGAGTTTGTCCGACTTGGGTTCTTTGTCGTAAATGGTCGGCGTCCGCAGATTCAGCGCGTCTTGAATCAGGTCGAGCGCGCCGGCGCGGTCCGTCCCCCATTCGGTGGTGTTGGCAACGGTGCGTCTGGCGAAATAGTCGCCACTGACAACCCAGGTGCCGATGGCGTGCGAATGGCTGACTTCAATGCCAGTCGGGCTGATCAATTCCTGACAGAACCGCTCGATGTCCTCGGCCGGAACCCACGATGCGCCCAAGCGCACGTCAATCTCGGTGGCCGACAGGTCCTCTGGCTGGACAGCCTTGAGCGCCTCGACGTTCTCTTTGAAGCGCGGGTCGGTGATGCTCGCGGCCTCGGCGATCTCCAGCTTCTCGCGGACGTTGCCGGACAGATATTGATCGTCGGTCTCCCATTCGTTCGCCTGCGGGTTGAGGAAAATTGTGCCTCTCAGGTCGGGCAAGAATTCTTCTTCGGAGCGACCGAGCAAGGCGCTCATGTGGTCGAGGTCAACGCAGCCCTTTTCGTTTAGCGAAACGATCAGGGCTTCCTTGGGCAGTTCGACCGACTCGATGGGTTTCTGATACTGAATCGTTCGCTCGCGGAAGATCGCCGTTTTCTTGGCTCGCTTCGTCTCTCCGTCGTAAACCTCCAGAGACAGGAGCAACGGCAGGTCGGGGTCACCATCAAACGCGCGGGTGTTCGCATGGTTTGAAATCGGACCGAACCGTGAGACGAAGGAATCGTAAGTCTGATTGAGCTTCTCCCGCGCCGCGACAATGGTCGCCTCGTCGCTGCCATCGAGTTGACTGCGGAGACATTCCCGCACGGCGTCACGAACCCGGATCAGCCGTCTGACTCGCACCTTGGTTTCCGCCGGCAGCCCCGGCAGCGTCTTCAATGAGTCGCCGATTCGGACGGCGACCTCGTCGTGGACCATCACGAAAGCGTTGGGCTTGACGTAATCGGGGGCGGGAAACGATTGATCGAGAGACGGGGGAGCCACGGCCCGCTTCTGCGCGCGATAGATGTCTTGCGGCAAATTGCTGACCGCTTCGTCCAACGCCTCGGCCAAATCCCGGCCATCGCTGACCAGCGTAGGTTCGTTGTCGCGGTACATGCTGCCCGACAACTCCATCTTGCCGAGCATCATCTGCGGTCGCTGAACGAAGTATTCGTTGATGTAGATCGTCTCGCCCTCGGCGTTGACGTGCTCCGCTGTGTCCTTCCACGCCGGACCCGACGGGGTCTCGCCGGGATTCAGCTTGCGCAACATCACGATGTCGGTGGTGACCTCCGTGTTGGCGTTGCGCTTGAAGGCGTCGTTGGGGAGTCGGACTGCGCCAACGAGGTTGGCCCGTTGCGCCAGGTATTCGCGCAGCGTCGAGTCCTCCTTGTCGAGCGTGCCTTTGGATGTGATAAACAGAAGCAGCCCGCCCGGGCGCACCTTCTCCAAAGCGGCAGCGAAGAAATAATCGTGGATGGGAAACTTGAAAACATTGAACCGTGGGTCAAACGGCTGATAGTCCCCAAACGGAATATTGGAAACTGCCGCGTCGTAGAACCCGTCGGCCAGCCGAGTCTCCTCGAATGGTTGGTGGCGAATGTCGGCATCTGGATAAAGCGCCTTCGCGATGCGGGCGGTCAATTGGTCAATCTCGATGCCGGTGATAGTCGAGTGGGCGTGCATCTCTTCCGGCATCAGCCCGATGAAGTGGCCCAGCCCGCAGGCAGGCTCCAGAATGCGCCCTTCCTTGAAGCCGAAACGCGCGAGGGCTGCGTACATCCCCCGGACGATGACCGGCGACGTGTAGTGGGCGTTGAGTGTTGACGCGCGGGCGGACGTGTGTTCCTCGTCCGTCAGAAGTTTGGATAGTTCGACCTGCTCCTTGAACCACTCGCGCGAGTTGACATCGAAAACCTGCGGCAGGCCGCCCCAGCCAACGTACCGCACGAGGACCGCGTTTTCGTCGTCAGAGGCAGGACGTTTGTCGGATTCGAGGCGGCGCAGGAGTTTGATCGCCTCGACGTTCGCGCGGAACTTCTGTTTGAGCGACCCCTCGCCGAGGCGGTCGCGGTCGGAGATGCGGTAGTTGGCGTGATTGCGGGGTGGGCCTAATCGTTCTCGGTCGGCAGGAGGATGTACTTCTCCCTGACGATTTCCCAAGCCTGGTCGTGGGCCTGTTGCGGTGTCTGTCCCTGCTGGATCAGTTGCCGGCGGATCGCGTCCATTTCGTCCTTGGTCTTCTCCTCGGCCTCCAGCAACATCTGCTGGAGCGTGCCCGTCCGCTCCATTTCCGCCACCATCCGCGGTCGGTGCTCCCGCCAGTGTTGTTCCGCCATCAAGCCGTATTGAGTCAGAGTGCTCATGCGAGTTCCCCTTGCCGGAAAACAAATCGAGTTGATCTTGCTGCTGTCCCTTTGACCGTTTGAGAGCCATTGGTTAAATCGCGCATGCCGCGTTTTCCCCTCGCTTGAGGGCATGTTCCTACGCGGTGATTTAGCCATGACTGGGGTGCCGGACTTGTTCGCGCTTGCGAACAACTTTACATGCAGGTACATGCCTATTCCGGCAGGGTTCTCGGGTGCTTCTGCCAGAATGGCCGAGTGTTTATCCCGTATCGGAGAAACGGTCAGGATGATTCTTGGCGTGACGTTGCTCCAGCGTGAAGCCTTAGAAGCTAGGCCGTTGGCGGAGCGAGCACGGTCAAGGTGGACCGCAGGAACGAGGAGGACCTTGACGGCGCGCAGCGAGCCGTACAATCAAACGGCGATTCACGCAAGCCGACTGGGCAGAGGCGTGAATGCGCAACGGAATTGACATTGTGAAAAGCGATGTGGCCGCGAGAAACTACGGCTCGCAGCGGCGACATCAGGGCGGTATCGGATCGCCACCGGCAAAGCCAATGTCTTCGGGTTTTGCAGTGAAGCACGGTCGTTTGTGACGAAACGAAAAACACGAAGTCTTTGGCTGCCCGCGCGGGTGGTGGCGGTCAGCAGATTCTGAGCGCCAATGCGGAGTGGGACACGGACGGTCAGGTTGTGGCAAGCGATGTGGCTGCGTAGTGATGTACGAAGCGGCGACAGATCATTGGGGGTGCCATAGAGCTTGATGGTTGTAGCGGAGGTGTTCGCTTTACCACGGCTTGATTCGGCTTGAACTGCATGCCGCAACAGGCGTATAAATTCGGTCATCACCCCGTGGGGCTTGATTCTATGGGCTCCAGAGCGCCATGTCTGCGCAAGGCTAGGGACAGGTTAGGAACTGTTGCGAGTGTCGAGCGAAGATAGCTATTCGACTGAATCAAGGAAGGAAGAAACGATGAAACGAGGCATATCTCCCTTAATCGCAGTAACGCTTGGCGTCGTCCTTTGGATGCCAGGAATCATTTGGGCGCAGGTCAATAGCGGCAGCACCGGCAGTGACGGTGCCTTGAATGTCGTAGGAGGTGCATATACCAATATCAACATGGCAGACCACCCGACCGGAGTTTACAACTACACATCGGTGAATATCGGGAACAATGCAGGAGTAAACTTCACGCCGAATGTGAACAACACGCCGGTAGTGTGGCTTGTTCAAGGCAACGTAATCAATAGCGGGACGGTAGATGTTTCCGGGGCCGGCGGCAGTACCGCCGGCGGACTTGGGGGACCGGGCGGGTATCGGGGTGGCAACGGTGAAAATGGTGGGGCAGGATCGGCTACTGCTGGTCAAGGGCCAGGCGGCGGTTTGGCCGGTGTATACCCCGGGTCCGGCTCATACGGAAATCTCGGAACCACTAATAACGGAGTTCCACCGGGGCCAGTATATGGTAACGCCTTCCTTCTTCCACTCCTGGGCGGTTCGGGTGGCGGGGGTCAAACAAGCTGTTTCTACGGCGGCGGAGGGGGTGGCGGGGGCGCTATAATGATCGCATCGTCGGGCACAATCACGGTAAATGGATATGTTCTTGCGCGGGGTGGATGTTGGAACGGTTCCAGTTGCAACAATGCTGCAGGGGGCAGCGGAGGCGCGATCAGGATCGTCGCATCGGTAATTGCGGGCGGCGGCCGCATTGATGCTGGTGGAAGTTGCGGGGGGGGAGACGGTCGGATACGGTTTGATACCTACGAGAACGATTTTAGCGGGTCTATCTATGGCTCCAGCGCATTCAGTCAAGGTTCTCAGTTCGTTATCATTCCGTCTGCGGGTCAAGGTGCACAGTTGACCGTTATAAGCGTAGCCGGGGTGCCGGTTTCGGCCTCACCCACCGGTTTGCTCGCAACTCCCGACGCGGTTGTTTCCGCTCAGCAGGGCAATCCGATTGCCATCGTGGTGCAGTGCACAAACATTCCATTGAACACCCGTATCACGGTAAGCGTGACACCGATGAACGGATCACCAGTCAGCGGGACGGGATACAACACGACGGGCACGCAAGCGTCGAGCACGGCGACCGTGACGTTGAATCTGCCCCGTGGCGGCGGTCTCATCTACGCGACGGCAGCAACAGGCAACTGAGCGGCAACACTGGGAATCTGGTGAACGACCGCTCACACGCGGACTCATGTTTGTCCTTCGGGGCTGCGAACATTCGCGCAGCCATGCTTTTCGCTCTCGCTTTCATGGCCCCGGTTGGGTTGTTAGCGGACACGATCACGAACGTCATGTCGCCGGTTGTAAGCTATCAATACGCGGCATTAGCTACCAACGTCAGTTCGTCAGTCGTAAGCTATCAGTACCCACAAGATGTCAGCGCCGGAATGCTGACCGAAGTCATGTCCCCTGTAGTAAGCTACCAATACGCCGAGAACTTCAGCAGCGAAGCCTTGGCCAGCGGCGGTATCAGCAGCCCCGTTATCAGCTACCAGTACCTTGAATGGCCGGGCAACAACATCCTGCGATTGCTCTACAGCCGGACGGTTAGCTATTTCTACCAGTCAGGTAGTAGTTCTGGCGCGGGGGTTGTTGTATCTGGGCAAGTGACGAAAGCCAATGGCGCCGGAATTTCCGGCGCGCTGCTTTCCGCCACTGTCGGGTTGACCCCAGTCGCGGAGGCCACAACGGATACCGGCGGGAATTACTCCTTACCACCACTGGGATCGGGTGCCTACGTGCTGGCGGCTACAGCTTCCGGTTACGCAAGTGCGGCACGGGCACTGACGTTGAGTGGAAGCAGTAGCGTTCAGAGTTTTCAACTCACCGCGCTTCCGTCCGCACCGTCAGTACAACAAACCACAAGTCAAGCACCGGCGGGATTTATCCCGCCGCCGGCTGATTCGTGGGGGAGCACTCTAAAAATCTATGACGGCACGAGTGTGACCAACATTACCGCGAAGAACGCGCCCTCACCGAATCTGATGACCATCGTCCTGACGCATGGATGGTTGCGTGAATCTCCTAATCCTAATGTAATGAATACTCCGTTCGCCGAATGGCCGCTGGGAATGGCCCAGCAGTTGTGGGTGAGTGGTCTCACATCTCAGGTCGCGAATATCTTGGTGTGGGACTGGCGCTATGCTGCCGAGGATCCTGGGTACCTCGGGATAGAGCCGTCATATGCGGTGGGTCATACGCCAGATCAGAGCATCGACCTCGGCGCTGCATTGTTCATTGTATTAGGTTCTAACTACTCACAGCCGGTTCACTTTATCGGTCACAGTTTGGGCACGATCGTCAACGCTGGCGCGATCAACTATTTACACGGCGAACGCACCGGCTCGGCAAACCAACCTGTACCACCAACAGCGTGGCCGACCGGCGTACCGTCAATACACGTTACGCTGTTTGACGAGGCGCAAGTATCAGAAGTGGGCGGAAACCAAGTCGCGTATGACGGGATCGATCCCACAGCACTGGACGCATGGAATAATGCAGTCTCAGGTGAGTTTAGCTCAAAGGAAAACTGGCAATCTCCACTACCACTTCATTTCACATGGGCAGACAATTACATTTCCGAAGTTGGAAACAATCTTCCGAACGCCGTGAATGTGTGGCTACAAAAAGGAGGAGGACTGACGAGCCCCTATGAATCACATGGCTACCCCATGACATGGTACGGGGACAGTATTGCAAATCCAACGGATGCGAAAAATCCAGTAGGTTTTCGGCTCAGCTATGAATATGATCTGTTGGCTGGACTCCCGTCGTCGGCCTTCCTTCAATCAACCCCCTCGGATGGAAGTACATATCATCAAGATCCGTCTTCGCCCGATGAACTCGCGTTGGTGCCATTGCCGACTGGAGAAGCACCGCTTGGCATCCAAGCGGATGTCATTGTGGGTGGGGCTGAGACTCTCTGGCAGAACACACTTGCGGTAGTTGGGAATGTCACGGTAGGCATTGAGTCCGCGGCGCAAGGGGCTGGTCAGACGGTGGAGAGTGGTTTCACTTACGTTGGCGGAGTTGCGGCACAAGGCCAGCAGACTTTAGTAAATCTTTATGACTCTGCGGTTCTGCGGTTGAATTTGACCACAGGACAGTCCTCATCAGGTCAGCAGTTGCAGAGTGCTTTGACTCTGCCGTTGGGCGTAGCGAATAGCGACAGCACCTCGAACACGCCTGCGATGGTATGGCTGCCGATACAAATTCCAACCAACGCGGCGGCGATGGCGTTTGATTTCATCGTATCAGGCGATCCGAGCAATGACTCAATGGTGTGCGGGATCGGAACAAATAATTTGTTCTCTCTTGGAGCGAAGTACATTCCCACAAACACGGTTTCATCGAGTTCGTTGTTGGACATTTCCGAATGGGCGGGCACGACCAACGAGTTGTTTTTCGGGTTGCTGGGCGGCACTTCAACTAACGCCAGCCTGCAGATCGATAACATCCGATTCTACAGTGTGCAGTCGAACGGTGTCGATTCAGTGGGTGACGGTATTCCTGACACGTGGCGCGCACAATACTTCCCGGATGTTGATGCGACCGGCACGACCACAAACAATCTTTCCTGTGCGACCTGTGATCCTGATGGCGACGGCCAGAGCAACCTGCAGGAATACTTGGCAGGCACTGATCCGACAAATTCGGCGAGCGCTTTGCGCATTACCGCCGTGACACGGATTGGCGCGGATATTCAGGTGAGCTTCACCTCCGTCAACGGTAAATTCTATACACTGAAGCGTTGCGATTCTATCGGCGGTGCGTGGACGACCCTCGTGGATAACATTCCAGGCAATGACGGCATCCAACAGGCGACGGACATCGGTGGAGCCGGTCGAGCGAGCGCCTTTTACAGAGTGGAACTAAATCAGTCGCCCAATCCGTCGCAGGCCGATAGCGATGGCGACGGCATTCCCGATTCGTGGATGCTGTTGTATTTTGGTCATGCGACAGGACAAGCTTCAGATCATTCGCGCGCTACGGATGACGCCGATGGCGATGGGATGTCCAATCTGCAGGAGTTTCTGGCTGGTACGGACCCGACGAGCAGTGAGTCGGTCTTTCGCATCCTCTCGATTGGGATGCAAGGCGACGATGTACTGTTGACTTGGGCCACAGCCGGTGGCCGCACGAATGCTGTGCAGGCGGCGTCGAACCTCAGTGGAACGTTCTCGAACATCAGTCCGAATATCATCATCACTGGCAGCGGCGATACGACGACCAACTATCTTGACCCTGGCGCTGCCACCAATTGGCCTTCGCTCTTCTACCGCATCCGGCTTGTGCCATGATTTGCATTTACGGACGAGCATCTCTGAAAGCGGTAAGCGATTTCTGTCCGATGTGGCCGCGAGAAACGACGGTTCGTAGCGGCGACATCGGGGCGCGGTCAGATCGCGAACGGCACAGCCAAAGTCTTTGGGGTTTTGCAGCGGAGCAGAGCGAAGCGGGCCGGAGCGAAAAACCACAATGTCTTTGGCGGCCCGCACAGGTAGTGTCGGCTGATCTGTCAGGCTGTCCGAGATGCCCAGTGGGATGACGCAGAGCGTGTAACGTCTTGGGAAGCGATGTGGCCGCGCGTGATGGCAAGCGGCGACATCGCGAGCGAATCGGATAGCCCCCGCCAGAACAAAGTCTTGGCGCTTTGCGGGCGGCGGCTCTGGGTAGAGAGGAAAATGCCGTCGCGGCAAAGGCCAAGTCTTTGAATGGCCATGGAGGTATTAGGAATAGTGGATGAGTTCCTGGAAATCAAGTTGTCCCAAGATGAGCTTTAAGAGATTGAAGGGCGCTTGCCTCGTAATTTGCAAACGCTGTTGCATCCTTTTCGAACGAGGTCCATGCCTGAGATACGGTACGGCTCACAAAGGCGTCATGTGCATTCTGTTGTTCTGCAAAACTGTGAAAACGTGTTGCAACACACGCGTCATAAACATACTGCGCGAGTCTCTCCAAGAGACCTGTTGGGTATCGCTTGGTGTAACCTGGTGGTTGCATGGAAGGGGAGAGCCGTTTCAGATCAAGCCACCTCGCGTCGATTTCGCCGGCTGGTGCGGATTGACCAGTCAGTTTCAGCATGCACTCAATTCCGGCCTTTCGTGCATCGTCCGCGGGGTGTGTCGCGCTGTCTTGGTATGGATCGCCGCGAGTGGCACTCAGGCGCAAGTTTGCCCAGCCGTAGGAGGGGCCACACCAGAAGGTGGCAATCATGTCGCATGTAAATTCGACCTGCCAATCTCCCGTCCACAAAACAAGGCCTTCTCTAATCGTATCCAAAGAAGCCTGGGGCAACCCTTGTTGTTGCCCTTTGCGGAGCGCGTCATTGAAGAACTGATGAATAAGTGTGAGGACAGCCACCTCGAATGCATCGCGCTGACGAAAGACGACGAAATGGGCTAGTTCATGATACAGGTCGGGCAGCGACAGCAGTTCATAGGCCTGTGTCTGAGGCGTCATAATGATGTCCATCCCTATCAGCGCCTGAAAGTATTGAAAGCTCAGGGCGCCGCACAGCGGTGGTGCATCTTGGTAACCGACTTCCCGGCACATCTGTTGTAGGAGAGAGGACAGAAATCGATCGTCTTCTGAGCAACGCTTGAGGATGAGGAGAGATGAATCCTCAACGTTCAGAATCAGTTCGGAAAGTCGCTTGAAGTCGATGAAGAAGTTGGGTTCGAGCTGTGGGTCGGAGAGATCGGGATCACGCAGCATTCGTTCCACGGCGGTAGGGGGCCGGGTTTTGGCGGCCCACTACACTGGCTTGGTGCGACTGGAAATCCGGAGAAAGGGAGTCCAGTGCGGCAAGCTCTTTCAGAAGACAATCGCCCCGGCGCTTGAGATCGAGCAAGAGATTGTGCAGGAGGCTAGCCATTAAATCCGGCGGAGACGACGAAAAGCGGCGGAGGCGGTTGCGTCGGCAGCTTCGCAAACTCGGTCAAGCGCGGCAAAGGACGATTCGCCGAGAACGGAGCCTTGAGCCAGATCATTAGCAACTTGCCGGAGTTCGGCTACTGTCTGTGGTAGCTCGCCTTTCAGGCGTCTGCGGAGGCGATCGATCACATCTGCTGGAACCTGAGCCTGTTCTGCCGTCCATGGCTTGCTTTTGTCCTGCAGCGCGAGAACGAGGGACTCCAACAACTTTTTGAGATCGGTGCGTGAGCTTTCGATGTTTGCTTCGGCGCCGCCGGTGGCAGCGCGATGAAGCAAATAAAGCCGTTTGAGATTCAAAACGGCATCGTTAAACCTGCGCGCAAAATCAGCGTTAAGTGCGTAGTCGTGGGCGATGATAGATAGATCACTCATGTTTGCACCTGTTAAGTTGCTGCTGCGAGCAGCGGTTCTTCGTTTGTTTCAGTGGACTCTCCAAAGAGCGCGCTGTCCTCGTCGGCCTGGGCGGCGAAGGCGCGCAAATGTTCGTCGCAGAGCTTAAGGTCAATTGGGAGCCGCATGCAGCCTCCCGGCACCGGCCAACACAGCTGCGACATGCCAAAGGTGTCTTCGAGAACGTAGATGATGTCGAGATTGCCACGCACTATTCTGACGACGAGTGGCTCGACCGTTCCGGGAATGTTGAAGGGCCATCCAGTTGTGCAGACAAGACCTTCGCCTTCGGAGAGCTTCTCCCAACATCCCACAGTGGGATTGCGCAAGCCTTCGGATGAGTGCTCCACCAGCCGAACTCCATAGGAATGGTGTTTGGGAATTTCAACGGCGCCAATCAGGATGTCCGTTGGGAGCGCGTTTTCCTTTATCAACTCTTGTATAGCGTCTTGGAATCCAAGCCACTCAGATTCGAACAGTCGGCCATCCCGCCGCAAGACAAGAGAGTGTGGCGGCTCATCCAGGTCTGGGAAATCCTGTTTGAGTCCATCATGGACCAATTTCGCGACAACTCGTCGCGACAACTTTTCCTTGTCACTCGATTCCTGGTCCCGCATCGCACACACGCGTCCACCATCGTAGAAAAAGGAGAACGCGGCGGTGTGATCCAATACGTCGAGACCGATGTACGCTTCGTAATGCGTGGGTTTATGGAGGACCCAAGGCCACTGCCGATTGACGATCATCAGGCCCATAACAGTGTTGAGCAAATAGCTGTGAAAACGGCCTTCGGGCCGAGGATGAGCATGTTGGCCTTGTCCACCATGGACGTTCTGTCCGTAGAAACGGGCTATCTTCTCCGCAGCCATGCATTGGAATTGCACACTGTCTCGAAGCTTCTTCTTTATATAATTATGGAGGTCAGGTTGAGATCCCGGGGGTAGCACAAGAACTCCGCGCCCCCCGTTCACTTCGTTTTCATTTAACGCGCCGACAATGGCCTCCACTTGTGCCCGCAATGTGTGCTGTTGTTCGTCGTTGTAGCGAACCAACTGAAGTGAGTATTCCCTCCTGATGAGTGAGGTCCCCATTGTTTCGATCTGTGACTTCAGATCGTTGATCACTGGGACGCCCAGTGAACGAGGAGCGATCAAAAATTGATCGTCAAGTTCGGACAGGACGGCAAAGCCCACGCTTTTGTCTTCAAGTAAACTTGTACGGATGCGCGACAAATCCCGCAGGGATATTTCACCGTCGCGAGGATGTTCACTGACGCGAACAACGCTTCCTTTCCCAAACTGGATCGCCGGGTAGTTGAATCGTTTGCCGGGCTGGGTACGTGGGGCAGAACCGATGTTTACGGGAATGCCACAGAGGTCGACGCCAGAGAGATAGTGGTTAACAATGCCGGTAGCCGCATCGATTCGTTGGTCTGGCGTGCGCTGATGTTCTCTCCTTGAAGAGGCCACACGCGAGTCTTCACTATTGAGCATCAGCTTACAGAGGGATAGTGCTCCAAACCGTTCCTTGTCATTCCCGAGGTTTTTATAGCGAATGGCTGGCGAGTGTGGCGCCAAAGCACGGCCCCCAGGTGAACGTCCGGCTTCCCTGATCGTCCAGTCGAACACATTGGCGACAGTGTTGCTGCCTTCCGGGAGGAAATCCTGGTCTTTTATAGTCTTCCCAGTGCGCCGTTGAAACTTGATTGGGAATAGGCGTGGGCCATAGTGATAGAGCATTTTTCTTCCGCCGAGTTTTCGGATCTGGCGGTCGTCGAACGCTTCATCCGCCCAACGCGAATCCGTGTAGCAGTAGATCACGGGCAGGGACACATGCAGTCGGCCATCGACAAAGACAAATCGTGGGCTAAATCCTCCATAAATGTCCAAGGTTCGATTGTAGTGGTCCGTGTTCACAGGCTTCTTACGGAAGAATGTGTTGGGCGCACTCTGCCAGAGTTCTGGGTGTTGGTAAAGATGACCGCGAATCTCCCAACCGAGGAACGACAGCGCAATTCCGAGTGTCGAGCTGTCGAGATTCGGGAAAGTCACTGAGTGTATTTCATCCTGCGGACGGAGTGTGACCACATCCGGGGTCAGTTGATACTGGCAGTCCTTGATGGGGCGATCTGCGGCTACTGCCAGCAACGGATTCTCCCCACCTTTGACGATCGCTACCGGGAGCTGCTGGCCGAAAGCCACTTTCTTGGCGAGGAGATTGAGATTCTTCACGGCCAGATCAGGATCATCAGAGCCGAGGCCTAGTTCGCCAGCGACCTCGACAAGACGGTAGGAAATTGAGAGATCGTCCTGGTTGGTCACCGGATAGAGGTTGAATACGTGTTGTTCCATAATATGCTCCTAAGAAGACGATGATTGAAGGCGGACGGACGGCGTCTGATCTGCAAGTGGCCGCTCAACCGAACGAGCTGAGGAGGCCGTGGCCCTTTGGATGCAAAGCGCGCGGAAAGTGCAGTGCTCACAATTGTTTGGATTGTCAGTGAAAGCGAAATCCTGAAGGTTGGCCTCGGCCAGCTTCTTAGACTGAGAGAGGGTAAAAATACGATGCAGGCTGCGATAAATGTGATCTTCTAACTCATCAAAGGCCGCCTGCGAACATGTGTGTTCGATCACAACCCCGTCCTGCACTTGACACTCCAATAGGTCGATATCTTCAGGTCGTCGAACTTCGTAACGTCCACAGCGCCATACCGCCCAACCGTAGAGCGTGGTTTGAAGCCGTGCGTCCGTGTCACCGCCTAGCTCGTATGATTTCCAGTCTATGATGGTGGGGTGGCGCGGCGTACGTTGAAAGAATAGGTCGATTTGAACCTTAATGCTAACGTCATCGAACTTCAGCCAGAGGGGCATTTCGGCCTGACAATCACGGCACCCGCGAATTCCTTCCCAGAGTTCCGTTAAGGTTGAGAGGCGCTGGAACGCGGTCTTGATCCCGTCGCAAACCTCCTCAAAGTCGTCTCTAGATACGCCTTCACCCGTTTCGTGCGGGATGAGGGCGCAGAAACTGTCGTATTTGCCCTTCGTAATTTCAGGCTCTCGATAGCGCCTCCGCTCGGAAAACAGGAATTGCTCTTTGGCGCGGTGTAGCGTTTGTTCTGTGAATCGTCTCCAGTCGAGCACTTCTCCATTCTTTAGTGCCGGAACCACGTATTTTTGAATGCCCTCGTGGATCACAGTTCCGCGCCACAATTCCAATGTCTTAAGCTGTTTTAATATGAAGGCCTCGCGACGCCACGGCTCTTTCGGAGCGTGGTGGGCCGCGATCTCCCTAAAGAAAAATTGGCGCTGGCAACGACGGAACAGTTTGTCCGTGGAGAATGACCATTGAAAGCTCATCCGCTGCCTCCTTGGTCGGTTTGGCTTGATCGAGCAGATTGCCTCTTCTCCAGCAAATCCAGCAAAGCGTCCCAGTCCTTTGGCGAGGCGATTTCGCGCGCCCTCTGGAAAAAGCGTCGGGCCTTGGCGTTGCCAGCCAGCGTCGCTAGTTCAGGGGGTAGTTTGTTCGCGAGTTGGAGGAGATCCATGGCTTCTACCCCGAGGGCCTCGGCTAGATCACGAATGGTTTCGGCAGCGGGCATGTATCCAATCCGGCTATTCTCTATCTTCGACAAGTATGTAAAGTCCACCCCTGCAGCTTCAGCGAGGGCGCGGAGAGTCATACCCCTCTCTCGGCGAAGTTCACGCAGTTTTGATCCGAAGTCAGCTTCCATGTGGGTGAAATATCGCAAAATGTTGAGTTGAAGTCAACAACAAACTTCAGGGGGATTCTTGGGCGATTTGGCTGCGAGGAACGGCGGCTCGCAGAGCGTTGAGATTTCACCGCGAAAGTCAGGGCGCGTTTCGGCGCCTATTCTCGTGTTCAAAGATAAGGCCCCGCAGGAACTGCATGCAGTCAACCACGGCCTGACGCAATCGCTCGTCCGTTTCCAGTTCATTATCGCGGCTCTTGTTAATCTGTATATCACCGTATGTTTGAACCTCGCCGGCAATCGCAAAGAGCACCTGCAATCGCCTTTCGAGCTTTGGAGGTTCGAGATTGTGTACAAGCTCGTTTCGGAGAGAGTTGAGGGCAAAAACTAGTTTCCAACAGTTGTCTTGGGATTTCGTTGGCTCTGCCGCACGAACAATATGCGCGAGTTGGTGGAAACGAAGATTCGCTTCGTCCAGGAAAGCAGCGTTTGGAAGAAGCAAACGCGACAACTCCAACAGCATCTCTTCTACAAGGAGGTGTCCTTTGAGAACTATGAGGGACAAATCATCGGTATCCGGCATGTGCTCATCGTATCGGAAAACATGCCTGCGTGGATCATTCGGAGTAACGTTCATATTCATTCCTTGGCAAGCTCCAACTTCCGGGCGCACCTGTTATACTGTCGCGCCTTCTTCGCGCATTCTTGGCAACCTCGGCCATGTTCTACGTTGCTTTGTTTAGCGTTCCATTGGCGGCCTTCGGGCATTACCAGCGGTGGTGCTTATCGTCACCCAAGTATGCTGATTTACGGAGGAATACATCAACGCGAATTATGCCGATGCAAGCCATTGCGGGCAAGCATGCAAATGCGGAGTGCTCTCCGTGAGTTGCGTCAGGAGGGAATGGGGCGCGTCCGATTGGATTGGCAGGGGTCCGATGTGGCCACGAGAACCCACGGCTCGCAGCGGCGACATCGTTGCGGAATGCCGTTGCCAAAGGCAAAGCCAAAGTCTCTGGGTTTTGACGCGAGGCACCGCACGGGGCGGTTCGAAGCGAAAAACCTCAGAGTCTTTGGCTGCCCAACCGAGTGGTTTTGGTGGCGGTCAGACCCGTGCGCCCGCCACGGACTGCGTTTGACGCGGGGTGATGCTGCGCATCGTCCGGCTGGCGATGGAGACCATTACCTTCTCACGTTGATCCTCGGGCAGGTTCTTCACCAGAGTCTCGTATGCCTGCTTCAGTTCGGGGTTCTGCTCCAGTTTGCGCAGAATGCCGTCCTTCATCTTCTGCAGCCGGTCGAGCTTGTTTACCTCGCTCAGAACGAGTGCGCGCTCCAAGCGTTCGCGCGGCATGGCCTTAATGTAGTCCCAGTGTTTGGGGTTGTTCTTGATGTACTCGTCAATGCGAGCGTTGACCTTCGGGTTGTCCCGGTATTGGCCGGGCTGTTCATCGGACCCATCTTGGGTCTTGGCTTTGCCTTTGAGCATTTGCTCTCTCCTGTCTGGATTGTTCATGGTGAATGTCACCAGTTTTGGTTTGTGGTTTCAGGTATCCCGCGTTGTGCGGGACTTGCCTGTTGCTGGCCGCGGATTTCCGTTTCCAACAAATCGAGACGCTGCTTGGTCAGGTCGATTTCCGTTCTGAGTTGCCGATTCTGCTCGGCGACCTGCTTGCTGGCGTCCAAAGCTGTCGAAATGTGCATGAGCGAGTCATTCAATCGCTTTCCCTGGTCGATGACGGTCTGTGTGGCCGCCTTTTGCCGGTTGACCTCGGCGATGACCTCTGCCGTGGTCGGCCCCTCTTTCCGGGCCGGATCAATGATCTGCACTGCCGGCCCCAGCGCAACCGTGGCGGGCGCGTTGGGATGCAAGTTCCACTTGGCCGTGGTTTCCACGCGGTAAACGACGTGGCGTTCGTGCATGACGAAAGCGTTGTTCGGGTCAACGTAGCGTCCGACGTTGTACGCCTTGATGTTTTCGGAGTAGCGCACCGACTCGATTTCGTCGCCGGGCAGAGTCGTGCCGGGAACTGGGCGCGACATGTTGAGCAGGCGCGGGGTGCGGTTTGATGCGCAAGCCGAGAGCAATAGCAGAGGAATCAGGTAGATGGTTTTCATGGGATGATACGGTGTGAAAGACGAGGCATAATGGGCGGTGATGGATCATTGGTTTCAGTCGTCACGAGGCGAGTACCGCCGAGGACGGCATCGGACTTGTCGATGGTCTGTGTGACGTAGAGGTAGAATTCTTTCCCGGCCGGCACGCGCACGTAGGACCCGTCGCGCTGGATCGTGTCGAGGATCTGCTGCGCGTAGGTAGACAAGACATTCTGTGCTCCCTGCAATGGGGCATTCTGGAGGGTTGGCAACAGTTCTGTGCCAAGGGCTGTCTGCCTCGTTTGAGACAGGCCCGAAGCCGCCCCGCTCAGCAAGGTGGCCGCGAAGAGTTTGATCTCGGCCATGTTGTCGGTCTTTAATACCTGCCCCCGCAAGCCGGCGCTGCCATCGGTGATGCCCCATCCTTCGCCGCTGGGGTCTTTCTCGCGGTCGAGAGCGATGCCCTCCAAATGGAGTTCCTCACCCGTTCGCCACACCAACGTCCAGCCGCCGTTACTGGCGATGCGCTCGCGCTTGCGGTCGGCCTGAGCCGTCCCGTGGACTTCCGTACCAGCAGGAATGATGAGTCGGCCATCGTGGTAGATGTCGTCGGTGACCAACGCGATAATGGGTGTTTGAATCGATGATGAGTCAACGGTCACGACGAGTTCGCAAGGAATCAGCCGTCCGTAGGGCGCGTAGAACTTGCTAAGTGGCTTGAGCTCCGGATCGGTCGGGGCCGGTTCGGCGAAGAGACTGATGGGCGTGAAAACAATGTCTTTGATCTGCTGAGGGTGCATACCTGTAGATTGCGCGAACATGGCGGCGGGAGCGGTGTCGGTGCGAGGCGGTTTGAAAGGAACGATCTCATTTTGGATTGTCTGAATCACCTGGGATGTTCGATTTGTTTTCTCGGCTGGGGTAAGCGGGGACGCCGCAATCGGCTTGTGTTTGTTCGGGTCGTAGAACCCTTTGACGAATACGATAGCGACGATCAGCAAGACCACAAAGGACAGGAGTATGCCGGTCGGACTGCGCAGAAAAGTGATGGCGTTGCGTGGGTTCATTCTGACGGTTTGGCTTCAGGTTGTACCGGCTGCGCTGGCGCCGCGTTCGTCCCGACGCGGTCGAGAATGACAGTGAAGTCATTCTTCAGTGACAGGTCATTGCGTCCGCCGTTGGGTGTACCGGTGACGGCAAAGTATGCGGGCGCTTCGCCCTTCGGCGGGATCGTGCCGCTCGCATCGCTGATGGATTGCGGATATGTGCGGTCGCCCACGCGGAGCGAAAAGCCGTCGGGCCGGTACTGAATCGGTTGGTCGGTCTTGTTGCGCAGCAGAATTCGAAAGATCAGTGTGTCCTCGGAGTCGAACCGGAACATCTCGTCGAGTTGAACTTCGTAATCCTTGTAGTCCAGGACGCGCGGGTTGGTGCGGAAGTTCATGTATTCGACCTGGGCAACCGCGTCCGAATGATACTCCTTGAGAAGCGGGTAGGCTTTAGCCTTGTCCAACAGCGCCAGCAACCGATTCGGTGTGACGCCGGCTGAGGCAGGGCGAATGTCGGCGTCGGTGTCGTCCTCAAAGATCACGGAGTAGAGCGGCGAGGAACTCTCGATCAACTCGATCACGTAGGTTTTTTTGTTCCAGCGGATATTCATGTTGGTCGTCGCTCTTTCGACCAGTGCCCTCACGGACAGGAAGTACGAGCCTTTCGTGTGAGCGATTTGAAACAGTCCGGGGATTTTGGGGTCGCTGGTGACGTTCGCGGCATCAACCGCCGAGATTGGCCCGGGGAAGCTGATGGTTGTCACACGGTTGCGGGATACCGGGATTGCGTAGACGGTGCGTTCATCCAAGTGGTATTCCGCGATGGGGTTGGCGGCTTTTGCGGAGCTTGAGTGAACGCACAGCAAAAGTAACACGGCGATATGTTTAAGGAGTTGTTTCATATTTGAAATCGTACACGGCGGACGGGAATCGTCCGTTCTGGACCATGTTGGGGTTGCGCTGGAACTTGAAGGCGAGCCTGAAGGGTACGGCTTCAGCGAAGGCTTTGTTGTCGAAGATCCCGGTGCGGACGAGTTGTCCGGTCACCTGTGTCAGGACGAAGTTCTCGCGGGTCTGGAGGATCGTGATCCTGGCAATCTCGGCCTTTTGGTGCAATTGCTTCGCGGCAAACTCCGGCTCTTCGGAAGTGCGTTCGACCTGGGCTTTGACCAGGGCATTCTTCAGGAACATCTGCTTCATCAGGTCATCATGGTCGAAGCCTTTGGGATTGCGCTCCAGGAACGCGATGGTAGCCAGCGTGCTTTGCTCGGCATGGAGGTCTTTGGCCTCGTCGAATTTCAGGAGGGGCGCGACGTGGTATGTGCCGGAGGGATCGAGGACGACCACGCGCTCGCGTTGCTTGAACGATTGGACGAGAACGAAGCGGTCAATGGCCGCGCCCACAAGAATCAGTCCGGCGACGATAAACCAGAACCACGCGAGCCGGTCTCGGTCGACGAAGATACGTGTCGGGTCGAATTTCTTACGGGAGAGTTCGGGGCGCTCGGTCTTCGGCACCGGCGTTTCTCGGGGTGTTGTCTCGACTGCATTCATGTTGATGGGGAGTGCGGGTTCTTGGTCTTGCGCAGCAACGCTTGCACGGCATTGTCGCCGCTCACGTCCATCGAGGACGGCGTTGAGGCGGTTGTGCTCGTGTCGTCACTTTCACGGTTGCTCGTGTTCGCGCTTGTGGAGCGCATCTGCCCCAAAGCCGTGATCATCGAGCCGGTCGGCGAATACGTGCTGCCGCTGATTGATGAACCAACCAGCGTCGCCCCGGCTGCCGTGAGACCGGCGGCGGTGGCCATCGCCGCACCGGCGAAGCCGCCACTGGCACCAAACGTTCCAGCCGTGATGAATCCGCTGGCGGCGGCGGTGGTCGCGGCGGTTGTCACGCCACTCATCAGGGCTGCGCCAGCTTGAATGCCGTGAGTGATGACTCGTTGGATGACGATGGGCGCAGCGATGGTGCTGAAGATCACCCACACGCCGAGCGCGGCGACGCCGATGAAATTCTGAAACGCATACCCTCCGGCCCCGCCGATGGACTGATTCCAAAGAAAACTCTGATCGGTCATGAACGTGATCAGTCCTGCCGTGACCAACGATGCCGCGCCCCATCCCAGCGGCCAGAGCATGACGCCCACCAGCGACAACAGGTAGTTCGTGCCGATTGAATTCAGGGCGCGGATCGCCAGAAAGCCGATGAAGATTGGCGACAGGGCGTAACCCAGGTAGAGAATGAACTTTTGGACCAGGTACGCATAGAACACGATCACGCTGGCGAGCAAGCCGAAGATCCAGAGCAGGCCGGAGATGAGCGCCTCGAAGATCGACGTGCCGACGTTGAACAGTTTTTGCCACCAACTGTTTTGGTTCGTGGTGGATTTCTGAACCTGCAACGCCTGATTGTACTGCTGGTACACGTTGCTCGGATTGGCGTGAAGAACATTGGTGACTGTGTTGTCGGTAATGGTGGCGATCTGATTGCCCCAATTCACCAACTGCGTGAGCACGATGATGTACACAATAGTCCGGCCCAGGGATCGCAGGACGGCCTCGGCGCTGCGGTGACCCGCGATCGTGGACAACACCATGCCGGTGACGAGAAACAGATACGCCACCGGCATGAGCAGCGACTGCAAGGCGGCGCAACTCGCGGAAAAATTCGGAAACATGCTGTCGAAGTTGTTCATGGAACGACCGCTAGGGGTTGCGCGGCGGTGGTGCGTCGAGATTCAGCACCTTGTTGGGTTGCGCGGCTGGAGATGTTGGCCGCCTTTGGGTTGTCTGCCGCGCGGTGTTCACGGCGACCACTACCGTGAGAATCACGAACGCGGCAACGGAGACGATGATCAGTTTCTTAATCATTGGTGTTCTCCGGGAACGATGCCGGTTCCGTGCTGAGGGTGAGCGTGGTGTTGTACTTCTGGATTCCTTGCGAAAACTCGGCTTGTTGCTCCTCGACACGCGCCTGTTGCTGCTTGGCTTGGTCGTTTTGGTTCTCCGCGTTCTGGACAAAGCTAACGCTGGAGGCATGGTCGAGTTCCTTGTCTGTGGCGGAAAGTTCGGCGTTCAGTCCAATCAGGACGCCCGTGAGCTTTTGCACCTCCGACGCGGTGGTGGCCGCCCGGAGTTGTTCGGTGGTGCCGGCAATGTCTTGCCGGAGCGAATCGCGGCGCGACACCACGTCTGCATACACGTTACTGAAGTTCCTAGTCGTCTCGTTGATGGCGGCGAATTGACGGTAGAGGTTGGCGTCTCGCGACACCGAACTACCGTCCGGCGTGGTGAACGTCGCCCCCACGTTGTGGTAAAGGCCATTCGCGTCGTACTGCTCGGCGTTGATTCCCTGGGCGAGAGTTTCGAGCTGGCCAACGGCCTGACCGACACCGGTGTCTCCAAGGTCGGAAATCAGGCTCGTGAAGCCGGCCAGGTTGAGGATTTGGGATGGCGTGCCAAATGCCTGGTTGTACTGTTGAAGTTGCTGCAACTGCGAAGTCATCGTGCTGATCTGCTGAACTTGGTTGTCGATCATCATCACGTACTTGGCGATGTTCTCGGCTTCATCAATGATGGTTTGCGTGTGCAACGCCGGGTCGTACACGACATACTGAGCGCGGCTGGATGCGGCGCACAGCAAGGTTGCGGCGATTACGGTAAGTATGCGTTTCATGGTTTATTCCTCGATTCGTAGGAGTTTGGTTGTTGGGTTTAGGATGGCCCCGTCGATTGTTTGTTCGGGGACCGGGATCTCGTAGTAGCGGACGTTCTCTTGGTTTTGGTCGGCTTTCTCCTTCTGTTGGTTGATCAGTATCCAGTACTGTTGTTTCACGGCGTCACTGCGCCCTTTCTCGTAGCCGGTGTTGTAGGAGGTCTGGGCTTGCTTCTGGCTGGCGTAATGCAGCCCCTCGCTGACAAGAACGCCACCGGCGGCGCCGCCTGCGGTGATGGCCGGGTTGCCATGCGAGAATTCGCCGGCGAGAGCTGCGCCGCCAGCACCCAAGGCGACGTCGCTTATCGGGCGCGTGGCGGCGCAGCCGGTGAGGAGGGCAACAAACGCGAGAGCAATGAGATGGTGTGTTTTCATGCGGGTTCGGCTACCGGTGTTGGATTGGCGTGGTGGATGATGCCGTCGACGATGTTGGCGCTGCCGCGCAGTTCCTTGGCCCGCTTCTCGAAGTGCTCGCCGCTGGAACTGCTGCAATAGAGCATCTCGGGTGACGCGATGTTGTGCACCGTCCCGCAAATCGGGCGGAGCGAATCGATTTGCAGGTAGGTGAACGCGGAATACTTCTGTCCGACCTGGTGGTCGGGAAGCGGGTAGTTCATGAGGGTATGCTTCGTGATCTCCGGGAGGGCGATGTCCTGCGCGATGTCGTCGATGTCAGCGCGGTCGTTCTGGCGCATCAGGAAGAATTGCCGGCTGTTGCCGAATACCGCCGACCGGATGCGGCTCTGCTTGAACCGCGCGTACTGCTGCACGATGGAGATATTCCAGCAGTTGAACTTGCGAAGCTGCGCGTAACTCTCTTTGACAATCTCTTCTCCGCCAGGGATGTCGAGGAAGCGGGCGACCTCTTCGTACACGTTTCGTTTCCGTAGCGCGCGGGGTAACGTGATGATGTGTTTGCGCGCGTCGTTGGTGATGAGGAAACCGGCAGCGGCACGCAATTCCTTCGCCGAGTCCGGGATGTAGCCCAATTCAAAATGGGCGATCTTGCCGGTCAGGGACAAGTTGGTGACGCCATCGAACAACGCCCCATAGTTGCCGTCCCGGCACCATGGCAGCAGCAGCGTAGCGATCTCGTGGATTTGATCACGCTCGGCACCGGACGCGTCGAGAAACATCAACTCCTGGAGCATCCGATGTGTCGGGAATTCCTCCGGCGTGACATAGGCGAACGCGAGGTTGCGGACCTCCTTGCTCGTGTTAGGGTCTTTGAGGAACTTGAGAATGTCGGCTTCCTCGAACTGGTCGAGAAACGTGCGGGCCTCGTCCTGGTGTTTCGCCTTCCAGTCGCGCAAGTCGGCGAACGCCTCCAACGACGTTGCGCCGGGCGGCATCTTCTCGCGCCGGTAATGCGTCAGTGCATAGGCGTGCCGGGCAATGGCGAGCAATTGTTCGGAATGTTTGCGCGACCACTCTTGGAAAACGTCTTCGTATAGCAGGTTGATGTACTTGGCAATTTGCGCCTGACGGAGCATTTGTTTATCTTCCTGCTGACTGACGCCCACCATGCGGGCCACCAACGCCGTCGCGGACGCGAGGTGATCGGGTGTCAATGGAAGACCTTTCGTGTCGAGGTAGTTGATGGTGATGTTGCCATCCGGCTGGATGATGATGGGCTTGGCATCGGGATCGACCGTCTGCACGTAGATGCCATAAGACAGGCCTTCCTCGATGATGACGGTGTAGGCGAAATAGCCTTCGGTTTGGGTGAGTAGATCGCAAACCGTGACGGATTTTCCTGCCCCGCTCATACCCAGCAGCACGGCGTGCTGCGGCGAGACATTCGACACCTGCCCGGCGAACGTCTTGATGCCGACAAGATTGTTGGCCGAGCCTTCGTAGATCGCCTCGGCGGTGTCCAGGTGACCGGTGAAGGTGGCGGCGAATGGGAGCATGTCCGCGATGTACCGACTTTCTCCGTAAAGTTTGCGGTGTTCGTATCGGCCCCATGTCCAGCCGGGCCATGTCTCATAAAACAACTGGCGCGACGTGCTCGGCAGCGCGCTCTCGAAATACTGCGCACTGTTCATGCTGTTGATCGCGTTCTTGATGGCGCTGGTCTTAACGGACAGACCGTCTTTGGTCTTGTCCCAGGTGCGCACGATGAATTGAACGTGAAACGGCAGTGTGTCCCCGCGCGCCAGCGCGGCGATTTTGCGCTGCTTCTTTTCCAGCACGGTCAGCAGCGACACCTTCTTTTCGCTGGCGTAGTCGCCGGCGATTCGGTCGTGCTCCTTTTCTTCCTTAAGAATTTCCTGGCGAACGGGCAGCGGGTCGATGTTGACCGTGATGGTGTAGTTGAGGAGTCGAAGATTGGTCAGCCGGCGGACCAGACCGGGATGGGTCATTTTCGGCCAGCGAGTGAGGGCGATGATGGAATGATAGTAGCCGTCCATCCAGAAACCGTAGTCGTGTTGGCCGTTGGCTTCAGAGTGCCAGCAGTTCTCCTGGATGGACAACTCCGGGTCGAAGGCTTCGAAGATGTCGTAGTCGAATCGCTCGGCCAGAGACGGATTCAGGAACATCTTGTAGTGCCGGTAATGATCGGCATCGGTCATCGGAATGATGCGCGCGCCCTGTCCCGCGAAAATACTGGCCAGCATCTCGTGGAGTTGGGTGAATTCCGCCTGCATCTGCTCCAGCGTCATCTCGTAGAACGCCGCCAGCGCCTTGGCGCTGCTGGTGGCCTTCGGCGAGGTGTCTATCTTGCGGGAGATGTAGAGGACGAGACGCTGACGGCGGAGATTGCGGTCTGCCATTGCCTGCCAGTAGCGCATGAACCGCTCGTTTCGGCAGCGTTTCGTCCAAACGTTAGTCATCTTCTCGGTTTCCTGCTGGTAACGCAGCAGCGGCGCGCGATAGTCCGAGTCGCAGTAGAATTGCACCTGTAAGCGCCGCGCGTCGCCGAGAGATGCCAGAAGCAGGGTGATTTGGTCTTGGAACTCGTTCAGGTCGGACACCTGGGCGTTGTCGAGGTCAGGTGGTTCGAAGACGAACCCCTTGGAAACGAAGCAGCCTTGGCGAAGACCGTTGAAGACGATCAGGTCGCGGACGAAGTAACCGTGTGGAGCATTATCGAACATGCTGGCCCTCAAGGGGATGACCGGGGTGGCGGCATACGTCGGGGCCGAAGCCCGCACCCTTGACCCAGAAATCCAAACAATCCGTGTCGTAGCCAGGCGGTTTGCCCTGCCGGAAGCCGTAGATGTACACAAGTGTGAGCAGTAACGGAATCGCCGCGATCATCAACGAGACGAGAAATGAGACCTTCGCGCAGCTGAACGTAATCAGCAGCGTCATGACGGATGTGAAGCAGCCGCCGGTCATGTACCAGAACAGGTTGCCCTCCAACCCCCACGTCCGCCCTTTGGAGTCGTCGGCGCTGTTGGTCTCGGTGAGTCGCAGCAGTTGATTGCTCATTGGAACGTGCCCACGTCCACCGTCGAAGTGCCGATGCCGAACGAGGTGAACAGTGCCTTTACGATCACGGGCGCACCGGCAATGATGAGGCCGCCGATGATGGAGAGTTTCCCGGAATCCGTGTCCCCCCGGCGAATCGCGAAGCCGCCGCCGACGACACAGATTGTCCCAAAGATAAAGCCGATGAGCATGACAATGCCCAGCGCGCTGCTGACTCCGCTGGTCAGAGTTGTCCCCTGAGCTTGAGCGAGAATCGGTGTGAACCACATTGTTGCGGCAGTGAATTTAGTTTTCATGCGCCAAGGTTGTACTGGGATACGCTATATTTGTTGTTCGCAGGCGCGAACAATCTTTGGGCGCGCAATCGGCAAGATGACCGGCGATGAAAACGCCGATCCCTCCGGTAACAGCGAATGGAAAACTGCACGTACTGGAAGCGCACCTCCGGCAACGGATTCGCGGGCAAGATCACGTGTTGCCGCGCATTGTTTCCATTCTTCGACGTGGCGAACTCGGGTTGACAAAGCCCGGCCGTCCACGCGGGAGTTTCCTGTTCCTCGGCCCGACTGGTGTGGGTAAGACTGAGGTAACGCTGGCGTTCACGGGCTTCCTGATGAGCAAGGAACACTTGTTCCGCTTCGACATGTCCGAGTACCAAACGCAGGAGAGCTTGGGATTACTGCTCGGCGGCAAGCTCGGTGAGCGCGGGACGTTGGCTATGATCTATGACAAGTCGCGGGTCGGTACGCTGCTGTTTGACGAAATCGAGAAGGCGCATCCGCGTGTGCTGGATGTCTTCCTGCAAATCCTGGACGCCGCACGTGTGACGATGGCCAGCGGCGAGACGCTGGAATTGAGCGGGTTCTACGTGGTGTTTACCTCGAACATCGGCAGCGCGGATCTGATGAACCTGCAATACTCAACACCGGCCACAATGGAGCGTCACGTCCTGGCGCGCGCTCAGCAAGCCATGCGTCCCGAATTGTATGCCCGCATCACGGAAAAACTGGTGTTCAACCGTCTGAGCTACGACCACCAGTTGGAAATCGCCCAACTCTTGCTCACACAGGAGTTGGTGTTCCTGAAAGCCAAGGGACACGAACTCACACCGGATGCCACGGTTCTCCCGTTTCTGGTGCGGCGCGGTTTCCATCCGAAACTCGGCGCCCGCCCGATGCGCGATGCTGTGGAGAAACTCATGGGTGATGCCGTGGCGGAATGTTTGCTCGACGCCAGAGCAGCGTGCGGCGTGCTCGCGGTGGACGAAACTCGCAATTGTCTCATCATTCGCTGAGTCAACCGCCCTGAAGGGAATGCGCCGGGAATCATCGGGGCGGTCTTGGCCTCTACAGAATGCAGCACTAGCGCAAGATGCTCTTTTGAGCACAGTTTTTCAGCTGGCATTTGCGTACCTCCGATGGTCGTGGTATTTCTTCGGCGTCGTGGTCATCTAGGAGAGAGAAACTGTTTCAAGTTGAACCGGCGGTTCATACGCCGGATGGAAGGAACTGATGAGCGCGTTGCCAGAGTACGAAAAGAAGTTTGCTGATTTCATTAGGCTATGCTCAGAGGCGAAATCGAAAGGCGTTACGCGTGTAACGGTCGCTTTTCCTTGGGCGCTTGGCGATACTTACGAGGAGCTGATCGAGAGTTTGTCTCGTTTGGCAGATGCCGGGCTGCTCTTGCATATTGCCGCCCGGAAAGATTGGCCAAGCCAAAATTAGTCGTTGCCGTGATTTGCAGGGCAGCGCCAGGGCCGGTCGCATTCGGGGTCCAGGCCGTCGGGGTAGAAGGAATGATTTTCGCCCAGAGCCCGAACATCTTGCACCGTGCCAACCAGTCTTATCATAAATCCCTCAAGGAAAATGGTGGCTCAGCCTTGAGCAGCGCGTCACCAGGTAGAGCCTTTGGCAACACGTCCATGATGTCACGAAGGAATGGGCACATTTGGAGATCAGAGTAATGGAAGGACGGCGCGGCGACCCGCAGATTTAGTTTTTGCGCGTCGCCCGTTTTGATCTTTCGGGGTCTCGAAAGCACCAGCGTTTCCTTCGAGCGGGTGATGGTTACGTAAAACAATCGCCGCTGCTCCTCAAGATAATCCACGTCTGTGCCGGGGTATTCCTCGCTGCGGATGCCGGGAATCGCTTCTTTGCAAAGCCCCAGCACGTACACATGCTGAGCGGTCAGTCCTTTCCCGCCCCAGAGGGTCGTCACCTTCAGCCTCGCCTTGGACTCTGTTGCGAGTGGCTCTCTCGTCGCGATGCTATACCGAAGTTGCCGAACCACTTTTCGGGGCAAATCATTGCGTTCCGGCTTGTCTTCTGTGGCTTCAAGCTCGGTTAGTATTTGTCGGGCGTTGGTCCGAAGAATCCTAATGTCCTCCGTTGCCATCGCTGCAACCTCGTCGTCTCCGGTTACCCACAATTTGCGAGAGAGCGCCGTCTTTATGAAGTTGTCGGCATCAAGGTCGCGCCATGCTTTCATCTTCAGCAATTTGCGATACCGGGACGCCCTCTCCCAAAGCACGCTTCCGCCTGTGCCGCGCGATGCCGTCTGGCTTTCCTTGCTGAGTGCGAGCACAGCCTTCTCGCGAATCACATCGTCGCACCGATCCAAAAACTGAAGGTATGCGGGTGCGTTGCGCTGAGAAGGAAGGTGATTCTGCTTCGCTGTGGGCGTTCTGTATCCAAGCCATGCGCGCCATGTCGGCGGATCAGGGTCTGCCAACAGACACAGAAACAAGAATGCTTCCCTCACTGGCCAGAGTTCCAAGATGCTCTCCGAAAAGCCGAGTTCAATGGTGAGCAATGGATCAAGTTTTAAGAGTTCATCGCGCAGCCGGTAGCCAAACTGACGACGGGTCACCATCGCCAAGTGCTTGTCGTCAGCATTTGCGTGGTTGATGTTGTCCAAAACCAATCGGGCCATACCTTTAGCTTCTGCTGCAGGTGTCTTCCAATACACAACGAGTGTTTTCGCATGAGCCTTGTTCGCGGGCTTCATAGGCACCGCCTCCGACAGACTCATCAGTTTGTTGGCGGCCACGACGATTTCCTTCGGGCATCGCTGACATTCCGTCATGGGGCAATCTTGTATTGGCACACGCTTGAGCAAAGAGTGCTCTGGCAGCTTGGCCAATCCCTTACGCTCGTTTCCCAAGAATGCGTAAATGGACTGGCGCGGATCGCCAAGTGCGACCAACTGGCCGTCTCGTGAACGCAGTTGCAGGAATAGCTCCTGTTCTGCCGGCGTCAGATCCTGAAACTCATCCACAATCACATGGTCATATTCCGTGTCGGTGTAGTCGCCCCCTTTGATGCGGTCGAGCAATAGTCCGGGCAGGTCGCTAATCAAGCGCGCCTTGTGTCTCGTCAACCACCGCTGGATAGCCTGCCAAAGCTCCGGGTGTTGTCGGATGTTGGCCTCGTGGTCATGTAACGCCTGTTCTGCATCGGAGTGTCTCCCAAATGCCTGTTGGAGCTGGGGGTATTCATGCAGCACGTCGTAAAGCATCGCTTCGCGCTCGTGTGGCAGCAGAATGCGAATATCCTCACCAACAACCCGCAGGCAGAAGCCGTGTACCGTGTGAATGATCGGCTTCTCACCGACATCTGCATTCTCCAGTTCTGATTTAATGTCCTGAGCTAATTGCTGCGCGATTACGCGGTTGAATGCCACGACGGCAACCTTGCGACCGGAACACGCCAATCCATCAGGATGCAGTAGTCGAACTACACGGCGAACAAGCCCGAATGTCTTGCCGGTGCCAGGGCCGGCTTCAACCCGGATCACTGGCGCGTCGTCATTGATTAGGGGCAAGACCTGTTGGCCATTGACGCCAACGTTCCAAGGTGCGGAAGAATCGTACGTCTTCGGGCGGCTCACGTGGTCCTCGGGGTTCTAGCAGCCGCGTCAAGACGGCGGTGAAGAAACGATACCATGGTGAGCAGATCGAGAGCATCTTGCTCGGAAATGTTCCACGAGATTTTCGGTGCGTGTGCTGTCGGATTGCGAAATGTGCCGAAGACCCCCTTCATAAGATTCATCAGGCCGGAATGCTCGCTCTGCTCGGTTTCGGTCTGAAGACTATTGAACGCGAGAAACGGCATTCCCGCGTTACCCAGCCCGAACGCTTGATCTACAAGCCCCGCGCCGTCACCCGCAAGTCCGGTTCTGGCCCGAATCTTTTCCGCCACGCTTTTCGTGGCTTCAAGCACGGCATGAAAGCAATTACCCTGGACGAGTTCAGCGCGACAAAAGCGGAGAACGTCGGCATGAACACCGCGTTTCCGAAGTTCTGCGCGCAACCTGCCCGCGCGTTCCTCCGCTTCCGTCAGAGTCTTGGCAGACCGACAGACGCGCAGTTTACCGTCCTCACCCAACTCGTAGCCCGCGAAAGCGAGAACTTCGTTTAGCTCACCCCGTTTTCGTTCAAAGTAGTCTGCGCTTCCTGTGTGACGGACCGGATTCATCGCCTCATGTATGAACGCCGCAACGAGATTCCCGGAATGGTCGGTCTGCTGCCGACGGCTCAACGCATCGAACAGACGCACGCGCTTTGTCATCGCGGGCATCGGGTCGTCAATGCTCAAGCGCCGAAGCAGCTTGCCAATCTCTGATCCGGTCAGACCCGTATCGGTGGCTCCTAACACGTCGCAAAGCCTTTCCAGCACCACGGGATCAAATTCGGGAATGGCGGCCATCGCTACTACCAGTCCTCCCCTGCAGCTAAACCGAGGCGGTGTTTGATGTTGGCGTTCACAGTCGAATCGGAATTGCTCAGTTGTCCGATTTAAGGTCTGCCACGGTCAAAGGCTTCATCCGATACCAGTCGTGAGTGAAGACGCGCTCGCGGTCTCGATGTAATTGTTGCACGCTTACGGTGGTCAGGCCCGCGCCGGGCTCACCGGAGTCCTTTTGCACCACGAGAACTGTCAGCGGTGGCAAGTTCTCGCGTTCGCAGTAATACATGAGGTGTCCCAGATGGTTCGCCAGTCCGCGTGCCGGCACGCCGATCTTCTTGCCAAGTATTTCATAGGTCAGGACTTGGCGGTTGTGGGCGGCGCCGATAAGGACTTGATAGATCTGAATTGCTCGGTCGTAGGTGGTCATGACTACCCCATGGGTTGTCGGTTTTTCGCGCCCAGTTTGCGATTGTGTGTCCGGCACAGCAACTGTGCGTTCGTGACTTCTGTTTGACCGCCCTTGCTGTGCGGCAACACATGGTCTGCTTCGTATTCAGACCAGGATACGCGACAATCTGGCTCAGGCTTCCCTTCCTTAACACACGCTTGGCACAACCCATTGTCGCGCCGGTAAATGAGAATCCGTTGGGCTTCACTGAAGGCTCGCTTGGAGTCTTTGACAATGATTTTGACGCCCTTGTCTTTGGCGAACTCGAAGAACAGTTGGCGGATGATTCTGTGACGCGCTTCCACCTCGTTGCTCGTCTGCTGGCGACTGTCCGAGAACGCCACGATGTCGCGGTCATCCTCGGATTTCTTCTTCCACCGCTGGTGGAAAGCGATGACGAAGTCGTGAAACATCAGCTTCTCGTCTTGTCCCCATGCGTAGTAGGTGGCTAAGTGTCGGATAAGCAAATAGACCGAGATGATAAAATACTCGATGTGTAGTTCCTTGATTGGTCCGTTGCCCTCGTCGCGCATTGGATCATCCTTGAACACCTCATAGAGTGCGCTCATGTTGTGCAGCACAGCCTTGGCGTGGGCAAGTTTCTCAAATGAGAGATTCCCGATTCCATCCGGGGCTTGGTACTTGTCGATGTACTCCATCACATCGCTGTCTTGAATATTCGATGGGCCATTTGCTTCTTCCAAGATGAGAAACCGTGTGAGGATCGCCAAGTGCTGCATCCGGTCGTTGCCGCGGTCGATCACAGTAAAAAACTTGTGCTTGTCCTTGTTGCTATCGACCGGTGTGTACTTCTCGTAGTCAAACGTGATGTCGTCAGCATACTTGACCACGAAGTTGCGGCTGAGGCTCGACAGCCGTGCATGGGCGATCTCCATGTAGGTCAAAGGTTCACCCAACTGCAAGCGCCAGAATATCCCGGAGGCAACCTGCTGGTGCTCCGGGTTCTTGGGGTCTTCAATGCCCTTCACAATGTCGGCGTTGTATTTCAATTCCTTGCCCACAAACTTACGAACTTCAGCCGGCAGCTTCGAGTAGGTCTTGCCCGGCAGTGACGGGTACACATCTTTGAGCGTGTCCGGTAAGGCGATTTTGTCGGCGAAGAACTCCTGTGCTGTCATGATCCGCTGCTGACCGTCAATCACCTCCTTGACGGTGCGTTCTTCATCTAAGCGGACCAGTCGAATGACGATACGCGGGATGTAGTACCGACGAAAAAGACTGTCGAGAAGTGCCTGTTGTTTCTTGCGAGGCCAAACGCTTTTGCGTTGGTACGGCGGACGTACCACGTACTCGTCCTTGTAGTCCGCGAAGTCCTTGATCGCAAGCGTCTCGAAAAGGACATCGTAGGCAGTTCGTGGGTTAAACATTTCCTCTCCTTCCGTTAATTCTGCTTCAAACTTTCGTGAACTGGTGCTGCTGCAATTTCTTGACTGTATCCAAAGCGAACCTCACTTCGTCCTTCACCAGCGTCGGCGTTCCGGAATGACTCAACCGATTCAGAATCGTCGAGCGCACCATCTCGACCTCGTTCATCAACGTCGGGTCGAGAAAGTTGATTTCACCAGCAGCTTGTCTGTGCTTCTGCCGGTTTACGATTCCTTCCCAGAGCGAGTTCGCCGGTATATTCCTAGAATTGTACTGAACCGGCACGCCGTGTTTCTCACAAACATTCTTGAGGCGCGTCTCGAAGGCGGCACGGATATAGACGGCAGCAGCCATTAGGTCGCCGGCTTGGAAGTGATGTTCCGCCACGAAGAGCATCTCGGTGCTTGGTTCGACATGCGGGCGGCCCGGTTGGTCGGGCGCGCCCGGTAACTCGCGGACGGTTAGGTAAACCCACCGACCCGTATGCTCCGTGTTCTCCTTTGCCAACTCGTACCAGACCCGGTCGTAGGTCATCAGAATGATCTGCCAGTCGGCGAACTCGTCGTTCAAGACCTTGAGCACGGGAAGTCGGTTGGCCAAATCCAAGCCGATGAGCACGTCGTCCAGCACCAGCAACCGTGTGATGATTGCGCCATCGCTTCCTGGGGCTGGTGATTGGAGTACTAGGCGTGCTGCGCCGAGATAGATCGCCAGCGCCAATGCGGTCAGGCGGGCCTCATTTAGAAACAGCTGCGGATGGTCAATCGGCTTGCCGAAGAACGTGACGGAAAGGCTGATTTCTTGGCCCGTGAACTCCCGATCAACACGGTCATATTTCACCGCCGCCGGCTTGAGATCGAAGGTCATGCCCTCGTACCCCATTTTGGCGATGAGCCGGTTGCCTTCCTTCACGACCTCCGGCAGATGATTAGCCAACGCGGTCGTCAAGTCCTCACACGCCTTGTCGAGTGGTTGCAGATACTTCTGCCAGTGGCCATACGGCGGGGCGATGCGCTCATACACTCTGCCGAGTCGCTCCTGTTTGCCGTCAACGATCACCGGCAGATCTGACAATACCTCCTTAACAAGCAAGTTGAACAGATTAGGGGCGTCGGGCTGATGCAAATGGACAAAGTGTGTTTCCAAGAGAGCGTAATGATCCAGAAATCGACAGCGTTCAGCCAAATCGGCGTAGGGCTTGCCTCCTGTTCCGCGAGGATGCGCGTCGCCGTGATCCCAGCGAAACTCGCTGGGCGCTCCGGCGGTAAGCTGAACCGATATGAACCCTTCCTCGCCGGGGGCAAAGATGTGGCGCGATTCGGCAAAGTTCTCCGGCGGTGACTTCATGGCGGTGAGATCACGTATCGCACGGAATAGTGATGTTTTGCCACTACCGTTCTCACCAAACAACAGAAGATTGTGGCCTTCGTCGCCAAGGTTGAACTCGTAGGTTTGTCCGGCGGGGAATGCTCGGTAGTCGCTGAGACCGACTTTGGCAATTCGTGCAACCACGGGGGTAGCCGGCTGGCTCGCAGGGACAGCAACGGCCGGACCTTGAGGCGACTGGCTCATTCTTCAGCTTCGGGTGGCTTCTTGCCGGAGGTGGTGGTGGATGCGTCTTCGATGATGCGGACGACTTCCAACGACGGGAGATCGAACAGCATGGCGCGCAATGTAGCCTTGGTGTCGTAAGCCTTCGTAAACAATTCCTGCAATTCGGCGAGCTTCTGCTTCTCTGGAAGTTTGGACAGGTCGGGCGGATTGAGCCGGGCGGTTTCATCGAAGAGATTCAGTTTGCGGGCGTGCAACTCGCCGGGGAAGAACAACTCGTACACCAGCCCGTTCAGCCATTGCTCGAAATACGCCACCATCAATCCCATCGGCGCGTCGCCCGCCTTCTTCACTCCACCCGGCCCGTGCAGCCAGATCAACGCCTCCGCCAACCGCTCGCACTGCCGTTGCTGCTCCGGCGTCGCCGCTGGAATAGGAATCTGCTCTTGGTACTGACGAAGCCCTTGTAGGTATCCGCCCTGCAGATCCGTACAAGTCTGTGTTAAGTACCACCAGTTGACCGGTGAGTTTGTGACCGCGGCAACGAAGGGCGTTACTCTGGATGCAAAATACAAAGCGTCGTTGTGGTATATACCCTCATCATCAAAAGCGTAGGTCGGCTTATCCATGAACCGTCCGAAGATTACTTTTTGCTTCTCAAACTCCTGCCAGTAGTCGCATGAGCGCAACTCCCAATAAAACCGTCCTTGATCAGAACGACCAATGAGCTCTTTGCGCATCGTGTCAAGAAATGTGTGAATGGCGGGATAGGTCTTAGCAAATACTCGCTCGGCATCCCTCTGAGATCGATCACTCCACGGGTGGGCTTTGTTCTCTGAAGATTCGATACGGATCAGATACCGGCCAGCATACTCCACTCTCCAACGCTTTAGGTCGCGGCCCATTAGGAATGGCTTCAAGACCTCTTTTGATGACGCATGTTCCCTGACAAGTTGGTCGCGGGTAGATTCATCCACGACAAACGCTCGTCCCAAGCCTGTCTTGATGCCATAGTGGAAATGACCGCCAACAAATTTGATGAGCGGAGTGCACCTCTTCTGCATTTCCTCCAGCAGGCGGAGGCTGGCACGGCTTTCGAGTCGCCAATTATCCGGTTTGAGATCGCGTTGGGGAATGGCGTTGGCTTGCTCGTCGAAGATAACCGGAAAATCCAGCAGGGCGCTGCCAGGACTCCAAGTGAAAACTCGGGTCTGCCATTCTTCCGGCGGAAGATGGCTTGGGTGCAGGACGCTGTATGCTCCCTGCGTCGGCGGCAGTTTGCCTTTGTCAACGTGCCGGGTTTTCTCGGTGACGAGGATGCAGGGATAGGCGATGGAGGTGAACAAGGGGGCGTCGCCGAAATCGAGAATGGCGCGGGGATGGGTGGCCCAGAAGAGGTAGGCGCGCAGCCGTTCGCCGTAGGCAGCCCGCATGTATTTGTTGCTGGTAATGAAACTGAGCACGCCGCCGACGCGCATCAGTTGGAAGGAACGCTCAAAGAAATACACGTAGAGGTCAGCCGTGCCAGTGTAGCACTCGTATTGGTCTTTGAGCGCGTCCTTAAGTGTGCGCGGTCTGCCGTCGCTGCCGGTGACGGTGACGTTCTTGAGTTCCTCTTGCCGGACGTAGGGCGGGTTGCCGATAACTATGTCGAAGACGCCTTTGTCGTGGTCATCGGAAACCGGCAGGCCGAACATCCACGCAGGGTCGAAAAACGGAGCCTCCTTGTTGGTGTCGTACGGATTCCATTCGGCGAGCCTTTTGGCGTCGTAGGGGGAACATTCGCCGCTGTCGGTAAGCGCATTAGCTAGTTGGTCACACAGTTCCTTGTCGCGGGCGCGGAGTGCCTTCTTGTCCTTGTAGCGGCGGGCGGTGAAGTAGTCATGCCGGACTTGCTGAAGTTCGCGTTCGAGTTTCCGGACCTTGTCCGAGCCGAGCAGGAGTTGGCCGCGCTGGAGACCTAGCAGTGTGTTGGCGGCGACGATCTTGGTTTCGAGGTTCGGCAGCGGGAGAATGCCGTAGTTGGGCTCTTTCGGGTCAATGGATTGGTCGCAGATCAGTGAGATGAAGAACCGCAACTTGGCGATCTGGCAAGCGATGGGCTGGATGTCCACGCCGTAGAGGCAGTTTTCGATGAGATAGAGTTTGCGACCGTAATCGTCATTGTCGCGGGCGAAGGCGCGTTCGATGGCGTGTGACGCTTCCTCGCGGGCGGGGCTGCTTTCGATGGTCTCGGCAGCAGATTCTTGCCGGCCCCGCCAACCCTTGTTCTCCGGGTCGAGTTTCCGAAGCACATGGACGAGTTTCTGCAGCATCCCCATCGGGAAGGCACCGGACCCGCAAGCTGGGTCTAGCACTTTCAAGTGGTCAATCGCATCAATCAGCGTCTCGGTTTCCTGCCGGTTGAACTCCGACGTGGATTCTTCCCACGAAAGCAAATGACGGAGACAGTCGTTGCTGTTGGCGTCCTTCGCTTTCTTACCTGACGATGTCAACTTGCTGCCGAGGTAGCCCAGCAATGCTTGATCCACCATCCAATCCACCACCACACGCGGGGTGTAGAACGAGCCGGTAGCCTTGCGGGCCACCGTGCCGGTTTCTGGATTGTATGCCGCCAAGAGATTCTCAAAGACGTGACCAAGCAATTCCGGATCAAGCGCAACTTCCTGATCCAATGGTGTGTTTTCGGTAAGGGTGAAGTTGTACCGCTGGAGAATGGCGAGCAGTGGGCGCACCCGTTCGCGCTTCCGGTTGGAGTCACCGTAAGCTCCAGACAAGTCGGCAACTTGATCCTGTCCATAGAACAGGTAGTTCGGAAGCTTTGGAGACTTCTTGAAATCGTTGGAGAACCCGTCAATGCGGACTTCTTCGGTGAACGCTGACTTGCCACGCTGCACCCGGTCATCGAGGCACTCGAAGAGACCGCCATTAAGGAACGGAACAATGCGGAGCAACGCGGCAAATGCGTCGGGGTTTTGCAGGAGTTTCTCGTGACGCCAGAGCGTGTGAATCATGTGGTCGTCGCTGCGCTGCCCATCGCCTTCGTCAATGAAGCGGCGATTCGGCTTCTGCTTCGGTTGATCCATCTCGGTATTCAGCGTGGCGAAGAACAAGTTCTGGAGAACGGCGGGATAGTAGGTGCAGGCTTCCGGTGAGGCGTCTTTGATCAAGTTGAGAATGCCTAGTTCCTCGAAAAGTTCGTGCGGCAACAGTCCCTTTTTCGTTTGCGGGTTTTCCTTCTGGCGTAAGAACCAACAGAACAGCAGCCGGGTCAGCAGTCGAATCAGGAACAGTGAGGCACCGGCTTCGCCGGTCACGTCGGCCGGTAGCTTCACCTTGCCGTCAGCCCACAGGGTACGCGCCCAGAAGTACCAGTTGGCGATCTCGGTGTAGAACTCCTTCGTGACCTTTTCGACATCGAATGCCCGGTCGAGTTTGTCGGTGACGACGCTGATGGATGGTTCACCGTACAACCCAAGCTCGTCGAGGCTGAACGCCAATTCGCCGAGCCGCTCAATCGTGGTTCGCGCCAAAGTTCCAACCTCGTAAGGCAGGCTCCGGAACTCAATTCTGTCTTCGGTACGCTTTCTCCCCCGAACAAACCAAGCGCGTCGCCCGTCCTGCGTCACATTGCAAAGCATGTGTTCGGCATGAAGCGGGGTGATGGCCTTGTGAACTGCCCGCCTTGCCAGCAGCGTGGGCGGTTTCTCCGATGGCCAATCGACTCGAAACACCGGCAACCCACTGATCTGGGCAACCGGCACGAGGCTCAAGTTCTGGCCAACCGGCTGACCAACGGCAATCGTCCGTGGTCGGAGCGTTGGGCGTCCCCAGCGGAGTGTTTCACAGAACAGCGCGGTGAGATTACTCGCCAGCTTGTCGGAGTTGAGGTGCGCGAGGATGGTTGGAAGCAGGTCAGGCATGGCGTTTCTTTGGTGACGTTGTCTCAGCGGTAGGCCGCGGCTGCAAGCCCAGCGAGCAGACAATCTTTGGGTCTTGGCGTTCCGCCTGTTCGACATCAGTTATCTGGCAAAGTTTGTCCTCACCAGCCATGCGGATCACCATTTCGGCCAACGCGTCATCTGTGATACCGAGCCGAATCTGGCGGCTCAGAGCATCACGGGCCGATTCCTTGAGCGTGTGCCGCCATAGCAAATCAAGGATACGGTCAATCTCTGGCAAGAGTTGTGGCGTGAACAAGGTCGGATGGGCCTGCTGAACCTGCCGGTAGCGTTTCAGCCGTTCCCAAACCTTGCGGCTGATACTGCGCAAAGACCCGAGGTGACCGGCAAAAGTCTGCTGTTCCTCCATGACAATTTCCACACATCGAGAGACCAGTTCGTGATGGTTCTCGGCGCGATCCAAGGAAGGCGTGTCCGGCGCACAGGCGGCAGCGTGGAAAATCCCCGACAGGGATTGAGAGACAAGGTTGCCCTTGTCGTCCACCCGCACGAGAGCATCTGTGTTGTCTGGGAAACGCAGGTAACTGATAACGCCAGCCGGTTGGTCGAGCGGATTGGCCAGTTCCGGCAGCGGACCGGTGGCGGCAACCACGGGTGACAGGCGTTGCGCGGCTTTCTGGTCGTCAGCGGAAGCACTATTCCAGACTTGGAGCGCAAGGCTGGCAAGATCGATGTCCTCGTCGGTTTGGTCGTCGTCGAGTGCTCCCTGTTTCTCTGTGTAGAGGTCTCGCAATTTGTTGGCGGCATCTTCACCGAAAAATGACTCGTCAGTGCCCAAGACTTCCTGGTTGGCCTGAAGACGGTGAAAGAGGCGTCTACGAAGATGGATGATTTCTTCCACACCATCCACCGGCAGGAATGAGTACGCGAAGATGGTGTCGTGTTTCTGACCGATACGGTCAACTCGACCGGCGCGTTGGATGAGCCGTATGATGGCCCACGGCAGGTCGTAATTGACGACGATGTGTCCGTCTTGGAGGTTCTGACCTTCTGCCAGCACGTCGGTCGCCAACAGGATACGCAATTCCAATTCAAAATTGGACAACCCGCCGTTGGTGGACGGACTGAATCGGCGTGCCAAGGTAACCGGATCGCTGGTCTCGTTCGTAGCGACCGCCATACTTGTCACGCCGAGTTTTTCAAGTTGTTCGCCCAAGTAAATTGCGGTGTCGGCGAACTGAGTGAAGATCAGGACCTTGTCTTTCCGATGGGTCTTGGTCAGCAGTTTGTGAAGCTCGACGAGTTTGGCGTCGCGATCAGGCTTCCACGCCCCGGTCTGTTTCAGTACGGACAGCAAAGCCTCTGCATCTTCCAGCAACCGTTTTCTAAAGTCCGGCCCGAAGAATTTCGGATCAAGCCAGTAGAATCGGGTGTGGTATTGCGTCCGGTAAAGCTCATACACCTCGCGGGCACGTTTGCGGAAGTCTTTGAGGTCGGCCCCGGCCTTTACACTCGGAGCATCGGCGCTGACAAGCCCCGCGTCATCTTCCAAATTCTGCGGGCGGGCATCCTCATCTGTATCCCGAACAAGCGTGTCGAGAGCGGCTGCGTCTTGGGTGCCGATGGGGAGCGGATGCCCATTTTCCAATGCAAAGAGCGTAATCATGTTGCGGAGGATGTGTCGCTGGACAGAGAGCAGGAAGCTGTAGCCGCTCGATTCGAGACGTTTGAAGAGGTTGGTACGGCAGAACCCGATGAGGCGGGGACCGGCACGATTGAGATTTTCCAGAACCTTCTTTTCCTCGGTGTTCGCCAACCGCTCGGCGTTCGGCACAAGATGATTTGCCAAGCCGTAACGGGGTAGCGTCAGTTTCGCGATGACCGCGACGACATCTTCGCGGAATAGCCGCGCATACTGGTCTTTGGCATTGCTGGCGTCGATCTCGAAGCCGAGAGTGCGCGGCTCGCGAACCGGGAAGTAGGCTGGGTGTCCATTGAGAGTGACGTAGTAACGCTTCTTCTTCTCGTCGAATTTGCCGTAGTGCTTGATGATGAACTGCCGGGTGCGGCGCACCAAGAACAGGCGCATCAGATCACGCCAATCCTCCGGAAACAGGCTTTGCTCGAAGGCACGCAACGAATACGGTGAGGCTTGATACTGCGCGATGAAGTCAGCTTCCATCTTCCCCTGGGCACCCCACGTTTGGAAAAACCGCTCCGGGCGCACATGCAGATCCCGATCTTCGTCCACGAAGAACCGCAGTTGGTTGCTGAGGTCGATGTACTGCTTGTTGTAGGGCGTGGCGGACAGCAGCAGAACTTTAGGCTCGTTGCGTTCTATGTAGTCACGGATGGCCCGGTAGCGCCTTCCCTCTCTATTGCGCAAGTTGTGGCTTTCGTCAATCACCAGCAATCGGTAACGTGGCGCATCCGGTTTTCCCAATTCCTCGATCACGCTCCCCAGCGACATCGCCCGACCGGTAATCTGGTAATGCTGAATGTGGTAGTCCCACATCGGCTTGAGCTTCGGCGGGCACACGATCAACGTGTTACTGTCGTCGTCTTCCTGAAAGACCTTCGCGACTGCAGTCGCCATCAGCGTCTTACCAAGGCCGACCACGTCCCCGAGCAATACACCGCCATGTTGGTAGAGGTGATGTGCCGCAAGCGAAACCGCAGCGGCTTGGAAATCGAGCAACACACCTTGAAACACTTTCGGTAGTTTGAACTCGCGCTCACCGTGACGAGCTTCCTCGCACAGGTGGAACGCAATCTTGAGGTAAACGAGATACGGGCGAATGTCCTCCAAACTGGCCCAACTGTTCTCGATCAATTCTGCAAGTTCGTCACTGATGTCCCATGCCTGGTCGTCATTCCATCGGTCATTGAACCAGCTCTGGAGCTTTTGAGTGGCGTCCTGGTCAACAACGTCCACATTCAACTCACCTTGTCGTGAAAGCCCGGCCAGCGTGAGATTGCTGCTGCCAACGTAACCGATCAACGGGGCGACTTTGTCGGAACGTCGCGCCAAGTAGAGTTTTGCATGCAGAGGATACGGCAAGAAAGCCTTGATGCTGACCTTGTGATCCCGAAGTTGCTGAGCCAACTTTCGCAACGCCACCTCGGCAGCAGCAGTGGGAACACCAAATTCCAACTGCTCCTTGAAACTCTCTGTTATTTTGCGCTTCATTCTGGCCTGTGTTGGTCCATCCAATCCTTCGGGGTGCTTCTGGGCACTCTGAAGCAGGCGCATTTCTTCTTCGGGAGGACGGTGCATTCCCACGAGCACCCGACACGGCGACTCGGCACCGGCAGGCAGACCGTCAACAGAATCGGCCAGAAGCCCCCAGCCACGGAGGTTCAAGTACCCTACACAGAAGGAGCAACTCTGCGCTTCGGAAAGAACCGCACACAATCCGTCTGTCAGTCTCGTGTGGATATTGTCGTAGATCGTGGGCATTGGGCTATTATGGCTTCAGTTCTCCGCGCTTGTCGCCTCACAACGCTTGGGAGTGTAGCCGCTTGCCCTAGCCACGGCAAGCGTAAGGCGGACGGCCTTCAGTAGCCGTCCGCCAACTTCTCTATTCCGTCGTTGAGTGGCACGAGCTGATGCGTCCGCCCTGGCGATGCTAGGTACGGCTAACGCCGAACTGCCTTTCGCAGCGGCAGCAACCACAGGACCGAGACTTTCAAGGCTTTCGCAAGGACAACGACTTCGAAATCGCACACGCAGCGGAGGCCGACTTCAATTTTGCCGATGCCGGCTCGGTCGATGTGCCCTCCCAATCTCGCGACACGATCCGCCAACTGTTGCTGTGTGAGCCGAGGCCGCGACCGCAATCGCGCTTGGCAGACGCGAGGGCCGATGATGTTCTTTCGCATTTTCTGAAATTTCCTTGACCGCATCTTGTCCCATCGACGGCTCATTTCTGGCACGCTTTGCTGTGGGATTTGCGGACATGTCCCCTTTGTCCCCTTTGTGTCCCCTTTCCAGTCTTGGGGGTCAATGTCCCCTTTGTCCCCTTTATGTCCCCTTTCCGGGCGAGCACATAGTACGTACCCCGTCCCGTCCGCCCCACTTTGCGGAACACCCCTTTCTGGACCAAGTCATCCAGATCCCGGGTCGCAGTTTTCTTGATTGCCTTCGTGAGTTTCTGATAATCGAGATTGCCGATGCGTTGGTGAGTATGGACGTGATTCACCGCGATGCGCTGGCGGTCATTGAGATTCAGTGCACCAAGCGCGGAGGTCGTCAGCCAGGTGCGCCAGATGGTCATGGCAAACGTGCCGCCGCGTTGCTCGAAATCCGGCTCAGGCAGGCCGGCTTGGCGACAGCGATCAATCATATCGAGGGTGCCGGTGCCGAGTGTTTCAGCGTAGTGCGCCCAGAACAACGGTTCGGCAATCAGCGGATTGCGCGGAATCGAGGCATGTTTGGTGCGCAGTTCTTCGAATGTCAGGTTGGGAGGGAGTTCTCCCGGATTCCAGACTTCGAGCCGGTCGGCAAACAACATGACTTGCACAGTGGCGTTGGAGGTGTAGTCGCGGTGCGCCACGGCGTTGACGATGGCTTCGGCGATGACTTCCCGGGGGATCTCGTATTCGACTGGCGCGGATGGGCCGGCCGCCCGCGTACCGACGGCGCGGGCGATCTTGGCCATCACGAAGTCCACGGCTTGATCCACCTGGTCAAAGAGTGTGCCCTTGTAGATTTGGTACGAAGGAATGGGCTTCTGCACGGTCGTGCCGTGAAAGTGAGCGCACTTGGTTTCGGCGATGTTCAGAGGCCGGAATCTCTGGGGGTCTGTTCCGAATAGCAGGATGGCGCTATGGGTTGGTTGACCGTTCGTGAGCAGGTTCAGATGAGCGAGCACCTTATCGGCTAGCGCGTTTTCTAGCAGAGGAAAATTGCGTTCGCGCCGTGCTCGTCCCACGAACCATTGGAGCTTGGCTGTGGAGATGTCAGCGAGCGAAGCGTCCGGGCAGGCTGCCTCGTCGAAAGGAACGGTGCGAAGTTTCCCCTTCCGCTCAAGGTACTCCACCAAGCTGTCGTACAACTGACCGGTCAACTCGGCGATATTGGCGAATTTGCGGCGGATGAGTTGGCCGGAAGCCTTGCCGACAAGTTTGCGCATCTGCGGGCGACGTGCGCCATCCTCTGCATCCTTCACGAGGATGATGCGATATTTGCCTTGTGCCGTGGCGCGGTCAAACTCCCGTTCGGTGGCCGAGAGCCCGCTGGCGTCTGTTGTCCCATATTCGAGACCGAGAATGCCGACATAGACGCTGCACCGGTCAACTTCATCGAGGTAAACATGATCTGCACGTTGGTCCGTGGCCGGCAGATCCTCGAACAAGAACACTTGAAAGAACCGCCGTAACAGCGCGTTGCCTTCGACGAATTCCTTCATGGCCCGCCGTTCGGCTTGTAACTCTTTTTGGACACTGCTGATGAAAATGGTCGACTTCATGGGATCGTGCGATTGACCGCCCGACTCACCGCGAATGCTAGTCGGTGGGCGGAGGATTGACAAGGATGGCGTGCTCACTGAACTGCTCGGTAGGTTGGCTCAGAACAGCCGCCTCTTGAACCACGGGGAGACTTGGCCATTTGGTTCGATGGGTGGCAGTAGGGTTTTCTTGAAACCGCTGTCGCAGTGAACCAGCACGCAGGCGTGTTTACGCAGGCTGCGGAGAATGTGGGGCTTGATCTTGTGCTCTTCATGTTCGGCGTAGCTGCGGTTGGATTGGCCGGCAGAGTACCCCCACGTCTTCTTAATGATGCGCTTCTTGCCGAGGAAGTCGGCGCTGTCGAGAGCCCCTTCCTCGTCGGCTGCTTTGAAGATGATCCGATTGCGCAGATTGAGCACCAGCACCTTAGCCTTGTCCCTTCCAAGCGCCGGCAGGAATGATGTGGATGATTGCGCGGCGGCAACGACGGCGGCATTTGCCTCGCGTATCACGTCGATGGAATTGTAGTCGCTCATGCCGTCCTCGTTCGAGGTCATGAACCGTTGCGCTTCGTCAGCCCACAAGATCAGCAGGTTGTGGCCCTGGCGTTGTTGTTTCGGTAGATCGAAGCGGCGCAAGACATGTGTGTAGAAGAGCATTTTCAAAAACGTATTTACGTAGCGGCGTTCGGTCTGGAATTTTTGCGGCATCGCCACGCAAATAATCTTGCCCCGGTCGATGTCGGCGAAATCGAACGTGTTCTCGCTCGGGCAAAACACCTGGGCGATGTCTGGCGTCAGAAAATTGTGCAAATAGTTGGCGATGGTCTCCTTCACACCGCCCATCTGCTCCGGTGGTTGCGTGAGGTAGCGGAACTGGAGATGCTCTACAAGGGCACGGCGGCGTTCGGTCGGATAGCCCTCGCCCAACTCCTCGATTGCCTCGTCGAGTTCGTCTTCGTTCAACAGGAGTTCATGGGCGTTCTCCAATGTCACGTCAGCCTGAATTTCGTACAGCGCCTCCAACGCGTGCGCGATGTGCGTCTGCGCCTGATTCTTGAAGAATCCCTTGTCGCCCTGTTGACCGAGACTGGCCGCTGTATCCACAACGAATTTGGCGAACGTGCTGTACGGGATGCCGGCATCGGACGTGAGATTGTAGGTGTGCTTTGGTTTCCAACTGAGCGGGGCGTTGTCGGGTCGGACCTGGAGCAGGATCAAATCGTTCTGCCGGTTGAAATGGCGGGCCATCTCCGAAAGCGTTTCCCAATAGATGCCTTTGTCGTCAATGCACAGGCCGCCCCAGCGCGGTTCGTTCTGGAACACCTGGTACAGCAACGGGGTGATTCCGGAGCGGGTTTTCCCGGAGCCGGTGTCGCCGGTAATCAGCCAGCCCCGACAGAAATCCTCCCGCGTCCACGTCAGCCCCTTCAATCGCACGATCGGACGACGGTTCGCGCGAAGAGAAGTGGCCGTTGCGTAGCCGCCAATAAGGCCGAACGTCCCGGCTAATACCCACGAGAGCGGCGGGCCTTGGCTCATAAGAAAGTAAGCGCTGGCTGCAAGGGACAAACCGGCAGTTATGAATCCGAGATGTCGCGTGTTGCTCACAGCACAAACCTCCCGACCAGGATGCCCGCGAGAAGTGCCAGCGCAGCGGTAAATACCAACGCGAACATCGGGAAACGGTTCAGGTCACTCCTGACCTTCGGAACAGCCCGCAATTCCTCGATGATCTCGGCGGCTCGGCCCGTGAAGTCGCCACATAACCGCTCCAACTGTTCCATCGTACTACGGAAGTCTTCAAACGACGGTGGCTGTTCCTTCGGTCCGGTGAGTTGAGTGTGGGTGAAGTAGATTTCCCACAATTCCACGGCGGCGAGCATGGGATCACCGTCCTGGACAGCGTATTTCTTCCGCCATTCCAGAATGGCGTTTTTCAGCGCAAGTTTTGCATCGTCATCGCTCATGTCTCACCTGGCAAGATGATCTTACGGACGGTGGTGATTTGTTCATGAAACTGCCGCTGCCAATTCTTGAGCCGCTGGCGGTCCATGATGGAGAATTTCTGGTGCTGAATCCCCTGGCCGACGGGAAGATTGGCCTGTTGCAGCAACGCAACCAACCATTCGTGGAGTTTGGGCATGATCATTTCCTTGGCCGCCAGTTCGTTCACCAATCGTTTCCGCGTCCTGCTGGCGTCGTAAATCGTAAAGTGCTCCGAGAATGCTTGGTTTTTCACCACCAGATAGCGACAGCGGTTGTTGAATGCCTTCGCGATGGCGTTGATTTGCTCCACGCTGTCGAGGTCGTGATTGATCGGCGACACCACCGTCAGCGCGGCGCCCATGCTGTTGAGAATATCGAAGACCGTCAACTCGGCGAAATAGTTCACGAACACGTCAGTTGAGGCGGCTCGGCAATCAACGACCACGAGCCGGGCGGTTTCGACGGCCACAACCAGTTTGTCGAGTTCCCGCAGGTTCGCCAGATTCACGAACCGGGCCTCCGGGCAAAACCGTTTCAGGGTCGAATTCTCGTTGTCCGTGTCAATGGCGACATGCGGCATCTTCTCGTCCTTGAGATACTGAATGAAATTTGTCGAAAAGAAGCTTTTCCCGACACCACCCTTACCGTTGAGAACGAGATTGATCTGCTTTTGCATGGCTAGATGGTGTTGGGGTCAGCAATCCGCGGCCCACCGGGTTCCCGTCTGGTCTGCACCGCGCGGTTGCGTTTGTTACGGATCTGAGGCTGGCTATGTGCCTCGTGATACATCGGCTTACCAGTGGCTTTACGCGGTTGCTTACACCGTCGCTTTGACTTCGACACCCGAAGGCAAAACTTTCTCACGGTCACGTGTGAGACCTGGACATCGATGTTACGCAAGATTTGCGCGATGGTCCTGTACGAAGCGCGTTTACGCCGGAGTTCCAGAATGCCTTCCTGAAGGGAAACAAGTTTCTTCCATTTGGCTGACATTCGTGGAATGTAGTTCTTAACTGCCTCATCCCATCGGGTTTCCACCAAATTGGACGTGGAATTGTCATTCACGGTAACAGTTCCTTACCATACGAGTTTCCACAAACTTCTAGCGTCAGCTAGAGGACAAGCGTGCCCTGTTTAATTGCGCGCAGTAAAGCGCACCTCCGAAACAACTGTGTTCGCGCTTGCGAACAGAAATTGTGACTCTTCATCGCAATCCTTGTGCATGCTGTCGCGAAAAGTGCAGTGCAACCTGGCCAATGCGAAGGAGTATTTCGAAGAGCACCTCTGTGCTGGCGACTACTACAGCGAGGGTGAGCAGATTAACGGTCAGTGGTATTGCATTGGTGCGGAATCACTGGGGTTGTCAGGAATGGTGAAACGCGACGAGTTCTTGAACCTCTGTGACAATCTCGATCCGAACACTGGCGAACTGCTCACACAACGGCTCAACACTACGCGAACTGTGGCCGGCGACGATGGTGAAGCCCAGACCGTTGCGAACCGCCGTGTATTCTACGATTTCACGTTCTCCCCGCCAAAGTCGGTCTCGGTGGTCGCACTGGTTGGAGAGGATGCCCGAATCGTGCACGCCCACAACCGTGCTGTTAAGGTAGCGGTGGCGGAATTGGAGCAGTTCGCTGGGACGCGTGTGCACTCCGGCGGCCACATTTCCGACCGGATCACCGGGAACGTCGTGTGCGCCGTGTTTCGGCACGACACGTCGCGCGCCCTTGATCCGCACCTGCATAGCCACTGCATCGTGTTCAACGCCACGTACGACAGTGTTGAGAAGCGATGGAAGGCACTGCAGGCCTCCGAGATGGTGCGCGCGCGGAAATACGTTGAGAACGTCTATTACCACGAGCTGGCACGAGAGCTCCGAGGTTTCGGCTACGACCTGGTTGACCATCCACGTGGGGATTTCAAGATCAAAGGGGTCTCGCAGGAACTTTGTCAGCGGTTTTCCAAACGACATGAGGAAATCGACGAGAAAACGCGGGAGTTGCTGGCGCAGAAACCACATTTGGCAGGCGGGAACGTCGACCGGATCCGGGAAGGAATCGCCCAAAGTGAGCGATTGCGGAAGATTAAGGGAATCACGACTGAGGAACTCCGCAGTCTGTGGATGGGCCAAGTCTCGAAGGCCGAAAGGAAAGCGATAGCCGCGCTGAAGACGGGTTCGGTAACGCAATCAACCGCGCAAGAGAAGGATCGCGCCATTGAGGCGGTTGCCTGGGCAGAAGAACACCTGTTTGACCGCCGATCGGTCGTCCCGGAGTACGAACTGTGGCGGCACGCGCTGGAACACGTGCGGGGCGGCAACGTCTCAATTGCGGATGTTCAGGATGTCACTCAGAAGCGGGATTACGTACGCAACGCAAACAGTCGCTACGGGGTTACGACGAAGACAGTATTGAACCGCGAATGGGACATCGTCTCCATAGCGAAGGAAGGAATCCGACAGTTTCGCCCGTTCTGCGTAGATCACCCGGTCGCGAAGTCCGGTCTCGACCAGGATCAAGGCCAAGCGGTCGAGCACATCTTAGGTTCCCGCGATTTTGTGACTTTATTTCGCGGTGGCGCCGGCACTGGCAAGAGCTATGCACTCCGGGAAGTGAGGAACGGGATGTTGGCGACCGGGCACTCGGTGCGCGTAATAGCGCCGCAACGCCAACAGGTCATCGATCTGGTGCGTGATGGAATGACTGGCGCTCAGACCGTCAGCGAATTCCTCGCGAAGCGGCAATTGCCTCGTGGTGGAGTTGTCGTGGTGGACGAGGCCGGGCAAATTGGCGCGAAGCAAATGCAGCAGCTTCTTCACTACGTCCAAGACAATGGTGGCCGGGTCATCCTCTCCGGCGACACGCGCCAGCACGGGGCGGTGGAAGCATCCGATGCGTTGCGGGCGATTGAGAAATACTCGGGCCTGAAGCCAGCCGAATTAAAGGAGATTCGACGGCAAGACCCGTCCCGCGCCAAGACCAGCGCCGAGCGTGCGCGGATCGCGGAATACAAGCAGGCCGTGAAAGAGGCGTCCGAAGGCAGGCTCCGTGACTCGTTTCACCGGTTGGAGCGGCAAGGAGCAATCGTCGAGTGTTCACCGCTCGACCAACAGGCGTGTCTCGCCGACGAATTCCTCGCACTGGTCGATCAAAAACATTCGGTGGTTGTGGTCTCACAAACGTGGTCGGAGATTCACAAGGTGAACGAGCGTGTGCGCTCGGCCCTCAAATCGCGCGGACTGCTGGGCGCAGAGGAACAGACCGTGACCGCGCTTGAGCCGGTTGACCTCACGAGTGCGCAGAAGCGGGATCGGCGTTTCTACGATGAGGAGAGTGTGATCCTCTTGAATCGTAACGCGGGCGGTTTCAGGAAAGGCGAAACGGCACGTCTCGTCGCGATCACCCAGACGGGGTTGGTACTGGAAGGTGGGGAGAGAATACGGACAGTACCGTTCAAATTCCTGGACCGGTTGACTGTTTGCCAGCCCCGCGACCTCGCGTTGGCAGCCGGCGACCGCCTGCAACTGAAAGCCAATGGCCGCACCCGGCAGGGCCGTCGTCTTGCCAACGGCGAACTGGTCACAGTGGACAGAGTTCTGTCCGATGGCCGGGTCAGGCTGCAAGATGGACGCGTTCTTGAAGGCAATTACCGGCAGTTCGTGCGCGGATTTGCCATCACCTCGTATGCGTCGCAAGGCAAGACAGTCGATTACGTCCTGTTCTCCGATTCGACGGTCAAGACCGCGACCAACCAGCAGCAGTGGTACGTGACGATTTCGCGGGGACGCAAGGGGATACGGATCTTCACCAGCGACAAGGAACAATTACGGGAAAACATCTGCCGGTCCGGCGACCGCGAATTGGCCTTGGACATGGCTTGGGCGGTCCGTCAAGGGATGGGCGTGAACGTGGGCATCGACCAAACACACGGCATCGGACGATCATCTTCCGTTTGAGGAGACCTATGAAACGAAGCCAAAGTAACGACGCACCTTCGGGCGACCTGCCGAAAAGGAATTTTCTCTCGTGGAACAGAGCCGGTCAGCCAAGGTGTCTGCGGGTCGAATTGGCTGACGGAACCTTCTTTGTGCTCCCGTACCAACATCTGATCTGCGTGGGATTTGAGCCGGGAACCGACGACACAATCAACGTCACCATCGCTCAGCACGAGGTGAAGATCAGGGGCAAGAAGTTGCGCGAACTCGCTCTGGCGTTTCAAAAGTTCACGGTTGATTGGGTGAAGCAATGGCCAGCAGGCTCCGTGGCGGGTGCCAGTGGCGATGGCATCCATATCGCCAGCATCACAGTCACCAAAATTCAACCGCTGCAACGGCCGGGTCAACCCCTATGATACGAGGCGCAAATTGGTCATTTTTGCCTTGCAATTTATGCCCTACAACCCTTAATATTACTGGGTTTGGTCTGAGGGTGGGAGAAATGGAGTTGGCGTATGCAGGGTGACACGCCAGCGAAGTTTGAAGGGCCGCAGAAACGGCAAGCGTTGATCGTGGACGATCATCCCTCGGTGCGGATGTCGTTGCGATTCGTGATCAATGGCGAGCCGGACATGGTCGTGTGCGGTGAGGCTGAGGATGCGCAACCGGCCTTGGCGATGGTCGAGCATTTGTGCCCGGACATCATGATCATAGACATCGCGCTGAAACGATCCCACGGGTTGGACCTGATCCGCGATCTGCATATTCGCTATCCGAGCCTGCGGATGTTCGTTCATTCCGCTCACACCGAAGAGTTGTACGCCCCGCTGTGTTTCCATATGGGAGCGCGTGGGTATATGAACAAAGGCGAAGATGTTCAGACCATCGTTCACGCCATTCGGACCGTGTTGGACGGCAACATATACTTGAGCGCGCGGATGCTGAAGTGGTTTACCAGTTGCGCGATGACCCGCGAAACCATAGAGCCGCTACATCCACTTAACAGTCTTAGCCCACGCGAATTGCAGGTCTTCGAAATGTTGGGGCGCGGGCTGGATATCAAGGAGATCGCCGAGCAACTCTCCATCGATCACAAAACGGTCGAGCTGTACCGGCAACGCATCCGGGTAAAGCTACGACTGGGAACGGCTCCCGCTGTTCTTCGAGCTGCGGTTTTGTGGACGGATTCGCCGCCAGCGGAGACGGAATCGGCTCCGGTCTAATGGTTTGCCTCCCCGTAGTGATGTCGTGGCAATAACAGGGTGACACGGATATGCCCTGAATTTGTCAAGTACCCTACTCCTTTTACCTACATGAGAATTTGCCTTTCCCCGTCATGACGGAATTCGTGCGCTGCGGTAGAACAGGCGCGCGATGGCCACGTCGTTGTGCATAGCTGGCGGTGCAGTGTTATGGAGCCCGATCGTTCCTGCGATGATGGGGATTACCGGCTCGGTGGGTGTTGAGGTCCCCTTTCGTCTTATTTCGCAGGCAGTTCGGTCAGAAGTTTCCCGGTTATTCCGCATGCCCCCCTGTCGGGCCGGGCAAAGGGGGAACGGATGAAGTACCGGAACATGGTGGGGCCTCAAATACGCAAGTTGAGGTATACAAGGGGGTGGTCGCAGGAGAAGCTCGCAGAGAAACTGCAGCTACTGGGCTGGGACATCGGCCGCGTGGCCGTAAGCAAGATCGAATCACGGCTCGTGCACATGGACGATTATGAGTTGCTTTACTTCACCAAGGTCTTCAACGTCGGTTTGCCTGACCTCTTTCCCAAGATCGACGCGGAGCGCCAGATTCACGAGGCTCTGACAGAGTTGATGCAGAGATGAACACCATCGTGAAACAGAGCATTTCCCGATGCGGAGCAAATAGGTTGGCCCTTGGAACGTCAGTGCCCGCTCATCGTGCCCGCCATCGGTCGGCGGTCAGACGTTCCGCGCGGTGAAGTCGCGGAGACACTCCGCTTGCCAACAGCTTTCTTCAGCCGTCCAAGATGTGCCCTCTTTACGGCAACGCAGTTTCGAGAGGATGAAATCAAAGCCGAATCCACTTGAAGGTACAGCCTTTTAACGATGCGGTACGGAATGCGGTTGTCCTCGCAGGCTTTGGGGAGACTCACCCCTTTGGCATGCACAAGAACCATTTCTCTGGGCCGCAGTCTGAGAAACTGAACTGCGTCGATGACCTGTTTGCCTCGAACTTTCACGGGCGCAGCGTACTCGTCCAGTTCGCAGTGGTCAAGCGGAACGCGATCACCCCGGCCCGGAGTCGTCGCCCGCTATAAAGCCGCGATAGACGTGGGGTGGTCAACCGCTGGAAATTCAACAGCACGACTGTGGATTGACCAATCAAGTCGTAGGAGTATCGTCAGAAAGTGACCATATGAGCATTCTGAGGAACGCAGTCGATTCCATTGCACTCGGGGTAGAAGACTTTAACTCAAAAGACCCTAGGAGGCACTTGTCTTCGACGCGTAACCTCGTTGCCGGGATTCTGCTGCTCTATCTGTGGCGAATCTGTGGAGCGAAGATGTCAGAGGTGTGGCAACATGATTCCTGCGTCTGAGATTGATGGAAGCGGATTCTGTGGGTGGTGCAATCACATGATGTCAAAAGACGATTAGTGGTGCTGCTAAAGGGCTGCTTGCGGTCGGGGTCGGGCCTGATGCCTGACGCGGGCTCGGTTGTCGGTTGCTAGCTTTTCGACTATTTGCGCAAGGGCTGCCGGAAGGGCCATCCATTCCTCTAGATTACGCAGAACTGTGGCCACGGCTGCGCGCACGTCCGGGTTTGTCGATTTACTGGCTTCCACGAGAGCCAACGACAACTTCGGCACGAGAAGGTCTAAGCTCGCCTGAGCGGCTTCCGAGTCCCACTTTACAAGCGGGTGATCCTTTTTGCGCATTAACATCCCCCAATACCTTAAGGCCTTCGCGAGTGTCCAGCCATGTTCCGGCTCGGCTCGGTGTCGCAGAAGTAGATGCCCAAATAGACCCTGACATGCCGACAAAAGATCAATTCGTGATGCAGGGGGCAAGTGAATCGCTGCTGGGATGCCCACATAAATCATGATCGGGATCGCATTTGGTTCCGGATTCAAAACGGAGTTTTGTATCCACTTTGCCAAGACCGGAGCTACCGGGTCGCTCAGCTTGAATAGAAGCTGGAATCCAATCCATCCGAGCATCTCCGGGATCTGAGACAGCGACGCATCACTGATCTGTACTACCGAAAAGGGATTGACGGGCCAGTCCATCCCTCGTCCCAAGGGGGGATGTTCGATCCATTCTTGAAAGCGAGGGAAAACTTGCTCAGCAAAGACCTTGGGCCCGGTCCGCACCATAATTTGGATGCCCGACAGCAATGGCGGCAGGTGTCCGGTTAAAACAGCAGGATCGTCAACAGCACCGATTAATTGTTTCAGTACAGGTAAGTCGTCTTCGTTCCACTCAATCGATTCAAAATCAGGAACCGGAAGAGTACTACCACTTGTCAATGTCTTAGTGCCCGGAGCAGGGGTCGCTTGTTTCACCGCGCTATCGATAGCTTGCTTCAGAGAATTCTTTGCCTGAGTTCGCAACGCGGCGTCAGCGTCGGACAACGAAATAATTTCAAGAGGTGACGTAGCAAGCTTGCGCAGTTCTGACGTGAATGTGCCCTTTAATTCAGGGCGTGTCCTTTCGGCGCCACACAGTAAATTGAATCGCCAACGTCGGTAGTTGTGATCGGTCGTGGGCACCGCCAGCATTGCTAAACCCAACGCCTTTGCACTGTCTATTGGGGCGTTGTCCAGCCAAGCGTCTATCAGTCTTCCACCCTCGGAGAACCAATTAAGTGGACTATTCGCCATCTTAAGGAGTTCTGGATGCAATGAAGTCCAAATGGCTGATTCCGGCTCAGCATAACGGACAATCTCAGTGAGGTAAACAAACGGATATGCTGTAGACCCCGCAGTGTGCTTGTCTGCCATTGCTTTGCAGAATTTCAGCCCCCACTCTGTTACTGCAGCCCACTGCTTGGCCGGAATCAAATCGGCCAGATCGACTAGCACCTCGTAGACCCTGTAATACTGCCGTGGATATATCGCGAGCAATCCATCCACCAATCTCGGCAAAATGTCTCCATCGGCAAGTTCCAACCTGCTTAGCGCCATTCTAAAGAGAGCGTCTTTGTCCTGTGGCTCATAGCTTGTGCTCCTCGCTGCTAACAATATCCCATGCGCGACCAGGCCTGGCTGATGTGTCCCTTCCCACTTGGCAGCCTCTAGCAGTGCCTCTGACTGCATCGTGGTAGCTTCTTCCCAAGCAGCCCGGTCCCAGAGACGGAGCGCAGACAGTTCACACAACATTGCCAGTTGAAAAACATCGAACCGGATGTGTGCGTGACCCGCTTGGTCATATCGAAATAATCGCCCTAGTTTCTCAGCAAGTCGCGATTCACGAATGTCGTTGAAATTTAAAAGAGGCGCGGACGCCGTAAACAGTCGCCGCCGTGTAAGCCCGACTTGTTGAGGCTCCCCCCTGTCGCCATCCCAGCGATTCGAGTGGTGGTAGTCGAATAACAAGCGAGCGGTGTGTGATCTGGGCGAAGTGCCGGCGCTTATCCGCTTGATGGCTTCATCCACGCCCTTCCATTCGCAATTTACCGCGTAAATCCACAGTTCTGCCAAACGCAATTCTTCAGGTAAACGGAGTGCCTCTTCAACGTTTACACGTGGGAATTGTGCGTTCGGTACGGTTAAGCGTGTCTGTAGGGACAGTCTCAACCTCAACTTTTGGATAACCTCCTTGCACCAGAGTGGCGCACGCCCAATCCAGTCGTCCGCGAGCTTTTGCCATCTACCTTCATTCGGGTCTCGATACCACACCAGTTCAATTGAATGTGTGAGCAGTACAAAATCCTCGCATTGATTCCCCTCCCCCAAGGTCTCAAAGGACATTTCGGTTAATGTACGAATCTGCTCGTCTATGTTCGCCATCGGTTCCCGGACGAGGAAATAGTATGCCTGTAGAACCTTGAAGAGCGCGTCGTGCTGGGGGCTGGGCGAGAAGGGTAATTTGAGGGCTTCGTCAACCGCTCTAAGCATGAAATCATCGATGAGCCAAAACAGAGGCATGATGATGGCCCATTTCAGGTCTGACAAGGTAAGCTGAAGCTGGTGTTTCTGTGCCAGCTCTCCCGCCTGCGATAGGGCTAAAGGGCACAGGCTGTTGACTAATGTTCCGTCGCCTTCCGCGTGTGCCCTTCTGGCTCGATCCCGAAGATAGGCGAACGCGAGGTGCTGCCTGTCGACCATGTTGGACTCAGCGGCCACAGTATTTGTCTTTCATGTCACATGCCCTGCAAGAGCGTGAAACGCCTGCTCCTCAAGGGCGTGCAATTCTATGCCACCCCGAATCCTCTGGAACTCGGTTAGATCAATCTCTTGCAAGCCGAGAGCTCGCAGCCTTTGAATTTCGGTTGGAGCCAAACGACTCGAATCAAGCAACGCCTGTGGCATAAAGCTGTTTAGCAAATGGTAAACAAACGCGGCTTGTGTCCCGAAACCCCGCAGATGCTTCCACCCAGTGAGTTCGGGAGCGATTGCCTGGGGGCAACCATCAGGCGGAGTAAACGCAATCCGAACAATGCCTGCACCGACTTGGGCAAGCTCCTGAAGATACAGGTAGCAAATCCTATAGTGATTTCGAAGCGCCCGATAAACAGATTCCAACTGCGCGTCTGTGTCTGGGGGCCGCCGGAGCACAACATCGATTGCACCACCTTGAATAAGCACACGTCCGCCTGTCAACCCGTGTCTGATCCAATGTGCGCAATTCAGATATGTTCCGGAGCGGTGATGTAGAAGTGTTTCCGTATCACAGCGATTCGAGTCCTCATCTAGTAAGTCAGCGACCGCGAGCATCGCAGCAAGGCCAGAGTCACGGTTGACAAAACCAATTGAACCCCATTCGGAGGGCCAACTCCCGTGCGCCTCGGCTACTCTAAAAGCTCGCTGGCTCACAGCATGCGCAATGAGACCACTGTGTTCGGAATCCTCAAAGAGACGTGTAACAAGGTGTTTCATCCTGGGAATATGAGTAGCACGCACCCAATTGGCTAAATCTTCAACGCCTCTCGATTCCCATTGTGGCTGCTGTCCAGGCATATCCTCTTGGCGTTGAGATAGCATGCCTATGTCGTGCATAAGCGTCGCCAATAAAAGCACCGCACATTCTGACGGCCCCAACTCCTTCACAACTAGCCGTGATGCCGCAGTATCGTGCTGAGTTGTCCAGCGACTGAGACGGTCAACCAAGCTGCACAGATGGTTAAGTCCGTGGTCTGTAAACTCCGCCAAGTGGCAACTGGTTGTGAGTCGGTAAATCGTAGCAATCAAGTCACGCAAGAAAACTGCCAGTGATTCCGGTTCGGGGGCCTTGAGGGCCACTCTACACAATTCGCTTTCGAAAATGAAATCGGAGGCGTCTCTGAGAGACAAATCTGGGTCCGGTAAGGGTCTCATTTCATTCCCTGCCATTTACAACAACTCGCGAATGCCGCGTAGCATCACGCGGCCCCCTTCATCGGCTCGATTATACTGGGCCTGTCAATGGTTGGTGAGTTTACTTCCCGTGATACCGGGTAAAACTCCATTTCTTCGGGTGGATACTGTTTCAGCAAAGGCAGCAGCTTCTCAGGGTCTTGCGTTTTCGGGTCTAACCAGACTGCCTCAGCATCCCGCGTCAGAATCACCGGCATCCTATCGTGAACGGGCTTCAGCAATTCGTTGGCTTCGGTTGTGACGATGGTACAACTCAGCACTTCCTCACCCTCTGGTGACTTCCAGTGCTCCCACAGTCCGGCGAACCCAAACGGCTCCCTGCTTTTCAAGACGATTCGCACCGGCTGCTTCACCTTGCCGAGTTTTTGCCACTCGTAAAACCCGTCCGCCGGGATGACGCAGCGCCGCTTTTTCAGCGCGGCCCGAAACGCTGGCTTCTCTGCCAACGTCTCGACGCGGGCGTTAATCATCCGGTTGCCGATGCCGGGATCTTTCGCCCATGACGGAATCAGCCCCCAAAGCATCTCCTTCATGTACCGCTGGCCGTCGTCACCAATCACGATCACCGCTTGTGTTGGGGCGATATTGAATCGGGGATTGTATGTGGCCGATGCCGGTAGCAACGGCGCGCCGAAACGGTCAGCCACCTTTTTCAAATCAGCGGTCAGGGTGTAGCGACCACACATGGCACTCTCACAATAGCTGGGTGTGTCCCGCAGCGCAACGTCGCGACAGAGTCAGCACTTCTGGGAACATTCAAGCGTGCGGGGCTGACAGATTGTCAAGCCGCGCCTGCGACTTTGTTCGCAAGCGCGAACAACGGGACACGGCGCTCCGATTAAAGTAAGCCCGAATGAGTGAGAACCACGAATCAGCAAATGCCGCGCCGCCGGTACCAGCAGCGACGCCGCCGAATTCGGAACGCCTTGCCTACTCCGTGGAGGAAGCGGCGCGGCTATTAGGTGTGCACTATTTCAGTGTCTACCGGATGATCCAGCGCGGGAAACTTCGCCCCTGCCGTGTGCTGCGCGGCAAACTACTGGTGCCTCGGTCGGAACTGCTCAAACTCTTGAAGACTGAATGAGGGCACGGAAAGGAGATACATGATCAAGAGAAATGGCCAATCGCGACAGGGCGTGGCGCCGCCGTCACTGAAAAGGATGAGCGACGTGGAATATGCGGCGTATTTCGAGGCATTCGGCGTTATCAAGAGCGAGTACCAGACCCTCTGTTTGATCGGTGACAAGTTGCGCGAGGTGGAGGCAAACGCACGGGGACTTGGTTCTCTGGATTCTCAAGCTCAGGGCGGTCATCCGGAGCTGCCCGACTCAGCCGGCGGTCGAAGTCCATGGGAGATTTGCGCTTCGTTGATGAGGCTTAACAACAACGAAGTTGTCCTCTGCAAGCGAGTTCACGAGCACGGGTTGGAATATGCTGTGATTGACCAGGCATCGGTTGCTTCGGCTTACGCCAAGGCGCATGGACCGCTGGATGTGTTGCGAACGGGAGACAACCCGCGCCAAGTGCTTCGCGATTACCTGCGCAGCGAAAGCGAGACCCTGCAACTGATGGTCAACGACATCACGGCCAATGTCCGACTCGTAATTGCGGAGCGTTTTCCGAAGCAGGACCTGCGGCGCGTGGTCAACGAGATCACGCGCATGTGCAAGAAAGTCGCCCGCCTCGGTTTCTCTGAAACAGTGACGGACGCCACGACTCAGGCGCAGAAACACAACGGCAGTGTCCATGTTTGATAAGGGTGACGCGGGCACTGGGCCATCCCCTTCCCCAGTGAGGGCAGGAGTGAACAAACCCGCGAGGTCAAAATGCCCCTTTGACTTCGGGGTTGAAGTACCGAGCCAGAAAAGTCGCGTGCGGGCCACATCGCTACGGTTTCATCGAGAGCGTGTGTTGCGGCGCGGAAGATTCGGCGGCAATTGTTTTCTTGAAGGTGACTCGCTGCGCCATATCGGTGGAATGTTGGTCCCGCAGATGGCCATAAGTGCGCATCGCCAATGCGCCGCCGTCCTTGTGTCCCAACCAACGCGACACTGTCGGAATGTCCACGCCCGACTCGATGCAGCGCGTGGCAAACAGGTGGCGCAGATCATGATGGGTAATCCGCGCCATCCCGATGACTCGGGCCGCTCGGTCCATTGCCTTTTGGCATTCACGAACACGCATGACAGGTGCGTTATCCGGTTCATCCGGTCGCTTTTCGCGAAGTCGTTCCAAGAATTCACGCATGTCTGGGATCATGGGAACTTCCCGCACCTCGCCAGCCACACGCCCCTTGAGCCCGGTTCCCGCGTCGCCGCGCACCACAATCTTCTGCCGTTTGAAATCCACATCGCCCCACCGGATGTTGCCGGCTTCATGGATTCGGAAACCGCCGTAGGCCAGAAAGCGAATCAGGTCGGCGCACTCCCACGAAAAGCGCGCATGCGGTCGTTCCGCTTCCTTCACAAACGCATCAAACTGATCGTGCTCCGGCAAGCGCAGTTCCTTGGGGCGCTCGCTCGCACGCTTGATGAACCGGCCGGGATTGTCATACCGGGCACCCGCTTCCACACCAATCTCAAAGACACGCCGCAAGAGAGAAATCGTGTGATTGAAAGCGGAGGCGCTCGTGGCGGTGCGGAATTTAGCAGCCCAGTCCAGACAATCCGACTTTGTGACCTTGCGAACGTCTTCCGCTTCCAACCCGGGCCAGGACTTCAGCAGCGCCGTGGTTCGTTCCTCGTAATAGACCTTCGTCTTCGGTTTGAAATACGGGTCGCTCTGCAGCCGTTGGCGATACACCTTGAGGCAGTCACCGAAAGTCATTTTCCCCGTCGCCACGACATCACGATGTTCGGCGGCTTGACGCTCATCCTTCTCCAAGTCAGCCAAGCGGAGCTTGGCAACGGCGATGGAGTCAGTCTTGAGCGACTTGACAATAAGCTTGCCTCTGATGCGTATTCTCGCAAAATAGGTGTGCGATGGAACGTAACGAATCAGATTCGCGTAGGGAGTTTTCTGCCACGGGCCTTTTTGCTCGTCTTGGCTACGCTTCATTTGGGCAGTATATAAAAGCAGTATCAAATGGTCAACTAAATTCGATTACTCCATTTGCAAGTCGTTCATTTGCAATTGTCGGGACGTAGCTCAGCTTGGATTAGAGCGCCTGCCTTGGGCGCAGGAGGTCGCTGGTTCAAATCCAGTCGTCCCGACCACTTCGTCATGTATCTCGTGTACATTCTCCAAAGCACCCGCACTGGCCGCTTTTACGTTGGCCAATGTGACCGTCTGATCGAACGGTTTTACGAACATCGGCGCCGTGTCAATCTGGCTACCCGCAACCCGGTTGTAGGTTGTGCTCATGCAACTGAGAAGAACGCCGCCGCACGCCCCGAGACGGGGAATCCGGGCATCATACAGGAGGCGGATTGCGCTCCGAGAACCCGCGCTGGTGCCAATACGGATAAGCCAGCGTCGTGGCGCTCGCCGCATCCAGGGTGGCAACCTGCGCGGGTGTCAGGCTCCATCCCACCGCGCCGAGGTTCTGCCGCAATTGCTCCTCATTGCGCGCCCCAATAATGACCGTGGCAACCGACGGTCGTTGGAGCAACCAGTTGAGCGCAATCTGCGGCACCGTTTTGCCGGTCTCCTTCGCGACTGCATCCAGAGCGTCGACAACGCGGTACAGGTATTCGTCCGGCACCGGCGGCCCCATGTCATTGGACAGCTTGCTTTGAAGCCGGCTGATCTTTGGCAACGGTTGCCCGCGACGGACTTTCCCCGTCAGCCGGCCCCAACCCAGTGGACTCCAGACGACTGTGCCCACTTTCTGGTCGAGCGCCAGCGGCATCAACTCCCACTCATAATCGCGTCCGATCAGGGAGTAGTACGCCTGATGCGCCACATAACGAGCCAGGCCGTACTTCTCGGAGATGGCCAGCGATTTCATCAGGTGCCAGCCGGAGAAGTTGGAACAACCAATGTATCGGATTTTGCCTGCCCGCACCAAATCATCGAGCGTGCCCAACGCTTCCTCGACCGGCGTCATGGCATCGAAGGCGTGCAACTGATACAAGTCGATATAATCCATGCCGAGCCGTTGCAGGCTCTTCTCCACCGCCACGGTCAAATGATGGCGCGACGAACCCACGTCGTTCGGGCCCGTCCCGTTCCGAAACGTGCCCTTGGTCGAAATCAGAACCTTGTCACGACGCCCCTGGATCGCCCGTCCCAGAATTTCCTCGGCCATCCCGTCCGAATAAATGTCGGCGGAATCGAACATCGTCAACCCGCTGTCCAGGCAGACGTCGACCATGCGTGTCGCCGCAGCCACGTCGCTGTTTCCCCACGTCTTGAAAAACTCATTCCCGCCGCCAAACGTCCCCGTGCCAAAACTCAATACGGGCACCTTGAACCCCGAAGCGCCAAGTTGTCGAAATTCCATGCTCATTGTCGTCTCCCTGGTGGTGTTACTGTCTGCAGGAGCCACCGCTTTCGGTTTCGATTCCACAAAGGCATCCGGGGATGCAAAGTTTTTTGATCCCACCATTCAACTCCCGCTGCTTGTGCTTGCCCTGCCCCGTCCGTCGCGGTACACTGATCGCCGAAGCGGAACGGAGGTCATTCTCATGCACACCGTCAGGGAACTGTTGCGCGAAAAAGGCAGTCAGGTCTGGACCATCGGGCCGCAGGCGACGGTCTACGAAGCCCTGCAGTTGATGGCCGCGAAGAACATCGGCGCCGTCGTCGTGCTCGAACACGGCAAAGTCGCCGGCGTGTTCACCGAGCGGGATTACGCCCGAAAGGTGGTGCTCCAGGGGCGCTCGTCCAAGACCACCAGCATCGCCGAGTCGATGACCCCCGACGTCTTGTACGTCAGTCCTGACGACACCATCGAAGACTGCATGGCCCTGATGACGGACAAACGGCTGCGTCATTTGCCGGTCATGGACGGCGGCAAATTGGCCGGTGTTGTGTCCATCGGCGACGTCGTGAAGGTGATCATCTCCGAACACAAGTTCACCATTCGCGAACTCGAGCGCTATATCACCGGCGGGCACAGCTCGATCACCTGATTCTTCGTGCGAGGTTCCGCGGCTGGAAAAACTCGCAGTTCATCAGCCGCGTGTCATCGGGAATGAAGACGCCGCCAAGGTTGTCATTCCTGACTTGTCAAACCGCCCCAGCACTCGTGTGAATCCACGCTCACTTGCGATCCACGCCGCTTTCATGTGCACCAGTTGTTGTGATACGCTCGCGTAATGCCCGAATCGCGACGTCAATTGCCGACCCCGAAGCGGTGGCAGGTCATCACAGCCTTCGCGGCTGTCTATCTGATTTGGGGGTCGACCTATCTCGGCATTCGACTCGCGGTCGAGACGATCCCGCCATTCTCGATGGCGGGCTCCCGGGCAATCACGGCCGGCGTTCTCCTGTACACCTGGACGCGATGGCGCGGCGCGGCGAAACCGGCATTGATCCACTGGAAGGGCGCGGCTATCGTCGGCGGACTGTTGTTGCTCGGCGGGAACGGACTCCTCAGTTGGGCGCAACAGCGGGTCCCGTCCGGCGTCTCGGCTTTGATTATTGGCTCGGTGCCGCTGTGGATGATCCCGCTGGAGTGGCTCTGGCACCGCGGACCACGGCCGACTCTCGGCATCGTTTGCGGTCTGATCGTCGGATTTGTCGGACTTGGGCTCCTTGTCGCGCCGGGACGGCTCAGCGCCGGCGCGCCCATTAATCTCTCCGATGCCGCGGTTCTTCTTCTTGCGGCATTTCTGTGGGCGGCAGGGTCACTGTACTCGCGCCGCGCGCCACTGCCGTCGTCGCAGTTGCTTGCCGCAGCCATGGAGATGCTTACCGGCGGCGCGCTGCTGATGTTGGCGGGCTGCCTCACGGGAGAATGGACTCACTTCGAGCCCGGGCGAGTGTCCATGCACTCATGGATCGCCTGGGTCTACCTCGTCACGTTCGGGTCGCTAATCGGTTTCACCGCGTACGTCTGGCTCCTGCAAGTGACAACGCCGGCGCATGTGTCGACCTATGCCTACGTCAATCCCCTCGTCGCCGTTCTCCTCGGTTGGACGCTCGCGGGCGAACCAATCACCTCGCGAACGTTGCTCGCTGCCGCCGCCATCATCCTGGCTGTCGTGATCATTGTGACGCGCTCCGCCGAGGCACCAACCGAAGTCTGAATCAACGCTTCCTTGCCGACGACAGTTCCTCTGCCAACTGCTTCTCCACCGCTGCCTGCACCAGCGGATCGCTGTCCTTGTAAAACGCGCGCGCCCAGGCAAGCGCATGCGAGTCGCCAAGTTTCGCCAGTGCTTCGAGAATATGCGGTCGCGCCCGCGGCGACGCCTTTGCATATGCGCGGCGTAATGGCCCGATGCTGCCCCTGCCGAACGCAACCAGTCCGTCCTCCGCCGCGTACCGCACGTCCCACAATTCGTCATCCAACGCCCCGATGAGTTTCGACGTGGCGCGACGATCGCCAATTTTTCCAAGCGCCTGGGCCGCCCGCAATCGCACCAGTTCTTGCCGGCTGTCGAGGGCGTTCATCGCGGGACCGAATGCCTCGCGAGCGCGCAAATGCCCGAGCGTGTAGAACGCGACCGACCGCGTTTTCTCGCGATCGATCAACGGCAGCACGTGCGGGATTGCCGCGCGCGCCTTTTGGTTGAACCGCGCCAGGAAATAGCAGCACAGCCGGGCTACTTCATCGTTCTTGGCATGGTCGATTCCGTCGATCAACAACGGCACCGAGTTCGTGCCGAGAGAATCCACGACGTCTTCCGTCTTCACCCGCACCAGCACCTCGGGGCTGTCCACCCGCGTCAGGAGGTAGGGCAACACTTCCGCGCCGCGCTTCTTGAGTTCGTCGGCTGCCGCTTGCGCGTCCGGCTGGTCACTGATCGAGCGGCGAAGAAGTTGTTCGATGGGATTATGCGTGTCGACGGGGACAACCGGGAACAGCCGTCCTGATGCTGGCCTTGGTGGGCCGAACTCCGGCATGGCCACCGGCGCAGTCGGAAGCGGCCCGGTCGGCGTGCGTCCGTCCAAGTTGACGCCGCAGCCATACAACGGCTTCAACCACATCTCACCATTCGTCTGGCCCTGTGAATACTTGTTTTCACCACCGAGATTGATCATCAGCGCGATGGAACCATATTCGCGCTTGTCGCCGTCGTGCCCCGCCGCCTGCGACGCCTTCGGGTTCGTACCCGTGCACACGTCGTTGCCCGAGCCATTGAACAACATGGCAAACGAGTTGTTGATCGCCGCGCCCTGGGCGGTGGTGTCGCCGGTATATTTGTCATTTCCCGCACGGTCGATGAGAATACCAACCGCGTAATCGTGGGCCGCGCCCTGGCAAATGTGCCCGGCGGTGTAGGTGTTGCCCCCGCCCCAATCGATCAACTCGCCGCTGCTCAGATGAATACCCGCGCCCTGGCAATACTGATACGCGTCGTAGGTATTGTTGCTTCCCAAATCCAGCAGCAAGCCGACCGAGTACCAATAGCTCGCCCCCTGACCATACACATCCGCGACGTAGTGATTATTCCCCTTCAAATCGCAGAGAATGCCGATCCCACCCCCTGCGTACGGGCGCATCCCGTACCCGAACCCTTGCGACAGCGAGAAATAATGGTTTGGAAGCCAACCACACACATATTTCCCTCCCGCGACATACGAATCATTGCCGCCTTCATCCAACAACAATCCCATCCCGCTCGTCCCGCCAAACCCTTGCATCATCTGGGCCGCTTTGTACCGCGAGTCCCCGCCGCGCTGCCACAACATGCCCGCGCCGAACATGCCCGCGCCCTGACAAAATGTGTCCGCCTCGAATGTCTGGTTCCCCTCCCCCGTCATCAGCAACCCGCAGCCGAAGAAACTTGCGCCTTGCGACAAATGTTTCCCGTGAAACGTGCAGTTGCTGCCCAACGCCGCGAGGATGCCGATCCCGAAAACGCCGCTGCCCTGCGAAAAACTCCGGTTCGAAATGAAATCGTCATTGCCACCCATATCGATTACGATGGAAATGGGTCTGCCGAGTAACCCATTTGCGCCACCCGCGCTGTTGAGGTACGTGTTGCTACCTCCCGTGTCGATAATCAGAAACGCCTCATTCGTGTACACGTGATGCCCGCCGCCGCCGACGACGATCCTGCCCAGCGGTGTGTCGCTCTCAATCTGTAACTCCCGGCGCATCGCGGGGTCGTCCTTCGCCGTCTGAAGAATTGCGATGGCTTTGTCAACTGCGCCGGCCAATCGATCAACTGCCAAGAAGAACAGCCCACGGTTGAACTGGTCGCTGGCGTTGAGAATTGTCGTTTCCAGCTCGCCGTCCTGTATATCGAGATCAGCATTGCGTCTCAGCAACTCGCCGACTTCATTGGTACTCAACCCCAGTTTTGCCCAGGTCTGTAATTCCGCCGCGTCTTTATCCAAGCCCAGGTTCCCGACTGCGAAGGCTGCCAATGGACGCATCTGATCGGACGGAAGCGACCGCTGCAACAATTTGTTCGCCTCCCCGGCCCCGTCGGCGATGAGCTCAACAGCGCGCGCCACTGCCGGTGGCAGATTACTCAGGAAATCAGGATCCACCTTGACCGGCAAATACTCCACGTTCACAGACACCGCCGGCACTTCCAGTTGACGCTGGGAGAACTGCGCCAGCATTCGTAACGAAGTAATCTCCTGCAGATTGGACGCCACCGATTGCCCATAGGCGGGCAACATTAACGGCTGCTGCAGGAACGTCCGCGCTTTCTGAAGGATGAGTTCCGACTCGACGTTCGTTTTCTGAAACGTCAGGTCCTGCGGGGTCATCCGGATGGCCTGCAGCGCCATCTCGACGGCCTGTTCGTCCCTGGCATCCAGCGCCGGCGGAACTTCAGCGGCCACCGCTGACGAAACGATCAGAAAAATCCAAAGCGATCGCGCAAGCATGGCGGAGTTTCTTCCATGACCGCCTAAATGTCCACCCCTCAAAACGCAGAATGATGTTGCGCTTTTCTCAGCCATCTTCGCGCCCGACGGCTACGGCGCCAGCCAGAAGGCAGATTCACCACAGAGAGATGGAAAACTCTGGGGACGGGATGCGAAAGGGATCCGCCGCGCTCGAACCGATGGCTGTGGCCTACACCGAAACGGTGACGGGCGCTGTGCGGGAGGGCTGGGCGAGAAGACTTTCGGCGCGGTGTCGGGCTTCGTCCATCTTCGGGTAGCGGACTTCGCGGTAGCCGCGGACGTCTTCGACGCAGCGCAGGGCTTTGACGTAGCGGTCGTAACTGGCGCGGTCGTCGTAGTGGAAATTCCCGACCATACGGATGTACCAATCGCGGAACTCGCGTTCGCGGCGGTGCCATTGCGGCATGACGCGACGCAGCCAGCGAAGGTGCTTCAGCAAGTTGAGCTGCCACTTCCTCGGGCTGAATTTGAACCGGATGTCGCGGCCGAGAATGTTGAATTCGGGCCGGTTAAGGTGGTGATAGATGATCTTGTCGCCCCGCTCTTCATCAACATGGTAGCGGTGATGGTCGCGGCGCGTTTTCTCTTCGCTGGTCAACAGGTGAGCGACGTACACCTCGTCCTTGATGACCATCGCCTTGTGCAGGTTCCAAATGACCGCCTTGGTGGCGGCGAAATCGAACTGGGCGTTGTCCCGCGCGTAAATTTTTTCCACGAGATCGAGGTAGTAGCCCGCATAGGCATGGGCCCCTCCATACTCGAGAAGGTCGTACAACCGCCAGACGATGTCGCGCGCGGTCCGCTCGCCGAGGCGGATGGAATTCTCGCTGCGGCGGATGAGGACCTCGAATTCGCGCGCCCAGCGTTGGCCGGCGCGGTGGTTGCGCTTCAACACGTCCACGCGTTCGGCAATGAATTCCCCGTACGTCTCGTGGAGTTCGTGTTTGTGGGCCAACTCGGGCTCGAACACAAGTTTGCGGCCGAGATGGAAGGCCTTGATATTCTCGTCCGCGGCGGAACCCATGGTCTCGCGCACGCCCCACTCGATGTTTTCCAGCGACAGCGGCAGCAACCCTTTTTGGAACGCGATCCCGAGCAGGACGATGTTGGCATACAGCTTCGTGCCGAAGAAATACTCGGAGATGCCGGCCACATTCAGGCCGAAATACTCTCCCGGTTTGGTGTACCGGCGCAGCGTGTTCTCCAACTCGGCGACGTTGAAATCGTCCTTGCCCAACAGGGTGAGGATGGTGGGCGTCTTGTAGGCGTTGATGACGGCGACGGTGTGCTCCGGGCTGCCGACGCGCAGGTTGCCGTTCGGCGACAGGCTGCGCGTGGCTTCCAGCGGGTCGATGCCGAGCAATAGATCCGCTTTGCCGTAGGGGATAATGTTGGAAACGTAGCGGACATCCTTGGCGAACGTGATTTGCGAGAACACGCTCCCATTGCGGATCGCCAGTCCTTTCTTGTCGCAAAACAATACCTCGTATCCCTGCTTGAATCCCGCCCGAACAAGGGCGGCAGTGCTGACGCCGATGCCCTGCCCGCCAACGCCGGCGAGGTAGCAATGCCAGACGTCATGGAAGTCGGCTATCTTTGGCAACGGGATGTTCGTGAGATCAATGGAATCAATGGGCGCAGGCGGCCTTTGCGTACGGACGACGGTGATCTCCTCGAACGATGGGCAGGCGTAAATCTTCGTGCAGGCCGTGTCGGCGACGCACCAGGAGAGATCGGTTTGAATCTTTGCGCCAAACGGTGTTTCGGCAATCGTCAGGCCGGGGCAGCCGGTGGCCAGCGTGCATTCCAAACAGTTCTCGCAGACGTCGGGATTAACATTTACAAAGTGCTTTTCCGGTAGATAGCCCTGCTGGCGGATCAAGCGCCGTTCCTCGCGGGATTCGCGGCGATGGTAGGTGATGCCGCATTCCTTGTCGGCCACAATGACCTTCACGCCATCGCGGAGGATGGTTTCCTCGAGCATCGACTTCCAGGATTCGCGGTAGGCCGGATTGGCGCGGACGACGTGGACCGACTGGCCGAGCATGGCTTCGACGATGCGGTCGATGTTCTGCTTGTAGGTGGTCTCACCGACGATATCCACGTCCATCGACGGCGTGGGCTGGTGACCGGTCATGGCGGTGGTGGAATTGTCGAGGATGACGTAGGTGATGTCCTGGCCCTGCTTGAGGGCGTTGGAGATGCCCAACATCCCGCTGTGGAAAAAGGTCGAGTCGCCAAGGAAAACGACCTGTTTGTTGGTGATAAACGGATCAATACCCGCTCCGGTGGCGCCGCCCACACCCATGCCGCTGTAATTGTGCATCAGGTCCTTGGTCGGTTCGAACATGAGCATGGTGTAGCAGCCCGTATCGCCATGGAACACGAGGTCCACAGGCCCGCGGCGGTGATGCTGCTTCATGTAGCGCGGATCAAGGAACCGCTTCTTGATTTCGACGAGGACGCTGGCGCTGTCGCGATGCGGGCAACCAGGGCAAAAGGTCGGCGTGCGCAACGGGATGCGGATGTCAAATTCGTCGGTCGTGCGGATGAGGTTGACGGCACAGTCGATGCGTTGCTGGTCAAGCGCGAGATAGGGATCCTGAAAAAATCTGCCGAGGGGCGCGAGGCGCTCGATGAGAATGCTGGGGTTGAGCCCGCGGCTGGCGGGAATGCCCTTCAGGCCGAGGGGAAACTCTTTGCCCCAAACGTTGGTTCGGTTCGCCGAGGTCGCGAGTTGGTTGTGTTTGCCGACGGTCTCCGCGATCTGCTCCTCCATGAACCCACGTCGTTCCTCGATCACGAACACGCTGCGCACCTGCCGGCAAAACTCCTCGACCAACCCCGTGTCGATCGGGTAGCTGATCCCGAGCTTGAGGATCGGCACCTGGTCGGCGACGCCGAGTTCCGCCAGCGCGTGTTCGAGATAGCAGAACCCCAGGCCCGAGGCGACGAAGCCGATTTCGGCGCGCCAGCGCGGGTTCTTGCGGTCGTTGAGGATGCGATTGACGCCATGGCGGCGCGCGCTTTCAAACAAACGGGCAAACCGTTGCGGCATTCCGGCTTCCTTGATCCACGTGCGGGGCGGCAGCAATACCGTGTTGTCCAAATCAATCCGCGCGGTGTCGAGCGAATACTTATTGACGGAACTGATGCTGGGAAAATGATTGGGGCGGCACTGTACGGTGCCCCCGCCATCGGCCTGATTGGTGGTGACAAGATAGCCGACGAACAGGTTTGCTTCCCGGGAAATTCGGAACCCGAGATCGATCCAGTCTTTCAACTCCTGGTTGGTGCTGGGCTCCATCACCGGCATAAAGAGGTGTTTGCAAAGGTACCGGGAATCGGCGGGCACCTGCGTCGAATCGCTCCACGGATCGTCGCCGATGATCACGAGCGCACCGCCCTGTGGATGAGCCCCGGCGAGGTTTCCCAGCGCCAACGCGTCGGCAGCGACGTGCAATCCGACGGATTTCATCGCGCACACGCCGCGGAGCGGGCCCATTTGGGAGCCGTTGAGCATGGCGGCGCCCAGGGCTTCGTTGTTGGAGATGCAGGCGCGAATGCCCTTTTCTTTGTACAGCGGCGCGACAAGTTCCATCGCGTCGAAAAAGCCCGCAATGGGTGAACCGGGGTAACCGGTAAGAAGATGGGTGCCGCCTTCTGCTTCGAGTGCGCCTTTGACGAGCAGTTCGTTACCTGTAAAGACCTCGGCCCCCTCCTCCTTGAGGAATCGTGGATCGACTGTCATGATTGTATTGTCGCGGGGCGGACGCTACCATAGAATGCGAATTGATGCAATTGCTTAAAACGATGGCGGTCTGCTCGATCGCGCTGGCGCTGTGGACCGGATGCACCGTGATCGGGGCTCTCAGGGGTTCTTCGCAGGCGAAAGTCGACACGACCGTCCGCATTTACGAACAATCCGACTCCGCTCTGCCGGCGGAAACCGTGCAAACCGCCGTTATCCCGAGCACGGGCCTGCGGCTGACCATCAACCCCTTCCCCACCCTTACGGAACGAGACGTACAGTCCGCGGAGGTGTACAACACGGCGGGGGGGAAGGCCGTCTTCCTACGGTTCGACCCGCATGGCGTGATTGCGCTGGATGAAATGACGACACGGACGCGGGGCGGCTACCTGGTGGTGATGGTCAACAACCATCCTGTGAGCGCGTGGCTGGTGGACCAGCGGATCCTCAATGGACAGTTTCTCGTCGAAGGCGACTTCACGGACGAGGAGGCCCAGAAGATCGTGGACGACCTCAACAAGTTGAGTAAACAGAACAACCGATGAGAGGTCGGAGATTCGCCTCATTCATCCTCGCCAGTCTTGTCGTGAGCATCCTGTGTGCTGCGACCAGCCAGGCGCTGGATCTTTGCCTGCCGACGGCCAATGACGCCCTGTTGCGGCCGGGAGCCGAAGCGGACTTTTTTCAACCAACGGTTGAAGGCGGCGTCGAATCCGGGATGTTTGGCTGCGTCCGCAGCGCGGGGCATCGTTTCCACAAGGGAATCGACATCAAGTGCCTCCAACGCGACCGGCGGGGCGAGCCGACTGATCCGATCCATGCGGTCGCGGACGGCGAAGTCGCGTTCATCAATGCCAACCCCGGTCTCTCGAATTATGGCCGCTACATCGTACTGCAGCACGACTGGGACGGCGTGCCGGTGTGCACGCTCTACGCGCACCTCCGCGAAGTGGCTCTCGGACTCACCGCGGGCCAACCGGTCACGAAAGGCCAGGTCATCGCCACGCTGGGCCACTCGGCGAACACACGTGAAGGCATCTCGCGCGACCGTGCCCACCTGCATTTCGAGATCGATCTGTTGCTCAGCCCCTATTTCCACATCTGGTATCCGAAACACGATCCGCAAGCCCCGCCGTTCGGGAATTTCAACGGCCGGAATCTCGCCGGCCTCGATCCGGCGGCGTTCCTTCGCGCCTACGCGGCCAACCGCGACCTGAATTTCGCCGAGTACGTGGCGAAGCAGCCCGTCGCGTTTACCGCGCTGGTCAGCGCGCGTCCGTTCCCGTGGCTCAAGCTCCACCCCGAGCAAGTCCAGCCCGCCGCGGGCGTTCCGATCGCCTACGAAATTGGGGTGACGGCGTGGGGACTGCCGGTGGCGGTGTGGCCGCGAACGCTAGGCGAGACCACCGAATCGCAACACCGGTTGCTGGAGCGAAGCCTGCCGGTGTTGTCGCGGACCAACGATGCAGAATTGTCGCAGTGGACGTGCGGCGAATTGGTCAAGCGCTCCCGGGGCGGAGGCGGCTGGGTGTTGACCGAGCGCGGCAAAGAGTGGTTGGAGATGTTGACGTACATGCCGTAGGGCTATTCGTCAACAATTGTCTCCTTTGACGACCCAAAACGAAGCCAGCCACGCTCGCTCGTGCCGCGTCGATGAGCACCAGTCTCTCCGCCTACACTGGAAACGTTCGACTTCGGTCAGTTGCGGTATTGTCAATTCCGTTCAGAATCGGGACAATACACCCGTGAAATATCATATGCGGAGACGCGAGCGGGAAATCACGGCGCCGTCGGAAATCGAGGAGATACTGCGCGGCGGCAAGTATGCCGTCCTGGCCCTTTGTCGCAACAACGAGCCTTACATCGTCACCTTGAGTTACGGCTACGAAAGGGCCACCCGGTCGCTCTATTTTCACTGCGCAGAGAATGGCCTGAAGACGGATTTCGTTCGAGAGAACCCTTGCGTTTGCGCCACGGTCATCCAGGATCAGGGATACAAGCAAAACGAATGCAAGCAGGCTTATCGGTCGGTCGTGCTGCGCGGAAGGATCGTCTTGGTGACCAAGGAGAGCGAAAAGAGAAAGGCAGTCAATGTCCTTCTGGATCATTTGGAGGAGAATCCAGAGGCAATGAGGGCGAAAGTTCAGAGGCTGCCCGGTAAGTTTACCGCCATGCAAATTTGGAGATTGAGAATCGAAGAGATCACCGGAAAGCACGGAGCATGACCATGAACGCAGGGAACCTGATCGAATGACAACCAGACAAGATGAAACCGCGAATCAATATCATTACACTCGGCGTCTCGGACATTGAGAAAGCCCGAAGGTTTTACGAAAACGGACTGGGCTGGCGTGTGTCTTCGGCGAGCCAGGATGACATTGTCTTTTTTCAACTTGGCGCCATTGTGCTCGCCCTTTATCCGCGGCATCTGCTCGCCGACGACGCGGCTGTCAAATCGAGCGGGAGCGGCAAAGACAATGGTCGTTGGCAAGACGACGCGGTGTTGCCGAGCCTTTTACTGCACCGCGCTCTGGGGGGAATTTCGAAAGGCCTGGATCGCCTCCGCCAGATGGTCGTAGAATTCCATCAAGTCACCCATGGCGATCAAATTGGCGACCTGCTGGATGGTCTGGGGAAGCCCGACGCACTTCAGGTCGCCGCCACGTGCCTGGGCCATGTGGGCGAAATCGATCAATTCTTTCAACTGGGCGCTGCCGATGTAGTTGACCCTTGAGCAGTCGAGGATAATGCAGGGGGTGACCTCTTCCATCGTTCGGATCAGCGTAGCGGCGAAGTGACTGAAGGCCAATGCGTCCACTGCCCCGGCCATTTCGATGACCTCCGCATCACCGGCTCGATACATTTTGAACTGCAATTCCTGCATGTTCGCCGTCCGCCCCGTTGGCAGAGCATGAGATATGCCCTTTCCAGGACGGGGCGCGCTTCCCCGCCGAATTTCGCAGTGGGTACAATTTTGGCAAGCGGGCGGAACGATTCTGTGCGGCGCTATGGCAGGGCTGGCACAGCTCATCTCGATCCAAGCCGCCAGCAAGGACGCTGGCTCGGCAGGAGCTCCGACAGGAGTCGCGAGTCCTCCTCGGACCTCGCCCTCCCCGTGAACGTTGACAGAGCACCAAGAATTTTTTCCATCGGGCGCTGCACTCCTTGTCCATGCCCCACAGAATGGCGTTGGTTGGCGATGTGACCCGCAGGTGGCCAAACCAAACAGAGCTTGTTGATCGTCGCAGGCGCATGTTATGAGAGGCCTCTGAGCCTGTGAAGGATCCACTGGTTGTAACGAAGTCCCCAAGGCAACGGTTCCGAGGCGCGGTTTTCATCTCGGCCACCGTGATGCTATTGGCTGCGACTTCGGTTCTTCATTTCTGGAGAATCGGCTCGGCCCCTCCCGGCTTTTTCAGTGACGAGAGCGCTCACGCCTACAATGCCTACTGCATCGCCAAGACGGGCGCCGACGAGTACGGGGTTTCGTATCCGTTGTTTTTTCGCAGTTTTGGCGAGTTCAAGGATCCGGTCATGGTTTACTCACTTGTGCCCGCCATGAAGGTATTCGGACTGCAGCGATGGGCATCCCGTTTTCCCAGCGGCCTGTATCTTATTGCCAGTTCCGTTGCGTTCGCCTTGCTGGTGCAGTGGTATTGTCGGAACAACTGGCTGTCGCTCATGTCCGGGTTTTGTTTCTCGGTGATGCCCTGGGTCTTTACGTCCACACGATGGACAATGGCTTACGCCCCGATGTTGCTTGGAATGACACTGGGCTGGCTATTGACGCTCCTGGCACTGGAAAAACAATCGTATCGGCACGCGATTGGGGCCGGCATGGCCTGGGCGTTTGCCATGTATTCTTACAGCGTGGGCCGCCCGATGACCGTCCTGTTTCTGATCTGCTTTGGCGTGTCGTACTTCCGTGAGCTGAAGAAGCAGTGGAAGCTGGGGCTGGCGCTCGTGATTAGCTGGGTTGTGTGCCTGACGCCCTTGATCGTGGCGGCGGCACGCAACCCGCAGGTGCTGACAAGCCGTTTTCAAATGGTTAGCGTTTTCCGGGACAATCCGAGTTGGGATACGAGCATTTCCAGAGTGGTCGCCCGTTATCTGGAGTACTTCGGCCCTCAGTTCTTGTTCCTGCGAGGGGATCCAAACTTGCGCCAGCATACCGGGTTTGGCGGAGAATTGTTCCGCTTCCTTCTTCCGATGGTTGTCGCCGGCCTGTACTGCCTGGTGCGCCGCGTGAGGACCCAGGCGAGCTACCGCTTTCTCGGGTTGGGGCTTCTGGTCTTCCCGATAGCGGCAACGTTGACGACAGACCCTCGGCACAGCGGTCGCTGCGTCGATGGTGTTATTATCTGGGCGTTGATCGCGGCAATCGGAGCGCACTTTCTGTGGCAGAAACGGGACATTGGGAGGAAGCTTCTTATCGTCACCTGCGTTGCCGGAGTCATTGAGGTGGCCCTGTATCTGAGGGATTATTTCGGTGAGTATCAAGTCCGCAGTTATGTCGCGTTTTCCGGGCCATACGTTGAAGCGTTGCAGGATTGTTTTCGCGTTTTGGGCACGGGCGACACATTGTACGTTTCTCCCAATGTGTGTTACCCCATTTACCCGGTCAAGCTGGACAGGGATTTCAAGCCGGCAGCCTATGCGGACATTTTATTTTTCGGGAAAATCGAACCCCAGGTTTATCAGCGGAGCGGTATCCCCAGGAACAGAGTGCGTCTTTATGAGGGAAAGATCGACAGTCCCGGGTTGCTCCTCAGAACCAACGTGAGGTTGGTAGAGCGAGCGCAGGATAAGCTGGTAGAAATCCCCGACCCAATCCCTGCTGGCGCTAAATTGCTTGAGACAAAACCTGTGTCTGGGGTTGTCCGGTACGAAATTTACCAGGTGAAGTAGGCAAATCCCCTTGCTGAAGTCGAGAACGAGCGAACGGACGGTGGTCCGCGTGGTTGCTCCGGCACAACTTCGATGAATGGGAAGAGGCTTGCAGAACTGTTGAGGCGGGAGATAATCGGAAACCACAGACCCACGGTGCTCGTGGGCAGGAAGTCATATGGGAAACCTCAAGTGAACTCGGCCTGCGTCCTTCAGATGCCGGCCGTACAGGCCAAGAACGTGATCTTCAGTCTCTGGCCACAGTTTCGTCCCACTCGTGAACGCTGACCCGCCATCATCCCGCCTGTCGCTTATAAGGGAACATGCCACGACTCTCGTGGGCATCGCGTTGTTGATTCTGATGGCTATGCTAATGGCCACACCGATTGCGCAAGAATCAGCGACCGTGGACGAGCCTGTTTATCTGGTGGGCGGGTACGCCTTGTGGCACGGCTACGGTTTCACTTACAATGTTGAAGCGCCGCCCCTGGCAAAACTGATCTCCGCGGCGCCGTTGCTGGCCATGGACGTAAACCTGTCGTCAACCGCGCAACAACTACTCCGCCGCCAGGTCGCATTCAAACATACAGCTACGTGGCCAGGGAAGATGTTGCCGTTTCAGGAAGTGTTTCCAGAAGGACGTGGTGGTTGGTATTACCTGCAGCTCACGGAAGGATCGGGCCTGGGGGCCGACTTCCTTTATTGCTCTGGCGCCAACAATGCCGACCATCTCCTTGCCCCGGCGCGATGGATGCAGGTCGGGCTGACCGTACTGACGGGCGTCGCAATCTTTTTCTGGGTGCGCCGATTGGCGGGCGGGGCTGCCAGCGCGCTTGGCGTCGCGCTCTGGGCATTGAATCCGCTGGCCCTTGCCTATGGTCACCTCGTGCTGACGGATATGGGCGAGACGTTGATGTTTGTTTTGGCAGTGTGGTCTTTCGCCGTCTTTCTCGACGCCCCTTCCAGAGGCCGTGCGGCGTTGTGTGGCCTGGCTTGTGGCGGGGCGCTCACCATGAAATTCACCGGTGTCGTCCTCGCGCCAATCCTGTTCGCGCTCGCCGTTCTGCATGCAATCACCCGAAAGGCGTGGCCCCGGTATTGGAGACATCTACCCGTGCTCGGCGCCGCCGCCGCTGGCCTGGTACTGGTCGTCTACGCGCCGTACTGGAGTCCCGCGCCGCCGCTGACAGCCGACCAAGCGACCAAGATCGGGGTGCCCGCTTGGTTTCAAATCCTCCGCCCCATGCTGATTCCACCGGACTTCTTCAAAGGACTGGCAGTGCAGACGATGCATGAGGCGGCTGGACACACCGGGTTTCTGCTCGGCCAATGGCGGGAAACCGGCTGGTGGTATTACTTCCCCGTGGCCCTCGCGCTGAAAACCCCGCTCCCATTGCTGTTGCTGATCGTGGTCGGTTTGTTGTCATGGTTGGCAAGCTTGCGCAGATTTTCTTTCCAGCATGCCGTGCCATGGGTGACCGCCCTGGCGTATCTGATGCTGGCCATGATCGGGAGCATCAACATCGGCATACGATACGTTCTGCCAATCTTTCCGCTGCTGGCGGTCGGCATCGCCTCGCAGTTCTCGCTTCGAGCGTCCTGGATGCGACGCGGCGCGTGGTTGTGCGTCGGCTGGCTGTTGCTCGTGACCTGTCGCGCCCATCCGTATTTCCTCGAATATTTCAACGAAGCCGCTGGCGGTCCTGCCAACGGGTATCGGTTCCTCGTTGATTCGAATCTCGATTGGGGACAGGATGCCAAACGGCTGAAACGATTTCTGGATCAACGCGCAATCACCAACATCAATCTGGCCTATTTCGGGCCGGGGTGCGCGCCGGAGTACTATGGGGTCTCCGACCATCGGGTGACCGCGGACGCGGCCCGCGAAATTCACGACGGCCTGTTGGTCGTATCGGCCACGTGGCTCATGGAGCCCCAATGGGATTGGCTGCGCACCACTCGCCAACCGGTCGACAGGGTCGGGTACACGCTATTTGTCTACCGACTTGCGGATGCGGCGACACAAAGACAAGGAGAATTGTCCGACCAAATTGAACATGCGGACGCCCGAGACACCACCAGACCCCGACAATGATGCTCCACCAGGCGACACGCCGATCGCGACCAGATCGGAAACCCGGCGCAAGCGGAATGCGATCTGGCGGCTGTCGCTGCTGCTGGTGGCCCTCACATTTATCGCCTACCAACCGGCGTGGCATGCCGGATTCATCTGGGATGACGATCAACATGTTACCAAGAATTCGCTACTGACCGCACCCGATGGATTCAAGCTCATCTGGTTTTCACCGCCCCGGAATGACTCCTATTTCCCGATGGTCAACACAACCCTGTGGTTCGAGCATACGTTGTGGGGGGTGAATCCGTCCGGCTACCACTGTGTCAATATCCTGCTGCACAGTCTGAACGCGTTGCTGGTCTGGGCAGTGCTTGCGAGGCTGGCTTTGCCGGGCGCATGGTTGGCTGCGGCGATCTGGGCGGTGCACCCGGTCAATGTCGAGTCGGTGGCGTGGATTACCGAGCTAAAAAACACGCAGTCCACACTGTTTTATTTGCTGACGTTGCTGGCGTGGATGAAGTTCACCGAGGCAGGCACGGTGCGCCGGTGGCGATTCTACGTTCTGGCGCTGCTGCTGTACGGGCCGGCCTTGTTCACCAAAACGACCACGTGCACGCTGCCGGCGGCGATGCTGCTGGTGCTCTGGCTGCGAAACGAGCGTATCGACTGGCGCAGGCTTTGCCAAATCGTTCCGTTTGTTTGTTACGCCATCATCACGGGCCTCCTAACCGTATGGTGCGAAGTCTACCTTGGTGGCTACCGCGAAGCCGCCCGTCAGTCACCCGGCGGCCTCGCCCGGCTGTTGATCGCCGCCCACGCGCTGTGGTTCTACGTGGCCAAGCTGGCCTGGCCGACGAAGCTGACATTCAGTTATCCGCGCTGGGAAATCAACCTGTGCGACCCCCTCCAATATGGGTGGCTGATCGCGTGTGTCGTCGTCGCAGTACTTTTGGTGTGGCGACGCCACGCGATTGGGCGCGGCCCGATTGCCGCGGTGGTCTTCTTTGTAGCGACACTCTCGCTGTTATTGGGGTTTGTTCCGGTGTACACGTTTCGCTTCTCGTTCGTGGCCGACCACTACCAGTATCTGGCCAGCATCGGTCTGGTTGCGTTGTTCGCCGCGGTAGCATCGCGTCAGGCGGACTCCTGGCAACTGGGACGCGACGCGCGATGCGCGCTGTCCACCTCACTCCTGATTGTGCTGGGGGCATTGACCTGGAAGCAGGCCGGTGTGTATCGGGATGCCGAAACGCTCTGGCGCGACACGCTGGCCAAGAATCCGGCCTGTTGGCTGGCGCATAACAATTGGGGCCTCTTGCTCGAACACCGGGGCGAGGCGTCCGCAGCCGAAGAGCAATACCGGCAAGCGCTACAGATCTATCCTGATGACATCAAGGCGCGCGTTAATCTCGGAAACGCCCTCGCGCGACAGGGCAAAGCGTCCGAGGCCATCGAGCAATACCGGGAGGCATTGCGCATCAAACCCGATCATGCCCGCGCGCACATCAATCTCGGAAACGTGCTGTTGCTGCAGGGGAACGTGCGTGACGCAATTGAGCATTACGACGATGCCTTGCGGATCGATCCCCATTCTGCGGAGGCCCATCTCAATCTGGGCGTCGCTCTGGAGCAGACGGGCCAGACGTCGGAGGCCGTCAGGCAATATGAAATCGCGCTTCGCCTCGCCCCGGACCTGACCACCGCCAGCAATGCCCTGGCCCGATTGCGCGAAGGCCAGTGACCGTCGCCACGTTGCTGTGGTTGTCGCGCAAGATGTTGTCGCTGAGGTCAGAGCGTCTGCGAGAGCGAATTCGTCAATCGAGCAGGCCAAGAGCGCGGATGTCGACAAGGAGCTTGCGCAAGCGAGGGGATTCTAGCCGCCGGGCGCTGCGCCGCCGCTATTCCGTCGCGTCAGGGGCGATCCTCCCAGGCGAATGGCAACGGCGGCAGAAGCGGTGTCTTCTTGCCAACGTTCTGCTCGACGGCGGCGATTGGGGAGTTACAATCGATGGTGAAGCAAAACTTCAACCACGTGCATAGGGAGGAACTCATGAAACACTGCGTCGCCCTGTTGGCCATACCCGCGGTGTTGGCTGCCGCAGTTGCTGGTTGGTCCGAGGGGGCACCAGTTCAACTCACTCCGAAGATCGTCAGCGTTTCGCTGTTCAAGAACGGTTTGGGCTACGTCATTCGTGAAGGGGACCTGCCCAAAGGCGAACAGGAAGTGCTGATCGGAGACTTGCCGGCACCAGCGCACGGCACATTTTGGGTCTCGTCGCCCACGGACGGGACAACGTTGAAGGAGTTGGTTGCGTTCGAACAGGAGAGCACTCAAGCCGTGCCGGCAGTGAGCGTGATGGAGGTGCTGGACGCCAACGTCGGCAAGGTTGTCGAGTTGCGCGTGAGCGAAAAGGAGACCTTACGGGGCACGCTGTTGGCTATCCCGTCGAACCGCCCAGTTGAACCAGCGCCGCCAGTCGCAATGCGGTCGTGGTCGGGTTACTCAGCTTACGCGCCGCCGACTGAAGGTGCGTCGTTGGCGTTGTTGAAGACCGCGAGTGGCATAGTCGCTTTGAACAAGGGCTCGATTCAACAGGTAAGTATCGATGGCGGAGAAATGCAGACGACCGTTGAACGTCGGAAACGCGCCGTAGCGCTGCAACTTCGCGCCACCAACCTCACCGGCAAAGGTCGCGTGCGCATTCAGTACCTCGCCAAGGGCATCACGTGGGCGCCCAGTTGCGCAATCGATATCACTGATGCCAAGACAGCCCGTCTGATGGCGAAAGCGGAGATCATCAATGAACTCGAAGACCTCACCCAAGTGCCGGTGCATTTCATCACCGGCTACCCGAATCTACAGTTCGCCGACGTCATTGACCCCATCGCGTTGCATGGCGATTTGGCAACTTTCCTCAGCAACTTAGCCAACCCGCCGCAACCCGGTCAGCATCGCGGTGGTCGCGGCGTCGTCGCGCAGCAGGGCGGTGCCTTTAACACGCCCGCTAGTATGGAAGATATGTTCACGGTTTTCCCGGCCGCCGCGTACGAGGGGCAGACACGCGAGGAATTGTTCTTTTACGAACAGAAAGGCGTGACGTTGCGGAAGGGCGAGCGGGGTTATTACCCCTTGTACACGCTCGATGTGCCGTACGAACACGTCTATGAATGGAAGATCGGCAACACGCTCAACCAATCCCCAGCCGACAATAAACCGGAGGATGTCTGGCACAGCATCCGTTTGTCCAACACGGGCAGTATCCCTTGGACGACCGCACCGGCCACCGTTACTCAGCGTGACGAGATACTGGGGCAGGACCTGGTCTACTATACAAGTCCGGGCAGCAAAACCACCGTGCGCATCACGCAAGCCGTGGACATTCGTGCTGAACAAGCGGAGTACGAGGTTGACCGCAAACGCAATGCCGCTAACTTCAACGGTTACTCCTATGACCTAGTAGAAGTGCGCGGCACACTCAAAGCGGCGAACTACAAGAACAAAGACATTACCCTCTCAATTACCAAGACCACCGATGGCGAAGTCATTAGGACGGCCCCAGAGGCGAGAGTGGAAATCACGGCGCGTGGGCTAAAGCAGGTCAACCCCAACTGCATCCTCTCTTGGGAACTCCCAATTAAGGCCCGCGATAAGATCGAGATCGAGTACAGCTACAAACTATACGTCCGCAGTTAAGAGCGGCTGGAGACTCCGCACAACATTCCTGAATCCCGTTCCTCTGCCTTATAGTTGCGGCGGCTTCGGCGCGGACTTCTTGATCCATCCTAAGACTGACGCGGGATCACTGCCCATTGCGGGGCGGTGATCCCGCGGCTATTTCGTCGCGCGAGGCTTTGAAGCTTACAACACCTTGCGCTTCTTCAATTCCTTATCCAGCACCCCGAGATCGGGCGGGATGTGAATGGGGGTCCCAGCGGTTTCGATGGCGGCCTTGATGTCCTTGAGACCGTTCCCGGTGATCACGGCACAGACGCTTTCGTTCTTTTTGATGATACCGTCGGCAATAGCGCGTTTGACGCCCGCGACGCTGGCCGCGCCGCTCGGTTCGCCGAACACGCCGCTGAGTCGCGCGGTCTTGTTCATTGCCTCCATGATCTCGTCGTCGGACACGGCAACGATTTCGCCTTTCGACTCACGGAGCGCATTGACGGCTTTGCGCCAGTTGCGCGGCGTGCCGCAGTCGATGCTGTCGGCCCGGGTGCCGCCGGCCACGGGCACAAGGTCCTTGCCCGAGTGAAAGGCGTCGGCGATGGGTTTGCAACCGGTAGCCTGCACGCCGAGCATGCGCGGCAGTTTCTTGGCGAAGCCCAGGTGGTACATCTCGCGGATACCTTTCCAGGTGCCGGCGATGGTGCAGCCGTCGCCGACGCTCAGACATACCCAGTCCGGCATCATGTCGGCGAATTGCTCGCCGATTTCCAGCCCGCAGGTCTTTTTGCCTTCGACGAGGTAGGAATTAATGGCGCAATTGCGGTTGTACCAGCCGTATTTCGCGCAAGCGTCCATGCAGAAATCGGTCGCCGCGTCGTAGTTGCCTTTCACCTTGATGACCGTCGAGCCGAACACGAGCAGTTGTGCGATCTTCGGTTCCGGCGCCCTTTCGGGGACAAAAATGAATGCGGAGAGACCCACCGCCGCCGCGCAACACGCGAGGGACGAGGCGGCATTGCCTGTCGAGGCCGTCGCGATGGTCTTCGTATGGTACTCGATGGCCTTCATCACGCCGACCGAACTGGCGCGGTCCTTGAACGACGCGCTCGGGTTGCGTCCGTCGTCCTTGAGATAGAAATCGCGCAGCCCGACCCATTCGCTGAGACGGTCGGCGTGGTAGACCGGTGTGTAGCCGATCTGCAGCCGTGGCAGCGGCAGCGAAAAGTCGACGGGGATCAGCTCCTCATAGCGCCAGTGCGTCTGCGGCCGTTGCGCCAGGGCATGGCGCGTCAGGGTTTTGGCGACCTTGTCGTAATCGTATTCGACATCGAGGATGCCCTCGACGCCGCATTTAGTGCAGGTTAAGCGATTGTCGGCGGGATACTTCTCGCCGCAGATAACGCATCGGAGATGGGAAACATGTTGAATAGACATGGCACCAGTATAGGCAACGAACACGAGGGAATCAATTGGTCTTTTGACTTGACACGGTCTGGAGGACAGGAAAAATGGACTCCGTGATGAAGAGAGTGGCCGAAGTGATTCAGAAGCGTGTGGAGGAGCACCGAGACGACATTGTCAGGTTCCTTCGCGAGATTGTCGCCATTCCCTCGATGGATTCGCAGCTCAAAGAAGTCGGCGAGCGCATTGGCCAGGAGATGAACCGGCTCAAGTTTGACGAAGTGCGCTTCGACAAGATGGGCAACATCCTCGGCCGGATCGGCACCGGCAAGCGGGTACTCGTGTACGATTCGCACGTCGATACCGTCGGCATCGGCGATCGCAGCGAGTGGAAATGGGATCCGTTCCAGGGCAAGATCGAAAACGGCAACCTTTATGCGCGGGGCACGTGCGACGAGAAGGGTTCCACGCCGGGCATGATCTATGGTTTGGCGCTGGCACGGGAGTTGGGATTGCTCGACGGTTTCACCGCGTACTATTTCGGCAACATGGAGGAATGGTGCGACGGCATCGCTCCGAACGCATTTGTCGAGGTGGACCCCAAGGTGCGCCCGGATTTCGTCGTCATCGGCGAGCCGACGAGGATGCAGGTGTATCGCGGCCACAAAGGACGCCTCGAGCTGAGGATCGTCGCCGGTGGAAAGTCGGCCCACGCGGCGCACCATCATCTCGGCGATAATGCCGTGTACAAGATGATCAACATCATCCAGGCCATCCGCGAACTCGACCGCCGGCTCGGCCACCGTAATGCCCATCCGTTTCTCGGAAAACCGACGATCGCGATCACGCACGTCGAGGCGCGCACGGCATCACTCAACGCCGTGCCGGACGAGTTTACCATTTACCTCGACCGCCGCATCACGGTGGACGAACCCAAGGAAAAAGTGTTGGCCACCATCCGCGGGCTGATTCCCGACTACCTGCAGGACGAGGTCCGAGTCGAAGAACTTCGCTACGATACGCCGAGCTATACTGGTTTCGTGTTTCCGGTGGACAAATATTATCCGTCCTGGGTGCTCGACGAGAAACATTCGTTGGTACAGGCTGGCCAGAAGACCATTCAGGAGTTGTGGCACGAGACTCGTCCGACCGGCAAATGGGGTTTCTCGACAAATGCCACGTACTGGGCCGGTAAAGCCGGTATCCCGACGATCGGGTTCGGCCCGGGCGATGAAGAGTGGGCGCACATGATGGACGAGCATATCAGTTTGGAAGAAGTTGTGCGCGCGACCGAGTGGTACGCGCTGTTGCCGAAGCAGATTCCGTTAACGTAGTTGCCGCAAGAAATGGACGTGGTAACCCCGGACCTGTGCGATTTTTCGTGACGGGCCGCCAGCGCAGCGCCATACTGGCTCGCAAACAACCAAAAGGAGATAAGAGATATGCGCAGTTTTGCAGGACGTGATATTTTGTCGCTGAAGGATTTTGAACGGGAGGAGTTCTTCCGCGTATTTGAAGTTGCGCAGCAGTTGGAGCCCATCCCGAAGAGCCGGCGTAACTCAGAGATGCTCAAAGAGAAAACGCTGGTGAGCGCGTTCTACCAGCCCAGCACGCGCACCCGCCTGGCCCATGAATCGGCGATGCATCGCCTGGGCGGGCACGTCACGGGTTTTGCCGATCCGAAGATGACGCGGGCCGGTGACTTTTACCAGGAATCCATCAAGGACACGGTCAAAATGCTGGAGTACTACGGCGACGTGATCGTGATGCGCCATTTTCAGCAGGGCGCGCCGCACGAAGCGGCGAAATGGGCCAGCATCCCCATCATCAACGGCGGGGACGGCTGGGGCGAACATCCCACGCAAATCCTGACCGACCTGTATACCGTGCTTCGCGAGAAGGGCCGTATCGACGGCCTGACCTGGCTCGCCGTTGGCGATATGCGGATGCGCACCATGCACTCGCTCGCCTACGCGCTGACGCAGTTTGACTGCCCGATTACGTTCATTGGGCCGCCCAAAATGACGCTGACCAAGGAGTTCAAGGAGGAGTTGAAGCAATACTCGCTGAACTTCTCCGAGGCCGAGCACGTGGAACAGGTCATTGGCAAGGCGGACGTGATTCTGGTCGAGCCGGTCGTGCAGCCCGATTACACCAAATCGCGGGATGAACGCGCCGGCAAGGAACTCGATCTCACGCCATCGAATTACAAGATCACGCGCAAACTCCTGGCGACCAAAGCCAAGTCCGACGCGATTCTGTTGCACTCGTTGCCGCGCATGGACGAAATCCCGACGGATGTGGACATGACGCGCTGGTCGCGTTACTGGCAGGAAGCGTTTAACGGGGTCGTAATGCGCATGGCGCTGCTGTCGCTGGTGCTCGGGAAGATGGAGTAAACAGAGTGCCTAAGGGTCGGGTCGGACCCTTTGCCGTTCGAATGCGGGACGGCGGGATTGCATGCCCGCCGTCCTGTCTCGCGTCGCTTCCGCAAGTTTGTGTCTTGCTCGGCAACTGATTTGTTGGCATAATCGGCCCGTTCAAGGCGGAAGCTTGAGGCCGAATCGAAAAACGCACGCGGCGATTTACGGCAACACCGCTTTAAAGCGGGCTTATTGTGAAGCTTGCGGTCAATGGGCTCTCGTTGTCGATGGACGGTTCGCTTGCTGTGATTCGCCGTTCAAAGAAGTTACAGACACTGGTCTCAAGTTGAAGCGAATGTCTGACACTTCCTCAGAACGTGCTAAGCCGAGCCCTGAGCAGCAATCGGAAATCCTGTTGGGGCAGAATAACTGCTGCATTTACTGCGAACGGCGATTCGGTTCGGTGGTGTTCCGTAATGGCAAAATGATCACTCTGAAGCCACAGTGGGAGCACATTCTGGCTTTTGCCTACTCGCACGACAACCGGCTCAGTAATTTCGCTGCCGCTTGCCAAGTTTGCAACGGCCTAAAGCAGGACCTCATCTTCCATTCTCTGGAGGAGATTAAGGTTTACCTCCTCAACAAGTGGAGCGAGAAAGGTTTTTCGGACGGCGGTTAGTCGTTTAGTGGCGGCGTTTCACTCCGGCCGCGCTGAATTTCCCCTCGACATTTCTTGATATTTTGTCGCATCTCTGGTGACCACTTGTGTTTTTCGCGAGCCCACAATTCTGCTTGCAGTCGCCAAAACACGAAATCGTGTCCCTTGCTTTCGTACCAATCGATGAGCCACCAACGGAGGAGATTCGGGTGGGGAATCCAATGCGGATATGGAATCAAGGTCGTCCCCCATTTCCCTGGCCCTATGTAAAGACAATCGATTATCTCAATTGCGGCAAACAATCGCAATTGCAGGTTGTATTGAAGATACCCGTTAAGAGCGGGCCACCTCCGCTCATAAGACCATTTCTCAATGATTTCCACTGCTTCGGCGGCCACTTCTTTTTCTGCAGATGACCATCGATCCATGTAGCGTGCCTGACTATAGGCATTATGGCTGGTCGGAACCGGTACCTTCTTGAGCTCCCAAACACCGAGTTCTCCGAGAGCTCCGGCTAAATCGCTTCCCAACCTGAACCACGCTTCCCGGTCCCGTTCGGGGTCAAATGTTGGCGGCATGTCCATGGGCCGCAGACTATCTTAGAAGTACAAATTGTTCAATATAGAGGACAGCCGAACAGCGGGTCGATTGTTAGCCTTTTAGGTTCATGCTGGGCTAAGATCAACTCGGTTTGTCCAAATCCAGCGACTCCTCCCGTAATGTTCGGCCGAGGATTTTTGGCGACCAATTGTGAAACGAGTCCGATCGGACGGCATAGCTTGCTTGGAATTCTCCCCGGTGCTCACCAACATAGATACCGATAACTTTCCACGGCGCTCTGTTTATTGGGCCCCGTTCTCGAATTATCGGGGCCCCAGAATAACTATGGCCTGCAAGTTCGCTCATCTCGTAGAATGATTTGCCGCGCAGAAATGCTACCGGGAGTTCTCTGGAAATCCGACGGCGAATATACCCTCGCGTGTAGATGAGTTCGGGCCGCTGAAGTTTGTGCTCTTCGTATTTCTCTGGCAGCTTCGCTACGTCTTGCGGATATCCCCACGCAGAATAGTTATCGCTCGCCACGGCCGGCCCTTCTTCAATAGTAAGCCAGGAAGAGGTCTTTACGGGATCGCAACGAAATGCAGCAACGTCCTCCACGTCATGCTTTTCAGACTCGTGAATGTGCAGGGGTAACCATTTTCCGCCGTCATTAAAGCCGATTACCGCTTCTTGCTTTGATGACGCGATCTGATCGATGACGTGTGCCGCCGTCAGTCCTATTCCACTTTTTCCGATCAGGAATGCGGTGCCAGCAATCGAATCGTAAACGAAATTACCTCCGTTCGTATTGCCGAGAAAGATCGGAAGTATCACGTCCTGAACAGTCACATATTGGATTTTCACGTTCCCTCATTTCATCAAGAAGTGCAAAAAAGCACACGGATTTCTATTCTCTTACACTCTCAGATAGAAACTTCCCAGTGAGAATTCCATGAATGACAACGATGACAGGCCTTCGGCCTTGCACTCGTCGGTGCCCACGACGAAGCCACCGCAGACGAGAAACTCCCCTTTCGACGAAAGTATTTTTGACTCTTGCCCGTCAACAATTTTGTTGCGATATTGGCGGCGTGTTTTACCAGCCGAAGAACGTCGCGGAAGCTCTCAGGCTTAAAGCGGAACTGAAGGAACGCGGTGCCTTTATTGCCGGCGGCACGGACATCGTGGTGTTGATGAACCACGGCAAGGCAGCGCCCGAGAACTTCATCGACCTGACGCACATTCCCGAGTTGCGGGCCATCCACCGCCATAATGGCACGCTGGAACTGGCTGGGAATGTCACCCACGCCCAAGCTGGTGAGTTGCCGATCCGCTGCCTCGCGCAGGCGGCGCTCAGCGTCGGCGGCCCGGGCATCCGCGAACTGGGCACGCTCGCCGGCAACCTGGCGACCGCATCACCCGCGGGAGATGGTTCCACCGCCCTGCTGGCGCTCGACGCCGAGGTGGAACTGAGCAGCGTGCGCGGCACGCGGCGGTTGGCGCTGGAGAAGTTCTTTCTTGGGTACCGCAAAACGGCGTTGGCGGCGGATGAGATGATTACGAAGATCATCGTGCCGACAAATTACAAGAGCGATTGGGCAAAGAACGGCAAGCGTGGCGCGGTGAATATTTCCGTGGTGGCAGCGGCCGTGGCCATTACGCCGAAGAACGAAGTGCGCATCGCGCTGGCGTCGGTCGCGCCCACGCCGATCCGATGCCACAAGGCGGAAAGATTCCTGACGGAGAAGGGTCTGAGCAGCGATTCGATACGCCAGGCCGCGGAGATTGTGCGCGGCGAGATCAAACCGATTACCGACCATCGCGCCAGCGCCGATTACAAAGTCCATCTGTCGGGCGTGATGGTGCGGCGGTTGTTGGAGAATTTGACGAAGCCATGAAGAAAGCGGCGAAAACGAAACCGACAGGCCTCTGGCCGTTGCGGTTCACGCTGAACGGCAAGAAGGTTTCCGTCAAGGTGCGGCCGACGCAGACGCTGCTCGATTTTTTGCGGATCGAGATGGGGCTGACCGGCACCAAGGGCGCGTGCCTAGAAGGCGAATGCGGGAGTTGCTACGTGCTGGTGGATGGCAAGCCGATGAACTCGTGCCTGATGCTGGCGCCGCAGGTGCAGGACCGCACCGTCATCACGATTGAGGGGTTCGCCCACAACAAGAAGCTGGATGTGATCCAGCAGAAGTTTGTGGAACGCGGCGCGGTACAGTGCGGGTATTGCACGCCGGGGCTGATCGTCGCCGCGAAAGCCTTGCTGACGGAGAATCCACATCCCTCGCGCGAGGAATTCCTCGTCGGCATGGAAGGCAACATCTGCCGGTGCACCGGCTACAGCAAGATCCTGCGCGCCTGCGAACTGGCCGCGGACGAAATGGGGTTGAAGAAGAAATCGTGAGCGAGATCGTCGACAAACTTGAGGCAGCTGTTGCGCAGCTTCGCGCGGCGAGCCGGAGTTCTTCGGCGTACGAGAGCGGACCGATGAAGGTCGTTGGCAAGTCCGCCCATCGTCTGGACGGGGTCGAAAAGGCGACGGGAGAGACGAAATACGGTCAGGACCTGTTCAAAAAGAGTTTTCTGTGTGCCAGGGTGCTGCGGGCCGCGTACCCGCACGCCGAGATTGTCAGCATCGACACGCACGAGGCGAAGAAGGTGCCGGGCGTGCTGGCGGTGATCACCCACAAGGATGTGCCGGGCACGAACATGCACGGGTTGATTCGCCGCGACCAGGAAGTGTTGTGCAGCCGAAAAGTCCGCTACCTCGGCGACGCGCTGGCCATTGTCGTCGCCAGGACCGAAGAGATCGCCACCGCAGCGCTCGGCAAGATCAAGGTGGACTACAAGCCTTTGCCGCTGGTGCTGACGATGGAAGACGCGCTCAAGCCCGATGCGCCGAAGATTCATGCCGAGGGCAACGTTCTCGGCGAGAAACATCTGCGCAAAGGCGACGCGCCGAAAGCGATGCGCGAGGCCGACGTGGTGGTTGAGGACATCATTCAGACGCAGACGGTGGACCACGCGTTTCTCGATCTGGAAGCGGGCTGGGCGCGCTATGACGGCAACATGCTGACCATCGAAGTGGCCGGCCAATGGCTGCACGAGGAACGGCGGCTGATCGCGCTGGCCATCGGGTTGCCGCTGGAAAAACTGCGCATGATCCAGCCGGCGACGGGCGGGGCGTTCGGCGGTCGCGAGGACATCTCGATCCAGATCTACCTCAGCCTGGCGGCGCTCCGGCTGAAAGGCAAGACCGTTTGCATGCGCTATTCGCGGGTCGAATCCACGATCGCGCGTCACAAGCGGCATCCGGTTCGGGTCCATTACAAACTCGGCGCGAAGAAGGACGGCACGCTGGTGGCGGCGCAGGTCACGTTTTATGTGGATAAAGGCGCCTACGCCTCGACGGGCATCGCGGTAATGCGCAAGGCCTCCAGCCATGCCACGGGCCCGTACAAGGTGCCGAATGTGTGGGTGGACGTGATCGGCGTGTTCACCAACAACAACCCGTGTGGAGCGATGCGCGGGTTTGGCGCGGCCCAGACGGCGATCGCCTACGAAGGATTGATGGACCGGCTGGCGGCGAAGCTCGGGATGGACAAGACCGAGCTGCGCATGAAGAACATGATCCATTCCGGCGACGAGGTGACCACCGGGCAGGTGGTGCCCCACGCGACCGGCGTCGAATGTCTCAACGCCGTGCTGGAGAAGATTGACTGGAAGAACCGCAGCTACGAAACCGGCGCGCCGCATCTCAAACGCGGGTACGGTGTCAGCGTGATTTGTTTCGGGCTCGGCTATGGCGACGGATTCCCCGATGTGTCGCGGGCGCGGTGCCGACTGGCCCCCGACGGCGTGGTCGAGGTGTACTCGAGCGGAATCGACGTGGGCCAGGGATTGATCAACATGATCGCGCAGATCGCGGCGGAGGAGATCGGCGTACCGCTGGAGCGGGTGCGGACCATTCTGGCCGACACGGCATTGACGCCGGAATCCGGCAGCACGTCGGCGACGCGCCAGACGTATTTCACGGGTTCGTCGGTGCAACTGGCAGCGTCGGAACTCAAGAAACAGCTCCAGGACATCGCCGCGAAGCACCTCAAGGAACTGGTGTACGAGATCAAGATTGAGAACGGCGAGGCGTACAACGCGGTTCGTCCCGAACGCCGGTTGACGCTGCGGGAGCTGGCGCGCGAAGGCAAACGGCGCGGGTACTCGCTGGAGGCGACGAGCGTGTTCAGACCGCGGACCATGCCCGAGGACACGAAGACGGGCCAGAGCATGCAGGCGTTTGTGACGTATCTGTTCGGGAGCCACGCCTGCCAGGTGCTGGTCGATACCGAGACCGGCGAGGTGAAGGTCGAGCGCTACATAGCCTGCCACGACGTGGGCAAGGCCATCAATCCCGACCAGGTGCTTGGCCAGATTCAGGGCGGCGTCACGCAGGGGATCGGCATGGTGTTGATGGAAGAAGTGGTGATAAAAGACGGGCGGATCATGAACCCGGGTTTCACCGACTACATTTTGCCGACGATTCGCGATGTGCCCGAGATCGAATGCATCGTGCTGGAGAATCCCGATCCCGGCGGCCCGTTTGGCGCGCGCGGGGTCGGCGAACCGCCGTTGATTGCCTGCGGACCGGCTGTCATGTCGGCCATCCAGGATGCGATTGGCAAACCGGTGCGTACGTTGCCCGCAACGCCTGAGAGAGTTTGGCGGACGATCACGGAGAAGTGAGCGAGGGGCGGTCGGCTATCAGCGCTCGGCGGCCGGCTTGTGGTGAGTTCGGTGCGGTGAAATGCGGAACAGTTGAGGACGTGCGGTTGATCGAGCCATTGGCAAAGCGCACGGGATTGGGTGATACTGGGGATGTTTCGCACCATGGAACCTACGCCGCCAACCGCCGTCGCGAGTGAGCCGACCGGGCCGGCGTGCACCGATGGGCCCGGGCTGACCGTCGCTGAAGCGCGCCTGCGCCTGGCGCAGTTCGGCCCCAACGCCGTCCGCGAGGAAAAACCCCATCCACTCCGCCAATTCCTGCGCCGGTTCTGGACGCCGATTCCGTGGCTGCTGGAGGCGACCATCCTCATCCAGCTTTTTCTTGGCGAACGGGTCGAGGCGAGCATCGTCGCGGGGCTGTTGGTATTGAACGCGGCGCTCGGCTTTCTGCAGGAGAGTCGCGCTCAAAAGGCGCTGGCACTCCTGCGGCAGCAACTTCACGTCGTGGCCCGCGTCCGGCGCGACGGCCAATGGAACACCATCGGCGCGGAGGACCTGGTGCCCGACGACCTGATTCATCTGCGGCAGGGCGGCATTGTGCCCGCCGACGTGCGAGTGTCCGACGGCTCACTGCTGGTGGACCAATCCGCTCTTACCGGCGAGTCCGCCGCCATCCAAATCCCCCAGGGCAAAACCGCCTATGCCGGCGCGTTGGTGCGGGGCGGTGAGGCTACGGGCGTCGTCACCGCCACCGGCGCGCGCACCTTTTTCGGCAAAACGGCGGAATTGGTGCGCACCGCCCGCGCTGTCAATCGGCAGGAGCACGAAATCGTCCGCGTCGTGCGCGACCTGTTCGTGCTGAACGCGGGGCTGATCGTCCTCGTCTTCGGCGTCGCGCATGTCCGGGGGCTGACATTGGTGTACACGCTGCCGCTGGTGCTGACCATCCTGCTGGCATCCATCCCCGTCGCGTTGCCGGCGACGTTCACGCTCGCCGCCGCGCTCGGCTCGCTGGAGCTGTCGAAGTTCGGCGTGTTGGTGACGCGCCTGAGCGCGCTGCACGACATCGCCTCAATGACCGTGCTCTGCAGCGATAAAACCGGCACGCTCACCCGCAACGAGGCGACCGTCAGCGTGCTGCGTCCCGCGGACGGTTTCAGTGAGGAGCAGTTGCTGCGGGCCGCGTGGCTCGCCAGCGATCCGGCGGGACACGACCCCGTGGACGGCGCGATGGTGCGCGCGGCGGCGGCACGAGGTCTGGCGGGCGACGGCGCGACACGCGTCGAGTTCAAACCGTTCGATCCCGCGACGAAGCGCGCCGAAGCCGCGTATCGCGAGGCGGACGGCGTGCGCCGGTACACGAAAGGCGCGCCCGCTGTCATCGCCCAACTCTGCGGCGTGCCGGAATCCGCATGGCTGCCGCAAGAACAGGAACTGGCCGCGCGCGGTCAGCGGGTGCTGGGCGTGGCGAGCGGCGAAGACGGCAACCTGCGGTTCGCCGGCCTGGTCGGCCTCGAAGACGCCGTGCGCGACGATTCCCGCGCGGTCGTCCAGGCGATCCACGACGCCGGGGTGCGCGTGGTGATGGTGACGGGCGACAACGCGCTCACCGCGCGCGCCGTCGCCGAGCAGGTAGGCATACCACCGCAGGTGTGTCCGCCAGCCGAACTGCACGGTGACCTCGGCGATGGCACGTTGGAACACAGCGTGTTCGCGGGCGTGTTTCCCGAAGACAAATTCAAGCTCGTCCGCGCCTTCCAGCGGCAGGGCGCGGTGGTGGGCATGAGCGGCGACGGGGTGAATGACGCGCCCGCGTTGCGCCAGGCCGAGGCGGGCGTGGCCGTGGCCAACGCCACCGACGTGGCCAAGGCCGCTGCCGCCATCGTGCTGACGGAGCCGGGCCTGGCCGGCGTGGTGCCGGCCATCGAGTCGAGCCGGCGGGTGTTCCAGCGCGTGATGGCGTACACCCTCAACATGATTGCCAAGAAAATCGAGCTCATGCTGCTGCTGGTCATCGGCTTCCTGCTGACCGGCCACCGACCGCTGACGCCGCTGCTGATGGTGCTGATCATTTTCCTCAACGACTTCCTCACGATGTCCCTGACCACCGACCGCATGAGCGTGTCGGCGCGGCCCAATCAATGGCGGACCCGCGCCGTCGTGACCGCCAGCACGGTGATCGCCATGTGCAAACTGGCCTTCAGCTTGACGGTGTATCTGCTGGGAGACTACCTCCTGCGCCTGGACCCGGCGCGGCTGCAAACGCTGACCTTTGCGACGCTGATTCTGACGTCCCAGGCGGGCGTGTATCTGTTGCGCGAGCGGCACCACTGCTGGACGTCGCTTCCCAGCGGCGAAATGCTCGGGAGCACGTTGTTCGGCTTGAGCGTGACGGCTGCGATCGCGTTGTCGGGCTGGCACGTTCCCGCCATCCGTCCGGCCCTGCTGGCCGGCGTTGCCATCACCGCGGTGCTGTATTTCGTGGCGCTGGACTGGTTCAAGGTCTGGCTGTTCGCGCGGCTGCGCCTGCGGTGACGCGGCGGCAGGGGGAAGCGGGCGGCCGGCGGAGGCGGTCGGCTATCGGCGAGTTCCCTGCGGCAAAATGCGAAGCAGGCGAAGTGGACGGGAATGGCTGGGGAGTGCGGGTGCCTTCCCGCGATATGTCGGCTGCCGATATATCATGGACGGCACGTGGCCTGAAGTGCGCTTGTGGTGATTATTGGCCTGATCGCCAGTCGCTCATAACGCGACTTACTCCTCCCCGGGTTTCAGTCCTCTGTTGGTACGCGTAACGAGATCGAGGTTGGCTGTGGCCTTTTTCAAGGCGTCACAGGCTTTGCCGATCGGCAAGCGTCCACTCCTGTGCAATGCTTTTATCCGCTCAATCTTTTTTCGAAGACGACCGATCTCCGTTTGTACGGCCTCGCTTCTGGTCATTGTGGCCTCCCCTTCAATAAGTGTGTCCAACCGATCCCTAGCGCATGCCAACCAGAAATACAAATTTCCCGCAATCTCGCCGGAATAGCAGAACGGACGTGACGGAAGCTCGGACTGTATCACCCAGCCCTCCAACGACTAGTCAATCGTCATCGTCTTCTGTCGGGGCGAGCTTGAGGTTGAGGGCCTTGAGGCCGCGACCATGCGGGCCGGCGAAGGCGACGGGGTACGGCGCGTCGACGCCTTTGACGGAATGCCAGATGATGCGGTTGAGAAGATTGTCATCGTTGAGGTCAGGCTCGGTGAAGCGCATCGCAGCCAATTGTTTCGCCCAGTACAATTCCTTGCCGTGGAGCTGGGCGACGGGGCGCTGCATTTCATCGAGCGGGATCTGGTTGGGCAGGGCCGTGTAAGGGGACAGGTCCGGCGCGTTGGTGAAACAGCCGTACATGACCGGCGCGAGCGCGTCCATCTGGTTCATCGGCGGGATGCCGAGCATCAGCTCGAGGGTGTGAAGCACGCCGGTCTGATTGCAGAACTGGCTGATGACCTGGTGGCGTTTGGTGTACGGGCTGACGACGAGGCAGATCGAGCGATGGCCATCGACGTGGTCGAAGCCGGACTGGGGATCGTCCTCGGTGACAAAGATGCAGGTCTTCGGCCAGAATTTGCTGGTGGAAATTCCCTGGATGATCTGGCCGAGGGCGAGATCGTTGTCGGCGACCTGGGCGCGCGGGGTGGGATTTCCGCCGGCGTGGTCGTTGGGCAAATGGACGAAGATGAAGTTGGGCCAGTGACCACTGCGCTCGGACTCCCTGAGTTCCTGGAGGAAGACGCGGGCGCGGAGCACGTCGGGGATGTTCAGTTCCCAGCCTGGATAGCGGGGACTGCTGTAGGTCTTCAGGACGTCGACGGGCGAACTGGGCGCGTAGAAGAGCTGGTAGGCGTCGGGGTTGTCGAGCATGTCGCGGGTCGTATTGCGCTGCGGGCCGATGCGGGTTGTTGACGAACTGCCCTTGCCCATCTCGCCATAGTTGCGGAAGGAGAGGCCGTGCAGCAGCACGTCGTCCCAGATGAAACCCGAGGAGGAAAAGTAGAGCGGGTCGGCGCCGACTCCGTCGCCGCGCTTGAGGCCAAAGATCGCTTTCTCGAGGTTGGCCATCACGTTGCCTTCCGTGGCCCAGCGATGGCCGTCAGCCGAAATGACGCCGTTGCAGTAGAAGTTGTCGAGCGTGACGAATTGCTCGGCGAGGTGGTGATGGTTCGGCGTCACCGCGCGTCCGAACACGCAGAGATTGGAATCGCCGTTGGCCTTCGGAAGATCGCCGAGAAGCTGGTCGTAGGTCCGGTTTTCTTTGACGATGTAGACGACATGCTCGAACACGGACGGCTCGCCCAATCGCTCTGGCACCGGCACGGGTTTCTTGCCGGTCTGGGCGCGTTCCCAGGCGTGGAGCGCTTCGGGGACGCGGGCGTTGGCCAGGGCGTTCGCCGTGTAGTTTGTCAGTTGGGCTTCCGTCGGAATGCTGACGCGACCGACAGAACCCAGCGCCCAAGAGACATCCCATTGCCGGCCATTGCCGCGGCCGGACCGGGATCCGTAACCCTTCACGTTTGCGATGTAAAGCCGCTTCCCGTCAGTGGCGACCGCGCCCGGAAACCAGCCAGTGGGAATGAACCCGGTGACGACGCTGTTGGTGCGCGAGTCTCCCCGCAAGGCCACGACCGCGAGGGCGTTGTTCCCGCCATTGGCGACATAGAGGGTCCGGCCATCCTGGCTCAGCGCGAGGGCGTTCGGCTGGCTGCCGAATGGCAGCGCCGGGTCCGGGCGCACCGATACGGTTTCGGTGACCCGCAAGTTCTCCGTATCGATCACACTGATCGTGTCGGAGTTGGCATTCGCCACGTACAACGTGCGGCCATCCGCGGTCAGGGCGAGACCCGAGGGGTGAAGGCCGGTCGCGATCTCGCGGATTTCGCGATTTTGTTTCAGATCGATGACCGAAACCGTGCCGGATAATGCGGCGCCGTGCTTGTCAACCAGCACGGGAGTGCCATAGGAGTCGGCGGTGCGATCGGTTTTGCCGGGTGGCCGCCCGCCCCAGTTCGACACATAGGCTCGTTGGCCGTCGGGCGAGACTACGACATCATACGGGGCGATCCCGACGGGGATTTCCCGAAGGAGTTTGTCAGATTCGAGGTCGACGAGGGCCAAAGTGTTTTTCAATGAGAGACAAACAAGCGCCGTTTTCTCGTCGGGCGACAAGGCGACTCCGCAGGGGTTCGAGTAGCCACTGCCGCCCTTGCCCAACAATGTGGCTTTGCGGGTGAACGTCAAGGTCCCCGCGGCGGAAATGTCGCCATCCCAAAGCGTGTTGTAGTTGCCCGTAACGTAGACGTGCCTACCATCTCGACGGACAGCGATGCCATGGATGGAACTCCCTTCCCCAATCCCGACCTGTTGGCGCACCTTCCACGTCTCAGGGTCGACTACGAGAACTCCCTGATCGTACTTCACGAACAAGCTCTTGACATCGGGAGACAGCGCGAGATCGATCGCGCGGCCGCTGAATGTCAGTGTGTCGCCTGCGGGTTGGATAAGCTGCATCGCGGGAACGAGATACGTCTCGTTCGTCTTAGGCCCTATTTGGCCGACTTCTTGCGCTGAGGCCGGCAACATGAACCCGGACGCGATAACGGCAACCGAGAGGCCATTTACAGTCATTTCCGCTTAGCCTAGCGTGCAAAGGCCAGAATTCAATGTCGAATTTCAGCGATGCAATATGTTATTGACAAATGTGTTACATTACTATAATATCGTTCAGATTATTTTGAACATATGAGTGCTACTTTATATCAACCTCTAGAGGCCGCCCGACGAAAATTCATCGAGGCAGGCGGAAACACCACTCAATCCTTCGGCTTTGGTCGTATCCCTGGCCAGTTATTTGCTTTGCTCTACTTGAGCGCCAAGCCCTTGTGCCTAGACGACATCGCGCGTGAACTGGGCGTCAGCAAGGCCAGCGTAAGCACGACAGTTCGCCAGCTGGAGCAATGGGCTGCCGTCAGGCGCATCTGGGTGAAAGGGGATCGCAAGGATTATTACGAAGCGGAGACGGATTTTGGCACGATGCTGCGCCATGGGTTGCTGATGACGTTTCGCAAGAAACTGGAGACGGCTGGCTCGCAAATCAGCCACGTAGAGGACTCGTTGAAGCGGGCGATGGAAAAAGTTGATGACACGCAGCGCCAAGAAATGCAGGTCGTCGCCGAGCGTCTCCAACGCGCAAGGGAGTTTCATGAAAAGATCCACGGGATGCTGAATAATCCCGTGATTGACCATTTGTTGTAGCGGCTCCCGACGCGAGTTGGGACCGGACGTAGACAAAAAACCGGGCATGCACCTTCGTCAATCGACGGGCGGAGGAGACAGGCGTTCCAACGTTCCGCGAGGAATGCACCTGTATGGCGGCAGCTTGCCGGAAACGACTCAAAGCCGATGGTTATCAGACCTTCTCGATGACATGGTAAATGAACACGGTGAGTCCGAGGAACTTCTTTCCCGTCCGCGATTCCACCAATTTCAACCCATCACGACGGTAATACTTCAACAACCGGCGATGCGTTTGATAAAGCGTGTCCCCCCAAAACCCGGACAAACGGTTTCCCGTCAGCCTGTAGTACCCTGTGTTCAGCATCGACCGCAGCCCGTACAAGCGCACGCGAAAATTCGGTCCGGCCAGCACGTATCGCAAAAAATAACCGAACCCGTGGTAGCACAAATATCCGCGCGCGCCCGGTTTGAGGATTCGACCGATTTCCCGCATCACTTGCGATTCATCCGTATAGGGGATCGCTACGTTACAAAGCAACCCGTCAAACACCGTCGTGCGAAGCGGCATGTGTTCCGCCATGGCCAACACCACCGGCAGGTTGGCGCGCCGACAATCCGCCAGCGCGCCAGGATCCACGTCCAGTCCGATGGCCACGCCTCCCTGTTGCGCGAGTTGACGAAGGTCCCTCCCGTCGCCACAACCGACGTCAATGACAACGCTTCCCGGCGCAAACCTGTCCTGTGCGCGCGGCAGGGTGTAGGCATCCCAAGCGAGCTGGTCAGCACTGGTCACAAGCCAATCTTTAGGCGAGCCGCCCACCAAAGGCAAGACTCGCGCCCATGAGCCTCAAGCAACGCATCCTCCGAAACAGCTCTCTGGAGATAATCAGCAAGCTTGTGGGGATCGCTGCGGGTATTTTCCTGTCGCCGTATCTCATTCACTGCCTGACCAAGGAGACCTATGGCTTGTGGGTGTTGATCGGCTCGGTGGTGGGTTATTTCGGGTTCACCGACTTTGGGGTGCGCATTGCCACAGGCAGGCTCGTCGCCTACTACCGAGCGCGACAGGATGCGGCCAGGGTCAATCATACCATCAACACCTCCCTAGCATTGCTTACCGTTTCCGGCTTTGCAGTCACCCTGCTGACCTTCATGCTCTCGCCGTACTTCGGCCGCCTGTTTCATGTCGGTCCGAACGTCCCGCACGTGGCCGCCGCTGTCTTCCTCTGCGGCTTCGCAGTGGCTGTCGGCCTGCCACTGACCGTGTTTGAAGGCTGCCTCGCCGGCTACGAGCGTTACGATTTTATCAACATCGTCGAAATCCTCATGATCATCGCCCGCGTCGGTCTGGCTGTCTGGATGATGCAATTGGGTTACGGCATCCTGGCGCTGGCAGCGATCAATCTCGCACTGACGGTAGCCGGCGGCAGTGTGAAGCTTCTGCTATGCTATCGTGTGTTCAACCCGCTGCATGTGGCAGTGGAACACATCGATCGCGCAACCATTCGCGAAACCTACGCCACCAGCATCTGGTTTCTCATTCTGGCCATCTCGGTACGGATCAGCTTTTTCACCGACAACGTTGTGATCGGCTATTTTCGCACGACAGGTGAAGTCGCCGTCTACTCCATTGCCGGGCGCCTGGCGCAGTATGCCCTGGTTGCCGTCAGTGCGTTCAACCTCGTCCTGATGCCGGTCTCCGCCGCCTACGACGCCCAAGCGGACTTATCCAAACAACGCCGGTTGTTGCTGCTGGGAACGCGGGCATCTTTTGCCGCCGCCATTTTCATGGCGACGATCTTCCTGGCCTACGGCCGACGAATCATTCACATCTGGGTGGGATCGGGTTTCGAGCAGGCTGCTATCGTGTTGGCCATTCTCACGTTCCCGATGATTACGCAGGCCTCACAGACAACCACACTGATGGTGATGCAGGGCATGGTGAAACATAAGAACCTGAGCCTGATCTACCTCTGCGAAGCCCTGGCAAACCTGGCGCTCAGCCTGATTCTCGTGCGACCATTGGGAATGATCGGCGTGGCCCTTGGCACCGCGCTCACCAGCACGTTCAGCAGTCTCATTGCTCAACCCATCTATGTCTGCCGCGTGCTCTCGCTGCGTATCGCTGATTATTATCTCAAGGCGTTCCTACCGGTGCTGCTTGCGACCGCGCCCCTGATTGCTCTGATTGTCGGTTTCCAATACGTGTGGCTGCCACAGAAGTTCATCACCATGGCGGTGTTCTGCATTTTCTCCGCCGCGGTGTACTTCGGAGCGGTGTACCTGATGTTCTTCACCAAACGCGGTCTGACACGTGTGAGTTTTGCCACGTAGTCAGTCGTCGATCGAAGGACGAAAGTCCATGGGTCAAATCGGGAGAACCGGGATATGAAATGTGTGATTCTCATGGCTGGCATCGGGTCACGACTGGGCAATCCGTTCCCGAAATGCCTGACCCCCCTGACCGATCAGCAGACAATCCTTGATCATCAACTGGCGAAACTGGATGTATACAAGGGCCATGTAATCTGTGTCGTTGGTTTCAAAAAGGATCTCGTCATGGAGCGCCATCCCGAGTTGGTGTTCGTCTACAACAATCGTTATGACCGGACAAACACCGCCAAAAGCCTTCTCTGTGCCCTGGAACACATCCATGGCGAGGACGTGCTCTGGTTGAACGGCGACGTGGTCTTCGACGCTCGGGTCATCGCCGCGCTGGTTCGGCGAAGGGGCTCATGCATGGCCGTCAACAAGAGCAGAGTGGGCCAGGAAGAAATCAAGTATCGCACGCGAGATGACGGCACCATTTCCGAAGTGTCCAAACAGGTCACAAATGCCGAAGGGGAGGCCCTGGGAGTTAACTTGATCAGAGCCCGTGACTTAGAGCTGTTCAAGAAGTGCCTGCGAATCGTGAGCGACCGTGATTACTTCGAACGCGCGCTGGAGTTGGCCATTGGACGTGGCCTTAAGTTGTATCCGGTCGACGTCTCCCGCTTCGACTGTCTCGAAGTTGATTTCCCCGATGACCTCAGCCGGGCACAAGCACTGTTCGCCAACAAACCCTCCGCAACGCTTCGGAGATCGAGGCGGTCATAAAACAACTTGCGTTGAGAGCGGCGCGCGCCGCCGACAACTGGATTCACCGTCAGGTGCGCGGGAATCGGAGGCGCGTGTTGTTTGATGGCGAGACGCAAATGCACTTCTCCATGTTTGAGACGATCTGCGGGGCCATGCAAGAGGATGAACGAATCGAGACCTGTGCGACGTGTGGTTGGGAGGGTGGGCTAAAACTGCCCGTTGCCGCAGTCGCTGAACTTCTTACCCCTGACACCCGATTCGTTCCCTACCACAAGGCCAAGTGGAGGAAGTGGGACCTGTACGTCTCGAGTTGTTTCGATGTCGCCTGGCTGGCGCGCACCGCGTCCTGGGTGGACACGTTTCATGGTGTCGGAGAGAAATGGGTCGCCACGGAAAACCGGCTGTACATGGTGCACCCACTGGCTGCGCGCTACGACAGGTTACTCTGCCCGAACCAGCGGCTGGCGGATCAATTCCAAGAGCATCCCGAGTTTCTGAAGACGAGGGAAGCCCTGCGGGTAACGGGCATGCCTCGCTCCGATCTGCTGCTGTGCCTGAACACCGCTGAGGTGCGCTCGGCCCTCCGTAGCCAGTTGCGGCTGACGCCAGACGCGCCCACGGTCTTGCTCGCTCCCACCTATGGAACGGATGGACTGGCCCACAAGTTCGGCGTGGAAATCATCGAAGAATGTCTCCGCTCCGGCGTGAATCTGATCGTGAAGCTTCACTCGTGCTCGTATCTGGCCGATCCCAGGTTTAACGGGGGCGTGGATTGGATGCAGCGCCTCGCAACATACGAGAATCACGAGGGCTTCCTGCATCTGCCTTACGCCGACCTGACCGCACTGATGCTGCTGGCAGATATCATGATCGCCGATTTTGGTTCGGCTCCTGTCGAGTTTTCGTTGCTCGACCGGCCGTTGGTGTTCTTCGCAATTGACCAACAGGCGAAGCTCCGAGGCGGAGACCGCTTCCAGTACAATATGCTCTGTTCCGCCGGCGGGAACGCGGTCGCCACGAAGCAACTGGCGGGTATCCTCGCGCTTCTGGTCAATGGGGATGACCCGCATGCCGCGGAGCGATCCAAACTGAAACGGTGCTTTTTTTACCAGCCGGGCAGCGCAACCGCCAATGCCCTGAAAGAAATGTATCCCCTGATGGGGCTGACCGTTCCGGGTAACCTCGTTCAGAAGTATTTTGAAAAAAAGAAAGCCGACGTCGTTGCTAACCCCGGCAGATTCCTCGGGTTGTCTGAAGGTGCAATCTCACGGGAGAACGACCAGCGTAGTGAATAAGTTCAGCGTTTCGTCCCCGCGGCTGCAGGAATTCGCAGTAGAGTTGAGCGCCTACAATGGCGTGCCCGTGGGCCAAGTCGCGGCTCGACTTCAGGAGGAACTTCACGGCCCGGGAGGCCGCATCGCCGCGGAGTGGCTTGAGAGACGGCCGGTGACCAGCGGCCAGATTCGGCGGTTTTATCAAGAGACTGATGCTTATCTGTATGAATTGCTGATCGATGGGGAGAATCCATTCCGCGATCAGATCCGCGACGCCATGATGCGCGCCCTCCGCAAAATCGGCGGGCGTCGCGTGTTTGAATTTGGCGGTGGCATCGGCACCGACGCGATATGGTTCACCCGCGCAGGACTTCAGTGGACATATTACGACCTGCCCGGCGGGCAAACATTCCGATTCGCCTGCTGGCGCTTCCAAAAACATCACGTTCCGGTAACCGTCGTGACTCATCCCGGCCAGAGCCGCGATAACGACGCCGCCATCAGCATCGAAGTCTTTGAACATTTGCCGAATTTGCTGGTCGCCCTGCGGAACATTAATCGCGTATTGCGTCTCGGCGGATCGCTTATCTTCACTGAGAGCTTCGGCAAGACGAAGCGGCACCCACTGCACCTCACCCGCGCGGCTGTCCAAGGCCGCTTTCTCGATCAATTGGTACGGGCTGCCGGGTTCGAACCAGTGCAGCGCTTTGGACCCGAGGACTGCCTCTATTGCACCATAAAGCGCCGTGAACCGACGGCGTCAGACTGGCTTCAGGCGGTCGCGCTGATTGTTGGTCGTATGGCCCACAAAGGTCCGCTCAAACTGTGGAAAGCGGTGTGGCGGCCGACTGGCACGACATGAAAATTGCCATACCTTCTGCGTTCCTTGGCAAAGTAATGCGGGGGTGCGAAAGCTGGGCCCAGGACCTTGCGACGGAATTGCATCGCCGCGGAATGGACGTCACGCTCTTCCAGGGCGGCGGTCCGTCCGACAGCTCCTACGCTCGCTATATCCCCTGCCCCGATCACACGCAACCACTCTGGAAACACGTGACGCGGCTCACCCAACACGGTCTGTGGCGCTACGGCCTGGGCTCGCCACTACACCTGCAACAAGCCGTGTTTGGACGGCGAGTCGCTCGCGAGTTGCGCCGGGGCCGGTTTGACATCGTTCACACGCAGGACCCAGGCACCGCGCTGGCTTTGGAACGGGCGCGGCGCGCGGGCCGGCACACCGCCAAGGTCATTCTGGCCAATGGGACCGAAGAACCGTTCGAGTTTCTGGACCAGTTCGAGCACGTCCAGGAGTTGGCTCCGTACTATATGGAATTGGACCACAGGTACGGATTGTCCTCTGAGCGTCAATGGTTCACCATTCCCAATTTTGTCGATTGCGACGTCTACGCGCCGGGAGATCAGGCGCAGGCCCGAAAGAAGTTTGGTATCCCTCCGGACCGATTCGTTGTGCTTGACGTCGCCGCGCTCAAACTGACTCACAAGCGATTGGATTGGCTGGCCCAGGAAGTGGCCACCGCCCGCCAGACGCATCCGGAAATCATGTTGATCGTTGCCGGAGCCTCCACCCCGGAGACTCCCCAGGTCGAGCAGGCGATTCGCCGGTATCTCGGAGAAGACGCCTGGATTCTGAAGGACGTCCCACGACGGAATATGCCGGACCTTTACCGCGCGGCGGATCTGTTCGCCCACACCGCGCTGACCGAGATGTTTGCCATCGTATTGCTCGAAGCCGGCGCGACAGGCCTTTCCCTGCGTGGCCACCGCTTCCCCGTAATTGAATGGGTCATCGGCGCCGGCGGCGTTTGCCTCGACATGGAAAAACCGGGCGAACTGGCGCTTTCAATCATTGATTCCATCAAAAATTCCACCCTGCGCGTCCAACGCGGATGCAATGCCCGCCATCTGATCGCAGAGCGGTTCGACAAGGTCCGCGTCGTCGATCAAATCGTCGCCATGTATCAGGCTGTATTGGAACACCGATGACCTCCCCGCTCGTCAGCGTCGTCATCCCGACCTACAACTACGGGCACTACATCCGTGAGGCGATAGACAGCGCCCTCGCCCAGACCTACCCCGTGCACGAAATTGTGGTTGTAAACGACGGTTCGACTGACAACACAACCGAGATCCTTAAGTCTTATGGATCGCGAATCCGCCTGTGCGAGCAGGCCAACGGCGGACCCGCCAAAGCCCGGAACCGGGGGGTACAGGAGTGCCGCGGCGAACTTATCGCCTTTCTGGATGCCGACGACGCATGGCTTCCCCGGAAAATCGAGAGGCAAATCGAAGTGCTGCGCGAACTGCCCGAACCAAGGGTGGTCAGTACCGACCTGATGCCGATCGATCGAGCGAGTGTTAGACTCAGCATCGAAACACGCTCCTGCCGCGAATCGGAAAAATCCATTGTTACCCTGCGTGACCTCCTCGAGTTCGCTTCGGTAGTCCCATCCTCCGTAATGATTGCCAAGGACTACTTCAAGAAACTTGGATTCTTTGATGAAACCCTCGCCGGGACCGAAGATATGGAAATGTGGTGGCGGATTGCCTCTGTGGCGCCCATCGTGAAGATCACGGAGCGCCTCACACTGTACCGCGTCCACACCGGCAGTATCAGCCACAATGCCGATGGTATGCTGTCAAACCACATCCGTCTCCTCGACAAGGCATTCTCGTCACTGGCGCCTCTTCGGCAGCGCCCACACTGGCGGCGTATTGCCGAAGCGCGGATGTACCGGGAAGTGGCATTCATGCGGTTCAGCAGCGGAGATCGCGCCGGCGCCCTGCGGGACTTGCTGCGCTCGGGTTGCCGCTGGCCCTGCGCCTTGCGCGATCAGCGGGCAAAAAAGAAACACCTCGGGCGGGCCAAATCGTTTCTGCGATACAGTCTCGTGAGAAAACCCGGTGCAAAGGGAGCCGGCTAGTTCCATGGGGTTTTTCCTGGTCTGCCTGTACGTCGCGGTCCTGTTGTTGCGCCCGCAGGAATGGTACGAGCCGGTCAAGGGATACGAATTGGTGAACATCATCGCCATCCCGACGATCTTGATTGCGTTCATTCAACAAAGCAAGAGCTCGGCGGGTGGTTTCCTACTGCGGAACCGGTTCTCTCAGGCGATGCTGGGGCTGTTCGCCTCGGTGATGCTGTCCCAGTTGGTGCGGCTCCGCATCTCCGGCGCAGTCGACGCCGTTCGGGAATTTGGGAAAGTTGTGATCCTTTTTTACTTGGTGGCGATTCTGGTCAACACCCCCCGTCGCGTGAAAACCATGATGTGGGTCATCATCGGTTCGTCGATGATCCTTGCCTATCACACCTACCTGCAGATCCAGACGGGCCACGGCTTTGGCAATATCGAACCGTACGGCTCGTACGACACGGGGGAATTTCGCGTCATCGGCTCCGGCATCTTTGCCGACCCAAACGATTTCGCCATGCTTTACCTGATGGCCACGCCGTTCGCCTTCTGTCTGCTCACCGCCGGCGGGCCGATCGCCGGCAAGCTGGTTTTGTTATGCAGCCTGCCGCCCATGGTGTACGTGCTGTACTTCACCCAATCGCGTGGCGGAGTAATTGGATTTTGCGCGATGATCATCGCCTATTTCTGGACGACCACGAAAAATCTCGCCATCCGTCTCCTGCTGGTGGTCGCTCTGCTGTCCGCCATTGCAGTTTTCGGCCCCGAACGCGCCCGAGGCGCGTACGTGGAAGGCTCGGCGTCGGGCCGCGTGATGGCTTGGGGTTACGGAATCCAAATGCTGAAAGAAAACCCGTTGTTCGGGTTCGGGTACCAACGGTGGCCGGACTATAGCGGCGGCATTGTGGCGCACAATTCGCTGGTCAACTGCTTTGCGGAACTTGGTCTGGTCGGCTACATCTGCTGGTTCACGCTGTGCCTGCTGATCGCGAAATCCGTGCTTCGCATCGCCCGTGCCGAAGGACAAATCGATTTCCAGACGCGGCGGGTTGCCAACGGGCTGTTCGCCGCCCAAGTCGGTTACCTGACTGCGGCCTTCTTTCTCACCCGAACCTATAACCCCGTGCTCTTCTTCCTTCTCGGCATGGGACTTGGGTTGATCCGCTGGGTTGAGATCCAGCAACCAACTGCCGCACCGCTGGTGCGGATTTCCACCCGTGACATGCGGCAAAGTGCGCTTTACGCGCTCGCGAGCATTCCATTGATCTGGCTTATCATCCGCGCCTACTGGGCCGTGAGCGGCTCCACGTAGGCCGGCCAACGATCATGCTGTTCAATACCTGGCAATTCTTTGTGTTCCTGGCCATCGTCCTGGCGTTGTACTACTCGCTGGGGACGCTGCCGCAGAACCGCATGCTGCTCGTCGCCAGTTACTTCTTCTACGGCTGGTGGGATTGGCGGTTCACCAGTCTCCTGATGATTTCCACAATCTTCGATTTCCACATCTCCATCGCCATGGACAACGCCAGCGATCAGCGTCGTCGAAAACTGCTGTTGCTGGTCAGTATCGCGGTGAACTTCGGGATGCTGGGATTCTTCAAGTACTTCAACTTTTTCATCGATTCTGCCGCGCACGTCATTCAGTGCTTCGGCCTTCAACCGCATCTGCCCACTCTCCGCATCATTCTGCCCGCAGGCATCTCGTTCTACACGTTCCAGACGATGAACTACGTCATTGACGTGTACAACCGGAAGATGAAACCGACCACCGACTTCCTGACCTACGCGTTGTTTGTGGCCTACTTCCCGCATCTGGTTGCCGGCCCGATCATCCGCGCGGAAGTCCTGCTGCCGCAATTGCTCCACAAGCGCACCGTCACCAACAACCATCTCAGCACAGGCGGCGCCCTCATTCTGATTGGCCTGTTCAAGAAGGTGGTGATCGCCGACGTCCTGTCACCCGACGTCGAACAATTCTTTGCCGCGCCGCATGCGTTCTCCTCGCTTCTACTGCTCAAGGGATTGTACTACTTCTCGCTGCAAATCTACTGCGATTTCTCCGGCTACACCGACATCGCCCGCGGCGTCAGTCGCCTCCTGGGGATCGAGTTGCCGGAAAACTTCAACCAACCCTATCTGTCCCGCAACATCACCGAATTCTGGAGACGCTGGCACATCTCGCTCTCCACCTGGCTCCGCGATTACCTCTACATTCCGCTCGGCGGCAATCGTCGCGGCCGTCTCCGCACCTATGTCAATCTCTTCATCACCATGCTGCTTGGCGGCCTCTGGCACGGCGCCAACTGGACATTTGTTGCCTGGGGTTTCCTCCACGGCCTCTATCTGGCGGCCCACAAATTCTATCTGGAACTGCGCTCCCCCGGCGCGTCGGTTGCGCGGAGCCGATTCCTCAATGTGGTTAAAGTGTTTGTCACCTTCCACCTGGTCGCCCTCACGTGGATATTCTTCCGTGCCCCGAATTTTCCAACCGCCTTCTCCTATCTGATGGGCATCCTGCACTGGCACGGCGGATTCAACATGCTGGAAATTGCCAGTCCCATCTGGTTCATGGCCGTCGTTTTGGCGCTCGATCTGCCCCAATACTTTTCCGAAAGCCACACCATCATACTCCGTTGGCCGTGGCTTGTTCGCGGCCTCGCCTATGCCACCATGATCACCCTGATTTTCGTCTCGCGGAGCGACCGTGCCATCCCTTTCATCTATTTTCAGTTTTGACACCCTGGACGTGCGCCGGGGGGTTCCTCGTGGGCTCCTGACCGCGATCGTACTGCTGGGAGTCCTTGACTTCGGACTGTCCCGGGCTGACTGGCCGTATCGCAAGTATCCATCCAGCTACGTCGGCGCGTTCCTCTCCCAAGAGCAGGCGTTGCAACGCGACCCGGTCCCGCCGCGCATCATCATCCTCGGCAACTCGCGCTCCAAATGCGGACTGCTCTCCCGCGAAATGGAACAATTCCTCCATTTGCCCAGTGGCGCCGTTTTGAATCTGTCCCTCGAGAGCGGCGATCACTACGACAACTACATCCTTCAACGGCGTAATCGCCAAATCATGAAATCCGCCCGCTTGTTGATCTGCTGCGTCGACGCCTACGAATGGAACGCCAACTATCCTCTCAGCGAACGCTTCCATCATTTCGCCGGGCTCACCGATCGCTTGGATTTAGAACCGTCCATCCCCAATTTGTTTGGCTGGTTCTTCCGCACGGAGGAGAAGGCGGCCCTGTACCACGGTATCTTTCGCCGAATCAAGGAACGCGTCGCCGCCGCGTCTCGCCTCGTTGGCCGCGCCAGTATCGATGATCCGCCCGTCAATCAACCGACCTCGCCGGCGTCACTCGGCCCGGTCGAGGGGCGGGTCTCATTCTGGTACAAGAATTTCCGGCTGTCACGGGAACGCCAGCTCCTGCTGCAACAGGTCGTCGGCGCCGCGCAAGAAGATGGACAGCAGGTGGTGATCGTGCAACTGCCGTTCCGCGATGAATACATGCACGAGGTGTTCCGCACTCACGCCTCCGACTACGCCGCGTATCAACGATCCATTCGCGGGATCGATGGCGCACAGGCCAAATTCTTCGAGACCGCGTCGGCATGCGGTTTGGAGCCCACGGATTTCCAGGACTGGGATCACCTGGATGCCGCCGGAGCCGAAAAGTTCACCCGAGTGTGGTGCAATTGGTTGGCAACAAACGAACAGGACACTGTGACCGCGCTCGCTTCTGCAGCCAGATGAAGACGGCGCTCGATCCGCTTGCGCTGGATCGCGAGCCATACCCGATGTCCTTGCAAACAACCATTCAACAGTAGAAAATGAGGGCCAGCTTATGAAGGCAGTGATTCTCGCCGGCGGCTTGGGGACCCGATTGCGCCCCTTCACCGAGATTATCCCAAAGCCGTTGCTCCCCATCGGCGAAAAGTCGGTTCTGGAAATCCAGATCGAACGGCTCAAGAAGCACGGATTTGACGAGATCTTTCTCGCCACCAACTACAAGGCTGATTATCTCGAACGCTTCGTCGGGGACGGTTCGCAGTACGGCGTGCGCGTCACGGTCAGTCAGGAATCCAAACCGCTCGGGACCGCCGGCCCGGTGACGCTTCTGCGGGACAAGCTGACCGAGCCGTTCCTGGTGATGAACGGCGACATCCTCAGCCTGATCGATTTCACCGATTTTTACAACTTCGCCATGAAGCAGGATGCCTGGCTGACCATTGCCATTCGCCAACACATCACCCCGTACGCGTTCGGGGACATCTTTTTCGAGGGTGAGCGCGTCACGGGCATTGAAGAAAAGCCCAACATTGTGAAATTCATCCTGGCGGGCATCTACATCATGCGCCCCCAGATCTTCCAGATCATCCCGCCCGATACCTATTTCGGCATGGACCTGCTCATCAAGGAAATGCTCAAACGCGGCTCGCCGGTGGTCAAATACAACCTCGATGCCTACTGGCTCGACATCGGACAAATCACCGATTTCGAAAAGGCCCAGGACATTTACCGTCAGCACTTCAAAGAGAGTTGATTATGCGAGTTCTGGTCACTGGTTGCGCCGGCTACATCGGCTCCGTTCTCACGCGTCAACTGCTCGATCAGGATCACCATGTCCGCGGTGTGGACGCGCTGTTCTTTGGGGGTGATTCCCTGCTTGATATCATCACTCATCCGCGGTTCGAATTCGTCCGCGCCGACGTGCGCGATGACAAGGCCCTCGCCGCTGCGTTGGACGGCATCGAAGCCGTCGTTCACCTGGCGGCCATTGTCGGCGATCCGGCGTGCGCCCAGCAACCCGACCTGGCTCGCTCGGTCAACCTCGATGCGTCCACAACGTTGTTCCGGCTTTGCGATGAGAATCCCACTGTCCAACGTTTCGTGTTCGCGTCCACGTGCAGCAACTACGGCAAAATGCAGGGCGATGGATACGTCAAAGAGGATTCTCCGCTACGCCCGGTTTCGCTGTATGCCGAGCTCAAGGTCGAATTCGAAAAACACCTGTTGCAGGCCAGCCTGCGGCCGAATCTCGTCGCCACTGCCCTGCGCTTCGCCACGGTCTATGGAGTGTCGCCGCGGATGCGGTTTGATCTGACCGTCAATGAGTTCGTTCGCGATCTGGCTCTGGGAAGGACCCTGCGCGTTTTCGGCCAGCAGTTTTGGCGGCCCTACTGCCACGTCGAAGATTTGGCCCGGTCCGTTGTTCTCGCCCTTGAATCCCCCGCCGACAAGGTTCGTCAGGATGTCTTCAACGTCGGTGATACCCGCGAGAACTACACGAAGGAAATGATCGTAAACGAAATCTTCCAGTGCCTGCGGGACACGCCTCGCTCGCTGGTCGTGTACGTGCAAAAAACCGAAGACCCGCGCGATTATCGCGTCGATTTTTCAAAGATCCGTTCGACGCTCGGGTTCCAAATCTCCAAGCGCGTCCCCGACGGGATCCGCGAACTCTCCATCCTGCTTCGTCAGGGAGTGATCAGCGATCCGGATGCGGCGCGATTCAGAAATGTCTGACGATCCCAACAACTTCATTCCGCTCAGCGTCCCCGTCATCCAGGGGAACGAATGGACCTACGTCAAGGAATGCCTCGACACGGGCTGGGTGTCATCCGCCGGCAAATTCGTCGACCGCTTCGAACGCGAGACCAGCCAGTTTACCGGCGCAAAATACGCCGTCGCTTGCGCCTCGGGCACCGCCGCGCTGCATGTCGCGCTCCGGATCGCCGGCGTGTCCGCCGGCGACGAGGTTATCGTGCCCACCGTCACCTTCATCGCGTCGGTCAATTCCATCCGCTACGTCGACGCGCAACCCGTGTTCATGGATTGCGACGACTACTACAATCTCGACGTGGAGAAGACGCGGAACTTCATCCTGCACGAAACCGTTTTTAAGGACGGCCACACGTACAATCGCCTGACCAACCGCCGCATTGCCGCGGTCATGCCGGTGCACGTGTTCGGCAATGCCGTCTGGCTTGATGAGCTGTTGCCCTTGTGCCGCGAGCGCAACATCCGGCTCATCGAGGATGCCGCCGAAAGTATCGGCACGAGGTACGCCACCGGCCAGTTCAAGGGCCGGCACACGGGCACCGTCGGCGACATTGGCTGCCTGTCGTTCAATGGCAACAAGATCATCACCACGGGCGGCGGCGGCATGATCCTTACCGACGATCGCGAGTCTGCCGACCGGGCGAAATATCTCACCACGCAGGCCAAAGACGATGATGTCCGGTTCGTTCACAACGATGTCGGCTACAACTACCGGTTGACGAACGTCCAGGCCGCCATCGGCGTGGCCCAACTCGAGCAGATCGGTCTGTATCTGGAACGGAAACACACAAACTACGCGGCTTACATGAGTCAGATCGACGGTATTCCCGGCCTCCACTTGGCCGAAGGTCCGGCGTATGCCACCAACAACCACTGGATGTACGCGCTGCAGATCGACCGCGCAAGGTACGGAATGGATCGCGAGCAACTCATGGCGAAAATGAGCCGCAATCAAATCCAAACGCGCCCGCTCTGGCAGTTGAATCATCGTCAGCGTCCCTATGCGAATTGCCAGCATTACCAGATCGATCGCGCGCACCAGTTGCTGGAAATCACGTTGAACCTGCCTTGTTCGGTGGACCTGACTCCACAGCAGATTCAGCGCGTGATCGAAGTCCTGCGACAACCATCATGAAGGATATCGCGATCGTCGGACACGGCGGACTGGCGCGTGAGATCGCGTTCCTCATCGGCGAAATCAATCGGGCAACGCCCACATGGAATCTGCTCGGTTACATTGCCTCCGACGCCGGGTCACTCTCCCGGACCGTGGGCCGGCATGTCGTGTGGGGAACCGATGAGTCGCTCCTGAAATCCACGAAAGAGACCGCCGTGGCCATTGCCATTGGCCAGCCATCGCGGCTGCGCAGCCTGCACGAACGATTTCGGCAGAATCCGAAGTTGTCCTTCCCCAACCTCATCCATCCTTCGGTCACCGGCGACTGGGAGCGGATCGCCATGGATTCGGGTAACATCGTTCTGAACAACGCGTCGTTCACGACCGACATCAAGCTCGGTGCTCTGAACATCATCAATCCCGGTGTCACGATTGCGCATGACTGCGTGCTGGGAAGCTACAATCTCATCAATCCCGGGGCGAGTTTGTCGGGTGAAGTCGTCCTCGCCGACGAAATTCTCGTCGGCACCGGTGCCCGTGTCCTCCAGCAGTTGCACGTGTGCAGTCGCGCGGTCATTGGGGCCGGAGCGGTCGTCACCCGCAGCATCAAGAAGCCCGGGGTGTACATTGGCATCCCGGCGCGCGAAAGGAACGCGGCCCACAGCGAAACCGATGGAGAGCGGCAGTGAAGACACTCGTCAGCGTCATCGCCTACAACGAAGAAGCCAACATCCGCGCAACGATCGAGGACCTGCGCGCGCACAATTGTGGCTTCGACCTCGTGGTCATCGATAACGGCTCTCACGACGCCACGGTCGCCATCTGCCGTGACCTGGGCGTGCCGACCGTCTCCCACTGCATCAATACCGGCGGGTCGATGGGTACCGTGACCAGCTACTTCAACTACGCCTACGACCACGGGTATGATTGCCTCTGCCAGTTTGACGGCGACGGACAGCATTTGGCCGCCGAATTGCTGGCGATCATCGCGCCGATTCAACGCGGTGAAGCCGATTATGTGATCGGCTCCCGGTTCCTCGCCAAAGAAGGGTTTCAATCCACCGCCCTGCGACGAATCGGGATCTCAACCTTCTCCTGGATGGTGTCCAACATCGTCGGCCAGCAGGTCACGGACGTTACGTCCGGTTTCCGGGCTTACAGCCGAAAGGTCATCGAGTTCTTCGGAGCCTGCTATCGACATGAAGTTTATGACACCAGCCAGCTCTTGCTTCTGAGCCATTTCAGCGGGGCGCGAATCGCCGAAGTCCCGATCCGCATGCGCGAGCGCGCGCATGGAAAGTCCGAATACGGATTGCGGGATGCAGTCACGTTCCCGCTCAAGGGAATCGTCAGCATAGCCGGAGCTCTGTTGCAGCGCCAACAGATCCAGGTCGGAAGGAGGTAACAGCTATGGGATTGAAAATCAAACTGATCGCCTTCGCCCTCGGGCTGGTGTTCTTTTTCGTGGTGTTGCGCAATGTGCAGCGGAACAGGTTTCGTCCCAGCTACGCCGTATTGTGGCTGGGCATGTCGCTGTTTCTGCTGTCGATTGCGGTGCTGGAGCCGGTTTACAAGTGGATTGCCACCTCCGTGATCGGCATCCTCGACGCGCGACACGTCATTTACATTGCGCTCATCGGTTTCCTGCTCGTGTACGTCTTCATCCAGACGTCCATGATTACCCGTTTGTCGAATCAGGTCCTGCAGTTGATCAGCGCCGTTGCCATTCTGGAGACCAAACTGGCCGAGCGGTCAGCCTCTCAAGGCAAGCCTGCGGACGACGCGACGGTCGATCCCCCCCAAAAGAGTTCTCCGTGAAGCAGAAGCCATTGCTGCTGGCGCTGATCCTGACTGTGGCGTTCGGGGCCTGCGTCGGGTACTCGCTGGCCAAGGGTATTAATCGCGAACCCGGTCGGCCTTCCGACGATGCCACCTACTACAGCCGCTACGGTTGGAACCTGGCGCAGGGAAACGGATTCCGTGGCCCAGAACCCGGCGTGGACGGCGAGGTACTCTCGGCCTATCTGCCGCCCGGCGCGCCGGCGCTGTTTGCCATGGTGTATCTCATTTTCGGAAAAAGTTATGCCGCCGTCCGCATCGTACATGCCTTGCTGGGCGCTGCGTCGGCGTTTCTGCTGTTCCTCCTGGCAAAGGCCGTCATGAATGAGCGCGCTGGATACGTCGCCGCCGCGGCCTACGCTGTGTATCCCAGCGCGATCTATTACAGCGACCTGTTGCTGACGGAGACGCTGTACACGTTCTCGCTCATCCTCTGCCTGTGGCTGTGCATCGCTTGGTTCGCGCCACGGCCGGGCTGGACACGCGCCGTGATCTGCGGAATCGCTTTCGGGCTCGCGGCGCTGGTTCGTCCAACCATTTTCCTATTGATGCCCCTGCTGATAATCTGGGGATTGTTTGTGCTCAAAGGCGCCCGCGGCAAAGTGCTGATTTTTGCCGTCGTCGTGGTGGCGTATCTGACCACGGCCCCGTGGTCAATGCGCAATTACTCTCTCTACCATCGGTTCATCCTGGTTGCCCCGCGGACCTGGACCGAGATGCTCGGGGGGAATAACCCTGTCGTCGCCACGGACCCGAAGTATGCGGGCTACTGCATTTGGTATACTCAGATACCCGGCTGGGAACACAAGTTCGACGGCGTCCCCCAGCTCGGTCGGGAAGCCATCGCCAAACAATTGGTGATCCAGTGGCTGTCCGAACATCCTGACAAATGGTGGTATCTGTTCCGCAGCAAATTCATCCGGTTCTGGTCGCCGTTTCTGCATCAGGACAATCGCGCGAATCGGCTGCTGATGTTGATGAGTTGGGGTCCGGTGTTGGTGTTCTTCGTTCCGGCCTTCTTTGTGACTCTGGTCAACTTTCTCCGCCAACGTCACCCCGGGCTTCTGCTGCATCTGTTCATTCTCTCGAATCTGGCCATCGCGCTCATTTTCTACGCGTTGCCGCGCCTCCGCTATCCCATGGAACCATTTTGCATCATTCTCGCAAGCGGGTCGGTGATTTGGCTCTGGGACAGGATCCTCGGCGGCCCGCAGCCAACGGAAACCTCAGCCACCTGAATCGCGGCATCCCGTGTTCAGCTTCTCCGAAAAACTTACCTGCCTGGCCGAACAGCTCCGTCCGCGGCTTTCGTTATGGATTGTTCTGATTGTTGCCATTCCCCGGCTCGTGTTCCTCGTAGCTTCTCCCGACCGCAACGTTTATGGGAACGCGCCGGGCGAGTTGGCTGTTGCCCGAAACATCGCGGAGGGTCATGGCTATCTCGATGCCAACGGGCAACCCGACAGCGACTTCAATCCCGGTTATCCGGCGTTTCTCTCGTTGTGCCAGCTTGCTTTCGGGAACTCGTTGTGGCCGATCAAGATCGCCCACATCGCGTTCGATGTCGGGACGGTCCTGGCGTTGGCCGGGGTGCTGGCGGACACTGGTTCCACGTTGGCGGTCACCCTGCTGGCCGTCGCGTTTGCGCTCCATCCATTGTTCCTTCTGCTCTGTAATAACGTCAACGATGAACCACTGCTCACATTCCTCGTCGCGCTCAGCTTTGTCACGCTGTACCGCGCGCTTCGCCATCCATCCTATGGACGTTACGTGATCGCGGGAGCAACAGTCGGGTTCGCCGTCTTCACGAAGAGCACGGCAATCTTCCTGCCGCTCTTCCTGGCCGGCGCCCTGTGGTTGGCCACGAGAAAGGCTGCAGCTCCTTCAATCTATCATTGGGTCATATACCTGCTTGCGTCCATCGCCGTGCTGATTCCCTGGGCCTGTCGCAACGACATCGTGTTCGATCATTTCACATTCAATGTCCGTGGCATCGGACAAAACTTGTGGTTCGGCTCCGATCCGCGTATTTTCACCAACTATGGGGAAACCATGCGGGCCAACGCCACCGAACTCGCCGCACAAATGACGGCGCGGGGGATTCGTCCGCCGGCGATGAGCAGCGTTTTCGACCGCGAACATTGGCAATTGCAGATGGCCATCCAACAATACAAGGATCTCTTGCACCAACCCGTTGCCCTGGCGCGGGTCTTGTGGTTGAAAGCCACGCGGACCTTCTACGCCAGTGAAGACCATCCTTCCGGCCATTTGCCAATGATTTTGTTGCAAGTCCCCACTCTTCTGCTGGCCGTATTCGGAATCATAAGATTATCGAAACGAGTGGAAACCCAAATGCTGGCCTGGTTGTTGACGCTCTATGTCGGCTATTATTACTGCGTCGTGTCCGTCGGCATGCCGATCGTCCGGTACTTCGTGCCTGCCATGCCGTTTCTGCTGGCTGCCGCCGCGACCGGTCTGGCCGCACTCCTGCAAACCATGGAAGCCCCGTCATCCATCGCGTCTCAACTGGAACCTGTGAAATAATGACCCGCGTCCCCTTCCTCGATCTGAAAGCCCAATACGCAACCATCCGCAACGAGGTGCAGGCCGCGCTCGCCGAAGTTTGCGACTCCGCCCGCTTCGCCCAGGGCCCGCCGACGCAATCGTTCGAACAGGAGTTTGCCGCGTACTGCGGCGTTGCCCACGGCGTCAGTTTGAATAGCGGCACCAGCGCATTGCACCTCGCCATGCGCTGCCTCAACATTGGCCCCGGCGACGAGGTAATCACCACGCCCTTCACCTTCATCGCCACCGCCTGGGCCATCAGCTATGTCGGGGCCACGCCCGTGTTCGTCGATATCGATCCCGTGCGCCGCACGCTCGACCCCGCCAAGCTGGAAGCCGCCGTTACCCCGCGTACGAAGGCAATTATGCCCGTCCACATCTTCGGCACACCGGCCGACATGGATGCCATCCACACCGTCGCCAGGAAACACAAACTGTCCGTCGTGGAAGACGCGGCACAGGCGCACGGCGCGCGCTACCGTGGCAAACGCGTGGGGCAACTCGGTGCGATCTCCTGTTTCAGTTTCTACCCGACCAAGAACCTGGGCGCGTACGGCGAAGGCGGCGCGTTACTGACCAACGACGACAAACTCGCGGCCCGTGCCCGCTCGTTGCGCGAGCACGCGCAAAGTGCCCGCTACGTTCACGAGGAGGTCGGCTACAACTATCGGATGGACAGTTTTCAAGCCGCCGTGTTGCGCATGAAACTCAAACGCCTCGAAGCCTGGAACGCGGCGCGGGCTGCCCATGCCCGTCGATACACCGAACTGCTCGCGGGCACATCCTACGGCCTGCCGGCGGTGCCGACCGACAGTGACCCGGTGTGGCACTGCTACGTCATCGAGTGTGAACACCGCGACCGTGTCCGCGCCGCCCTCACCGATGCCGGCATCGACACCGCCGTCAATTACCCCGTTCCGTTGCATCTCCAGCCCGTGTATCGTTCGCTCGGTTATCATCGCGGCGATCTGCCGGTCGCGGAACGTCTCTGCGCGCATTGCCTGTCGCTTCCCATTTATCCCGAGTTGAGCCCGGAGCAAATTAGAGCCGTCGCGGACGCGCTTCGTGCAGCCGCCTAAAATCATCATGCAGGTCGTGCTCAGTCTGCGTGTTGGCGGACTCGAGCGGGTGGTGGTCGACCTGGTCAACCATGCTTCGGATGACTTCCGATTTGTCGTGTGCTGCCTGGAAGAACCCGGCCCGTGGGCCGGCGAAATTTTGCCCAATCGCGGGAAGGTTGTGGCCCTCCACAAAAAGACCGGCGTGGATTGGCGCCTGTTCTGGAAGATCGCCCGTCTGGCCCGCGCGGAGAACGTCGCTGTGATCCACACGCACAATTCGACGGCGCACTTCTACGGAGCCATTGCCGCAAAACTCACCAGGGCGCGCGTGTTGCACACCGAGCACGGCAAGAACGTCGGCGAAGAAACTCGTTATCATCGCCTCAATCGCATCGCCGCTCGTTTCACCGATTTCACTGTCGCTGTCTCAGAGAAGAACGCCGAGATAGCCGCCGCACAAGAGGGCGCCGATCCGGCCAACCTCAAGGTGATTCCCAACGGCATCCGCGTTGACCGTTTTGCCGCGCCCCGGCACGGCGCCGGCCGCCGCATCGGCACGGTTGGACGGCTCGTCCCAGAAAAGAATTACCCGCTGCTGTTGCGTTCCGCGGCCACGATTCGCGATGTCGAACTGGTGTTCGTCGGCGACGGCCCGTTGCGCCAGGAACTCGAAAAGCAAGCTGGACCGCACGTCTCGTTTCTCGGCCAGCGCGCCGATGTCTCCGAGTTGCTGGCTGGTTTCGACGTTTTCGTGCTCCCGTCGAACACGGAGGGGATGAGCATTGCGCTACTGGAAGCCATGGCCGCTGGTTGCCCGATCGTGGTCACCGCCGTGGGTGGCAACGTCGAATTGATCCACCACATGCAGACGGGTCTGGTCGTGCCGCCCAACGATGAAGCCGCGTTGCGCGCAGCGATGGAACGATTGCTGACGGACCGAGTGTTGGCTGCCCGGCTCGGCGCGGCAGCGCGGGCCGCCGCGGAGAAGCACCACGGCGTCAGGGCCATGACCGAGCGTTACGAAGAACTGTGGCGCCGGCTCGCCGCATGAAGCTGCTGTTCATTTCCAATCTGTTTCCCAACGGGGTGGAACCGACCCGCGGGATGCACAATGCGCAGCAGGTTGCTGCGCTCGCCAGGCATTGCAAAGTCAAAGTCATCTCCCCCATGCATCGACTCGTCCCCAACGAAACTTGGCGGGGCATCGCCGTCTCGCACCCGCGGTTCGTCCACGTCCCCCTGCTTTCGCGGTCCCTGAACGGCTGGCTGTTCGCGCGGGCAGTTGAACCGGTCATCCGTCAAGAGCGATTTGACGTTGCGTTGGTCAACTGGGCCTACCCGGATGCCTATGGCGTGATGCTCGTGGCCGCAAAGTTGAAATTTCCGTTTGCCACGACGGTGCAGGGCAGCGACGTCAATGTCTTCTTCCGAAACCCGATACGCAAACGGCAAATCCTTCGGACGCTGCGCGCGAGCCACGCCGTCTTCTGCCGCAGCCAAGCATTACAGGCCCGCCTTGCTGACAACGGAATTGCCGCGACAACCGTGTACAACGGCATCAACCGCGAACTTTTCCGCCCACTCGACCGTGCCGAGTGTTGCCGGAAACTGGGGCTCGACATCAATCGCCAGCGCGTGCTGTTCGTTGGCAATCTCCTCCCGGTGAAAGGCCCCGGCGTGCTCGCGGCGGCAGCACGTCATCTCGACGCCGAAGTCATTTTCGTTGGGGCTGGCAGGCAACGGACTGCAACGGGCAGATATGTCGGCGCGCGCCCACACGAGGAAATCCCGTTATGGATCAACGCAAGCGATGTGTTGTGCCTGCCAAGCCAGAGCGAAGGCCTGCCCAACGTCGCCCTGGAAGCGATGGCCTGCGGGCTTCCGGTCGTCGCCTCGCGCGTTGGCGGCGTCCCTGAGGTGGTCCGTGATGGAACCAACGGGCTTCTCGTGCCGCCCTCCGATCCCCATGCACTTGCAGACGCGTTGCGCCGCGCTCTCACAATGAAATGGGATCGCGATGCCATTCGGGCGTCAGTGTCCCAATTCGATTGGGACGTGAATGCGCGCACCGTGTTGGACAAGCTCAGCAAAGGGCTTGGAGCATGAACACGCGATGGCTGATCGAATTGGAAGATTGGTCGAGAGCGAACGGGCTGGTGCGATTGATTTTGTGCGAGGCGAAGCTCCTCACCAACCGTCGGCCGGCAACGAACGATCACCAGGCCGCGGCGCGTCACATCATACGACTGTGCGAGGCGGCAAGGCTGGCTACGAACGACAGGTTGCTGAGGAGTATCGAGGCGCAGATACGAGAGTGCGTGCGGCGGCTGGACGTTCAACGGGTCAATTGGGAACAGTTGGTGCCCAATTTTCGCGATCCGTGCCTCCCCAAGGCTGTCGTGCTCAAGCCCTGGGTGTCGCCGCTCGAGAAGGGCGTCGTGCTTGTCAACTACGAGAACCAGTACGTGCGCCTGTTGCGACTGCCCAACCTGAAGGAATTCGCTGCGCGGTACACGCTCATTGTGGGACCTTCCTGGCATCCGCCCCATTCCCTGGTCAACTGTGTCTTTGCAGAGGCCTACCCGGACACGGTCTTCTCACTTATCAGCAACGTGAAAGACCTGGAGATCCTGCCGCGATTGTCGCCCAAGTTTGTTCCGCTGCCGTTGTACGGTTCCAGTTGGGTGAATACGGAGCTTTATCGACCGCGACCGTGGGAGCAACGGGACATCGACATTCTGATGGTTGCCAACTGGGCAAAGTTCAAACGGCATGTTGCGTTGTTCAAGGCCATGCGGCGCATGCCGTCCAGTCTCCGCATCGTTCTGGTCGGCCAGGACCAAGATGGCCGTACCGCTGAGACTATTCGGCATGAGGCGGCGATGTATGGTGTCGCAACCCGTCTCCAAATCATGTGCGATCTTGCCTATCCTGACATCGTTGACGTGTACTGCCGCGCGAAGACGACGGTGATTCTCTCGCGGCGCGAAGGCTCGTGCGTGGCCGTGGCCGAGTCTCTCGCGGCAGACACGCCTGCCGCCGTGCTCCGAGACGCGATGATGGGTTCACGCGCGTTCATCAACCCCTCCACGGGCCGGCTGCTCCGGCACGAGCGGCTGGCGGAACAGTTGTTGGATTTCCTCGCCGAAGCGAATGCCGGCCGGTATTCCCCACGCCAGTGGGCGGAGGCCAACATCTCCTGTTTCCGCAGCGCCGCCGTGATGAATGACATCCTCCGCGGACATGCGCGCGGCAGCGGTCAGCAGTGGACGCTCGATATCGCGCCGGTGACGTGGTCTCCTGACCCCCAGCTTGCGCGTCCGTCCGACCGCACCCCAATCGATCCAGAAAGGGAAAAAATCAAACGCGAGTTCGGAATCGAGCTCGGCAAAAATCGTCCATAACTCTTCACTGCCTATGAACACTAGCGTTTTCGGACTCGGATATGTCGGTTCGGTCACGGCGGTTTGCCTGGCCGACCGGGAACACCACGTCATCGGTGTCGAAACGAACCCCGACAAGCTCGCCCTGTTTCGTGCCGGCCAGACCCCATTGTTCGAGCCCGGGCTGGCGGAATTCCTGGCCAGGGTTCATGCCTCGAAACACTTCCGAGCCACCGATAGCGCGGCGGAGGCCATCCAAAACTCGACGGTATCCTTCATCTGCGTTGGCACCCCGAGCAGGAAAGGAGGCCAGCCGGACCTGTCCCACGTCGAGCATGTCTGCCGCGAGATCGGCGAAACGTTGCGGAACAAGGACGCCCTGCACACCATCGTCGTCCGCAGCACGATGTTGCCGGGCAGCATCGAGAGCGTCGTCATCCCCCAAATCGAGTCGGCTTCGGGAAAACGCGAGGGGCGGGACTTCCATGTCGTCGCCAATCCCGAATTCATGCGCGAAGGTTCCGCCATCCGCGACTTTTACGAGCCACCGTTCATTGTGATCGGCGAACGCACCACCGGCGCGGGCGATCCGGTCGCGGACCTGTACCGTTGCGTGGACGCGCCCCAAGTGCGCATCACGATCCGCGCCGCCGAGGCCATCAAGTTCGCTTGCAACGCGTTCCACGCCATGAAAATCACGTTTGCCAACGAGATCGGCCAGTTCTGCCAGGCTCACGGCATCGACAGCCACGAAGTCATGGACATCGTCTGTCGTGACACCAAGTTGAATGTCTCCAAGGCCTATCTTAAACCCGGCCTGGCCTACGGCGGTTCCTGCCTGCCGAAAGACCTGCGCGCTCTGGTCGGTCGGGCGCGGGAAAAAGACATCGAACTGCCAATGCTGGACGCCATTGCCCGCAGCAACCTCAACCAAATCCAGCGCACGATCGAGTTGATTACCGAACTCGGCCATCGCGAGGTCGGGATCCTCGGACTGAGCTTCAAGCCCGGCACTGACGATCTGCGCGAAAGCCCGATCGTCATCATGGCGGAAACCTTGCTCGGCAAGGGATTCAAACTGGTGATTCATGATCCCGAAGTGGAATTGACTCGGCTGATCGGCGCCAACAAACGGTTCCTCGAAGACAAACTGCCGCACATCAATTCGCTGCTGGCCGCATCGCTGCAGGATGTCGTTGCCAGAAGCAAGATACTGGTGATATGCAAGAATGCGCCCGAATACTGCGAGCTGCCCAGGGCGCTGTCTCCCCATCACCACGTTGTCGACCTCGTAGCTGCCGTCAAGGACGCCAACATCCCGGCAGCGCAGTATCACGGCCTGTACTGGTGAAAATTCTCGCGCTCATTTCGAAGGTTCCGTGGCCACTAACCGACGGCGCGGCGATCCGTGATTTCAACCTGCTTCGCGAGACGGCCAGGCACCATGAGGTATCACTGCTTTGCTTCCTGGTTAAGCCGGCCGATCGTGAACACTTCGACGCGCTCCGTCCCTACTGCAAGAAGATCGTGGGCGTTGACCTCGTGCGACCGAAATGGCGGAAACTGATGAACGCTGCTCAGAGCCTCGCGACCGCAGATCCTTTTATCATTCGCGAATACTGGCGGGCGGAAATGGCCCGTGCCCTGGAAAGATTCGTCGAGGAGGAACGAATCGACATCATCCACTCGCACTTTCTGCACATGAGCCAGTATGTCGGTCAGAAGCGGGCCTCTGCGTTCGTGCATGACGCGCACAACATCGAACACGTTCTCTGGCAGCGGATGGAGTGCACCACGAACAATCCGTTCAAGAAGGCTTTCATCCACTCGCAGTACGGTAGGCTGATCCGCCTTCAGCAAACCGTGGCGCGCGCCAGCGAGAAATGCGTCGTCCTGTCTGACGAGGATCGTGTCGAATACCTGCGCATTTGTCCGGAAGCTGATGTTGCCGTCGTACCCAACGGCGCGGATGTCGAGTACTGGACTCCGCGCGATACCAACGGCGCCACCGAACCGGCTTCCCTACTTTATTTTGGCAACTTGAGCTGGCCGCCGCAGGCCGACGCGGCCGTTTACTTCCACGACAAGATTCTTCCACTGGTTCGCCAACGGGTGCCGGACGTGAAGTTCTATATCGCGGGGCAGAATCCGCCTGGCAATGTGAAAGCTCTCGCGGGCGACGGCGTCATCGTCACCGGCTTCGTTCCCGACATGCGCGACTACGTGTCCCGCGCGACCATCGTCGTGATGCCGCTGCGCGCCGGGGCCGGCACGAAGCACCGAGTGTTTCAGGCCCTGTGCATGAAGAAGCCCGTGGTCTGCACCGCCGTGGCCGCCGAAGGCATTGCCCTCACACACGGCGAAACCGCCCTGCTGGCGGACGATCCTGAAACATTTGCCAACGCCACGGTTTCTCTGCTACAAGATGCGGCGTTGCGCCAGAGGCTCGGCGAACGAGGCCGTCAGCTTGTCCTCGATCGCTATGATTGGCGCGCGATCTACGAACGACTGGAGGAGGCGTTTCAGGAGGCGGTCCGCAAACGGAAATGACGAACGGCAAGAGTTATCGCGTCGGCCTCGTTGGAGCAGGTTACGTCAGCGAATTTCACATCCAGGCGCTGAAACGCCTGCGGAACGTGCGCATCGTGGGCATTACCGACCTCGATGGCGCGCGCGCGCGGGCGGCCGCCCAACGCTTCGGCATCGCCGCGCACCCATCGTTGAAGGTCATGGCCGCGGAGGGTCTGGACGTCGTCCACGTGCTTACCCCGCCCGATAGCCACGTCGATGTCGCACTGGAAGCGTTGTCTCTCGGCTGCCACGTGCTGGTGGAGAAGCCGTTGGCGACAAGCATCGAGGACTGTCAGCGGCTCATCGCTGAAAGCCAGTCACGCAACTTGCGAGTTTGCGCCAATCATTCATTGCTGGGCGATCCTTTGATCAAACGCGCGCTGAAATTGGTCAAAAGTGGCGCCATTGGCGACGTTCTTACCGTTGATTACCTGCGCAGTTCGAATTATCCGCCGTATCGCGGCGGCCCGCTTCCGCCCCACTACCGCGAAGGCGGCTACCAGTTTCGCGACCTTGGCGTGCACGCGTTGTATTTGTTGCGCGAGTTTTTGGGGAACATCGAGGATGTGCAGGCCGATTTCCGCACGTCGGGGTTGAAAGACAGCGACCCGAACATTCATTTCGACGAGTGGCGCGCGTTGGTGCGTTGCGCCAAAGGCACCGGCAACATTCAGCTCTCGTGGAATGTCAAGCCGCTGCAGCACCAACTGATTATTCAGGGCACCCGCGGCACGATACGCGCGGATCTGTTCGCGATGTACCTGACGCGCCGCCGTCACACGCGGCTGCCAAAAGCCGCCGAGCGCGTGGTCAACGCGCTGGCGGAATCCGTTTCATCCGCCGCGCAACTGATTTGGAATGCCGCTCGATTTGCCACCGGCCAAGTCCAGCCCTACCAGGGGTTGCACAACTTCGTCGGCGAATTTTACGAGTCCCTGGCGACAACCGACGTCAGGCCGGCCGGTCTCGAACAGGCCCGGGAAGTCGTGTACTGGATGGAGCACGTCGCGGGCGAAGCCGACCACGCCAAGGCCAAGTTCTACGGTCAATACCAGCCGGGCGACCGTCCGGCCGTGGTCGTCACCGGCGCGAACGGGCTGCTGGGCCGGGCATTTGTGAAACGGCTGATTGAGGAAGATGAGCACATCCGCCTGTTCGTGCGACGGTTGCCCCCGCCGGAAATTGCCGATCACCCGCAAATCGAGGTCGTGCTGGGCGAACTGGGCGACCCTGACGCGGTGGACCGCGTCATCGACGGGGCGACCGCGGTGTTTCACATCGGTGCGGCGATGAACGGCGGTTGGGCGGCGCACGAGGCGGCCACGATCACGGGCACGCGCAATGTCGTTGAGGCCTGCCTGAGGCATGAAGTGCCCAAGGTGATTTACATCAGTTCCCTGTCGGTGATTGACTGGGCAGGGCACCCAGCCAACCAACCGGTCACCGAATCTGCGACCCTGGAGCCAACTCCACGGCACCGCGGCTTTTACACGCAGGCCAAACTCGAAGCCGAGCGCATCGTCCGCGCGGCGGCGCAGGAGCGCGGCTTGCCCGCCGTCATTCTTCGCCCCGGGCAACTTTGGACTGAGACCAGTCCGCTCATTACCGCTGCCGTCGGCGTTCGTCTCGGCCACTGGCTGGTCGTTATCGGCGACGATTCCAACCTGCTGCCGCTCGTTCACGTGGACGACGTCGTCGAAGCCATCGTTCTCGCCACGCAAAGCCCGTTCTCTAACGGCGAGGTGTTCCAGATCGTCGACAATGAGTCGATGAGCCGCGAGGAACTCGTGCGCCTGTATTCCCGTGCGCGCGAACCCCAACTCCGCGTCACACGGATTCCCCTAGGACCGGCTTGTTTCCTGGCGGGCGGGATCGACTGGCTAACCTCGATGCTGGGTCGGCCCGCGCCGATCTCGCCGTACCGCTTGCGCTCCGCCGTTGCGCCCCTGGTATTCGATTGCTCCCGAGCACGCGACGAACTTCACTGGGAACCACAAGCCCACACCCGCGACTCGTTGCGCAAGCTGTTGACAGTCAAATAGATAGCAAGCAGACTCCTCGGCCGTTATGACAAGCCCTTGGATGATTGTCTTTGTCGTCTCCGCAACTGCCATTGTATGGTCGTACGTGATCTATCCGCTGCTGCTGGCGCTGGTGCGAGTGCGTCGTCACGGGCAACCCGGTGACCCTTCCGATTGGCCGACGATCTCTGTGCTGATCAGTGTGTACAACGAAGAGAAGCACATCGTGACCCGGCTAGAGAACCTGCTCGCTCTCGATTATCCAAGTGACAAGCTCGAAATCTTGATTGGATCGGATGGTTCGACGGACCGGACCAACGACCTGGTGCGGGCGTTTCCAGAGGCGCGCGTGAAACTGCACGCGTTCGAGCAGCGCGGAGGCAAACCCAGCGTGCTCAACCGGCTCGTGCCACAGACACGTTCTGAGCTGCTCGTGTTCAGCGACGCGAACGCGATGTTTGCCCGAGACGCGCTGCGGAAACTGGCGCGACACTTCACGAATCCGCGCATCGGCGGCGTGTGTGGACGGCTGGTATTCCACGGCGACAGCAGCGAAACGGATGAAGGCCCGTATTGGAAACTGGAGACGTATTTGAAAACGCGAGAAAGCGTGTTGGATTCCTGTCTCGGCGCCAATGGGGCCATCTACGCCATTCGCAAGTCGTGCTGGCCGGGCATACCCGACAACACGTTTGTCGATGATTTCGTCATCGGCATGCGGGTGCGGGAGCAGGGACTCCGCGTGATTTACGACACGGAAGCGGTGGCCACCGAAGAACTGCCGCAATCGGTGGGGCACGAAATGACGCGGCGGATACGCATCGGCGCCGGCGACTTCCAGGCGTTATTCCTGTGTTGGCGTTCACTCCTGCCCTGGCGCGGGTTTTATTCGATTGCATTCTGGTCGCACAAAGTCTTGCGGTGGTTCGCCCCGTTCCTGATGATCGCGGCACTGGTCTCGAATGCCGCCCTACTGCCGCACCGGTTTTTCGCGGCGTTACTGGCATTGCAGGTGGTGTTTTACGGCCTGGCGCTTCTTGGTGTTTTTGTGCGGGGACGGAAGCTGGTGTGGTTCAGCGCTCCCTGCTATTTCGTCACGATCAACCTGGCGTTGTTGTTCGGGTTCTTCCGATTCGTTACGGGGACGCAACAAGCCGCTTGGAAACGGACGGCTCGGTAAATCATGTGCGGGATTGCGGGCAAATTTAATTTCGCCGACAACGCGCCGGTGGAGCGCGAGCTGATCGCGCGCATGAATACAGCCCAGGCCCATCGCGGGCCGGACGGCAGCGGCGAGCACTTCGACCGCGGTGTGGGGCTGGCGCACCGCCGCTTGAGCATTCTCGACGTGGAAGGCGGTCACCAGCCGATGACCAACGAGGACCACACGATCTGGATCGTGTTCAACGGCGAGATTTACAATTTCCCCGAGCTACGGGACCGGCTCGAAGCGAAGGGGCACAAGTTCCGTTCCCACTGCGACACGGAAGCCATCGTCCACCTGTACGAAGACCTGGGTGAAAATTGCGTGGATGAGTTGCGCGGAATGTTTGCGTTCGCGATCTGGGACTCACGTGTCGAGAAGTTGTTCATCGCGCGTGATCGGATTGGGATCAAGCCCCTTCATTACGCGGTGCTCGGCGGCACGTCGCTGGTGTTCGGCAGCGAAATCAAGGCCATCCTGCAGGACGAAGCCGTTCCGCGCCGCGTGAATCTCGAAGCGCTCAGTGAATACGTCAGTTTGTTGTTCGTGCCCGACCCGCGCACGATGTTTGCCGGGATCCAGAAACTGCCCCCGGCGCATACTCTCACCTGCGACCGCAACGGCGTGCGTGTTCGTCGATACTGGGATGTTCGTTACGACGTGAACGAATCGCTGACCGAGGAACAGGCGGCGGGGCAACTCTTCGATTTGTTAAAGAGCACGGTCAAGGACCACCTTCTGTCCGACGTGCCACTCGGCGCGTTCCTCAGCGGCGGGGTCGATTCGAGCACGATTGTTGGTCTGATGCGGGAGGTCATCACCGGCAAGCTCGTAACTTCCTCCGTCGGATTCGAAGAGGAGGGTTACAACGAACTGCCATACGCGCGCCAGATGGCCGAGCGGTTTCACTCGGAGCACCACGAGCACGTCGTCCACGCCGACATCGAGCACCTGCTTCCGCTGATTGTCTGGTCGTTCGATGAGCCGTTCGCGGATTCATCGGCCATTCCGACGTACTACGTTAGCAAGACCGCCCGCGAACACGTGACCGTCGCCCTCAGCGGCGACGGCGGGGATGAATTATTTGCCGGTTACGCGCGGTTCCGTCTGGGGCAGTTCGAGCATCGGTTACGGCGGACACTGGGGCCATTGCGGCTGCTGGGCGCGATAGCGCGTGTGTTTCCCGATGACGTTCGATTCAGAGCCAAGAACTCGTTGGAGAGCATTACCCGGACTCCTGAAGATGCCTGTGCGCGCAAACACTTCTTGTACCTGTTCACCGAGGAAGCGAAGCGGCAGTTCATGGCGCAACCGGACACGCACGATTACGCCGCCAAGTTTCGCGAGGCGTATCGCCAGGCGCAGGCGGCGCCCGACGACTGGCTCAACCGGGCGTTGTACGTGGACCTGAAGACGTACCTCGTCGACGACATCCTCACCAAGGTGGATCGCATGAGCATGGCGGTCTCGCTGGAGACACGTCCGCCGTTGCTGGACCACAAAGTCGTCGAGTTCGTTGCCACGCTACCGCCACGTTTCAAACTCAAGGGATTCGAGAGCAAACACATCCTCAAGAAGGCCGCCTCGCGCCTCGTGCCGCAGGAGATTCTCTCGCGCAGGAAGCAGGGGTTCCGCCTCCCGATTGCGGAATGGCTGCGGGACCGGTTGCGCGGAATGGCGGAAGACCTCCTGCTGGGCCCGACGGCGACACAGCGGGGATATTTCAAGAAGTCCGAGTTGGAAACACTCTGGCGCGACCACGTGAGCGGCCGCCGTGACAACGCGCACCAGATCTGGTCGCTCATCCTGCTGGAACTGTGGCATCGGAAGTACATCGACGATTCCCGTCCCCCGGTCGCGCCCAAGTCACTTTCGGCCAGTCGCTAATCATGCCCGGTCTCATCGGCATCGTCTCCTCCGCTCCGCAACACGACATCGAGCGCGTCTTGACGCGCATGATCGAATCGATGTGGCACGGCGACTGGTACAAGGTCGGCCAGTTTGTCTCGCCACGGCGCACGTTCGCCTGCGCCCACGTTCATCTCGGCATTTTGCCAACCAGAAATTCCTCACACCATTGGTTTCATGGCGAGGAAACGGACGGTTTCACCCGCATTGATTACGACGAGGCGGCACAAACGCTCACGATCACCAACGATCCATTTGGCATGATGCCGTTGTTCTATACACAGGCCGGCGACCAATTGATTTTCGCCACGGAATTAAAGGCGGTGCTGGCTCATCCTGCGGTCAGTCCCCGGCTTGATCCGCATGGGCTGGCCGACCTGATGACGTTCGGGTTCATCTTCGGCGAGAAAACTCTTGTCCGCGATGTGAAATGCCTGCGCGGCGGGTCGCGGTTGCACTTCAATACGCGCACGGGTCAACTGAATCTGGAGCGTACGTGGGATTTCCGTCAACACATCGGCCACGGCGCGCGCGGAGATTCCACCGCCCTCGATGAAATTGGGCATCGATTCCAACAGGCCGTCGGCGCCCGATGCGGCGGGGATCTGCAAATCGGCGTGTCGCTATCCGGCGGTTATGATTCGCGCACGATCCACGCGGCCATCGACCATCGGCGGCATCTCATCAAGACGCTGACCCTCGATGTGCGCGGCGGCGCCGATCAAATCATCTCGGAACAAATCGCCCGCGTCACGAATGGCCTGAAGAACCACGCTTTTGTCGAGAATAGCGGCGATTTTTTTGCGCTGTGGCCGCAATACGTCCGCGAGATGGTTTGGCTGACTGACGGGCAATACTTCGACGAAGCCTGCGTCATGATGTCGACATTGGACAAGTACCGCGAGCTCGGCGTGCAGGTCGCGCTGCGCGGGCACGGCGGTGAAATCGCCCGAATGCAGTGGGCGTATGAGCTCACCTGCAATCGACAGATCCTCGCCTGCAAGTCGCCGGCGGAACTCCAGGCGCAATTGTTCCGCCAGATGCGCTGCGGATTGAGCGACGGCGACCTTGACACGTTGCTGGTCCCCGAACTGGCCGATGCGATGCGGGACGGTCCGCGACGTTCCATGGACGAGGCGTTCGACGGCATCGATCCCAAGCTCCACCCCGTGGATCAGGTCACTTGTGTGTACGCGCAGGAGTACTTGAGGCGCCAAAGCGTGCCGTCGCTGGCCGAGTTGCGCAGCCGCGTCGAAGTGCGACTGCCATTTCTCGATCGCGAATACGTCGCGGCGGTGTTGCAACTCACACCGCAGGCCCGGCTGGGCACAACGGTTCACCGTCATTTGCTCCGGCAGTTCAACCCGGCATTGTTGAGGATCACGAACGCGAACACGGGGGCGCCCGCCGGGGCCAACGATTTCACGCAGCGCCTGTATCGAAAGACCAACGGTTACTTGAAGCGGTTCTTCGGTTACGAACGCTACAAGCACTACGTGGACGTGCCCGGCTGGCTGCGCGGGCCCTTGCGCCCACACGTCGAAAGCGTTCTCCTGGACAAGCGCACGCTTCGTCGCGGCCTGTATCGCGAGGACGGCGTGCGTGAGTTGGTTCACGTCCACATGAGCGGCCAACGAGATCGCGGTGCGGCGCTATTGCTATTACTGTTCTTGGAATTGTGGCACCGGCAATTTGTCGATGGCGAGTTCTGGCGATGCTGAAGAACGTCCATCTGTGGCTGCCCGAGTATCTCCGGCGACGGCCGCCGGAACCGGTGACGCCGACACACATTTTTTTCTGCTTTGCGGACCATTTCGAACCCTTGTGGAACAACGCTTCCCGTGAGCAAGCGTTGGCGCGGGTCAAGCATTGGGGCGAGAACTACCCGCGCATGGCGGACCGGTTTTGCGATGCCGACGGGCGCACGCCGCAACACACGTTTTTTTATCCCGCGGAGGAATACGTGCCGGAATACCTCGACCCGCTCGCGCGACTGTGCCGACAAGGCCACGGGGAAGTGGAAATCCATCTCCATCACGACAACGACACAGCCGAGAGCCTTCGCCAGACGATCAAGGAATTCAAGGCGCGGCTGCACGACCACGGGTTTCTCTCCCAGGGCCGCTACGGCTTCATTCACGGCAACTGGTCGCTGGACAATTCACGCCGCGACGGTCGATGGTGCGGCGTGAACAATGAGTTGCAGGTGCTGGGCGAGACCGGCTGTTACGCAGACTTCACGCTGCCCAGCGCGCCCAGCGATTGCCAGACGCACAAGATCAATTCGATTTACTATGCGGTGGACGATCCGCTACGACCGAAGTCGCATGATACGGGCGTGGACGTGCGTGTCGGCGGAAAACCCAGCGGCGATCTGCTCATTATCCAAGGCCCGCTGGCGTTGAACTGGACCAACCGCAAATTCGGCGTAGTCCCGCGCATTGAGAACGGCGAAGTGGCCCATAACGCGCCGGTGACGCCGGATCGAATCCGCAACTGGATTGCCCAACGCATCGGTGTGATGGGCAAACCCGATTGGGTGTTCGTGAAAGTGTACACGCACGGCTGCCAAGAGATGAATTTTGATGCGGCGCTCGGTCAATCGGCCGCCGCGATGCACGATCAGCTACAGAAGATTTGTAATGATGGCTCGAATCTCCTGCTGCATTACGTCACGGCCCGCGAGATGTACAATTTGATCAAGGCTGCCGAAGCGGGGCGGACCGGTGATCCGAAGCAGTATCGCGATTTCGTCCTGCCTCCGCCTGAAGCGCGACAATAAATCGGGCGATCTTCGCCCGCCACTCGTCGAGCGTCGCGTCGTCCGTTTCCCCGTTGTCCGTAACGCGCGGAATCTTCGTGCGGATACCCTCCAGAAACCGTCTCGCCTCCTCGGCCGTCTTGCCGCTGCGCTCGCGAATCAACCGCTCCAGCAGGAACAGGTAGCGGTAATCATCGATCCCGGCGCGGACGTTCTCATAGGCCACGGTCGTCACCGGCCCGTCGGGTGACGGCATCACCGCGCCACAGCCGGCGGACCAGGCATTCTCGTCCGTATGGGCGAACGGGTTGTAGGCCTGTGTCCACCATTGATAGTGCCATTCCCACCGTCCGGCCGCGTCGTCGGCCCAGGGTAGAAAGCCGAATGTGAACCGGTTCATTCCGGCGTTGTAGAGCCACAGTTGCGGCTTGCCCGACCGAGTCGCCTCGATAATTCCGCGTGAATTTCCCGTCGGGTGCGTGGACACCACGTCCAGCCGGTCGAGCAGCGGCAGGTAACTCTTCCCGAACGAACTGTCTCCCGCCAGTGTGACCATCGTGCGCAAGCCGGCCGCGCGATGTAGTTCCAAATACCGCTTCGTATCCTCGAAATTTCTGTTCCACGAATTCAGCGCCTGTTCCCGCGGCTCATCGACCACATAGGCGAGCACGGGGAACGGTTTGTGGCGGGTCCAAGCCCGGAACGCGGCGAGCGACCGCTGATAGACCGGCAGGAATGGTTCGCTGAATTCCGCAACGGCCAACACGTGCGACAGGCGCTGGGCGATGGCCAGGGTCTGGACGGGAACCGGATGTCTGCCCACCAATCCGGCGCGGACGGCTGCGGCCAGGAATTCGTCGGCTTCTGTGGTGTCCAGCGAGCCGTTGGCGCGGGCCACCGGGCGGGCTGACGTGACGCTGTTGAAGCCGTGCGCGGCCATGTCGCGGAACTCGCGGTCGCGCATCGTGCTGATTTCCGATGCTTTGGCGGGAAACTGACCGAAGTAATAATTCAGATCGCGCGGCTCGTCGTAGTACCAGCCGTAGGTCATGTCGAGTTGGTCGGGCGAGGGCAACGCGAACGGCCAGATGGTCAATTCGACGGGGAGCCCGGCGACCTCGCCGTGATAGGTGCCCGGTGCAGCCTCCTTGCCGACGTTCACGGTGAGAGCGAAGCGTTGCGCGTGTGGATGGCTGGACAACGGGCCGAGTGTCGACTCTTCGATTCGGTAAATTCCCCGGGCGATGGGTCGCTCCAGGAGGCGAATGGCGCGGACTTCGGCTGTGCAGCCGGGAAACGAGGGTGCCGGACCCGGCGCTTTCGATTTCGGGCAGGTGAAGAATGCGGATACGGTCTGACCGCGAGCGGCGTTGAGCGAAATTTTTTCGGGCGCGGGCGGTAGTTTGTATGGTTCCAGATAGAAATAGTTGTCGTAGAACTCACGCTGCCGCTGCGAATGAATGTCCGCCAACCAGGAATCCGAGGCACCGATGGCGAGCCAGTAAACCGCCATCGTGTCGAATTGCAGCCGAAGCTGCCCGTTCGTGACGGCGACTGAGAACGTATATTCAGGAAACTGCGGGAGAACTTCCTCCTTCCACACGTCCTTGCCCGGCCACCAGTCATGATCGATTCCGCGGAACAAAAACCTGTCCGTGAAAAAATTCGTGGCATCAACCACAGCACGCACCTTCTCCACACCATTCGCCAACACTCGATAGCTGCGCGCGGGCATGTGCACCGCCCCATTCAGCAGGCTCTGACCGCAAACGACGACCTGCTGAGTGCCGTTGTGTACATCCACATCGAACTCCGTGATGAAGTTCGTAGTCGGATCGCCACTGATGAAATCGCGACACAGCGAATCGGGCAATTCATCGTAAAACTCCCAGAGCCGGTCCGTTGGCAGCCATCCGTATCCACGCGCCTTGTTGTAACGATCCGCCGCGCTGACGCCAACGAATCCTTCCATGACAGGCGCCCCTCTTGGCCCGAAATCGAAAGCCAGCACCCCGGTGTTGGTGACCGTTTGCACGGCCCTCTCCAGCCGGAAATTGTCGAGAAACAAGACCGTTGCTGATGGAAGATCCGGAGCGAAAATAAAGAGTTGGCTGAGTTGGGACGGGTCAAGATTACGCGAGCGGTCGCTGGTTTGAAGCCCGTGGACGGGCAGTTCGATGTTGTTTCTGCCCGGCCGCATCGTGAATCCCCCGTTGTACCGCGAGGCGAAGTCGGTGCTTCGCCGGTCGTCAACGCGAACCGTCAAGTTAACGGGTTGCGACTGGGGGTTGAACACATCCAACCGCACCACGTCGTACTCGTCCCACCCCGTCAACAAGCGGCTGCCGCGGGGTAACGACAAACCGGGATACCGGCCAGGCAACAGGGTCAGTTGAAGCGAGAAACGTCCCCGGGTGGCATTTTGTTCAGAACGCGCGACCGTAGCCCCGCGGCATTCCCACTGAGGCAGGTCAGCCTCGTCTTCGAATCCAGTGAGGAGCCGCACGTCGTTGGCCCGCGCCTGCCCCAGCCCTCCGAGCGCCAATGCCGGCAGCAAGAACCAATATGCCGTTCGCATCCGCCGGGGGGTTTTAGTTGAATTACGCGCCGAATTAAAGTACTAATGAAGGATAGATGAGTACTGCAAGCGTCGCAGAAGTACCGAAAACGAAACGGGTTAACCTGCGCCGGCCCGACATTATGGAGGCCGTTCGCGAACAGGTTGAACGGCATTACCGCAGCCAGATAGTCGAGAAGCTGCGGCAGCGTGGTGGCGTGCTCGAAGCCGGCGGGCTCAAGGTCCGTCTGGCGAAGGAGTTCGGCTTTTGCTACGGGGTGGAACGCGCCATCGACCTCGCGTATGCGGCGCGCAAGGTGTTTCTGAACCAGCCCATCTACATCCTCGGCGAGATCATCCACAACCCCGAGGTGAACGAGCAACTCATCGCCATGGGCATCAAGTTCCTCTCGGGGCCGATCAAGAGCGCCAATATCGACGATCTTAAGGAAGACGATGTCGTCATCATCCCGGCGTTTGGAGCGGAAGTCGCCACCATGAACAAGCTGAAAGCCAAAGGCTGTCAACTGGTGGACACGACCTGCGGCGACGTGATGAGCGTGTGGAAGCGCGTCACACAAAACGCCAACGAGCAATTCACATCCATTATCCACGGCAAATCCAAACACGAGGAGACCAAGGCCACCAGCTCGCGCGCCACCGCCAACCACGCCGGCCACTATGTTGTCGTGCTCAACATTGCGGAGACCGATTACGTCTGCAACTACATTCGTCGAGGCGGGAACAAGGCTGAGTTCCTGGCGAAATTGGACGGCGCGCACTCACCCGGCTTCGATCCCGATCAACATCTCGCTTCCATCGGCGTGGCGAACCAAACGACGATGCTGCGCAGCGAGACCGAAGAGATCCAACGCCGATTGCGGCAGGCCATGGTGGACCGGTACGGTGAACCGGAGATCGACCGGCACTACCGCATGTTTGACACCATTTGCGGCGCCACGCAGGAGCGGCAGGACGCATTGATCCATCTGCTGCAGGAACCGCTCGACATGATGATCGTAGTGGGCGGATACAATTCCAGCAACACGTCGCACCTCGCTGAAATGAGCGAGGAGCGAATGCCGACGTATTTCATCCGTAACGCAAGCAAGATTCTCTCGGATAAAGCGATCCTGCATTTCAACCTCCACAAACAGGAGGAGGTTCTCACCGAAAACTGGTTGCCGCGTGGAAACATTTACGTGGGCATCACCGCGGGTGCATCCTGCCCGAACAATTTGATCGACGATACAGTCCGCCGGCTTTTCAACCTTCGCGGTATCAACGTGGACGAGATGATCGCGGCCACAGAAGCCGCCGCGTCGCATCCATGATCACTGCACGGCCCTGCGCTGATGGTTTCTCGCATGGTAATCCCAACCCCCCTGGCATTTCCGACCGCTTATGGATAAAGCTCCCCTGAAATTGCGTTCCACGTCACTGGCCGACATCGAGCTGCCCAAGGAGGTTTCCGGCCTGCGCGATCTCGCGTACAACCTGTGGTGGACGTGGAACCCGCATGCCCGACGAATGTTCGCGCACATCCAGCCCGGCTTGTGGGCAATCTATCGCAACCCGGTCGAACTGCTCATCAACATCGAACCGCACCACTGGGAAACCCTGCTGGAAGACGAAGTATTTCTGACCCTGTACAAGTCCGTGTTGCGCGAGTTCGACACGTATATGAAGTCGCTCAATGACTCCTGGTTTGCCAAGAACCATCCCGGCTATCAGGGCGGGCCATTCGTCTATTTCTCGACTGAATTCGGCTTTCACGAATGCCTGCGCATTTATTCCGGCGGCCTCGGTGTGCTGTCGGGAGACCACTGCAAATCCGCCAGCAACCTGGGGATACCATTTATCGGCATCGGTCCGCTTTACAAACACGGGTACTTCGAGCAGGAAGTCGAACCGGATGGCCGGCAGCAACATTTTTATCCGGCGTATGATTTCTCGCGCCTGCCCGTCCAACCCCTGCTGGGTGATAACGGCCGCCATCTCACGGTGAGCGTCGATTTTCCCGACCGTCCCGTGCACGCGCGGGTGTGGCTGGCACAGGTCGGCCGCGTGCCCGTGTTGCTGCTCGACACGGACACGACCAAGAACGATTCCGCAGATCGCCCGATCACGGGCCAACTGTACGTCAGTGGCCGCGAAATGCGCATTTGCCAGGAAATCGTGATCGGCGTCGGCGGAGTGCGTGCGTTGCAGGCGCTCGGGATCGAGCCGGCCTGCTGGCACATGAATGAAGGCCATTGCGCGTTCCTGGCTCTCGAACGCGTCCGCAATTACGTCAAGGGCGGCGCGAGTTTTGCCGACGCGTGCAAAGAGGTCGCCAAGAATTCCGTTTTTACGAGCCACACGCCGGTTCCCGCGGGCAACGAGGCGTTCGACGTCGAGTTGGTGCGCAAGTATTACAAGAACTATTGCAAGGAAATCGGCATTTCGCTCGATCAGTTGATCGATCTCGGGCTATCCAATCCCGGTCGGGGCCATCAGCCGTTCAGCCTCACCGTGCTGGCGATCCGTCTCTCCACTTTTTGCAACGCGGTTAGCCAGCTCCATGGCAAGGTCAGCAACGACATGTGGCGACACGTTTACAAAGACCTCAAGCCGGGTCAGAACCCCATTCAGGCCATTACCAATGGCATTCATACGCAAACCTGGATGGGCTACCAAATCAGTGAGCTTTACGACAGGTATCTCACACCTGCCTGGCGCAACAATCTCATGGACGAACTCTTCTGGAAACGCGGTGTCGCCAATATCCCCGACAAGGAATTGTGGGATGTCCACAACCTCCAGAAGGAGAACCTCGTCCGCTTTATCCGCGGCCGCGAACGCGCCCACCTCGCCCGTCACGGGGCATCCCCCGACGACCTGCGCAGTGTCGAAGAACTGCTCAACCCCGAGGCCCTGACCATCGGGTTCGCCCGCCGGTTTGCCACCTACAAACGCGCCGACCTGCTGTTCCGTGATTTCGATCGCTTGCGCTCAATCCTGACGAACACCGAGCACCCGGTGCAGGTCGTTTTTGCCGGCAAGGCCCACCCGGCCGACAAGCCCGGCCAGGAATTGATCCGACGGATCTTCGACATTTCGCGAAACACGGATTTGCACGGTCACATCGTATTCGTCGAGAACTACAACATGCGTGTCGCCCGTATGCTGGTGCAAGGAGTCGACGTCTGGCTCAACAACCCCCGGCGCCCCCATGAAGCCAGCGGCACAAGCGGCATGAAAGCCCCCGTCAATGGGGGGATCAATTTTTCCGTTGCTGACGGTTGGTGGTGCGAGGTGCAAAACTCGAACGCGGGCTGGACCATCGGCCACGGTGAGGAATTCGACAACCCGGACAAGCAGGACCGGGAGGACAGCGAGTCGCTTTACGACATTCTGGAAGACAAGATCGTTCCGCTCTTCTACAAACGTGATGCCAACGGCCTGCCCGGCGGATGGATCAAAATGATGAAGGCCTCCATTGCCACGGTCACCCCGCGGTTTTCCGCGGCGCGCATGGTCCGCGACTACACCGAACAGGCATACCTGCCTGCCGCCAAACGCGCCGGCGCGGTCACGGCGGCTGCGGAACAGACATGGTAGAGTCCGCCGCTCGGCGAGAGCGGCTGAACATTTCACGGACGAAGAAGACTCCCAGCAACAGCAGTCCATAGAGTGGAATGTAACTGACTGCAAATTCCAGCCAGGGGCTCCGCCGACCGGTCATTACATTCAACATCACGAGCGCGACGGCCAGAAGCACCGTCTGCTCCAATGTCCGTCGCCGGGCTATCCGGCCCACGGCCACTGCGGCGGGAAAAGCCAGGATTACAAAGTAATGGCCCCACGCTTCCACAACCCCCGCGAGCATCACCACACACAGCAAGCCAAACTCCAGATCAAGGTCCACGTCCTTCTTCCCACGGCCGGTCCACCAGCACAGACCGTAGGCCAGAACGATCAGCGCGAGGCCAAGGACCAGCCCCGCCGTCATCCAGCCCTGCAATCCAGCCCACTCGGGACGGAAGCCGTGAACCGACCAGGCGGCATTCTTCACGAACGACGGCACCGTGAAATTGAAATGCCGTTGTTGCATGGCCCATGCTTTCAACACCGGCATGCCGTTTGCCCAAAACTGTTCCCAAGACGCCCAACCCGTCGCCAACACCACGCCGATGCTCCACACCACAGTCACCCCCACACATTTCCAGCGCCTGTGCTCGCCGGATGAGGCACGCCACAGGAACCACGGCAGCAAGACTGCGGGAAACAACTTCAGCCAGGTCGCCGTGGTAATCACCAGACAAGCGTGTTCGGGCTTCCCGGCGCGGAGGAGTTTGTACGCTATCAGAATCATCGCTGCGATCAGCAGTTGACATTGTGAAAAGAAAAAATGCCAGTACACCGGTGCCGAGGCGATGATGGCGCCGCACATCAAACGCCGCGCATGCACGGAAAGCGTCGCGGAAGTCGCTCGCCACGCTTCCATCAGCAGATAGCCCAGGCAGGCGATCTCCATGACCGTCCACGCCCAAAACGCCCCGCGCGGCGGCAACGCGGCAAATGGTGCGAATATCCCGACCAAGAGAGGAGGATTGGTTGCCCTCGGAATCGCGACGTCGTAACGAAATCCCCATCGAGTATACTGCATTTCCAACGGAGTCGAATAAACATCCGCGCCCGACAGCAACAACCGACTCGAGATGTAGTAATGGGCGAAGTCGTTACGGATCGCCCGCGACGGGAGAACACGTGCCACATGCACCACGCCAAACAACGCCAAGGCCAGCGCCAGTGCGTCCAGCGCCCGGCGGCAGCCGACATTTTCCGCAGTCTCAGCGTTTGGTTTCAAGGCATGGAGAGCAGCTGCCTTGTGCTGCAGCCAATCAAAAGCAACGCGCGGACCACCAGAGTGCTGATGCTCATGAAACGCCGTGAAGAATTCGAGCGGCGCGGACCGTGTTGCGCATCAGCATGGCAATCGTCATGGGGCCGACCCCTCCCGGCACCGGCGCAATCAGCGACGCCTTTTGAGCCACCGCATCAAAATCCACGTCACCGACGATCTGGTAGCCCTTCTCCGACCTGTCGTCCTCGACGCGATTAATTCCCACGTCGATCACCACCGCGCCGGCCCGCACCATGTTGGCCTTGACGAATCGCGGCGCGCCAATTGCCGCAATCAAAATATCGGCTGACTGACAGATTTCCGAGAGGTTCCGGCTCCGCGAATGGCAGACGGTCACGGTTGCGTTCGCGTGCGCGGCCTTCTGCGATAGAATCAATGAGATGGGGCGACCGACGATCCGGCTCCGCCCCAGCACGACAATGTGAGCCCCGTCGATTTTGACGCCGCTACGAATGAGAATCTCGTGGATACCCGCCGGCGTACACGGCACGAAGCCGGTCGAGTCCCCAATCGCGAGCTTGCCGATGTTCAGCGGATGGAATCCGTCAACATCCTTGGCCGGATCGACGGCGGCAAACGCCCTTTCTTCGGAGATCTGGGGAGGCAGCGGCGACTGAACGAGAATGCCATGAACATCCCGCTTCGAATTGAGGTCGTCGATGGTCGCCAGCAGGTCGCTTTCGCGAGTGGACGCGGGAAGATTGACGCGCACCGAATGCAATCCGAGCCGGGCGGACATTTTGTCCTTCATCGACACATACACGGCACTGGCGGGATCCTCACCGACCAGAATCACCGCCAAACCGGGGGTGACGCGATCCTGATTCTTCAGGCGCGTGACTTCGGCAGCGGTCTCGGCATTGATCTGTTCCGCGATGGCCTTGCCGTCAATGATTGTCGCAGGCATCGCGCCACAACTACCAAACCAGGTCGATCCGTTCGATGGTCACGACCGGGTAGCGGTCACCTTTATGCCAGCGCTGGGTCCCGACAATGCGAACATGCTTGCCGACGAATTTTTTTAAATCCAAGCCGGGGGCTTCCAAATAGGCCGTGCGAGAGCTCAACCGGTCCATCTCCTGCGTGCGGAGTTCAAAGGGCGCGGGCGCGTTCGATTCGGTCACGGACGCCAGGTACCCGTCCTTGACAGCGTACGTCACCAGCACATCCGGTTCGGTGTTGATTACGCTTACCGAGGGCCCAACCGGTGCTGCAACAGGCGGCGTCACAGCCCCGCCTGAACTCGCAGTCGGGGCGGACTGGGGCGTGGCGACTGCAGGCGGCGCGGCCTCCACGTCCACCAATTCAGCGGCGATCCAACCACTGCAATCCGCAGTCGGCTTGATCTGCGCCCATTCGCCAGTCTTCTGGACGATCTCGACTTTTGCGCCCTTCGCCAACTTGCCAACGTCGCGGTAGCTGGCCCCGGGGCCGCAGCGCACGTTCAGATCATCGACATCCACAGCGCCATCCACCACATGCTTGGCGCTGACGTAGCACTTGGCTGTTTCCGGTAACGCGATTCTCAACCAGTCCATCACCTTCTCATGTTGGTTTACCGTCTTGCGTTCCAGCACGTCCACGGCCTCGCCCTTGTGAAGCTGGGCGACGACCTCAGAATGCAGGCTCGGGCGGGAGCGGACATTGCTATGTTCGCCCTTTACCGTGCCGCGGGTCGCCGCGCCTGTAGATGGGGCTTGCGCTACCGCGAGCGCGCCGGAATCGGCGCGGCTGAGCGGTCCCCCCACGCCTGCAGCGCAGGCAAGCGCCACGCTAAGGACAAAAAGCTGCCGGCGAGAATTGCATAAGCTTGTAGACTTCTTCATGAGTCAAATACCTCCATTGTGATGTTGCCAAGTTCCCCAATTTGACCGGGCCAACCGCGAGGCGCACAAGACGCTTCACCGGATGGCCGATGGCGGCCATCATCCGGCGGATTTGTCGTTTCTTTCCCTCGCGGAGAACGACGCGCAGCTCAGTCGTGCCCGTCTGTGTGCGCACCTGAAATATCTTTTCGGCGTGCAACACCTGGCGTTCGCTCCGAACCCCCTTTAGCAGGTGCACGATCTCAGCGCTGGTCAATTTCCCCTCGACTTCCACCAGATACGTCTTGCTCATCTTGTAACGCGGGTGGGTCAGTCGCAAGCTAAAAGTGCCGTCGTTGGTCAGAAACAACAGGCCTTCGGTGTCTTTGTCAAGCCGCCCGACCGTGTACAGCCGGGGAAGCGTGCGTGGGAGAAGATCGACGGCGCGCTTCCGCTGGTGCGTGTCATGGTTTGTGCATACAAAGCCAGCGGGTTTGTTGAGCGCGACGTAGACCTTTCGCTCGGTGGCGACAGCCTGGCCGTCAACCGCCACTGTATCGCGCTCCGCATCGACTTTTGTGCCGAGCAGACGGATCGGCTGGCCGTTGACGGAGACGCGTCCATCCTCAATGAGTTGCTCGCAGTGGCGTCGGGAAGCTATGCCTGCTTCCGCCAGATACTTTTGCAGACGCACGAGCACGACGAAGGGCGACTACTCCGGTTTTGTCTTCGGCAGGCCAAAGACTCGTTGACCGTCTTTCCAGCGGCCCTGTTTCTTGAGTACTTCGACGCGTTCGAACCGTTTCAACACGTTGCGGCGCGCCTGAATCTTACTCGCTCCCTTGAGACTACGGTGTTGTGACATGGCTTTTCCCGTTAATGTTTCAGCGTCAGTTTTAGCGCTTCAATCTTCGCGGCAACCTCGTCGCGATACTCGGGTGTTTTACCAAATTCCAAGTACTTTTCAAATTGTTTTATCGCCTCCGCCGAGTTGCTGTCCTCATACAGCAAACCGAGTTTGTAGTACACCAAGGCATAGTCGGGTCGTAATTCCAGCGCTTTGTGATACGAGCCAAGGGCCTTGTCACGGTCTTTCATCTGGGCATACGCATCTCCGAGACCGCTGTATGCCAGGACATACTTCGGATCCTTCTCGATGGCCTTCTGGTAGTAGACGATCGACAGATCCGGTCGCTTCTCAAAAAGATAAATGTCCCCCATGGCATTGTTGAAGTAGGGGACACTCGGGTCGATATCGATCGCCTTCTGCACCGCGGCCTTGGCTTCCTTGTCACGCAATTCCTGAAGATACAAAATGCCAAGACTGTAGTACGCGTCGCCGTCCTGCCGGCCCGCCGCCTCCTCCAGCTTCACGAACGCGGCGAAATGCGTCTCCGCGCCCTTGAGGTCGCCCTGCTCCTTCAACAACACTCCCAAATTATGGTGCGCGCGCCCAAACTTCGGATCGACCTCCAGTGCCTTCTCGTAGGCGTGACGGGCCTCGCTCTTGCTGCCGACGTTATCGTACAGCAGCCCCAACTGCGTCCAGACCTCGGGGTCGTTCCCTTTGATCTCCAGATATCGCCGGTAATCATCGATGGCCTCCCCCTTCTGACCGAGCCGCTCACAAGTGATGGCCAGATTGTAAAGCGCATTCAGATGCTTCGGGTAAAGCTTCAACGCTTTCTCATACTCCTGTTTCGCGCGCGCCAGCGATCCTCCCTCGACGAACTTGTTGCCGCGGTCGAAAAATTTATTGGCCTCACCCAAAGCGCCCTTGTCCTGTGTGGAGGCGTCCTCGGCCCGAGCCACGGTCACCGGCAGCACTGCGACGATCACCGCGACGGCGAGTAATTCAATTGCCCGTTTCATTTTTTTCCTCTTTGTTCTTCAGCTTGTCCAACGCAGTTTGTGCACTGTGGGCGGTCGTACTCTTGGGAAACTCCTTCACCAGTTGCTCGAGACGGGCGCGCCCCTTGTCCTTCTGTCCGATCGCCAGTTCGCTCAGTCCAAGGCAATACAGCGCCTTGTCCTTGTCCTTGTAATCCGGCCAGCGCTCGAGCAGTTTCTCGAAGCTGTACGCCGCTTGCCCGTATTCGCCACGCTTCCCGAGGGCGAACCCCAGCGCAAACATCGCCTTGTCCGTATACCCGTATTGGTTCTCCTCGTCGTGCCCGATCACATTCCGCAAATACGGCTCGGCCAAATCCTCGTTGCCCTCCTCCAAATACGTCTCGGCCACCTTCCAGTTCGCCTGCACATCCCCCGGATTCTGCATCGCCAACCGCCGCGCCTCGCGAAACGTCAGCTTGCTGCGCTTGGCCTCGCTCAGCTTCGCCAGCAACCCCTCCTTGTCCACCAACCCCGCCACCCGCGACATCTCGTTGCCCTCGCCATCCAGGAATAAAATCGTCGGCGCCCCGCGCACGTCCAGCCGCCGCATCTCGTCCGCGTCCCTGGCGGCATCGATGCGCACGCACACAAACTCCTCCGCCGCCGCCACCACCGATTTGTCCGCCAGCACACCCTCCTCCAACTTGTCACAGTACTCCGAGCCTCGCAGAAACACGTACGCCAGCACCGGGTTCTTCAGCCGCCGCGCCTTCTCCTTCGCCTCCTCCAACGTCCGCGCCCACCGAATCCCGGATCGCAGCTTTGCCACGGCCTCGGTCGCCGCCTCGCGCACCGAATCCGCCGCATCGTTCTTCGCCACATCCTCCAGCCACGGAATCGCTTCGCTGCGTCCGCTGTTCTGCAGCGCTACCACCGCCGACCATCGCACCTCCGGGCTCTCGTCCTTCAAACAACCGCGGGCCCGCCCCAAATCCTCCTCCGCATCGCTCACCTGCAACAGCCCGACCACCGCCATCTGCCGCCCTTCCGCGCTCGGCCCGGCGATCATCTCGCGAAACTGCTTCTCCACGCGCTCCCCGCCCACGCGCGTCAACGCATCCGCCGCTTCCGTCCGTTCCTCGTCGTTGGTGCTCCGGAGCTGCCTGATCAAATCATCGACCCGATCCGCCCGCGCCGTGCCGACGCATCCCGCCACTAGAACCACCGCGGCAATTTTCGACACCGACCCGCGCAACCACTTCAAGTACCGCCGCTCGCCGCTCACAATCGGCACAAAAATGATCTCCGGCACCTCGTAACTGTGCGCCGCCTTCACCGCTTCCGTCACCGCCCGCGTCCGCTCCCGAGTCGTCTTGATCAGCAGCAGACACTCCCGCGCGCTCTGCAATTTCCCCCGCCACCAATACTGCGATTCCAGGCCGCCCACCACGTTCACGCACGCCGCCAGCCGCTTCGTCAAAATTGTCCGGGCCACCTTCCGCGCCTCCGCTCGCGACGCGCAAGTCACCAGCCCCACCACGCCGTTGGTCATCGTTTTTTCCCCTCAATAATCTCGATCACTTCCGTCAACTTCGTAATCACGTACGTCGCGTCCTTCGCCCACTCCGGCGCGCCCTCGCCATTGATCAACAACGCGCACGGCGCACCCGCATTCTTCGCGCATAACACGTCCCACTTGTAATCCCCCACCATCAACACCTCCGCCGCCTTCGCTCCCCACCGCCGCGCGATCTCCCAGATCGGCTCCGGCGCCGGCTTGTACGGCCCGTCCTCTCTTGTGACCACGATATCGAACTTCAGGTTCAATTTCCGGCACACTCCGTCCACCGACCGCCGCGAATTCCGCGTCAACAACGCCGTCCGCATCCCCCGCCGCGCCAGCTCGTCCAACAACTCCCGCGCCCCGCGATTCAACTTCGCCTCCGCCACGCCCGCGTCCTCGAACTTGTTCATGATCGCCTGCACCCGCGCCCGCTCCGCCGCCGAGGCCTTGGCCAGGTAATCCAGCATATCCACGTCGCCGATGCCCGCTTCCTCCTTGATCTTCACAAAATCGAAGTACGGCTCCGTGATCGTCCCGTCCATGTCAAAGATGACGCCCTTCACTTTCATAAAGGCGGCGATAGTCTCACATCCCCCCAAAAATTCCAATGCCGAACCAATCCTCCGGGAGGGCGAACCTCCCGGTGAGCCGCACCTCGTTGAATAGGCGTCCCGCCTGTTTAACCGCCGTTTCCCATTGGAGGGTCGGGCTCCCGCACGACCGTCGACCGGGCCGCCCGCCGCGCCTTGGTAGCGCGAGCCCTGGTCGCCTTCGGCGCCGCCAGAGGCGGGTAAACGTCCCCGCTTGCGGTCGTTCTGATCCCCTCCTCGGAGGCGACAAAGGGGTGGGTACTGTCTTCTGACATGCGACTCCTGAATTCTGTCCCCCCGCCCCCGCCGCAATCACGCTTCTCGCCGAAACAGCGGTTTTTGTCAGAAAAACGTCCCTTCCACCCCCTAAACGTAGAAATTCAGCCGGTTCTGGTGACACACGAGTGCCGCATCCAAGAAGCACCCTCTCATTTGCTAGGGACGCGCCCCGAACCCTTTCGGGGTTGCTTGTAAACCCGCGCCCTTGGTATACTGCCGTCGCACTCCGTGGGTGAGGACTTGCGCGACGATGCACATGCGATAGACCTATGAACCTCTGGATACTGGTACTACTCGGATTTCTGGCAGCCGCTCCCGCACTGTTGGAGACGCGGTTATGCCATTGATTGATATCCCTTCCGGTCTGCGACCATTGTTAGACAAGGACCGTGCGCTCAATGGCTCGGTGTTGAGTTCTCTGGCTGAGTTCGAACCATGGCTTAAGGCAAGTCGTGCCCCGTTTTTTCCCGAGTGGACTGACCACGGGCCAGACCATGTCGCTAGCGTCCTCAAGACCGCAGACGCGATTATCTCCGATCAGGCGCGCGCCGTACTCACACCAGGAGATGCAGCGGCGTTGTGTCTGGCGACGCTCCTCCACGACTCGGCTATGCATCTCACGGAAGACGGCTTCATCGCACTCATTGATCCGAAGCTTGAGTGGGTGACCGTTGGTTACTTCGGAGATAAACCTTGGTTTATTCTTTGGCAGGAATTCCTCTCGGAAGCCTCACGATTTGACGGACGGAAGCTAACGCAACTTTTTGGGAACACGGACCCGATTCACCCGCCACCGCTCGACCCGCAAAAGATGACGGAGCGAGACCGAATTCTGATCGGCGAATTCATCCGGCGACACCACGCAACATTGGCTCATCAAATAGCGCTAAATGGGGTGCCCGGTCCAACCCGGAAGCGCATTCAACTAAAGGAGACCGAACCCGATTTGGCAGACTTGGCGGGGCTAATTGCCAGAAGCCATGGATTGCCGGTCCGTGCGACATTGCCATACCTCTCGGAGAGATACGACGACCCCCGGGCTCACCAAGGGATACATTCCGTGTTTCTCATGGCTTTGCTGCGCGTCTCCGACTATTTCCAGATTGAATCGGAACGTGCGCCAGAACAATTCCTGCGCGTCCGCCGGTTACGGAGTCCGGTTTCTCAACGAGAATGGACGGCACACAATGCGATTGAGGATATTCGTCATACACACGAAGATCCCGAGTCAGTTTTCATTCGTGTGGCGCCAGACAGCATTCTTACTTTACTTAGGGTAAAGGAGTGGCTAGCGGGCATACAGCTGGAGCTTGACAGTTCATGGGCAGTCCTCGGAGAAATCTACGGGCGATATCCCGGGCTGAATCAGTTGGGCTTTGTCGTGCGTCGCGTTCGTTCAAATCTGGAAAACGCTGGCTTTCTTGCAAGCTTACCGTTTATTCCGCGAAAGGCTTCGTTCAACACAGCAGATGCAGACCTTCTCAAGCTGCTCATCGAGCCCCTTTACGGCAAACATCCAGAAATCGGGATTAGGGAGCTTATCCAAAATGCAACGGATGCAGTTCGAGAACTGCACGAGTACCTGCGGCAAAGATCCGACATAAAGCATCTCGATCAATTGCAGCAAGAGGCTGATGTGGCGGTGTCGCTAGACAAGGATGAGCACGGTGTCCACTGGGTGACTGTCAGCGACCGCGGCATAGGTATGACATCCGAAATAATCTGCCAGTATTTTCTAACCGCGGGAGCGTCGTTCAGAAAAAGCGATGCGTGGCGTCAACGGTTTGAGGACGCAACAGGAAAGTCCCGCATTTTGCGCTCAGGCAGATTTGGTGTTGGGGCGCTCGCTAGTTTCCTCCTCGGAGACGAGGTCCAGGTTGCTACTCGGCATGTCGATGCTCCGGCCTCAGATGGTGTTGAGTTCGTGGCTTCGATTGACTCGGAAGCCATCGAGTTGAGGCGCGTCAAGCTTCCCGTTGGGACGACTGTTCGGGTCAAGATAACTGAGGAGGTGGCAAAGCACCTGGAGGAGGCAGAGGGCTGGCGCGCAAAGAAGCATGAAAAGTGGGATTGGTATTGTCTCGCCACACCGACTGTCCTGCGTCGCGGATACGGGCAGTCGTTGAAGCAGAAGTACGTTCTTCCCACGCCGGGAGTTCAGCTCCCACCAAATTGGCGCAAGCTTCTGCACCCGGAGTTTTCGGAAGTTCAGTGGACGTATGCGGATGCGCCGGAGCTCGTGTGCAACGGTATTATAGTTGGCAGCGAAGGAGTTAGACCATATGGGAGCGAGGACACGAACGTGATCGACATTGACAATACCTACCGTGCACTGAAGGAGCCGAAACTTTCGATCTTCGATCCGGATGGGAACCTCCCGCTGAATCTGCAGCGGACAGGCTTGGCCACTATCCCGCGTTCCCTAGGCGGGGCCTTGCGGTCGGCCATCGTAGAGGACGCGATTGCATTTGCTTTGTCGTCCGGGCCGCAGCGTCCTATACAAAGTTCTGCCTCGTATGTCTCATACGGCGCGTTCAATCATCCAGGAATCGCCCCCTATGCAAGCTACCACATTACCATAGCTCCTTGGTTCTCTACGCCAGCCGGTTTTTCGCTTCTGGATGACTGGTGCATCAGGTCCAGTGGCGTATCTGCTGTTTCCTTCCTGGCGACGTACACTCATGCGGAACAGGTGATGCCAAGTCTCAGGCCGAATCTGCCGCACGCACGCCTTCACACGCGGCTAAGTCCGTCTATAGCGGTCTTAGACGAGTGGCTGAGATTCGCTCTCGCCGGTCAGCTTCTACGCACATACCAGACCGGTAACCGAAAGCACGAGCCATTTGCATCCTTATCCGTTGTCGGGAGGAGAGTGTTGATTAGTCGGTTTGACGCGGAACGGGCCGAGAACAAGCTTCCCAAATACATCATGAACTCGATACATACTGAATGGCGGTCTAGGAAGTGGGACCTCTGGAAAACCGGAGATTGTCCGGATGCGATTACGCCCTTTCGGAAGTTCGCACAATTCGAACAAGGGAACTGGGCTGGCCAAGTAGTGGAATGGTATATCGGAAAGCGAGCTGAGAATCAGGAGATTTCGCCGGTTGCTCAAGTCTGGAAGGACATCTTAGGAACCGCTTTAATCCCGTTTGCCCTACCCGAACGGAAGAAGCAGTTCGCTGCCGCTATCGTTAAGCTAAAGCCCTACATTCTTGCGTGGCAGGCCGACGCCAAATTCCCGAAGAGCGAATGGGGAAGGAACTGGTTTTAGGTCCAATCCTTGACCCATTTCCAAACAAGCTCCCCACCGTCCTGTCCCGAGCTTCGAGGGGCCTGTCTGCCACCTCTTGGACGGAGAGTCCTCGTGTCGCATCGTCCTCTCAACGATGCAACACAGGAAATTCAACCTCTGTGGGGGAATTGAAAGCACTCAATTGTCAAGAGGATCAATTCCTGCCACCCGACAGATCGAGGCAGGTCCTCACGCTGATTGACCTCGCTCCTCTCGCTTCCAGCCTGTGGATTCCGTCGTCAGCCCCTGACTCCTGACATGCTCTCCCCGTGACCGGACCTTGCCCGCACCCCACGATACGTGGCACTACCATGTATCGCGTCTCCGGCCAATGCCTGGTACTACCAGGCATCAGCGATCAGAGGGCGTGGCGCATCACAGTTCACAAGAGCCCCGCTCCGGGGTCAGACCCGCTCCCGGGCATCCTCTGCCCGTCACCGACATCATCGGCTGATGCAACTGTGCCAGAAGCCAGGACCGCAGGTCCTGGTAGACGTGCAAGAACGCGGAGAGATTGCAGAAGCTGCCCACGAGCGGCTAGTATCCGAACCCATCCAACGTAGGACCTGAGCCCAACGATGAACGATAGCCAGCCAGATGGGACTCGCGCAAAGGCGCCCGACGAAAAGTCCCGATGGATGCAGCGCGGAATCCTGGGGGTGGTGTGCGTGCTGGTCATCGCGGGGTATGCATGCGCGGCGCGGTTGGGCGGGGTGGAATGGTCGACGCTGAATGCGGCGAATGAAGGCTACAATTTATTGGCGCAGGGCTTTCGCGCCGGCCGGCTCAGTTTGAAGAAAGAGCTGCCGGCCGGGTTCGCCAGCCTGGCCGATCCCTACGATCCGGAGGCCAATCGGCCCTATCAGGTTCTGCCGTACAACATGCGGGACCTGAGCTACTACGGCGGGAAGTTATACGTCTATTTTGGGGTGACGCCCGCGCTGCTGTTGTTCTGGCCGTTGGTGGCGGTGACCGGGCAGTACGTGTTTGAGAGGCAGGCACTGACGGTGTTTTGCGCCGTGGGCTTTCTGGCCAGCGTCGGGCTGCTGTGCGCGCTGTGGCGACGGTATTTCGCCGAGGTGAGCGTCGGGGTGGTGGCGGCGTGTGCGCTGGCGCTGGGGTTGGCGACCACGGTGCCGGCGATATTGCCGCACTCCGATATTCACGAAGTGACGATCAGTTGCGGGTACATGCTGACGATGTTGGCGTTGGCGGCGATTTGGAAAGCGTTGCACGAGTCGCGAAGGCGTTCGGGGTGGTTGGCAGCGGCCAGCCTGGCCTACGGGCTGGCCGTGGGGGCGCGGCCCAACTTGCTGTTCGGAGCGGTCATCCTGCTGGTGCCGGTGGTTCAGGCTTGGCGGGAGCGACGCCCGATTGGCGGTGCGCTGGCGGCGGCGGTGGGACCGATCACGATGGTCGGGCTCGGGCTGATGCTGTATAACTTCCTGCGATTCGACAATGCGCTGGAGTCCGGGCTGCGCTATCAGTTGGGCGCCAAGCGACTGATTACACAGCAATTCCTTAGTCCGCGTTATTTCTGGTTCAATTTTCGGCTCTACTTTCTGGAGCCAGCCCGGTGGACTGCTCTGTTCCCGTTCGTGCACGAAATCAGTGCGCCGTCGATGCCGGCGGGCTATTACGGTGTATCGGATCCTTTCGGCGCGCTGGCCAACATTCCACTGGTGTGGCTGGCGCTGGCCGCGCCGCTGGCGTGGTGGGGTCGGACGGGTCAGGCGAGGTCGGTCTTGCGCGGATTTGTGGTTGCCGTAGCGTTGTTGTGTGGAATCTGCGCGTTGACAGTGGGGTTCTACTGTTACGCGGCCTTCCGCTTTGAAGCGGAGTTCCTGCCGGCAGTGACGTTGCTGGCGGTGGTTGGCATCCTCGGACTGGAGCGCAGGCTGGCCAACCGACTGACTTGGCGGCGCGCAGTGCGGTGGGGCTGGGGGTTGCTGCTGGGGTTTTCGGTGCTGTTCAACTTGTTGGTGAGCGCCGAGCAATGGGCGTACGGAGGCTGCGCGCTGGGCACGGTGTTGGTGGACGGCGGCCGCGTGTCGGAAGGCATCCAAGAACTGCAGAAGGCGCTCCGCATCAAACCCGATTACGCCGACGGACAGGCGCAGTTGGGGAATGCGTTGCTCCAGGCAGGCCGGGTGCAGGAGGCGAAGGAGCACTACGAGCAGGCGTTGCGGATCAGACCCGACCACGCTGACGCACACAACAACCTGGGTAATATCTTCCTGCAGGAAGGCAAACTCGGCGATGCTATCGAGCAGTATCAACAGGCGCTTCAGGCCAAACCCGATTACGCCAAGGTGCATTATAATCTGGGACTCGCCCTGGCCCGAATCGGGCGGCTCCCGGAGGCGATCGGACAATGGGACCAAGCGCTGCAGTTCCGGCCTGATTTCGCCGACGCGCACAATAACCTTGGGCTTGCCGTAATGGAACAGGGCCGGCTGCAGGAGGCCATCGACCACTTCGAACAGGCACTGCGGATCAAACCCGATCTTGCCGAGGTGCAGTTTAATCTCGGCCTTGCGTTGGATAAGCTGGGCCGCACGCAAGAGGCCATCCGGTATTACGAACAAGCGCTGCGCATCAAACCCGATTTAATCCAGGCCCAGAAAGCCCTGGCGCGAGCGCGAGCAGCCCAGTGAGAACCCAAGTGCAGCACTTCAAATTACCAGCTTGGCAACGCGGCCAAAACAGGTGGAATTGCAGAACCAGCCCCCGACGGCTATCATCCGAACAACCCAATTGCCGGAAGGTAGAATCGACTCGCATCCTGAAGGATAAGGAGCGGCGTGACCGCCCAGATGGCCCGCTTATCTTCCGATCGGTGAGGAGCAGAGGAGCGTGGGCGCCATTCCCAGATGATCGACAACACGACAGATGGCAGCAAGGCGGCGGATCCCAGAGCTGAGCTCCGGTGGACCCAGCGTGGAATCCTGGCCACTACGTGCGCGCTGGTCATCGCGATTTATGTGTGCGCAGCCCACCCTGGCATTCCTCTGTCCGGGAGGATGAATGCGGCCGACAATTACTACAATCTACTGGTGCAGGGGTTTCGCGCCGGCCAGTTGAGCCTGAAAAAGGAGGTTCCGCCCGCGCTCGCGCGCCTTGCCGACCCCTATGCGCCAAGCGCCTATGCTTCCTATGGGCTGGAAGCGGGCGACATGAGTTATTACAAAGGGAAGTTATACCTGTATTTCGGGGCAACGCCCGCCGTAATGCTGTTCTGGCCCTATGTCGCGTTGACCGGTCACTATCTGCTGCAAAAAGACGCGGCGGTGATTTTCTGCCTTGTCGGCTTCCTGGCCAGCGCGGGTCTGCTGTGGGCGCTCTGGCGGCGCTACTTTGCCGAGGTCAACCTCTGGGTGGTGGCGGCGGGCACGCTCGCGCTCGGCCTGTGCAGCAGCACGCCATTGTTTCTGGCGCGCTGTGATGTGTACGAGGTGTCGATCAGTTGTGGGTATGCGCTGACGATGCTGGCCTTGGCGGCGATCTGGAAGGCATTGCACGAGTCCCGAAAGCGTTCGGGATGGCTGGCCGCGGCCAGCCTGGCCTACGGCTTGGCGGTAGCGGCGCGGCCGTCGTTGTTGTTCGGTGCGGTTATCTTGCTGGTGCCAGTGGCGCAGGGCTGGCGCGAGCGACGGACGGTGTTGGCTCCGTTACTGGCGGCGACGCTCCCCATTGCCCTGATCGGGCTGGGCCTGATGCTCTACAACGTGTTGCGATTCGATAGTCCTTTCGAGTTTGGGGTTCGGTACCAACTGGGTGGAGAGCCGCCGCATCTTACGCAACAATTCTTCAGTCTGCGGTATCTGTGGTTGAACTTCCGGTTCTATTTCCTGGAGCCAGCGCGCTGGAGAGGTCGGTTTCCGCTCGTGCGCGATATTCCTCTGCCAGACTTGCCTGTGGGGCATGGACCGGTGGAGCGAACCTTTGGCGTTTTGGCCAACATTCCGCTGGTCTGGCTGGCGCTGGCGGTGCCGCTGGCGTGGCGCACTCGGTCCGCCAAAACGTATCCCCGTTTGTGTGCCTTCCTGGCGGCGGTAGCCGCGCTTTTCGGGACTGCTGCGTTAACGCTCGCTCTCTGCTGCTACGCCGCCGGTCGCTATGAGGTGGATTTCCTGCCCGCATTGGTGCTACTGGCTGTGGCTGGCATCTTGAGTTTGGAGCGCGCACTGGCCCCGACATCGGAGTCGGGGCGGGCTGACCGGCGGGTCTGGCGGCGCGCGGTGCGGTGGGGCTGGGGCCTGCTGCTGGCGTTCTCGGTAGCGTTTAACCTGTTGGCGTGTGCAGGGCGATGTGCCCAGTGGCATAACCACCTGGGAGCCATGCTGGAACGGCAAGGCAAGGTGCTAGAGGCGATTGGCCATTACGAGCAGGCCCTGCGGATCAACCCCGATTACGCCGAGGCACATAATAATCTGGGGGTCATCCTGATGAGACAGGGCGAGCTGCCGCAGGCGATCGGCCATTTCGAGCAGGCGCTGGGTCTAGTCCCCGGTTTCGCTGACGCACACTACAACTTGGGAATTGCCCTGGGTCGACAAGGCAAGCTGCTGGAGGCTATCAGTCATTGGGAGCAGGCGCTACGGATCAACCCTGATCATGCCGAGGCCCACAACAATCTGGGCGCCGCCTTGATGGGTCAGGGCAACCTTCCGGAGGCCATCGACCAGTGCGAACAGGCACTACGCATTAAGCCTGACTTCGCTGAGGCGCACAACAATCTGGGCGCCGCCTTGATGGGTCAGGGCAACCTTCCGGAGGCTATCAGCCAGTACGAGCAGGCGTTACGTATCATGCCCGATTACGTCGACGCACACAACAACTTGGGGATTGCCTTGGTCCGACAGGGCAGGCTGCTGGAGGCTATCAGTCATTGGGAGCAGGCGCTACGGATCAACCCTGAATATGCCGACGCACACTACAACCTGGGCATCGCGCTGGAGAAGCTGGGGCGCACGGCGGAGGCCATCCAGCAGTACGAGCAAGCCTTGCGCATCAGGCCGGAGGACGTCCCAGCCCAGAATGCCCTGGCACGAATGCGGGCAGCTCGGTAGAGGTTCAATCGGGTGTTTCAAACTGCAAGGTTCGCACGCCGTCCAAAGCGGAAGATGCGTAAACCAGTAAGCGCTGGTCGCGGACGGAGAGTTCGGATAAACTCGTGAACTGTTGAAACTGCGTCAGTTTATCCCCGTGTTGATCACCGCTGTGGGCATCTGGGCGTATCACAACAGTTTTCAGGGACCGTTCATCTTTGATGATGTTGCCAGCATTGTCGAAAACCCGACGATTCGCCATCTCTGGCCCGTGTGGGGGGCACTGACGCCACCCTACCAGGGCGGCGTAACGGTCGGGGGTCGTCCCGTCATCAATTTCTCCCTGGCGGTCAACTATGCGATCAATGGGTTCCACGTGTGGGGGTATCACGCCGTGAACCTTGCCATCCATATCGCCGCGGGACTGGTTCTTTTTGGCATTGTGCGGCGGACGTTGCTGCAGCCGTCGTTGCGCCAGCGCTTCGGCATGGCGGCACTACCGCTGGCGCTGGTTATTGCCGTCATCTGGGTTGTCCATCCCTTGCAGACCGAGTCGGTCACCTATGTCGTGCAGAGGGCGGAATCGATGATGGGGTTGTTTTACCTGCTGACGCTGTACTGTGTCATCCGCGGCGCCGAGTCGGACTCGCCGAAGCTCTGGTACATCTTGTCCGTCGCCTCGTGCCTGTTGGGGATGGCCAGCAAAGAAGTGATGGTATCGGCTCCGTTGATCGTGCTGCTGTACGACCGCGCGTTTATCGCCGGATCGTTCCGCGAAGCGTGGCGGCGCCGGCGGTCGCTGTATCTGGGGTTGGGAGCGACCTGGATTTGTCTGACGTACTTGGTCGTGTCCGCGGAGAGATTCGGCACCACATCGGCCATTGCGAAATTCAAAGGGATTAGCTGGTGGGCCTACCTGCTGACTGAGCCCAGGGTGATTCTGCATTATCTGCGACTGTGCGTGTGGCCCCAACCCTTATGTCTCGACTACTTGGGTTGGCCAGTGCCCGGAGCGTGGACGAGCGTTCTGGCTTCGACCGCGGTAATGGTGGCGTTGCTGGGAGCAACTGTCTGGGCATGGCGGACAAACTCAATCCGGTCGGGACTGGGGCCGGCTTGGGGATTTCTGGGCGCTTGGATTTTTCTGATCCTTGGTCCGACATCGAGTGTGATTCCGATGGACAGTCCAGTGTATGAACATCGCATGTACCTGCCGTTGGCCGCAGTGGCGGCGGCGGTGGTGCTCGGCGCGTTCGAGATGGGGAAACGGCTGTTGAGCAAGGAGCAAGGTGTTGTACTTGGATGCGTGGCCGGCGGAGCCGTCGTGGTGCTGTTCACATCCATGACAATCCAACGCAATCGGGACTATCGATCGGCTTTGACCATCTGGCAGGACACCATGGAGAAGCGTCCCGATAACGCCCGAGCGTACAACAACCTGGGGCTCGCCTTGGTTCAACTGGGCAAGGTGCAGGAGGCGATTGGCCAATATGAGCAGGCCCTGCGCATCAAGCCCGATTATGCCGAGGCCCACAATAATCTGGGAGTCATCCTGACGAGACAGGGCAGGCTGCCGGAGGCGATCAGCCAGTTGGAGCAGGCGTTGGGTCTGGCCCCCGATTTGGCCGACACCCACTACAACTTGGGAATCGCCCTGGTTCAACAAGGCAAGTTGCAAGAGGCGATTGGCCATTATGAGCAGGCCCTGCGGATCAACCCCGATTATGCCGACGCGCACAATAATCTGGGCGCCGCCCTGATGGGACAGGGCAAACCTGCGGAGGCTATCGGCCAGTACGAACAGGCATTACGTATTAAGCCTGATTTCGCCGACGCACACTACAACTTGGGAATCGCCCTGGGTCGACAAGGCAAGCTGCTGGAGGCTATCAGTCATTGGGAGCAGGCGCTACGGATCAACCCTGATCATGCCGAGGCCCACAACAATCTGGGCGCCGCCTTGATGGGTCAGGGCAAACTTCCGGAGGCCATCGACCAGTGCGAACAGGCACTACGCATTAAGCCTGACTTCGCTGAGGCGCACAACAATCTGGGCGCCGCCTTGATGGGTCAGGGCAACCTTCCGGAGGCTATCAGCCAGTACGAGCAGGCGTTACGTATCATGCCCGATTACGTCGACGCACACAACAACTTGGGGATTGCCTTGGTCCGACAGGGCAGGCTGCTGGAGGCTATCAGTCATTGGGAGCAGGCGCTACGGATCAACCCTGAATATGCCGACGCACACTACAACCTGGGCATCGCGCTGGAGAAGCTGGGGCGCACGGCGGAGGCCATCCAGCAGTACGAGCAAGCCTTGCGCATCAGGCCGGAGGACGTCCCAGCCCAGAATGCCCTGGCACGAATGCGGGCGGCCCAGTGAGGGCTCAAGTGGAGCAGTTCAAACCACAAGGTCCGGAAATTGTTTGAGGAGGCGAACCAATTCGGACCCGTAAGCGGACCTTCACGTATCTTGTAGGTTGGCCCTGCTTCCATCGATCCGCCTCTCCCAGCCATTAACTAATGCACCTGGCGACACAGCCAGGCAGCGTTGCTTCCCACCCCGGCGAAAAATCTGCTCGCGTATTGCGCCCATTTGGATTATAGTAAGTCGGACGAAGCGCAGATGATTGATCGATCTACGGTCGCAATCCATCCGATCCATCTGGCGATCGGCGACCCGCTATTGTCCTCGCTTCTGGAGTTGACCCTGACAGAGGCCGGTTACCAAACCTTGATTTTTCCCTCAGCCAGGAAACTCTGGGAGAGCCTCCCGACTCACCGTCCCCGATTCATCATCACCGAGGGAAGGTTCTCCGACGGGTTCGAGGCGCTGAACCTGTGCCGCCTCGTTCGGCACGACTACCCCTGGCCGTACGTCTACATCTACGTCATCAGCCGACGCCACGAGACCGAGGCTATCGAAGACATGCTCGATGCCGGTGCCAATGACTACAGCGTCAAACCCGTGAATCCCGCTCAGATACGCACCCACATCCTCGTGGGAATGCGCTGGCTCACCTACATCGATGCGATGACGACCCAGAAGTCATCTCCTGCCACCTGACATCCTGTTCCCATCACCAGCGGCGCCAGCCGCCACCGCTAATCCTGGGCGTTAAATCCAGAACCCGCACCCTCGGACTCAAAACCTACCACGTATACCGGACCGTGTACGTAATGACCTGCTCGCCGTCCCTGTCCACTTTCACGGGGAAATGAATCGTGTTCGAATCGTATTTCGTCCATTTCTGGTTCGACTCGGTAATCTCCCAGTTGCTCCACCGATACAGCGTCTCTTTCACCAGGACTTCGACCGGCTCGGTCTTGTGGTTGCGTACACGAATCTCGAAGCTCTCCGTCATTACGTGGCCACCGACATCAACGCTGAAATTCGTCCGCTTCCGCTCCCCCACCACGTCAAACGCGTCCCCGATGTGCAGCCGCACCGTCTCATCCTCCGGCGTGTGGTCGATCTCGTCCTCGCCGATGAATTCCAGTGAGCCGTCGGCTTCATCGCGCTTGTACAGCCGCATCTTGCCTTTCGGCAACGCCATCCCCATGTGGTTCTCCTTCGAGTTCTTGACCTCGATAATCACCTTCACCTTCTTGTCGCCCTCTTCGCTGCCGTAACCGGCGTCCTGGATCAATCCCCCGTAGAACCGATGCTGCGGCGCGCCCTCGTATAGAAACACCTTCTTCACGGGCACCCCTGCGGTCTTGAGCAACTCGATCTGCTTGGTCTGGTTTTGCGCCACCGTCGCCGGCCGCCCCAGCGTATACAGGTGATACTCGAAGAACGCCTTCTCCTCAAAACCGCCACCGGCGGCTTCCTTTAGCGCCATCATGCGACCCATGGGCATCGCCGTGGTAACCGGCGGCTGAACTCGGCGCACGTCGCCCGCAATCAACTTCAACTTCGCCTCCTTGTACGTCGCCCCGGACTGGTTGTTGATCGTCACCCAACCGCCGAGGTCCAGCGCGGTGTCTTTCGCGTTCAACACGGCGTTGTAATCGGCCTCCCAGTTGATCCCGCCGGTTTGATACGCCACCTCGATCAATTGCCCGCCCACCATTTCCGTCGCCAGTTTCCACACCAGCGTCGGCTTGGTGATCAGCCCTTCCGGCAACGCGCCAAACTGGATGTCCTTGACGTTGTCACCGCGTTGCACCATCACGATCCCGGCCTTCTCATCGGACTGACGGATGACCAATTGGTTTCCATCGAAACTCAACAACGTGCCCGAGTATCGCGACCCGTCCTTGGTGAGCACGCCGATTTGTTTGTCGATGTATTTCTCCAGAAGTTTGTCGGCCGACACGAGGTCATACTCGTAGTTCTGCTCCAGCACCGTCGCGTTCGGGTCGGTGATCGACTTGAAACTCACGCTCGTGCCGTCGATCTGCGACGCCACGTCGGAAAAACGTACCGTGCCGATCTTCTCCTCCACGTTCACCTTGCGCCGCTCGCGCACGACGGCAAAGTTCTGGTTGTAGATCGTCAGCGCCACACCTTCCTCTTGTGGATCGGTGGCCAAGGCGGTCGTGGCAGTAAGAACAGCGGCCAACGGAATCATCAGTCTGCGTAGCTTCATAACGTGTCCTCCGTGGGGGTTCGACCCCGGCACTCTACAAAAGTTCCGCAAGTGGTGCGATATATTCCCGTCGGGCTTTTCAAATGCTCCGGACTGCCTATAATGCGCCCATGGCTCCCTGGAAATACGATGTCGTCATCGTGGGTGCCGGTCCAGCGGGCATCACGGCAGCCATCGCCCTGGCGAAGGCGGACGTCCCCGTGCTCGTCATCGAGGCCGGCGTATTCCCCGGCGCCGAGAACTGGTCGGGTGCCGTTTATTTCGCCGAGAACCTCGCCCAACCCGATGTCCTCGGGGAACAGGCCGTACGCGATTCCGCCTACGAGCGTCCCGTTACCAAGCGCGGTTTTTACATATACAACGGGCATTCGCTCGTCGGCCTCAGTTACCGCAATCCCAGCACCTTCGCCCATTGTTATACCGTCCTGCGGCCGACCTATGATCATTACCTCGCCGAACTCGCCAAGTCCTTCGGCGCGCAGATCCTCACACGGACGACAGCCGACGGTCTGCTCCGCGACGAAAACAACCACATCATCGGGGTCCACACCGATCGCGGCCCGATTTACGCCGATGTGGTGTTTCTCGCCGAAGGCGACGCCTCGCATCTCGTCTCGAAGGAGGGTTACGAACGCGCCACCGACCCCGCGACCCCGCATTTCCTGCAAGGCATCAAGGAAGTCATTGAACTCGATCCCGAATATATCGAGCACGCGTTTGGGTTGCCGCGCGGCGAAGGGGCGGCGTTCGAGATCCTGCTGCGCAACGGTTCCATTCACAATCGCACCGCCAACCTCAACATGGGCGGTTTTCTGTACACGAACAAAGCCAGTATTTCGCTGGGCCTGGTCATGCCGCTCGAGAATCTCGCGCGCGAATTCAGCGGCGATCACAACCGCCTGATGGAATGGTTCAAGGGTCTGCCCGAAGTGCGCCGGTGGGCCAACCATGGCCGCTCGACCGCCTACGGCGCGAAAATCATTCGCGGCGGCGGCTTCCGCGAGCTGCCGCAACTGGTTGACGACGGCCTGGCCATCGGCGGCGCCGCCACCGGCATCGGCCTCGATTTCCCCTACCCCAATTTCACCGGCCCGGCCACGGCCATGGGCCATCTGTTCGCTCATGCCGTTCAGGAAATTCGCGCGACCGATAAGACTTTCTCACGCGCCAGACTGGAACAGCTCTACGAGCGCCCGCTTCGCAACACGCATTATTTCAAGAACGTTGAGTTTCTGGAAAAATGGCCGAGCTACGTCGAACACACCCGCGTGTTCTTCGGTCGCGCCGCCGATCTGGCGACGGGTTCACTGTTCATCGCCAGCAATCCATCGCTCCGCACGCACCAAAAGCTCTGGCAACTTGCCAAGTTCGCTCGCGAAACTCTCCCGCTGAAACAATGGGGCCCGTTCTTCCGCGACTTGCGCGAACAACGCGAGGCTCTTGGCCTCGCGCGCAAGGCTTCCCAGGCAGCGACTCCCAATCGCGACCGCGCCCCCGGCCAGATCTCGCTCGATTTCCGCGTCGACGGTCAACCGCAAATCAGTTTCCTTTGGCCCGTTTCGATTCTGTTTCGCAAAGCGCCCCGAATCTTTGCCGATGCTGCCGACCACCTGTATCGCAACGACCAAACGCCGTTGCCGGTCAAGCTCCACAACGCCATCCGTGCCGCTCGCCGCGGTCTGAGCCTCCTCGACCCTCTGGCCTTTGCCATTCTCGGCCTGCTGATGCTCGTCCTGATGCCGATTCAATGGGTCTGCGAATCGGTCAAGCTCCTCTTCATGCGCTATATCACACATGCCGCCCCGGAAAAGTTTTTCTCCGGCTTCTTCTACAAATACCGCGCCCTGACCCGCGACCGCGTCAAACTCGACCCTGATGCCGTGAGAATCGATCAGCCGTGGGAAGAGAAACTGTCGCTCATCCGTTACTTTTCCGAGCACCATTCTCACATCAAAGTCTTCCGGCCCGAAAACTTCGAGAACCGGACGAAGATCGCCGAGTCTCCTCTGTGGCATGTCTGTCCCGCCAAGGTCTACGAATGTCTCACTGACGACCTCGGCCAGTCCCAGTTGGTCGTCAATTTCGAAAACTGCGTTAAATGCGAAACCTGCTGGCGCTCCGCCCCCAACGATGTCGATTGGACCCGCCAGCGCAAGCAATGCCTGATCTACAGCGCGCCCACCGACGCGAACGCCAGGCTTCTCGAACTGCAGAAGCAGACCGATGTTGCAGGCCACGTGCCTTTACGCGGTGCTTCCCCCATTAACTTGCCCTCGCTGCCAGCCTCGGAAAATCATCGGCGTCTCTCGGCCAAACTTCACGAGTTTTGCGAAGGCGTCTACGCCGCGCCGCGCTACATCGACACGGGCCGCATCCGCTGGTTGCAACATCTCCTCGCCGAGGCCCAGGCCATCGCGGCCGAAATCAAGGTTCCCCTTATCGATCAACAGATGGCGCGCGTGCTCGCTTACGCCAAACGCCGCAAATTCTTCTGGGCCGAAGCCGACGCTCGACAATTGCTGGAGTACCTGGCCGTTGTAGGCCGCGTGCCCGCACGCGGCGAAGCTGCAAGCGCATCCGCGTCTCGCCCGGCCATGGTCTCGCGCCTCGACAAGCTTTTCTCGAAACAGGCCATCAAACATCTCGAACACGGCCAGCCGCTCTCGCAGGAACAGCGTAACTTCCTCCATGTGCTCGCCGAAACCGCTTCGCCGCCGCGCCCGGCGATCCTTCGGGAACTTGCCCGACGCGATCCGTCACTGGCCGCGCTCGTTTCCGGAATTTACTCGGCCCAGGTCGCTGCCCGACCTGAACTCGCCGACCAACCCTGGATCGGTCTCACCGCTGCACGCGTTGCATGGAAGGAATTCGTCTCCGAGCAAACACCGTCGTTGCCGCAGGTCGCTGCTGACGTTTGTGCGATCGCGCTCGGCGCCGGCGAGATGCTTTTGGAACGCTGCCGACAACACGCCACGAGCCGCGTCCAATTCCCCGGCTTGTTCAAGGACGAAGACGGCCATGACGGCATCATCAAGTTCGGCGCCGTCAAGAAACTGCTCAGCGAAATGGGAGCGCAGGTCCACCTGCTCGAAGCGCTGCTGCCGCACGCTGACAAGGAACCTGCGCTGGTCAAGCTGCTCGCCTCTGAAGCTTTCGGGCCCGACCCCGCCAGCCTCACGTACAATGCCGGCCAAATCTTTGGCGGCACCGCCTACAGCGAGGACGACGTGCTCTCCAAGTTCTACCGCGACAGCGTCGCCTTCGCGCATCTGCTCTACGACAACGAGGAACTCCGCCGCCAAATCGGCCCGGACGTCGACGCCAAACTTGCCGCGTTCGCGCAAACCGTCATTCGCGCGCTCCCAGTCAACAGCGAACTCGACGCCGAGCTTGCCAAGATGTTCACGGGCTCGACGTCCATTCTCCGACCGACCAGCCCTGGCGCATCGATCATTGAACACGGCTACATCGAAGCGCCGCTCCAACGCCCGCCCGCTTTCAATTATCGCGAAGCCCTCGACACAAAACACGAATATGACTACGGCGATTTCCTCGTAACACCATTCGATGCCAATGCCTGGCGGTTCACACCCGAGATGCTGCACGCCGATGCCGAACTCCGCGCCTATTTCGAAAGGCTTCACGGGTATTTCACCGAGAAATTCTGGAATCAGCGGTTCGACGGCCTGCCCTACTACCGTCTCGTCGAAAAACTCCACATGGTCCCGCTCGCCGACGTGCGCGACATGATCGCGCAGGGTTTTACTCGCATGTACATCCCGAAGGAATTCGGCGGCGAAGGCCTGCTCAAGGCGCATTACTACATCCTCTGCCCACTCTCCATGCGCTACGCCGATCCGTCCTACGCGCTGACCATCATGGCCCATTCGAGCATCGGCACCACACCGATCCTCCTCGGCCTCAATCAGGATCTGCCACGCGCCAAAGCCGACCTGCAGGAGTTTCTGTCCAGTGCGTCACTGGTATCCGACCTGAAATCCGAAATCGCGCGCATCCTTCGCATGCTCGAATCGCCCGAAGCTCTGAAGGTACGGAAGGTCTTCACCGCGCTCGGCGAAAAGGTCAAGACCGACATCGGCAGGAAACCGATGCTCCGCGCCATCGCCAGCGATTTTCTCGCGCACTTCATGGACGCCGGCCGCGCCGGGCTTCGCACCGATCTCGTCGCCTTCAAGAGCGAACTGCAACAATGTCTCGGGACACTCGATTCGCTCCGCCCGCGTGCCGAGGCGGTCATCGCCGAACTCGATCGCCGCGCCGAGGCCCACAAACTGTTCCTTCGCCTGATCTCCGCCGGCCAAATCAGCGCCTTCGCGCTCACCGAGCCCAGCGCCGGCAGCGATTCGGGCGGCATTCAAACCCGCGCCGAGCTGAAAAAGATCGAAGTGCTCACCGACGCCGATGGCGTGAAGTATTTCATGCTCGGCAATGACCGCAAAAACATCATCGACGCCGCCACCATCGATCTCTCGAAGATCGATTACAGCGAGTACGACTACAAGACCGACGACCCGACGAAGCTCCGTTACTACCAGCACAACGGAAACCGCATCCCCATCCACGACATCGCGCAAATTCGCCGCGAGGTTGTAGGCCGCCTGCCCTCAGGCGGCGAAGATGTTCGTGAGTGTTACGAGTACTACGAACTCAACGGCGCGAAAATGTGGATCACCAACGGTCATGTCGCGGGCGTCTTCTGCCTGTACGCCCGCACGAAGGAAGGCCCGACCGGTTTCATGGTCGATCGGCACGCCGAAGGGCTCGTCGTCGGCAAGGACGAGGAGAAAATGGGCCAGCGCGGCTCGCCGACCAATGAACTCGGCCTCACCAGCGTCCGCGTCCCGCGAGAAAACGTCATCGGCATCGAGGGCCGCGGCCAGGTCAACGCGCTGGAAACCCTCAACGTCGGACGTCTCGGCCTGTGCGTCAGCGCGGTGTCGATGATGGCGAAAATCGTCGAGCAAACCCGCGCATTCATCCTCGACCACAAGCTCGACAAGGAACAATGGGTGTTGGAAATCCTCGGTGGCATGGCCACCGAACTCTACGCCACGGAGTCGCTCGCTTACGAACTCATCGGCCGCGCCGATCACCACGGCACGAAATCCGTCCGCACCGAATCCGCCATTGGCAAGTACTACGCCAGCGAGGCCTTGCACCGCACCATCCGCGCCGCCGAGAGGATCATGGGCATCGAAGCCTGCACCCAGATGCACGAATTGGAGAAGCATCGCCGCGACGCCCGCGTCCTCAACATCTACGAGGGCACCAACGAAGTCCAACGCTTCCTCATCCTGCGCGATTTGCTCGACCACGTGCTACCCGAGGCAAAACCGGAGGGCGAGGCCCCTGCCGAGCCTCTGGAACATGCGAGATTCACATTCCTCCGCACCCTGCGTCGCGCTGCCGACACCTTTGGCGCGCAAGCCTGGCAGAATGCGAACTTCCAGCCTGTCATGTTCAAGCTTGCCGAGATCGCCGGCTACATCAAAGTGATGGACTCTGTCCGGTGGCGTACCGAATGGCTTAAGCAGAATTGCTCGGACGCCGATGTTTCCCGTCGGGCATTTGCGGAACAATCCTGTCAAGCCTATCTCGATTACGCCAGACGTGAAATCGAACGGCTGCACGAGGAATTCGAGCGCGACTTTGCACTGCTCAAACAGGGCCTCTATCCACCCGAGGTCCGTGTCGCGCAACTGGCGCTGCAAGCTGAGGAGAGCCGCGAATCCGACCATCGCGACCGTCCTGCTCACCGCGTCACGAATCCCTTGCACGTGCTGGTCGTCCTGAACATCATGCCCGTTCTCTCGCCACATCCGCGTGTCGTCAATGGCGAGTTGCTGGAAACGCACTTCGACATCGATGCCGCCAGTCGCTCCGCGCTCCAGCATGCCATTGAACTGAAAGCTGCCTCCAACGACGTTTCCATCACCGCCGTTGCTGCCGCACCAAACTACGCCGCCGATTTGTTGCACCGCGCCCTCGCGCTTGGGGCCGACAACGCCGCGTTGATCAAAACCGACGACCTACTCGATACCCCACACGATGCCGCGCGCCTCATCGCCGATCTCGCCGGGCAGAAACAGTTGCCCTGCGACCTCGTGCTCTGCGGTGACGCCCTTCTCGCCGCTGTCCTCGCCGGCAATCTCGGCCACGCGCATTTCTCCAACGTCAAGGGATTCGTCGTCACCGGCGAAAAAATCTCCGTCACCCTTCAAAAACCCGAAGTCACTGTCGCGACCGACGGCCCCGTGACGCTAGCCATGGCCGATAGTGCGGTCGAACTGGATTTCACAATCGACGACTACTTCTCCGCACTGGAAAAGCCGCTGGAAGTGATCGACGCCGCGCAACTGGCCACCGGACCGCGATTCACCGTGACGTATCGATTGCCGGAGAAACCGGCGGCCCAGGAAGAATTGGCGTCGACGACCGAAGCCGTCGCCGCCCTGGTACGCAGAATCGCCGGGGTCGAAACCGCCGCGCAAGGCAGCGGAACGTTCGCCGGCAAAATCGAATCTGCCGACAAACAAACGTTGCCGGGACGCGACACCGCCGTCTTCATCGCCACACCGGACAAATTCGACGGCATCGAGACCGCCGCCGGCTGTGCCGCGGCCTTGTCGCTGCCATTCCACGTGATGGTTCTCGGGAATTTCGACGAAGCCGCCATCCGTTCCACCGCCGAGCAAGTGAATGCCGATTCGGTATACTTCGTCAGCAACCCGCATCTGGAAGGCTCGACCCCATCCGCCCTGCTCGCGGCGCTCCAGTCAATCTGGAAGGATCTATTGCCCAGCGTGCTGGCTTCAGGCACATGGGCCGATGAACTCCTCGCGCAATTCGCCCGCACGTTCCCGCGCGTGCAGGCCCGTTACAATGTGGTCGAGGTCGTCTCCCGCAACGGCAGCGTCGATCTCGTCACCCCGGCCTTTGGCGGCAAGGTCCAACGCGTGGCAACCATCGCGCAACTCACCGAGCACCCACTGGTCATGACCGCAACGGGAGCGGAGAGCGGAAAGCGCAAAGTGGAAGTCGACAAACACGTGCGCCACGTGCCGCTGGAATTTGAATACGACCCCGCCACCGACGAACTGGCCCGCGCGTTGCGCGCGGCGACCGAAGACCACGGCGTGAAATCCATCGCCGATGCCGAGTTCATCATCGACGTCGGTTACGCCCTGCGCAATCGGGAGAATTTCGATCTCGTGATCCTGCCGCTGAAGAAACGGCTTGAGGAAATCGGCGTGAAAAACGTCATGCTCGGCGGGACGCGCAAGGTTGTCGAGGAATTGAAACTTCTCGCGTCGGACCAGCAGATTGGCCAGACGGGCACCGCCGTCAATCCGAAGCTCATCATCTCCATCGGCGTCAGCGGCGCGCCGCAGCACATCGATTACATCGGCGAACGCGCGACGATCATCGCCTTCAACAAGGACGCCGACGCGCCCCTCATGACCCTCAACAAGCGCCGCGCCCGGCCCAAGGTCGTCCCCATCGTCGGTGATTTGTTCGAGACCGTGCCCCGTTTCACCGCGGCGCTCAAAGTGTAAGTCGATCTGCTAATTGGCAGCAGACCGATAAGAGGGAGCACCTCACGTACAGAGCGAATGACTACTTCCCGGCGCTTGATTCGAGCAACTGCCAGAACTTGGGGTTTTCCTGAAGAAGCTGGTCCTCGGAAATGGGCAGTTTGCTGCGGAAGAAGAAATCCTTGAGCGAATTTTTGCTGAGCAGGCAGCGGACGCTGATGATGTCGCCGCTCCGCTCAAAGTAGATGCGGTAATCTTTGACGCGATAGCGGTAGATTTTCTTGCCGCCGCGCATGAGCTGACCGAATTTCTCGTCGGACTTCTCGAAATCCTGCGGGAACAACTGGAAGCCGTCGATGATCTCGAGCTGCAGCTTGCGCGGCAGCGCCGCCAGTTCTTTGGCGCTCACGGGATTGAAGATGATCTGCAGCATGGCCGCAAGGATAGCCGAAGCTCACCGCTCCGCAAGACAAGATTTGGCCACGTCGGGATGATCCGTAATCAGGCCGTCCACACCCCACTCCGTCAGCTTCTTCATCTCGGCTTTGCGGTTGACGGTCCACACAAACAGTTTCCAACCGCGCCGGTGAACCCGCCGCACGACCCGCCGTGAACGGACGATCCGCCGGCTCAGCGCAACGCCCTCGATGCCGACCGACCTGAGCCGCGCCAGCCCCAGTGACAACCGTCGCGCGGCCAAGCCACATCGCCGGATCCGCGGGTTCAACGCGGCGATTTCCTTCATCCGCCGGATCGACAGCGAAAAAACCATTACTTCATCTTCCATCCGTGTTTCGCCGATGACCGCCGCGACCTTCCGCAGATCGGCCCGCTTGACCTCGATGAGCACGGGCCTCCTGCCCCGGCACGTCTGCAGCACCTGCCGCAACGTCGGCACCTGCGGGTTCAACCGGCGGATTTCCGCCAGGGTCCGGTCACGCACCCGGCCGCGCACGCCGCAAATCCGGTTGAGCCGATAATCATGAAACACAATCAGCTCGCCGTCGCGCGTTTCCTGCACGTCGATTTCCACCCAATCGACTCCCGCTTCCAGCGCGGCGCTCACCGCAGCCAGTGTGTTCTCCGGGTACCGGGCGCTAAAGCCGCGATGGGCGATGATCAGGGGGCGCGTCATCACGGAACCTTGTGTTTCCATTCTTCGATGTAGCGCTCGAACTGCGCGCGCGCTTCGTCGTCATTCCAGCCCATCAACGGCGCCATGATCTTCGCCACCTGCGACGCAACTTCCGGCCCGCCCGATCGACCCAGAGCCAGAGGCGTCCGCCGTCGCATGACGTCTTCCAAGGTCACGACCATTTCCTGCTGGCACGCGTGGATGATGTCGCTGGCGTAAACCTCCGGCGCGCTCGATAGTTTCTCCCCGCCGGCGGCGGGCCGGCGATTGGGCAGTGAGACCTCGGCGGTACGGCATGGCGGGGCCGGCACGCCCAGAAGACCGCAAGCGGCGTCGACAGTCTCCTGTGCGATCAGCCGGTGCGTGGTGTACTTGCCGCCGATGATGCTGAGGAGGTTCTGTCCGGTTCGCACCACGCGGTGCTCGCGGGAACGCGCCGACGGCGAGGGAACGGTCGACAAAGCCACCGCCCGAATGCCGACGGTGGACGTAATCACATCCGACTCGGAGAGAGCCGCGCCGGGAAGCAGCGTCCGTGCTTCCTTTAGCAAATAATCCACTTCGGCCTGTTCGACGCGCGCCTTATCGGGATCGCCATCAAAATTGGTGTCGGTCGTGCCCAGCAGCGAGTACTCACCCCACGGAACGATAAACAAGATGCGGCGATCGCTCCGCGCCTCAAACACGATGGCGTGTTGCCGCGTCAGCCGGGGCATGACCAGATGGATGCCCTTGGCCGGGCTGAGGCGCGCCGCACAGGAATCGAACGGGGTCAGCGCGCACACCTGTTCCACCCACGGACCGGCCGCGTTGATGAACACGCGGGCAGAGATTTCAAACATGCAGGAGCCCACCTCATCGTGCACGCGCGCCGCCACGATCCGGTCCTCGCGGGTGACGAAGCCGGTCAGCTTGCAATAATTGATGCACGACGCTCCCAGCTCGGCGGCGTGGAGGACTTGGTCGACGCAAAAGCGCGCATCGTCCTCCTGGCAATCGTAAAAGATGACGGCGCCGCGCAGACCCTGCCGCGACAGCGAGGGTTCGTTCATCAGGACCCGCTCGGCGGAAACCGTCCGGTGCGTGGCGATGTTGCGGCGGAGCGCCAGCCAATCATACAGGCTCATGCCGAGCCGGAGCTTTGTCAGCGAGATGCTTCCGCCCTGGTAGATGGGGAACAGGAACGGGAGCGGCCGCACGAGGTGAGGAGCGGTTCGGCGAAGAATGTGCCGCTCCCGGCATGCCTCGAACACGAGACGAAAATCACGCTGTTGCAGGTAGCGGAAACCGCCATGGATCAGCTTGGAGGAGCGGCTGGAGGTCCCGCTGGCAAAGTCCGACTTTTCGACCAGCGCCACGCGCAGACCCCGGAGGGCCGCGTCGCGCGCCACGCTGGCTCCAAAAATGCCGCCGCCAATGACCAAAAGGTCAAAATACTGCCCGGACAGGGCCAATGGATCGCGATTCATTCCCAAGTCCTTGAAATATAGCAGCTAACAATGGTTTTGTCTTGTCCAAAGCTGGCTTGTTTCTTGCGGATAAACCATGCGCCATGATTGTCTCTCGCTCCAGCCGTGTCCCGCGGAAGAAGCTGCTGCTGGCCGCTGGAGACGCCATCTGCAGCGCCCTGGCGATGGTCGCTGCGGTCATGCTCCGCCTGGGGTGGGACGGCGGCCTGGAATATCTGCACAACCGCCAAACGGCCATCCTGATCTCGTGGGGAGTCTTTATTGTCGCGTTCTACATCGGGGGCCTCTACGAATCGGATCGCCTCCAGAGCCTCGGCAAGACCGTCGCGGCAGCGGTCATTTCGGTTTCGCTCGGCGCCATGCTGATAACGGGATTTTTCTACGCGGCGCTGTCGATCGAGATCGGCCGCGGTATTTTCCTGGGGTTCGCCGCGTTCGTGTTTGTCGCCATCGTGTCGATGCGGATGGTGTACATGGTTGCGAGCCGGCGCGGGTTCATGGCGCAACGATGTCTGATCATCGGCACCACCAACGAGGCGCGCAAGGCCATCGAGTTGATCGGCCAGCATGCCCACGCCAACCTTCGCCTTCTCGGCCTGATCCACTGCGGCGCGGACCGGGACCGCGTGGGCAGGTTCCTGGACGACTATCCCGTGCTTGGCACGCTGGACACGCTCGAGAGGTTTGTGGATTTGTACGACGTCGAACGGTTGGTGCTGGCGGCGGGTCAGGAAGCTGAACCGTCACTGCTGCGGCAGTTGCGCTCGTTTCGCTATCGCGGCATCGAGCTGGTGGATTTCGTCGGGCTGAACGAAGAACTGGTCCAGGAAATCCCGCTCGACCACATTGATGACGAGTGGTTGTTCATGGCGTCGATGAACAATTCGCGCATCCACATCCGCCGCCTCAAACGCCTGACCGACGTTATCGTTTCGTTTATCGTGTTGCTGCTCACCGCGCCCCTGGCCGCCCTGGCGGCAGTCCTCGTCAAGCTGGATTCGCCCGGGCCGATTCTATTCAAACAGGAGCGACTCGGCCGCGAGAGCGTCCCGTTTACGCTGTTCAAGTTCCGCACGATGCGCGTGGACGCCGAGAGCGAGACCGGCCCGGTCTGGGCCGCCGAGAACGACTCGCGCGTCACGCGTGTTGGCAAGTGGCTGCGGAAATTCCGCATTGATGAGATTCCCCAGCTCCTCAACGTGTTGCGCGGCGACATGAGCCTGGTCGGTCCGCGTCCTGAACGCGAAATTTTCATCCGCAAGTTGTCGGAGAAAATTCCGTTTTACGCCGAACGGCTGCTCGTGCCACCCGGCATTTCGGGTTGGGCGCAGGTCATGTATCCGTATGCGGCCAGCATCGAGGAATCCCGGCGGAAACTGCAATTCGACCTTTATTACATCAAGCACATGTCGTTCTTCCTCGACATGTACGTCCTGTTGAAAACGTTCAAGACGATGCTGTTTGGACGGGAGCGCACGGCGGTGGCGAGGGTCGTCCAGTCGAAGCCACGCCACACGGAGGTCAGGACCGAAACCCTGATCTTCAATCCGTCGGTTCCGCCGGCCAAGGCCGAGCCCAAGTCGGAAGAGGCGGAGCAACCGCCCCGCTCCGAGCAAGCGGGCTGACGGCGGGCGCAAAGTCTACGAAGCCGCCCTACCCTTTGCTGATAAGCTGTTCGTCACCGAAGTCCATCGCCGCATCTCCGGCGATACCAAGTTCCCCGATTACGACCGCAGCGAATGGACCGAGACAGTGCGTGAGTCAGGACCCGAGTGCACGTTCGTCGAATACGTCCGCCACTAAATCTGGACGGCATGTTCGCGGAAGCTCACTCCGCGAGGCGTCGCAAATCGTTAAGGCCGGGGCGGCTATGGCCCCTGATGGTCGTGGTCGTGCTCGTGGTCGCGGGCGGCGGGTTCTTCCCGACGCGGCTCGCCCCGAGGTGCGCCATGAGTGACTCGTTCATGATCCACCCGTAGCGCTTCGCGTTCGCGATTCCGCACGTCTTCGTGTCGGACCACGGTGATCGAGTGACCGGTCACACGCTCCAAGTGTGCGCGATCAAACCCTTCCGCGACGAATCGGCCATGCTCGTCGCGTTGGAACCGGTTGATCACGCTGACTCGAAACGCGTTGTGCAGTTCCGCGCCGCGCAACGTGTAATGGTGGTAATCGTGCTCCCACAAATGGCCGTAGCCAACGAAGACGAAGAACGACGCACCGAAGCCGAAATCATAGTCCACCGCAAACCGATGGCCGTGGTACGCCCAGCCGCCATCCACAAACACGGCGCCGTAGGGCAGCGGCGCCCAGCCCACGTAGTCCCCACTGTGACGCCACAAGACCCATGCGGGCGCGTATTCGTAGGCCGGCGCCCAAATCCAGCCGTAAGGCCCTACATACATCCAGCGGCCATAATGAAACGGGACGACGCCCCACGGATAATTCGACTGCCAATACATGCCCGCATCCGTGTAGACCCAGTATCCGTTGTCATAGTACGGCCGCCAGCCATAGGGCAGCCCATACGGTTGCCAGCACTGGCCATATCCCGGCACATTGATCCACGTGCCGTAAGGCGAAAGTTGCTGTTGGAAATAGTCAAAATTCGCCACCGGCTCGGGAGCGGGAGCTGGCGCGCTCTCGGGCACCGCGGTTCCGGCCTCAGGCGGCGCGGGCGGAGGCGGAGGTGGCGCCGCCGGGGGCGTCGCGGTCGTCGCACCGCCGCTGGGCACAGGAGCGGGTTCCGCTTGAAGCGGCGGAGGAGGCGGCGCAGATGGCGCACTGGCGGGAGCCGGCGGAGCGCCGGCGGGTGCGCCTTGGACCAAGGCGTCGATCACGCTTTCAGGAACTCCCTGATTCTTCAGGTAAATAATCTGGTCAGCGGTCAGATTGTAGGACGCGCCATCCTGTTTCACTTTCGAGAGGATAATCTTCTCGCTGAGACCGGCCTTTGTGAGTTTCACAACATCCTGCACTCCCGGCGGGAGATCGGACGGTGTTTGCGCTGTTGCCGGCGCTCCGCCCAGCCCGCTCAACGCGATGCAGGCCACGATGATCGCCGCCATTGCTCTGATGTTTGCCACTAATGCTGTTTTCATAAATAGAATCCGAGATTGTCCTGCCATCTACCAACTCGTCTCCCACGACCATTGTGGGAGACGTGGTCTCCTTGACCACACCATATACTAACACCAGATCTCTGCAAAAGTTTGCGACTCGTTCAAGTGCAGAGGACGGTTAGCGGCTCACAACGACAATCATGAATGTGCCGGGTTTGGCAGGAGGCCGCCGCTGGCCTTGCACTGGCGGACCGAATTCGGCCGTGGGCAGATAAGCCGTGCGGGTTGAGGGATCGATGTCCATGGTGCGCGCACCGCGCAGCGTCTGAACGGTCTGGACGATCTCGAATTTGCCCGGCGCGGTCTCACGGGCGACAGACAGTGTGCCATCACCGCAACTGACAAAGGCGTCTCCGTCGGCAAACTTGGTGGCATCGACGCCGGCGCCAATCGGGAGGTCGGCGAGGACTTTGCCGTCATCGGCGTTCATGACGATGAGCTTCTGAGGCTTCCGGCAACCGATGAACAGGCGGCGGTGCACGGTGTCCATGGCCATGCCGACGGGCGAACCGCCGGGAGCAACGGGCCAATGGCTGAGGACTTTCATCGTCTTGGTGTCCACCACGGCGATCTGGTCCTTATCCTCGAGATTGACGTACACCTTTCCCTTGCCATCGGCAGCGAGGAACTCGGGTTTGCCGCCAAGATCGACGGCCGGGTCGGCCTTGCCCGTTTTGACGTCGATGTCCGCCGAGATGGGCACGAGCGCACCGGCGTCGCCGCAAGCGACCAGGACCTTGCCGCTGGCCGGGTCGTAGATGACCCCGTCGGCGTCATCGGCCGTTTTGATCTTGCCGAGCACGGCGTAGGTCTTCAGATCGAACACCGTGACGGATGCATCCTGGCCGTCGGTGATGAAGCCGCGGCCGGCGCTGGGGGCAAGGGCCACGCCGTGGTTGCGCTTCTGACCGGGGATATCGGCGATGGTCTTGCCGGTGTTGGCGTCGAGAACCATCGTATGTGTCGAGCGCGGGACGTACAGCAGCTTGTGCTCGGGATCGACGGTCAGGTAGTCCCAGCCGCCTTCGCCTCCGACATGAAAGGTTTGCGAGACGTGATACGGGCCGGCGGCGCTCGGTGCGGACGCGGGCGCCTGCGCGCGCACGACCGGTGCGGCCATAATTGCCAGTGATAGTGAGAAAAGGACGCGTGCGATCTTGGTCATGCTCATAAAACCTCCAACTGGTTTGGTTCCGTCGTTCCCGCGGACGCGGGTCTTGCTGTGAGGATAGTGCATACCAATAAACCGCACGTGGGTCAAATCGGATTGTCGCGACCGCCCGCCACTCCACAGGAGCCAAGGGCTTCCGCCGATTGACAAACGGTTGTGATGGCGACATTGTTGGTGTGGCCTCGGAGTGGCGTTGAACGAGTGTACGAACCATGCAGGAGGAGTCTCGTGCCTTAGCGACAGTCGGCAAAGAAAACTCTGGTGACATCGGGCTGTATTACGAGGACCACGGCAAGGGGAAACCGGTGGTGCTGATACACGGCTGCCCGTTGAGCGGGCGACCCTAGGAAAAGCAGACGGTTGCGCTGCTCGGCACGGGTTATCGGGTGATCACGTATCCCTCGTTTCCTGATGAGCTTAAATGGCTATTGAGACCCGAAACCAAAAGGAGAACGAAAGTGAATACCGAAATAACAGTCCATCCAAAACTGCACCATCTTGGGCTCATCACCGCCAACATGGACGCAATGACTGAGTGGTACCGGAAAGTGCTGGGCATGACCATTAATCAGCATTCGAAGATCCCAGCGATCGCGCGCTTTGCTCATGTAGGGCCGCCGTTTTCGGGCTTTGCGTTCGTCAGCAATGACGAAATGGATCATCGCATTGTGTTTTTCGAAATACCTAAGGCCGTGAACGATCCGGAAAGAACCCGCCACACTGGGCTGCAGCACGTCGCTTTCGAATGCGCCACACTCGACGATCTGCTGGGCACCTACGTACGGCTCAAGAATTTGGGCATTCCACTGCTGTGGGCCGCCGACCATGGAGTGGGAATTTCGATCTATTACGAAGATCCTGACCGGAACGTTGTCGAAATGTTTGCCAACAACTACGGCACGCCCTGGACGGCGACGGAGTGCCTGAGATCGGCGCGTCCGGGAATGCCGGCTCAAATCGACCCGGACAAGTTGGTGGCGGCTCGCAAGGCGGGCGCATCCCCTTGGGAAGTGCACACGCGCGCGGTCGATGGCGAATTTGCGCCCGCTAAGCCGTACGATTTGCAGTCACGGTTCTAATTGCCCGGACAGCTCAGATTGCGCTCAAATGACGGCCCAACCCGAAGTTGGCGTTTCCGTAGTCAAGTTGACGGGAAACGCCCAATGCGCGGATGTGGGCAGGTTAGTGGCTGCAAATCCTCTGTTGAAATCCTGCCAGGTGGTGCGTATAAGTGCTGGACGGACAGATGAAAGCGACTGATCTCCGAGAGATTCTGCACTACGTCCCGCAGTTTCGGGACCGGGTGTTCTTGATTGCCATCGACGGCGCGGTGGTGGCCGACGAAAATTTCGTCAACCTGCTGCTGGACGTTGCGGTGTTGCGCAGCCTGAACATCCGCATCGTGCTCGTTCACGGCGCCGGCCATCAGATCAAGGCGTTGGCGGAGCGCCTACACGAACCGATTTCCAATCACGACGGCACCGGTGTGACCGACGCGGCGACGCTCGGCATCGCGATCACGGCGGCCACCAACGTCACGCACGAGATTCTCGAAGGCCTCAAGCTGAACGATATTCGCGGCGCCCAGACCAACGCCATCGAAGCCGTGCCGCTCGGCATCATCAAGGGCGTCGACCACCAGCACACGGGCAAGGTCCTTCAGGTGGACACGGAGATGTTGCGCACGCTGCTGGATAAGGGGATCGTACCGGTGATTCCTCCGCTCGGGTTCGACGGCAATGGCCACAGCTACCGCCTGAACTCGGATGCGGTCGCGGTCGAAGTGGCGCGGGAACTCGGCGCGGTCAAGCTGATGTTCGTCGGCACCGCGAACGGGCTGGAGATTGACGGCAAGGTGGTGTCGCAGATGTCGGTGAAGGAATTGGAGTCGGCGCTGAAGAATTCCGCGGACAAGATTGCCCCGCACATGATGTCCAAGGCGCTGCATGCGCTGCGGGCCAGCCAGGGCGGTGTGCCGCGCGTCCATATCATCAACGGCCAGGTCGACGAGGGCCTGTTGGCCGAGGTGTTCTTCAACGAGGGCATCGGCACGCTAATTTACGCCGACGAGTACCAGGCGATCCGCAAAGCGATGCGCAAAGACATCCGCCACATCATGGCGCTGATCAAACCGTCGATCCAGGAAGAGCAACTGATTCGGCGGACCCGCAGCAGCATCGACAAACATATCAGCGAGTATTTTGTGTTCGAGATCGACAACAACATCGTCGGCCTGGTCGCGCTCCATCCACACCCGGAGCAGAAAATGGCCGAGCTGGCGAGCCTGGCGGTGAGCCCTGCGCATGAGAATCGGGGGATCGGCACCAAGCTGGCGTTGTTTGTCGAGAACCTTGCGCGGGAGCAGGGCGTGGAACGGATCTTCTGCCTGTCGACGCAGACGTTCACGTTTTTCCAGCACAAACTGGGTTACGCCGAGGCGACATCGGATGACCTGCCGCCGGCGCGACGCGACAAATACGAGCACAGCGGGCGCAATTCGAAGGTGTTGCTGAAGAGTTTGAGCGCGACACCGGCGTCGCCGGCCGCTTCGCCGCGGGACGCCACGCTGTCGCCCGTAGGGAACTGATCGTTACGGGCGGAACGAAACGCGCGTCCGACTGCCGCTGGTGACGCTGGCCCCGATGATCGCCGGCTGGGCCAGTTCTTCCGGCGTGGGCACCCGAGCCGTGGAGATTTTCTCGACGAGCCGGTTCCACTCGCTGAGAATCTGCTGTTGGGAAGTTTCCAAGCGGGCGATGATCACCAGATCGCGATTGACATCGTTCAGGCGCGAGGCAATGCGGCCGGTGACTTCCGTGCGTTGCGCCTGGATTTCCTTGAGTTGACCAGATAAGACCGACAACCGCTGTTGGAGCGAGTCTTCCGCCGCGTCCGATGCAGCCAGGTCGGCGCCCTCGTCGGGTTTGGGTTCCAGCCCCGAAAGGTCTCGGGGTCGCGAGTCCTTCTCGGACTTCGCCGGTGCGAGTGACGCCGCGACCTTGGAGGATTTCGGCGGGACGATCACGTTGGTGCGACACTGCGGGCAGTCGACGATCATGCCTTCCGCCGCCTCGTCCACGACCAGACTTTTTCCGCAGGCGGGACAATCAAACAGTATATCCGTGGCCGACACTGCGGCCACATCGCCTGCCGACTTTACTTGTTCCGTAGCCATATCAAATCCACCTCGGTATAAAATGACGCTGACGCTGGTGCTTTGCAAGTCCGAACATCTCTGGTAGCATCATCTCTCGTGCCAACCAGACATCCGAACGTGAGGGTCGGTTGTTGCGGCTTCGCGATGGCGCAGGAGAAGTATTTTCGCACATTTTCGTGTGTCGAAATTGATTCGAGCTTTTATCAATTGCCAAGAATTGCGACGGCGGCGCGCTGGCGTGCCGCCGCGCCGCCCGATTTCGAATTCTCGATGAAGGCGTGGCAGGTCATCACTCATCGCGCGACCAGTCCCACCTACCGCCGCACGCGGCTTGACCCGCGCGACCGCGAATACTGCGGTCATTTCGGGTTCAATCCGACCATCCGTTGGGCCTGGAATGAGACGGTCGCCGTGGCGAAGGAACTGGGCGCGGTGCTCGTACTGTTCCAGTGCCCGCCGAGTTTTCGTTCGACGAAAGAGAACATCGCGAGCCTGCGCCGCTTTTTCGAGCACGCCAAGCGCGGCAAGTTTCAGATGGGTTGGGAACCCCGCGGGGACTGGGACCCGGGCCTGATCACTTCGTTGTGCCGGGAGCTCGACCTGATCCCCGTGCTCGATCCGCTTGCGACCGAGCCGATCCCCGTCGGCAAAATCCGTTACGTTCGCCTGCATGGTTCGACGGGGCCGCGCCACCATCACACGGCCGGGGAACTGGAACGTCTCCGCGAGATCGGTGACGGACGACAGCCGACCTATTGCATGTTCAACAACGTGTGGATGGCGGAAGACGGGCTGCGCTTTCGGAAGCTACTGGGTCCGCTGGCCCGCTGAACGCGGGATGGACAACGGCTGACGCAATCAATTCGTCGGCTCGCCCTGGGGCTTGTTCTTGCGCTCTTCCTCTGAGAAGTCAAACGCCGTAAACACCTGCAGTCGCGCGGCCGGGTCGCGCCACGCATCGCTTGGCAACCCCGCTTTCCAGCACACCATTTCCAGCGTCTTGGTTGCGTCCCAGCCCTGCTCCGAGGCGACCTTTGGCAAGAACAGGCCGTGCCGCCAGCCCTTCTCGACAATGATCCCGTGCCGCGTGACATCGAACAACTCGGGCCGGGGCAACACCTCCGGCGGGTTCAAAATCGAGATTTCGATCTTGATCTCGTCCAGCTCGCTCGGTCGGACCGGCGGAAACCGCGGGTCCTCCAGCGCCGAAGCGACGGCGGCGGTCAACGCGTTCATCCAGAGAGGCCGCTGGAAATCCATGCGGCCGATACAACCGCGGAGTTCCCCGTGTTTTTTCAGAGTCACAAACACGCCATGGGGAGCGCGCAACGGCTCGGAGACTTCCAAGTCGTCAACTTCTTTCGGCGCCTGACCGTTGACGGCGGCGAGGATGGTGGCGCGGACCCATTGCAGCAATTTCTGCTGGTCGTCGTGGTTAATTGGCGGCTCGTTCATGTGGCACCTCCGGCATGGGCCGCAATCTCACCAATACCTGCGGCGAATCGTTCGTCACGCCAGCCTTCTCGTATTGGACGGCCAGTGAAAGCGCCGCCACCCCGGGCCCGCCGGCCCCCTGCGTCGTCTCAAATCCACCGAACCCGAGCGCCGCCAATTCCATCGGCGCGGACCTCAATTCCGCCAACGGCTCGCCCGCGCCGTTGTGCAAGTGGCACACCACCTCGCATCGGGGGATCGGCTCCGCTGTCGCATTCCGCAGTTGACCGCTCACCGAATAATAGACTCGACCCGACTTCAGCATCCGATGAATCCGGCAATCCGAGAGCTCCAACCCGTCTGCCAGCAACGTCGGCTCGTACCGCTCGACAAAGGAGCCGTGAATCCTCAACGGCGGCGCCCCGGACTGCTCCAACCTGCACGCCTCGACCCACTCCGCCCCGTTACCGCCGTCCGCCATGCTCCGCACCACCAGCACCGTATTGGTCTCCAGGCCGACCCATCGCCCGTCGGGCCTCCTCGCCGGCGCGAAATCGTCGACGCGGATCCACTCGCCCTCGCGATACACGGACAACGGCTGATTGCCCCGCGCCTGCTCGCCCAACGCGATCAACTGCAGGCGTTCCGATTGTTGTTGGTACGCGGGAACCCAGTCGGTGCGGAACCACCACAACCCCACCGCCATCGCGGCCATGGCCAGCACGCCCAACCCCGCCTGGATCATCAACCACGCCGACTGTGAAGAGTTGTTTTCGTCGCTCGACATCGCGGCTTCTCCCCGTCTGCGGCATACTACGACTGCCTGTGCTGCACGTCAAACCTCGGCGTTTCTGGTTTGTGGCCGCGAATCGGATTGGCGGGCATGAGACCGCGAAAAAGTTTCGCGGCTACAAAGGGCGAAAGAGCTTCGCGGCGACAAGCTGAGAGGGGCAAATGAAAGCGGCGCACTCTGTGAGAATGCGCCGCCCTCGTTTTCTGCTCTTGTGTCCTGGGACCGACGGGGTTGACGGTTTGTGGGCTCGACCACTGGAACCTCGGTTCCTCTAACCCGCCCGTCGCATCTCCACGGACCAAGCAAACTGTCTTGCTATTGAGACACCGCGATCTGGGTCATTGTTCAAATTCTGTCTGTTGCCGACAGGGACACCTTATTTTTTCTCGCCCTTGGCGTAATCGACCATTCCGCTGATGTCGATGATGACCGCGGGCTCATTGCCGACCACCCACCCATCATGCCCTGGCGGGAGAAACGATACATCGCCCGGCCCAAACTCATCCTCGGAGCCATCGTCCATGACGACGTGGAGCCGTCCCGACACATGGTATTGGAGATGCGATGCTTCGCAACTTTTGGTCTTTGCCCGCGGTTTCACGCAGGTCGACCATTTCCAGCCGGGCTGAAGTGTGGCCCGGCCGAAGGTCACGCCGCCCAGTGTTACCAGCTCCACCTGCCCTTTGTCGAAGGTCCGCTTTTCGTCCGGGTGCGACAGGTGCTTCTTCTGCATCTTGTTCATGGATTGTTCCTTTCGTTTGCTGACCGATGTTCTCACGCCTGTGTGTCCGCCACACCGCCAGCCGGCAGAATCGAGTTGCCAGACCGCCTGCCTAATCACGCTTGCCGAAAAGTCCCTGCAACAAGACCCACGACAGCGCCACGATGGTTCGCGCCAAACCGACGACAAACTGGACCGTGCCGACAACCAGGAGTACTGCCAGCCTTGCCAGAGCAGCCCCGATCGCTCCGACGCCCATGAAAAACGTCAATGCCACGAGGCAAGATACACCATCGGAAGCTTCGCGCAATGGCGTTTGCCCTCCACTTGCCATTTGCAGGAATGGGATTATGTTGCGGTGGAGAGTCGAGCAGGCGAGTGGACGTACGTGTGGTGCAGGGTAGGTTCGGAGAGCAGTTTGAGCCTCGACTCTCCGATTCGTTTGTCTAGCGGTCACCTCCGCCCACGCCGACCAACTGCGCGTGACCGAAATTTCACTTTGCAAAACCCCAACTCAGTATGGCTTTTGCCAGAGCGATATTGTGCACTGCGAAGGTCCAGCATCCAGCCCCGGCGAACGTTTCATGTTTGCCGTAACATGTTGCGATTCAGATTGACACAGCGACGGCCCAGCCTCGCGCTTTCGCAGTGAACACGGCCCATTCTCCCTCTCCCTTATGCAAAACAAGCAAACACCATGGCATCAATCAGCGGGATAAAATTAGTTTGAAAAATGACCCGGTTTGTCGCAGTTTGGGCTCGGGGCAGCTAATCCAGTCATAAGGAGAAGACATATGCGAGACGACTACTCCCACGTACAGACCTTTGGCCGGTTGTTTGGACTCACCTTTGTGGCGCTGTTATTAGCAGCCACCACGCACGGCGCAACCCTGAAAAAGATCGTCGCCGTGTCGAGCTTTGAAAACAAGACCAATTGGCGGGGCCAGGTTGATCTCGGCGACGGCATGGCCGATCAATTGGCGGATGCGCTGATGCAAAGCGGCCAGTTCACCGTGATGGAGCGCCAGCAACTCGGCGCCGTGGTGGCGGAACAGGATCTCGCCAACAGCGGGCGGGCGCAGAAGTCGCAGTCGGCGCAAACGGGCAAGCTCGTCAACGCGCAAATCCTCATCAAGGGCACCGTCACGGAATTTGAAGAAAACAGCAGTGGTAGCGCCAACGGGGTCGGGTTCGGCGGGTTCAGCATCGGCAATAAACGCTCCGAGGCGCACATGGCCGTGATCCTGCGCCTGATTGATACGACGACGGGCGAAGTGTTGGCTTCGCAACGCGCCGAGGGCAAGGCCACCTCGGGTGGTATGAGCGTCGGAGCGAATGTGGCCGGCGTGGGGTTCGGCACCTCCGGCTTCTCAAAAACGCCGCTCGGCAAGGCGATGCAGGAGACAATCGATAATGCCGTGGCCATCATCTCGGAAAAGCTGAAAGGGGTTCCCTTCCAGGCACGCATCATCAAGGTCACCGGTGACAACGAACTGCTCATCAGTGGTGGGGCAAAGACGGGCATCGCGGAAGGCGATGTGTTTACCATTTACAGCGTCGGGGAAAATCTTGTCGATCCCGCCACGGGCGAACAACTCGGCTCCGAGTTGGAAAAGAAGGGCACTGTCACGGTCACGAAGGTCGAGGAGAAGTACGCGAAAGCCCACTCCGATGCTTCCTTAAAGGACATCAAGGCCGGCGACATCGTCAAAGCGCAATAATCCCAGGAGAATCGTTATGATCAGAATACTCATTTCGGCGATGGCCGCTGTTGCGCTGCTGGTTGCCTGCGGTTGCGCATCCACAACCAATACCGCAAACCAAGGTGCGAACCAGGCCGGCCAAACTGTCGGTGGCGTCAGCCGCGTGCCCAACTCGTTTTCCGAGGGTGCTGCGCAAGGTGTAGCCGGCCAGCCGAACGCGAACCCTTACGGACGGTAGACCGGTCTGCGGTTGGGCTGACTGACCACACTCAACGCGACCGACGCCCCGGTCTCGAACCGCTTCTTCCGCGTCCGGGTCGTTATCCCCTTGTCGCCACGACGATAATCGACGGCGTAGGGGCTTCGCCGTTTCCGAGGCTTCTAGTGGCGGACTACAGGCCAAGGTCGGCGAACAGCTTCATCCCGTCGGTCGTGGCCGGGTCTGGAAGGAAATCGACGGCGGCATCTTTCATGGCGGAGAGATCCATCGGGACCTGTTTGCAGGTGGCGCGGGCGCAGACGTTGCCGGCCTCATCGCGCAACTCGGCTTCCGATTCCCAGAGCCGGCCGCGGTCGACTTTGAGCCGGGCGACGCAGAGCATCCGCTGGCCGACGGTGACCTTGCTGATGAACCGGACATTGAGTTCCGCGGCGAGGCAGAACTTCTTCTTAGTGGAAGCCGCCGCCCAAAACATCGCCTCGTCCAAGACGGTCGATAGTATCCCGCCGTGGACGATGCCGCGAAACCCGGCGTGTTGCGCCTGCGGGGTGAACTCGGCGTGGACCTCGTTGTCGACGCGGCGAAAGCGGAGGTGAAGTCCGTGCGGGTTGTGCGCGCCGCACACGAAACAGTGGCGCGTGTAGGGAAGTTCCAGTTTGCTCATTTGATGAAAACCTTCAGGAGTCGGCCCACGAGATAGACAAACAGCCACGCGGGGAGGGCAAAGACCAGCACGGCGGACAGGGAGGGCCAGTTCCAGCGGATCAGGCCGACCTGCATGGGATACAACGTAATGAGAAAATAGTTTGAGAACCGCGTATGGCCGAGAACCTGGCACAGGGTGCGATCCTTTTTGCGCAGGCCGAGCACGATGGTGAAAATGCCCAGCCCGATGGCGCAGACGGCGACGAGCCAGGCGATGGCCGTGCGGCTCCTGACGTCGCCGAGATATGCGAAGAAGCCGAGATTGGAGAGATGCATGGTCCAGTTCAAGCCCGTCCACAGCATGACGAAGCCGTTGCCGACGGCGTGGCCGAACGACACCTTGCTTTTGTACAGCTCGCCGAGCAGCAGCGAGACGTACAACGGCACGATGCCGAGCCACACCGCGCCGAAATCACGGAACGGCGCGACGATCAGCTCGACCAGCTTGACGAGATATCCCTCCAGCGGCACGAACCACACCTCCCTGGCACGGTTTCTAGCACAGGATGGATTCCGCGGGCAAGCCCCGGCGTGGCGGGCGGGGATTCCTTCGACTTTGACGACCGGCGCGCGTGCAGCTATACTCGAATCGTGACATTGGACATCGTCAAATACGGCCACCCGGTGCTGCGGGAGAAGGGCCAACGCATCGAACGCGTCACGCCCGAGATTCGGCAGCTTGCCGCGGACATGCTGGAGACGATGTACGGCGCCGAGGGGTTGGGACTGGCGGCGCAACAGGTGGGCCGGGCCCTGATGCTGACTGTCATCGATGTCGGCCACGTCACCGACCGTCCGTCGGAGATGTTCGTCGACGGCAAACCGCAGGATTTGAAGACGGCGATGCCGCTGGTGCTGATCAATCCACAGATTCGCAACCCGGAAGGCGAACAAGTCGCCTCGGAAGGTTGTCTCAGCATTCCGGACGTCAATGCCGACATCCGACGCGCGGCAACAGTTACCGTCCACGCCCAAAGTCTCGACGGACAGGAGATTATTTTCGAGTGCAGCGGATTGCTTGCCCGCGCCGCTCAACACGAGGTGGACCATCTGAACGGGATTCTGTTCACCGAACGGATGGATGCCGCGACCCGTGTTAGCTTCGCCGGCAAGCTGAAGAAAATGCAGAAGGAAACGCTGGCGGCGTTGCCCAAGACTGCCAAAGCGCGGCGCTCGTCCTCGCTGCATCGGGCGGGGCTGGTCCGCTTGTGAGCGGTTCATGCCCGTGATCGTGAGCGAAGCCGAACGTCACCCATGAACTTCCTGCGCACCGTATTCGCGTTGTGCACCGGGTTTGCCAGTTATCGCGCCTACCGCGATTTGCCGCTGACCACTTCGGTGAAACATCTGGTGAAGCTGATCGCGCTGCTCGGGCTGGTGCTGGCCGTGTGCGCCGTGCCGCTGGCGTTGAATGGCATCGACGAGTTTGCCCGCCACTTTGACGATCATCGCCCGGAATTTTCGATCAAGGGCGGGAAGATCGTCACGCCGGTGACCGAGCGTGTTTCCTGGGGCAATCCCAGTTTGCGGTTCATTCTCGATACAGCTAACGCCGCGCCTGCGGCCGACACCAACTCGACCGTCGGCGTTCTGTTCACGGCCGATGGTTTTCTGTACTGGATGACACCGTCGAACGCTCCCGGGCCGGTCAGCACGCATCTGCAGAGCCTGCGCGGGTTTCCGGATGGCGCCGTCAACGGCGATTATTTCCGTCGCCTGATCCGCGCCATGCTCTGGCTTCTTTTGCCGATTGGATGGGTGACGCTGGTGATGCTGGGGCTGGTGGGGTGCCTGTTGCAGGCGTACTTTTTCGCGGTGGTCGCGTCGTTGCTGGAACGGTCGATGCCGTCGCCGCTGAAGTTGCCACAACTGCTGAACATCGCCATCCACGCCGCCACGCCGCCCGCCATCGTCGTGACCATCTATTCCGCCATGCGGCTGCCCGGCCTCAACATGTGGCTGGTCTACCTGATCGTGTACGGGATTTTTCTCGTCGGCGCCGCCAACGCCTGCCGCGATCATGTGCAGCGAGCCGAGCCACCACCGCCCATGCCCGATGACTTCTTGTAGCCGCGTCCTTCAGGGTGCGCGAATTGCGAGATACGCTTGCGACTACACCGAAAAACTCTCGCCGCACGAGCACGTCGCCGTCGCGTTCGGATTGTGGATCTTGAACCCGCCGCCGATCATCTTGTCCTGAAAATCGATTTCCGAGCCGCTCACGTACAACGCGCTCTTCACGTCCACCAGCACCCGCACGCCCGCCGTCTCGATCAGGATGTCCTTCGCCGTCGGCGGATTCCTCTCAAAATCCATCTTGTACTCCAACCCCGCGCAACCACCGCCGACGATCTTCACGCGCAACGCGCCATCCGCCACGCCGTCCCGCTGCATGAGCTGGTTCACCTTCCTCCCCGCCGCCTCGGTCAGGCGAACAAGCTTCTCCGAGCCGGTTCGCTGGACTGTTTGTGTTGGAGTTTCCGTTGTCACCTCATTCACAGTACCCGAGTCATGGGTTTGCTGCAACCGACCTGCACATGAATCGCTTGTGGCATCAGGGACATTTCAGCGAAAAAATCTTGACATCCCGCCACTTGGAGCGTAGTCAGCGGGTCCACTCATACCGGCGCTTGGGAAGCGCGTAATGTTTCTAAACAAAAACAGGCTCACAACCTTAAAGGAACCCATCCCACCATGCGATCCACCCCACTAGGCTTTGTGTTTCATAGGCTGTTTCCGAGTTTTATCGCAATGTTCGTTTTGTTTCTTGCCGCGACACCGGCAGGCGCGATTATCAAGACCTCCCTGCAGATGCAACTAGGGAACCCCAGCGGTGCCACACCCGATCCCAACAATCACAATCATTACCTGATCCAACGTGCCGTGGAATCACTTGACTACAGTGATTCGCTGGGCGAGCCGAACTGGGCAAGTTGGGACCTCACCGCCAGTGACCTCGGATCGAGCGGGCGCGGGGATTTCCAAACCGACACCAACCTGCCGGCGGGATTCTATCAAGTCACGCCCGACGATTACACCGGTTCAGGCTATAATCGCGGCCAGTTGTGCCCATCGGCTGACCGCACGGGCAACCAGATCGACAACGACATGGTTTTCTACATGTCGAACATCATGCCGCTGTCATCCGACAACAACGAGGGTGTGTGGGGGGGCTTTGAGGCGTATTGCCGCACGCTCGCCCAATCCGGAAACGAGTTGTTGATTACTTGCGGGCCCAGCACTTTCGACGGCTCTCGCATTCAGCCCGTCGGCAAAGTCTCCATTCCTGGATACACCTGGAAAATCGTCGTCGTGGTTCCCCCGGGCCCAGGTTCGGCCATCAGCCGCATCACCAGCTCGACCCGTGTGATCGCCGTGAAGGTGCCGAATATCCAGGGCATCCGCAGTGTCGATTGGACAAGTTACATCACCTCAGTCAACCAGATCCAGACGGACACGGGCTATACGTTCTTCACCGCTCTCAGCCCCACGGTGGCCGCGCAGCTGCGAGCCGAAGTGGACGGCCAGAGCGCGCCTGCCGCCAGCAGCAGCGCCTCGCCGGCCGTCGCTGCGGTTGAACAAAGCGTTAAAGATGGAGTTCAACAAAGCGGTACCGAGGCCTCCGGCATCATGCCCTTGACTTCCGGACAAACCCGGACGCTCCGTATCGTTGAGTACAACATTGACTGCGACACTGGCACAATCACTCCCCTGCCGGGTCTGATTGCTCCCAGCAGCGGCAATGTGACGAACGGCGGCGTGCTCGAAGGGATTGGGGAAGAAATCATCGGCAGCGACCCGGCCCAACCGTTGGACATTCTAGCTTTAAACGAGACAACCAGTAACACGAGCACCGTCCAACCGATCGTGAACGCGTTGAATGCGTTCTACGCGTACTATAACAACCCGGCCGGTTATGCGATGAGCACCTATCAGGCAACCGAAAGCGGCGGCAGCCCCAGCTCCGGGAATGGGCCCAACGCCTTGGTATACAACACCAACACGCTGCAACTAATTGCCTCCGTCCCGGTCGATCCGCCGGGCGGCACCAGCCAACTGGGTTCCGCCAGTGGCATGTATCGCGAGGTAATGCGCTACGAGTTTGCGCCGGCCGGTGTAACGGCAGGGACCAATAATGAGTTTTACATCTATGTCAGCCACTACAAAGCCAGTTCGGGTAGCAGCAATGAAAAAGCTCGCCTGGGCGAGGCCACGATCATCCGCAGTAACGAATACGTCAACTTGCCCGCCAACGCCCGGGTGCTCTACGTCGGCGATTACAACCCCGACGATAACAGCGTCGAACCCGGCTACCAGACCATCTGCTCCAACGGCGTTCCTAACGTCTCCCCCCGCACCCCGCAGGGCCAGGGAGTCGACCCGCTCAACATTCTTTGGGGTCCGTACACATCCGCGGCGACCAACATCAATTGGAGTTCGAGTACGACCAGCACGTCGATCTTGTTCATGCTAAGCGAGCCGTCGACGGGTCTCAAATACCGCGACGATCTTCAAATCATGACGAGTAACGTTTATTACGACGTGGCCGGCGGCCTCCAGTACGTTCAGGGATCGTTCCACTCGTTCGGCAACAATGCCTCGCTGCCTTACGGCAGCTCCGTGTCTGCCAGTGGTAATACCGCCCTGAACGATCTGGACCCGACTCTGACGAATCTTTACAAACTCAGCGCCGCAACACTGTTGGCGGACCTTACCACCGCCAGCGATCACCTGCCCACTGTGGCGGATTACACCGTTCCAATCGGCAGTGGTGGGACGGCGCCATCGATCACCAGCTTCTCCCCCACCAGCGGCCCGGTTGGCACCAATGTGGTAATCACAGGTTCAGCCTTTACCGGAGCAACCGCGGTGAAGTTCAACGCCACCGCGGCCACCTCGTTCACGGTGAATTCGGATACCCAGATCACGGCGACTGTGCCCACAGGGGCGACGACCGGCCCGATCAGTGTCACAACCGCGAACGGCACCGGGACCAGTTCCACCAACTTCACTGTGACCGCACCCCCCGCGCCTTCGATCACCAGCTTCTCGCCTACCAGCGGTCCGGTTGGCACCAACGTGGTGATCACGGGCTCGGCCTTTACCGGGGCAACCGCGGTGAAGTTCAACGCCACCGCGGCCACCTCGTTCACGGTGAATTCGGATACCCAGATCACGGCGACTGTGCCCACAGGGGCGACGACCGGCCCGATCAGTGTCACGACCGCGAACGGCACCGGGACCAGTTCCACCAACTTCACTGTGACCGCACCCCCCGCGCCTTCGATCACCAGCTTCTCGCCTACCAGCGGTCCGGTTGGCACCAACGTGGTGATCACGGGCTCGGCCTTTACCGGGGCAACCGCGGTGAAGTTCAACGGCACCGCGGCCACCTCGTTCACGGTGAACTCGGATACTCAGATCACGGCCACCGTGCCCACGGGCGCAACCACAGGCCCGATCAGCGTCACGACTTCCGCTGGCACGGGAACCAGTTCGACCAACTTCACTGTGACCGCGCCCGCGCCATCGATCACCAGCTTCTCGCCCACTAGCGGCCCGGTTGGCACCAACGTGGTAATCACAGGTTCAGCCTTTACCGGAGCAACCGCAGTGAAGTTCAACGGCACCGCGGCCACCTCGTTCACGGTGAATTCGGATACCCAGATCACGGCGACTGTGCCCACAGGGGCGACGACCGGCCCGATTAGTGTCACGACTTCCGCTGGCACGGGAACCAGTTCGACCAGTTTCACCGTGACCACCTCGGGAGGCTCACTAAACATTAGCCAGGTTTACGGTGGAGGTGGCAACAGCGGGGCCACCTATAAGAACGACTTCATCGAGCTCTACAACGCAAGCTCGGCGGCTGTGAACCTCAGCACCTACGCCGTCCAATACGCCAGCGCGTCAGGCAGCAGCTGGCAGGAGACGACTCTGAGCGGCACGATTCAGCCTGGCCACTATTACCTGATCCAGGAAGCTGCGGGGAGTGGCGGCACCTCAAATCTGCCGTCCCCCGAGGCCACTGGCACCATCAGCATGTCGGCCACTGCTGGCAAGGTGGCTCTCACCAAGACGCAGACCCTGCTGACTGTAGATAATCCAGTGAGCAACACCAACGTCGTGGACTTCGTCGGCTACGGCTCGGCTGATGCTTATGAAGGTTCAGGCCCCGCGCCGGCTCCTTCCAACACGACGTCTGACCTGCGCGCCGGCAACGGAGCGATAAATACGTATAACAACGCGTCCGACTTCAGCACCGGCACGCCTGATCCGCGCGATTAGTGCAAACTCGAGCCCGGGTCGCGTGCCGATCACGCGGCCCGGGCAGTTCACAATGCGACATCCGCCGCCAAATCGGAAGGTAGCCCCTCAGAACGTGTGCAACCTTCTGACGCGTGGCAGTTCATTTCGCGCGGTTCTGATTATCAGCATGTTGGTCGCGTGTGTGCCGGTCGCTATGTGGTTTTGGCCGGTTCGCTTGCCGGAGAACACACCGGCAGCCGGGCTTCACGAACTGAATCCAAGTGCCAAGGAGATCCAGATTACGGTGGAGATTCCACGAGAACCTGCCGTTCGCGGTCCCACCTTAGACGTGCGTACGGACAACCTGGCATCCGCACTCGACCGGGCCTTGCAGGAATCCAATCCCATTACACGGTCGATGGAATTCGGCAGGCTTCTTCGCGAACTGTTCGAGCAAGATCCAGATGCCGCACTGGCCTACGTGAGAGAAATCCAGCAGGGGTCAGCTTACACACAAGGCTTGCTGTTTGTGCTCCAAAGTCTCGGTAAGACTGATCCGGAACGCGCCCTCGCTCTCGCGCGCGAAATGGTAAGAAGCCGGGAAGATCAAGCCGTTTACAGCGTGCTGTTCGATCAGATGGGAAACGGCGATCTGCAAAGCGCTTGGCCCTATCTGAACCTGGTCCCAGATGGTGAAAGCCGTGACTACGCAGTTCGCGCGCTGGCGGGAAGCTCGGCCAAACGTGACCTCGAATCCGCGCTCAACTGGGCGTGGAATCTGTCGGACGCGCAGGACCGGACTGCCGCGGTGGAAACCGTACTGATGAGTCTTGCGACTCAGGATCCCCGTCGCGCCATCGACCTCGCCCAACAATTCCTGACTGGCGATGCCCTTGATCGCGCGATGAGCAGGAGCTTGGAGATATTGACGGCCAGCGACATTCAAGCCGCAAGCCTGGTTGTCAGTCAACTGCCTCCGGGAACCCTGCAAACGCGCGCCGCCGTGGGTGTTGCCCGTGCCCTTGCTGAGCAAGACCCGGCATCTGCTGTCTCGTGGGTCAGCACTCTGCCTGCCGTGGGGCTACAGCAACTGGCGCTCCACAACGTGCTCGATCTCTGGAGCGCTCAAGACCCGGAAGCGGCCGGCCAATTCGTGACCCGACTGCCGCCAGGCGCCGGGCAGGATGCGGCCGCCGGAGATTTGGCGCAAGCAATGGCGGCGGCTGATCCACTTGCGGCAATCCACTGGGCGGAGACGTTGGAGGTTGATTCGGCTTGGAATGCGGCCATGCTTGGCATCGCTTCGGCTTGGGCTCAGACTGAACCCGAAGCAGCAACCCGATGGGCGAGCAATTTGACGGCGGACAATCCGGTCCGTCCGGATGCCATAAAGAGTGCGCTCTCTTATTGGCTGCTGGAGGATGCGAGCTCGGCTGTCAGGTTTGTGCAGGCCTTTCCCGATAACGACCTAACGAGCACCCTCAAACGACTGGCGCCAACATTCGCGCAACGGTGACGTCAGCGACACGCCCAAAAACTGCTTGGTTACTCCCCGCCCTTGCCTCTGATGCCCGGTTCCGTGAGAGCGTGCAGGTTGAAGATCTCGTCGAGCTGTTTTTCGCTCAATCCCGACACTTCGCGGGCGACTTCGCGAACCGTCTTGCCTTCCTTGTAGGCTTTCTTGGCGATCTCGGCAGCCTTGTCGTAACCAATCACGGGCGCCAGCGGCGTGCACATGGCAAGGCTCTGCTCGACGAGCGATTCGCAGCGTTCGCGGTCGGCTTCGATGCCCTTCACGCATGCATCGGCGAAATTGCGCGATGCCGCGGCCAGCAGATGGACGCTCTCCAGCATCTGCGCGCCGATCAGCGGCATCGCCACGTTCAATTCGAAGAAGCTCTGCAGTCCGCCCAGCGTGATCGACACGTCCGCGCCAATGACCCACAAACACACCTGAATCAGGCTTTCGGCGATGACCGGGTTCACCTTGCCCGGCATGATCGAACTGCCGGGCTGCACCGGCGGGATTTTCAACTCGCCGATCCCGCATCGTGGCCCGCTGCCGAGCAAGCGGATGTCGTTGGCAATCTTCGCCAGGCTCACGGCGATGGTCTTCAACCGGCCGCTGGCCGCCACGCACGCGTCGCGGGTCGCCGCCGCTTCGAAATGGTTGTGCTCTTCGTGCAGCGGAATCCCCAATTCCCTGGACAATTTCTCAATCGTCCGCTTGGCAAACTCCGGATGCGCGTTGAGTCCTGTTCCGACCGCCGTTCCGCCGAGCGGCAACGTGTCGAGCGTTTCGATAGCTTCCTCGGCGCGCTCGTACGCATTCGTCAGTTGCGCCGCATACCCGGAAAATTCCTGGCCGAGCCGAAGCGGGGTGGCGTCCTGCAAATGCGTCCGCCCAATCTTCATCACGTCGTCAAACTCGCTCGCCTTCGCCGCCAGGGCTTCCTGCAAATGTTGCAGCGCGGGCAGCAACTCTTCGTGAATGGCTCCAATCACGCTGATGTGAATCGCCGTGGGAAACACATCGTTGCTGGACTGGCAGAGATTCACGTGATCGTTCGGGTGAACCGGCGATTTGTCGCCGCGTTTGCCACCGAGAATCTCGTTGGCGCGGCTGGCAATCACCTCGTTTGTGTTCATGTTCGTCGACGTGCCCGAGCCGGTCTGGAAAATGTCCACGGGAAACTGCTTGTCGAGCTTGCCGTCGACCACTTCGGTTGCTGCCTGGACGATCGCCTCGGAGACTTTCTTGTCGATCAGACCGAGTTCGAGATTGGTCTTTGCCGCGGCGCGTTTGATGCGCCCCATGCCGTGGATGAGCCGCGGCGGCAAGGGCCAGCCGCTGATGGGGAAATTGGTGACTGCGCGCTGCGTCTGCACGCCATAGTACGCGTCAGCCGGGACTTCCAACGGGCCCATGGAATCTTTTTCGATGCGTGTGGTCATAAATACTCCTCAACTTTCAACGTTCAAGATTCAACTTTCAACATTCAACGCAAAGTGGCGGCGGGCTTGCCAGTCACCTTGCGTTTTTGTGCCGTTCGAATGCTCGCCGAAAAGATTCGGATGAGCTCTTCGGTCTCATTGAGCAAGGCGTCAACTTGGGATTCGGGTTTGAGCAGCGGCACACGCTGGATGAGCCGCAGCCAACGACGCGACTCTTTCAACTCTTTAAGAGACACGCGCAGCTTGTGTATGAAATCGTCCACAGACTCGGCTGCTTGAGCCTCACCGTGGTTGGAGAGCGGTGAGCTGGCGGAGCGAAGGACCTGGCCGGCCACATGCACACCCGCGGGTGTTCGCGGAATCCGGTCAACAAGACGAATCACCTGAGCGGCATATTCAAGTAACCGATCTTCAAGGTCGTATTCTTGGCGATCGGCTGAGCGTTGGGAGTTGAGTGTTGAGCGTTGAGCGTTGGCTGTGTTGCCCTTCGGGTTCACAATCCGACTCTACCGTAGGGAGAAGACTTTTGCAGCCATTATCGACGCGTGCACGAGGGGCCGCTGGAAAATCCCCAGCCCGATCATCGCCGTCATACACACGTACAACCCAAACCGCATCGGCCTGCTGATGATGATTGGCGAGGAGTCCTCGGCCTCCTGCAAATAAATCGCCCGTCCCACGCCCAGATAAAAGTAAAGCGAGATGACCACCGCCGCGATGCCGATGCCCGCCAGCACATAGTAAAACGGGTCGGTCTGGGCCCGTTGAACCACCGCCGCAAACAACTGGAATTTGCCGAAGAACCCGCTCAGCGGCGGGATGCCCGCCAGCGACATCATCGACAGAAACAACGCCAGACCGAGAATCGGCGAGCGTTTGCCAAGACCCGAGAAGCTCGGGATTTCATCGCTGCCCGTCGCCGCCGTCGCCGCAATGATCGCCAGGAACGCGCAGAGATTCGTGAACGCGTACTGGCCCAGATAAAACAACACCGCGCCCGCGCCGAGCGCGTTGACGGCCGCCACGCCCATCAGCATGTACCCGGCGTGTCCGATGGACGAATAGCCCAAGAGCCGTTTGATGTTGTGCTGCGGAATCGCGCCCAGATTGCCGTAAAGCAGCGTGGCGCCCGCCAGCACCGCGATCAAGGTGTTCCAAACCATGCTCACGGGCAGCAGTCCCGTATACAACACGCGCAGCAGCAGCGCAAAGCCCGCCGCCTTGCTGCCCACGGCCAGAAACGCCGTCACCGGCGTCGGCGCTCCCTGATACACATCGGGCGCCCAGACCTGGAACGGTACGCTGGCGATTTTGAATCCGAGCCCGGTCAATACCAACAACATGCCCAAAACAAACGCGGGGGCCGGGGTCCCCACCTGCGATTGCAACAGGGTTGCCAGCTTATCGAAGTTTGTCGTGCCCGTGGTTCCGAAGATGTAGGCGATGCCGTAGACCGTGAACCCGCTGGAGAGCGCGCCGAGGATCAAATATTTCGTCCCCGCCTCGAGAGACGGAAGCTGCCGCCGCAGATAGCTCGCCAACACGTACAGGGTGATCGTGACCAGTTCCAGCGAGACAAACAGCAGAATGAAATCGTTGACCGACGCAATCAGCAGCATGCCCGTGGCGCAAAACATCAGCAGGGCGTAGAATTCCACCACGCCCGACTCGATGCGCGGGGAGAACTCGGCCGCCATCAGCAGCACCACGGCCAGCGCCAGCAAGAACAGTCGTTTGAAATACAGCGCAAACGGATCGAGGCGGAACATCCCGTGAAAGAACGGTTCGTCCACGGGCTGGATCGTGAAACTGTAGAGCAATGCCACCGCGACAAATCCTGCCGCCACATACCCCACCAGTCGTTTGTTGGGAACCGGCGCAAACGCATCGACGAGGAGCAGCACGATTCCCCAGGTCGCCACGAGACATTCCAACTGGATGGCATACAGGCTCATCATGGCGTCGCCCTGGTGTTGTCGGTGGGCACCACCTTCGCTTCAGTGCCCGTGGTCAAACGACTGACAATGGAGGTCGCCACGCTCTGCTTGATGATGTCCGTCAGAAGCCGCGGGCAGAACCCAACCGTGAGCAGCGCCGCCAACAGCAACGCGTACGGAAACTTCTGCCGGAATGTCACCGCATCCTTAAGCATCGACCATTTCTCATCGAGCGGGCCGAAGAAACTCGTGCGCACAGCCCGCAGCATGTAGGTGGCAGTCACCACGATCCCCCACACCGCACAAATCGTCGCCACGCGAAATATCATCGAGCCCTGCTTCCACGAGCCGAGAAACACCATCAGTTCGCTGACGAAATTGGCGAAGCCTGGCAATCCACTCGACGCCATAACCGCCATGACCATGCATACTCCGATGAATGGGATCTTCCGCGCCAAGCCGCTGAGGTCGGGCACAAACCGGTTATGTGTCTGGTGATAGAAGTAGCCGATCAACGAGAACGTCAGCGCCGCCATCACTCCGTGTGCAAACATCAGCAGCACCGCGCCGCTCACACCGACGACGTTCAGCGTGGCGATCCCCAGGAGCACGTAGCCCATGTGGCTCACCGAGCTGTAGCCGATGACGAATTTCCAGTCCTTCTGCGTCAGCGCCGCCCAGCCCGCGTAGAGAATGTTGAAGCACGCCAGAATCGCCAGCAAGTTGGCCCAATGGCGCGCGCCTTCGGGCAACAACGGCAACGCCAGACGGATGATGCCGTACGCGCCGAGCTTTTTCAGCACGCCTGCGTGCATCATCGAGGCCGCCGTCGGCGCGGCTGCGTATCCGAGCGGCGACCATGTGTGAAACGGCCACATCGACGCCAGGAAACCGAATCCGAACAGCAAACACGGGAACGCCGTCATCTGCGTCTTTCTGGCGAGCCAGATGTTGTGCTGCAGCCTTTCGATATCCAGTGTTCCGCCGACGAAGTAGATGGCCAACAGCCCAATCAGCGCCAGCACCGCGCCCGCCGTAAGGTACAACGTGAGCTTCATGGTCGCGTACTCTTTCGTGCGGCCGTGTTTGCCCGGCGGCAGCGACCCCCACATGCCGATCAGCAGATACATCGGAATCACTGCCATCTCGTAGAAGAAATAGAAGAAAAATAGGTCCATCGTGGCGAACGTTCCGCTGATGCCCGTCGTCAGCGCGAGAAACAGGATGTAATACTCTTTCTCGCGGTCGTGAATCTCGCTGCTGATCAGCGTCCCGCAGAACGAGACGAGCCCCACCAGCAACAGCAGCGTCATCGAGATGCCGTCCACGCCGAACTTCAGCGAGCAGCCGTAACTCGGCAACCAGGGAATGCTGTGCACGAACTGATATCCGCTCTGGCTCCGATCGAAATTCGCAAACAGCGTGAGCGTGACCAGGAGCGACACGCCCGTGGCGAAGACTGCCAGAGCCCGAATCGCCTTCGGGTTCTTTGCCGGAAACAGAAACAGCACAAACGCCGCGATCAGCGGGAGCAGAACTGCGATGGTTAAGAGAATGTCCATCACCTCACCACCACGCAATAAATGATCACCGTTGCGCCGAGGCCGATGAGAAAAGCGTAGCCGGAGATGCTGCCGGTTTGCAGGAGGCGGACGGTGCGCCCGAGCAGGCCCGTGCCGACCGACAGGCCGCCGATACCGAGCCGCTGGATGACCCAGCGGTCGAACACATCACAAACACTCGCAATCGTACCCTGCACGTATTTCACGATCCAGGCGTACAACTCGTCGAAATAGTATTTGTTCTCGACCAGCGTCCAGAGTTGGCCCAGCGCGGTTCTGACGGGCGCATCGCTCGGGTCGGCCTTCCAATAAATCTTCGCGGCGACAAGGAACCCGAACAGCGGCACGGCGATCAGGCCGCCCATCAGCAGAAGCGAATGTCGCTCGGCCTCATGTGGGGGCCCGAGGAACTCGGGGACTTTGCTGTACCAGCCAGCGATGATCGACAGCGCCGCCAGGAATATCAGCGGCAGTGTCATCACCCACGGCGATTCGTGCGCGTGGTCGTAGGCGTGACGGTCGCGCGGTTTGCCGAAGAACACCACGAATACTTCGCGTCCCATGTAATACGCAGTCAGAAACGCCGTGACCACCCCGATCAGAAACAGCGGTCGGCTGCGTTCGAGCGCCAACAACAAGATCTCGTCCTTGCTGTAAAATCCGCTCAGTGGCGGCACACCCGCCAATGCCAGCGTGCCGATCAGGAACGTCCAGAACGTGATCGGCGTCTTCTTCCACAACCCGCCCATCTTCCAGATGTCCTGCTCGTGGTGCAGGGCGAGGATTGCGCTACCCGCACCCAAGAACAACAGCGCCTTGAAGAACGCGTGCGTGGTGAGATGGAACATCGCTTGTGTCGGCCCGCCGAGGCCGACGGCCATTACCATGTAACCGAGTTGCGAGAGCGTCGAGTAGGCGAGGATGCGTTTGATGTCGTTTTGGGCGATGGCGATCGACGCCGCCATGAGCGCCGTGATTCCGCCCGTCCACGCGATGAGCCACGATGCCGTTTCGCTCGGCAAGATCAGCCACGAGACGCGGCAGAGCATATACACGCCCGCGGCCACCATCGTCGCGGCATGAATGAGCGCGCTGACGGGCGTCGGACCTTCCATCGCGTCGGGCAACCAAACGTGCAACGGCACCTGGGCGCTCTTGCCCACCGCGCCCGCAAAAATCAGCGCGCCGATCAGCGCCAGGGTGCCAATCGATAAGTCGAGCGACGGTAGTTTCGCCTTTAGCTCCGTAAACTCGAAGGTGTGTGCGTGGGACCAGAGGACAAGAATCCCCAGCATCATCCCGACGTCGCCAATGCGGGTGGTGAGGAACGCTTTCTTGCCCGCTTCGGCAGCGCTGGGCTTCTCAAACCAATAACCAATCAGCAGATAGCTGCTCAGGCCGACCAACTCCCAAAAGATGAAGATCTGGATGAAATTGCTCGAAATCACGATCCCGAGCATCGAGAACGTGAACAAGGACATGCACGCGAAGTACCGCGAGAAACCGGGGTCGCCTTTCATGTAGCCAACGGAATAAATGTGAATGGCCGACCCGACTCCCGTGACGACCAGCAACATCAACAGCGCCAGCGCGTCGGTCGTCATGCCGAACTCGATGCGCACCGTGTTGCCGATGACGAGCCACTCGAACGGATGCGGCTGGTGCTGGATACCCTTGAGGGCAAACAGCAGGAACAGCCGCAGCGACAACGCGAAGGAGATCAAGATGGCGCCGATGGACAGCGCGGCGCTCAGTCCCTTTCGCCTGCCCGTGAACAGTGTAATGAACACCGCGGCGACCAGCGGGGTGAAGAGAATCATCCACACTGAGCAGATGGGAAAACGGCCCATGCCCCAGTCGGTGCCATACATGTAGATCATGTGGTTCATAGCCGCATGGTCGTCAGTTGATCCACGCTGACGGATTGTTTCCGGCGGTACAATGCCACGATGATCGCCAAACCGACCGCGACCTCCGCGGCGGCAATGGCAATGACGAAGAACGCCAGGATCTGCCCTTCGACCAGCTTGTTGAACTTGGAAAAGGCGATGAGCGCGAGATTGGCGGCGTTCAGATTCATCTCCAGCGCCATATAAATCACCAGCGCGTTGCGACGGATGACGACGCCGGCGATGCCAAGCGCAAACAGCAACCCGCTGACGAACAGATAATGGTTAAGGGTGATGGCAGCAGTCACTTGAGTTCCCTCTTGGAAAGCAACACCACGCCAATCATCGCCACCAACAGCAGCAGGGCTGTCGCTTCGAACGGCAACATGTAATTCGCAAACAGCGGTTTGACGACCTGTTCCAAGCCTCCGCTCAGTTCCTCGCCGCCACTGGCCAGAGGTTTTACCGGTTGAGCGAGGACGATTTTCAATTCCCACACAAAGGCCGCGGCTACCGCGATTCCGCCAATTACGCCCAGTACCCGGAACTTGCGTCGCTCGCTGGCCTTGATATCCAGCAGCATGATGACGAACAGGAACAGCACCATGACCGCGCCCGCGTACACCAGCACCTGGATCACCGCGATAAAGAACGCCTCCAGCAGCACGAACAACCCGGCCAGGAACGCAAACAGCAGCACCAGAAACAGGGCGCTGGCGACGGGATTGCGGCTGAAAATCACCATAAATCCGCACGCCAGCATCGCGATGCTGAAGAACCAAAACAGCATGTCGTGTACGTTCATCCTTGCTGTAGCGGCGGTCCACGACCGCCGCGCCTCCATGCTTCATTTTTCGGCGCTCATGCAGCGCCGCTACAACGGCCTTACTTCGTTGACTTGGCCGCCACGCGCTTCGGCGCATCAGGCGCATCCGGTGGCGGAGCGCCCTGGTACTTCCATTTCCAAATGGAATCCGGTTGCACCCCTCCCAATTCCAACAGCTTCTCCTTGTGAAACTGCAATTCCTCGCGCGAGTAGCCCGCAATCGCAAAATCCTGTTTCAAGAAAATCGCCTCCTCGGGACAGACTTCCTCGCAATAGCCGCAGTAGATGCACCGCAGCATATCAATGACGAAATCCTCGGGCTCCTTTTCGACATTTGCGTCGGGCGCATCGTCAGGACGCGACCCCGGTGTAATACGGATCGCCTTTGGCGGACAAACAAATTCGCATAACTGGCACGACACGCACTTCACCCGTCCTTCGGGGTCCTTTACCAGCGTCGGCGCGCCGCGATAGGCGCCATACAGCGGCGGTTTCTCTTCGGGATACCGACGCGTAAACTTCCGCTGCGGGATGTGCTTCAACGTCAGCCACATCCCTTGCAGAATCTGTGGGAGGTAGGTTCGCTCCCAAATCGTCAGCTTTGGCCGCTTGACTTGCATGATTATTTCGTGACTGCCGCCAGCACCGCTCCGGAAACCAAAATGTTCAATAGCGTCAACGGGATGAAGATCTTCCACCCGAACCCCATTAATTGGTCGTAACGGAATCGCGGGATCGTCCATCGCACCCAAATAAACAAGAACAGGAACCCGCACACTTTCGCCAGAAAAATACCAATATGCGCCAAACCAACGCCGAGCGTCTGTGCGGGCGCGTTAAATGGCGCAAACGGCAGTGACCAACCGCCAAAGAACAACGTCGCTATCAGCGCCGACGCCACGAACATCGCCGCGTATTCACCCATGAAAAACATCGCGAATTTCATCGAGCTGTACTCGGTGTTGTACCCACCGACCAACTCCTGTTCCGCTTCGGGCAAATCGAACGGCAGGCGGTTGGTCTCGGCGAACGCGCTCACGAGAAAAATGAATGCCGATAGGGGTTGGGTGAGACACAACCACGTATGGCGCGCCTGGTATTCGACGACCTGCATAAGATTGAGCGAGCCGGCCTGCATGAACACCGGCACCACGCTCAATCCGAGGCAGACTTCATAGGAAATCATCTGCGCACTGGACCGGATGCCGCCAAGGAACGGATATTTCGAGTTGCTCGACCACCCCGCCAGCACGATGCCGTAGACGCCGAGCGACGCGATCGCGAACACGAACAAAATCCCGACATTCAGGTTGGCGATGACGGCTGGAATCGGATCGCGCGAGAGGGCGGGAATGACCAGTTGACTGCCCCACGGCACGACCGCGATCGTGATGAGCGCGGGCACCATTGAGATCATCGGCGCCAACGTGAAATAGACCTTGTTGACGTGATGCGGAAGCACATCCTCCTTGAAAACGAACTTCAGTCCATCGGCCACCGGCTGCAACAAGCCAAGCGGCCCGACGCGATTCGGCCCGATGCGGTCCTGCATCCACGCGCAGATCTTGCGTTCGGCTAGGACCGTGTAGGCAACGATACCGAGCATTACGCCGATCACACAGACGATCTTGATGAGATGGATAACAAGCACGGGAATCATACCCTGGCTCCTGCCGCAGCGACCGGTTGGCTCGCCGCCCCGGCCTTCGGCCCAACCGTCAGGTTCAGCTCGACGCCGAGGTCGCCGATCTTGGATAAATTCAATCCCGCCAGCGGGGTCAGCGTGCGCGCCATGTCGGCGAACACGTCTTCAATTGCCAGATAGCTCCCATCGGCGCCCAGTTCGTTCAACAGAGCCGCGAACGTCTGCCACTCGGGACGAGCGATCCCGGGCGATGGAATCGCCGCGTTCAATCGCTGGAGGCGGCCCTTGACGTTGATGAACGTGCCGCGTTTTTCGGCGAAGGTCGCCCCAGGCAAAGCATAATGGGCCAAATCCGTCACCGCGTTGGGCATCGTGTCGATCACTACGAGGAGATCCAGCTTGCGGAGCAGGTCCTCGGCGATCCCGTGCTTCACAACGTTCTCGCCATGGACAATCAGCGTCTTGATCTTCCCTGACTTGATCGCTTCCGCAATGACCGGAATCCGTCCGCCGACGGGCTCCGCGGCCACACCAGCGAGCTTCGCCCCGTTTGTGTTTGGACTCCGGTCGGTATTGAGCAGGAACTTATCGCCCTCACCGTTGTGCGCCACGCAATCCACCAATTCAGCCCCGAGAACCTCGCGAGTCAGCTTATTGAACAGGAACAGCTCTTCCGTTGTCGCACGCGCTGTGCCGACGGCCGCGATTGTTTTCCCGTCGCCTTTCAACTTTTGGAGTCTCTCGACGATCTGACGAGTCGCTTCGGGCCAAGTGAGCGTCACGCGTTCGCTCACAACGGCTGATCTCACACTAGGCGCGGTGATCCGCCGAGGATCGTTGATGAACTGGTAATGCAACCGGCCATGGTCGCACATCCAACATTGGTTGACGGCGTCGTTGTCACGGGGTGTCTGACGATAAACCGCTCCCTCCCGCGACCAGACCACGGTATTGCATCCGGTCGCGCAATTGGGACATACGCTCTTCGTCTCCTTGAGGAACCACACACGCTGCTTGAAACGGAAATCGTTGGCGGTGAGCGCGCCGACCGGGCAAATATCCGTGATGTTGAGATCGTAATTGGTATTGGGCTCCATGCCCGGGTAACAGGTGAGCGTGGAATAGCTGCCGCGATTTACGAAACCGAGGCAATCCTGCCCGGCCACATCCCGCATAAAACGAACACACCGTGAGCACAGGATGCACCGCTCATCATCCAGCATGATCTTCGGACCGATTTTCGTCCTCTTCGGTTTGCGGACCTTTTCTTCCACGAACCGGCTTTGACCCTTGCCGTAATCGACGCTGAATTCCTGCAGCCGGCATTCACCCGCCTGGTCACAGATCGGGCAATCGAGCGGGTGATTGATCAGCAGGAATTCCATCACGCCTTCACGGGCTTTGATGACCTTGGGCGAACGGGTATGCACGACAATGCCTTCGGCCACCAACGTGTTGCAAGCGATGGAAAGTTTCGGCCCGAACGTGATCACCGGCTTCCCGTCGGGGCCGATCTCCGGCTTCTTGTCGGCACCCATTTTGGGCATCCCCACGTCCACGAGACACATGCGGCAGTTCCCCACTACGGTCAGTTTCGGGTGATAGCAATAATGCGGCACCTCGATGCCCGCCAGCTTCGCCGCCTCGATCAGGTTCGTGCCCTTCGGGGCCGCGACCTCTTTGCCATCGATGGTCAGTTTGAAAATGTCAGGCATGATCTAGTGTCGCTTGTTCCCATTTCCGTTCTGGCAGGCCTTTTCAAACTCGCCCCGGTATTTGGCCACGAACGCTTTCACGGGCCAGGCAGCGGCTTCGCCGAGTGGACAAATCGTCTTGCCGTCGATGTTGTCGGCGATATCCCACAGCAAATCGACATCTTCGGGACGACCGCGGCCGTGTTTGACGCGATGGAGCACCTTCTCCATCCACAGCGTTCCTTCACGGCAGGGGGTGCACTGACCGCAGGACTCATGGGCATAAAACTGTGCGACATTGAGCGTGCTCTGCACGATGTCGACCGTATCATCGAGCACGATCACTCCGCCGGAGCCGGCCATCGTGCCGGCTTTGTGCAACGACTCGAAATCCAGCGCCACGTCAATTTGATCGGCTTTCAGCACCGGCATTGAACTGCCGCCGGGCACGACGCCTTTCAGTTGGCGGCCCTCCAAGAGCCCCCCGCAGAGATCATAAATGAGCTGGCGTATGGTCAGTTTGCCCATCTCGAACTCGTAGTAGCCAGGGCGCTTCACGGGGCCGCTGACACAGACCAGACGCGTGCCGGTCGAGCCGGCGACCCCCATCGCCTTGAACCACGCCGCGCCGTTGTTGACGATGTGCGGGACGTTCGCCAAGGTTTCAACATTGTTGACAATCGTCGGGCAGCCGAACAACCCGACCAATGCCGGGAACGGCGGTTTGATCCGCGGATAGGCGCGTTTGCCCTCGAGAGACTCGAGGAGACCCGTTTCCTCGCCACAGATGTACGCGCCCGCGCCGCGATGCACATAAACCTCGCAGTCAAATCCCTTGCTGAGAATGTTCTTACCGAGGAAATGCCGCGCGCGCGCTTCCTTCATGGCGTTAAGAAGAATCTTCGCCCCGTAAGGCATCTCGCCACGAATATAGATGTATGCGGTGCGCGCCCCGATGGCGTAACACGACACGAGGATGCCTTCGAGCAGTTGGTGCGGGTCGTAATGGATGAGCTGGCGATCCTTGAATGTGCCGGGCTCCGATTCGTCGGCGTTGCAGATGAGATAAATTGGCCTACCCGTGCCCTTGGCGAGGAAGCCCCACTTCATGCCGCAGGGAAAACCGGCGCCACCACGTCCGCGGAGCGCGCTGCTCTTGACCTCGGCGACGATTTCCTCGGGCTTCATGCGAAGCGCCTTCGGCAATGCCCTGTAGCCGCCCTCGCGCAGGTAGTCGTCGATCGTCCCCTTGTAGCCGGGTTTGCTCATGTTGGCCATCAGGACACGCTTCTCCAGTGGATGAGCGGGCAACACGGGCGGCAACGGTTGAGGTTCAACCTTGCCCGTCGTCTTGATGCGGCTGATGATCGCCTCGGCCTTGTCGGGCGTGAGGTTCTCAAACAATTCGTCATTGACCATCATCACCGGGCCGGTGCCGCACGCCGCCAGACATTCCACCGTGGAAATGGTGAACAGGCCATCTTTTGTGTTCTCGTCCAGCTTGACGCCGAGATTCTTCTGCAATCGTTCGAGAATGCTGCCGCATCCGCCGAGTTCACAAGAGAGCGTGCGGCAAACCTTGATGTGGAACCTGCCCCGCGGTTTCGCGGTGAACATCGGGTAAAACGTGATCAGCTCCCACACGTTGATCGGTTGCAAGCCGAGCCTGGCGGCCGTCCACTCGACCTGTTCCTTGCCGAGTCGGCCGAAATGTTCCTGCAAGAGATGCAACAGCCACAGCACTGCCGCCCGCTTGTGCTGCAGCGGGTAGTGCGTGACGATCTCGTCGATGTGTTTCTCGAGTTCTGTTGGAACGTTCAATGCCATGGTAAAAAATTACAAGTCTACCGGTCGCATTCTCCCATTACAAAATCGACGCTGGCGAGGATGGTGACCATGTCGCTCATCATATGGCCTTTGGCCATGATGGGCAGCGCTTGCAGGTTTGCGAACGACGGCGCGCGAATCTTCAGGCGGTGCGGCGTGCCGCCGCCTTTGCTGACGATATAAAAGCCGAGTTCGCCCTTTGGGTTTTCCGCCGAAAAATAGACCTCGCCCGGCGGCGCATTGATACCTTCCGTGACGTTGATGAAATGATGGATCAATTCCTCCATCTTCGTCAGCACGGCTTCCTTCTGGGGCATCAGAATCTTCGCGTCCGGCGAATTCACCGGGCCATCGGGCAGATGGTCGATGGCCTGCTGAAGAATGCGCACGCTCTGCCGCATCTCTTCCATCCGCACGAGATAGCGGTCATAACTGTCCCCCGTCGATCCGACGGGCACCTCGAATTCGAAATCCTCGTAATTGCTGTACGGATGCGACTTGCGGATGTCCCAATCCACACCCGATCCGCGCAGGCATGGACCTGTAACGCCCAGGTCCACCGCATCCTCCTTTGTGAGCACGCCGATTCCGCGCGTGCGGTCGCAGAAAATGCGATTGCGCGTCAGTAGCTTGTCGACCTCATCAATCGTCGTCGGGAATTCCTTCAGAAACTTGCGCAGCATCGGCACGACTTCCGGCGGCATATCGCGAGCCAGTCCGCCGATGCGCGTGTAGCTGGTGGTAAACCGCGCGCCGCTGATGCATTCGGCCATGTCATGGATTTTTTCCCGTTCGCGAAAGGTGTAGAGGAACACGGTCATCGCGCCGACGTCCATGCCGAAGCTGCCCAGGCCGAGCAGGTGCGAGCTGATCCGCGCGAGTTCGGCGCAAATGACGCGGATGTATTTGCAGCGCGGCGGCACGTCCATGCCCAACAGCTTCTCGACCGCGTAAGCGTAGGTGACGTTGTTGGCGAGAGGCGCCAAGTAGTCGAGGCGATCGGTGTACGGAATGAACTGCGTGTAGGTCATGTTCTCGGCAATTTTCTCGTCACCACGATGCAGGTAACCAATATCCGGCCAGGCGTTAACGATCTCTTCACCGTCAAGTTCCAGCACCACGCGCAACACCCCGTGCGTGCTGGGATGCTGCGGCCCCATGTTGATGATCATCTTCTCGCCGCTCAGCTCTTCGTCCATCGCCTGCTGGGCGCGAGCGGCGGAATCGATCAACTCCATTTCGTGTTGCGTCGTCATATTGGTTTGGCCGCGAAACAGTTTTGCAATATTCAGTTACCGCGAAAAAGTTTCGCGGCTACAAGTTCACACAGATTCCTTCTTGGTCGGATGGGCCAGTTTTTCCTGCTGCTCCGCGAGGGTGTCGTACTGGCGTGGTTCGCGCCGAATCGAACTGCGGGCGCCGCTCGCGGGAACGAACGGTCCGCCCAACATCGGCGCGGGCCGGACCGTGTCGGCATTGACGGCCGTTTCCGGCAGTTCGGCCGAAATCCCCGCCACCGGAAAATCCTTGCGCAACGGGTGGTACGGATAACCTTCCCACATCAGGATGCGCTTGAGATTCGGATGTCCGCGGAAGCGGATGCCGAACATGTCGAACGCTTCGCGCTCATGCCAGTCCGCTCCCCGCCAGACAGCGGTGACGCTGTCCACAACCATGTCGTCTTCCGGCACACGCACCTTCAACCGCAAATGGCACCGTTCCGCCAGCGAGTACAGCAGGTAGTCGACCTCGTACCTTGGATCCTCACCATAATTGTCCACCCCCGAAAGGTCGGTCAGCATGTCGAACCCGCAATCCTTCTTGAGGAATGTACAGGCGGCAACAATTTTCTCCCGCGACACCGTGAGGGTGGTTTCGCCGCGAAATTCGACCGGGTCGGAAACCGCGCCGCTGAATCGCACCTTCAATCTGTCGATGACCGCCCGCAGGTTCATCGCGTCGTCAACCCTTCAACTTCGGCGCGTATTCGCCGCGCACCACGATCGGGCCGCTGATGGGAGCGGAAACGCCGGGACCATCGCCCTTTTTCATGTTCACCAGCGCTTTCTCGTGGGCGATCTTGCGCTGGATCGCCATCAGACCTTCCAACAACGCCTCGGGTCGCGGTGGGCAGCCGGAGACGTAAACGTCCACGGGGAGAAAATGGTCCACGCCCTGCACGACGGAGTAGCTGCGATACATGCCGCCGGTGCTGGCGCAGGCGCCCATCGCAATGCACCATTTCGGGTTGGGCATCTGGTCCCACACGCGTTTGACCACACCCGCCGTCTTGTAAACACAGGTGCCCGCCACGATCATGAGGTCGGACTGCCGCGGGGAGAACCGCATTACCTCGGAGCCGAACCGCGCGATGTCGAAGCGGCTGGCGCCCGCGGCCATCAATTCGATGGCGCAACAGGCCAACCCCATCGGCATCGGCCAGCAGGAGTTCTTGCGGACCCAGTCGATGGCGGCGTCCACTCTCGTGACAATCACGTCACGCCCTTCGACCTTCGGGTCAAACCCTGTGTCCAACCGCTGGATCATGACAATCGCTCTTTCTCTTTCGCTTCACGGTCTTTGCGCGGGGCCCAGTCGAGCGCGCCCTTCTTCCACGCGTAGACATGGCCGACTTCGAGAATTGCAAGAAATAGCAACGCGCCCAGCAGCATTTTGATTCCGATGCCGCCCTCGGCGACGGGCCGAATCATGTCCCGGAACACCGCCGCCCACCCCAGCATGAAAACAACTTCAATATCGAACACGATGAACAACATCGCGATGATGTAGAATTTGACGCTGAACCGCGTGTGGGCGTCGGTCATCGGCGGCAGGCCGCACTCGTAGGCGCTGTCTTTGACCGGGTTGTGGACGCGCGGTTTGCCCATGATCAGCGGCGCCAGCGCCATGGCCGTGGCGAATCCGATTGCGACCAGTAGCAAAAGCCCGACAGGCACGTACTGTTGTAATTGTTCAGCCATGAAAACACACTTGGTCTGGCCGCCACGCCCGCGGGCAAACCTTGTGACACATTTCACAAGCAACCTACCAAAACCGTTGCTGCTTGCAAGTGTTCTTTCGCCTTCATTAACGCCCGCAGCTTGATTATCGTGGATGCGTGGATGGCAATCCCGACTTGCGCCGTGATATTTGCCGCGAGATCGACTCCGGCGGTGGACGGGTCACATTCGAGCGGTTCATGGAACTGGCGCTCTATCATCCACAGCACGGCTACTACAAGGCTGGGCGAGAACGGATCGGCAAAAGAGGCGATTACTTCACGAGTGTCAGCGTCGGGCCGCTGTTCGGCAGAATTCTGGCGAAGCAGTTCTTGAAGTTTCGAGAAGAACTAGGCAATCCGGCGGAGTTTGAAGTTGTTGAATTCGGCGGGCACCGCGGCCAGTTGCGGGTGGACGTGCTCGCCGCCGCGCCGGACCTGCGTTATCGCATCATTGAAAGCAGCGATCCCCTGCCCGATTCGATTATCGGGTGCGTGTTCTCGAACGAGTTTCTCGATGCGTTGCCGGTTCATCTGGTGCAGGTGAAAGAGGGGGCATGGCAGGAAGTGTATGTGCGAATAGCAGACCCCTCACCCGAACCCTCTCCCCCAAAGGGAGAGGGACAACGTGAGCGAGATCTGCAACTGCACCCCTCTCCCCTCTGGGGAGAGGATAAAGGTGAGGGGGAACTACATTTCGAAGAAGTCCTCGGCCCGCTCTCGACGCCACGGCTCGCAGAGTACCTACACGACCTGCCCGCTCAGCACATGGAAGGCTACCGCACCGAGGTCAACTTGCGCGCACTGGATTGGCTCGCGGATGTGGCGCAACGATTGAAACGCGGGTGGATTGTCACCATCGACTATGGCTATGAGCGGCACGAGTATTTCGCGCCGCACCATCGCGACGGCACTCTGCTGTGCTATCACCAGCACACCAAGAGCGCGAATCCGTACGCGCACGTCGGTGAGCAGGACATCACAGCGCATGTCGAATTCACCGCGTTCATCGAGCACGGGAAGAAGCTCGGGCTTGAACCTGTCCTTTTCACTGACCAGTCGCATTACCTGCTACAAATCGGAGAAGCCGAGATTGCCGGGATTGTCGAACGCACCGCCGGTCAACCCAGCAAAGAACGCGCGGCGATCCACCAACTTCTCCATCCCGAAATGATGGGGCGGACGTTCAAGGTGCTGGTGCAGAAGAAGGTTGGGTAATCCTAAGGAGGACAGCCTTATCCGTCGTTGCAAGAGCGGGATTTTCATTACATACTCGATCCCACAGATGAAGACCGCTTTTGAGGAGACACGGTGGAGGGATGCCGATTCTGTCATCCGAGCTGAGTTGGGAGAAGGCGAGAAGTTGCTATGGAGCGGAAGACCCCTCCAAGGAATCAAACTCCGCAGGTCGGATGCATTCACAATACCTTTCAGTATGATATGGGGAGGTTTTGCAATCTTCTGGGAAACGATGGCCATCCGCACCGGTGGCCCGCTGGTAATGAAGTTGTGGGGCATCCCATTTGTGTTGGTCGGCCTTTACATAATGCTTGGCCGGTTTGTCTACGACGCGAAGTTGAGGGAGAAGACCTATTATGGAGTCACAAGTCAGCGGTGTTTGATCATTGCGGGTCTTTTCAACCGAACGGTAAAATCCATGAATTTGCGGACGATAACCGATTTGTCTCTAGAGCAAAAGACCGACGGCTCCGGGACCATCATTTTCGGTCCTGTTCTGATTGGCGAGCCGATGCGATCTTGGCGATTCGCTTCGCCTGGCGCGGGCCAATTTTCCTTTCCCTGCTTCGACCTGATCCAGAATGCCAAGGACGTTTACGAAGTCATACGCCGTGCTCAACAATCTGACTCCGCCTGAATGCGGCAGTTGCGGCTGTGCACTAACCCCTAGCCACAACCAACTTACCTCGGTATTGTATGGATCATGTTCGTCGATAAGGTCAAAATTCGGGTCAAGGCGGGAGATGGCGGGAACGGGTGCGTGTCGTTTCGTCGGGAGAAATATGTCGATCGGGGCGGGCCGGACGGCGGCGACGGCGGCAAGGGCGGCGATATCGTGCTCGTCGCGGACAAGAACGTCACCGATCTCTCGGACTACTATTATCAGCCACGGCTGGTCTCCAAACACGGTGTCCACGGACGCGGGAAGAATTGTTTTGGCCGGAGTGGGCGGAACATCATCGCGAAAGTGCCCATCGGCACACAGGTTTTCCGGTTGACCGCGCCGGTGAAACAGCGCGCGCCATCGAGTTATCATCCGGCAGCCGCGACGGAAGAATTTGATCCGAGAGTGACCGTCGGGATGCCGTTCACGCCGGGTCGAGCGAAGCAGATGGCAGAGGCATCGCGAGAGAGTTTGGTTGAAGTTGTAGGCCGCGTGCCCCCACGCGGCGCAGACGAAACGGCATCGCCCGCTGAGGGCAGCGGGCCTACAGCAGCGGCACGGGAGTTGATCGCGGATTTGGTGGAGGACGGCCAGCAGTTTGTGCTGGCGAAAGGCGGGCGCGGCGGACGCGGCAACGCGGTGTTCAAGAGCTCGACGCACCAGGCGCCGCGCGAATTCGAGTACGGCGAGCCGGGCGAGCAACTCGAAGTCGAATTGGAACTGAAGACACTGGCCGACGTGGGGCTGGTGGGTTTTCCGAACGCGGGCAAATCGACGTTGATTTCGAAAATCACCAATGCGCATCCGAAAGTCGCGCCGTATCCGTTCACGACGCTGACGCCGAATGTGGGCATACTCAACTACGACGATTTCACGCGGATTCGGATTGCCGACATACCCGGGCTGATCGAGGGAGCGCACCGGGGCAAGGGTCTGGGACATGATTTTCTGCGGCACATCGAGCGTTGCCAACTGCTGGTGGTGTTGCTGGACATGGCGGGCGTCGATGGTCGCAAGCCGCAGGATGATTACCAGCAGTTGCTCGATGAACTGAAGTTCTACAATCCCGAGATTCTGCGGAAAAAGCGGCTCGTGGTGGCCAACAAAATGGACCTTCCCGACGCGAAGAAGCACCTGACGGCATTCAAGCGCAAGCTGGCGAGAGGCGCGACGCGGCGCACAAAAAAAGGGCAGGCGGGCGAGACCCGTTCGGCAGGCTCAGTGCAAGCGCCCAGCCCACCAAGGATCATTGAGATTTCAGCGCTGGCGGGCGACGGCCTGGAGAAATTTAAGCTGGAGTTGCGCAAGGTGCTGGCGTAGCGTAACAGCCGTTGCCAAAATGGAGTTGGCGATGAACCAGGCGAGCAAGGAGCCCGATGTTCAAGATTATCGGTGGTGATGGCCGTCAGTACGGCCCGGTGAGTGCGGACCAAGTACGGCAATGGATCGCCGAGGGGCGCGCCAATGCGCAGACCTTGGTTCAGGCAGAAGGCAGCGTCGAGTGGAAGCCGCTCGGACTCTTTCCCGAATTTGCTTCATCGACGGCCCCACCCGTGACGCCGTCAACACCGCCGCCGGCACCGACGGCTCCGGTGACACGGCCCGTGACGAACAACATGGCTGTTGCCGGGCTGATATTCGGGCTTATCGGGATACTCGGTGGGTGGCTGTGCTGCGGTCCGATCTTGAGCGTGCTGGGGATTGTGTTTTCGAGCGTAGGTTTGTCTCAAATCAATCGCGATCCAACCCGGCAAACTGGCAAAGGGATCGCCGTGGCTGGGTTGATCCTGTCGATTATCACTCTGCTCGCGTTGCTGATACTCGGTGTACGGCTGGGGCTGTGGAAGCCGTGGAGACAGCATTACATGTATTGGCGTCAATGGCGTACGTGACCGCAAGAATCAAATTGGGCATCCATCAGCCAGCCAGGAGCAGATGGCGCACGGCGGTCGCTGTCCTCGCGGCAACCGTAGCCGTGGGGTGCGTCTTGTTCTTTTTCGATCCCTCGACAACCGCATTGTATCCTCGGTGTTTGTTCCACGACCTGACAGGATTGTGGTGTCCCGGCTGCGGGACGGCGCGCGCACTCCATCAGCTTTTGCATGGAAACGTCGCCGCGGCATTTCGATTCAATGCGCTGTCGATGGCGATGCTGCCGGTGGCGGGCTATCTGGTCGTGCGCGGCGATGCCAGTACATTGAAACCGAGGTGGATCTGGGCGTTGCTGGCAGCGATTGTCGCGTTCGGCGTGCTGCGGAACATTCCGATCTACCCGTTCACGTTGTTGGCTCCGTAAGGATGATATCCCACACGATTTCACGGAGGTTGATATGTACAAGATCATAGGTGGTGATGGGAAAGAGTATATTCCGGCCAGCGTAGAGCAGTTGCGGCAATGGATTTGGGAAGGCCGCGCCAATGCACAGACGAAGGCACAAGCTTCGGGCGAGGCGGAGTGGAAGCATCTCGCCGACTTTGCTGAATTTCATGCCGCACTCGGCATTTCGGTCGGGGCGCCGCCGCCCATCTCGCCCCCGGTCCAAGCGCATTTGGTAACGAGGCCACCGGGCGCCGATAAAAAGATCGTGGCTGGCGTGCTGGCCTTGATCCCGACCACAGGATGTCTGGGCATACACAAGTTCGTCCTTGGCTATACCGGTGCCGGCATCACAATGCTGTTAATTACGGTGCTGACGTGTGGGATCGGGGGTGCAGTCATGTGGGTGATCAGTCTGATCGAGGGGCTTATTTATCTGACAAAGTCCGACGACGAATTCGTTCGCACATACATTCTGAGCAGAAAGGACTGGTTCTGACATGTACAAGATCCTTGGGGTTGACGGACGCGAATACGGGCCGGTTACCGCAGAGCAACTCCGACAATGGATTCGCGAGGGTCGGGCCAATGCGCAGACCAAGGCGCAGGCTGAGGGCGCCACAGAATGGAAACCGATTTCAGCGTTTCCAGAATTCGCTGATTTGGCTGAGCCCTCACCCGCTGCCCCAGCGGTGGCCCCGGTTCATGGGGTGGATATCGGGAGTTGCATCGGCCGCGGCTGGGAACTGGTTAAGAACAATTTCTGGAGGCTGGTTGGCACATCGCTGTTAGTTTTACTGCTGGTAGGTGGCGTTGGCAGCGCCCTGCGTTTCATCGTCAATTTTGCCTTTGGCGTACCGTTCCATGTCCATCACGTCGGTTTTTGGGAGGCAATGCGGCTTCAGTGGCGCGGCATCCTGGCGGGTTGCTTGTGGAATATGCTGGTGAGCGGCCCTCTTATCGGCGGACTTTACAATTACTATCTGAAGCTCATGCGCGGTCAGCCGGCCGATCTGGGCGATGCGTTTGCCGGCTTCGGCAGCGCCTTTCTCCCGCTGCTGCTGGCATATATTGTGAGCAGCGTGTTAACCTGCCTTGGGTTTCTCTGCTGTGTTCTGCCGGGGATCTATCTGGGGGTCGCCTGGAAATTCACGCTGCCGTTGGTCATCGACAAGCGACTGAGTTTTTGGGAGGCGATGGAGTTGAGCCGAAAGACCGTGACACGGCAGTGGTGGATCCTGTTTGCGCTGTTTCTCGTGTCGGGCTTGATTAGTGTGGTGGGCGTGATCGCCTGCTGTGTTGGCGTGTTTGCCACGGTTCCGATCGGGATCGCGGCCATTTTGTACGCTTACGAGGACATCCTTGGATCCCAAACCACCGCCCAAGCTGGCTGAGATGCGGCCCGACCGCGGTTCGGCCCGCCAACCCGCCTGGGCATGCGTGTTAAGTAATCTCGTGCTGCCGGGATTGGGCACCTTTGTGGCGCGTCGGCGCGTCGCCGGGATTCTCCAGTTGGTCGTCTCCCAAACCGGGTTCGCGCTGTGCCTGCTTTGGGCAATCCTGTTCGTGCGCGATTGGATCCACCAAGGACACATGCCTGACGACGTCACGCCCGATCTGGCGCTGGGTCTGGCTGGAGCAGCGATTTTTCTGCTTGCGTGGATTTGGTCGCTGGCCAGCAGCGTGGAAATCCTGCTCAATTCCCGAAAGAGCGGTTTGTAATCACGTCCGGCTGCGAATAGGATTCGTGTCGCGCATGGAAAAACCCACACTCCAACCCGGCCAGCGGCTTGAATTGGACATCACAACAGTCGCTTTCGGTGGCGACGGTATCGGGCGGGTGGACAACTTTGTGGTGTTTGTGCCGTTTGTCATTGAGGGTGAACGCGTCGAAGTTGAGATTGTGGAGGTCAAACGCCGGTACGCGACGGCTGACCTCGTACGGGTGATCACGTCATCACCGCAGCGCGTCGAGCCACGCTGTCCGTATTACATGAAGTGCGCGGGTTGCCAGTATCAGCACGTCGCCTACGGGCATCAACTGGAACTCAAGCGCCGCCAGATTCGGGATGTGTTTGAGCGCATCGGCAAGATTGCCAATCCGCCCATCGAAGCCGTTGTCGGTTCCCCGCGGGAATATCATTACCGCAACAAGATCGTGGTCCACGGGCCCGGCAAGCCGGGTTTTTGGACGACGCGGGGCCGCTCGATCATCGGTATCGAGCAATGCCCCATCGCCTGCGAGAAAGTGAATGCAACGCTTGCCGAGGTTTGCCGGCAGTTGCTGGAAAACGTGCATTTGACCATTCGCTCGAACTCGGAACGCGAGGTTTGGGTGTATACGGAAAGCCGTCGGGCAGGGAGCGAGCTGGACGAGGCCGAGGCAGGTGCCAAGGCGGCCATTCCCCCCGCCACCATCACGGAAACAATCCTCGGAAAGGCGCTACGCGTGCCACTGGGCTCATTTTTTCAAGTCAACCACGAGGTGGTCGAACTGGCGCTGGGACACGCACGCAAGATTTTTGCTGCCAGCGGTTGCAAGATTCTCGTGGACGCGTATTGCGGTGTCGGATTGTTCGCTCTGATGCTGGGCGATCTCGCCGCGCACGTGTACGGGATCGAAGAGGATGCGAAAGCAATCCAAGCCGCCAATGAGAACGCGCAGCAACTCGGCCTGACGCGTTACGATTTTTACCCGGGCAAAACCGAACGGCTGCTGTTCTATACGTTGCGGCAATGCAATCCGGACGATACGTGCCTGATTCTGGATCCACCGCGGTCGGGTTGCGCGCCGGTGGTGCTCAAGACGTTGCGCGAACAGAGGCCACGCAAGATCATCTATGTATCGTGCGCCCCACCGATGCTCGCACGCGACATCAAGCAGTTGGTTGCCCACGGCTATCAATTGGAGCGCGTCACGCCGTTCGACATGTTTCCGCAGACCGCGCATTGCGAGGCGGTGGCGGAACTGACTCGTCATTGAATCGGAGACGGCTGATCAAGTGCGCCCAATGGCGCGAGTCCCTCCGAAATCAATCTCTCATTGAACAACCCGCGCTCTCGCCAGGCTGTCTCGGGCTCGGACAAAATCCGGCTGGATACGCAGGGCCTGTTCGTAATGCGCGATGGCCTCTTGCGTTCGTCCCAATTTCTCCAGCGCGAGCCCCCAATTGTAGTGCGCGTCGGCCATATCGGGCTTGATTCGCAGTGCCTGCTGATAATGTTCAATCGCCTCTGGCACCCTTCCCAGTCGGACCAAGGTAAGCCCCATGTTGTAGTGCGCCTGGGGCAGATCGGGGTTAATACGCAGCGCTTGCTGCCAATGTTCCATCGCCTCCGGCAGCCGGCCCAGCCGAATCAAGGCGACCCCCAGATTATTGTGCGCCTCGACGTAATCGGGTCGGATCCGCAACGCTTGCTCGTAGTGGCCGACGGCTTCTGGCAACCTGCCGAGTTGGACCAAGGCGATCCCCCAGTTGTAGTGCGCGTCGGCAAGATCCGGGTTGATCCGTAGCGCCTGCTCATAATGTCCGACCGCCTCTTCTGGCCGGTCCAAATCGTCCAAGATGTTCCCCAGATTGTTGTGTGCCTCGGCATAATCGGGCTTAAGTCGCAGCGCCTGCTCATATTGAGCCATCGCCTCCTGCACCTGACCCAGTCGAGCCAGGGCGTGGCCCAAGTTGTAGTGTGCGTCGGCATAACCGGGCCTGAGGCGCAACGCCTGCTCCACCTGCCCAATCGCCTCCTGGACCCGCCCCGCGTCCTCCAAGATGGCCCCCAAGTTGCTATGTGCCCGAGCGTTGCCGGGACGCTTCTCCGCCGCGTCCTGCCAAATGGCCAACGCTGACCTGTAATCCCGATTCCGTTGGATGGTCAGGAATGTAAACAACCCCACCACGGATGCAGTTGCCACGCACCCAAGTGCGGCGCCCTGCGGCTTGTTCCATAGCCGCCTCCCAAGCGTAAACGCGCCAACCACAACCAGAGTTATCACCGCCGCCAGCGGCAGGTACATTCGCCGCTCCGCCGCCATCTCACCGACGCTGGGCAGAATGCTCGAGGTCGGTGCCAAAATGAGGAAGAACCAGGCGCCCAAAAAACTCAACCAAGGCCGACGACGAAATGCCCACACCGTTGTCCCGAGCAAACCCAGAACCACAAGGCCGGGGAGAACTGCGTCTTTCAGCGACCGGGTAATCGGCCAGTCGAAATAATCAATCACCAGCGGATGCGGCCAGAAGCAAAGCCGTAGATAGTAGATAATCACGCCGGCTTCCGTCTTCAGATAGTCCCACGGCGTCAGGCCTTCAATCCCAACACTTGTCATGGGATGGACGGTCCCCGCCACCAACGCCGCCAACAACAGCCACGTTGCTCCCAGGCCAACGTACAAGCCCATGCGCCGCTGCCATAACTGGCGAAACGATGGCGCGAGAAACACACGGTCGTACAGCAACACGATCAGCGGTGCGCCCACCATGACCTCCTTGCTTCCCATGCCCAGGGCGCACGAGACCACAGCGGCCAAATACCACACCCACGGCCGCGGGGACTGGGAACCGCGCAGCGTGCCATACAACGTCAGCAGCAGAAACAGCCCCATCAGCAGTTCGGAGCGCTGGACGATGTAGGTGACGCTCTCGGTTTGCAGTGGATGCACCTCCCAGATGAGGGCAATCGCCGCCGCCAGCCAGGGAGCCGCCGTGCCGAATCGATCACGAAGTGTTTCGCTTTCAAATGTCCTTCGCAGCAGCCCAAACAGCACCAGCGCGCACGCCAGATGCAGCATCAGGTTGACCGCGTGGTAGCCGCGGACATTCAATCCGCCCCATGCGTAGTTCAGGGCCAGGGTCAGACACTCCACTGGCCGTCCCTGGACCGCGAGCTTCGGGGAAGTGACCATGGGTTCGGTGATCGGCCACAGGTGACGAATGTGCGGGTTCTCCAAGATGGAAGGCCCATCGTCGAAAATAAATGGCCCCTGAAAGCTGTTGTGGTAAGCCCAAATGCCAGCGGCGACGATCAACACCGGGATGAATTGACGCAGCTTCAACGGGTCGAGAGTCTATCTGAACCAGCTACCGACGGCCAGCCCCGACTTTCGAATGTCGGGGCCAGTATTTCCTGAGCTACGGCTCTGCCCGCGCTCTCGCCAGGCTGGTTTGAGCCTGGACAAAATCCGGCTTGATGCGCAGGGCCTGTTCGTAATGCGCGATGGCCTCCGCCGTGCGCCCCAGTTTCTCCAGGGCGATTCCCAGGTTGTAGTGTGCCTCGGCGTAATCGGGTTGAATCCGCAACGCCCGCTCGTAGTGGCCGATGGCCTCCGGCAACCTGCCCTGCTTCTGCAAAGCGAGCCCCAAATTGTAGTGCGCATCGGCAAGATCGGGGTCGATCCGTAGCGCCTGCTCCCAATGACTGATAGCCTCCAGCAGCCTGCCCTGCTGGACAAGGGCGAGCCCCAGGTTGTTATACCCGTCGGCGTAATCGGGCTTGATCCTCAACGCTTGCTCGTACTGTTCGATCGCCTCCGACACCCTGCCGATTTGAAGCAACGCATACCCCAGGCCGTTGTGTGCCTCGGCGAGATCGGGTCTGAGCTGCAGCGCCTGTTCGTAATGCCCGATGGCCTCCGGCACCTGGCCCATCCGAAGCAACGCATTCCCCAGGTTGTTGTGTGCCTTGGCGAGGTCCGGTTTAATGCGCAGGGCTTGCTCGTAGTGCCCAATGGCCTGTTGCAGATTGCCCTGCTGAAGCAAGGCAAGCCCCAGGTTGTTGTGCGCCTCGGCGTAATCGGGTTGAATCTGCAGCGCCAGCTCGTAGCGGCCCATCGCCTCCTGCCGCCTGCCGAGTTGAACCAGGGCGAATCCGAGGTTGTTTTGTGCTCGAGGGTTGTTGGGGCACTTTCTCACCGTGTCCTGCCAAATGGTCAGCTCTGACCCGTAGTCTCGATTGCGCTGGATGGTCAGGAAGCTGAACAACACTGCCACAGCCCCACTGGCCATGCATCCGAGCGCAACGCCCTGCTGCTTATTGAATAGTCGTTTCCCAATCTCGAACGCGCCAACCACCACCATCGCGACCACTGCTGCCAGGGGCAGGTACATCCGGTGTTCCGCCATCGGCTGACCCGCTATGGGCACGACGCTGGAGCTCGGCGCCAGAATCACCAAGAACCAAGCACCAACGAAACCAAGGGCCGGGTGCCGTCGCAGTTCAAACAAGACACCCACGACCAGGATGGCCAGAATCAACGCGTACGGCGCCGCTTCCGCAACGTGCGAGATCGCGACGCCTGCCGTGAACCCGTCACCGTAATCGAACACCAGTGGATGCGGCCAGATTGCCAGCCGCAGGTACTGCATGACCCCTCGACATTCCGTCAACGCATAGCCCCACCACGTAAGCCCCAAGCCATAGCCGACGCTTCGGTTCTGCAAACCGCCCATCAGATAGCCCAGCAACAGCCAACTACTGGCCAACCCCAGATATAAGTGCCAGTGCCGGCTCCACGCTTGTCGAAAGCTGCCGCTGACAAACGTCCGGTCGTACAGCAGCACTATCACCGGGGCCGTCACCATTACTTCCTTGCTCGCCACGCCCAGGAAACACGCCGACACCGACAGCGCAAACCACCCGCTCGATCTCGGGGAGTCCGTCCCACGAATGAAGCAATACAACGTCAACAGGTAGAACAGCCCCATCAGCGACTCGCAGCGCTGGGAGATGTAGGTCACCGCCTCGGTTTGCAACGGATGAACCGTCCAGAGCAGCGCCACCGTCAGTGCAATCCATTCTCCCGATGCGTCGAATCGTTCCCGCAACCCCGGCCGGGCCAATGTCCTGCGCACGATCCCATACAACGTGAGGGCTGCCAGAACATGGATGGCCAGATTGAACGCGTGATACCCCCAGACACTTGTCCCGCCCAGCGCGTAGTTGATGGCCAGGGAGAGGTTGACGATGGGACGCCCACCGACAAACGACCTGGCGGGGGGCGACAGCGCATCCCCAATCGGCCACAAGTGACGGATGTGCGAATTCTCGGCGATGGAAGGGACGTCGTCCAGGATGAACGGCCCCTGAAAGCTGTTGTAATACGCCCCAAGGCCAGCGGCGATGATCAACACGGGAATGAACCGACGCGGTTTCAACAGTCCGAAAGTCTATCGAAGCTTGCCGCGCGCGACCAGCCCCGACTTTCCAATGTCGGGGCCAGTGTTTCCCGCGCCCCACTCCCGACCGGCAAATTTCACGGGCAGAGCATCGCCGCTTCTGCTAACATCACTCTTGCACATGCCGGCGAGCACAAACGAGCCATTGCAGACCGTCGAGGGAACGCTGGAACGGATCGTGTACTCCAACGAGGAGAACCATTACACGGTGGCGCAGCTTTTGCCCGAGGGAGGCACGCGGCGCACGGAGCCGATCACCATCGTGGGGAATCTCGCGGCGGTCAACGTCGGCGAAAGCGTCCGCGCGCAGGGTCATTGGGTGAACCACAAACAATTCGGCCGGCAATTCGCCGTCGAGCGGTTCGAGTCCGTGCTGCCCCGCACGGTCGTCGGCATCCGGAAGTATCTCGGGAGCGGTTTGATCAAGGGGATCGGCGACACGTTCGCGGATCGGATCGTCGAGAAATTCGGCGAGCGCACGCTGGAAGTGATCGACACCTTTTCGGCGCGGCTGCGCGAAGTGGACGGGATCGGTCCGGAACGCGCGAAACGCATCAAGCAGGCGTGGACGGCGCAGAAAAGCGTGCGGGACATCATGATTTTTCTGCAGGGGTACGGTATCGGCAGCTCGCACGCCGCGAAGATTTACAAGCAGTACGGCGAGAACGCCATGTCGGTCGTGCAGGAGAACCCCTATCGGCTGGCCAAGGACATTCCCGGAATCGGTTTTCGCACGGCGGACGGAATCGCGGCCAGGATGGGCATCGAGAAGGATTCCATTCATCGGCTGAAGGCGGGCGTTGTGCACGCGCTCGAACAGGCGACGGATGAGGGGCACACGTGCCTGCCGCGCGAGCGGTTGATCGAAGCTGCGCGTGACCTGCTGGAAGTCGAGATCGCGCCCGTCGAGAATGCCATCCGCCATCTGTCGGCCGGCGGCGAAGTGATTCAGGAGGACGATTTCGTTTACCTGACCGGCCTGTACAAGTGCGAACGCGGCGTCGCGACGAAAATCGACGAACTGCGCGGCGCGCCGCTGACGCTGCCGTCCATCGATTTCGAAAAGGCGCTGCCCTGGGTCCAACAGAAAACCGGGGTCGAACTTGCGAACGCCCAGCGAAGCGCCATCCAAACGGCGCTCACGTCGAAGATTTCGGTGATTACCGGTGGCCCCGGGGTGGGCAAGACCACCATCGTCAACAGCATCGTCAAGATTCTCCAGGCCAAGAACGGCAAGGTATTGCTGGCCGCGCCGACGGGACGCGCGGCCAAACGGATGAGCGAAGCGACGGGTGCGCCCGCGCAAACGATCCACCGTCTGCTGAAGTACGAACCGCGCGAGGGCGGGTTCACCCACAACGAACGGCGTCCGCTCCAGGGCGACATGGTCATCATCGACGAAACCTCGATGCTGGATGTTCCCCTCGCCTATCACCTGTTGAAGGCGATCCCACTGACGGCGTCGGTCGTGTTTGTCGGGGACGTGGACCAGTTGCCATCGGTGGGGCCGGGAAATTTCTTGCGCGATGTGATCGATTCCGACCGCGTTCCCGTGGTGCGGCTGACCGAGATTTTCCGCCAGGCGAAGAACAGTTTCATCATCACCAACGCCCATCGCGTGAACGAGGGACACATGCCCGTGCTGGACGCGCAGCAGGAAGCGGACTTCTTCTTCATTGCGGAGGAGCAGCCGGAGAAAGTGCTGGCGACAATCAAGACGTTGTGCGGTGAGCGTGTGCCGAAGAAATTCGGGTTCGACCCGATGCGCGACGTGCAGGTCCTGACGCCGATGCACAAGGGACTGTGCGGTTCGGAGAATCTGAACCGGGAACTGCAAACCACGCTGAACCCGAGCGGGCCAAACGTGCAGCGGTACGGGCGCACGTATCGCGTTGGCGACCGCGTGATGCAAATTCGGAACAATTACGACAAGGATGTGTTCAACGGCGACCTGGGCCGCGTGAAGAAGATCGACCTGGTCGAACAGCAGGTCGTCGTCGAGGTCGATGACCCGGGCATGAAGGATTCGAGCCGGGAGATTCCCTACGAATTCACGGACATGGACGAACTGCTGCCGGCGTACGCCATCAGCGTCCATAAATCGCAGGGCAACGAATATCCATGCGTCATCGTGCCGTTGCTGACGCAGCATTTCGTATTGCTGCAGCGGAACCTGCTGTACACCGCCATCACCCGCGGCAAGAAGCTCGTCATCCTCATCGGCTCGAAGAAAGCGCTGGCGATTGCCGTGCGTAATAACAAAACTGCTGCCCGTTTCAGCCGATTGCAGGACCGACTGCGCCATGCGCAACAACAAGCCGAGCGGCAAGGGTAGCCGCGAGACGACACCGCGCCGTTTCGGTGCCCGCAGGGTGATGCGAACCGGAGTGAGCATCATCAAACCGCGGCGCGATACAGCCGGTTACAAGAACGGCTGCGAAATTAGTCATCGCGCCCTGTCCCAGAGTTTCCGGAGCCATGCGTTAGAGCAAGCGGATTGGCCTCGGCTCTTTGAAGTTCCTTACGTTGGGAGCTCGGAAACCACAATCGATCACTCGTTCTGCCTTCAGCTGCTTGAGCACTGGCGTCGCGTGTCGGCAAGTCATCCCCGCCTCGATGCAGAAACGAATAACGTCTCCCTCAGAACGTAGGCTTCCACCGCAAATACCGGACTTCAATTCCGCTTCGAATTCGCGGGTCTTGGTCGGACGCATCTCTTCGAATGGAAGCACCATCTCACCTTGAGCGACATGCTCATGCTCAATGTCGAAATCTGCTTCACCGGCGATTTTGTCATTCTTCCATGCGACCTGTAGGAATTTGTGAATACCTAGCGGATGGTGGCTGCCGAATATCAGACCGTAAATGTTGCTCCGTTTCTTAATCGAGAACCGGCCAAGAAACACCTGATCGTTCGCTGGGATCAGGTTCCGGTAGTAGTCGAAGGCGGCACGGTGGACGTCGTAAGAATCTTCGAGCCTTCTGATCTTCTGCTTGATGGCCGGATGATCGCGAAATCGATGCAGGGTCGAAGACGACAGGAAGAAAATGAAATCTGTTGTGGGCAACCTGATGAGGTGTTTGAAGATTTCGTCCGAGACCTCGTCTACCCCACACTGGTCAATAATCAACAATTTGGCAGCTTTTGGATTGCTGAGGGGCCGATCGTAGGCGCGTAGGGCATCTTTAAATTCCATCCGCTTTATGTCCATTTCGAGTCCCGGGACTTTCCATCGTTTGCTGCTAACCAACGTTGAGAGCAGGGAGATTTTCCGGGCATCCCGATCAAAGAGGTGGGCTACGATTCGGATTTTGCTCCAACCGGCAAGACCCAGCTTCCCGTATCGACGTAGCTGATCAAGGATTCGTAACGGCGATCCGTAGACCCCGGTGGAATCGGTGCCGGGACCAGAGAAGAAGTCAAAGATGTGAACCTCAGTGAACGTAGGTCTAGGCGGCGAAACGAAAACCGGGATCCACTCCTGCGCATAAAGTTCGAAGATTGAAAGCTTGGTGCGCGTGCCTTCGTCATAAGGGTTATTGTGGAAGTCGGTAGCGGACATCTAACTTATTCAAACTCGAATTCTTCGTGAATGAGCGATGATTCGGAGGTAGCAAGAACCGCTTTGCGGCGCGGGAACTCGTCATAAGTCCGGCCGTCAAGGCGTCGGCCCGCCTCCTTTTTCCCCTTGGGCTCCATGTAGATTTCCGTGCCAGCCACTTCGTCCCAGAATTTCCGCACTAGTGAGCTCTCACGTTTCGGGGCCGGAACCGGAGCCCAGTGTCCCCACTGCTTGAAATGAAACGGAATCCCAGCGGCCTGACATTGGTCGCGGATTCTTCTAGCCCAACCTGGGAGCATTGGTCTGGCTCCAGGGCCACTTTCCCCGCCGGCAATCACCCAGTTGATCGGATACAGTTTGGCTGGACGGCTTTCAATCCATGGCCGAAGGTCTAGAGGCCCCAGTAATGGCTCGCAAGAAAGGAATCGGCATTTGGCTGGGTAGCTCAGCAGTAGAGGAAGACGCTTCTTGGCCCATTCCTGATTTTCGACGGAAGTACCAAGCCAAACATTCGTAGGCCACTTGTCCTTCCAAGGAACCATCAGGCCGACGTTCTCAGGTCTCTTCGTAAGCAGAAGCCAATCGAGCCAAGGGGTCAGCTGAATCCATTGCCATAGTTTCCGACGAGTGGCATTTAAGTCGGGACGATCTTCAAACACATCCGCCATGGAGGCGCAAAACACGCGCTTGTGACGCCCTTCTCTCTTGGCGTCTTCATTCCATTTTAGCGGCTCCTGCCAATGCTTCGCGCCGAAAAAACGACGACTTGCGCCCGCGCCCCAGATGTCCTCACCCACGCGTTTGGACCAAGCCTCGGCGTAACAATTCTCGCACGCCGGGGACACCTTCGCGCATCCCCACCATGGATTGAAGGTGTGGTCAGTCCATTCGATGCTGGAGTTCTTGCCCACTGTCCCAAGGGTAAAATGACAGCAAATGGCACAGAACAAAAGAAAATTCGACTAGGGCACGGACCCTCGAGAATTTCAGCTGTTCACGAGCAGACCGGCAAACAGGCCCTCAACGGAGATGCCTAGGTAAGCGCGGCGCGATCCATCCAGCCGATTAGTTGTTGCCGGGCTGGCTCTTTTTCGGGCTTTCTTCCCGGCCTTGTTCGGGGTGAGGCTGGCCCTGTTTCTCGACGGCGCGTTCGCCACGCGACGGCTGATTCTGCTGAGCGGGTTCGTGAGACGTGCGCTGGCGCGGCTGGACGGAGTCCGGTGCCGCGGGTGAATACTGCGACGGACCTCGTGTGCCAAAGTTCTGATAAGACCGTGGTTGCCCTGAGGGTTTCTGTTCGCCCGTGGCGGGATGCTGCTGCTCGGCCTTTTCAACCGGCGACGTGACGCGCGCCTTCTGTGGTTGGTTCTTCTCGTACACATTCTGGCCTGTTCCGCCGCGGATGACCTCCGGCTCGCCCTTGCCGGCGTTCCCGGCCTTCGCTGGTTGGCGACCCGGCTCATTGGCGGTCGGTCTGACGACTTCCGGGAGCGTTCCCCTGGATTTGGCGGCGCTACGCTGGAGAGCCTCACGGGGGAGCGCCTCGGTCAACTTACGGGTGCTGACCTTTTGGATTTCGCTCACGTTGGGGCCGTGGTTGACGATCACGTTGTTGACGCGGGTGATCTTGGTGATGTTGACGGTCTTGTTGATGATAACCGTGTTATTGACGACGACGTCACGCCGGTGAATGGGCCCGGAAAAGTTGCCGATTTCAACGAAAACGAAGAACCGGTCCGCGACGGGGCCATTGCGATAAACCATTGCGCCGCCGGGGCCGAAGACCGCGCCGGGCGGCAATGGCGCCCAGCCACAGTATCCGCCGCCTTCACGCCAGCAGACCCACGACGGCCCCCATTCGGTATCCGGCACCCAGACCCAGCCGTAGTACGAATCGTAGGCCCAACGGCCGTAATGGTACGTCGCCCAGCCCCACGGTTCGGTACTGGCCCAGTACCATCCGGAGTCAGTCCACATCCAATACCCTTCGCAGTACGGGTACCAGTTGGCCGAGACATAGGCCGGTTGCCAGCAACGTCCATAGCCCGGGTGGTTGATCCAGTAACCGCAAGCACCGAGCGGTCCGTCGAAAACGCTGACCGACCAGCTTACACCCGCAATCGATTGGCTGGCAGCCACAGACAATAGAAACAGCGCTGCCCCAAATGAAATCAACGATTTTGTCTTCATGGTTGACACCTTTCCACACTCCTCCATTTAGTTGGACAGCCTGACACGGGGCGATGCGCAAGGCTGACAGCCAACGCCCAATACGGTTCCTGTCGAAGCTGGTTGGGGCATCACCCCCGTGCGCCCATCCTCCCAACGAGCCTGATACAAGCGAGACAAAAACGCAATGGCAAAAAATCAAAATTGACTTGGCGAGGGCAAGCAAGCATCATGCGGCCCACGACGAGCTTGGTAGTCGCTCCGACGTGCCCCGACATCGGATGTCGGGGCGGGCGCAGGCTCCGAATGTCGAATACGCCAGAGGCGCATCAATGCCTAAATTGCATATTCTGTCGGGCCAGTTGGAAGGAAAAGTTTTCGACCTGCTGGAAGAACGCGTGACCGTGGGGCGCGCGTTGGACAACACGATTCGCCTCGAGGACGGGACAGTGTCGCATCACCACGCGATGTTTTTGCACGAAGGCGACACCTACAAGCTGCGCGACCTCAATTCGACCAACGGCACGCGCGTCAATGCGATGCGCATCGCCGAGGCGAAGCTCGCCAATGGCGATCAGGTCCGCGTGGGTTCCGTCGAAATGCGGTTCGAAGCCGACCTCAAGAAGACGAGTCAACCATTGCCGCCGTCGCAAGCCGGGATCGACGCCGCCGAGCTGGGCACAGGGGACGGCCCTCCCCCGACATTCGGATCGGCCTCGCCGTTTGGCCACAAGAAACGCACTGACGCGAAGGGATGGGTGTGGGCGGTCTTGGGCCTTGGTCTCGTCGCCACCCTCGTCCTGGTGTGGTTCGCGTACAGCTTCTTCCAGTTGAAGTGACCCCGCCAGGCAGAGACGTTCTCCTTCCCTGAATCTTCGGCGGTCAAGCTCGCGCTACCGGTTCAGCCGTTCAGCCAGCGGGCGGCCTGTTGCGCCCAGTAGGTGAGAATGATGTCGGCGCCGGAGCGGCGAAAGCCGGTGAGCATTTCGAGGACAACCTGTTTTTCGTCGAGCCAGCCGTGTTGCGCGGCGGCTTTGACCATCGCGTATTCGCCGCTGACGTTGTAACAGGCGACGGGATAGCGGAACTTCTCTTTCACGCGCCAGATGAGGTCCTGATAACCCAACGCGGGTTTGACCATCACGATGTCCGCGCCCTCCTCGATGTCGAGGGCGACTTCGCGGAGGGCTTCCTCGGCGTTGGCATAATCCATCTGATAGGTGCGGCGATCGCCGAATTGCGGCGGCGATTCGGCCGCCTCGCGGAACGGGCCGTAGTAGGCCGAGGCGAACTTCGCCGCGTAGCTCATGATGACCGTGTTGGGAAAACCAGTTTCGTCCAACGCGGCACGGATGGCAGCGACGCGTCCATCCATCATGTCGCTCGGGGCCACGATGTCGGCGCCGGCCTCGGCGTAGGCCAGCGCGGATTTCGCGAGCAGGCCCAGCGTGGCGTCGTTGTCGATGCGAAAGTCGCGTCCCGATTTGCGGACCACACCGCAATGGCCGTGGCTCATGTACTCGCAGAGACAGACGTCGCAGATGACAATGAGTTCGGGAAATTCCTTTTTCAGAGCACGAACTGTTTTCGGGACGATACCGTTCGGCGCGTAGGCCCCGCTGGCCTTCTCGTCCTTCTTGTCGGGGATGCCAAACAGGATCACCGCCGGCACGCCGAGCTTCGTCGTGCGCCCGGCTTCCTTCACCAACTCGTCCACCGAAAGCTGGAATTGTCCGGGCATCGAGCTGATGGGATTGCGACCGCGCAGGTCTTCGCGCACGAACAGCGGCATCACCAGGTCGCGGGCGGACAACTCCGTTTCGCGGACGAGCGCGCGAATCGCCGCGCTTTGGCGGAGCCGTCGCGGGCGATGGATCGGAAAGCGCATGGGTCAGGCTCCGGGAATGTTGGGTTCGACCTCGCGAATCAGCGCGACGACGTCGTCGGGTTGTTGCGCCGCCATGAGGCGGGCGCGAAAATCGGCGCTATTGACCAATCGCGACAGCCGCGAGAGCAGTTGGAGGTGCTGACGCACGTTCGGCGCGCAGAGCAGGAAGAAATGGTGCACGGGCTTGCCGTCGAGCGCGCCGAAATCGACGCCTTTGTTGTGTCGGCCGTAGGCCAGGACGGGATTATCGACCAGGCCGATGAGGGCATTGCGGGCATGGGGGATGGCAACGCCCTCGCTGACGCAGGTGGGACACAAGTCTTCCCGCGCCCTGAGCGCCTGGAAGAGCGTTTCGAACAAGCGGCTCTCGCGCGGGTCGATCACCAACGCGCACAACTCGCGCAGCACACCGTCCTTGTCGGGCGCGGTGAGGCTGAGACTGATGCGGGAGGGATTGACCACGCTGGACACGGTGAGCGGTCGCGGCAGGCCGGTCGCCTCGGGCGGCAACTGCTGCTGATCGACCGGGCCGTTGTTGGGGTTGGCCATCCACGAGTTGATCAGGTTGCGCTGGAATCGCCACTGGCGCGTGAGCTTCTGGGCCGGAATGCGGCCCTCCTGCGCCATGCGACTGACGGTTTTCTCGCTCAGTTTGAGGTACTCGGCGACCTCGCGGAGCGTCATGATTTCGTTTTCCATAAACAGGGTGAATCCTCGGAGAGATAGTACGGCGGGGAGCAGCGTTGCGCAAGCGGTGAAACAAACGGGGCTTCGCCGCGCCGCTTAGAACTTGCGCTCGTAACTGCGGATGACGCCGATGACTCGGCCTAGGACTTTGATGTCGCCTTCGACGGGGATTGGCTGGTAGCGCGTGTTGGCCGGTTGGAGCCAGAGTTTGCCGTTGCGACGCGCCAGGTGTTTGACCGTGGCTTCGCCATCGACAAGGGCGACAACGATCTGGCCTTCCTCGGCGTGGTTCTGGGCGCGGACGACCACAAGATCGTCCTCGCAAATTCCCGCGTCGATCATCGAATCGCCGTGAACCTTGAGGGCAAAGACCTTTTGGCCGGCGAATTCCTCGGTCAGATCGAGCGAGCCTTCGATGTTCTCCTCGGCGAGCAACGGGCCGCCGGCGGGGACGCGTCCGAGGATGGGCATGGGCGGGAATTCGGCGCGGAGAACCTGGGGCCAATTGCGCGGGACGAGGCCGCGGGATTTGCCGGGAAGTTTTTTGAGGTGGCCTTTGACCTCCAAGGCACGGAGATGATCGCGGGCCGTTCCCGTCGATCGATAGCCGAAGGCCCGACAGATTTCGCGGATGGTTGGGGGACGACCGCCGCTGCGGATGCTGTCGAGAATGTACGCGAGCAGTTTTTGCTGCCGCGACGTGAGCGATTCTTGCATGAAGGCACGAGTACCACACATCTGTGTGGTGTGGCAAGTGGAAAAAGAATTCCGGGGCTAGGCGGCGAACGCGCTGTGGATGGCGCGATCCAAGTCGGTGACGTCGAACGGTTTTTCGAGAAAGCCGCGGGCGCCGGCTTCGCGGGCTTCGCTTTCGGTGGTGCGGCTGCCGGTGACCACGACGACCTTGGCGGCCGGGTCGCTCTTGGAGAGCAGGGAGGTACAGGTCAGGCCGTCCATGCGCGGCATCCGGACGTCCATAACAATCAGATCCGGGCGCATGCTGCTGTATTTTTCGATGGCCTCGTGGCCGTCAGCTGCAAATCCGACGACCTCGTGGCCGAGATATTCCAAGGCCAGGCGCAAGGCGAATCGGACCGAATCAGTATCGTCAGCGATCAAAATCTTCATGCAGGAACTGAATTTAGCAGTAGTCATGCCACTGGCTTGCAGGGCAGAAAAAACGGGCTTTTTAGGGCAGTGGATGGGAAAATCAGGCCAAAATTGGCCATCAAATCAGCGCCTGCAACTCGGAAATGTAAGGAAACCCGTTACGGGCAGGGGACAAATGGCGTGGGAGCGTTTGGTTGTGTCGGAACCGGCGGGAACATCTTCGGGCCAACAAGTTGGCTGTTTAGCACATCGGCGCTGTAGGAGGCGCCTGGCGCCAGCGAGTTGACATATTCGACGTGGCCATCGAGAAAGAGATAATTGCCTGTCAGAGGCAACTTGGGCGTATGCCTTGACATCGGAGGGAAGCCGCTTTGGCTTAGGGAACCGGGAGTATAATCGTACGAACTCGTTACGAATGGGCTTTGGAAGCCGCTGGGATTAATTGCCCCTTGATCCTCAAGAATGGAGCCGGTTTGGTTTGGAGGATAGTTCAAGCTATCCACATAATACTCGGCAACCATCGCGACCGAACTATTGGTCAAATAGGGGCAAGTCAGTCGCGAGCCGGCGATCCAGAAGTTGCCGACCCCACTGCTGTTGTAGCTTGAAGCGGTATTTTGATAGCCGATGACCATGGCATAGGACCGCGGCGTAACGGGTTTCCCATTCCTCATCAGCCAGTATCGTCGGTCATCGGGACATTGAAAAACTTTGGTCGATGCATAATTATTGCTAAGCAACAAGCTGTACCACGTTATTGTTCCCGAGCTCGACGGTTGGAACGCGGGCGGCGTGTGGTTTTGATAATCCCCTGCATACACAAGAATCGCCAAGCCGATCTGGTGAAGGTTGCTCTGGCAGCCGATCTGTTTACCCCTCTCTCTCGCGCCGCTCAACGCCGGCAGCAGCATGCCGATTAGCAGCACAATAATGCTGACGACCGTCAGCATCTCAATCAGTGTGAAACCCCAATCTCGGTGATCTTTGCTGGTTTGCATTGTGCCCGTCCAACGCTCCGTCGTCCCTAACTACACCCCGCCACGGGCACCGTCAAGGACGTTCCATTGGTTGCAGTTCGCCCCACTTTCGCACCCACTCACATGACTCCCCCATCGGCTCATTGCAAACCACCATATTCCACCTTGACAGCTTTGTCAATACAATGTATGTATCCTGCGGGTACCGATATGGAATTCGACTGGTCAGAACCGCCCTTCAACCCAAAGGATTCCCCGACCCTTCGCGAAATCGAGGAGTCCTTCGAAGACCCACTCGGCATCCGCCTCATTCCCGACTCGGGCCGTTTCGCCAACGAATCCCGCGCCTTCTGCCTCGGCCGCACACTGACAGGCCGCGGCATATTCAGCGTCTACCGCTCCGATGGCAAGCGCTTCCGCGTCATCGCCTCGCGCCCCATGACCGACGAAGAAGACTATTTCTACGACCGCAAGGTGTCCGAATGGATATCATAACCGAATGGGAAGAGATCCCGCAGTTCGGCTGCGAGCACGACGAGGCCAAATTCTGGCTCACCCATCGCCTCGACGCCAACCTCATGGCTCAATCCGTCATCGGCGCCGACCAATCCGAGTCCACCATGATCACCTTGCGCATCGACCCGCGGATGCTGGCCCGCATCAAACGCCTTGCCCGCTCCCGCTATCTCAACTATCAAAGCATGATCAAACAATGGATCAGCGAGCGCATGGAAAACGAACTTCGCGACCGCTCAGCCCGCTGAGGAACGAATCGATGACGCCACAAACCAAAAACATTACGGCGGGGGGGAGCTCCGAGTGCAGGAAGCGCGCGTTGAAGGCGCCGAAGCTCCAGATGGCTCACGGCTGTCCTCCCACAGAGGCTTTCGGGGTGAACCTCGGGAACTTCTCCCCCGCCGCTTTTTCCCTGATCGAACTGCTGTTCGTGCTGGTGATCATTTCCATACTGGCGGGAATAATCATTGGCGTCGCCAAATACGCTAGCACAAAAGCCGCCACTTCGCGAGCCCAAGCCGAGATCGCCGCCATGGAAATGGCCCTCGAACACTACAAAGGCGACAACGGCGTTTACCCGTGGGCTGCAGGCCCTCGGGTCACATCAGGGAATCAGGGCTATCCGGGTACGGCTGAGTACAGCAACTCGGCGGTCCTGTACAACGCCCTGGCCGGCGGCCCGAAGATTTACTTTAACTTCAAGCCGTATCAATTGCGCCCCGTCGTGCTCAACGGCATCACGACCACCAACGTGATCGATCCGTTCGGCAGCCCTTACAATTATTATCAAACCAATAATCCAATCCTGGTGACCAATGTCGCCACATTCGACCTGTGGTCCTACGGCCCCAACGGCCGCAATGACGAAGGCACCAACGACGACATCACCAATTGGCAACAGCATTAGGAGATACCATGAAACACCGCACCAATCGAATCCCCAGCGCATTTACCCTGAGCGTAGTCGAAGGGTTCACCATGATCGAGATGCTCACCGTCATTGCCATCATCGGCATACTGGCCGGGCTGCTGTTCCCGGCCATCAAATCCGCCCTGCAAAAAGCCGAGGTCGCCCAGGCCCAGAGCGATATCAAAAGCATCGAGACGGCCCTGAAAATGTTCTACACCGACTATGGCAAATGGCCGACCGGCAACGCCGGCACGTATGACTTCTCGTACGGGGCTTTTGGTGGCAACTACGCACCGCAACATCCCACCCTGGCCGGACACTCGGGCTACTGTGAGAACCACTGGCTCATCGAGACGCTCCAGGGAATCCCGGATACTGCAAACGAGATCAGCAAAGACGGCGCCACCAGTCCGCCCTTGTGTGGCAACGGCAGCCCCAACAACAACCCGTCCAACCTGGTAAACACCCGAAACACGGCCTACCTCACCATCCCGACCAAGAGCCTCAAACTGTCAACGGACAACACCGGCGGCTACGACTTCGTCGATCCGTGGGGGAACCCCTACCAGATCACGGTGGATACGAGCTACGATAACGTCTGCAGCAATCTCGCGTATGGGGTTCTTAACTCAGGAGCGTACACACCAGTCGGCACCGGGGCCGTCGGATGCGTAAGCAACTACACGGCCGTTGTGTGGTCGTTTGGCCCGCTCGGACCATATACACCGCATAACGCGAAGGACTGGGTCACATCGTGGTAATAAATCGTCAACACTGTAGCGGTGGTCTGCGACCGCCGAAATACCGCGAACGAGCGCCGCTCGCACAGGCGGGACGCCTATGCAACGGCTCCGCTTTCACCCTGATCGAGATGCTGGCCGTCCTGGTCATTGTCGGCGCGTTCGTCGTCGTCGCGCTGCCGGCGTTCACCAGCCTGGGCCGCTCGGCCGCGTTGCCGGGGGCGCTCCGCCAGATTGACAACGAACTCAGCCTCGCCCGTCAATTCGCCATCACCCATCGCGTCCAAACGGAAATGCGATTCACCAACTCGCTGAACGCCGTCAGTATCTTCACCAATGTCGGCCCCAATGAAATCCAGGTCGACAAGTGGAACTACCTGCCCCTTGGCACCATCGCGTATTTCCCTCCTTCCGCCGTCCCACCCGTCACGGTCGTGACCAACCTCGTGGTTTTCACGCCCACCGGCGGCACCACCAATGTCAACGGAGTGAGCATCTGCGTCCGCGAAGGCTCGTTCGACACCAATGGCTATACGTACTTCGGAATCAATTCCAACTGCGGGACCGTATCCATCGACAACCTGCTCGGCAGGATCTCGATCCAACGCCCATGAAATCATTGACTAAATTTCCGCCTCCTAGCGGTTGTCGCCCTGAGCGCGTGAGCCGAAGCCCTGAGTCCGCGAACGGGGAAGGGTCTCAGCTGTTCCCTGCTCGGCGCCGGTCTTTTACCCCGAATCGCTTTTCGGAGCCCGACCGCGCCGTGGACTGTAGCGGCGGTCTGCGACCGCCGAAATACATCGAAAGGCCAACGAACGGCGCTCATAGAGCGCCGCTACAGGCCGCTTGTGGACGATGCGCCTCTACAACCGCCTTCACCATGGTCGAGATCGTGTTGGCGCTGGCCGTCGCCGCCATCGGCCTTGTCGCCATCCTCGGCCTGCTCCCCCAAGGTCTCCAGGCCAGCCGCGACGCCGCCGACAACACCATTTCCGCCACGCTCGCGCAAGATATCTTCACCACGATCCGCACGACGCCATTCACAAACATAACCAACCTGGATTCGTTCGGCTTTATGCCCAACCTGACGACCAAATTGAGGTACTCGGCCTACACGAACCTGCAAGCGTTTCCGCTCGGTACCTCCTCTCTCTCCCTTTCGAACTACCTCGACCAAGCGGGCTTCTACACGACACCCGACGCCAACGGATTCTATACAAACGCTTACTATAAGATAATTCTCACTTTTCAGCCGGAGATTCCGTCGAACGCCGTTGCGGGGACCCCGGCGACCGTCTGCATCGTGACGGCCACGGTCGTGTGGCCGGCCCCGGCGCCTTCGCCCATCAACACCAACATTTTTGTCACCAAGGTCGCCTGGTACAACCAATGAAACCGCGACGAAACACCAAAGCCGCCTTCACTCTCGTCGAGATGATTGCCTCGGTCGCCATCCTCGTGACCATGTGCTATTTGTTGTTCGCTGCGTTCAACCAGACCAGCAAAGCCTGGCTCCAGGGCGAGAGCCGCGTCGAGACCTTCACCGCCGCCCGCGCCGCCCTCGACTACATGTCCCGCGAACTCGCCCAGGCCGTGGTGTCCTCCAACTGGGTAGGTACTTCCGGGCTGACCTGCAACGGACCCGGATTTTTCGGCACCAACTCCGCCGTGGCCTTCATCGCGCCTGCAGGCGACAATTACGGCTCCGGCATCGACATGGCCGAGGTCGTCTATCGCCTCAGCCAGCCGTCCGCCCAGAATGCGGCATTCCCGCCCACCAAGGATCCGGGTAGCTTTTTCATCGACGTTACCCCGCCGTACAGGCTGATCCGGCGCTTCACCCCCTACTCCGATTTTCCGTCTCTCGCTGGCTACAATTATGGACAAATGACACCCAGCGCCGGGAACCCGTGGGATTTTTACGGCAACAATAATTACAACTGGATGGAAACTTCGGCCACAAACTATACGCAAGTCCTCGCGGACAACATCGTATCTCTGAGCTTCCAGTTCGTCACCACGAACGGCGTCGTGTACAATTACTGGAACTCAGTGCTGGCGAACAATGTCTGGCCCAACGAACTTCCCGCGTTCAGCATCCCCAACCCCACGGATCCCACGGCTGGTCTGGACGCCAATAAGGACGCCGGCTCCTATGGCGCCCCATACATGACGAACCACGCGCCGGCGGGCGTGATCATCACCATTGGCGCCGTCGATAGCCGTACCGCAACTCGGCTGCAGGCGCTCACCTCCAACGGGGTAACGAATAACATCACAGCCTTCACCAACCTGCTGAATCAGGCCACGCAAATCTTCACCACCTACGTCGCCATCCCCAACCAATGAACCCCCACCCCCCAACCAATCCCCCTGTAGCGGCTCCCTCTGCTGTAGCGGCGGTCTATGACCGCCGTCCGGCTGTAGCGGACCGCCGAGACCGCCGCGGTGTCGCTCTGATTCTTACCCTCGCGATACTGGCCCTGGTCACGCTGTTGCTGATCGCCTTCGTCACCAGCATGCGCGTCGAGAACGCCGCCTCCAAGAATTTCAACGAACTGGTCAAGGCCCGAGAACTGGCCCGCGCCGGCGTCGACGAAGTCGTCGGCACCCTCCGTAAGTTTGCGCCGCTCGTGACACAAAACGGTCCGGGCTATACGGGCACGAACTACGTCACCGCTCCGGGAGCCATCTACGCGTACTCTCAAAACATCCCCACCCCTACGCACTGGACGAACGTGGCGTTGTACACAGTGGACCCAGGCAACCCCAACGGCGTGATCCCCACCTCCGCCAACCTTTTGATGACAAACGAAGTCGACTTGAATGCGAACCTTGTCATCACGGGCTCGGGCGCGGTCTATAACGCAACCAGCACGGTGTACACACAGCTTTGGGTCGGTTGGTCCAGTGTGACCGCCACGGTGAACGGGGTCAGTCAGATGGTCGGGCGGTATGCCTACTGGGTGGACGACGAGTCGGCGAAGATCAACGTGAACGTGGCCGGCAGCCGGGGCAACGACTCGGAAGGCTACACACCGGCGGGGCTTGACCTGCGCAGCCTCGGCTTTCTGCAACAAGAAGTGGCCAGTTTAACGAACTACATCCAGACGACCCGGCCGCTCGACACGATTGAAAGCATGATGATGTTGACGCCGCCGTTGACGGTAAATCCGCCAAACGTCACCGGCATTACATTCTCCAACACCCAGTTCTACGTGACGGCCCACGCCACCTCGCCCGATGTCACCCCGTGGGGCGATTGGCGGATGAGCACGCTGTACTTGAGCAATCTGGTGGCCAACGCGGCCAACCCACAGGCTGCAGTTTCAGCAGTTCTCACCTTTCTTAACAACGAAGACAGCGCCTTCGCCGCATGGACCGGCCTCGGTAACAAGTTTGGCACGAAGTACGGCAACGCCAACCTGCAGCAGATCGCCGCAAACATTGTGGATTACATCGGCTACCCTGGTAGCGCCGACATACCGACAGTTGGCCCGGGAACACCACCAACCTATCTTGGCCTGAAGGAAACTCCATACCTCAACGAGTTGGTGATCTCCAATACGTTCCAAGCGATTGCGAATCCCTCGACTGGCATAGCCACGCTTCAGATCAACAGTTACCCTCTCGTCGAGCTGTGGTACATGTACACCAATAGCGCCGGCTGGACTTCCGCTGGCAATCCGCAGGTGCCACTCCAGTATGCATTGGGCATGACCATCGGCGGGGGCTTTAGCCCAAGCGCCCCTACGATCTCCGGCTCTTCCACCATCACCGGTCCGACTTCAATGGGCCCCAACGCCTTCTGGTATCCGACCGGCGCGATTGCACCGATCTGGACAACCACGTGTACGTATAATTTTGGTCAGGGCAACCCACCCACCAGCGTAACTGTCAGCCTTAATCCGAGTACCGCCACGGCCACCTTCAGCCAAAATGGAACTCTGACCGACTACGCTGTGATCGGGCTCACGAACAGCACCGTTTATACCGTCCCCGTGGGCAACAATGTTCTCGGGCAGACGGTCTCTGCGGTCTGGGCGTCGCAGTGCGACGATCCGCGGGTCAAGCCGGTCAGTACCGATTGGCAACTGGACCCGTCCCCATCCCTCGGCTCTATAAACAGCGGTTCCTATAATCGCGGCACGGTCACAACCGCGACCAGTTTGCCGGCTGACGGCGACACGTCGTGCCACATCGTCTCCGTCAACCTCCCCAACACCACCGGCTCAGGCCGGCTGCGAGGGGCGATGACACCGGGCGAGTTGGCCTTCATCCACACCGGCGTGCCGTGGCGGACACTGCACCTCCAACCGCTGGCCAGCGGCGAAACGGCGCCGCCCGACTGGGTAATGCTGGATTGGTTCTCCGGGGCGAACACGCTCTCGACCGATGTCGTCGGCCGGGTCAACATTAATCAGGACATTCACGCGGTTACGCCGATAACCCGTTTTAATCCAACCTATCCGTCGTATCCGGGCTCACTGTACGCACTGCTCACGAACCTCCAGGGATGGGCCTACTCCCAGCAAAGCGCCGCGTTCAATATGACCAATTACCCGTCTGGCGCAGTATATTACGTCCAGAACCCAACCACACTCGCTGTCAATAACAACTTCTGCCCCTCCGCCTACACCATGGTCGGAGAGATCGCCAACACGCAAAGTCTCTCCAACTTCGGAACGTCTCCCTCCACACCCAAGAGCGTCCTCGAGACGCCTGTCCGCGACATCATCAACCTCATTACCACCCGATCCGATACCTTTACGATTTGGTGCGTGGGGCAGTCGGTCAAAAAAGTGGACAAGACCAACCCCACCAGCTTCGTGTACGGCACGGACGTCGTTACCGGCGAAGCCAAGGTGCGAGCTGTGGTCGAGCGGTACGAGGACGCGACGACGACCCCGCCCACGATCAAGTTCCGCACGCTGTATTACCGGTATTATTATCAATAACGCGCCATGGAAACGGAATAGTGGGGCGGGCGTCCCGCCCGCCGGGTTCGGCCCCCGAGTATCGGTTGCGTTACTTCCGCTATCTGTACAACTAGTGTGGTGTCACACAAATTCCTTTTGCCATTTCTGACGGTGTCACCCTGAGCGCGTGAGCCGAAGCCCTGAGTCCACGAACGGGGAAGGGTCTCTTTCTGGATTCAGGGAATTCGACAGGGATTCTTCGCTTCGCTCAGAATGACAGGCACCGTAACGAGGCGTTAGTTACTGGAGACCAAGGCGGGCGATGCGGGTTGACGGGAGCGCGGGTGCTGCTAGAGTTGGGGGATCATGGCCCGCATCCCGTTGGAGGATAATTTCGGCGATATCGTCGGCAAGGCCCAGCGCGGCTTGCGACTGTCCCCAACCGACCTCGGGCGGCAGGCGGGGATAGCTGCGGAAGGCTGGGACGATTTGAAGTCGGGGTCGACTCTCAATGAGGCGGCGATCCGCAAGTTGGCCGCCGCGCTCCATCTCGGTCCGGACGCGTTGGTCGCCTGCGCCCGCGCCGCGTGGCGTCCCCGCGACCAGGAACCCCTCGACGGGTTCGCGGCGTTCACCACACCGTTCGGCGACATGACCGTCAACGCCTATCTCGCGTTCGACCCGAAGACGCGCCGGGCGGCGGCGTTCGATACCGGCGCCGATGCCGATCCGATGCTCCAATTCATCCGCCAACAGCAGTTGAAGCTCGAGCTGATTTTGTTGACGCACACCCACACCGATCATGTGTACGAACTGGATCGCCTGACGCACGCCACCGGCGCCAAGGCATGGGTCAGCGCCCGCGAACCGTTGGCCGGCGCCGAGCCGTTCGCCGATGGGAAGGGATTCGTGCTGGGCGCGCTGACGATCGCCACCCGTCGCACCAGCGGTCATGCCCGCGGCGGGACGACGTTTGTGGTGACCGGCCTGGCGAAACGGCTCGCCGTGGTCGGCGATGCGCTCTTCGCCGGGTCGATGGGGGGCGGCCTTGTCGATTACGACGAAGCGCTCCGCACCAATCGCGCCGCCATTTTCACCTTGCCCGATGACACGGTCATTTGCCCCGGCCACGGCCCGCTCACAACCGTTGGCGAGGAAAAACTCCATAACCCGTTCTTCCCCGAATTCCAGACACCGCCGGGTGCGGGATAGTAATGAGAATCATCCGCTACCATGATGCCGCCGGCCACGTCCACTACGCCGCCCAACAGCCCGACGGCTCCGCCCGCCGCATCCACGGCGACATCTTCGGCGACCATCGCCTCACCGACGAGCCTGCCGACGTGAGAAAACTGCTCGCCCCGATCGCTCCGGTCGCCTTCCTGTGCATCGGCCTGAATTACCGACAGCACGCCGCCGAGACCAACGCGAAGATCCCGTCGTTCCCCGTCCTGTTCATGAAATCGCCCGCCGCCCTCCAACATCCCGGCGAGCCGATCCTCCTGCCGACCCATCTCAAAAGCGCCGAGGTCGATTACGAAGGCGAACTCGCCGTCGTCATCGGCGCTCGCTGCAAAAACGTCGCCAAAGCCGACGCCCTCGGCCACGTCCTCGGCTACACCTGCGGCAACGACGTCAGCGCCCGCGACTGGCAGAACAAATTCGGCGGCGGCCAGTGGTCCCGCGGCAAAACGTTCGATACCTTCGCGCCGCTCGGACCGTGCCTCGTCACCCCCGATGAGATTCCCGATCCCAACCACCTGCGCCTCCGCACCCTCGTCAACGACGCCGTGATGCAGGACTGCAACACCAGCGACATGATCTTCGACGTCGCCACGCTGATCGAATTCCTCAGCGGCAGCACCACCTTGCTCCCCGGCACCGTCATCCTCAGCGGCACTCCCCACGGCGTCGGCCTCGCCCGCAACCCGCCCGTCTGGCTCAAGCCCGGCGACGTCGTCACCGTGGAGATCGAGCGCATCGGCCGTCTGACCAATCCCGTGCGCTCGGAAATCTGAGTCGTCTCACCCGGGGGAAAACTGGCGGCCCCAACGGGATTCGAACCCGTGTACCCAGATTGAGAATCTGGTGTCCTGGGCCTCTAGACGATGGGGCCGCGCTCGCAGGAAAACCTCGCAGAGCATACCGACAACCCGCGCAAAATCAAGCGCGTGTTGGCCGCCGCAATCGCACCCGCCCCTTCCATGCTTCCAGAACGAAGTTTTCCTGTTACCCTGTCCGCATGACCGGCCAAGGGAACCCTCCCGAACATAAATCCGCATGGATTCTTGTCGTCCTCTTATCCCTGGTCGCCGGCGTGGTCCTGTACCGAACCCCATACAACGCATCCGATTTCGTTCCAGTGCCAGACGCCGTCGAATACGCCCTCGCCGCCCGCCACTTCGTCTTCGAACGCAGTTACTCCCTGCAAATTCAAGGACAGCGATTCCCGCCTCGCTACCCGCCCTGGTTCTCGATTCTTGTCGTGTCGCCGGCCTATCGGATCTTTGGTCCCGAACCGGGCAATGCCGTCTATCCCGTCACGGCTCTTGGGATCCTCGGGGTCATCCTGGCGTTTTTCCTTGGCCGCCAACTCACCGGTGACAGCGGCGGCATCCTGGCAGCCCTGGCTGTCCTGACCCTGACCGTATACCGCTTTCTGAGCCGGGTTGTTATGACGGACGTCCCGCTCACCGTGCTGTTCCTCGGGTTGTGTTTGGTCTACCTGCGCGTCCGCGTCTCGACCGGGAAAAAAATCCGCGACTTCCTCCTGGCCGGCGTCCTGATCGCGCTATCCACTCTGCTTCGCCCGGTCGCCGCGCTCACAATACTCCCCTTCTTGCTGCCATTGCTCTCTCCTGCTCCATTACGCCAACGCCTCTCGCGCATCGCCGGTTTGATAATCCCGCTCTGCCTCGCCGCCACGATCACCATGCTCTACAACGCTTCGACATTCGGTTCAGCCACCAGAAACGGCTATATGTTCTGGTGCCCCATTCCCTATGACTACTTTCGGGCAACGCTTTCGACCTCATACTTGATGAACAACCTCAAGGTCCTTTGGATCAGCAGGCTACCCTTGTGGCTGGGCGGCGCGATCCTTGCCGTCGGTGTGCGCTTCTGGCTCCGGAGATGCCGATTGCCGATTGTGGACATGCATCAGCGGCGCATTCGCGGCGGCGTCGAGTTTCTTCTGCTGGGATATGGCCCGATGATTGTTTTCCACTTGTTCTATTTCTATCCGGACGTTCGATTCTGCCTGCCAGCAATGGCCCTGACAGCGGTCCTGACCGGAGCGCTCGCTGGCGGGTGTCTCCCCAAGGTCCCTCGCGTGGCACTGCCAACCATTCTGCTGTTGACTCTGTGCGTTGTCGGCGTGACGCGCCACCAGCAACCCGACCCGCCACCGTACCGAAGGTTGGCGGCAGACCGCATCCGAGCAAACACGCCCAATCAAGCATGGATCATCTCGGCCATCCCGCCAGTGTACCTGGAGTACATGCTCGGCAACGATTCCCAGCGGCGTATCATCCCGATCTCCCGCTCGGTCGAGTACGCAAACAAGTTGATCGCCTACAAAAAAATCCAAAATCCCGTTCCCCCTCCGCTGGATTGGACGGACCACCGCTGCGACCAATCACTGAGAAACGGGGGTGCCGGGGATGCCGTGCCCTATGTCGCCTCAGAGAACCTGATCGACCTCCGAAATCAACTGACCAAGGGCACGCGCGTCTTCGTCGATACGTCTTTCATGACTGCCGAAGACGGAGAAATATTGAACCAGAGCAAGATGTTCCAGTTCTCACCGTGTGCCGACTCCCTCTACGAACTGCATACGGACCATCCATAGCGCGTCGGATGTCATTCTTGAAACCCTGCGCTCCCTGCCCGCCGAAGCTTCAGCGAAGTTGCGCCGCACCGAGCCGCAATCGTTCCAGCAGCTTGTCGTGGATCCCGTCGAATTTCCCGTTCGAAAACACCGCCACCACATCCTGCTCATGGAGATTCGGCACCAGGCGGTTGACGATCTCGTCGGCGCTGGGTGAATACTCCGCCACCCGCCCCCGACGACGCAGCCCCTCGATGATCGCCTCGGGATTCAGTCGCTCGTGCTCGCCGAGTTCCTGCAGCCGATCCACGCGGGAAATGAACACGCCGTCGGCCAGCGAGAGCGATTCGGCCAGTTCGCTCTGAAACACGTTGCGCCGCATCGTGTTGCTCCGCGGCTCGAACAGCGCCCACAACCGCCGTAGCGGATATTTCTGGCGAATCGCGCGGATCGTCTCCGCAATCGCCGTCGGATGATGCGCAAAATCGTCGAGCACGGTCACGCCCGCCGCTTCCCCGCGCACTTCCATCCGCCGTTTGATTCCTGTGAACGCCGAGAACCCCGCCTGAATCTGCTCGCCCGACAGGCCCAATTCCGTCGCGCACACCACCGCCGCGGCGGCATTATGCCGGTTGTGTTCGCCGGCCAGCGGCAGGTCGAACCCGTCCGCGTCGGCCTTCGTGAACCAGCGCACCCGGCACGGCGCGTCCGCAACCACTTCCCGCACGTTCGCGTCCTCGCCGTTGGCCACGATCAACCCGCGATGCGGCACAATGGCTACCAGCTGGTGAAACGCCCGTTTCACGTCCGTCAGATCGCGGAAAATGTCGACATGATCGAACTCGATGTTGTTGAGGATCACCGTGTCCGGCAGGTAATGGACGAACTTGCTCCGCTTGTCGAAGAAGGCCGTGTCGTACTCGTCGCCTTCGATGATGAAATGTTTCCCCTGCCCCGCCCGCGCGCCGCATCCGAAATTGTTGGGAATGCCGCCAATCAGAAACCCCGGCGTCAGCCCCGCCGATTCCATCACCCACGCCAGCAGCGAGGTCGTGGTCGTCTTGCCGTGAGTGCCGGCGACCACCACGGAATGTTTGCCGCGCAGAAAATCGTCCCGCACCAGTTCCGGCAACGAACAGATGCGCAGCCGCTCGTCCAGCGCCCGCTCGACCTCGGGATTCCCGCGTTTCATGGCGTTGCCGATGACGATCAGGTCAGGGTGGTGATCGAGATTCGACTTGCGGAACCCCGACAGGATGCGGATGCCGCGCGATTCGAGAAATGTCGACATCGGCGGATAGACGTTCTCGTCGCTGCCGGTGACGGTGTGGCCGAGTTCGCGGCACATCGCCGCGACCGACGCCATCGCGGTGCCGCAAATCCCCACAAAATGCATCCCGCGCGACGCGGGACAAGTGGTATTGACCTCCTTCTTCAACATCACTAGGGTTCCCCGTGACCCTTGTAGCAGAGATGGCAAATAGAATCAACGTTTCTGATTTCTCCCTCGCCGCCACGCTGGAATGCGGCCAGGCCTTTCGCTGGCAACGCCTCGCCGACGGCTGGTTCGAAGGCGTCGTGGGCCACCAAATTTGGCGCCTGCGGCAAGTCGGCAATCGCTTGGAATGGAATTGTAGCCACGAAACCCTTTCGCGGCCTCACTCAGCCATCACAAGTGCCATCCCCTCTCCCTCCATGGGAGAGGGTCAGGGTGAGGGTGGTTCTCCATCTACCATTGACCATCCACCATCATCCATTTCTTCATCCCCCATCAACCATCCCCCATCAACCATTTCCATCGAGCGCTACCTCGCCCTCGATGTCTCCCTTCCCAAAATCTTCGCCACGTTTCCCGACGACCCCATGCTCCACCAGGCCGCCCGCAAACATCGCGGCCTGCGCGTCATCCGCCAGGAACCCTGGGAATGTCTCGCCTCGTTCATCGCCAGCTCGACGAAACAGATCGTGCAGATCCGCCAGATCGTCGGTCTGCTTGCTCAGCGGTTCGGCGAGCCGATTGACGCCGAGCACCACGCCTTCCCGACCGTTTCCGCCATCGCCCGCGTCTCGCACCAACAACTCTGGGACTGCAAACTCGGCTTCCGCGCGAAGAACCTCCTCGCCGCGGCCCGAATGATCGATGGCGGCAGGCTCGACCTCAACGCCTTGCGGGCGATGGACTACGACCGCGCATTGGAAGAGTTGACCCAACTGCCCGGCGTCGGCGAGAAAATCGCCAATTGCGTGCTGCTCTTCGCCTGCGGATTCGACCACGCCTTCCCCATCGACGTGTGGATCGAGCGCGCCCTCCGCCGCATCTATTTCCCCGGCAAAAAGCGCATTACCGCCCGCGAGTTGAGACAGTTCACCCGCTCCCACTTCGGCCCCTATGCCGGCTGGGCCCAGCAATACCTCTTCTTCAACGAACGCTCGCAGAAACGCCGCCAACTGTAGCGGCGCTCTATGAGCGCCGGTCGTTTCCATTGCAGGCTATGTGCCCTCGCACGGCTCACCGCCCGCCAAAGTGGAACGGGCTTCCAGCCCGTTCACCTCTTTGTCGTACACGCAGCCTGCCCCGAATTCGTTTCGGGGTCCCGCCTGTTCATCTGATTCCCGGCCCGGTCAGCCCCCTCCTGCCCCCATCGCCCGCAGCGAAATATCTGCTATTTTCCACATCCTCTGCGCTTCAAATGCCGATTCAAACCCACTTTTTGGGTTCGTTTGGTGTGTCATTTTGATGCACCTTTTGGCCTCCATCCGCACGCAAGGAGAACTCACAACCACCTGCGCCAAGGCGCGTTACAAGATAAATTCGCCCCCAAAAACGAATCGAGAAATTTGGGTTTGTTTGGCAAATTTATACTTTCTTGCGCCCGTCTCCCCCTCTGTCCGCCATAACCCTTGCTCACCCTGATTTCACCTACGGCGAACGCCGACCGCTGCGCGCCCCTTTCATTTCAAAGAACAGTTCCAACAACGCGCAAGAGACAACATACGTTGTCGTATTTGTCAATGATGTATTCGATACTGGTATGCATCTACCCAACACCGCACGCCCTGCTCCGCCGACCAAAGTGGAACGGGCTTCCAGCCCGTTCACCCCTTTGTTGAACACGCGTCCCGCTCGTTCCCAGCATTTTCCGCTGTAGGCCGTGTGCCCCCACACGGCGCGTCAACCCCTTCTGGATGGGAATGAGTTCGATGTCCGACGTGATGCCGCGTTTGCCGCAAAGGTCGGATGGCTGACGGTCAACGAGACTGGGCTGCCTTGAGGTGTTGCTGGATCGCATTGCGCAGGGCGCGTTCACGCTCGGTCGCCGCGGCGAGGGCGGCTTCAAACGCCGCGACAGCTTCGTTGCGCTTGCCCTGCTTCAGGTACACCGTCCCCAGCGTGTCGAGGAAATACGCTTTCCGGGCCGGCAGCACGGTCGCGGCCCGTTGACAGAGCGCGACCGCCTCATCCAGCTTCTGCCCCATCTCGCAATACGTGTAGGCCAGGTTGTTCATCGCATCGGCATTTTGTGGATCGAGTTCCACCGCGCGCGCAAAGGCCTTTGCCGCCTCGGCCAGACGACGCTGCTTAAGGAGTGCGTTGCCAAGATTCATCCGGAAATACGAGTTCTCAGGACGCATCTGCGTGGCGACAACGTACTGCTGCGTCGCAGGTTGAAGTTCGCCCGCCCGCTCGTAGAACACGCCGAGATCGTTGTGTTCCTCCGCTGACAAATGCCACGTCGCCTTTTCCGGCGGACACACCAGCAGCGTCCAGTTGCCGGCCCGGTCCCAGTACCGCTGGAAATCCTCCAGCCGCATCTCGAACCGTGGCCGCGTGTCAGAGTGCACGGTCACGATCTGGCGAAAACTGTCCCAGCCCAGTACCAGGAAGTAATGCGTGCGATCGCCGAACCGGCCCAGCACCAACACCGGCACGCCCGCCGCCAGTTTCTCCCTCAGATCCTCCAGCGAACCGTGATACTGCCGCACCCACAAGTGGAACCGCCGCGCATACTCGCCGAGTTCGCTCGTCAACGTCCCGCCGACGTCGGGCAGGTAGATCGCGCCGGCGATTTCATCCTGCGACACCGGATGACCGTAATAGTTGGCCAACATCGCCAGCGCCGCCGGGCCGCAGTAGTTCGGCTTTTGCGCAATGAAGGGAACCGGCAGGATATTCTCTCCCGCCAGCGCGAGGCCGCAGGCGAAAACGAAACCGCACAGAAACAGGAGGACGGCGCGGCGCATCATCCGATGCGGAAGCAAATGTCGCGGACGGCTTTCCTGCCGACGCGTTCCTGGACCTTCTGCAACATCAGCGGCTTGTGATAGCGTGACAGTTCCTGCAGCCATATTGGATGATCGACGGCCACCACCAGCAACCCGTTGCGCAGGCTCACCGGCTGCGCATGGTGCGCGATGTCCGAGCCGACAATCTCGGGCCAGAGAAAGAATACCTGGGATTGCTGGAGGCGTTGTTCCAGCCCGAGCTTCTTCATCACCTGCGGCACAAGCTGGCTGGCCGAATGCGCCGGCTTGACCAGAGACGGACCGGGCCCGAATGGCTGCCAGTCGTGTAGCACCCGCGCTCGTAACGCAGGCGTCATCAGCTCTGCGGTTGCGGAGATGGTTGCGTGGGGGCGGCGACACCGGCTTCCACGCCGTCCTTGCCAATGGCCTCGACGGGACAACCCTCCATGGCTTCCTTGCAGAGGGCCTCCTCGTCCGGCGACGTCGGCTGTTTGAAGACGAAGCTGTAGCCGCCGTCTTCATTGCGCGTGAAATTGTCCGGCGCGGTCTCGCGGCACAGATCGCAATCGATGCACTGGTCATCCACATAGAACTTCCCAGGCACGTTGTCGGAATAGCGATTTGTAAAAACTGCCATACTCCCCCCCACTCTCCGTGACCACAATCAGTATACCAGAGCCACCGGTGGATTCAATAGTATTCTTGGCCCGCAACAACCGGAACCGCAACCAATTGGCCTCACACCTGGTACCGCAGCAGGGCTCCCATCCGTCCCGCATCGCGCAACGCGGTCCGTCCCCGAACGTGTTCGATCTGGCAATTCTTGCGCAGCGCCAGCTCGATGGCCTCGTCCACGATGTCGGGGCACGGTTCGAGCGGTTGGTGGCAGTGCGGACACTCGCGCTCGCCAAGGCTGGTGTAATGGCACACGTAACAAACGAAGCCGGGCATCTCGAACCCGTCTTCGACCAGCAGCGTTTGCGCTTCGCCGCGTTTTCAAAAAATATTCACGGACCGATTGCCACCAGTCGGCGAAACGCGCCGGTGACGCGTCAAAAGGTGTAGATCGCGTTGACCGTCACTTCGTTCACGTCGTAGTTATTGGCCGTGATGCTTGAGTCTCTGGTTTGATGCAGATAGGAAAACGTGCCGACCAGGTGCTTGGTAAATGTCCGTTGCAGGCCGAAGCCGACCTGAATGAGATCGGCGGTCTCCAGGGTCGTGGGGCCGTACAGGGACACGAGGTGCACCCAGCCGACGGTCGGCGAAAGCGTGAGGTTCCGGTTCAAACGATGCGAAATCGTGTAGTTGACGCCGGTGGCCTGGGTCAGGCTGGAATTCAGCAGCAGCAGGCTGACGCCGGGACTGCGGTAGAACGAGATGCTGTGCGTCGTGTTCGGACGCAGCGGGTGCGTGTAACTCAGCGTCACGTTCGAGTCCACGCCGTTGATATTCTGCGCCTTGTTCGTGCCGGTGGCTGACAAATGATCATAGGTCCAGCCCAATTCGATCGTGCCGCTGAGGCTCGGCGTGATCTGGCCATTCACGCCAAAGTCGATCGAGTAAGCGGTGGAATCCTGCAGCCCGGAACCGACCACATAGTTCAACCCATACGCCGTGCGCACGAACACCGAATAGCCCTCCTGCAGCATCAGCGACGGCGTGAACGAGAATTGATAATCCGTCTGGCCCTGGGACGAGACGCTGGGATAAATGTAATCTTGCCGCTGGACGGCGAAGGTCGTCGAAAACTTTCCGAACTGGCGCGTGGCGCTGATGTTCGCCGTGTTCAGATACTCCTCGATGGTGCTACGGTTCACGGCAAAGGTGTTCTGCAGTGGGTCGTTCGTGAAGTTGAATGTGTCGGACGCGACGACCGTCCATTTCGCCACGTACACGGGCAGGATCAACGCCGCCGTCATCGGCGCCCCGAAACTGTCCGGGCTCACGCCCGCCAGCGACTGGACATACGTCGCCGCCATGGTCAACGTAAATTGCTCGCCGCCCGCAAATGGCAGGTACACCCCCCCGTTGAGCGTCGGGCCAATCGTCAGCAGCACGTCCCCCTTCGCATGATCGTGGCTGGTGTTGGCGTTATCGATGAACTCTGACCCCAATGTAAAACCGCCGCTTCCTTGGAATGGCCCCCATTTGAGGTTCTGGGCCATGGAAACGCGACCCGTCCCCAGCATCGCCCAGACAAAGGGGAACAGCCCAACAGTTCGCAGAAGTTTTGGGTACAATCTCATTCCTGTTAGGCGAGGCGCAACAATCGTGCCCATCGTACCCGAGCTCGACAACCCTGTAAATTAAAAGGAGCTGCCGACGTATCTTATTGCGCGCCTGTGGTTACCGCAAACCAACCCGGTTACCGATCTTTCGGAGGCCGAGGCGCTGGCGAAGGCCGCACATCTTCCCCCACCCAATGATGAATCAGGTCCCGGTAGTTGATATTCAGCGTCGCGCCCAAGCCGATCATGCACAAAATCGCCAGGCTGAACACGATGTAGCCCGAATAATCATGGTACACCTTCATCGCCAAATCCTGTCCAAACCCCTGCGCCACAAGCGCTACCGTCGTGATCCGCGCCAGGTTGCCCACCACCGCCAGCGGTATGCTCGATAGAAATAGCACCCATTTCTTCCATATCCTGCTCATCGTGACGTAGCCGTACAGCGACGTCAGCGCCACCAGCGCCACCAGCGACCGTATCCCGCTGCACGGGTCGGCCACTTCCAACGGCATAAACCGGTTCGTCCTCGAATAGATCCCCGTACCTTCCCGGTACACGTCCACACCGATCAAATTCAGCATCGAGGTCGCCACACGCGCCACAAACATCCGCAGCGGAAACGATACGTACGGATCCAAAAAGTTCAGCGGTATCATGAACAGTAAAAAAGCGCATGGGAACCACAGTTCCTTCGCCCACGCCCATCCCGCCAAATACAGCACCAACCCGAACACCAGCACCACCGACGATCCGGCCACCAGCCGCGCATTGGCCGCTTTCACGCCGATCCAGTACAGTGTCACCGCCGCCAGAATCACCACCAGCCCGCTGTTGGCCGTGCCCAGCGGCACCCGGTGCAGTCCCTTCCGCCATTTCCACACGAACAACCCCGCCGCGATCACCGGCACCACGTACCCATGCGCGTAATCCGACCCACGTCCCCAATACACCCACAGCCAACCGAACAATGACAGCGGATGCACACCCGACGCGCAGGTCTTGCTCACGAAATACGCATAGAAAATCAGCGCCAGCCCCACGCCGCCCAGCGCCCAGCGCCGACGCTCCTCCGCATCCGACGGAAACGCCACGCGACCCGTCCCACCGGCCGCGTCAACGCCGCTGAACCATCGCCTTCTGATTCTTTCCCAGCTCATATCCGCGCGTTTAATATCCTGAGTCGGACGGCTATGAAAGTCAAACCTGCCGGGATCGGGGGGCCACGCAGGGCGCGCTGCTTAATCCGGCGGGTTGGGTGATTAATGTACACCGATGGCGCGACCGAGATCCGCAACGCAGCGAATGCCGAGCTGGGCGCCGAGGGCCTGATGAAGCTGGTGCGCGAGAATGTGTCCGCCGGCGTGGATGGCAGGCTGGATATCGCGCGGCTGGAGGAACAGTTGCTGCAGTACGGCGCCCGAATCCGATTCGCCGACGACCTGACCTTGCTGGCCGCGTATTACTTGAAGTAGGCGGCGGCCTTCAATCCGTAGAGGGCGTTCTCTCACTTACCAGCGCGACCAGTCCACTGATCCCCATACTGGTGTCGCTCACTTTCGTTCTGTCATCGCCTTACGGAAAAATCCTACAGGATAAGGGAAGAATTTTGCATGACGGGGGGCGATCCTTGTCAACCCATGCGTGAACCCCTATGATGGATGCGATGGCAGAGCCAGTGCCAACCGATGACGCTCCGTTGCTGCCGACGGCAGTGTCGTCTCCGATCGCGAAAACCGACTCCACACACCGCACGTGGCTGCTGGCCTTGGTCTTGGTGATCGCCACGTTCGTCGCCTACCTGCCCGCGATGCGCGCCGGCTTCATCTGGGATGACGACGATCACCTGACCGCGAATCCGGCGATGACCGCCCCCCACGGATTGCGCATGATCTGGTCGTCGTTGACCGTCTCGCGCTATTATCCGCTAACGCTGACAACGTTCTGGCTCCAACGGCGGTTGTGGGGACTGAACCCCCTGCCCTATCATGTCGTCAATATCACGCTTCATGCACTTAACGGCATTCTGTTCTTTCTCGTCCTGCGCCGCCTGCGAGTGCGGGCCGCCTGGCTGGCTGCGATGCTTTGGGCGCTGCACCCTGTGAATGTCGAATCGGCCGCCTGGATCACCGAACTAAAGAACACCCAGTCCGGAGTTTTCTTCTTCCTGGCCGTGTTGTGTTTCCTTCGGTTTGACGCACAGGAACGGCGCGGCTGGTACGTATTGACCCTCCTCTGTGCTCTGGCGGCCATGCTCAGCAAGCCTTCAACCACCGTGCTGCCCCTGGTGTTGCTCCTGTGCGTGTGGTGGAACCGGGGGCGCTGGCAACGAACCGATATTGCGCGGATCATCCCGCTCGTTGGTTTGGCCTTGGCGATGTCGGCGCTCACCGTGATCGAGCAACGGAGGGCCGTCCTGGCAGCCCACACCGGGGAATGGCACTTGGGGAGGGCCACGCGGTTGATCATCGCGGGGAAGACGATCTGGTTCTACGCGGCGAAGGTGCTTTGGCCGGTGCACCTGATGTTCGTGTACCCGCGCTGGGCGGTGGATGCGACATCGCTCTCGTCCTGGATGCCGCTGGCTGGTCTGGTTGGTGTCGGCTTGATCCTCTGGCGTTACCGAAGACGGCCGGGTCCACGCGCTGCGTTGTTCGGATGTGGCTGCTTTGTAGTGGCACTGTTGCCGGTGCTCGGGTTCCTCGATGTGTACTACTTCCGCTTCTCCTTTGTCGCTGATCACTTCCAATACCTGGCCAGCGCCAGCCTGGTCGCTCTGGCTGCAGGCGCGGGAACCGCCTTGTGCGACCGAGCAACAGCCCGGGGAAAACACGTTGGGGCTGCCGTCGCCACGGTCATTCTCTTCGTGCTGGGATCGCTTACGTGGAGACAGGCGCACTGTTACCGCGATGCTCAAACACTCTGGCAGGACACCATTGCAAAGAACCCTCAATGTTGGTTGGGCCAGTACAACCTGGGGCTCGCCTTGCTGAGACAGGGCCGACTGCAGGAGGCGACTGAACATTGGGAGCAAGCGCTCCAGATTAAACCCGATCTGGCCCAGGCCCACTACAACCTGGGGAATGCCCTGCTTCAGGACGGCAAGATCCAGGAGGCGATCGCGCACTACGAGCAGGCGCTACGGGCCGACCCCGATCTGGCCGAGGCCCACCACAACCTGGGGATCGCCTTGGAACAAGCCGACCGTGTGCAGGAGGCGGTCGGGCATTACCAACAGGCCCTGCGGATCAACCCCGACTACGCCAAGGCACACAACAGCCTGGGCAACGCGTTGCTTCGGGCGGGCAAGCTGCAGGAAGCAATCGGGCAGTACGAGCAGGCCCTGCGCATCGATCCCGGTCTTGCCGACGCGCATTACAATCTGGGGATCGCCCTGGAGCAAGCAGGGCAGGCCGAGAACGCCATCCAGCACTATGAACAGGCCCTGCGGATCAACCCCGATTTTGCCCAGGCCCAAATTGCGCTGGCGCGAGCGCGGACTGCCCGGTAAGAGGCCGATTCGGGAAGTGTCACACAACATTGGACGTATCCCGTCAGCCGGTACGGCCAGCCCTCAAGCTGGCGTCAGCTTTTTCGGTTGCTGATCAGCACCTGTTGACCATCCGCCGTCCACGGGCGCCCCACCTGCAACGGAAAATCTCTCGGCGGGAAATGTTTCAGATCGTACATCTGGGTCCAGAACAGTTGATGCCCTGTGATCATCTGCACCACGTCCAGCGAACTCAACGTCTGCTGCGTCAGATAAATCCCCGACATCGTTTTCACGTTGTCGTTGATCGCGTAAAAGGTCTGTTCGTCGTATGGAGTCCACACCGCCGCCCGGTCGGCGTACCAGGCCACCGCCCACGGAATATCGCTGCACAATAATTCCTGTTCGCCAAATTCCTTGCCCAGCCGCCCAACCACCTCCGCCCGATACGGCGGATACGGCAGCGTCGTCGCCGGCGGCAGCAGCATGAACACAAACGGCAGCGAGTTGAACACGGCGAACGCGCCCACAAACGCCGTCCGCACCAGCCGCGTCCGAAACTGCAGCCGCTCGAACATCACATAGAAAAATGCCACTCCATACACGATGATCAGCGGCTCGAACACGGTCAGAAAATTCCGCTTCGGTGGGCCCGCCACGCTCATCCAGACCATCGCCATCAGCACCGACCAGAATACGAACCGCCGCAGCCGGAACACTTCCTCCTGCCGATACCGATGCATCAATCCCACCAGGAAGAACACCACCAGATAGTTTGCGCCCACGTCCTTGAGCGCCACCTCGTACAATTGCCGCCCGTTGACCAGCGCCCGCCGCACCAGCGGCCGCAACCCGATCCCCGGCAGCGCCCCGCCAAACATCCGCTGTACCTGCCCGGCCTTGACTTCTGGCTCCGCCCGCCCGCCCGGCCCTTCGACCAACTGAAACCGGCTCAACCCGAACAGGGTCTGCGACGCCCGCCAGTTCCGCATCACCCACGGCGTCAACATCAGCGCAAACACCAGCACGCACAACCCGCATTTCACCCGCCACTTCTTTGGAAACGATACCGCCACGTAGATCAGCAACGGCACCAGCACCGAGGCGAACGCGTATTGCGTCAGCGTCCCCAGCGCCACCGCCCCCGCGCCCACCGCCAGCACGCCGTACACCCACCAGCCCGAGCGTCCTTCCGCCTGCCATTTCTCCGCCTTGAACACCGCGTACGCCGTCACCAGGAAAAGTACCGACATCAACCCCCACGGCAGGCCCGCGATTGCCGATTCCATCAGCGGATTGCAAAACAGATACAGGAACGCGCTCATCGTCGCCACCCGATGGTCGAACATCTCCCGCGCCAGCGCGTACATCAAAAACATCCCCGCCAGATAAAACAGCCAGCCCGTCAACATCACCACCCGATCCGCCTCGACCGTCCATGCGCCGTTCTCTACTGTGAACTCCGGCGGCAAAATGTGAAACACCGCCGCCAGCACCATCGGATACATCGGCGGCGTCCACAGCTCCGGCTGGATGTTCCTGTTCGGATCGATCGGCCGCCGACCAATCGACGACAGATACCAGATTTCCAGCGGACGTATGTTCTGCGTCGCGTACCCGCGCCCGCGCCAGAGATTCCGCGCCAGTTGACCCGCGTCCATCGCCTCCGGGTCGCGCAACCCGTAGAATTGCGTCCCCGTGTACAACAGGATCAGCATCAGCACCACCAAACAAAACATCGCCAGCCGATACGGTCCGATCCCGATGCCCACGTCGAGCCTGAAAATCCAGTCCTGAATACGCTCGTAGACCGGCTTGTACTCTACGGGTTCGTCGGGCCTATTTCCCGGAATAAAAGGCATGATTCAGGGGCGAGCTTATCTCACGCCACAATCCGTTTCAAGCGCTCGTGCGACGGCGGGCGCGATCACGATCGATCGTTGGCAAACGGCGGCTCTTCTTACCTGAATTTCCTCCCCACGCACAGAGGCGAACGCCTCGCCCCTTGGGGGAGAGGCCGGCCCCGCTGTCGTTCGCGGGGACGGGTGAGGGGTAACAGTATGAGGTCACCATCAGACTTTAATCGCATCCTGCGACGAACCGGGGGGCTGTTTCCGGCATGAACACGCTTGACGGAGTGAGTCTTTCAATTTGTACTACCACCGAGGAAATGAATTTGCCTTCGTTCAAAGTCGAGCGCAACCAGCGTGTGTGCGTGATGCTGTTTGCGAGCGTTGTCCTCCTGACCAGCCTCAGCGCGAGCGACGCGGCCGAAATAACCGCTGCAGAAGTTCTCGCCAAGATTCGCCCGGTCCACCCGCGCCTGATGATGACCACCGACACGGTTGCTGTCCTCAAGTCAAACCTGCTGGTAGATCCCTGGCTTAGGGACCGTTATGCCAGTCAAAAAAAGAGGGCGGACCGTATCCTGGGGGAGCCGCCGTGCCAGTATGAACTCAAGGGAGGCGACGGCTTGTTGGGCACCAGCCGCAAGGTGCTCAACCGCGTCGCCACGCTCGCCATCGTCTTCCGCGTGGAGGGCGATGCGAAATACCGCGACCGCTGCTGGTCCGAACTCGATGCCGCGGCTCACTTCAAGGACTGGCAACCACAGCACTTCCTCAATACCGCGGAGATGACCGCCGCGTTCGCCATTGGCTACGACTGGCTTCACGACGCATGGTCGAACGAGCAGCGCCAATTCCTGTGCCAAGCCATCATCGATCATGGTCTGAAACCCGGCCTCCATGTCTATCGGTCCGCCCCGAAAGATTGGCCCCTAAAAGCCAACAATTGGAACGTGGTCTGCAACGGCGGGCTCGCGATGGGCGCGTTGGCAATCGCGGACGAATCACCCGAGATCGCCGGAGATGTCTTGGCCCGCGGTTTGGCCTCCGTCCCCAAATGCCTAGCTCAGTTCGCTCCCGACGGCGCTTGGTGTGAAGGCCCCATGTACTGGGGTTATACGACCCTATATGAGTCTATGTACTTGGATTCGCTTCAGACGGCTTGTGGAACTGACTTCGGCTTGGGCGACCTGCCGGGAGTTGATCAAGCCGGCTGGTTCCCCGTGTACCTTAACGGCCCCGCCGGCGGCGCCTTCAATTTTGCCGATGCCGACGAGGACCGCGAGCCAAGGGCCGGCCCGCAATTGCTCTGGATGGCCCGCCGATTCCATGAACCGCGCTACGCCCAGTACCAGATTGAGTGCCAGGGCGGTCGTGTCGGCGCTCTGGAGATGATCTGGGGCCCGGGCATCGACCGAAAGCCTTGGCGCGACATTCCGCTCGACCGCTATTTCCGCAGCGCGGAGGTGGCAACGATGCGCGACGGCTGGGACAAGCCCAAGGGTTGGTTCATCGCTTTCAAAGCCGGCTCCAACACCATCAGCCACGCCCACTTGGACGCCGGCTCGTTTGTGCTCGAAGCCAAAGGGGTGCGCTGGGCCATCGACCTCGGCCCGGATGATTACGACCTCCCCGGCTATTTTGACCAACGGAACCAACGATGGAATTATTACCGACTCCGTGCCGAGGGCCACAACACTCTGGTTCTCAATCCCGGGAAGGGTCCGGACCAAAACCCCAAGGGCTTCGGCTGGATTACCACATTCAACAGCACGCCGGAAGGGACCGAACTCACCGCTGACCTCAGCGCAGTGTATCCCGCTGCCGAGCAAGTCACGCGCTCGCTGTATTTCGTCCGAGGCAAAAACGCCCGGATTAACGACACGGTTAAACTGCGGCAAGCCGGCGAGATCTGGTGGTTTGTCCAGACTCGCGCTGACGCCAAACCCTCATCTGATGGACGGACGCTTACACTCACTCAAGAGGGCCAGAGTCTGACAATGAGGCTGCTGAAACCTGACTCCACCACATTCGAGTTAAGCCCGGCCGGGCCGTTACCCACGAGCCCGCATCCGCCCACACAAGCCGCGAACACCGCTGTGACCCGCATCGCCGTTCACTTGAGCAAAGTACAAGAGGCGGCCATTTCGGTGCTGTTCGAACAGTGATAGAGTGGAACCAGATTTACCTTCAAACCGTGCCTGTACCTGTTCCCGCCGAATTGCGCCCCCTTACCTCATCACCGGCGCGATCAACAACCCGATGCAATACGTCACCACCGCTTCGCCCAGCCCCACCACCGTCATCTCCGTCCCGCTCCTCCACCACGACCGGCCCGTCACGATCGTTTTCGATGCGCCCACCGCAAAATGCGCCGCCGTGCTGACCACAAATGACCACACCAGCGCTGTCAGCCCTGACCAAAACATAAACGGTATCACCGGCACGATCGCCCCCGCCGCCGTGCTCACCGTCGCGCTCATGGCCGATTTCCACGGGTTCGGAAATCCCTTCTCGGACAATCCCAGTTCCTCATGCGCCAGCGTCTTCAGCAACTGCTCAGGTTGCTCCGCCAGTTTCGCCGCCAGCGTCTTCGCTTCCTCCGCCGAAAACCCCTTCAACTGGTAAAACAACTCCATCTCCTCGCGTTCCTGCTCCGGCTCCGTCTCGATCTCCATCCGCTCGCGGTCGATCTCCGCCTCGTACACCTCGCGTTCGGATTTCGTCGCCAGGTACGCGCCGCTGCCCATCGACAATGCCGACGCGATCGCCGTCGCCAGCCCGCTCAACATCACAAACTTCCCGTTCACGTCCGTTGCCCCCGCTACGCCGCTGACCACCCCGAACGCCGCCCCCAGCCCGTCGTTGACCCCGTAAATCGCCTGCCCGATCCAGCCCGCGCCCGTCACGTGCCATCGTTCCGTGCCGAGAATCTTGTTCAACTTCCGTTGCGCCGGCGGCACGCTTCCCTCGGTGAACTCGCTCAACACGCGGCTGTGCGACCGCTCTTCGGTTTGCGCCTCGACCAACTGCTTCCGCACTTCCTCGCTCGGCGCGATCTTCGCCAAATCGTCGTACATCGCGTCCGCCCCGTCCTCCAACGCCTCCAGCTTCACCACCGCCGTGTCCGTCCCGCTCTGCACCAGCGCCCACCGCCGCGCCTGCTCCGCGAACGACTCGCGGTATTCGCCCGGGTCCGCGCCCAATTCCTTCAATCGCGCCGCCCAGTTGATCGCGTGCTTGTCCTCCGCCTCCGCTAGGCGCAACAAAATCGCCTTCTTCTCGGGATTGGGTTCGTGTTTCGCCAACGCGCGATAATTCCGCGCGCTCGCCATCTCATCACGCCACGCCTGCTTCAATCCGCTGATCAATCTCTCCCGTTCGCTCATAGCGCAATACATTGTAATGGGAGGGCGAGGCTCCTGCCGAGCCGAAACCGGACCTCGCCCCCTCAAACGGCCTTTGTTTCCGGCCACCACGCCCCGCCGACGAGATAGGCGGCGCTCAATAGGAACATCCAGTCAATCACGCACACGTAACGTTGCTCGCCGTACGTCACCATCGTCGTCAGCATCAGACTCGATGCGACAATCAGAAACGGCAACGGTACGCGGTCAAGCCCGGGCGCTCGGAGTCGGTGCAAGACAACCAGCGCGCCAATCCCCAGCGCGATGGCCAACGGCATCGGTTCGTGTTGCACCAGCACTCCATGCGAGACTGCCGCCAATGGATTGAAACACGCCACCGCGAACGCACAACCGCCCAGCAGCACCGGCCACTTCCAGCGTTCCCCCCACCGGCGCCGCAGTTCCAAGGCCAACCACAACACGAGCCCAGCCGCCGCCACGCGGATCGCTGTAAACCAACGGAAAGCCCAATCGATCTTTTGCATCAGCAGCACCGGCAAACGACAAACCGACACGAACTGAAATCCGCCCGGCTGATCCCGCCAGTTCGGCTGACAGGACCCATTCGCGATCGCCGAGTTGCCGTCGCGGAACGCGTCGCCGCCCTGCGTTGAGAACACGACAACCCTGCCGGCAATGCGGCTTACCATGACGATGTATGGAACGGTCACGACGGCGTATCCGACGACGAACGCCGCCAATGCCACCGCTGCTGTCGCGCGTGCTTGTGCTCGCCACCATTGCCATGCCAGGACCACCAACGTAATGGGAAACAGCAATATCCCCGTCCCTTTTACCAGCACGCAGCAACCCGCCAGCACGCCCAGCGCGACCGCCGCCCACAGCCTCCGGCTCCGCTGCCAATACACGAACAGGCACGTCCACACGAACAACAGCAACGCAAACAGTGGTTCCGCCAGCAACCCCTTCTCCCGCAGCGTGTACTTCGCAATGTAATACAGCCCCGCCCACGCTCCCGGCAGAATGCCGGCTCCACGCCACAGGTGGAATCCAAGCCACGGCAGCCCGGCTCCCACCAGAATCACCAGCGCCAGTTGCGCCAGCTTGCCGACGCGCGGATGCACACCCGCCACGCGGTAGATCAGCCCCAGAAAAAACGGGTAGCCGCGCGTGCGAAGCAACAACGGATCGCCACCGCGAGCGCCACAGGCGACAAATACCTGGGCGGCTTCCTCGTCGGGGCTATAGCGGTAGTTCTCGATCGGTTCAAACGCGCCCAGTCTCATTCCGTGCCCCAGCGCGTAATTCGCCGCCAGCGCATGATAATCCCGTTCATCCCAAAAGTACGACGCTTCATCCGTGAGGCGCGAGGCCGTTTTCCAACTCGCAAGCGTGCCGATCACAAGCACCAAACCGCAGGCAATGAAGGCGAGGAGTTTCATGGCTGTTCGCTAGACGACAACGCCGCTACATGGACATTGATTTGTCCTCATCGCACCCCGCCACCCCCGCTTCAATCCGCAAATCGATCTCTCCCGCCCACTCATGGCACGGGGATTCTATTGTGTGGACACACCTCCGGCGAGCCGGAACGAGTGTGTAATCATCAATGGACTTGTGTTGTAGTGGCGAGCGTTCCTACCGGCTCAGACCATTCAGAACCCTGCGCAGTTCCGCCGCGTGCGTCGCTGGGTTCACCTTCGGATCCACGAAGACGATCTTGCCGGTCTTGTCGATCACGAACGTCACCCGGCTGGCGACCTTGCTGCTGTCGTCCGCCACGCCGTAGAGTTTGGCGACGGATTTCTCCGTGTCGGCCAACAGCACGAACGGTAGTTTGTATTTCGCGATGAAATCCCTGTGCGACGCGACGGAATCGAAGCTGACGCCGAACACCATCGCGTTGAGTCCCCTGAACTCATCGAACGTGTCGCGAATGCCGCACGCTTCCTTGGTGCACCCGGGCGTGTCATCCTTCGGATAAAAATAGAGAATGATGTTGCCCTTGCCGATGGCGTCCTTCAGATGAAACGTCGTCCCGTCGCTGGCCGCCACCGAAAAATCCGGCGCCTTGTCCCCCGCCTTCGGCATGTCCGCCGCGAAGGCCGCCAACGGCGTCAGGGCAAAACCAACCAACAAAACCACGAACGTCTTCATCACAGCGCTCACTCGTTATGCGGAATTTTTACCGTGCTCTTGCCGATGAACTCGCGGATCACCGCGTCACCCGGTATGATATCGTAGCTGTCCGCCTGTTCCCGCGTGATGCCTTCGACCGATTCGAGCAATTGCTTCACCCGGTCGTAGCGGATGCGCGCGTCGAGGAACCCCTGGTACGGCTCGAATTCTTCCGCCTTCGGCAGATATCCGTCCGGCCCGATGAAAAACGGCTTCAGCGCCACCAGGTCGAACGGCAATCCGCCATTGACCACGTGGTCGGCCAGTCCCATCAGTGGGATGATGCTGAACAATTCTCCCGTGCGCACGTAATGCCAGTGCAACACGGTCGACAGCGGGCTGTGATTGCGATGGTGCACGTCACGCAGCATCCGCCGTATCAGCCGCACGTCGGTAAGCTTTGTCAGCCGACGGCTGCTGCCGTCGCCCTCGTACAACACGTTCAGCGTCTCAATGTACAGGCGGAATTGCATCGACGAATCGATCCCCTCCGTGATCGGCGGGTAAAATCCATGCAAGCAATCCAGCAGCAGAATTTGTCCCTTCTCCAGTTTGACCGGCTTCGTTGTGACGCGTCGCCCCTCCTTGAAACTGTACACGGGCTTGTCGATCGTCTTGCCGTCGAGCAATTCCCGCAGATGGCGGTTGAGCAACTGGATGTCCAGCGCCTCGGGGGTCTCGAAATTGCGGTCATTGATCCAGTCCGATGGATGCTCGATCAGCGGCCAAAAATAATCGTCGAGGTTCAACATCAAAAATTTCAGCCCCTGCTTCTGCAGCCGCTCGGTCAGCTTCACCGTCGTCGTCGTCTTGCCCGACGAACTCGGGCCGCTCACCCAGATCATGCGCAGATCGTCGCCGGCATTCAGGCGTGACAACACTTTGCGCGCCCCCTCATCCAGTGACGCCTCGTACACCGCCAGCGATCCGTCGACCACCGACTTCAATTTCCCCCGACGCACCACCTCGTTCAGCCCCGCCACCGTGTCGCAACCATGCTGACGGTTCCACTCCAGCGTCTTCTCCATCCGCTTCTTCGGAAACCCGTTCCCGACAAATTGCGTCTCATTGATCGCGCCCTCGCGCAGCCAGTGCCGGCCCCAGCGGTAACACTCATAGGCGTCGGCCGTGTTCTGGAACCCGTAACTGCGCAATGCGTGCACCACGTAATCCTGGATTGTCTCGATGGTGGGCGGAAAATTGGCAATCAGATAATGCGGCTCCGAGTTGAGGCACAGTACCACCGCGTCCGCAATAAACCCCGCGATGCGCTCGTCGGTATCGTACGCCTCGAAAATCTTGTCGTTGATGCCGGGCAGATAATCCTGGCGAAAACCGTCGATCGTTTCCGCCGCCCGCAGCACGGCCCTGCGAATCCGGTTCTCATCAAACGTCACCAGCGCGCGGTTGCGCTTCTGTATTTTAATGATGCGGTTTTGGATTGCCATATGCGTGCCGTTCCAAGCCCCGCCACTATAACATAACCCTGTCCCGCGCGACAATAATCTTGACGCACCACCCCCTCTCTTTTGATTACTGGCGGCATTTGTCTGAACGGTGTAAGTTCGGAGCACGATTGGAGGAAACATGACGACCGAAAGTAAATGCCCGGTGATGAGCGGGGCTCACAAACACACGGCGGCTGCAGCTCAGTCAAATCGAGACTGGTGGCCGAATCAGTTGAACCTGCAGATACTCCACCCAAATTCTCCCCTGTCCAACCCCATGGGTAAGGAGTTCAACTATGCCGAGGAATTCAAGAAACTCGATCTCGATGCGCTGAAGAAGGACATCGAAGCGGTGATGACGACGTCGCAGGACTGGTGGCCGGCCGACTTCGGCCACTACGGGCCGCTCTTCATTCGGATGGCATGGCACAGCGCGGGCACGTACCGCATCAGCGACGGTCGTGGCGGTGCGGGGGCCGGCATGCAGCGCTTTGCGCCCCTCAACAGCTGGCCCGACAATGTGAACCTCGACAAGGCGCGCAGGCTGCTCTGGCCGATCAAGCAGAAGTACGGCCGGAAGATCTCCTGGGCCGACCTGATGATCTTCGCCGGCAACTGCGCCCTCGAGTCGATGGGCTTCCAGACCTTCGGCTTTGCCGGCGGACGCGCGGATGTCTGGGAACCGGACGACATCTACTGGGGGTCCGAACGCACGTGGCTCGGCGACGAGCGCTACAGCGGCGACCGGAACCTCGAGAACCCTCTCGCCGCCGTTCAGATGGGCCTCATCTACGTGAATCCGGAAGGGCCGAACGGCAAACCGGATCCGCTGGCCGCGGCCAGGGACATTCGAGAGACGTTCCGCCGCATGGCGATGAACGACGAGGAGACGGTGGCGCTCATCGCCGGCGGACACACGTTCGGCAAGACTCACGGTGCAGGCCCGGCGAGCAACGTCGGCCCCGAACCTGAGGCGGCCCCCCTCGAAGAGCAGGGCCTCGGCTGGAAGAGCAGCTACGGCACCGGCAAGGGCGGCGACGCCATCAGCAGCGGCCTCGAGGTCACCTGGACCACGACCCCTACGAAGTGGAGCAACAACTTCTTCTCGAACCTCTTCGACTACGAGTGGGAGCTGACCAAGAGCCCGGCGGGTGCGCACCAGTGGAAGCCGAAAGCCGGCGCTGGTGCAGGCACGGTCCCCCACGCCCACGACCCGTCGAAGCGCCACGCCCCGGCAATGCTGACCACCGACCTCGCGCTCCGGTTCGACCCGGTTTACGAGAAGATCTCGCGGCGCTTCTACAAGCACCCGGAAGAGTTAGCCACCGCCTTCGCCAAGGCGTGGTTCAAGCTCACCCACCGCGACATGGGGCCGATCACCCGGTACCTGGGCCCGCTGGTGCCCAAGCAGCCGCAGTTGTGGCAGGACCCCGTCCCGCCGGTGAAGCACAAACTGATCGGCGCGAAGGACATCGCCGCCCTCAAGAACAAGATCCTCGCCTCGGGACTGTCCATCTCACAGCTCGTCTCGACCGCTTGGGCGTCAGCGGCCACATTCCGCGGCACCGACAAGCGTGGTGGCGCCAACGGGGCGCGCATTCGCCTCGCGCCGCAGAAGAATTGGGAAGTTAACAATCCCGCCGAGTTGGCGAAGGTGCTGCGGACCCTGGAGAGGATCCGGAAGGATTTCAAGAAGCCGGTCTCGCTTGCCGACCTGATCGTGCTGGGCGGCTGCGCGGCCGTCGAGCGAGCCGCGAAGAACGCCGGGCACAACGTTCAGATCCCCTTCGCGCCCGGACGTACCGATGCGACGCAGAAGCAGACCGACGTCGAGTCGTTCGCTGTGCTCGAGCCGACGGCGGACGGTTTCCGCAACTATTCCGCACACGGACCCCGGTGTCCCGCGGAGCATCTGCTGATCGATCGGGCGGCCCTGCTGACGCTGACCGCTCCCGAGATGACCGTGCTCGTTGGCGGGATGCGCGTCCTAAACGCGAACTACAAGCAGTCCCCGCTCGGCGTCTTCACCAAGCGGCCCGGGACGTTGACCAACGACTTCTTCGTGAACCTGCTCGATATGGGCACGACGTGGACGGCGACATCCGACGGCGGGGAGACCTTCGAGGGCCGCGATCGCAAGACGGGGACGCTCAAGTGGACCGGCAGCCGCGTCGACCTCGTCTTCGGCTCAAACTCGGAGCTCCGTGCCATCGCGGAGGTCTACGCCTGCAACGACGCGCAGCGGAAGTTCGTGCGGGACTTCGTGGCCGCGTGGGCCAAGGTCATGAATCTCGATCGCTTCGACAGTCCGACGCTAACACGTTGGACATGAGCGCTGCTGGATAGGGATCGTGATCCACTTTCTGGCCACCTGGTTTGTGATGGGCATCTCGCTCGCTATCGCGCTGACGTTGCTCTCGTGGATTTACGACAGATTCGGTGGGGATTTGGGGCTGACGGGTTGGCGTCATGAGACGATCATCGCGGTTACAGTGTCCCTCTTACAGGCACTCATCGTTTGGGGTATTCACTCGGTGACGGGCGAAGCTGCAGGAAGAAGCCAGATGGTCGCCAGCGTTATCCTCATGCTCTCCTACAAACTTACGCATCTATCCGGCGATTACTGGGAGGGCACGGAGGCAATGGACAACATTTCAATCGCCGTGATCGCTGCGGGACAGATTGGTATCCTCGTCCTCGCGGCGATACTGCTCGCTGTTCTCGGAAACGCACGCTAAGAAAGCTCGGACTACTTCGCGTCTTTCTTCCCGCCGAACAAATACATCTGCGGCGCTTCCTTCGCTTCCGGCTTTTGCTTTCCGCCTTCGGCTCTCCGCTTCCGCTCGGCCAACTTCGGCTTCCCTTCCGCTGACAGCTCCGCCTCTTCGAGATTATTCAGAACCTCTTTCGCGCGGGCGATGACTTCCTTCGGCAACCCCGCCAGCCGCGCGACCTGGATGCCGTAACTCTTGTCGGTGCCGCCGGGCAGGATCTTGTGCAGGAAAATGACCTGGTCGTGCCACTCGCGGACAGCCACGTTGTAGTTCTTCACCCGCGGCAACGCGGCGGCCAGTTCGGTCAGTTCGTGGTAATGGGTCGCGAACAGCGTCTTGGCGCCCACCGCCCCGTGCAAATGCTCGGCCACCGCCCAGGCGATGCTCAACCCGTCGAACGTGCTCGTCCCCCGCCCGATTTCGTCGAGCACGATCATGCTTTTCGGCGTGGCGTTGTTCAGGATGTTCGCCGTCTCGTTCATCTCGACCAGGAATGTGCTCTGGCCGCGCGCCAGGTCGTCGGTTGCGCCCACCCGCGTGAAAATCCGGTCCACCAACCCGACCGTCGCCCGCGCCGCCGGAATGAACGACCCCACCTGCGCCATCAACACCAGCAGCGCCACCTGTCGGATGTATGTGCTCTTGCCCGCCATGTTCGGGCCCGTTATGATGAGAATTTGTTGCTCCCGATTGTCGAGCAAGGTGTCGTTCGGCACGAAGCGCTCCTCAATCAGCGTCTGCTCCAGCACCGGATGCCGTCCGTCCACAATCTCGATCCGGTCCCCGTCGTCTACCACGGGCCGGCAATAATTCTGGTGACGCGCCAGCTCCGCCAGGCCCGCCAGCACATCCAGCGCGGCGATGGCCGACGCCGATTCTTGAATCGGCGCCGATTTCTCCACTGCCGCCGCGCGAATCTGCTGGAAGATTTCGTATTCCAGAGCGTTGGCGCGTTCCTCCGCCCCGAGAATCTTCTGCTCCATCTCTTTCAACTCGGGCGTGAAAAATCGCTCGCCATTCGCGATGGTCTGTTTGCGGATGTAATCAGTGGGAACCTTGTCGAGGTTCGATTTCGTCACCTCGATGTAGTAACCGAAGACCGAATTGAACCGCACCTTCAACGAGGCGATGCCTGTCCGCTCGATTTCCTTCTGTTGCAACGCCGCGATCCACGCCTTGCCCTCGGTCGATGCCCGCCTCAATTCGTCCAACTCCGCATTGTAGCCTGGCTTGATGAGGCCGCCTTCCTTCAACGCCAGCGGCGGCGCGTCCGCAATGGCCCGCGCAATCAGATCGACCAAATCGGGGAGTTCGGTGATTTGTGCGGTAAGCGTCGAAAGCAAATCTGGAGGGTCAGGCTCCCGTTTTGCCGATTCCAGCGACGGTCGCGCGGCAGCGCGGCCCTCCACGAGCGGCCGCACCGATCCCTTCAGCTTTGGCACGGCAACGAGCGATTCTTTCAACACAACCAGGTCCCGCGCGTTGCCGGTTCCCACGCTCAGCCGTGCCAGCGTCCGTTCCATGTCGCGGACGCCGTGAAGCTGCTCGCGGAAATCCGCCAGCACGTGCGCCGCATCGCAGAACGTGGCAATCACCTCCTGCCGCGCGCGGATTTGTTCCACGCTCTTCAGCGGGCGGGTCACCCATTCGCGCAACAACCGCGCGCCCATCGGCGTCAGCGTCCGGTCCATGCAACCGATCAACGTGTGCCGGCGGTCGGACCGCGGCGACTCGAGCAGTTCAAGGTTCCGTTGCGTCGTTGCGTCGAGAACCATGAAATCGCTCGCGCTATACACCGTCAGCCGATGAATATGCGACGTGCTGCGCCGCAACGATTGCTGCAGGTAGTGCAGCGCCGCGCCCGCCGCGCCAATGCCGGCGCCCAATTCGCCTGCGCCAAAACCATCCAGCGATTGCGTCTTGAAATGATCGCGCAACGTGAAAAATGCCGTCTCCCGCTCGAACGTCCAGCCGTCGTGCGGCGTCAGCGTCAGGGCCAGAGGCGCCAGCAGCGATTTGGCTTCCTCGAACCATTCCGCGGGCACGATGGTCTCCGCGGGCCGCGCGCGAGCGAGTTCGTTGTGCAGTTGGTCGATGGACGGCAGTTCCGTCACCTTGAAATCGCCGGTCGTCAGATCGACGAGCGCCAGCCCGAATTTGTCGCTGCGACAAATCGCTGCGAGAAAATTGTTCCGCTCGGCGTGCAGCAGGTGCGCGTCGAAGTGGGTGCCGGGGCTGAGGATTTGCGTGACATCGCGATTGACCAGCTTGCCCGGCCTGGCGTCCTCCAACTGATCGCACACGGCGACCTTGCGGCCCTGACGCAGCAGTTTGCCGATGTACGTCTCGGCGGCGTGATGCGGGATTCCGCACATCGGCACGCCGTTGCGATGCGTCAACGCCAAGTTCAACAGTTGCGAGCCGGCCTTGGCGTCGTCGAAAAACATCTCGTAAAAATCGCCCAAGCGGAACAACAACAGCGCATCCGGCGGAATCTGGTGCTTGACCCGACGATATTGCTGCATCATCGGCGTCAGGCTGTCGCCCGCCGGCTCGTCCCGACCCCGCGGATCGGACTGGGATTTCCCACTCGCCATCGCGTTCAGATTATAACCGCGCCGGCGAAGTGGTCACGTCCTAAAAACACGTTGGCCGACCCCGAAGAATTCGGGATCGGCCCGCGTATATTGCTCGACCGCTCTCCGCGTCACCTGCATCGATCGTTCAACGCCGGTTCTTCAGCGCGGTCCTTCATCCGTGCGCCAGCCGCAGATCGTTCCGCAACCGCGCTACGGCGAGGGTTGCCTCCTTCAATCGCCGGGCATCCCCCAGCCCGACATTCTCTCCTCAAGCATCGCGCCTGCCAACCCATCCGCCCGCGGAAAATCAACCGTCTCCCGCCACAGAGCGCACGCGAATGTCGGAACTCACCGTCCAAAAAAGTGTCGCGCGAAACAAAAACGTCCAGCCACCGCTAGCCCTCGCCCCGCATGGCCTCCTGCACGGCCGCGCGAAACGCCGCCAGGTCGAACGGCTTTTCAATCAAAGCGTTCCCCGTCCGCCTCACGAAATCGCCAAACCCAGCCCTGAGCGATGCTTGTCCCGTCACGAAAACAAACCGGTCGGCCAGAAACGGGAATTGCCGCACCACGTCGTTGTACAGCGCCTCGCCGTCGATACGCGGCATCATCAGATCGCAAATGACCGCGTCAAATTCGCCCGCGTTCAACAGATCCATCGCCTCCATCCCGTTGGTGGCGATTTCGACCTCGCAATTGTCGTACGTCAGCACTTCCCGAAGCAATTGCGCCAGATCGTAATCGTCGTCCACCACCAACACGCGGCGCATCGTCTGTCGGCGTGGCGTGGTCCCATTCATCGCACGGCCAAGTTAGTCCCAGCCCTCCTCTCCTTCAATGATTTTCCTGCCCGCTCCAGAACCCGGGGAATGACGTACGAGGAACAAATCTGGAGCCGGCGATCCGACTTGAATGGATAACCTGCTGATTACAAATTGCGACAAGGGCGATTCTCGCGGGGTCGCTGCGAGTCCCCACCTGTCACGAAAGTCTTATTCTGCATGGGTTTCAAGCCACCTGTTCCCTTCGGGAATCATGGTGAATCGCGTCATTATCCTGCGGCAACGTGTGACTAGCCTTGTGACTAGTCTCGGTCTGCACTTCGTCGCCGTTTCCCGCAACTGTGTGGCGAATCCGCCGCGCTTGGGCTAACAAGTGATCAGGCCTCAAGTCGCCGTAGGTCGTGGCAATCAATGCGGGGCCGCTCTTGTCACCAATCAGGGCTGCGATCTCCGCATCCGTCAGCCCACTCTGCCTTGCAGAGGTGACAAAGCAGGAGCGCAACCCGTGGGGCGTGCAATGCTTCAACTTCAGCTTCTTGCAAACCGCCGTCAGCCGATGCCGCACGGCGGAAGCATCGCGGGGCTTAGCAGGGCCGTGCGGTGACGCGAAAAGGTAGTGACTCACAGGGCGTGTCTGCATCTCGCCCAGTAGGCTTTCGAGCTCTGGCGTGATTGCTACCCACGGATTGCAGCCTTTCTTCTCGCGCTGGACGTTCACCAGCCCTTCCCCAAGGTTCACCGCCTGCCACTGCAACGGCAACGCCTCGCCAATCCTCAACCCGCTGTAGGCCAGAAACGCCACTAGATCGGCAATCGCCATTTCGTTGCTTCCGCGGAACTCGCCGATACCCGATCCTCACGACCACTGCGTTCTACCATGGTGAATCAGTCCGCCGTTCCGCGATAGCATGAGGGATACAAGATGCGTATTGCCTCAGCGCACTTATCCTCGGCTGCCTTGCCGCACCCACTCGTCAACCTCGGTCGCCTTGAACTTCCATGGCGGTCCGACATTGTGCGCGGGCCGGGGTTTCCGCTCAATCCACTTGTAAAGATTTTCGGTCTGGTTACCTGACCAGTGTTCGCCTCCCTGCCGAGTCTATTGCCGCCGCCCCGACCGTGGCAAGCGCAACGGGGACGCTGTTCAGCTTGGTCGCGCAACGTCAGGGCTTGATTATCTCGCACTACTGCGCCAGCCGCACGCGGTAGAATAGAATCCTTCCGGGAAGAACACTTAACCTAGCCGTGTCGTTGAACGTATACGTCTCGCCTCCCAACGGAAGGCCGATAGTCAACCAACCACCTTGCGCACCGATGACGAAGTCGGTCACGTCTGCAAGGTCGACGTCGATTTCGTTCCCGTCGGCAGGAAACACCCACAATGGCGCGGTATAGATTCCCAAATGAGTCGCTGCGCCAAAAGTCGGCTTATCGATTGCGAGCAGGTAAATCTGCTGGCCAGCAAAGCCCACAGCACTCAAGGAAACGTCCCAACTCGCAGGCAGGCCGGTTTCGTCGCCAACCGCGAACGCCGTGCTGTAGGGGGTGAAGTTCGACATGATGGCGCCGAGGTTGCCTGCGTAGAAGTTGGGCGTTTCTCGCCGGGACTATTCTTCAATTGGCCCCGAGGAGCGAATGAGGGTCAATCTTCTATCATTCCCTCACAGGTGCTTCCGCTGGTGAGGGCAATGGGAGATGTGTTCGCGGTTGAAATTTGTAGAGGTAATAGTTTATGGACCCCTCCCATAGCCATGCGTGGAGGCGGCGCGTGATATGTACAGCGTACCACCTTAGTACACGCACCAGCACTGGATTCGGATGACCCGTCACCGTAGCGACAAGAGGACCGTACCCCATCAAGGGCTTGGAATTTACCACGAACGCTTGTTGCACAGGCCCGCCCTCTGTGCATGCAGTAAGTGAAGCGAAATGTCGGTCCCAGCACTCAGCCGCATACTGTAGGGCAAACTCACTAGTGACCGCATCCTCCGCAGCAATGCCTCTAGTGAGGTACTTTTGCAGGTCCGGTCCGACGCAGATGGTTGCCGAACGCGGCGTATATTTTCCCACCAGAGTGCACACGGCGTACGCCTGCGAATCCTTGGTTGCGGTTACCGCCCCTACAACCCGGTCGATGCCAAATGCGAAGATCAGCAACACCGCCAGAAACCACCTTGATCCAACGATGGGGTGGAGAGCCGATGGGGTGGGACTGACTGCCGTCAATGATCGCAACAGCAAGCGGAGGCTGAAAAGGATTCCCAATCCAATGAAGGAGCAGGGGATCCATTGATGGGTTGCCATCGAATTGCGCATCGCCAAAGACACACAGAGTGCTACCGCGAGCGGCATAAGAGCCACTGTCAGTCTTGGCCGTTGCCAAACTCGGGCGTGCCAGAGAGTGGTGGCCAATACGATCCACAGGGGAAGAAGCCCAACGGCAGTTGGCGCGGACAACCGCTTGAGTGCCAGCAACCATGTTACCTCCCCGTGGCCGTATCCACTTGGTCCGAAGTTATAGGCACGGTAAAAGCTGATGAGTTCGGTTACACTTGATCCAGCGCCGGTGCCGCCCCTTTTCTGGAACACCAGCAGCACGGCACCGAATAGTATGCCGATGCACATGGCCACAGTGAGAACGCCCAGTCGGGCGCGCCGACTCGGCCACAACTCTACCGCCAGTGCCGGCCAAGCGACAAACAAGGCCAAAGCAGCCGCCCACTCAATCTGAGCGTAGAGCATGATCACTGCAACGGCTGCCGCCAGCGGCAAGGTTGGTTTTGGATGCCTAATAGGGTCTGCTGTGCGTAGGAGCATGATAAGGACGGGAATTCCCAGAAAGACCGTTTCCGGCACGGGATCCAAAGTGATCCCCCACTTCGCAAAGCCCGGCGACAAGCACAACGCCGTGCCAATCACCAAACCGGCGGTTGTTTGCCCGAAATCCAGCCAGATGACATAGGCCAAACCGACCGATAGTAACAAGAAGAAGATCATCGTCGACCACCAGAGATCTCCGGTCACCAAATCCAGCGCGTGCAACGGCAGCAAGCTGAAGCCGCGGTAGCCGGGATACAGTTGCAATGTCTCTCCCGTCCTAATCCCGCCAGGATTCGTCACGACGCGGCCCCCGAGGCGGCAATAACCGTAGTCGTACCAATTTTGCAGCGTGCGGGCGGGCCACGATACACCGAAATAACCCTCGGGCATTTGTTGCCGAAAAGACAGGAAACTTGCCAGTGCTACCAGACCAAACACCACTGCTGCCTGCCAAATCAGGACGGGGCATTGAAGACTCCCATACACCCCACGCCTTGAACCGACATTTCCCATATGACCTGTTCCCGCGAACCTCGCGGGACGTTGAATTTCGTTGAGTGTCATTTTATCACCGCTGACACCCTCGGACTTGCCCAGCCTTTTACTGCGCCACGCGTGCATCTTGCGTAACACCCTCTATCTGAGCAGAAAAGACTGGAGCCGGCGATCGGACTTGAACCGATAACCTGCTGATTACAAATCAGCTGCTCTGCCGATTGAGCTACGCCGGCGTGAAGACCAAGCCATTATGCCATCAGCCGCGCGCCTAGTCCAGCGCCGCGAACGCCGCGCCCAGGTGCCCGATCAAATCCGACGTCAGCATCGCGCGTTCGCCAACCGACTCGCTCGCCAGATCGCCCGCCAGCCCGTGAATGAACACGCCCGCCCGCGCCGCCTCCGCCGGTGCCATCCCCTGCGCCAGAAACGCGCCGATGATCCCCGTCAACGCGTCGCCCATGCCGCCTTTGGCCATCCCCGGATTGCCTGTCGTATTGACCCATAGCGGCCCGGTTTTCTCCGCAATCAATGTCCCTGCCCCCTTCAACACGGTGACCACGCCGTATTCCTTCGCAAAATCTCTTGCCACATCCCAGCGGTTCGCCTGCACTTCCTGGCTGCTCTTGTTGATCAGCCGACCCATCTCCCCCGGATGCGGCGTCAGCACCAACGGCTTGTGCAGCTTCGTCAGCGCCGCCACGCCGTGCGCCATCGCGTTCAACGCGTCCGCGTCCGCCACGATCGGCGTCGACCATCCGCTCACCACCTTCCAAACCATCTTCTGCACGTTGGAATGCTGGCCCAACCCCGGCCCGAGCGCCACGGCGCTGAACCCGGCAAAATCCGTCGTATCCAGCTTCTCAAAATCCGCCGGCCGCGGCATGACTTCCGGCGGACAATTCGCCGCCACGATCCGGTAGATGATCCGCGGCACCGCCAGCGTCACCAGCCCGGCCCCGGCCCGGGCCGCCGCGTACGCCGCCAGCACCGGCGCACCCGTGTACCCTTGCGAGCCGGCAATCACCAGCAGATGGCCGAAGTCCCCCTTGTGCGCCGCTCGCCGCCGCGGAGGCAACAGCGCCGCCACGTCACGCGCCGTCACCAGTTCCACGTCGCTCTCGACGTGATCCAACAGCTTCCGCGGAAAACCGATGTCCACGGTCTCGATCCGTCCCACGAACTCCACCGCCGCCGGCCTGAGCAGCCCGATCTTCGGCAACCCCATCGTCACCGTCGTTTGCGCCCGCACGCACACGCCGTGGACCTCGCCCGTGTCGCTGTCCAGGCCCGACGGTATATCGATCGCCACCACGGGCCGATGCAGTCCATTGATAACCTTGATCGCCGTCGCATACGGCTCGCGCACCTCCCCGTCCAAGCCCGTGCCCAGCAACCCGTCCACGACCACCGCCGGCTCAAGCTCGCCGACCACCTCGGCCAGTTCATCGAGCGTCGGCAGCTCCAGCACCCGTACCGCCGCGACCAGCTTCGCAAAATGCAGCAGTGGATCGCCCTGCAACTCGTCGCGCTTGCACATCAGCACCAGCGCAGGCTGGCAACCGGCCCCCGCCAGATGCCGCGCCGCCACCATGGCGTCTCCGCCGTTGTTGCCCTTGCCGGCAAACAACAACACCGACCGCGCACCCTTCCGACGCAGGTACTCCATCGTCGCGCGGGCCACGGCATACCCCGCCCGCTCCATCAGTTCCTCTCCCGGCGTGCCCAGGGAGATCGTCTGTTGGTCAAGCTGGCGAATCTGCTCCGTCGTGACCGCTTTCATTCTCCTGCCACTGTAGCGAGCCCCGTGCCCAAATGCAACGCCCCTGCTCTTTCTGGCCTCATTGACCGCCGAAATTGGGTTCGTTTTTGGCTTTCTGAAACCAATGTTTCCACGCCGGCCTGCTCAAAATCGAGGCGCGAGTGTAGCGCCGAGAAGGCGTCCGCGTCGTTTCGACGCCCGAATGGCGCAGCGAAGGGGGCTGAGCGAAGCCAATTGGCTTCGTTTCGCAATCCATCCCTGTCTCGCCGTAGCCGTCGTAGGCCGCGTGCCCCCACGCGGCGAACCCTCCTGCGCGTATTGTAGCCGCGGAGCCGACCCTGCCAAACCCGAGCCATCCTTGCCCGGCTCGGAATCTCATTCCCGGACCCGCACTTTTCACTCCCAAACCCCTTCACGACGCGTCCCGGACGCACCCAAAAGGCCCGAACGAACCCAAACGAACCCAACCCAAAAAATGGGCCGGATTTTCCATAACCTCTTCTCTCTCAATAATGTCACAGGCCATTCCTTGTCAAGAAACGGTGGGTTCGTTTGGCAAAATCGAGTCTGCGAGAAGCGACCCCGTCGTGCCCAGTCGCAAACACTTTTTTGCCGCCCTTGCCTTTCTGTAGCGGCGGTCTACCCCGACAGGCTTGTCGGGGTCTATGACCGCCGAAAGGCCACACCGTCGTGCCCCAACCGTGAACCCTGAACCCTGAACCGATTCACTTTTTCAAAGAACCATTACCCCGCAAAGCATATACTAACACGTTGTTATGTCAACAACAATCCTATACTGTCCAGCATAATTCGTCCGGCTTGTCATCCTGAGCTTTACCCCGATTCCAAGATCGGGGTTGCCGAAGGGTCTCTGCCGGTGCCCCACACCGGTTGTCATCCTGAGCGGAGTCGAAGGATCTCTGTCGTGTCCTCGCTTCCCCCCTGTCCCCTCGCCCCTTGAGGGAGAGGATTAAGGTGAGGGGTCCCGCCTGTGCCGTGCCTTCATAGTAGAATGGGCATCTCGCCCGTTTGCCGTGTCGCCCAAGTGTCTCCACGCCGCCTGGGGGAGGGCGAGGCTCCCGCCGAGCCGCAAGCGGCTTGCCCTGAGCTTTACCCCGATTCCAAGATCGGGGCTGTCGAACGGGTCCCCGCTTGCGGTTGTACGGCCCCCGCCATACCCGCTGCCGATGATTTGACCCGCAGATGGACCGCTCGCGGTGCCCTCCCCAAATCGCGTTTGACTTCCCTCCTGCCCTTCCCTACGTTGCCCGAGCCATGCCGAGCGCTGACACCACACCCATCTCGCCATCCACCACCCGCCTTGGCTGGATTGGCACCGGGGTCATGGGACTGTCCATGTGCGGACATCTACCCGGCAAAGGTTATGCCATCACCATCCACAACCGTACCCGCGCCAAGGCCCAGCCGCTGCTCGACAAAGGCGCAACCTGGGCCGATTCGCCCCGCGCCGTGGCTGCGCAATCGGACATCGTGTTCACTATGGTCGGGTTTCCCAAAGACGTACGCGAAGTGTACTTCGCCGACAACGGCGTGCTCCGCAGCGTAAAACCCGGCAGTGTCGTCATCGACATGACGACCACCGAGCCGAGTCTGTCGAAAGAGATTTACGCTGCTGCGAAGGCCAAGGGCGTCGACGCCATCGACGCGCCCGTCTCCGGCGGCGATGTCGGCGCGCGCAACGCGACGCTCTCGATCATGGTCGGCGGCGACGCGTCCGCCGTCAATCGCGTGCTGCCCCTGTTCCAAATCCTCGGAAACACCATCGTCCATCAGGGCGGTCCGGGCGCGGGTCAACACGCCAAGCTCTGCAACCAGATCGTCATCGCCGGCACCATGATCGGCGTGTGCGAAAGCCTGCTCTATGGCGCCAAAGCCGGGCTCAACCTCGACACCATGCTCGAATCGATTCGTGGCGGAGGCGCCGGCTGCTGGACGCTCGATAATCTCGCCCCGCGCATCCTCCAAGGCAACTTCGCGCCGGGATTCATGGTCGATCATTTCATCAAGGACATGGAGATCGCCCTCGCCGAGGCCGACCGCATGAAGCTCGCCCTGCCCGGGCTCAAGCTGGCGCGCGAACTCTACCGCGCCGTCCAGGCCCAGGGACACGGCAAGAGCGGCACCCACGCTCTCTACCTCGCCCTCGAATCGATGTCGAAACCCTAGCAGGGGTCTGCCCCGACGGGTTTGTCGGGTTCTACCACCGCCGAACGAAACCGCCTTCGCAGAAGGACCTGCGCCACGGCGTAGCCGCGCTTCATGAAGCAAGGTTTGGCTAAGTAAATCCGCTTGAATGCGAACCGTGTTTTGGTGACGCTTGCCACAACCCCACGACGGGGAATGAAGGGAATTGCCGTTGCAATTCCCCGCCTGATTCCGTAAGAGTAGCGTCTGCGGGTTTCCACTGATTGAAAGGACGATACGTCATGTCATTGCCACTTCATGTGAATTTGAAAAACCAGGTCGCGGTGATCACCGGCGGCGGCGGCATCCTCTGCAGCGTCATGGCCAAAGCGCTGGCCGAGTGCGGCGCCAAGGTCGCCGTTCTGGACCTGAAACCGGAGCTTGCACAGAAAGTCGTCGACGAAATCAACAAGGCCGGCGGCACCGCCCGCGCCGTTGCCTGCAACGTGCTCGACAAATCCAGCGTCGAGCAGGCTAACGACCAGATCAAAAAATCGCTCGGGCCCGTCGACATCCTCATCAACGGCGCCGGCGGCAATCATCCCAAGGGCACCACCTCCAAAGAGTTTCTCACCGTCGAAGATCTCACCCAGAAAAAGGACGGCGTCGTCACCTTTTACGATCTGACGGTCGAGGGCGTCCAGTTCGTGTTCAACCTGAATTTTCTCGGCACATTCCTGCCGACACAGGTGTTCACCCGCGACATGGTGCTCAAAAAACACGGCAACATCATCAATATCTCTTCGATGAACGCGTTCAAGCCGCTCACGAAAATACCGGCCTACAGCGCCGCCAAGGCGGGCGTCAGCAATTTCACCCAATGGCTCGCTGTCCATCTCTCCAAGGTCGGCGTGCGCGTCAACGCCCTGGCCCCCGGGTTCTTTCTCACGGAACAGAACCGCACGCTGTTGACCCAGCCCGATGGTTCGTTGACGGCGCGCGGCAACACGATCATCAGCCACACCCCCGAGGGACGGTTTGGGAAACCGGAGGATTTGATCGGCACATTGCTGTGGCTGCTGAACGACGAGGCTGCGGGGTTCGTCACCGGACAGGTCATCGCGGTCGACGGTGGGTTCAGCTCGTTCAGCGGCGTATAGCAAATGCGCTCTTTACGAATTAGCGAAAGGAACATCAGATGAGAATGGAACTTAGGAAGAACTGCCAGTATGCGCTGATCGTGCCGTCGAGCATGGGGATCCGCATTACGCCTCCCAGCGGCCAGCCGGTCCATTGCGCCAGCTCGATGTTCATGCAGGCCACCAGCGCGGAAACGAACGTCGCCAGCATCGCCTCGTTTCTCGGTCTGCGAGTGAAAGTCCTGACAACGTTCGTCGAGGGCAGCCCCATCGCCCAGTTCATCAAGGACAACCTTAAGAGCCGCCACATGGATTACGAAGGCGTCCAGGTCCCGCAGGGCGGTCCTTGGGGCTACCGGCATCAGTTCAATATCGCCGATAGCGGTTACGGCTCGCGCGGACCCCGCGTGTGGAACGATCGCGCCGGCGAAGTCGGCCGCACGCTGAACGTGAAAGATTTCGACCTCGAGCGGATTTTCGGCAAGGAGGGCGTCCAGATCGTCCACCTCTCCGGTCTCATCGGCGCACTCTCGCCCGAAACGGGGACGTTCTGCCTGGAACTCGCGCGGGCGGCCAAGAAACACGGCACGAGAATTTCGTTCGACCTGAATTACCGCGCGTCGTTCTGGAAAGGCCGCGAGAAGGAACTCGCCGCCATCTTCGCCGAGATCGCCAGCCTATCCGACATTCTGGTCGGCAACGAGGAAGATTTCCAGCTTTGCCTCGGCATCGAAGGCCCCGAAGCCGGCGGCAAGGGCCTTACGTCAAAGATCGACGGCTTCAAGGGGATGATCCAACGCGTGAAGAAGGCTTATCCAAATGCTTCAACGTTCGCCACCACGCTTCGCGAAGTCGTCGATACCAACCATCACCTCTGGGGCGCGATCATGGCCGTGGGCAACGACTGGTTCGTCGTCGAGCCGCGCGACATCACCGTCCTCGACCGCATCGGCGGTGGCGATGGCTTTGTCGGCGGCATGCTCTACGCCATCCTCAAGGGATGGCAACCTGAGAAGTGGATCCAGTTCGGCTGGGCCAGCGGCGCGCTCGCCACTACGCTGCTGACCGATTACGCGCAGCCGGCGGATGAAGACCAGATTTGGAGCATCTGTAAGGGCAACGCTCGCGTGCAGCGGTAAGCTCACTGAACGCGTCCGGCTCTAAAATCCAATCAAATCGGCTGCCACAAGTAGCATGATGCGTCCGTGCTCGTTCGTGCGATTCGGGGGGAGCTTGTAATCGCCACACGCCGCGTGTAAGTTTTATTTGCTGGCCAGTGATAAATCGCTAAGCAACCAACATGGCTACATACTTTGCACGCGGCGGGGTCAACGACAACATCGCCACCCCGGAAAAGCGCGAGGCTCTGGCGCAGGCACTAAAAGCCGTCGGCAAAACCCCGCGCAAGGTGCTGGTGCTGCCGCCGGACCATACCCGGCTGAATTCTGGCGCCGGGGAGTTGACCGACCTGCTCTACGAACTGCTGTCGGGGAAGGCCGAAGTGGACATCATGCCGACCCTCGGCACGCACACGCCGATGACGGAAAAACAACTCCGCATGATGTTCGGCCACAGGATTCCGCTCGACCGATTCAAGGTCCATGACTGGCGCAACGCCATCCGTCACGTCGGCGACATTCCCGGCTCGAAGATCCGCGAATGGTCGGGCGGCCTCGTCGATTACGACGTGCGCGTCGAAGTTAGCCAGCGCCTCTTTGCGGGCTACGACCTCATCCTCTCCGTCGGCCAACTCGTCCCCCACGAAGTCGTCGGCATCGCCAATTACACCAAGAACATTCTTACCGGCGCGGGCGGCGCGGACACGATCAACAAATCGCACTTCCTCGGCGCCGCCTACGGCATGGAGCGGATGATGGGACGGATCGACACCCCCGTCCGACGCCTGTTCAATTATGCTGCCGAAACCTTCCTGCGCGATCTGCCGATCCTCTACATGCTCACCGTGATGGAGAAGGATAAGACCGGCAACGGCATGATCATGCGCGGGTTGTACGTCGGCGATGACGTGGAGACGTTTACGATCGGCGCACGGCTCTCACAAAAGGTCAACCTCGACCTGCTCGACAAACCGTTGCAGAAAGTGTTGGTCTATCTCGATCCGCATGAATTCAAGAGCACCTGGCTCGGCAACAAGGCCATCTACCGCACCCGCATGGCCATGGCCGACGGCGGCGAGCTGATCATTCTCGCGCCGGGCCTCAAGGAGTTCGGCGAAGACGCCGAAATCGATCGCCTCATTCGCAAGTACGGCTACCGCGGCACGCCGGCCACATTGGCCGCCGTCAAAGCCAACCCCGAGCTGCAGAACAACCTCAGCGCCGCGGCCCACTTCATCCACGGCTCCAGCGAAGGCCGATTCAAGATCACCTACTGCCCCGGCCATGACCTCAGCCCCGACCAGATTCGCTCCGTCGGATTTGAGGCAGGCAGCCTCGACGCCATCGTCAAGCGGTATCAACCTGAAACCCTGAAGGACGGCTTTACCCACCTGCCCAACGGCGAGGAGATCTTCTATGTCAGCAATCCCGCCCTCGGCCTCTGGGCCTTACGCAGTCAGTTCGAGCCAGCCGCCTAACCAAATTGTTGCCGCGAAGCCTTATTGTAGCCGCGAAACTTTTTCGCGCATGTAATCCTGCCTCTGACGAGAACCACCCGCATCGTATCCCACACGACCGGCCCACGCTCCCAGCGGCGATTCCCAAATATACGCGCTCGAACTCTCAGGATGGCTCTCCGCCTTGAACGATCTGCGACCCCTGCGCATCGAACTTCTCAAGGCTTGCCCTGTTGGCGGGCTTCCAGTCGTGCAAGTGCGTCCCGTGCCTCGGCGTAATCGGGCTTGAACCGCAGTGCCCGCTTGTAATGCTGAATGGCCTCCGGCATCCGCCCCAGCTTCTCCAACGCGCGGCCCAGATTGCAGTGTGCGTCGGCATATTCAGGGTTGATCTGCAGCGCTTGCTCCCAATGCCCAATGGCCTCCGGCATCCTGCCCAATTGGGCCAAAGCAACCCCCAGGTTGTTGTGCGCCTCGGCATAATCGGGCTGCAGACGCAGTGCCTGCTCGCAATGCTCGATCGCTTCCTGCAACCGGCCCTGTCGGATCAAGGCGGCCCCCAGGTCGTTGTGGGCAACTGCAAAATCGGGCTTGAACCGCAGCGCTTGCTCCCAATGCTCAATCGCCTCCGGTAACTTCCCCGCCTTGAGCAAAGCATTCCCCAGGTTGTAGTGCGCCTCGGCGTAATTGGGCCTGATTCTCAGCGATTGCTCGTAGTGCCCGATCGCCTCCTCCAGCCTCCCCTGCTTCATCAAGATGCCTCCCACATTGTTCTGCGCTTCGGCATAATCGGGTTTAAGCCGTAGCGCTTGCTCATAGTGGCCCATGGCTTCCTGAAGACGGCCAAGTTGGGCCAAGGGGAGCCCCAGGTTGTTGTGTGCCCGAGCGTTATTGGGACCCTTCGCCACGGTGTCCTGCCAGATGGTCAACGACGATCTGTAGTCCCGATTGCGTTGGATGGTCAGAAAGGTGAACAGCGTCGCCACGGTCGCACTGGCCACGCATCCGAGCACAACACCCTGCCGGTCGCGCAACACTCGTTTCCCGAGCGCAAACGCAGCAACCACCACCAGCGCAATCACCGCCGCCAGCGGCACGTACATGCGGTGTTCGGCAATGGTTTGCGAGGCCACGGGCACGACGCTGGAAGTAGGAGCCAGAATCGCAAAGAACCAGACACCGAGAAAACCCACAGACGGCCAACGACGAAGTGCGACCAACACGCCAATCAGCATCGCGATAACGATGAGCGCGCCCGACAGAACCTCGGTGAGCCCGCTCACCAAACCGGTTCCGTAATCGAACACCAGTGGATGCGGCCAGAAGCTCAGGCGCAGGTAACGTGGAATCGCTCGAAGCTGTGTGAGTGCATACGCCTGCCAGGCCGCGCCGGTACCGATGCCGACGGTGCCGCCACGGTTGCCGGCAGTGAACACGAAATAAGCCAACAGAACCCAAGTGGCCGCCAACGCCAGATACAACCGCCACCGTCGCCGCCACGCCTCGGCAAACGAGCCGCCAAGAAACGTGCGATCGTACAGCAGCACGATCAACGGAGCCGATACCATCACCTCTTTGCTGGCCATCCCCAACAGGCACGAGGCCACGGACAAAACGTACCAGAGTTTCGGCGAGTCCGACTCGGCGCCACGGATGACACAGTACAGCGTCAGCAGGTAAAACAACCCCATCAGCGACTCCACCCTTTGCACGATATAGCTCACCGACTCGGTTTGCAGGGGATGGACAACCCAGATAAGGGCAATGACCAACGCCAAGGGCTCCGCCGCCATGCTGAATCGCTGGCGCAACGGCGGCTGCAGCAACGTCCGCCGCGCGATGCCGAACAGAACCAGTCCCGCGGCGATATGGATGGCCAGGTTCACGGCGTGATAGCCCCACACTTGGAGCCCGTTGATCGCGTAGTTGACCGCCAGGGAAAAATTGGCGATGGGACGCCCCTCCACCGTCGTGCCACCCCTGTGCGGCGGCGTCAGTGCCTGCCACACGGGCCAGAGATGGCGAATCGTCGGGTTTTCGAGAATACTGTCAACATCATCAAAGATAAACTGACCCTGAAAGCTGTTGTGGTACGCCGCAATGCCAGCGGCGATGATCAACACAGGAATGAACTGACGCAATTTCAACAATCGAAGATTTTATCCGGGCTTGCCACGCCCGACCAGTCTTTACTCATCTGCGCCTCTCCCCGCCTGGAACCGTTCGCGAAGCTTGCAGGTGAAGCTGCCCACATCAGCCATTCACTGAGCAGCCTGCGCCTGCTCAAGGTTGTGTCGTGCGTCCGCGTAATCGGGGCGGATCCGCAACGCCTGCTCCAGATGACCAATTGCCTCCTGCCTCCGGCCCAGCCGGGTCAAAACGACCCCCAGGTTGTTATGCGCCTCGGCGAAATCCGGCTTAATGCGCAGCGCTCGCTCGTAATGTCCGACGGCTTCCGGCAGCCTGTCTGACCATGCCAAAGCGTTCGCCAGGTTGTTGTCTGCCTCGGCAAAATCCGGCCTGATTCTCAGCGCTTGCTCGTAGTGTCCGATGGCCTCCGTCAGCCTGCCCAGTCGAACCAAGGCCATCCCCAATTCGTTGTGCGCCGTGGCGTAATCGGGCTCGATTTGCAACGCCCGCTGGTAGTGGCTGACTGCCTCTTGCAGCCTGCCCTGTTGGAAAAACACGGCCCCCAGGTCGCGGTAATGCTCGGCGCATCGCGCGACGCTCACCAACAGGCCAAACACCACCGAGAAGCCCAGGAGGAGGCTCCAACCCCACCGCGCCGCGCGCTGCCAGACCGGCCGCGCAACCAGGGTCCGCTCCACGCTTAGAATGCCGGTCACCGCCAGCAGCACGAATGCAGGTAAGAAATCCAGGTCATAACGGCAGGCGACGGTGTAATAGAGGCCAAGCATCAAGGCGGCGATCCCGAAGAGCGCGGCCAGCACCGTCGAGAACCCACAGAAAGCGGAACGCGCCTGCGCTGAGCGTCCCCGCCATCCCAGTGGCACGGCCAGCGCCAACCACACCAGCGGCATGTTGGTCAGGACACCAAAGGGACGGTCAACCCCCCCGTGTCCTGCGGGCAGGGGGGGCATGGTGATGTCATGCACGAATGGAAACCGGCCGCCCCAGTGCGCCGCAGCTAGGAAGTAGACCCGGAAGTTGAACCACAGATACCCCAGGCTGAAGAACCGCTGAGTAAAATGCTGCTCGCCGGACAACTGGTACCGAAGCCCAAACTCGAAGGGACTATCGAATCGCAGATAGTTGTAGAGCATCAGCCCCAACCCAATCACGACGATAGGCGCCGTCGCCGCCAGCAACGGAGCCCAAAACTTCCGCTGCTCCCGCCATGTCTGAGCCACCGGCACCAGCAGGATGACCGCACCAAATAACAAGTTGGGCCGCGCTCCGACCGCAAGCCCGTAGGCCAGACCAGCCGCCGCCAGCCAGACCGAACGCTTTCGGCACTTGTGCAGCGCCATCCAAATCGCCGCCAGCGCCAGCATGGTGAATGCATATCCACAACTGATGGCCACCTCGTACACTTTACAAGCTGCCAGAAGAAACGGCGCGCATGTGGCAAAGCCGAGTGCCAGCGCGCCCGCCGCCACCACCGCCAGGTTGACTCCAGCAAAGTATCGTCGCCAGAGCGCGCATAGCAGGCCCGCGCCGACCAGAAAACCCACAACGCAAAATATCATGGCGGCGTCTGCGTCAGGCAGGTAGCGGCCTGTCAGCGCCACATAGGGCCAGAAGACCGTCAGGGCAGGCGTAACTCCGAAATATAGGTGTAACTTGCCCTTGTAATAACTCAGATCGAGCACCGGATAGGGAAAATGGGCAGCCGGATCATAGGGGTCGGTGAGTTGAGCGAGCCCGCGCGGCACGTCCACTTTCAGGTTGAGCTGACCCGTGCGGAAACCCTGGACGAGCAGGTTGTAATAATCGTCAGCGGGATCCGGAGTTGGCGGCAAACTGGAGCCCGAGTGGGCCGTGTACGCATAAACCGCCACAACCAACGCGCATACAGCGGCCAGAATTCCGCGCTCGACCCACGAGCTTCTTGCTTCAGATGCCCCCGCCTCACCGCAATCTGACTGGCTGTCGATCATCTCTTCGCAAACAAGTCCACGACGGCTCCCCGCTTTGGGCGGTTTGCGAAAGTTGCGCTTTCACCCCCCCAAAGTCAACTTCCATTCCCGCGTGGAACAGGTCGCACAACGATTCCGGCAACCCGCGCTCCCCCAAGGACCACCACGCCGAACTGCCGCGACCAGCAATGCCACCCTGTTCCCTTCTCGCGGCGACATGCTATCATCGGCCCGATGAGAAAGTTGACGTCCCGGGACGGCCCATTGCTTCGGCGCGTGGTGGACGCTACCGCCCAGCTCAGCGTTGCGAAACGATCGTGGCTCCCGGCTTTGATGCTCGTGGCTGTCACGGTCCTGGTTTACATCTGGCTCGCGCCAGCAATGGCTTGTATTACATGTGGTTTACGACGGAATCGCAGGAGTACTATCCACTGACCGGGAGCCTGTGGTGGCTGCAGTGGCGTGTCTGGGGCCAAAATGCCGCGGGCTATCATGTGGTCAACGTCCTGCTGCACGCCGCCAACGCCGTCCTGGTGTGGATGGCACTGCGCCGGCTCAATGTTCGCGGCGCATGGCTGGCGGGATTGGTGTTTGCCATTCATCCGGTCAACGTCGCCACGGTGACTTGGATCAGCGAACTGAAAAACACGTTGTCGATGTTGTTCTTCCTCGTCGCGATTCTTCTGTATCTGCGATTTGCCAATGCCGGCCACTGGCGGTGGTACGCGGCCTCGCTGGCCGCCTTTCTGCTGGCGCTGCTGAGCAAGGCCGCCGTGGTCATGCTGCCGCTCGTCCTGCTGGGCTGCATCTGGTGGATTCGCCGACACGCGCGATGGAAGGACATGGGATTTGCCTGACGCCACCGTTGCGTTACTCGACCGTTTCCCAGCCAGAAATCGATTCCCACAGCCCACTCGATTTTTCGTTGCCGACTCCCTCCTCTGCGCCTATAGTCTCTCGCGCATTTCCTTGGCGGGTGCGCCCATAGCTCAATTGGATAGAGCGTTGGTCTACGGAACCAAAGGTTGCAGGTTCAACTCCTGCTGGGCGCGCCACTTCTTTTCCACTATCAGCCATTGACCCCAGTGTAAACGAAACAGCGACAATCCCCGCCTCGCCACCATCCTCAACTTGTTCTTGTGCAATTCCTGTCCACGAGGATCCAATCGACAACTTCAACGGGATCGAGCGGCATACCTGTTGCAGTAGAGCCAAAATGTCCCACGTTCCCGCTGTATGCTCCAATTAAACGTGCGGCACGGGTGGCATGCAGGCCTTTATTTTATTGGCTTGCGCGGCCACTTAATCCGTGATAGACTTTAATTAAAGGAAACGGTCTGGGTGTGTTTGTACCCCGAATACATCCTGAACGGGGTGAGGGTAGGTATGAAGAAAATAATTCTGGGGCTTTACAGAGCGCTACGATCACGAAGGGCCCAAAGTCTGGTCGAGTACTCGCTGATTCTGGCTCTGATAGCCATCGTGGCGATCACGGTGTTAAAAGGCCTAGGTCGTAACATAAACAACACGCTATCATCGGTCAACGCCAACTTGCCGTGAGTCGGCTTTTCGTCGCGCGCCCCCCCGACATAGTGGCGGATCCTGCCGCAGCCAACGCAACACGCGATCGCGCTCCATCAGTGCGTGATCGCAATGCAACCAGTTGCTTGCCCGCCAATTAGCCGACTGAATGCGACGCGGAACATGACCGCATCTAAATTCGTCGCGACCGCGGCAGAAATCACCGCTCGGGTCACGAACCTGACTGTCGGCAAAACCGGCTGCCTCACACCATCTTCTCCGTCGCGTTTCGCGAAAATTTTTCATCAGAACCCCGCCCAATTGCCATCGTTCCGCTAGCTTTTCTCCCCTCGCCTCGCATTCGCAACCACTTCCACCCCAACCTTCACGACCGCCGCCCCGGCCGGTCAACCGCCCGCAGCCCACTTCACCTCTTGATTTTGTCCGGCGAATATGAAAAAACATTGACATCTCGATGGGGAAAAATCTCAAGATCGCTGTTGGCTCGGACCATGGCGGGCTCGACCTGAAGAATCAGCTTCTCGGCTATTTGCAGAGCCGGGGCTATTTCGTCCAGGATTGCGGCACCCACAGCAAGGATGCTGTGGACTACCCGCGCATTGCGTACACCGTGGCCCGCCTGGTCGCCAGCGGCTCCTGTGACCGCGGCATCCTGGTCGACGGCGCCGGCATCGGTTCGGCGATGGCCGCCAACAAAGTCCGTGGCGCGCGCGCCGCGGCGTGTTACAGTGTCGCCCTCGCGAAGAATTCGCGGGAACACAACGACGCCAACGTGCTCACGCTCGGCTCGGGACAGACCGATTTCGAGGCGGCAAAGCAAATCGTCGAGACATTTCTGGCCGGCGAATGTGTTGAAGAACGGCACCGAAAACGTGTACAATTGATCAATGCAATCGAAGACGGCCCAATTCCAGTCGGAGCGCACCAGGCGACGTTGCTCGCCGCAATCGGAGACCCGCGCGTGAACGCTTCGCCAACCGACCTCGAACGCATCGCCAAACGGGTCCAGGATCTTCTCGCCGCGCAGGGTAATCCGCCCATCGCCGCCTCCACGCCAAAAACAAGACTTTCTCCGCAGCAGGTCGCCCAACTCATCGATCATACTGTGTTGCGCCCGGACACAACCCGCGCCGACATCGAGCAACTCTGCCGCGAGGCGCGCCAGAACAAGTTCTATTCGGTATGCGTCAATCCGACGTGGGTGTCGTTCGCCCGTCAGGCGCTCGACGGCTCGGGCGTCAAGGTTTGTTGCGTCGTCGGTTTCCCGCTGGGCGCGCAGCCACCCGAGACAAAGGCCATGGAAGCCCGCGCCGCCATTCGCCAGGGCGCGAAGGAAATCGATATGGTCATCAACGTCGGCGCGCTCAAGAGCGGCGATGACGAACTCGTGCTGCGCGACATTCGCGGTGTGGTCGAAGCCTGCCGCGACGGCAGCGCCAAAACCAAGGTGATTCTGGAAACATCGCTCCTCACCAATGAAGAGAAGGCGCGCGCGTGCGAATTGTCCGTGAAAGCCCATGCCGATTTCGTAAAGACTTCCACCGGTTTCAGTTCGGGCGGCGCGACGGTGGAGGATGTTTCCCTGATGAGCCGGATTGTTCGCGACAAGGGGCTCGGCGTGAAAGCGTCGGGCGGCGTGCGCTCGCTGGCGGACCTGATAAAGATGGTGGCGGCGGGCGCAACGCGTATTGGTACGTCGAGTGGCGTGAAGATTTTGAAGGAAGCCGCGGGCGAAATCGTTTCGGGCGAGGGCCCAAAGTATTAGATGGACATGAAAGGAATGGAACATGGCAGATCTACGGTCGTACATATTTCTGGATAGTTTGCAGCCGCAGGTGGCGTCGTTCTTCGCCACGGTCTCGCAGGGCTTCCTGCCGATTGCCGGTCAGGCTTCCCTGTTTGTCGAGATTTCGCCGGGCATGGAAATCAACCGCGTCACCGATGTCGCCTTGAAATCCACGAAGGTCACGCCGGGCATGCAGATCATTGAGCGGTTGTATGGCATGCTGGAAATCCATTCCGAATCTCAAGCCGACGTGCGTCAGGCCGGTGCCGCCATTCTTCAGGCGCTCGATTTGAAGGAGGAAGGCCGGTACAAACCACAAATCTACAGCAACAGCGTCATCCGCCGCATCGATGATTACCACACGATGCTCATCAATCGCACACGCCACGGCAATATGATCCTGCCGGGCCATACGCTGTTCACGATGGAAGTTGCACCGGCGGCGTATGCCGCGTTCGCCGCCAATGAAGCGGAGAAATCCGCCGAGATCAACATTCTCGAAATCCGCGCCTTCGGCAGTTTTGGCCGCATCTACCTCGGCGGCGAAGAAAAAGACATCGATGTCGCCTCCCGCGCCGCGGAAGCGGCAATCAACAGCGTCACCGGCCGCGAGATGAAGAGCGGCGGCGGCGCGTAGGCTGACATTTTCAAACGATCACAATAACGTAAGGAGACACAGACATGGCAGATGCATTAGGTCTATTGGAAACGCGTTCCTTCGCCTCGATGGTGGAAGGGGCGGATGCGATGGTCAAAGCGGCCAAAGTCGAACTGGTCAGCTACGAGAAGACCGGTGGCGGATACGTCACCGCCGTCGTTCGTGGCGATGTCGCCGCGGTCAAAGCCGCGACGGATGCCGGCCGCACCGCCGCCAGCCGCGTGGGCGAAGTTGTGGCGGTCCACGTCATCGCGCGTCCTCACCAGAATGTCGACGACGTCATTCCGCTGGGACGCGGCGCCAAAGCTGCCAAGAAGTAATCGCAAATTCATGGTAGGGGCAGGCCTCCGGGCCTGCCCCTGCCGGAGTTTCCTATGAATCTTGGCAAAGTTGTCGGCACCGTTGTCGCCACGCGCAAGGAATCCAGCATGGACGGCTTGAAATTCATGCTGGTCAAACACGTGGACAGCGAGGGCAAGGAAACCGGTGGCCAGGTCGTTGCGGTCGACGCCGTTGGCGTTGGCCCCGGCGAACTGGTACTGGTCGCCTCGGGCAGCTCGGCGCGCCAGACCCTCGCCACTAAGGATCGCCCCTGCGACGCCGTGATCATGGCGATCGTGGACAGTTGGGAAATCGGTGGCACCGAGAAGTACCGAAAGGATTAGTGCGCCATGGCTGGACTTAGCGATCAGGAAATCGAGCTTATCGCGCAACGCATCGTCGCTGACCTCACGGGACGCGGCGGGGCAACCGCGCCGCCATCGTCGGGTTCGTCCCCCGCCCCGCTGCGCGACATCGGCATCTTCGACACCATCGACGAGGCGGTCAAGGCGGCCAGCGTCGCCTTCTGCCAGTTCGACCAGTTGGGATTGAAGAAACGCAACGACATCATTGCGTCCATTCGCCAATCGATGCGCGAACACGGCAACGCGCTGGCCCGCATGGCCCACGAGGAAACCGGTCTCGGCCGGTACGAGGATAAGATTCTCAAGAACCAACTTGTCACCGAGAAAACGCCTGGCACGGAAGATCTCTTGTCCAACGCCGTCACCGGCGACGACGGTCTCATGCTCACCGAGCCCGCGCCATTTGGCGTCGTCGCCGCCATCACGCCGACGACCAATCCGACCTCGACCATTATCAACAATACGATCGCCATGCTGGCGGCGGGCAACTCGGTGGTGTTCAATGTCCACCCGAATGCCAGGCGCGTGTCCTGCCACAACGTTGCGCTGATCAACAAGGCCATCGTCGCCGCCGGCGGGCCGCGCAACCTCATCACCTGCGTTGCCAACCCGACCGTCGAAAGCGCCCAGGCGTTGATGAAACATCCCGGCGTCCGCCTCGTCGTCGTCACCGGCGGTGGCGCTGTCGTGAAAGTTGCGATGGCCAGTGGCAAGCGGGCGATCTGCGCCGGGCCGGGTAATCCGCCGGCTATCGTGGATGAATCCGCTGACATCGACCGCGCGGCGCGCGACGTCGTCTTCGGCGCATCGTTCGACAACAATATCATCTGCGCCGACGAAAAGGAGTGCCTGGTCGTCTCCAGCGTCGCCGACAAACTCATCAAGGCGATGACCTACAACGGCGCCTACTTGATCACCCGGGAGCAGTTGCCCGCGGTCGAGAAGGTCATATTTACAAAGACCGAAGGCCCGCGCCAGGAAGCTCACATCGAACGCACGCTGATCGGCAAGAGCGCCAGCGTCATTCTCCAAAAGGCAGGAATCCGTTGCGACGACAGCATTCGCCTTGGCATCTGCGAAGTGGACCACGATCATCCGTTGCTGTGGACCGAACAGATGATGCCCATTTTCCCGATCACGCGTGTGCGCGATGCGGATGAAGGCATCGACTTCGCCCTGCAGTTGGAGCATCCGCGGCGCCACACGTTCGTCATGCACTCGGACAATCTTTCGAACCTCAGCCGCATGGCGCGCGAGTGCAACGCCAGCATTTTCGTGAAGAACGGGCCGGCACTGGCGGGCCTCGGCTTCAAAGGCGAAGGCCCCACGTCATTCACCATCGCCAGCCCGACGGGCGAAGGAATGACCACGCCCAAGAGTTTCTCGCGCTGGCGCCGCTGCACACTGGTCGGGGCATTTCGAATCGTGTGAAAAAATACCCCGCCATCGCCGTCGTCGAATTCAGCAGCATTGCCGACGGCATCTTTACCACCGATGCGATCCTGAAGAAGGCCCCGATCGCGATGATCAAGGGTGGCACGGTCAGCGGCGGGCGTTATCTGATCATTTTCGGTGGCACCACTGGCAGCGTCAGCGAATCGCTCACCGAAGCGCTTACCATCGGCTCCGGCAGCGTGCTTGACCACGCGTTTCTGCCGGACGTCCATCAGAAAGTTCATGACGCCGTGCTTGGTCACCACGCGCGCAGCGATCAGCAGCCGCTGGCGATCTTGGAAACCGACACGATCGCCGCCAACGTTCGTGCCGCCGAGGTCGCGGTGAAAGGCACCGAAGTGGAACTGGTGGAATTGCGGCTCGCCGAATACGAAATGTCGGGCAAGGCCATCAGCGTTTACGCGGGCGAGTTGCACGAGGTCCAGGCGGCGATGGCTATCGCCAACGATTTCCTGCGCGGTCGTCAGGCCTTCACGCACCACCGCATCATCGCCCGCCCGCACGAAGCCATTTCCCAGCAGCTCGACCAGACCACGCGGTACAATGACGCGAAGCTGCACGAACTCGAAGGCGAGGAAGCATCATGACTCGGAAAGCGCGAAATCCGAATCTCGAAACTCGAAACGACAAGGAATCGGGCTTATCCGCATTTCGGGCGTTGTCACATTCCGATTTCGGATTTGTTTCGTGCTTCGGCTTTCGAATTTCGAGTTTACCGGGAGGTTTATAGTGCTCCTCGGTCGCGTCATGGGAACGTTGACGCCCTGCCGCGTGTATCAGGGACTTGATGGCGTCCCCATGCTCTGGATTCAGCCGCTCGACAAACAGGGCAACCCCAAGGGCGAGCCGCTGGTGGCATGCGATTCGACGCGCATGGCCGGCCCCGGCGAGCTCATCTATTTTGAAGGGGGACGCGAAGCCGCGCTCGCGCTCGACCCGTGGTTTGTGCCCGTCGATCACACGATTGTCGGGATTGTCGACGAATTGCATAACGTACCATGATCCTCGGCACTGTCAGAGGTGACATCGTCTCGACGATCAATCATCCGTTTTACGACGGAAAGAAGATGTTGATCGTCGAAAAGGAAGATTTTGGCGGCAAACCCGGCGGCTATCTCATTGCCATCGATGGCGGCGTGGGCGCCGGCGTCGGCGAACGCGTGCTGGTCATCGACGAAGGCAATTCCGCCCGCCAAGTCGTGAAAGACGACAAAGCCCCGCTCCGCTCCATCATCATCGGCATAGTTGACCGCGTCGACGTCGAGGCCTAAGTTTGTTGGTGTTGTAGGCCGCGTGCCCTCACGCGGCGATTATTTAGGGTCGCAATGAGATTCGATGTAACAGTGGAATCCGGCGGAGACGGTTTTGTTGCCGAGTGCGAAAGCATGCAGTGCCGCGCGACCGGCCTCAGCGCCACCAACGCCCTCGACTCTCTCCGCGACGAAATTCGCTACCGCCTCGAACTCTGCCCCTGCACCACCGTCAACGACGACTACGTCGAGTTGAACGTCGTCTCAGCGCTCTAACGCCGGTTGCGGCCACACGGCATCGCGGCCATCCCAAATTGTGATTAGCCTCTTCCCTTGTGTCGGTCTCGGATCGCCACCGTCATCACGGCCATCGTTACCCACCGAGTAAAGACGGAAAGTTCCATCCGCGCCGAGGTGATACCGCAACGGTTGATCGGTCATGTAGTCCCGCGGAAGCTCTGTTAAGAACTCTGGCACCAGTTCGCGCAGATCGGCGGGTAAGCGACCGTGTTGAAGACCAAATCGCTTCAGAGCTATCGCTGTCAGTGTCATCTGACGACGTGTCTCGAATTGCATCGCCTTAAGTGCTGTCGATTCCACGGAGGGTTCGAAGAATTGGGCACAGAAATATCGAGACAGGTCGCCGTAGTGCAGGAACGAGGGAATCTGCGGCGGCGGATGATAGACATTCTGCCAAGCCTGCCCAGTCATGACATTACGCGTTGCTTCAAGCAGACTCTGATAATGTTTCAGCAACAATAACTCGTCCTGATCCATCCACGCAACGCGCCAAAGTGTGACGTACAAGCTTACCGCAATGTCGTTGGGAAGATCTTCGCAACCGCATTGAGCTTTTGAAAGTAGGCTCCTGCGCAGTTTCTGCCACTCAGGAAACGAGCCCCGGACCTTTTCGATGTAGGTGACTCTAATACCTCGTTCGGTCTCCAAAGCCGCAATCATTCCGAGGAGGCCATCGTCCATTTGCCATATTTCTTGTAACCGAGCAAGTTGCGAGTCGTTCCATCCGGGAGCCTGAAGTGCCTCCCAAGTGAGGTCCAACCCTCTCTCCCCTGTACCGATTCGACGGTGTTGCGCAATAACAAATCGCCCGTCGTGATCGATTCGGGTTAACGCGGTGAGTAAAGAGATGTTCTGGATTGCCGCGTCGAGATTATTGGCGTGAAGTTCGTAGAGTCCCGTCAACGCCAACCAAATGGGAATGTTTTGCGTTTCTTTCCAATGCGGTAGGCGGGCATCGAAACCCTGTGAGTAATCAATCGGAAAGGCAACCACACCCTTTGCCAGCGCCGACCTGACGTGCGCTAACGCGCTGGTTGCCGCACTGACTTCTTCGGCAAGATCGGCCCAACTGGCTTGCAACGGCTGACTGGTCGCTGCATTTTGCTCAGCAAGTTCGTTCGAATTGGTTTCCGTCATGTCTTTGACCGGACGCCGTCCCCGTCCACCTGTCCTTGCGGGCACGTCCAGTCGTCTCACACCTAAGTCCGGTTGCTGGCAACGCACAATGGGTCGATCTGGGCTATTCCACCGCAACCGCGTGGCATACCAGACACTGAATCGGTTGCTCCTTTGCAGGTCATTCAACTCCTGGCCGGCCGCAATCAGCTCGACGTTGCCGACTCCCTCCTTTGACGGCACTGGCAGATTAAGCTCCGTCAATATCAACTTCTCACCTTTGACGCGGAGTTCGGCCTTATAGCGGGTGAGCATGATGTGGCCGCGGATATTTTCTTCGAGGATGAAGAGCGCAAGGATCGCCAGCAGAACAAGAAGCGTTCTGCTCGTCCAGCGCAGAACTGTCCGGAGTTCTTTCACAGCCACTTCGCGAGTTTTTCGCGGTTCTTGGCGTACAGGAACGCCAGCACGAGCAGAATCACGCCGAGACCAATAAACGAAAGAATCCGGTAGACGGTTTCGACCCGTGCCATGTCATGAAAGATGGCATGGGCGAGGCTGAAGGCCAGCGCGACCAGTCCCGCCACTCGATAGGATCGCTGTTTGATCGCGAATCCGACGGCCAGCAACACGAACCCGAGCAACGCCCAAGCTACCGTCAGCAACGTGCCTGACACCAGTTGATCCAGGGCGTAGATTGCGAGCGCGGCCACGACAGCCACTATCGCCATGCGCAACTCAAGGAAGTTTGTCTTTTTCACCAGCGCTCTCTCGGCGAGAGCGAGCAAGGCCAAGCCAATGAGCAGATTCGTCCAAGCCACACCCCGTGCTTCAAAAAGGTCCGACCCGCCAAAGAAATACCCAGCCGCGCCGACCACCATGGGAGCTATTGACAACCAGATGAAGGTGCTTTCGGCAGCCAAAGTCCCGGCAATCACGAGCGCCAGTGTTTCGGTGCTGTAGGCCATCAGTTGCCAACGGTCGGGGCAATGGTCCCACGTCGCCACCAATCCGGTAGCCACCGCGAGCAGCGCATACGGCCAGAGCCATGAAGTGGCCGCCGCGCTGTCCCCTCTCGCCCGTGCCCGGCTCCATGAGAATTGTCCAAATCCGAGCGTCACCGCGATCAATGCCAATGCCGGGGCCAGGTCCCATGGTCGGTCGTCCAGCTTGGCAAGGAAGAAACTGCCCAGCGCCCACGCCAGTGGAATGTGCGCCGCCCAGCCGATCTCCCGCGTGCGCAGAATCCCGGCCACCAGCGCGACGGCGACGGCACCAAACGTCCACACCCACGGCAGCGTCCGCCCGTCGAAATATTCATGGGCCGCCCCCATCGCCAGCAGGGCCGACCAGACCGCGTAGTACAATGGAGCCAACCTGATCGAGCCTACGAGTTCGTCCTTCTGCGCGGAACGCTCCAGCCGCGCTGACACAAACCCGACCGCTGCCGCAAACGAGACCGCCCAAAGCATCGGATTGTCCCAGCTCTCATATCGGCTCGCCGCGTAAACTGCGGCTACGGTAAACGCGGCGCGGGCAATCCATGCGACCCATCGCGACTGCATCCAACGCGACAGCACGAGCAGGAACGCGCTTTCCAACGCCAGCGCGGCTACCAAGTGCGTGCCCTTGAAGTAACTGACCACCCCAAGTGTCGCCACAGCCAGTCCTTGCAGAAACAGCGTGTCAAACGAACTGCGCTCGGGCGCGTAACGGCGGTGAGCAACCGCGGAGGCAACCAGCAGCGCCCCGGCGAACGGGAATTGAAACTGCCATTGCGACTGCGGATAGGTGTGGTACATCAGCAGCGAAAACAGCAGGAAGAAGAATGCGTTGTTCAGCGTCACCAGACCGTTGCGCTCCGCCGCCGCCATCGCGTCGCGACGGATTATCAGGCTGCCAAGCGTGAACAGCAGCCAGTAGAGCGCGAGAAAGCTGCCGCGGAGATGAAAGTCCGCCGCACTCAGGTATCCGGAGTCGAAGATGAGACGGTCCATCTCCCTCCACTGGTTGAGCCTCCACACCCAGATCATGTAGGTCAGGTACGTGGCGAGCACTGCGCCGTACGAAATCGTCACCCAACGGTTGCGGGCGAGGAAAAACAGCGCCGCCAGGGCCAGCACCGCGTTGGAAGCCAGTGTGAATGTCGCCACGCCGCTGGCCACTGACGTGTAATAGCCAAAGAACAGCGCCATCCCGCCGAGCGTTGGCGATTGCCGTTCCTGGGCGACGCCCACGATGAACAGCACGACCACCGACAGCATCGTGATCGCCACGGTTGGACTGTGAATGATGCGGAACCCATCGACGAAATGCGCCGCGTAGGTCACAAAGTACGCCAGCGCCAGCGAACCGGCCAACAGCACTCGGGCAAACTGCGGCATCTTCTTCTCCAGAGCCATTCCCACCACGCCGAGCACGAGGCACGCGAGGTAACCCACCGCAACCTTCTGGGCGATGCCCAACCGCGGAGTGATATACGCGGCAAAAAACACCATGCCGGTCAGCAATACAGCGATCCCGATTCGTGGCAGCCAGTATGTCCCCAAGCGAATCTCAAAAGATTCTTGTGGCGGCGATGGGAGAGTAGGTGGAACTTCCCTTCCAACCACCGGCGGTTGAATCACGGGGGGCATGTTGACCACCGGCGGAACTCGCGGCTCTGCTGTGACCGGCGACGGCGGAACCGTGAGGGGAGCCACGGGTTCTGGCGGCAGCGGCGGTGGTGCCGCCCGTTGGGACACCTGTTCCAGTTTACGACCAACTTCGTCAAGCCGTTCGCGAAGGCGCTGGATTTCTTCGCGGAGTTGTTGCAACTCTTTCAATTGCTCATCGTTCATGGCAGTTGCTACACTCCCTGGCCGTGAAGCCGGCGCCACTCTACCAGCAACCCTCGCCACTGCCAAGCGATCATCCCAGCGGCACCACCGCCCGCATCCCACGACATGTCGTCGTGACCGCGTTGCTGCTGGGGCTCATCACCGTTGCCCTCTTCGCTCCCACATGGAACGACCAGATGCTGTCTTGGGACGACGACGAAAACGTGTTGCACAACCCGCTCGTCGTCATGCCGCCCGCGGCGGGATTGAAGCGAATCTTCACCGCTCCATTCTCGACCGATTACTATCCGCTCACCTATATCAGCCTCGCCGCCGATCAGGTGATTTGGCGGGGCCATTTCTCCGGCTACCATGTCACCCAAACGCTGCTGCACGGCGCGAACGTGTTCCTCGCCGTGTTGCTCGTCTGGCGGTGGACGGAAACGCTGGCCGTCGCGCTGCTGGTGGGGGCGTGGTTCGGGTGGCACCCCGTGCAGGTCGAAACGGTTGCATGGATTGCCGAACGCAAGAGCGTTCTCGGGACGTTTTTATTCCTGCTCGCCTGGCTGGCTTATCTCAAAATAGATGACTTGGAAAGAGGCCGACGATGGCGGTTGGCGGCTCTGGGGTTTTTTACACTGGCGGTACTGACGCATGCGCTGGTCATTGTGATGCCCGCCCTGCTGGTCGCCTACGAACTCGCTCTCCGCCGCGCACGAATTACCCAGGCGCTCCGGCGAACGTGGCTGTTTTTTGTGCCGACGGTTTTCGCTGCGGTCCTGCGCGTGCTCGGTCACGCGCAATCGGGCCAACTCCTCCGTCCATTTCGCAGTTTGACCGAGGGAATCCTGACGATGACCAAGGTCGTCGGGGAATACCTCAACACTCTGTCCTGGCCGACGCAACTGAGCAACCATTACGTCGTCACGACCGCGGATCGCCTGTCCGATAAGGGTGTGGTGGTGGCCGTGGTGTGGCTGATTGCGTGGGCCGTGCTGCTCTGGCGGGCGCGGTCGATCCGCCGCTGGTCGGTTTTCGCCATCGCTTGGTTCCTTATCTGTCTGGCGCCGGTGCTGCAACTCGTGCCGCATCCAACCTTGCGCGCCGACCGCTATCTCTACGTGTCCGCTCTTGGCGTCTTTCTGCTGGTGGCGCTCCTGTTGAACAAGAACCGCGCTGCAATCGGCGTCGTTGGCCCGCTCTCGGCAGTCTGCCTGATTGGTTTGACACTCGTGCGCATCCCGGATTGGCATGATCCGAAGACGTTGTGGACCGATTGCGTGAAAAAGAATCCGCAGTCGGCGATGGGCTATTACAGTCTCGCGGGTTGCGCCATCGCCGAGAAGGATTGGCGCACCGCTGACGCACAACTGCAGACATGCATCGACTTGAAGCCCGACTTCGCCGAAGCCCAGGCACGGCTCGGTGCGGTGTGCATGTTCGAAGGCAGGAACGCCGACGCGCGTGAGCACCTCCAGCGCGCGCTCGCGTTGAACCCGCAGCTTGCCGAGGCGCGACACAACCTGGCGCTGCTGGAGCAGCGTCATGAGTAGCCAGTTCCTCGCGCTTCCCAGGGACAAGCGGTTGCGCATTGCCTGGCCGACGCCGAACCGCTTTCTTTTCGACGCGCCGGACAAATTCTTTGTCCGCACACGAGCCAATGCCGATTACGGCAAACCCGGCTGGACGCGGGACTGCGGCAAGCGTTTCCATCGCGGATGCGATATCGCGCCGGTCGAGGTCACGGCAACCGGCCAGACCACGCGCGTCATCTTCACCAATTGCTCGACCCACACCGATTTCGAGAGCGAGGAACCCACCTTCGTCCCGCACGACGCTGTCTTCTGCGTCTTCGATGGCGCTGTCACCGAAGTCGTCGCGGACGAAAAAGTCTCCGACTTCGGAAAGCACGTCGTCATCGAACACGTCTGGCCCCTCGGTCGCGCGAAGTTCTTTACGCTCTACGCGCACCTATCCGAAGTCTGCTCCCTGTCTGCGCCATCACCGATTTTTCAGGGGGCAAAAATCGGTCGAATGGGTCAGACGAGCCGCAGCGCCGACGCCCGCAACTGGATGGCCATCGCCCCGCACCTCCACTTCGAAGTAAGGGACGCGGGCGGTCGATCCTACGATCCAGCAGAGTTTTTGAAGCGATACTTGCCGCCGGCGGTCTGAATCCCGATAGCCAATCACGCTCGTCCGAAAAGTCTGTTGCAGATCTGGCGCGCGGCAGCCTCACGTCCACCCGCCCCATGCGGCATGACACCCAACAACGGAGTCCGGCATAATTCAGGCACGACCGCAATGTTGGTTTTGGCCGCTAGGTTGCGTCTGCCGCCAACGGTATCGTTCAGCACAATGCCGCTCATCTTCAACCCCATGTGCCGGGCTTGGCGAACCGTCAGCAAACTGTGATTGATCGTGCCCAAGCCAAGCCGCGCGACCACCAGCAGCGGCAGTTTCAGCGACCATGCCAAATCCGCCACGAAATAGTCGTTGCGGATCGGCACCAACAATCCGCCCGCTCCCTCCACAAGCACGACGGAGTAGGCGGACGCCAACTGCTGATAGCAATGTCGAATCCGGCGGAGGTCGATCCGCCTGCGTCCGAGCCTCGCCGCAACGCTCGGAGCCAGCGCGTGGCGCAAATAGACAGGATTGATGACGTCGATCTGCTGCTCGTGCCCCATGATTTCGGCATAGATCTCGGCGTCGTGCCGTCCGCCAGCGCCGCACGCAATCGGTTTGAACGCCGCCGCGCGCAAGCCGCGCCTCCGCAGTTCCGCCAGCAACGCCGCGGTGACGTAGGTCTTGCCGACGCCGGTATCGGTTCCCGTGACGAACAGTCCCGCGCTCACGTCTTCCTTTCCGTTCCGCACATACCCGCGATCGCCAGCACGGCGAGCATTGGTGTCACCGGAACGCGAAACCGGCTGTTGGATTCGGGACCGCCTGCCAAGGCCACGAAGTACAGGATCAACAGGACGGGCAGAATCGACTCGCGCCCGAGTCGCCTCGCGCCGACGACACTGAGTAGAGTTGCCGCGAGCAGCGCCAAACTGTACACCGGCGCCCACCATCTTGATGGTGATTCCGATTGGCTGAGGGAATAGCCCAGTGCGCGCACCCCCGGCCCGAACAGCAGTTTGCCCCAGCCCAGCACGGTTTGCTCCGCCAACGCGACCGGTGAAGAGCAAAGTTTCACAATGGCGGTGCGTCTGTAGGCAGCCAGTGACTGCTGAAAACGCGCTCGATCCTCCACGTACTGAATGTCCCCGTATCGCGCGCGAAATTCCCGCTGCATGTCCTCCAGTTGACGTCCCTCGACTTGCGCTTCGAGCCCCGCCGCGCGGTACATCAGCAGGTTGTAAGTCGAGATGGACGAAACGAAACGGCAGCCTGTGAGTGTGTAATTACGGGCAGCCCAAATCCCCAGCACCGGAAGAAAACCGACCAGGAACACCGCCAGGCATAACGCCCTGTTTCGCCAAGAAAGGCGGCACATACCAATCACAACCACTGCCACCACCCAAATCCACAAGCCGATGGGGCGATCCAACGCCGCCAGCGACCAAAGGAGTCCCGCAGCGAACCAACTCGATTTCCTGCCCGGCCACCACGCGACAAGACAGGCGCCAGATGCCAGCAGCAGGGTGAACGATGTCTCGGTCCGGAGATCGGCGCAACGCATCACGGAATTCGGATCCACCGCCACCAACAATCCCGCCAGCAGGGAAATCTGCGGCCGCAACCATCGGGCGGCGAGCACGACGGTTAGCCCGGCCGTCAATGCGCCGAGCACGCACTGCACGGCAAGAAACAACCCCAGACGGTCTCCGCCAACGCGAATCAGACAGGCGAGAAAAACAGGATAGGTTGGCGTGCGGGCGACGTTCGGCAATTCCCGCCCATCGGACGATGGGGCGACAAAGCCCCTTCCTGCCGCCAGACTGCGCCCAAGGGAACGGTAGGAATCCAAGTCCACATCCGGCCGCAGTTTCGGCAGCGTGGAACCCAACATGATCAGGCGTAGTGCCAGCGCGAAGACAAAGACGACCATGGCGTATTTCGCGGTGGCGTTCACAGCAGCGAAACCGGATCAACATCCACCGCGACGCTGACCTCATCGGGAGGCTTCAACGTGGCGAGCACCTGACTGAGCGTTTCGACAAATTGCATCACATGTTGCGTGCGCAGCATGAGCTGAAACCGGTATTGATTCTGCACTTTCGCCAGCGGCGCCGCTGTCGGCCCGGCAACAATTCCCAACGTGCCCGTGACGCGCTTGTGCAATTCACGCGCCAGCGCCCCGGCGTAAAACTGGGCCTTCGCCTCGCTGCGACTGCGCGCCGTAACGCACACCAGCCGTGACATGGGCGGATACTTCAATTGCTCGCGAAACTCGATTTCCGACTCGTAGAACCCGATAAAGTCGTGCTGCCGCGCATATTGCACGGCGGCATGGAATGGTGTGAAGCTTTGCACGATGACTTCGCCTTCGACATCGCCGCGGCCGGCGCGACCGGCGACCTGCACGAGCAGTTGAAACGTCCGCTCGCCGGCGCGGAAATCCGGCAGATGCAGCGCCATGTCGGCGTAAATGATGCCCACCAGCGTCACGTTGGGAAAGTGCAATCCCTTGGCGATCATCTGCGTGCCGACGAGGATGTCGATCTTGCCCACGCGGAACGCGCCGAGAATTTCGCGGTACAACGTCTTGCGCGTCATGATGTCCGAATCCATGCGTTGCACCCGGGCCTTGGGGAACGCCTGTTGGATCGCCGACTCGACCTTCTCCGTCCCCATCCCGGCGTATCGAATGGCCGGGTCCCGGCATTCGGGACAATTCTTCGGCACGCTCCCCACGAATCCGCACAGATGACAAAGCAGACGCTCGTCCCGGCGATGATATGTGAGCGACACGCTGCAGTTCGGGCATTTCGGGATGTACCCGCATTTCGGGCAGAACAAATGCGTCGCGTACCCGCGCCGATTGAGAAACAGGATGACCTGTTCGCTCTTGTCCAGCCGCGCTTGGATCGCATTGCGCAGTTTGCCGGAAAGAACGTACTGCCCTTTCTGTCGAATCGCCTCTTGCCGCATGTCGACAATGCGCATCACCGGCATCTTCCGGTTGTCCACGCGCGTCGGCAACGTGGCCAAAGCGTACCGTTCGCGCTTCGCGTTGTAGAAGGATTCCAGCGACGGCGTCGCCGAACCGAGCACGACTGCGGCGCGTTCGATCTTGGCGCGCATGACGGCCACATCGCGGGCGTTGTAGCGCGGCGCCTCGTCCTGCTTGTAGCTGGTCTCGTGTTCCTCGTCGACCACGATCAGTCCCAGCGCCTGTACGGGCGCGAACACCGCCGAGCGCGCGCCAATGACGATGTGCGATTGGCCGTCGCGAATCTTGTGCCACTGGTCGTGGCGCTCGCCCGCGCTGAGATTGCTGTGCAGGACCGTGATCTGCTGGTTCTGGAACCGCGCCCGGAACCGCTCCACGGTCTGCGGCGTCAGCGAGATTTCCGGCACCAGCACGATCGAGTCCCGGCCCTGATGCAGCGTGTGTTCGATGGCTTGCAGATAAATTTCGGTCTTGCCGCTGCCGGTCACGCCGTGAATCAACACCGGGGACGGGGAATGCGTGAGGGGTGAGGAGCACGCGACCTGATCGATGGCCGCCTTGCACAAATCGAGCGCCTTCTGTTGATCGGGCGTGAGCGTCAGGGGCGTCGTGGGCAGAAACACCTCGCCGCCAAACGGGTCGCGATCATCCACCTGCTCACTCACTTGCACGTAGCCCTTCTCGGCGAGCTTCTTGACCGTGCCGGCATCGGTATCGGCAAGTTTCAACAGCTTGAAGACGAACATGCCCTCGGATTTCTGAAGAATGTCGAGGACGCGGGCCTGTTTCGGCGCGCGCTTCCGCAGTTTGGCAAGGGCTTCGGCGGAGATGTTGCCCGGCCGGACGAACTGGCGCTCCTTCCAACTGATCTTGGCCTTCCGCACCACCTCGGGCAACGCGCATTTCACACACAATTCCACGGGACAACAGTAGTACTTGCCCATCCAGCGGGTGAGTTCGAGAATCTTGTCGTTGAGCAGCGGCTTCTTGCCGATGACCTCCGCGATCTCCTTCAATTGCGGATGCGGCGAGCTGGCTGCCATCGCCACCACGTAGCCTTGCGCCGTGGTCCTGCCAAACGGCACCGCCACGCGCGAACCGATCTGCACCGCTCCCGTCAACTGCGACGGAATCCGATAATCAAATTCGCGGTCCAGCGCGAGATCGACCACAACTTTGGCGATGGAGTTGGTCACGGCGTCAGCATACTACAGGAAAGCCGCGGCTGTCAGCCATCGACGGTCTTTTTGATTGGTCAGGTTGGGGATCTGTGCTTTCCTGTTCTCACAAATCGAGCACACCCACTGAAGAAATGAAATCGAAGCTGCGGTTTGTGTTGTTTGATTGGGGCGACACGCTAATGTCCGAGGCCGGTCCTCTGGACATCCCCATGGCGGACTGGCCGGAGGTCCGCGCCATCGACGGCGCGCAGGAGGTCCTCGCGCAGTTGTCAAAGACCTACTGCATCGGGCTGGCAACGAACGCGACGGTATCGAGGAAGCGCGACATCGTGCGGGCGCTCGAGCGCGTTGGGCTGAATGCATTCATCAGCAAGATTTTTTGCTACACCGAATTGGGCCACAAGAAGAGCGAACCGGAATTCTGGGACGCCGTGCTGGCCCGGCTCGGCGCCCACAAGAGCGAATTGGTCATGATCGGTGATTCGTTGGAACAGGATGTCCTCGGCCCGATGCACGCCGGAATCCGCGCGATCTGGTTCAACTGGCGGGGCGAAAGCCGCTCCGTGCCGGTTTCCGTTCAATCGGTCCGGTCGCTGCGCGAACTGCCTGCGGCGATCGGAGCGTCCACCTGATCTGGTCGGCGCCCGGCCTGTCTCGTCGAAAACTGCATTGGTTCATCTTCGCGGCCTGCGCTATACTGCGCGGCGATGGCCCGACGACGGCGAGCGAACAAACTGGAGCGGATCGGCAACTGGCTGGCCTTCGCGCTGGTGTTGGGCGCGATCGGCTCGGCGGCGTTCGTCTATTGGCGCTGGGTATACCGCGAGCAGCGATTCGACCCGCTCATCGAGGAAATCGCCCCGAAGTATGGCGTCGACAAGTACCTGGTCAAGGCGCTGATCCGCCGCGAAAGCAAGTTTGATCCCTTCGTGTACGGCAGCCACGGCGAAATCGGGTTGATGCAAGTGACCGATGGCGCTGGCCAGCAGTGGGCGCGAGCCGTCAAGCAACACGATTACGGGCGAAGTTTGTTGTGGGACCCGCGGGTGAATATCGAGGCTGGCACGTGGTATTTGGCTCGGGCGCTGAATCGTTGGGGTGAAAAGGATCCCGATGATCGTATTCCGTTCGCGCTGGCCGAATACAACGCCGGCTACGGCAATGTTTTACGCTGGCTGCCCCGCGCGCAGCAGACGACCCCCGAAGAGTTCATCCAGGCGATCACCTACCCGTCTGTGCGCGACTACGTCACGGACACACTGGAGAATTATCAGTTCTACAAGGCGTGCGGGCATCTCTAAAAAAATTGGCGGGTGCCCGCAAACTAACAGTGGTGTCCTGGGTGAGGCCAGGTGAGGCTAGGAGAAGCGCAGCCACCGTTGTGGATGTTCACGGGCACCCAGCCTTCACTACTCACACATGTAAGATGTGACAACCCGCCCCCTCGTTTCGCTCAAAAAATCTTTTTCCCCCAACCCCCCAAAACCCCTGCCCTCCCGCGCCGCCCCGCAAAAAAAATTCATCCCCCCCGCCCCCGCATCCTCGCATCCTTCCCCCGCACCTCCTCCGCCATCCGCGCCTTCATCTCCTCCAGCCTCCCCCGCAGCCCCGCATCCCCCGCCCCCAAAATCTCCACCGCCATCAACCCCGCATTCCGCCCCGCACCGATCCCCACCACCGCCACCGGCACACCCGCCGGCATCTGCACCATCGACAACAGCGCATCCAACCCTCCCAGCCCACCCAGCCCACCCAATCCCCCCAATCCACCCGCCCCTCCCGCCCCCGACGCCACCGGCACCCCGATCACCGGCAACACCGTCTGCGCCGCCACCGCCCCAGCCAAATGCGCCGCCCCGCCCGCCCCCGCGATAATCACCCGCAACCCCCGCCCCGCCGCCCCTCGCGCATACGCCGCCACATCCTCCGGCGTCCGATGCGCCGACAGCACCCGCGCCTCCGTCCCCACACCAAACTCCGCCAACACCTCCACCGCCAACTTCATCACCGGCCAATCCGAATCGCTCCCCATCAACACCCCCACCAACACCTTCCCCGCCTTCTCCGCTCTCTTGCTCATACCCAACCCAATAAACCGTCACCCCCACCTTGTCCAGAGCCGAATCCGATAAGACGCCGCCTTCGCTTCGTTTTCGTTCGTCCCTCATCCCTCATCCCTCCGCCCTTATCCTTTCCCCTCTCCCCACGCTCCTCGCTCTTCTCTACTCAATCCGCTCCGCACCGCCCTCCGCCACCCGCGCCACTCACGGGCACGTATCGCTCAAATCCTTCAGGTTCTCGTGGTCAATTGCAAACGCCACCGATTCCCGGCCCCCGCCCCGGATAATCTTCACCACAAATATGCTGTCATAATCATCATGCGGCCACGCAGGAACCTGTGCCGCGTCTCCGCCATGGGACTTGACCAAATCCTTCACAAACTCGTCGACCTGATAATGCTCCCAAGCCACAAAAATCGTCGCGTTCCGGTATTCCGGTTTCTGCAGTTCCGCTTCCAGCCCTTTGATTTCTGAATAACCGAATTGCGTGTTCACCGGCAGCCCGCAACGGATCGCCACCGGCTCAATCGTCGCCAGTGGCCGCACATAAAAGTATTCATTGTGATCCTTGCCATCCGCCCGTTGCGTCGGATTCGGCGCAAACACAAACTGCGGTGAACCATATTTCGACAGCAACACCGCCGGTAGCGCCAGCGCCCGATTCAGACCTCGGCACGTCAATTGACCAAGCCCACCCGCCGGCTTTTCTCCATGACGAATGGACACAATTGTTTCCACGCTCTGCGTCGACGTCGCGGTCGAAGCAGTCGAATTCGTTTGACCGTCAACCCCACCGCAAACCCCAAACCCAATCAACACGATGGCCAGAAGTTGCTCAACACGTTTCATGTCCAGCAATCTACGCAGCCCCCGATTCCTCCACAAGCTCATCCTTCCGCCCCCATCCCTCATCGCTCATCCCTCATCCCTCATCCCCCATCTCCCCCTCGCCTTTGTAGGCCGCGTCCCCCGACGCGGCGCTCCCCCTCGCCTTTGTAGCCGCGAATCTCATTCGCGGGCCCCCTCCCCCACAGTGGAACGGGCTACCTGCCCCGACCCACCCCGATTCCTTATCGGGGTTCCTACATCGGGGTCCTGCCCGTTCGCCTTCTCCGCCCCGAAAGCGTTCGGGGCTGTAGGCCGCGTCCCCCGACGCGGCGCTCCCCCCCTCGCCTTTGTAGCCGCGAATCTCATTCGCGGGCCGTTCCCCCCTCGTGGAACGGGCTACCTGCCCCGACCCACCCCGATTCCTTATCGGGGTTCCTACATCGGGGTCCCGCCCGTTCGCCTTCTCCGTCCCCTTGTAGCCGCGAATCTCATTCGCGGGCCCCTCCCCATAGTGGAACGGGCTACCTGCCCCGATTCCGAATCGGGGTCCTGCCCGTTCGCCCCGTCCTGCCCCCCGAAGGCCACGTTAACTCCGCTGCGGAGTTTCACGTGGCGCCCGCCCTCTGTAGCGGCGGTCTGTGACCGCCGAACCGGCCCCGCCCTAATTTGTCATTCTGAGCCTGCCGAACGGGCCGAACCGTCGAATGGGCCGTCTGTCCCGTTGCAGCGGCGCTACGCGGCATTGACCTGCTCCTGCGGGCGCAGTTCGAGCACCGCAGCGGCGGCAGGGACGCGGCAAGAAATTGACCTACCCGATCCCCTTGGATCGCATATCGGCAAGCACTCGGTGGTACAGTTCGCGAACCGACTCGAAGCCCTCAAGGTTGCCTGTCCGTGCTATGGCAACCGCATCCTGCAGGTCTTTCTCAGACTGGCTTCCGACCAACTCCTTGCACGGCGCGATTCGTTCGGCCGTCTTCAATAGCACGCGTCGCCAGTCTGCCTCCGGGGCTGGTATTTCCGTGGTCCGCTCGGCTAGTTTTAACCATTCTTCCAGTCTCTCTTTCAGAACTACTGATAACAACACAACAACACATACCTCCTACAACAGTATAAGACAGAAATCTCCGTCATCCCGTTGAAGAATCGCCAAAATTCTCCACGGCGTGTGATATGACCAGCCGGGCCAGAAAGTGCCCCCGCTTCGCCACCGTTCATCCCTCATCTCTCATCTTTTCCCCCTCTTCCCCCCCTCGTAGGAGCGACATCCTGTCGCGACCGGCCGCCCCGGTGTAGCCGCGCCTCTGTGAGGCGCGCGCTGTATCCCGTCGCCCCATTGTAGCCGCGAATCTCATTCGCGGTTCGCCCCGCCTGGTAGCGCGAGCGTCCCCGCTTGCGGTCGTTTCCCGCCGTTGTCGTTTCCCCTGTAGCGGCGGTCGGAGCCTGCCCCGACCTGCCCCGATTCCTTATCGGGGTTCCCACATCGGGGTGGTTAATATCCCCCGTTGAACGTTGAACGTTTCACGTTGAAAGTTGATCCGCCCCCTCCGCGCCGCTGGGAGGGCGAACCTCCCGGTGAGCCGCGCCTCACCTACTCCGCCGGCCAGATCCCTTCGTGGTCGAACCGGGTTTCGATCACCTGATGATTCACCCCAAATCGCGGGGCGATCTTCTTCGCGATAAACTCACGAGCGCCCTCGATCTCACGCCACCCCGGCTCCGCACCCGCCAGGTTCTTGCACGCTTGGTCGTACTCGCTCAGCAAAATCTCACGAGGCACAAGAAAACGGCCCGCAAACTCGTTCGCCTGGTACTCGGCGCTCCCATACTCCGATGGAGCCGCCGCCCATCGCTTGAACTCCTCCACGCTCTCGAAATGTCGTTCCCCAATCTCCGTGCCGTGCAACACGAAATGACCAAGCTCGTGTGCGAAGGAAAACCTCAACCGCTGCTCAATCCAGCGGACGCCGCGCTCCCATGACATGTAGGCGTCCTCATCAATGTAGAAACCGCTCAAGTCTGGCAACAGCGCCGCGTCAATCCTCTGCTCGGCAAACAGATTCTCCAGCGGGATCACATCCAGCTTCAGGATCACTTCGGCGATGTAGATCACATCGATCGGCGGGAGATGATGCCCCCGAAGCCCGACCGACTCGCGAAACTCATCAGCGGCCTGCCACAGCGCAGCTTTGTCCCTATACCTTACGCTTTCGTTCACCGGGCGTATGAGCCTCCTTGACCTTCCGAATCAGATCGTCCAGTTCCTTCTCACCCAGCTCAGCGCCCCGAACGCTGCGAAAGAATACCGGCAGCTTTTTCACCAATTCCTCGTCGTCAATGATGTCCTTCGGTATCTCTCCCCGCGCCACCGCCGCCAAATCCATGAATTCCTGCCACCGCTCGCTGCCAGCCTCCAACCCCAACTGCTTCGCCCACAGCGCCAACGTCTTCTCATCTCCCGGCGGCGGGTTAACCCCCCGCTCCACCTTGCTCCAGTTGCTCGGATCATGCCCGTGATCCAGACAGAACTGCCGCAACGTTTTCTTCTGCCCAATCCGCAACTCCTTCACCAATTCACCAAATCTCATCTTCCGCACCTTTCTTTCCGTGGTTGACATTACACCACATTGTGGTATAAAGTCAACCACATTATGAACTCTGACTTTCGTGCTGCCGCTGAGTGGTTCCTATTCAAGTGTCTTGTCGGTGCGTTCCCATTCATGGGCTGGTTCATCCTGTTCTATCTCGGGATGATCCCTGTTTGGCTGGGAATCGCGGCGGTCAATCAGGATTTGGCCGAACCTGCGGCCCAGTTGCTCATGCTGCCGGCGGCCGCCCTAGCTTTGCCAAAGGCAATAAAATACGTGAACAGCTGGGAGCGCGGATTCTGGCGGTAGGCGCGCCGCCACCACGCGCATCTCCTTCGTCAATTGTGAACCGACCACACATGATAATCTCAAAATACACAGGGAAACCCCCGACCGCAACAGTCCCTTCGTAGGAGTTTAGGCATAATTTTCCGGGGTTGATTACGCAAGGTCACTCTGGTAACCTGCCTACGCTTCTTTATGCGGCTCAGGAAATTTCAAGTCCGTGCGTTTCGATGCATACACGATTCAGGCCTCGTACCTGTATCGGATGCGGTGGCGCTCATCGGGAAGAATGAGAGCGGGAAGACGGCCTTGCTGGAGGCACTCGCCCATCTCAACAAAGACTACCCTATCGACGACAAAGACCTTTGCGACGATCTAGTTGACAGGCTTACCGCGGAGGACCGAATCGTCACCGGGTCTTTCGACCTGACCGAGGACGAGCAGGCGCTAGTTGCCAAGGAGTTCCCCGAGGTGTCACCGATCTCGGAAGTAACGATCTTCAGGAGCAAGTCCTCGCCAACGATCGAATACGATTTCACAGGCGTCAAGTTTCCCAAGCGCTTCTCGTGTGTCGAGCAAGCTAAGCCCGCCTTCTTCAGCGCCTTAAAGAACCTGCATGGCGCAGTTACGACATATATTGGGACAGCCTTTTCCGACGAGACCGACGCGGCAGCACAAGTCGAGAAACGGAAAATTCTCCAGGAGCAGGTTACCGCCTCACTTGGCTCAGTCCAGAACTGCCAGCCCTTTGAATATAAGAAAGTGGAACCCCTTTTTACAAAGCTCACAGCCGAGGTGCAGAAACACTTCAAGGGGACGAAGGCCGTCCAGGTAGAGCTTGAGACCGCAAGAAAGTCATTCAAGAGCCTATTCATCGTGGAGGATGTCCCCAAGCGACTCACCTCGTTTTTCATTGAAAAACTGCACCCCAAATTGATCTATTTTCCTGAGTACAAAATTATCGATGGGGTGATTAATGTCGAGGAATACCTAAAGAACATCGAAACACCTGCCAAACGAAGTGACACCGGATATCAGTTTCAAAAGGCCGAGACCATAAAGAACCTCTTTTACCTCGCACAGTTTGACCCCAAAAAGCTGGCGGCTCTCGCTCCAAACCCCACACGCCTAAATACGGAAGAAGTAAGATGCTCCCAGCGCCTTACAAACATGCTCGCCCTCACGTGGAAGGGAAAGAAAATCGACGTCCGGCTAAATATGTCCAACCCGATCGTGACGGTGGAAGTATCGGACATCTACGATGACGGGATTTCCAAAAACAAGGGCCTGCTCGACCGACGAAGCGCGGGTTTTAAGTGGCATTTCTCCTTCTTCGTCAATTTCCGCGCCGGCATTCAGCAGAGCTCTTTCAAGGACGCAATTCTCCTGCTTGACGAACCGGGGCTCAATTTGCATCCGGAGCAACAAGGGGGCATGCTCGAGGTAATCAGAGAGCTGTCTGTAACCAACCAGGTAATATACACGACGCACTCCCCCTTTATGATTCACAATTTTGACACGGGCAGTCTGCTGACCGTCGAGTTTGACGACGAGACGAAGGCCAGCAGGCTCAGAACAAATTTTTGGGAGGGGGACTGGCAGACCATCCGTCCGATCCTACATTCACTCGGCGACAAGCTGTTACTCAGAATGCTGGAGGGAAGCAGGGTTGGCACTATTCTGCTGGTTGTTGAGGGAACGACGGACCAGGATTACCTCTTAGCACTAACAGAGTCCGACCCTGAGAGCGGAGCGGACAAACTAGGAGGGGCTGAGCCAATCCCGGCCGGCGGCCACGAACAAGTGAAAGACCGCTCGCTCCACTATCATGAGCGCAAGCACCGGGTTGTCGCGTTATTCGACAAGGAGCCAGACGCCATTAAAAATGCGGACGCCCTAAGGGAAGCAGGTTTTCCGGAAGGCCAAATCGTTAAGATCGACATTGGGAAGGCGGAATCAGACATCGAGGACGTCTTCACGGAAGACGACTACCTGAAGATTGTAAACGCCTACTATGTGGAAAAGCTCAAAAACGCAAAAGGCTTTCACCCCATACGGAAGACTGACCTCCCACGCGACGGCAACAGCACAGGATCCAGAATCATCAAGTCACTTGAAAGACTGTTTAAGTCGCACCAGGCAGACGGTTGGGGCAGGTTTGATAAGACCGGCGTGTGCGAATGGTTCTGCAAGAATCACGAAGACGGCACCTTTAAGCTCTCGATACAGTCCTTAGAGCGATTTGAAAAGCTCTTCGCCTCAATTAGGGACGCAGCGGAACGGTCCAGGCCGCCATCATCCCCCCCTCCCACACCGACGCCGGCTAGCAGCGCCAAGACCTGAGGCTTGCCGAATCTCCGGCGTCAACTCCCGCCACTTGACACCGCCCCTTAACGGCATTCCCGGCTTTAACGATTCTGACGCTCCTCTCTTCTCGCTCCGACGCTTCGACGCTCCTCGCTCATCCCCGCCCCGCTCGGCCCAGCTCACGTTTGGCCTACGGCCATCACGTGACCCCATCCCCGCCATCCGTGTCAATCTGCGGCTCGCTTCGCCCCTCCGCCCTTCCAGCCCGTGGATTCCGGCATCAGCCCCCGTCCTTGAAAGTATACGTCGTTATTCGATGCATCAACTCCTTACAGATTGTCGTTTGCGCCCATGCGCACCCGCCGCCTCCTTGTCGCGCCATCGCCTGCGCCTCGCCGGCCATGATATATCGACACATGATATATCGCTTAGCGACATATTGCGCGAAACCGCCCGCCCCCTTCGTGTCCTCTGTGTGCGGAGTTTACCCCGATTCTGAGATCGGGGCTTTCCGCTCCCGGAGTTTACCCCGATTCCTACACCGGGGTCGAATAGTGGTATGCTAAAAATTTAGCACCCCCTTCTGGCTCCCCGCCCCGAAGGCGTTCGGGGCTGAATTCTGGATTCTGTCTCCTGTCTTTTGCCCCCCTCGCCCCTCATGCACCGAGCGAAGCGAACCCCGACATCCGCCTGCCCCGATTGTTTACCCCGATTCCGAATCGGGGCTCATCGGGGTTGTCGGGGTTCCATCCGTGCCCATCCGTGTCAATCCGTGGCTTGCCTTCTCGGATTTCGGAGTTTTCCCCTTTGCTTTTTTCCGCCTTATTTCCTCCGGCCCCTTCGGATTTCGGATTTTCCTCTTTGCTTTTTTCCGCTTTATTTCCTCCGGCCCCTTCGGATTTCGGATTTTCCTCTTTGCTTTTTTCCGCTTTATGCTATCCTTCCCCGATATTATGAATACTACATAAACGGATAACCGAAGACCCTCCCCCACCCTCCGTGTCCCCCGTGTCTTTGCGGTAAACCCATCAGCCATCCACTATCAGCCATCAACCATGAACTCGGAACCATCCGCCACCAACCATCAACCATCTGCCATCAACCATTCTGCGCGTAAGTCCCGCTCCCGCTTTGCATTATTGCCTCAGCCCCTCCGCGAACAACTCAACCGCCGCCTCGACGACGGTTGCCAGTATGAAGAAATCCGCGCCTGGCTCTTCGCTCAAACCGCCGACCGCGATATCCCCGCACTAAACCTCAAAGCCGGCGAACCCTACGCCCTCGCCTGGACCCGCTCCACTCCCGACGAACATAAACTCATCCGCAACTTCGGCGTCGCCCTCTCCGCCTGGTATCACTCCCATTTCCAACACTGGCGCGACGAACAATCCAAACGCAAGCGCGAGGGCTGGCTCCGCGTCGTCCAGTCCGCCGACGATATCGTTGCCTCCGTCGGCAACGCCTTAGCCGTCCCCCGCCGCCACCACCGGCGCCCAGCGCGTCATCAGCTCCCTCCTCCTCGATGCCTTGGGCAAAACCTCCAACACCGATAACCCCAATCCCGCCGACCTCTCCCGTCTCGCCCACGCTTGGGCGCGCATGAATGAATCCACCCTCGCTACCCAACGCCACAAACTCGCCACCGAAAAAGCCCTCGACCTCGCCCTCAAAACCCTCTTGGACGAAATCAAGGTCAACCCCAAGGCCATCGAAGCCTTCAACCAATTCTACGCCATCGTCAAACAATCCACCCCCGCCCCTACCCCCAACTCCTCCGCCAACTAGCGGCGAGCCGCCCCGTTGTAGCCGCGAATCTCATTCGCGGGCCGCCCCTCCGCCCCCCTCCCTCCCTAATCTCGAATCGAATCTCGACGCAACATCGGCAGACTCAATAACTCGCCGATGTTCCCCAACACGTGGTCGGCATCCTTCAGATACTCTTTCCCCAACGTCGTCTCGACCGCCACGCAGCACATCCCCGCATTCCGCGCCGCCTCAATCCCCAGCGGCGCATTCTCCACCACCAGGCATTCTTCCGGACGCAACCCGAGCTGGCGCGCCGCCGTCAGATACGGATCCGCAAACGGCTTGGCCCGGGGCACCTCGTCGCCGGTGATGATAAAATCAAAATGACCCTGCTGCTCGCTGTTCAGACAATGCCGCATGTTCTTCAACGCGCACGCCGTCACCAGCGCCACTTTGAACCCGCGCCGACGCAGCTCGTCGATCGCCTCCAACGCCCCGGGATATTGCGTCACCTGCACGATGCTCCGATAATACGCCCGCTTCTCCTCGATAAACGCCGACCGCTCGCCCTCGGGTATCGTCACCCCGGTCTCCTTCATCAAAATCGGCAGTATCTCCCGCGAGTTCCTCCCTTCATGCAACAGCACTGTCAGCTCGCTCACAGGCGTGCCGCCGCGCGTCCCAAACATGTGCTTCCACGCAAGATAATGGTAGTGCAGGGTATCGACGATCACTCCGTCGAGGTCGAATAACACACCGCGAATCATATGGTCTCCTGTCATCATTCTTTATTTTCGCAATTCTCTGAACCGGTGGCCCATTCGTCCAGCCGCATCCACGCGCCAAATCCGTCAGCGACTCTCTTCAGTTCAGCTCTCAGATTACCACATCCGCCCAATCCCCTCCAGAGCCGTATCACCCGCCTTTGTAGCCGCGGAGCCGGGCTCGCAATCTCATTCGCGGGCCTTCCGCCGAACCCCGCTCCGCCCGCGTGTCTCGCCGCCTGCCCCGATTCCTTATCGGGGAAGCTTTAGCGAAGGCGGACCGTTCCCCGCATGAAAAATTCGTGAAATTTTTCACTTGACCTTTCCCGCCCAGCGTTATATTTACAGAAATATAACGCGAGGCAGACGAAGGCTTCCCGCACGGTTCATTCAGCGACACGTCCTCCCCTGCCCCCGCGCTCACTCGCTGCGCGACCGACGCCAGCACGAAAAATTGAACAAACCAGCAACATGGGATCGGAAAGGAACGGGATTAGATCATGAGTAACGCGAAGTATGGTATCATTGCCTGCATCGTGGCGGCTCAAGCCGCCGGCTCCGCCGCCTCGGCGCAAAACAATTATACCTACCTCATCACCGCCGACACGTATATCGACAGCTCCAACCCCAACACGAATTATGGAGCGTACGGCTACGACAAGATCGTCGACAGCGACAAGCCCGCATCCAGCCCCTCCCAATGCCGCACGCTGTTCGATCTGCCCTCCACCCTCTGGTCGCTTCCGTCCAGCGACATCCTCTCAGCCACGGTCTCCTTCTACACGTGGAACGATAACACCGGTCGCTACAGCAACGATGTGTCCCTGATCCCCCTCACCAGGGCTTTCGGCGTCGGCACCGGCAACGGCAAAACATTGTCGGTCGCTAACGGCGCCACCTGGTTGACCTACGACGGGACAAACTCATGGACCACGCCCGGCGCCGATTTCGATCCCGCCACCAATTCCGTGCCCGGTGTGCCGGGCCCCGTCGGCTCCCAGGGGGGAACCAATTTCCCCGATAGCAACGGCCGCTTCTTCACCTTCAACATCATGCCGCTGTTGACCAATTCGACCACCGAGGACGAACTGCAAAACTACGGCGCCATGCTCAGTATCGATATCGGCAATGCCCTCCCGGCTACCAATGTCCAGTACTACGCGGCCTTCATCAGCGCCGATAACACCAACTATGCGGCGTCTTATCTCCCGTCCATCGATTTGACGGTCATTCCCGAGCCATCCTCGTTGCTCCTGGTCGCGCTCGGGACGACTGCCACCGCATGCTTCCTGAGGAAACGTCCTACGCAGCGCTAAACTGAAACTTGGCCACGACAACAGTCCGACGAGGCAGCCCATTACACATACTGCGCGACGGTTCACGCCGCAGACTCCGGCATTCACGCTGGTCGAATTGCTGGTCGTCATCGCTGTGATTGCCATCCTGGCGGGTCTTCTGTTGCCGACGCTGTCCAAAGCCAGGGCCCGCGCCATGGAAGCACAATGCGTCGCCAACCTCCGCGCTTGGGGACAGGCCTTCTATCTCTACTCCTGCGACTACAACGGCTACATCCCCCACGCCGATGATGAGGGACGGAACAGTCCCCCGTTCATCTACGACCCCAAGCACCCAGAACACGAATCCGGCTACGTGGATGTGCTGCCTCCCTATATGGGCCTGCGTCCCTGGCGCTCCTTCCCCAACGGACAAAAACCAACCGGCGGCGTCTGGCAATGCCCGTCGGCCAGGCCCCTCCCGAACTCGGCCTATAGCGGCTCCTTCAAGCCGTCCGTTCAGGGCTACCACAGCTACGTCATGAATTCATACGTCGAGCAGGATTTTCTCTTCGGCCTGCCCTTCGGCGCGCCGTTGCAACCGAGCTTCCTGAAACTCGATCTTTGCACGGCAACGTCCAAGACCATCCTCATGTTCGAGCAAACCCTCGACCCGAGCCAGGGCTACGGCCAGGCAGGAGGATTCACCATCGCCGGCTGCTATACCGCCGAAGACGCCCGTGCCGAGGGCGACCGCCATCCCCACCTTGGCGGACTCGGCACCAACGTCCTGTACCTCGACGGTCACGTGGACTGGCGCGACGACCTCTGGAACAGGGCGCTGGTTAACCCAAGAATTCCCACACCAGGAGATTTGACATGGTTCCCCTACCCTTACTGATGAACGCAAAAACTCACCGCGCCCCCCGGCCCGCGCCGCGGCATTGGTTCAAAGCTCTCGCGATCGTGCTGGCAATCGCGTCCCTCAGCCCGACCCTCCAGGCCCAAACTTTCATCACCAACATTCTCACCACGACCTACCTCGACAGCCGCGTTTCCAACCAATCGAACAACTACGGAAATGCTCATACCGTCAAGGTCCTCATCGACAACGATACCACCAGCGACGGGTCCGTGTGCCGCGGTCTGTTTCAATTCCCTGCGCAGCTCTGGTCATACACACCGAGCGACATCGTCTCGGCCAGCGTGTCCTTCTATGTGTGGCAGGACAACACCACCAACCTAAATGTCACGCTTTATCCCCTCACGAGAAGTTTCGTCCAGGGAGACGGAGACGGAACCTACCCGCCCGATGGCGCCAACTGGCTGACCTACGACGGCGCCAACCCGTGGACCAACCCCGGCGGCGACTTCGATACAAACTACTCCGCCGTCGCCGTCAAAGGACCAATCCTCTCCGACGAGAACGACCGATTCTTTTATTGGGACGTTACCGCCCTGCTCCAAAACCCAGCCAGCCGCGCCGAACTGCAAAACTACGGCGCCATCCTGAGAATCGATGAAACCCCCGTCACCAACAACACCATGCCCCGCGCTCCGTTTACCAGCGCCTATGACCCCGCTTACACCTCTGACTACTGGCCCGCCGTGCAGTTGACAGTCAGGCCAAGGTTGTTCAATGTCATGATCACAAACGGGTGTTTTTCCTTTGGCATCACCAATCTGACAGTCGGCGTCACCAACACGATCCAGCGCTCGTTTGACATGGTGAACTGGACCAACGATTCGTCCTTCGTCGCGACCGGCAATTCGACCAATTGGTCGGAGCCGATCCAGCCGGGGTGGACCAAAGCTTTTTACCGCGTTAACACCCAGTTCTGATGACATAATCGCACCACAAGCAACGCACACGGAAATGAACAACTCAACGTCACGCACGATCGCTTCTGATAAATTGTACGCCAGTCACGCCGAACAACGACCCGGGCGCCTGGGAACAAGACACTGGGTCTTCATCGGCTCAATCGTCGCCCTCGACTTCGCCTGCGGCCAACTCTCCAAGTCCCTGCTCCACGCCTCGGGAATCACCAACTTCGTCCGCTTGGACATGGCCATCCCGGTCGTCCTGTGGATGCTCACCCGGCTCATCGTCGACCGCTTCGGCGTGCTGACGGCCTATCAATTCGCCTGGGGCACGCTCGCCATCTTCGCGTTCCCCGGTGCCATGCTGCCCGGTCCGCTCAAACTCATTCCGGCGGTGATTCAGGGGTTGCTGCACGACGCCGGTTTCTCCCTCTTTCGCCGTTTCCCGCGCGGCCGTGTCTTCGTGTCCGCCATCGTCGCCGGCTTCCTCAGCAAGGTCGCGCTGATGTTGCTCCGCGTCCAGGTGCTCGGGCTTCCCTGGACGAAGGTTACGCAGGCGTTGTTTGGAGTCCAGGCCGTCACCTCAATCGCCCTCGATGCCGCGGCCGCGGCCCTGGCCTTGGTTATCTGGGCTCGCATTCGGAATTTGCAAATCACTCGCATGTTGAGGGTGTAGACCTGATCCGGACCCAACAGTTGAGCTTTCAGGCCGCCGGTACCGAAGCGCCGCTCTTGGAAAACATCTCCCTGCACATCGAGCAGGGCGAACGCGTGGGCATCATCGGCCCTTCCGGGTCCGGCAAGACAACCCTCGCGCTGCATCTGACGGGCTTGCATCGGGTCGCCTTGCTCGGCCATACCTCCGGCCGCCTGTGGCTGGATGGACGCGACTGCGCCCATTGCGGCTCCGAGGGGTTCGCCGGCGTCGTCCTTCAGAACCCCGAGATCCAACTCTTTGGCGAAACGGTCGAGGAGGAACTCTCCCTCAGCCTGCAACACCGAACCGGCGACTTCGATCACCAGCGCGAACTGGATCGCTGCCTCAACCTTTTCGATCTCGCCGCCGTGCGCGACCACCGCGTGGCCACGCTCTCGTTGGGCTGGAAACAGCGCCTCTCCGTGGCCAGCATGCTCGCGCTCGACCCGAAAGTCCTCTTGCTCGACGAGCCCACCAGTTACCTCGACGAACCGACCGCCGATCTTCTGTTCGACGTGCTGTCAGCACAGGCAAAGAACAACGGCCTCACCGTGCTGCTCATCGAACACGACCTGCCCCGGCTCGTACCTTGGGCCTCGCGCTTGGTCGCCATGCGCCAGGGCCGGATCGTGTTCGACGCCCCCCCGGGCGCCTACTCGCCCCCGTCCCGACTGGCTGCGAAACCTGCCGACGCCACCGGGACGGCGCGTTCGATCTCGGGTGGAGAACGCATCCTCTCGGTCGAGCAGGTCAGCTTCGGCTACAACGGTTCCCAGGCCGCGCTGGATCGCGTGTCGCTTTCGGTCGCCGCCGGCGAGATCGTCGCCGTGGTCGGCCCGAATGGTTCCGGCAAGACCACGCTGCTCAACCTGGTCAAGGGCCTGCTCGAGCCTGACGACGGGCGGATCGTCTGTGCCAACGGCGCCGACCGCATGGACGTTGTCGGCCTGGTCTTCCAAAACCCCGACACCCAATTGTTCGCGCATTCGGTCTTTGAGGAGTGCTCGTTCCTGCCGCGCAACCAGAATTTCTCCCCGCGCGACCTCTCCAGCCGAACCCGGCAGGCCTTAACCCAGGTCGGATTGGAGTCGCAGGCCGAACGCGTTCCCTTTTCGCTCAGCTACGGCGAGAAACGCCGTCTCACATTGGCCTCGACCCTGTCGGGGCGATCAACGCTGCTCTGTCTGGACGAGCCGACCGTGGGCCTCGACTTCGATTGCCTCGCCCAGGTTGCCCAGGTCCTCAGCCAATTCACCGCCCAGGGCGGAGCCGTCCTGCTGGCAACGCACGACGCCGATTTCGTCAAGGCCGTCGCTACTCGCGTCGTCACCCTTCGCGCCGGACGCATCGCCGACGATACCACACGACAGGGAGGCGCTGCGTGACTGCCACGTGCTGGACAAAGCTGCACCCGCTGACACGGCTGGCGCTGTTTCTCACCGTCTGTTTGCGCGCCGCTTTGGGCGAGGAATTCCTGCCGCAGCTCCTGTTGTTCTGTGGACTTCTCCTGCTCTTGTTCGTTTGCGGAGCGGCGGTGTCTCACTATCGGTTGCTTATCTGGGCGCACCTGCTGGGATTACCCGGCACGGTGTTTCTCTTTATCGCCATCGGTTACGAAAACACGCACGTCTTGTCTCAATCCCTGTCCTGGGGCGCCGTCGAAGCCGCCAGGTACATCTTGCGCCTCGAATGCCTCTTCCTCGCCAACCTCGTGTTCATCAGCGTCACCAGCACTCGCGAGATCATCTCGCTGTTCTCCCATCGATGGATGCCAACCGCCGTGGGGACCTTGTTGTCCACTGCTGTCCGCTTCGTGCCGCTTACACTGGCCGAAGCCCGGCGAATCTACGACATCCAACGCTGCCGCGGGTTGCGCTTGCGCCCGTGGGCGCCGCGCAGTTGGCTGCCGATCGTTGTCCCGTTGTTCGTGTCCCAAATGTGCCGCGCCCACGACACGTCGGTCATGCTCGTCGTGCGGCGCATGACAAGCACCGCCGCCATCTCCTCGCCCCGAAAGCTCCACCCCTTGGACTGGGGTGTTCTCGGCTTGGCACTTGCCATTTGCATTCAAATACTGCTTTAGAAGAGTGACATTATGCCAATCAACCGCGAAATCTTATCACGCCTGCTGGCGCAACTGCCTCAGCCCGCGCCACGCCTGAAAGACCTGCATATCTTCCTGCATTGGGTCATCGCCAACTGCGACCGACCTGCCATGGCCACGTTCTTCCGACCCCCCAACGCCGGCGACGCGTGCTACCAAAGTTCCTATCTCGGCGACTTGATCGGTCGGCCCGTGACCGAAATCGCCGAGATGTTTGCCGATTCCGACGATGCCCTCCGACTGGCTGCGGTCAAAGCCTGTCTCAACGGATCGCTGCCGATCCCTAGGGACATCTTCGAAGCCAATGCGGTCGACCCGTTCGCCGATATGATCAAGCGCTCCCCAAGCTGCTTTATCGGGCACTTTACCCAGGCCGAAATCTGGCGCGACCAGGGACACCCCGTGACCATCATCGAGCTTCAGCCGCGCCCCGGCGATGTCCACTGGAATGACTCCAAACCTGCCCTCCGCGACGCGGAGATCGTCTTTATCACCGGTTTGACGCTGATCAACAATACATTCCTGGAAGTCATCAGCCGCACGCCCCGGGCGAGATACCGCGTCTTGCTCGGACCCACCGTGCCCTGCAACCCGCTGTTCTTCGACTACGGAGTCCACCTCATCGGGTCCACCCTGATATCCAATGTCAACCTCGCGATCCGCTATTGCCAACTCGGTGGAACCAGCGTCCGCCACGCGCCCCCCGGCGCCTTGCGCAGAGTCAACCTCACCAACCGCCCCGAGCTGAAAGCCGAACTCGACCGCCTGACCCGACGTGCCGTCTCAGAACGTGTTTGAAAGACCGCGTCCAGAAGGCCGGCCCCTTGTCATCTCAATGTTGTGCGCTCGCCGCTCTCCGGCCCCGCTCGAACCTGTCACGCGATAATCCCACACGACCCCAATGATGTGCTATCCTCACTCCGTGCCCTTGATTCTCGCAATCCTTGTCGCTGCCCTCGCCGCCAGTCCCGCCTCAGCCCGCGACCTGAAATTCGGATTCACCCCCGTCCTCAGCGAGCCGGATATGCACACCGAGTTCGATCCCCTCATGGCTTACCTGTCCGACTCCATCGGCCAGAAGGTCGTCCTCTACGTCGCCAAAGACTACGGTGATCTCCGCACCCAAATGGAGACTGGCGCGGTCGACATCGGCACCTTCTCACCGTTCGCCTACGTCGATGCCGCCCGAGGCGGCAAGATCCGCCTCATCGCCCAGTGCGTCATCAACGGCACCGCCTCCTATCGCGGCGTCATCATCGCCCGCAAGGACAGTGGACTGAAATCCTTGGCCGACCTGCGCGGCAAACGCTTTGCCTTTGTCGACCCCAAATCTGCTTCCGGCTTCCTTTATCCGCGCGCCTTGCTCATCGAACACAGCATCACGTCCGAAACCTCCTTCAAGCAAACCATCTTCGCCGGCGGCCACGACAAGGTCATCGCCGACGTTTTGGACCGACGGGCGGACGCAGGAGCCGTTTACGAGGACGCCCTCGGGATCGCCAAGTCCAAGGGCGTGCCCACGGACAATCTGCTGACCCTCGCCAGTACCGACCCCATCCCCCACGACGCCGTCGCGGTCCGCATCGGGGTGGATGACGCCCTGACGAAAAAGATTCTCGCCGCCCTAGTCGACCTCGACAGATCCGACGCCGGCCGCCGCGTCATTGCCAACAGCAAACCCAAGCAGTTGACCGGCTACATGACCGCGCAGGACAGCCTCTACGACATCGTCCGCCGCACCGCTAAACTCGCCGGGATGTAAGCCCTCTGTAGCGTCGGCTGTCACAGCCGAATCCGTCCCCGGCCGCTCCCCTTCGTGTTCTTCGCGGCCGTTTGGTGAAAACTCCCCGACCTTGAATCGGTGAAATGCCACATTGCACCCGGCCGGATCGGTGGTAAGTTGTCTTGCAACGGTTGAGCAGCGAGTCCTGATAAAGTGCGTTCCTACCAAGGCCGCACGGGGATGGACGAACGCTGCGACTGCCGTTGCTTCATTTTCGCGACCCTTCGTCGAGCGTTAATTCGCCCCCAGCCCCTTCAACACATTCTCCAATTCCACCCGCTTCCCCTCAAACTGTTCATCGCTCAACCCCGCCGCTACCACAATCGGCGCCCCAAACCGCAGCGTCGCCCGCGCAAACGGCAGCGGCACCATGAACCCGTCCCAACTGTTCACCGTGATCTTCCGCGACACGTCCCACGACACCGGAATGATCGGCGCCTGCGTCAACTGCGACAGGCTGATCGCCCCGTTCTGGCACTGATACCGCGGCCCGCGCGGCCCGTCGGGCGTGATCCCCGCGTCATACCCGAGTTCCACCAGGTCCGCCATCTCCCGCAACGCTTCCTTGCCCCGCCGACTGCTCGACCCCCGCACGCAAATCAATCGAAACCTCTCTAGCACCCTCGTCAAAAACTCCCCGTCCTTGCTCGCGCTCACCATCACCGCCACCCGGTCCCGCTGCCGCGTATGCCAATGCTTCCGAAACACGTATGGCATCAGAAAAATCCGGTTGTGCCAGAACACAAAGATGCACGACCGCTCCGGCGTGTCCTTCAGCAACCCCGACGGATCCTCCACCCGCCAGCGCAACGTCCCGCCGATCCCCGACACCAATACGCGCAACAACCACCCGATCATGTCAGGCAACCGCACTCGTTAACCGCGTTCACACTCATCCTCAAAAATCCCGATCCTCTGCCTTCCCACTCTCCCCATTTGCCTTCCGCGAGTCAAGACCCCTCCGCCGCCCGCCTCACCCTTGAAACTGCAAATCGTGCAGCCGCTTGTACACCCCGCCCCGCGCCAGTAGCTGCTCGTGCGTCCCCTCTTCCACCACGCGCCCTCTCTCCAGCACGATAATCCGATCCGCGTGTTGCACCGTCGATAATCGATGCGCAATCACCAGCATCGTGTGCCGTTTCCGGTTCTTCCCATCTCCCCACATCAAATCATCCAGCGCCGCCTGCACCACCCGCTCGCTTTCCGTGTCCAGCGCGCTCGTCGCCTCGTCCAGCAACAAAATCGGCGGGTCCCTCAACACCGCCCGCGCAATCGCCAGTCGCTGTCGCTGTCCGCCCGATAATTTCATCCCCGCCTCGCCAATCACCGAATCGTACTGCTGCGGCGTCTGCATGATGAACTCGTGCGCGTGCGCCCGTTTGGCCGCGCTGATGATTTCCTCGCGTGTCGCTCCCGGTTTCCCGTAAGCAATATTGTTGGCCACCGTGTCGTTGAACAGAAACGTCTCCTGTGTCACCAGCCCAATCTGGTTCCGCAACGATCTGAATGTCCCCTCCCGAATGTCCACGCCGTCGATCTTCACCGCCCCGCTTGTCGGATCGTAAAATCGCGGCACCAAATTGAATAACGTCGTCTTCCCCGCCCCGCTCGCGCCCACCACCGCCACCACTGACCCCGCCGGTACCTCGACGTTCACCGACTCCAATGCCACGCCGTCCGCGCCGTAGTGGAAACCGACATTCTCGAACCGGAGCGACCGCTGCATCGGCTTCAACTCACTCGCCCGCGGCGATTCCACCACCGTCGGCTTCGTGTCCAGCACCTGGAACACCCGTTGCGCCGCGCTCACGCTCTCCTGCAGTTGCATCCGCACCGCGCTGAGCTTCTTGACCGGCTCGTACAACAGGAACATGCCGCCCGCCATGCTCACCAGCGTGCTCGCCGGCATCCCCGTGCGATAGGCGTACAGGAAGATGACCGCCGCGGCCACGCCGGAAATCATCTCGATCAGCGGCGTGGAAATCGCCCTGGCCCGCACGATCCGCATCCGCTGGCCGAAGAAATCCCGGCATAACTTCCGAAAGTCCGCTGCCTCCCGCGCCTCCATCCCGAACGCCTTCACCACCCGCATCCCCACCAGCGCCTCATGCATCACCGACACCAGCGCCGCCTGGTGTTCCTGCATCGGCCGCGCCGCCCGGCGAATCCGTCTCCCGTACACCGTGATCGGCACCAGACACAGCGGGAACAGAATCATCGTGAACAGCGTCAGCCTCCAGTCCAGCCACAGCATGCCCGCCAGCACGCCGATCAACGTGCACGGCTGTTTCACGATGTCCCCCACCACCACCGTAATCGAATTCTGCAGCGCGCCGACGTCATTCGTCGCCCGCGAAATCAATTCGCCCGTCTGGGTCTCCGTGAAATAATCCAGCGATAACGTCTGCAAATGCTCGAAGAAGATTCCCCGCAGATCGTTCACCACCCGGCCGCCCACCCAGTTCATCAGATACGTCGTGCCGAAATCGCACGCCCCGCGCACGATCATCACCGCCGGCAGCAAACTCGCGTACGCCAGCGCCATCCCCAACTCGAGATCCTGGCTTCCGTGCTCGAAGATTCCCGACCACACCTTCTTCACCACGCCCAGCGTCGCCGCATTGGCCCCGCTGTACGCCACCGCCAGCCCAATGCCCAGCGCCAGCCGCACGTGGTACGGCTTCACGTATCCCAGCAGCCGCTTGTATGTGGGCCAGATTTCGAGTCGCTCGTTCATCCCGGCCGCGACTATACCACCCGCCCCCGCACCGATGGAATGGGAATCCTCTGATAGTAGAACGGGCGTCCCGCCCGCGGTCGTGGTTGCGCGAGCGTCTCGCTTGCGGTCGTACCCGCCGCGTCGCCCGCTTCACGGTGAGAAACGCCTCGATTACTTCTCGGTTTGCTTTGCCTTCCGCCTCAGGTCACTGTTCGCAATCGCCAGACTCCGGTCCCGCAGTTTCTCCAGCAGCGCAATCTTCTCCGAGAACGGACGCGTCGCCAGATGCTGGCGCATCGCGCGTTTGCTCTCCAAAATCTGGCGCATCCTGTCGGTCATTCGCTTCCCTTCAAGAACCTATCGCCGAATTGCTCCCACTTCGCAACCAGCCCGTGGCGTTTGAGGATTCCGTCGAGCTTGTCGGCACGAACGACGCCGCCCTCAACAAACTGCAGTATGCGCGTGAAATCTTTCGCTCGCCCCGTCCGCAACGCGATCGCCACCAGATGCTCCGCCGTCATCACCCATGCGCGAACGCCCTCCACCTCCGCTTCGATGGCCTGCACCAGCGCCTCCTCGTCCAAAACATCACTCACCGGGAGAAATTGCACGGGCCAGCCTTCGATGACGACATACTCCTTCTCGGCCTTGTAGCCGCGTGAACCGAGATAGTCGTAAATGGGCGACAGGGTCAGCAATGAACCGCCCGACGGCTTGTTGAGCGAAACAAACACATCGATATCCAGAGTCGCTGCTGGCTCCAGATAAAATGTCGCCCCGACCGCTCCGCCAATCGCATATCTCCCAATGACGCCATCCGCCTGCATGCGATTAATGGCTTCCAGCGTGGCTTTCATGGCTTGGATGCAGTCTAACAGGCGCCCGATTGTCCACGCAAGCGTCCCTGCTTCCCCCACCCTTCGTGTCTTCGTGGTCAAACACCCCGTTACACTCGCCGCAAAAACGTTCGTTTGACACCGCCTTCCGCGCTTTGCTACAAAGTCCCGCCAAGTTTCATTCCAGCGGAAAGCGATTCACTATGGCCAAAGTCGTTCTCGAAAACGTGTCCAAGGTCTACCCCGGCGGCATCAAGGCCGTCGATAACGCCAGCCTCGAAATCAGCGACCAGGAGTTCGTCGTCCTCGTCGGCCCGTCCGGCTGCGGCAAGTCCACCACCCTGCGCATGGTCGCCGGCCTCGAAGAAATCTCCAGCGGCGCCATCTTCATCGACGGCAAGCGCGTCAACGACGTCCCGCCCAGAGACCGCGACATCGCCATGGTCTTCCAAAACTATGCGCTGTACCCGCACATGACCGTCTATAAAAACATGGCGTTCGGCCTCATGCTCCGCAAATATCCGAAAACCGAGATCGACCAGCGGGTGCGCGAAGCCGCGCAAATCCTCGGCATCACCGACGAACAGCTCCAGCGCAAACCCAAGGCTCTCTCCGGCGGCCAGCGCCAGCGCGTCGCCGTCGGCCGCGCCATCGTCCGCAAACCGAAAGCCTTTTTGTTCGACGAGCCGCTGTCAAACCTCGACGCCAAAATGCGCGTGCAAATGCGCGCCGAAATCTCCAAGCTCCACCTCCGACTCAAGTCCACGATGATTTACGTCACTCACGACCAGGTCGAAGCCATGACCATGGGCGACCGCATCGTCGTCATGAAAGACGGCCTCATCCAGCAGGTGGACGACCCCATCGCCCTCTACGATAACCCCAGGAACATGTTCGTCGCCGGCTTCATCGGGTCGCCGCCCATGAACTTCTTCCAGGGCACCATCGCCCGACAGCCGGGCGGTCTCTGGTTCGTCGAACAATCCGCCAACGGCAGCGGCACGAAAGGGTTCTCCCTGCGCGTCAATGATGACATGGCCAGGAGCCTCACCGGCTACGTCGGCAAGACCGTCGTGTTCGGCTTGCGCCCCGAGGACATCAACGAGAAATCGCACGCGTCGTTCACCAAACCGGATCAGACCGCCACCGCCACGGTCGAGGTTGTCGAACCCATGGGCGCGGAAATTTATCTGTACCTCAACACCGGCAGCCACTCGTTCGTCGCCCGCGTCAACCCGCATGAACGGGCCGAGGTGGGGCAGAAGCTCGACATGGCCTTCGATATGCCCAAGAGCCATTTCTTTGATTCACAAACCGAGCAGCTTGTCGTGTAGCGCCGTTGTGGTGGCGCCCTGTGTTCGCCGCGCCGTCCAGCTCGATTGGAAATTCAGCGACTCAAACCATGAATCTCACTCGCGATAAACTGCCCCTCTCCCGCTCGCAAATCGCGCTCCGCGTCGTCGGCACCGTCCTGCTCACCGCGTCCGCCCTCATGGTCGTCCTCGGCTCGACCGTCCTCGCCAATCGTCTCCAGGGCCCGCGGTTCCTCCTCTACTGGACGCCGTGCATGCTGCTGACCATCGCGGCCATTATCGTCACCCTCGCGGATATGCTCCTCGTCCGCCGCGCTTCCAAACGCACCCGCCGCGAACTCTTCCGCCAGCAGTTCATGTCGCCCGATCTCGCTGAGAAATTGCGCAAGCGACGCGGTCAGTAGCCGATCTTCAAACCTGTTGGTCTGACACGGTTGATTGGAAGGGATTGCAAGGAATACCCCTCGTCCTGATTCTTCCCCACAAAGCAGAAGAGAGGGAATTCGCCTCTCCCCCGTCGTTTGGGTGAGAGAACCTGAGGTGCGGGGGATGATCCGTCCAATGAACCGGGACGCGGCGCTAGTATTTGTAATCGCACGACAACGTGCCGGGCGAACTGACCTCCAACATGTACCGCACCTTGGTGACTTTCTTCCTGGCCCGATACGTCTTTTTCACGTGCCCCCAGTTTCCCCAATAACTGACGTTCTCTGCCGTCGGATCCGACGTCGCGGTTTCCAGCCCCTGAGGCCTGAGTTTCCCGGCCGACGGATTCATGAATTTCACCGCCAGTGTCGGCGAGTTGGTGTTCACCGTCCCGTCGTTCACCAACCAGATCGTGCTTCCGCCCAACGTCGGTGGCTTGTTCGTCACCACCGGGCTGTCTTGGTTCGCCAGCGAGTAACAAAACGACTTCCTCGTCGTGCTGCAAAACTCCAGCACACAAAAATGGCTCGTCACTTTGACAAACCGGGCCACACTGTTCTCGTTGGTCTCCGCCGATAGGTAGTTCGACGCCATCCGCGCCACCTGGAAATTGTCCTGGTTCGTGTGGATGACGTCATCGACATAGAAGTTCGTCATCGCCGTCAGCGTGTAACTCAGTTCCGCCTCCATCAACTGCGGTTTCGGCACCATCATGATCAACTCGAAATCCCTTGCCGCCATCGACACCAGATTGGAAATCTTCCCCTTCAACGTCACCACCGGCGCCCTTCCGCCTTTCAACCGAATGTCCAGATTGCTGATCACCATCGTCGGCACATACCCCGCGTCGCGATCCCAATACCCCGTCAGAAAAAACGATCCGCCAAACGGACCGTCCGGTACCGCCATCTGAATCTCCCCGCTTCCCTTGACCACGCCCACCGGCACCAGGTTCGTCCCGCCGACATTGTACGAAAACGCCAGCTCGCTGAACGCGCCGACCGCGTGGTCGTTCGTGGTCACCGTGATGCTGCTCGCGTTCGTCGCCAAATCGTCCGTGCCGTCCACCACCCAGAATTTCTCGTTCACCAGGTTCGTGTCGGCAAATGCCGCGCTGCCCGCTATCGCGCCGATACCGGCCAGCGCGATCACGCCAACGCAATAAAAGTTGCGGAAGTAATATCTCATTAGTAGTTCGGCCACAGTAGTCATGACCCTCCGTCCTGTCAAAGTTTATCGGCATCTTCCTTCCTGCGCCGCCTCGAGTCTGTCACCTCGCGCCTTGCCGGGCCTTCAGATTTGCCAACAATTGCGCCGTCGTCGGGTTGCGCGGATCCAATCTCAGCGATTGCTCGTAAGCGGCTTGGGCCCCCGCCAGATCGCCTTGCCGCTCCCAAATCTGGCCCAGCACACCATAACTGATCGCCGGTTCGATGGCGGCGCGAATGTTCCACTCGCACTGCGTGATGCCCTCCGCGTCGCGGCCCAGTCGGTAGTACAGCAACGCCAGATTCACGCCGCTCACGGGCTCATTCGGATTGATTTCCCGTGCGCGCTCAAACGCCGCGACGGCTCGTTCCAATTCCTGCCGCCTCAGCAATTCGAGCCCCTCCCGCACATACGGGGTGCGGCTGTCGTAGGCATCCGGGTAGGCGACAAACTGGCCCGTTTTTTGGCAGTCGTAAATGCCATACCCGGGAAATTGCGCCCCCACCGGCTGCGCAAAATGCTCGTCCGCGTACCGCGCGAACGACGGCACATACGCGCGGTAGTCCTGCGTAAAAATGACGTACTTGACGCGATTGGTCGGATCGCGCAGCAACCCCCAGTTCTCAGCCCCATTCGGTATCACTCCCCGAATCCCGCTTAAGTCCAGCAGCAACGGATCGGTAAAGGTGTACCCCGTGAATAACATCACATCGTTGGTCGCCGTGTGGGCCGTCAACCACCGCGCCGCGTCACGCGACGGCCAGCCCGCTGGCCGACCCAGCACCGCGCTCGTATAATCGCTCGCCGCCTTGCCACGTCCGGGATACGGCAACGGCACGCCATATAACGAACCCGTCAACAGCATCGCCATCACCGCTCCCGCGCCCCACCAAGCCCGCGCCCCGCGCCACGAACGCGCCGCCACCGCCGCAAACAGGCACACGCTTGGAATCAGCCACAACAGCTCGGCGCGCCCGCCGCGAAACATCGGAGTCACCGCCAGGTTGGCCAGTGGCAGCAGCCACACCCACAGCGCGCGATCCGCTGTCGAACCCCGTGCCGCGCGCCAGATCGCCAGCCCCGCGCCGATTGCGGCTGCCAACAACAGCGCTTCGTAAAACCCAGCCAGATACCGAAGTTCCAGCCAAAACTTCGCCGCCGTGAACCCGAAACTCTCGGTCACCCCGGGCTCGTGAAAGAAGCTCAGCGTCCGGCTGTGCACGCAGATCGCGATCGTCACCACCAGCAGCGGCACCGCGGACAGCGCCAGCGATTGGTAGAACCTGCGCCGCGATTCCCGATCCTCAAATAAGAACGCGCCCGCCACCACCATAAATCCCCAGCCGTAGAGTGCCGTCGCTTTCATCATCAGCGCCAGCGCCATGCTCAGTCCCATCCCGAGGAAATCCGTCAACGCTGTCGTTTGCCGCGCGCGCATCAGGAAAACCAGCGCGCACAGGCCGAGAAATAATGCGATCGTATCGGGAGTGCCCGCCGCCGAAAGATATACATGCAACGGCAATACCGCCAGAAACGCCGCCCCGAACAATCCCGCCACCCGGTCGTTCGTAATCTGGAAAATCAAAATGCTCAGCGGGACCAGCGAAGCCATCCCCGCCATCATCGGCCACAAACGCAGCGCAAGCTCGTTCGGCCCGAACACCTTCACCATCGCCGAAACAAGCAGGGGAAAAAGCAAGTCGGGCCGCGGATACGAATTCTGAAGCGGTTCCAACAGCAGTCGCTTGTACAGCGCGTACAGTAGCCAGTGCCCTTCGTCATTGCTAACCACAAACCCCGTCAGATGATATGCCCGCAGTGCCGCCGCCAGTCCCAACAACCCGATCCACACCGCCGTCAGCCGCCATGTATGTTTCCAAAAAAAACTCATTCGTCAGGAACCCGCCGACAGACTAACGGAAAGATGACGGCGCTGTAAACAACTGTCACCGCCCCGGTTCCCGCATCCCTGCCGCGCCCCGTCCTTGCCGATTGGCCGGGATCGGTTGACATCCATGCCAGCAATTTGGTACTATGCAGACCGTTGCCCGTTGAGGGCATCGCGAGACGTATGGGTGAGGAAACGCAACGACGCAAACCCGGTACAGACTGTGTACCACGACCCGGCAAGCCAGCCCAGCACATCAGGAGAGCTTATGAAGAACCGCATTAGCCCAAAGACCGCGCTCAAGATCACTGGCATCAGCATCATCTCGTTCGTCCTAACTATCACCACCGGGTGGGCCGTCGACAGGGTAACCTTCAGCGAGAGTTACGTCGACAAACTGGCCTGCAGCGGTGACAGTGTGGACGGCTTTGACTGCGAGACATTACCAACTGGCAAATTCTCGCTGAAGGCCACTGTCTCCTATAGCCCCAGTAATACCATTGACGTTGGCACCTTGAACACCAACACGGCTGTCTCCATTGTAATCGGTGCTTGGGCATTGGACACGGCGGCCGACAGCGCCGGGTTCCACACTCTCGGAGATGCAACCACGCTCAAATTCAAATCCAGTGCGCATAAAGGCACCAATAGTGTCACGGCCACGTTCTTGCTCATAGACGATATCGCGTACGATACCGACTGCGATTTGCAACCCAGGGATGTGGGGAAGGTTACACTAACCATAAATGAGACGAAGCTCACGGTCAGCGTGTCGGCCAACACCGGCGAAGACAATCTTTCCTGCGAGGATAATCTGGAAAACTCTCCAATTGCGTCGAATTTCGATGGCGACTCCAGCGGTTCAACCACTGACGCGCTCACTGTGTCAATCAGCGTTGGAGATACGTTTAGTGTGTCAACGGATCTCACCGTTCACGTCAGGGTGTCCACGAAGACCGCCGTGGATGAAAGCACCCTGGCTAGCAAAATCAGCGTGACGGGCACTGGATCGTTCTAACGAACGTATCGGTGGCGCAACCGGGTCCATTCAGCGCCAGATGAACACGCTGAACACGCTGGCGTAATCGTCCGTCCACAAGCGCGCTTGCAGATGCGGCGGCGGACGTTGCCAGCGCAGGTCGCGCGCCAACCTCGCCAGCGTTTCCGGATGCCGGGCCATGACTACCCATTTCGACGAGATTTTCCCCGTCGCCAACAATTCGTTCTCCCCACCGCCCGATTCGTTCTGAATCATACACGACAATCCCGCATCCTGCGCCAGCACCCCCAACACCCGCTCCAGCCGCAGGTGACGGTTCGAAATATGGAAAATCAGCACCCCGTCCGGCGCCAGCTTTTGCAGATACAACGCCAACGCCTCCCGCGTAATCAAGTGCAGCGGTACCGTGTCCGACGTGTACGCGTCCAGCACCAGCACGCCGTATTGTCCGTCCCGCGCCCGCTGCAACGACAGCCGCGCGTCGCCCATCACCACCTCCACATCCGCCGCGCTATCATGCAGGAACGTAAAGTACCGCGGGTCCTCCGCGATCTCTTCCACCGCCGGATCGATCTCATAGAACGTCCATCGCTCGCCCCGCCGCCCGTAAGCCGCCAGCGATCCCGCTCCCAACCCGATCACGCCCACCCGTTGCTTCAGCGAATCGTCCAGCGCCGCAAACGCCTGCCCGAACGGCCCCCGTCTCGTGAAATAGGACAGCGGCTCGTCGCGCTGACGCAAATCGACGTGTTGAATGCCGTGGATCGTGTTCCCGTGCATCAACCAATGATACCGGCCCTGCGGATCCAGGCTGATGCGGTGAATGCCGAAGAAATTGCGTTCCACCAGCAGCGTGCGGTCCGCATACCCCGGCACCAGCGCGCACGCCACCAACACGCCCGCCAGCGCCAGCGCAAACCGCAGCGGCCGACGCACAAATAACAGGCATAGCGCCGTCGGCACGCCGTACATCACCGCCATCGTGACCGCCACTGGCCACGTCGTTCCGCCGCGCAATACCTGCAGAAGGTTCGCCGCAAACAGCCCGATCAACAGCGGCAACGCAAAATCGTAGACCCGCTGCCGACGCGTCGCCGCCGCGGGCGCCCAACTCGGCATCAGCAGACACGCCAGCACCAGCGTCAGTGGGTATTCCACCACTCTCGAGAAAATCAGCGGCGCCAACATGGCATTAAATATCCCGCCCAGCACGCCGCCTGCCGACAGCCATAGATAAAATTCCGTCAGGTGCGCAGTGGAGGGCCGGTCGTCGGCCAGTTCCCCCAGACACATCATCGATACGATGAACAAACACGCCAGGTGCAACGCAATCAGCGCCGCGATCGGGTGCACCACCCGCGCAATCAGCGTCGCCACCACCGCCGCCACGGCCACCGGCAACGCTCGCGCCATCCATCGACGCGGCAGTAGCCGTCGCCGCGCAAATGCCAGTACGAACGCCAGCAGGTAAATGCCCAACGGAATCACCCACAGCAGCGGGATCGGCGCGATCTCCGACGTGATATACGTCGTCACGCTCAACATCAGGCTGCACGGGACAAACGCCAGCACCACCCACCGGCGCCGCCGCCGCGCCGTCAGTCGTTCGCCGATAACCTCGGCCGACGCCGGCGCGGTCGCCGATTCCGTCGCAGCAGATGCCCGAAGCCTGCGCGCAATCCACAACCCGCACACCGCCGTCAGCGCCGCCAACAAGTCATAGCCAACCGTCCACCACTGGCTCTGCTCGCTCAATCGCCACTGCGGTTCGATCAACACCGGATACACCACCAACGCGATCAGGCTGCCGCAGTTGCTCGCCGCGTACAAAAAGTACGGATCGGTCGCGTCGCGGTGTCCACTCGCCGAAAACCAGCGTTGCAGCAACGGACTCGTCGCCGACACAACGAAAAACGGCATGCCAACCGTCATCGCCAGCACCGCCAGCAACCATGGAATCGGATTCTGCGTTGTCGGCGGCGTCCAATCGTGCGGGATCACCACCGGCATCGCCAGAAACGGCAGCAGCAACAGCACCGCATGCAGCGCCGCCTGGCGGCGGATGCCCAGCCATCGCGTCGTGAAATGCGCGTAGGCGTATCCAGCCAGCAGCATGGCCTGGTAAAACACCATCGCCGTGTTCCACACCGCCGGTGAACCGCCCAGCAACGGCAACACCATCCGCCCGACCATCGGCTGCACGACAAATAGCAGCGCCGCACCGATGAATATGGTTATGCCGTAAACAATCAGCATCAGTCTGCCTCCTAACAAAGCCGTTGCTGTAGCGGCGGTCTGTGACCGCCGAAATCCTTCTCAACGCTTCATTTAAACAGCAGACTTTATGCCCAAACAGCGGCTCTGAATCTGCTCAATGGCCCAGGCTGCGTGCTCGCGCACGAGCGGCTCGGGGTCGGCCAGCGCGCGTTTCAACGCCGGCAGGGCTGCCGCTTCGCCAATGTTCCCGAGCACGACGCACACGTTGCGCAGGAAGCCGCGGCGCTTGATGCGCAACATCGGTGTGCCACGGAAGAAGTCGCGGAACTTTCGCTCATCCCACGAGAGAAACTCGGTTAACGGCGGCATCTCGCGACGCTGAAACTCGCGCACGGGCGAGAGCTTCGCGAACCGGTTCCACGGACACACTTCAAGGCAATCATCGCAGCCGAATACATGGTCGCCGACCAGCGGCCGCAACTCGACGGGAATCGCGCCTTTCAACTCGATCGTCAGATAGCTGATGCACAGTCGTGCGTCGAGTCGATACGGCGCGACGATCGCCCGCGTGGGACACACGTCGATGCAGCGCCGGCACGTGCCGCAGTACTCGCGCTCCGGTTCATCGGGCAAAAGGTCGAGGGTTGTCAACACCTCGCCCACGAGAATCCAATTGCCGAGCCGACGGTTGATGAGATTGGTGTGCTTGCCGATGAACCCGATCCCCGCGCGCTGCGCCAGATCGCGTTCCAGAATCGGGCCCGTATCCACATACCACAGCGACCGCGTGCCCGGTCCGCCACATTCATCGATGGCCGCCGCCAGCCGCCCCAGCTTCTCTCCCATTACCTCGTGGTAGTCGCGCCCTCCCCACGCATACCGCGCAACGCGTCCGGCTGTAGGCCGTGTGCCCTCACGCGGCGCCTCACAAAAATAATTCAGCCCCACAACCACCACCGACCGTGCGTCGGTCAGAATTTTGGATGGATCGATGCGCTTCTCGGCGGACTTTGCCATGTAACCCATCTCGCCGTGAAACCCCGATGCGAGCCACCGCTGGAATCCCTGCGCGTGCCGCGGCGCGTGCGCGTTCGTGACGCCGACAAGATCGAACCCGATGGCGCGGGCCTTCTCCTTGACTTGTAGGGCGAGCGTCTCGCTTGCCGCCGTTGTCGCGTCCGTTATAGCGGGCGGCGCGCCCGCCCTACAATCCCGTTTGCTGTTTGTAGATGCGGACGATTTCACCGGCTTGTTGCTCCACGGTCATCGCCGAGGTGTTGATTCGCAACGGAATGGCTTTGTACAATGGTTCGCGCTCGCGCAACAGTGTCTCGATGCGCGCCAGCCGGTCCGCATCCGCTTCCAACAACGGGCGGTGCTTCGCGTGTTTGGTTCGTTCGTGGGCCACGCCAGCGTCCACCCAACAGCAGATGACAACACCCGTGCGCCCGAAATCCCGCAGGTTGTTTGGATCCAGCACGATGCCGCCGCCAGTGGAGACGACGCGACCTTCTCCCGCAGCCAGCTCGCGAACCAGCGCCCGTTCCTGCTGGCGAAAAAAGGGTTCGCCCTTTATCTCGAAAATGCGCGCGATCGTCTGGTTATGGCGCTGCTCGATGATCTCGTCCATGTCCACAAACTTCATCCCGAGACGCGCGGCGGCGAGTTTGCCCGCGTCCGTCTTGCCGCTGCCCATGAATCCCACCAGCACCAGATTCTTCACGCCCCCAATGTAGCAGATTCCGCTTCCGGCGAGCAAGGCATTGGGGTATAACAGCCTTGTGAAAAAATGCGCCTGGCACGATCGCATCATCCACGGCGACTGCCGCAATGTCCTCCACGATTTGCCGGACGATTGCGTGCATCTGGCCATCACCTCGCCCCCGTACAACGTCGGCCTCGATTACGATGGCCACAACGACCGGATGTCCTACGGCGAATATCTCGCCTGGCTCCTGCCCGTCTGGCGCGAACTGTACCGCGTCCTCGTCGAGGGAGGACGATTCGCCCTCAACATCGCGCCGACCAGCATCAAGGATTTTAAGCCGATCCATTACGACATGGCCGCGCAACTTCGTGGGCTGGGCTTCATCATGCGGACGGAAATCATCTGGTATAAACAGACCATGCGCCGACGCACCGCTTGGGGTTCATGGAAAAGTCCGCGCAATCCCCACATCCTGCCGAGCTGGGAGTACGTGCTCGTCTTTTCCAAAGGTTCGTGGACGCTCGAGGGTGAAAGGAGGCACGCGGACATCGCCGGTGACGAATTCATCAAGTTCTCGGACGGTTTCTGGCAAATCGTTCCAGAGACGCAAGGCCGACAACCATTCCTGAAAAGTCTTTATCCATCCCGCCGCCGACGCGGGTCGCCCAAACCCAGGTCAGACGGCCATCCGGCTCCCTTCCCGGAGGAACTGATCTATCGCCTCATCAAATTCTACACCTACCGCGGCAATGTCGTGCTCGATCCGTTTGGCGGGACCGGCACCGTGGCGGTGGTCGCGAAGAAGACGGGCCGACACTTTATCCACGTGGATATCTCGAAGAAGTACTGCCAGATCGCCGAAAAACGATTGGCGCAACTGCCGGTCTGACCCATCATCTCCCGTGCAACTGCCGCATCAGCTCCTGCGCGGGCACCTGACCGGGCGCGACCGGCTGATCCAGATACCCGTACGTGAGACAGGAACCGAGCTTCGGGAAATCGATGCGCGTCTGCGGGCCGAGCGGTCCCATGCCCAGCACGCACAGCGGCGTGGGACGTTTCTCCGCCAGCAGCGCCCGCAACGTGGCAAGGTCCTCCTCCGTCTTCACCAGCGTGGCCACTTTCGCCACCGTGCCGTAACGGGTCGCGCGATCGATAATTACCCGCAGCTCCTCCAACGGCGGCGTCCGCCCAAAATCGTGGTGCGAGACGATCAGCGCCCGCTTGTGCTGCCGCGCCAGGGCCGAGACCTGTTCGAGGATCGGGCTGCGCAATTCGATGTCCGCCGCCGCCAGATGGCGCAGCGCCGCTTCGAATAACGGCAGGCGCAACTCATCCGGCTGCTTCCATTTCCCGCCCTCGGCAGCCAGACGAATCGTCACCACCACCGGCAGGCCGTGCGCCTCGATGGCCTGCGCGTGCTCGAGCCAGGCCGGTTCCGCGTGCGGCGAATGTGGCGCGTACGCGCCGATCAGATCGACCCGCACTTCCACCACATCACAATCGTGCTCGGCTCGGACCGCCAGCCGGGCCAGCGTCCCCTCCTGCGAAACGCTGCCGACAACGCATGGCGCGTCCCCGAGCGGGAGCCCGCCCAACTCTCTTTGTGGATTAGCCATGGGTTGACATGGTAACCCCCGCCAGCACAAAGGGAAAGCGATTCCTTGCGTGGCCCGAAGTTTTTCATTGGCGACGGCTGACAAACGTTCTACACTGAGTTGTGACCGTGCGAGACGCCACCATCACAATGAATAATATCTTGAATCAGTTGATCCAGTTGCAGGAACTCAATTTCGCCAAGGAAGAACAGAAGGCCTCCAGCTCCAAAATGCCGCTCGCTCAGTTGGAGAAATCCATCGCCGAAATCCGCGCCCAGTTGCCGCCGGATGTTGCCGCCCGCTACGACCGCTTGCAAAAACGCTATCCGCTCGCCGTCATCCCGCTGGCGCACGGCAATTGTTCCCGTTGCGGTCTGGCCGTGCCGCCGGCCGTCGTCAACGCCACGAAAGCAGGCGACCAGTTGCAGAACTGCCCGCACTGCGGGCGCTTTCTCTATTACCCCGACACCGTCGCGCGTCAGCCGAAGAAGAAGCATGAGGGAGATCGACCGGTCGAGACCGGCATCGCCCGCTTTTCCGCGGCCAACCTGATGGTCCCGAAGCTGGAGGCAACGACTCGCGAAGGCGTCATCCGCGAGTTGGCCAAAACGCTCGGCGAGGGCGGCTTCGTCGAAGATACCGCAACGCTGACCGAGTTGGCGCTACGCCGCGAAGCGATTGTCAGTACCGCCGTGGAACACGGCCTGGCCTTCCCCCACGTCCGCGACGTCGAAGGCGGCGGCCTGACCTTCGCCGTCGGCATGAAGGAGAAAGGCATCAAGTTCGGCGCGCCCGAAGATCATCTGAGCAAGATCTTCTTCTTCATCGTCATCCCCACGCCCGCCACCGCATTCTATCTGCGATTGCTGGCCGGCCTTGTGCGCACGTTCGAGTCCACCGACGCCCGTAAAGAACTGCTCGACTGCGATGCGCCGGAAAAGATGTGGAAGACACTCGTCAAGCTCACGAAAAACACCGTGCCGTAGAATTTGATTGACCGGTTTCCCGCTGCGCGCTGATTTTCAGGCCCGCCACGGAGGATCGTCCTGCCGAGTTCTTCTTTGGAATCTCCTTATCCGGAGCCTGACAATGGCGTCTTGCATCCACACTGTCCCACATTGCCACAGCCTCATTCCGCGTGTTGAATTGACACTGAAGGCATCCTCATGATATATCGCTTAGCGATATATCATTGGTTCCTATGGGAATGCTTGAACGCAAAATGCTGCACGGGAATGCCGAGACGCTGGTCTTGGCGTTGTTGGCCGGGAAATCGCAACACGGCTACCAGCTTCGCAAGGAATTGGCCGCACGGTCGCGCGACTACTTCCAGGTCGCCTTCGGCCGGCTCTATCCCCTTCTGGCCGCGATGGAACAACGCAACCTGGTCACATCACGCTTGGTCAAAGCCGGCAAATCGCGCGAGCGCCGCACCTACACAATCACCGCCAACGGCCTGACCGAACTGCGCATCCGCAAACAGAAATGGCGTCAGTTCTCCGAGGCGATGGACCGCGTTTTAATAGTTTGACGTCCGCGTTTGGATTCGAGCGGCGTACCCGAATAGAGGTGAGGATTGTTCGAGCCCGCCCCCCTCCGGCTAGGAGCGGAGGACATGAGTTGATTGTTTGCCGGCCTGCCGGTCGGCAGGGGAAATCTCCCCATTATAAAGCGAAAAGCCCGCACTCATTTCTGAATGCGGGCCTTCCTGAAATTACCCCGGCAGCGACCTACTCTCGCGCAAGCTATACAGGCACTACCATCGGCCCTGCAGCGTTTCACGTCCGTGTTCGGAATGGGAACGGGTGGGACCACTGCGGCAAGACCACCGGGAAATCTTCATTCTGTAAAAGAACAATCGATTCTCTGACAATTGCATACAGCAAGCGGGGCTACAACGCTGAGGTTTGTTAAATCACTGCCTCTCCCCCTTGCGAGGGAAAGTTTAAGTGATCAAGCCTCACGGCTGATTAGTACCGGTCAGCTCACGTGTTGCCACGTTTACACACCCGGCCTATCAACGGGGTAGTCTTCCCCGAGCCTTCAGGGCCTTGCGGCCGTCAGACGCAATCTTGGGAGGCGCTTGGCGCTTAGATGCTTTCAGCGCTTATCGTTTCCGCACACAGCTACCCGGCGCTGCCCTTGACAGGACAACCGGCATACTGGAGGTGCGTTGTTCCCGGTCCTCTCGTACTAAGGAACAAATCCCTCACGTCTGCTGCGCCCACAGTGGATAAGGACCGAACTGTCTCACGACGTTCTGAACCCAGCTCGCGTACCGCTTTAACCGGCGAACAGCCGGACCCTTGGGACCTTCTCCAGCCCCAGGATGCGATGAGCCGACATCGAGGTGCCAAACCGGGCCGTCGATGTGAACTCTTGGGCCCGATAAGCCTGTTATCCCCGGCGTACCTTTTGTCCGATGAGCGACGGCAATTCCACTTTCTACCGCCGGATCACTTGGACCCGCTTTCGCGTCTGCTCGACTTGTAGGTCTCACAGTGAGCCTGGCTTCTAGCCATATCCTCAACACCTGATTGCCAACCAGGTTGAGCCAAGCTTCGTACTCCTCCGTTACTCTTTGGGAGGAAACCGCCCCAGTCAAACTGACCCGCTGACACGGTCCCGTGGCCGGATAACGGCTCACGGTTAGAACCTTAATGAGCGAAAAGTGGTGTTTCATTGTCCCCTCCACCGGGCCCGAGAGCCCGGATTCAAAGGGTCCCACCTACGCTACGTATCACACACCAAAGTCCAATATCAGCTTACAGTAAAGGTGCACGGGGTCTTTCCGTCCTACTGCGGGTATGCGGCATCTTCACCGCAACTACAGTTTCGCCGAGCCTCTCTCCGAGACAGTCGCTCTTTCGTTACAAGATTCGTGCAGGTCGGAACTTACCCGACAAGGAATTTCGCTACCTTAGGACCGTTATAGTTACGGCCGACATTCACGGGGACTTAGGTTCAGAGCTTTGGGCTTACGCCTTGACCCCTTGCCTTAATCTTTCCGCATTGGTCACTTGTCACTCTGTATACCGCCTCTTGCGAGTTCGCACAGAGCTGTGTTTTTGTTAAACAGTCGCAGAGCGCCTTTCACTGCGGCCCCAACCGGCTTTGATATAATCTAACCGTCCGGGGCGCCCCTTCTTCCGAAGTTACGGGGCTAATGTGCCGAGTTCCTTAGAGAGATTTCACTCGCGCGCCTGAGAATACTCATCTCACCCACCTGTGTCGGTTTACGGTACGGGCACCCTGGTGAACACTGCCAGGCTTTTCTCGCCAGCGTGGTATTAGCGAATCCGCTTTGACCGTAGTCGCCACGTCCAACACCGCCTTCCAGCGGCATTGACCACCACTTTCAATCGGTGGCTCGCATTCCCTTCTGGGTTCCTGACAGCTTAAACCAAGGTGGTGACGGAATATTAACCGTCTGTCCATCATCTACGCCTTACGGCCTCGACTTAGGTCCCGACTAACCCTGGGCGGACGAACCTTCCCCAGGAAACCTTGGGTTTACGGCGAGTCGGAA